>MDTE01068216.1_pt1 | contig 527714 bp, 441 predicted proteins | sample 811231 | NCBI WGS metagenome assembly MDTE01 (sample SAMN05326651, study PRJNA326480) | marine metagenome | isolation source: seawater | place: Indian Ocean: Red Sea | collected 2010
AAGGACAAGGGTTGCGCTCGTTGCGGGACTTAACCCAACATCTCACGACACGAGCTGACGACAGCCATGCAGCACCTGTGTACTCGCTCCGAAGAGGGGCACTATCTCTAGTGCTTTCAAGTACATGTCAAATCCAGGTAAGGTTCTTCGCGTTGCCTCGAATTAAACCACATGCTCCACCGCTTGTGCAGGCCCCCGTCAATTCCTTTGAGTTTCAGCCTTGCGGCCGTACTCCCCAGGCGGGGCACTTAATGCGTTAGCTACGGCACTGAAGGGGTCGATACCTCCAACACCTAGTGCCCAACGTTTACGGCTAGGACTACCAGGGTATCTAATCCTGTTTGCTCCCCTAGCTTTCGCGCGTCAGCGTCAGTATCAGGCCAGAGAGCCGCCTTCGCCACTGGTGTTCTTTTCGATATCTACACATTCCACCGCTACACCGAAAATTCCGCTCTCCTCTCCTGTACTCAAGTGATGCAGTATCAAATGCACGTCCCCGGTTGAGCCGGGGGATTTCACATCTGACTTACACCACCGCCTGTACGCCCTTTACGCCCAATAAATCCGAACAACGCTTGCTCCCCCCGTATTACCGCGGCTGCTGGCACGGAGTTAGCCGGAGCTTCCTCTGACGGTACCGTCAAACCCGTTCACTATTAATGAATGGGATTTCGTCCCGTCTAACAGGGGTTTACGCTCCTAAGAGCTTCATCCCCCACGCGGCGTCGCTGGGTCAGGCTTTCGCCCATTGCCCAAATTTCTAGACTGCTGGCTCCCGTAGGAGACTGGGCCTTATCTCAATCCCAGTGTGGCCGGTCACCCTCTCAGGTCGGCTATCAATCGTAGCCTTGGTAGGCCATTACCCTACCAACTAGCTAATTGAGCGCGGGGCCATCCTCAAGCGATTGCTTCCAAGGAGAGGCTACCTTTAGTTGCCAAACCATGCGGTTTGGAACCACATTCGGTATTAGCCCGCCGTTAGGCGGGTTGTCCCCAACTTGAGGGCAGGTTCCCCACGTGTTACTCACCCGTCCGCCACTTTACTCGCGTTCCGAAGAACACTTTCTCGTTCGACTTGCATGACTAAGACACGCCGCCAGCGTTAGTTCTGAGCCAGGATCAAACTCTCCATAAAGAAAAGTCTAATCATAACTTTAAATATACAACTTGTGAACTCTTCAGATAATCCAGAAGAGTACTTGTCAGACGACAAAAGGACATGCACACTGCCATGTTTTCAAAGATCATAATTCTTACTGCAACCGAGCCAAAATACAGGGTTAGGTGTATTAAGTCAACATATTTTTAAAATAAAATAACTCTAATAGACATAATGTTGGAATTGGAATCCAATATTCGTACATATTTTGACCAGCCATTGAACCAAAAACACTAGGGAAGGGGTTTTAAAAACTTTCTAACGGCTCGATTGATAACAAAATATTATCGTTCGAACCATTTCTACTACTGAGGTTGTCTACTTGGTCAGCGGCGTGGTATGAACTTCGGACTAGAGGACCAGATTCTACGTGAGGAATACCGAGATTCTCACCTATTTGTTTAAACCGGTTAAACTCATCAGGTTGATAATGTTTTTTCACCGGAAGGTGTTGTTTGGTTGGTTGTAGATATTGTCCGATCGTAAGAATGTCACAATTTACCCTTGCTACATCACGCATCAAGTCACTGATCGCTTCTTCTGTTTCACCGAGCCCAACCATGATTCCCGTTTTGGTTTTTGCTCCCTTTCGTTTAGCACTATCGAGTAAGCTAAGGGATTGATCATATCGGGCTTGAGGCCGAACCGTTCGATAAAGACTAGGCACTGTTTCCAAGTTATGATTTAATAAGTCAGGTTGAGCGTTTATAACGATTGAAAGAGCTGATTCAGAACCCTTAAAATCTGGAATCAGCACTTCAACTCCCACCTCCGGGCATCTCCGCCGTATTGCCCGAATTGTCTCTGCAAAAATAGGAGCTCCGCCATCATCCCTTTCATCTCTGTTAACAGATGTTATCACCGCGAAACGAAGTCCAAGTTTCTCAACCGCCTTGGCTACACGCTCAGGCTCATCCCAATCCAAGACACTGTCTGGGCGGCCTGTTTTCACTGCACAGAAACCACAACTCCGAGTACAAATGTCTCCTAGAATCATAAAAGTGGCGGTTCGTTGTTCCCAGCATTCCCAAATATTAGGACATTGCGCGCTCTCACAAATTGTATGGAGATTATTATCGTGAACTAATTGTTTAAGTTCCTGAAAATTGGGCCCTTGTTTTAAGCGGACTTTCAGCCACGGGGGTTTGGTCATTCCAAGATTTCTGGGTTTGTGCATAATGATATAAAATAAGTGATAAGAATTGTGTTAAGGCACTCCCCAACACAAATATTCTCAATAACTAATCTAATAAAAGTCTCTTGTTGTCTGGATTACGGTCGAGGCCCGACCGGTTTCTTAGATCCTCATCCAGGTTTTAATTCGGGAGCTCCATCATCACCAGGAGAAATTACCACGTCTGGCCCGTCTAAATGTCCGGCTATTTTAGCTGAAAGACTGTTCAGGTCCGCCCGACAAAATCCGGTATTACTATCCAGTATTCGACCACCCTCCTCTACGAGGAACCAAGTTGGTACGTTTGTAAGGCCATAATCTTGAGAGGCCCAGCAGGTTGTATCATACAAATTGGGGTATGACGCTCCATGCTCTGACATAAAAGCTTCAGTATCTTCTGGAGAATCCTGGGATATACCAATCATTTGGAATCCTGGGTAATTGCCGAAAGCCTGGTAAATTTTCTCAAAATATGGAGCACTAAACTTACAAGTCCCACAGCCGACCTTAAAGAAGACCAATAACAACCACCCATCGACCGAAAGGCCACCTAGAACCTGCGGTTGACCATCAGAATTTTCCAGGGTTACTTGCGGAGATATAGCTCCGGCTTCCAAAAACGCCATAAATTACTCCCGGTAACAGTTAAACTTTATAAAAAGATAAAAAATTAATCTTGTAAGGAATATAAAACATAACTGAGCTCTGTCAATAATTCCCTAGACATATGTGAGGCTAACCTAAAAAGAGTATTGATTGTCCGAAGTTACATAGATGGTTGAATTAACATGACAAGGTATTTCTGGTAATTATTAAATTAAATCATTTCAAGAACCCAAAATAATGTTTGCTCCCTAGGCCTGTTTTAACGTTGCATAGGAGATTTCTGAGGTATATATTAAATCGTTTTGTTTCAAGTAAATTTGCTAAAGTTTAATTCTTTATTACCTAAGAGGTTACCTTGCCAAAACGTACCGATATTGAATCTATTCTAATTATCGGATCAGGCCCAATCGTTATTGGGCAAGCTTGTGAATTTGATTATTCCGGAACCCAGGCCTGTCGAGCACTAAGGGAAGAAGGGTATCGAGTTATTCTGATTAATAGTAATCCTGCTACTATAATGACTGACCCAGATATGGCGGATAGAACTTACATAGAACCGATTACTGTAGAATATGTGGAGAAGATCATCCAACGAGAACAACCCGATGTACTTCTACCAACCCTGGGAGGCCAGACTGCTCTCAACGTGGCTGTTGAGCTCGCTGAGTCTGGAATTTTAGATCGTTATAGTGTCGAACTAATAGGGGCCAAATTAAAAGCTATAAAGATGGCGGAAGATAGAGAACAATTTCAGCAGGCTATGGGACGTATTGGTATTGATGTCCCTAGGGGTGGATTCGCCCGAACTGTTGATGAAGCCTGGGAACTTGTAAAAAATACTGGTTTCCCAGCTATCATACGTCCAGCATTTACTTTGGGCGGTGCTGGAGGTAGTATCGCTCGGAGTGAATCAGAATATGCCGCAGCGGTGGAATGGGGCTTAGCAACTAGTCCTATTACTGAAGTATTGGTTGAAGAATCTGTGATAGGTTGGAAAGAATATGAACTAGAAGTAATGCGAGACCTAGCTGACAACGTAGTGATAATCTGCTCTATAGAGAATTTTGATCCTATGGGTATCCATACTGGAGATAGCATCACTATAGCCCCAGCACAGACTCTCACTGACAAGGAATACCAGGCGCTTCGAGATGCTTCAATCAGAGTGATTAGAGAAATTGGAGTAGAGACGGGAGGATCGAACATTCAATTTGCCGTCAGCCCAGAAGATGGACGAATCTTGGCTATTGAAATGAATCCCAGGGTTTCACGTAGTTCTGCTCTAGCGTCTAAAGCAACCGGATTCCCAATAGCAAAGATCGCCGCAAAACTTGCCGTCGGCTATACTCTAGATGAAATACCCAATGACATTACCCAGAAAACACCAGCTTCGTTCGAGCCTACTATCGACTACGTAGTAGTAAAAATTCCTCGGTGGGCCTTTGAAAAATTTCCAAACGCCGACCCTCAACTTGGAACGCAAATGAAATCCGTGGGCGAGACTATGGCGATTGGTAGAACTTTTAAAGAAGCCATACAAAAGGGGTTACGTGGACTTGAAATAGATAGGCATGGCTTCGGAGGAGATGGCCAGGATAAGATTGATCTTGACTTACTTGCACCTCAGCAAAAACTCGAAAAAATTGCGGAACTTAGGGATGAGATACAACGGCCTACAGCCGAGCGTATTTTTCAGATTAAAACGGCTCTGGATTTAGGCATGTCCATAGAAGAAATTCATACATTGACGGGTATTGATTCTTGGTTCCTCCATAATCTTAAGGATATTGTTGAGATCGAAACTCAGATTAGGACTTATAATGATCATTTTATCCCTAGGGAACTTCTGTACAGAGCCAAGCAGGCGGGATTTTCTGATGTACAATTAGCCCACCTAACTGGTAGTGATGAGATTTCTATTCGGCAGCAAAGAATCGAGGCTCAGGTTAGTCCGGTTTTTAAAACAGTCGATACTTGTGCTGCTGAGTTTGAAGCTATGACACCCTATTATTATTCAACTTACGAGACAGAAAATGAAACGCGAGCTAAAACACGTAAAACAATAATGATCCTGGGAGGAGGCCCAAATCGTATTGGGCAGGGCATTGAATTTGATTACTGTTGTGTCCAAGCTGTCATGGCATTGAAAGAGGATGGATATGAAACAATAATGGTAAATAGCAACCCAGAGACTGTCAGTACTGATTATGATATCTCAGATCGATTGTTTTTCGAACCTCTCACTTTTGAAGATGTTATGAATATTATTGAGACAGAAAAGCCTGACGGTGTAATTGTTCAGTTTGGTGGGCAAACCCCTCTAAAGTTAGCTATTCCATTGGAACAAGCTGGTGTCCCCATCATTGGAACATCGCCGGATAGTATCGACCTGGCTGAAGACCGAAAACGCTTCGGGGCTCTGACGACATCCTTGGGGATTCCACATCCGCCACATGGAACAGTTTTTTCCTTTGAAGAAGCTCTAATAGTGGCAAACGAAATAGAATACCCTGTTCTGGTTCGCCCATCATATGTTCTAGGTGGTCGTAATATGGCTTTGGTCTATGATGACAAGTCGCTGAAAACATATATGCAAACTGCCGTCCATGTATCACCAGACCATCCTATATTAATTGATAAGTTCCTGGAGGACGCATTTGAATATGATGTAGATGCTGTCTCAGATGGGAAAACTGTCATTGTTGGTGGCATAATGGAACACATTGAGGAAGCTGGTGTCCATTCTGGGGATAGTGCCTGTGTTTTACCTCCGTACATGGTTAAACCTAGACATATTGAGACTATGAGAAACTACACCCATTCTTTAGCTAGAAGCCTAAATGTAATTGGTCTAATCAACGTACAATACGCTATTAAAAAGGATGTAGTATATGTACTAGAAGTTAATCCAAGAGCATCGAGAACTATACCTTTTGTATCTAAAGCAATTGGGGTACCACTTGCCCAAATCGCTGCCCTAGTAATGGTTGGGAAAAAACTTAGTGAACTGGGATTTACAAAGGAAATTATTCCTCCTTATACATCAGTTAAAGAAGTGGTTCTTCCTTTTGTAAAGTTTGCTGGTTCAGACAGCCTACTTGGACCAGAGATGAAGTCAACAGGAGAAGTTATGGGAATATATGAGGAGCCCGGGATAGCTTTTGCTAAGGGACAAAGTGCTGCAGGTGGTTCTTTGCCTCTTTCAGGAACTGTGTTGATTAGTGTGAACACTTTTGATCATGAAAATGTAATTGATATTGCTCGAGAGCTAATCTTACTAGGTTTTTCGATCATGGCTACTGATGGAACGGCTAAAACTTTGGTGAATTCAGACCTAGAAATCAAACGAGTTAATAAAATTTGGGAAGGGGAACCACATATAGTAGACCATATACGGCGCAATGACATTCAATTAATTATCAATACGCCTCTAGGTAAGAGTGCACGGGATGACGACTATATAATCCGACGAGCTGCTATCGAAGAAAATATACCGTGCATAACGACCCTATCGGGTGCTTGGTCAGCTGTAACCGCTATCAAGGCACTAAAAATCGAAGGTAGAGACGTAGCCGTCAAGAGCTTACAAGAATGGCATGCCATTGTAAAAGAATCAAGGAGCCAATAATGCAAAATATAACAGGGGGAGTGCTTGCTCCAAAAGGATTCATAGCAACTACTGCAAGTTGTGGTATCAACAGTCCCAAGGGTACCCGTAAAGACTTAGTTTTGGTAGATGCGGGTAGAAATGGATCCGCCGCGGGAGTATTTACTACTAACCGTGTTCAGGCCGCTCCTGTTATTCTTTCGAAAAAACATCTCCAGAATGGTATGGCCCGTGCCATTGTCATCAATAGCGGCAATGCCAATGCTTGCAACGGTGAAGAGGGTATGGAAAATGCTGGAGAAATGGCTATTCTCATTGCGAGGGAACTTAACATTCCATCGAATGATATTCTAGTTGCGTCTACTGGAGTTATTGGCCGTCCCTTACCAATGGATATCATTCGAGATGGAATTAAAAAAGTTGCCTGCTCTAAAAACCTGGGATCGGCTAAGGATGCTGCAGAGTCAATTATGACAACAGATACAACACCGAAATCTAGCGCGGTAAAATTTGATCTTTGCGGGGCATCTGCTACCATCGGTGGTATGGCAAAGGGAGCCGGTATGATTTGTCCAAATATGGCTACAATGATTGGAGTACTGACTACTGACGTCGCTATCGCCCCTGGGGCTCTTCAATCTGCTCTTAATCAAGCCGTCGCTAAATCATTCAATTGCATCACTGTGGATGGTGATATGAGTACAAATGATACTGTTTTCGTCTTGGCCAATTACGCCGCAGAAAATTCCGTTATTACCCAGCCCCATGGAGATGCTTATAAGCTTTTTTGTGAAGCATTAGACATTGTTTGTATTGACCTAGCAAAAAAAATAGCCAGAGACGGGGAAGGTGCCACAAAACTCGTGGAAATCAAGATCAAAGGAGCTCAATCAGAAGAAGATGCCCGCACTATAGGTATGAGCATCGCTAATTCCGCTCTAGTAAAAACTGCTATTTATGGCCATGATCCTAATTGGGGGCGAATACTTTGTGCTATTGGATACTCTGACGCTAAATCAGACCCAGATACTATCGACCTGTTTATGTGCGAAAAACAATTAACAAGAGATGGTAAGGGGCTACAACTAAACGAAACAGCTATGCGGAAAGCTCTTTCTGCCGAGGAGATTCCCATATTGGTTGATCTAAAACTTGGTGATGGGTCGGCAACGATTTGGACCTGTGACATGTCTCACGAATATGTTACTATTAACGCAGAATACACTACCTAATTTACTTGCTGTTCCCTGGGTAATGTTCCATGACAAATTTTAATAATTCCCACCACAAAAAAATTAAGAAGAAACACTCCACTATTTTTTTTGTATTAATCCTTTCTATTATTTCCCCTGTTTATTTGGTTAATGCTTTGGAAAATAACGATGTGAAAATGGTAGAATACCCCGAGCATGTATCAGCGACAGAATTAGCATTAAGAAGAGAGAAAGTCCGTCAAATAATGGGTAAAGGGCTAATGGTCCTATTCTCTGCGGAGCCTAAAGTATTTAGCAATGATGTTAATTACCCTTTTCGCCAAGAAAGCAATATTTTCTATTTAACTGGTATAAACCAACCTGGAACTATCCTAATACTCCTACCGGAAAATCAGGGCCAAAAGGAAATACTCTTTCTTCCAAAAAGAAAACCATCGTTAGAAATTTGGACTGGAAAGATGCTCGGACCCCAAGAAGCAAGACGCATGACCGGCATAGAGCATATTTGGCCAGCTAAAGAATACAAAGGCTTTATTGATACTATACTGAAAGGATCCATCTATCGGAAACGCCCTCCCAGTAATAAAGCGGATTACCATTTTATCATTGAACGGATTAAAGGAGGAAATATAACGGACGTGTGGCTTCTAGCAGATATTCAGCAGGAATTTGGATTAAGGTATCCCAATGCTTTCAGGTTGGCTTCGGAGCTTTCCCGTTTCCCAGCGATGCAGCCCCGACTCGCTACGTCGATTTTTCGTAACCTTAGACTCATTAAATCTAAGTGGGAACTGGCAAATCTTAAACGGGCTATCGACATTACCTGTCTAGCTCAACGCAATATTATGATTCTTTCTGGACAGATTGATAATCCTATCAATGAATCTACCCTGGATGGTAGTATCCTTTCCACTTACCGTAGACATGGTGCCCACTGGGGCTTCCCCTCTATAGTAGCTTCAGGCCCTAATACTACGACACTCCATTATGAAGATAACAGTCGAGATATAGGTACAGGCGAGCTCATCCTAGCAGATATTGGTGCTGCTGTAGGGAACTATACTGCTGACGTAACCCGAACATTTCCAAGAAATGGTATATTTAGTAAAGAACAACGGGAAGTTTATGAGATAGTACTTCAGGCTCAAACTCAGGCGATAGCTGCTGTTCGACCTGAAACAACCCTTCGTCAGGTGCACAATGTAGCACGTAAAATAATTGTTGAAGGGCTTTTGGAGCTGGGTTTAATAACCAATAGGACGGAGGATCAATATCGAATGTGGTTTATGCACGGCACAAGTCATATGCTTGGCTTGGACGTTCACGACGTTGGTGGAAGCAACATACCCCTAAAGCCAGGCATGGTTCTTACCGTCGAACCTGGAATCTATATTCGGGAAAATACACTTGAAAACTTGAAGAATACTCCCATGAACCGTATACTTACTGAAAAAATACGACCGGCATTCGAACGTTATCTCAACATAGGTATTCGGATAGAAGATGATATCTTAGTAACAGAAAATGGAAATCAGATTCTTTCAGAGTGTGTGCCAAAAACAATTGATGCCATTGAAGCTCTTATGGCAAATCATTTAAAGTAACAAGAACATATTTTGGGTATGAAATATGACTTATGAACGTATGTTAACAGTGGAAGAAGCCCAGAAGACGGTGTTGGATTCCATCTCCGTAGCCGGTATTGAACGGAGGGGCCTATCAGATACAAGAGAATATATTCTTGCCGAAGATATAGCACCTAAATATGATGTACCGCCCTTTAATAATTCCTCTGTAGATGGTTATGCTGTACGAGCTATGGATACAGAGGGAGCATCGGCTACTAGGCCCAAGCAACTTGATATTCTCGAAGAAATACCCGCTGGTGCCGTCCCAACTGAAACAATCATTTCTGGCATGGCTTCCAGAATTATGACCGGAGGCATCCTCCCAGAGGGAGCAGACGCAGTTATAATGGTAGAAAATACCATGCAAGAACGTAATAGAGTGAGCATTCTTAAAAAGGTAGAAAAGGGCCAGAATGTCCGTTACCGAGGTGAAGATGTCAAAAAAGGTAAAAAGGTGTTATTGGCTGGGACTAAAATAGGTGCTGGTGAAATTGGGCTCTTAGCTGCTTTTCAACGTTCTCAAGTAAGTATAAGAAGAAAACCTGACGTTGCTATTCTTTCTACTGGTGACGAAATAGCTGCTATTGATGAAAACCTTGTACCTGGAAAAATTGTCGACAGCAATAGCTATTCGTTAGCTGCCCTCGTCCGGGAATGTAATGCTCGACCTATTAACCTACCAACAGCACGAGACGACGAAATCGAAATTCGAAAAGTAATTCAGTCAGCACTAAATGCGGATATAATTCTCTCAACGGGTGGGGTGTCTGTTGGCGATTATGATTATGTTAAAAAAGTATTGGGAGATTTAGGTGCGGAAATAAAGTTCTGGCAGGTAAAAATGAAACCGGGGAAGCCCCTAACTTTTGGGTTATTGCAGAATAAACCTTACTTCGGACTACCCGGAAATCCTGTATCGTGTATGGTTTCATTCCTTCTTTTTGTTCGGCCCGCTATACGAAAATTAATTGGTTATGATTCCCGTTACTGGCACCTACCCGAATTTTGTGCTTTGACAGAAAATGATTTGAATACGGCAGGCGATAGGCGCCAATACCTCCGAGGAAAAGTTACTTATACAGATGGTCAGTTTCGAGTGTCTACAGCCGCTAATCAGGGTTCTGGCATGCTAAGTTCTATGGCCGGTACAAATTGTTTAGTGATATTGGAACCTGGAAAAACTTTAATTGCCCGTGGTACAGAGGTAAGGGTTCTACTTATGTCGAATTTAGTGTAGGCTGGTTCTGGGAGGGTTTATTTCATGATCTCCGTTATTGAAGCCCGTGATTCCATATTAGAACTTATAAGTCCTTTGGGAGTGGAACGCGTTGATATTATTTCTGGACAAGGGCGAGTTCTAGCAGAAAACATCTATGCAACGAGGAACCAACCACCATGGGATAATTCTGCCATGGATGGGTATGCTGTTCGGGCGGCAGATACGATCCCTTCCCCGCCGGATAATTATGTGGAATTAGAGATAATCGAGGACCTGCCCGCTGGCTACCAGGCAAACCGAGCTGTTAAGCCGGGGCAGGCTACCCACATCATGACGGGAGCTCCTATACCTAAGGGAGCAGATGCTATCGTCAGAACCGAACGGGCTACCAGAGTAGAACCGAAACTGGTTAGAATACTTGAACCTGTAGATACCGGAACAGATCTCCGTAAGACCGGGGAGGACATTCGTGATGGAGATCTCATGCTAGTCTCGGGTAAATTGTTGAGAGCAGCAGAAGTTGGCCTACTGGCCTCTACTAACCGTGCTTATATACCTGTTTACCGACGTCCTCGAGTGGCTATATTATCTACAGGCGACGAAATAGTCGACATGGATACACCCCTCATCGATGGCAAGATCGTTGATAGTAATGGCTATACACTGACAGCACTAGTTGCTGATGCTGGTGCTGTCCCTATAAGGCTTGGTATCTGTCCCGATAACCAAGAAGCTCTTGAACAGGCCATACTTGATGGACTCGTAGCCGATATTATAATTACGTCAGGGGGAGTATCTGTTGGAGAATATGACTTTGTTAAAGGAGCTCTTGAAGCTGTGGGAACCTCTATGGAATTCTGGAAAGTTAATATGACCCCAGGGCGACCATTAGCTTTCGGAACCATCAACGATGCTATCGTTTTTGGCCTGCCTGGAAACCCTGTCGCTTCCATGGTGACTTTTGAGCTTTTCGTACGTCCAGCTTTATTAAGAATGCAGGGTTACACCCATATCTACCGCCGCACCGTGAAAGCCATTCTTGAGGAAGATCTCACAAAATCCCTCCATCGAAAACAGTTCATTCGCGTAAACCTGGAAAAACGGGGTGACACATTTTTTGCCTCAAAAACAGGAGCTCAGGGTTCTGGAATTCTTAAATCTATGGCCCTGGCGGATGGGCTAGCTATAAGTCACGAAGACCAAGAATTTATGATGGCTGGTGATATAATAGAGGTTATGTTACTCGGTGGCTACAGTGACCTATCGATAGACCGTAATTGTTAATTTTCAATAACTTATATCATTTATTATAACTGGTCTCGAGGTGACATTTTTATTATGTAAACCTACTTATGGATCGTAGTGCCTGATCGCATGAGCACAAGGGTCCTTAGGTGGGGGAATTGGGGCCATAAGAAACACAACTGGAAGAATTTTTATTAACAATTATCTTTTTTTAAGATCACCAGGGTTGGCGAAGCACTATCACTTTTATTGTAAGAACATATGTCCTCTAAAACCATTCCCTTTGTTTTCATGGTTAAAGCCGCCTGACTTATTTCGTTTTCTGGATTTGCGCCCTTGTAACAGATTAACCTTCCATGGTTTTTCAAAACATCGCTGGCCCAGATGGTTAATTGTTCAACAGAACTGACCGCCCGTGAAACTACCATATCATACCTTGCACTACTCTTAATCCCTCTCAAAGCTTCCACCCTACAGCTCTGCACAGTAGCATTTTTAATTCTGAGAGTTCTTATGACATGACGGAGGAAAGTGCTTTTTCTACGGTTTGCCTCAACCAAATAGAAATTAGAATTAACAAGAATCATAGCTAAGGGAATTCCAGGGAACCCCGCCCCACTGCCGATATCTAAAATACTACCGTCAAGGCTGCACACATCAAGCACAACAGGCATTAGGGAGTCCATAAAATGGCGGCTCGGCATTCTATCTAAATCATTTTTGGAAACAAGTCCTATCGTGTCGTTCGCTCGTTTTATTTCATTCAGGTAGGCTTTGAACTGCGCAATCTTTTGCCGGTCTAGTAATTGACCTGAAGAACCTAATTCATAAATAAATTGGTCAAATGTTTCCATATGACTTGCCTTAGTGTTTCACGTGAAACACTTTAAGAATTATTTTTATATCTTTCTAAATGAACCATAAGAATAGAGAGGTCGGCAGGGGTTACTCCGGCTATTCTCGATGCCTGGCTAACATTTTCTGGTCTGAATTTACTTAATTTTTCACGACTCTCTATAGATAACGCTGTGATGCCAGAGTAGTTAAATTCCGGAGGAATCGCGCGTGCCCCCCAAGACCTCATCCGCTTTATATCCTTGTGTTGGCGCTCGAGGTATCCTGCGTATTTTATACTCGTTTGGATCTGGGTTATAATTGATTCCGTGTGATTCATTGGCTCCGGATCAACACTAACAAGATCAGAATATTGAATTTCAGGCCGGGATATAAGCCGATAGAGTGTAACAGATTCTGAAATCTTGGCGGATGATTTAGCGACCAACTTATCATTAACCTTGTCTGGGGACACAAAAACTGTTTTTAATCGATCAATTTCATGTGTGATCAGATTTCGTTTTGTAACCGTAGCACTATACCGGTCCTGGGATATAATCCCAACTTTATAGGCCCTTTCACATAAACGTATATCGGCGTTGTCGTGCCTTAATAGTAGGCGATATTCGGCACGAGAGGTAAACATACGATAGGGCTCATCTGCCCCCTTGGTTATGAGATCATCAATCATAACTCCAATATACGCTTCTCCCCGGTCCAGGGTAAACCTTGGCCGATTCCGAACCATCAAAGCAGCGTTGATGCCAGCCATTATGCCTTGGGCTGCCGCCTCTTCATAACCCGTAGTACCGTTAATTTGGCCGGCTAAAAACAACCCTTTAATTTTATGTGTCTCAAGTGATTCTGTTAAACTTTCGGGAGGAATAAAGTCATATTCTACGGCATAGCCATACTGCAGAATAGTTGCTTTTTCTAGACCCTTAATTGTATGCAACGCCTTAGCCTGTATGGTTTCTGGCAAACTAGTTGAAAAACCGTTTACATATACTTCCGTAGTATTCCAGCCTTCGGGCTCGAGAATTATCTGGTGATTTGCTCTATCTGGAAACCTTACTATTTTGTCTTCGACCGAAGGGCAATATCTTGGACCACGGCCTGTTATCTGCCCAGTAAACATCGGAGACTGATCCAATGCCGAACCAATTATATCGTGAGTTTCTTGATTAGTAAATGTTAGATAACAAGGTAATTGCTCATCTGCTGCTCCTAATCTTTCACTAGAAAAAGAATCTGGAAAATCATCTCCGGGGATCATCTCTAATTGGCTGTAATTTATAGTTTTTCCATCAATTCGTGGAGGAGTTCCTGTTTTTAGACGCCCTAGTTTAAAACCAAGACGCCTGAGAGAATCCGACAAACCTGTAGCCGACTGTTCTCCAAGCCGTCCTCCTGTTGAATTGGCTTTGCCGCGATGCATCACCCCATTGAGAAATGTGCCCGACGAAATTACCACTGCTCGACATTTTATAAACCTACCATCACTTGTTTTTACTCCGACGATCATGTCATCATGAACCTCTAATTCCGAAACCTCCCCCTCTACTACGGTAAGCTTATCGGTATTATTAATGACTTGTTGCATATATTCACGATACGCGACCCTGTCGTTCTGCGATCTTAGAGATTGGACCGCAGGTCCTTTTCGAGTATTTAACATTTTTACCTGCAAAGCAGTAATGTCAGCCGCCCTTCCCATTTCCCCACCAAGAGCATCGACTTCTCGGACTAACTGTCCTTTACCTAATCCGCCTATAGATGGATTACAGGACATCTGCCCTATCTTTGAAGAATCTAGTGTGATAAGCACTGTACTAATACCCATTCTAGCCGATGAAAGCGAGGCTTCAATGCCAGCATGCCCACCGCCAATTACTATTATATCAACGAAACTAATCATATCTGTCACTTTCGATCATAAAGATGTTTCACGTGAAACATTACTTACCGATACAAAACTGAGCAAAGACACGGTCCAAAATGGAATCTCCAATGTCTTTCCCAAGAAGTCCCCCTAAATATTGGACACAATCACGCAAGTCAATAGCAGCTATTTCGGCACCAGATCCTTCTTTTAACACCTTAATACCCTGTTCCAAGCTAACTCGGGCGCTCTTAAGGAGTTCAACTTGACGGGCATTGGCTACCAATCCTGTTTCAAGCATAGCTGGATTATATTGTCCTATATCAACCACGGAATCTATCAATTCTTCAATACCTACCCCGATTGTAGCAGAAGTTTTCACAATCTCACCAGATCCAATTAGATTTGAAAAAGCCTCGGTATTGTATGTTTCTAAATCACATTTATTTAATATAGAGATCGGGGAATATTCCGCCAATAATTCTATTAAACTCTGATCATCTTTGTCTGGTGGGTTGGACGCATCGAAAACTGCTAGTTGAATATCGGCTTTTTGTAATTCTTCTCGGGATCTAGTTATTCCTTGCTGCTCAACAGTGTTAGAAGACTTGTGAATTCCGGCTGTATCAACAAATGTTATTGGTACTCCCCTAATATCGACTGTTTCCTCTATAGTATCACGGGTAGTTCCTGATTCTTGGTGAACAATAGCCCGGTTTTTGGATACTAACCTATTCAAAATACTAGATTTACCAACGTTGGGCTTTCCTATTAATGCGACACGGAGACCATCTCTAAGAACGCGGAATTCGTGAGATGACTTGATTAACCGTACTAAAGAATTTTGAACAGGAAGAAGCTGTTTAAGGAAGGTGGTATTATCCATATCTGGCAAATCCTCTTCCGTAAAATCCAGCGTAACTTCAATTAATGCAATTATTTGAATCGTTTTTTCTCTGATTTCTTCTATCTGGGCAGAACACTCTCCATCTAATTGTCTAAGTGATGCTCGAGCACAAGCATTAGTACGGGCTCTTATTAATTCACCTACCGCTTCTGCCTGTAACAAGTCAATCCTACCATTAATAAATGCGCGCTTAGTAAACTCCCCTGGTGCTGCGAGCCGTGCTCCCGAATTGATTAGCACCTGCAAAATCATACTAGCCGGGACAATACCCCCATGCCCACTAATTTCGATTAGATTCTCGCAGGTATAAGTACGTGGCGCCTTAAAAAGTGACAAGAGAACTTCATCAACTCTTTCACCCGTTTGAGGATCAAATATATATCCATGGTGTATTGTGTGAGTATCACAGGATGATAGGCGTTTCCTCCCCGTGAATATACGATCAGCAATTGCAAAAGAACTTGGGCCGCTCATACGGACAACGCAAATGCCACCTTCGCCAAGCGGTGTACTTATCGCGGCAATGGTATCATTATTCAGGAACTGCATATTCATAGGGATATCGAAATGTTTTGCCCCACGCGTTTGTTACGGAGCAACGGTCATTTTGAAGGTTGAACCGGGAAATAACGGTTCTGTATAGCCTGTTGTGCTATGGTAAGTACATTAATCATGGTCCAGTAAAGGATAAGCCCAGCGGGCAAATTCATCATTATGAAAAACAATACAACCGGCATAATATAAACGAACATTGCCTGCCTAGGATCTTTCATTGTCATTTTGGACTGGAGCAGCATCGTGACTGCCATGAGGATTGGTAAAACGTAATATGGGTCCCTCAAGGATAGATCCTGTATCCATCCAAAGAAAGGTGCATCTCTTAGTTCAATTGTACTACTAAAAATAGTATATAACGCAATAAGAATTGGCATTTGAAGGAGCAATGGAAGGCACCCACCTAAAGGATTTACCCCAGCTTCCCTATAGAGCTTCATCATTGCTTGGTTTAGTTTTGTCGAATCATTTTTGTATTTTTCCTTGAGGGATTCCATTTTAGGCTGTAGTTGGGCCATGCCTTGGGTAGCCTTCATACTTTTGTGAGTAAGAGGGAAAAGAAGTAGTTTAACAAAAATAGACAGAACAATAATTACAATACCATAATTAGAAATGAACTGATGCAGCCACACCAATGAGATTAGGGTAATCTTGCTTATTGGCTGAATTATAGCCCACCCAAGATCAACAGATCCCTCTAAGCCATACCCATACTGCTCTAATGTACTATAGTGTACTGGCCCCAGGTACAATAAGAAATTATCTACAAGTGGAGAGGCTAGGGACATCGATAGTTCGGTTGCAATTTGTCTCTCATCATAATTAGGTCGTTGCACTGGCCGACCGTTTAGACGGTATCCCCTAGCTTTTTTATTTATAGGGACCATTGCAATGAAGAAATATTTACTTCGTACACCAACCCAATTAGTTTCGCCTGTAGTTTCAGGTCTGGGATCTTCTAGTTCTGTCCCTAGATCTTCTTCGATTACTGTTTCATTTAATGAGGCAAAACCTCGGAATGCATAGAGGTCTTGATCCCAGTCTTTCTCTGTAACATTGATGCCACCACCCCACCTAAGGTAGTACTTGCTTCCCAAAGCTAAATCACGCCCACCTTCGATCTTAACCCGTAAATCAACAGCATAATTATCACTACTAATAACGAAGGTTTTTGTGATAGTCAAACCACCCAGTGTTTGTCCTATTAGTGTAACTGACGTTGCGGGCTGTCCAGGCCTTATCTGTACCTGTTCCTTATCAGCCAGGAAACGGATAGCTCTTGTACTAAAAGGACCCTGTTCTGTGGTTAGAATGATATCAGGGCCTGGTTCTTGATCAGGTGAGATTAACTCAACCCCCCCATCTTCGGTTCCTCTATATTTTTTTAGTTTCCAACTAGTAATGACTGCTCCTTCAGTATTAATTATCCCCCGAAAATATTGGTTTTCAACAACAATTTCGCGAGATTCTGGGGTATTATCTAGGGGGGAAAGTAATTGAACACGCTCGGACCTATCCCAACTTTGAGCATCTAAGTTTAGGCTGGTTAGATTATCATTTCTTCGCGACGGAATTTGTACTTGTTCAAAATTTCCTGAGCTCTCTTGAGCTTCATAACTCTGTTTATTTGTTTCTGAACTAACATATTCTTCTTTATTTTGCTGTACAAAATTTTGCTCACGAGGAGCCAGCCCCTTCGGTGCATACATGGGGTAGATAATATAGTAGTAACCTATCCATGTGAGGATTATTAATCCGAAAGCACCCAGTACCCTTTTTTCCATTGTATTTTAGTCCAAAATTGATAGCCGCTACTTTTTGGCTATTTTATGTGGCTTCTCCAGAGGATCATATCCACCTGACTGGAAGGGATGACAACGAAGCAAACGTTTTAAGGCCAGATATATTCCTAGAAATATGCCTCTCTGTTCGAGCGCTTGAATGGTATATGCAGAACAGGTAGGCACAAACCTACAACTGGGCGGCAGCAATGGAGAAACTAGGCATTGATAGCCACGGACACACCATACGAGCACCCAAGTAATTGCCGCAATCAGCTTTTTACACATAATCGTTTCACCGCTATATCATAAAGGGAAAGGAATTCTTCGTTCATCTGACTATACGAGGCTTTTTGTCCGGAATTTCGAGCTAAAACGACCAGGTGTATTCCTTTTTCCAGTCGGGTTTTATTAAGTCGGTATATTTCTCGCATTCTTCTACGAACCAAGTTACGCTTTACAGCATTACCATACCGTTTGGTTACGACGAATCCAATTCGACGTTCAAGACGATTGGGGCACAACGCCAAAGAAAGCACCATGGATTGCCCCTTTATGGTCAATCCTAGTTTTTTTACCCGTTCGAACTCCCAACGATGTCTCAAACGTTCTCCGTGAGGGAAACGAAGGTCACTAATAACTATAGCACTAGAATCTTGCAGCATTTCAACGACACCTAAACTGCAACCCGAGCTCGCCCTTTGGCGCGGCGCCTACTCAGTATTAATCGTCCGGCCTTAGAACTCATTCTTTGGCGAAACCCATGCCTGCGGTGTCGTTTGAGATTGCTTGGTTGAAAGGTCCGCTTCATTAACTGCCCCCATTTTCTTTCTATATTTAATAAAGATCACAGCCCTCCATATTACTCAATATAGTGGATTATGTCAAGTTGTTTTTAGAGGATGAGAACGTTTCATTCTTCCCGATATATTTCTTGACAGCCCTTATTAGAAGCTACATACTTATATGCAGACAAGACGCCAACACTTTTTCGTCTACCGTGGATTTGGCGTAGCACCTTTTAACACCTTAAAAAGTATCACGTACAATACATTTAGCATATTACATGCGATATATTAGGTATGTTTTAAGCTTGGCGTTGTAGGGATTTTATTTTTCTGGGGAAATTAAGGTTATCTGAAAATGAATCAGGAAGATGCTGCAAAGCTCTGGTCAATATGTTTAGTAGAATTAAGGGACATGATCCCTGCACAGACCTTTGCAACCTGGTTTGAGCGGACGAAAGGATATCGTGTAACCCCTGACACCTTTACCATAGAAGTCCCAAACCCCTTTTCCGGTGAACGAATACTTAAACGCTTTCATGATAAAATCCGTCAAGTTGTAACAACCCAACTTGGGCGCCAAGTTTCTATTGACTATCATATCTTCGAAGGCAATACGCCAATTCTGCCAGTACCATCTGATCTTCCATCATATACTAACGGAACAAGTCAACAGGTCGTCACCAAAGAAGAATCAAGCAATCTTTATGACAACTATACCTTTGAAAATTTCGTCGTGGGGGAATGTAATGACTTTGCTCATGCCGCATCTTTAGCGGTGGTTAAATCACCAGGCCAGCAAACCTTTAACCCCTTGGTGATTTATGGAGGTGTAGGATTGGGAAAAACACATTTAGCTCAAGCAATAGCCCATGAATCTAAACGTCTTGGAACCGTTGATCAGATTAGGTATGTCACCTCTGAGACATTTTATAATGAATTTATCGAATCAATACAGGAAAAAAAGACAAAAGAATTTGCTCAAACCTACCGTAATGTTGATCTCTTAATTGTTGATGACATTCAGTTTTTTTGCAAAGGACACAAAGATCGAACCCAGGAAGAGTTTTTTCATACTTTTGATGTGCTCCGCCAGAAAGGGAAACAAATTGTCCTGACAAGTGATAGGCTACCCAAAGAACTTTCCGGCCTTGAAGAACGCCTAGTCTCCCGCTTTGAATGGGGCTTATTAGCCGACATGAAAGCCCCTGATTATGAAACAAGAGAGGCCATACTGCAAAAAAAGGCCGACAAGGATGGTCTTTCCCTAAGCCCCGATGTGATCACTTATATCGCTGATCGAGTTGCATCAAACATTAGAGAACTAGAAGGAGCAGTCCTAAGCTTACTAGCTTATGCATCGTTAAGTCATTGTGATATTACAATTGACGTGGCAAAACGGGTTCTAAGTAACAAGATTCGCAGAAAACAGAGATCTATTGGCATTGAAGACATACAAAAGGCCACAGCCAGACATTACGGTGTAACAATTGAGGATATTATCGATAAGACACGCAAAAAAAATGTAGTTAATGCCCGACAGATAGCTATGTTTTTGTGTCGAGATATGACCAACGCTTCCCTCAAGGACATAGGCGCTATTTTTGGAAACAGAGACCACACAACTGTCATGCACGCTTGCCAGACAGTCAAAAAACTATTATTAAACAATGAAGATATTCAAGAAGATCTTGATGTCGTCAAAAATTCCCTTTCATAAACCCAATACACACACCAATTAATAAATATGTGGATAAACCTTCATTTATCCACATATTTATTAACATAATGTTTTATTAAAATACCTTCGGTTCTTTAGTGGTTTCAGTCAAAAACAATGAACATTATCCACATTTTTTATTAACAAATAAATTCACACGTGTGGACAAGTACCCTCAAAATAGGTTTGGCTGGTTGAGAATAGTAAAAAAAAAATGTTTATTCCCACGAAAATGACTTTATGACATTAATGTGGATAAGTAGGGGGATAGGTGGAGATGTATTGTAGACTTAATGTTAATAAAGATATGGAACAAAGATTGTGGGGGGTCTTTGGGGATAAGTGTGGATAAACATGTGTTTAGTTGTTTGGTTTTCCACATAACATTATTCATATAACTATTTAAAAATAAACAACTTGTTCATTTTTTATTGTGTTTTTACACATATCCACAACCTTTATTAGTATTTATATTATTAAGTACTTATTTATAATAAATAAAACTAGTTTTTTTCTATATATTGTATTTGTTGGAATTTGGTCCTAATGTATTATACTACATGAAGTAGTTTTACCTCAACAAACCCCTTGCACTTTGGTAGTAGTTTTCTGTATAATAATCAAACTATTGAGATGGTTACTGTATATCCTTCCAGCCTTGTTATATATGGCTATTAATTCAAGTATGTAATGGGAACCTGGAAACAATCGCCCAAAGGAGTATGCCCAGTGAAGGTTACTATACAGGCGAGTTCCACCCTAATGAGCGGTATACAGACCGTTCTAAATGTAGTGCCGCCAAAAACCACTCTTCCTATCTTATCTAATTTGTTGATTGAAGCAGAAGATGGTCACCTGACAATCGGAGCTACAGATCTAGACATATCTATAGTTACAAAGATTACAGCGGAAGTAACAGAGGAAGGGTCGATAACAGTCCCGGGAAGAAAGTTTGCCGAGATGGTACGTGAACTTTCTGATGCACCGGTCGAAATCGAAACAGATGGTGTTAAGGTTGTCGTTCGATGTGACCGTGGAATATTTCGCTTAGTGGGTATAGACAAAGAAGAATTTCCAACCTTTCCAGATGTTTCTTCTGGTCAATCTATAACAATCCCCGCCTCAGCCATCCAGCGTTTGATTCGTAAAACGGTCTATGCCGTTTCTAAAGATGAAACACATCCTAGTTTATGGGGAGCTTTTCTACGAATAGGAAGCAATGCAGTAAGGATGGTAGCAACAGATGCCCATCGTTTAGCAAAAACAACAATTCCAACTGAGGTCTCTGACACAGTAACAGAAGGGATTATAGTTCCCCCTAAGGCACTAAACAACCTTTCCAGATTAATTGGAGATTCAGATACGGTTTCACATATGAAAATAGGTGAAAATCATATAGCATTTGAGTTAGAGAACGCTCAACTTTTTGCCCGATTAATAGAAGCAACATATCCGGATTACGAAAAAGTTATTCCTGCTGGAAATGATAAAACAGTGAAGGTAAACCGAGAGGCCTTAGAGAGCGCTGTTCGGCGCGTATCTGTCTTGTCTAATTCAAACACCCGACAGATCAGGTTTTCTGTTCGGCCTGGGTTTATTGAATTAAGTTCCTCCAGTCACGAAATTGGAGGCGAGGCTCGTGAAGAGGTGTCGGCTACATATGAAGGAGACCCAATAGATACAGCCTATGATTTTCGATATCTTCTTGATGTTATAGAGCGAATAGAGAGTGAAAATATTGTGTTTATGTTGGATTCACCTGTCAGTGCTGGAATTATTACACCCGATGAAGACAGCTCGGGTAATGAAGAGTATCAATGTCTGATAATGCCCTTAAGACTTAACGACGCGGAAAATTGACCAGGTGTATCTTCAAAAGTTGTCCCTAAGTAATTATAGGAACTACGAATCACTGACTCTAGACTGTGACCCACAGACAAATATCTTTATCGGAGCAAATGGACAAGGAAAAACCAACCTGCTGGAAGCAGTATATTACCTGTGTGTTGCGCGCTCTTTTCGCGAAGCACCAGACAAAGAACTTGTGCGCATGAACTCAGATTTTTTCGTCGCTCAAGGAAATGGTTACTCTGCAGACGAAACTAATGTGGACTTACTTATTAGGTATGCAACTCAAACAGGAAAAAAGGTTTTTGTAAATGATTTGCCGCAAAAAAACTTGTCTGATATTTATGGGCTCATGACAGCAGTGGTTATATCACCAGACGACCGAAGGCTTGTTCAGGGGGGGCCAAGCACTCGTCGGCGATTTATTGATATCGCTATATCTCAGTCTAATGTACCATATCTCTCTACTTTACAGGACTACAGGCGAGTGGTTCGGCAACGGAATGAGGCGTTGCGGACCCAACAGGCAGATATAGACCTTTGGAATACTCCACTAATTGATCTGGGTTGTCGAATTATTAGAAAAAGAGTAGAGGTGGTTGCGGTGCTAAAAAAAGAAGCTCAACGGATACATGCTAATATTAGTGACAAGGGTGAAAATCTTGAAATAAGTTATTCACCGTCTTTTAATTTTGAGGCAAATGAAAGCATTGAGTCAAGTTTTCGAGATGCCCTGATACGTGCTAATTCTAGGGAAAGAGTTAAGGGCATGACTGAGGTTGGTCCACACAGGGATGATATCTCCATAGAAATGAATGGGGTATCACTACAATCTTTTGGGTCTCAGGGGCAGCATAAGACAGCTGCTACAGCCCTTAAATTGGCAGAAGCGCACTTTCTCTGCCATCAGGGGCAGGCCCCACCCTTGTTGTTATTGGATGATATATTTGCAGAAATTGATATAGCAAGGACTTGGCGACTCATGGAAATGATCCCCGAATATGGCCAGACCTTTATTACAACGGCAAAGGAAGGCGATCTTGGGGGGTTTTGCCAGGATGTTACACGGTTTCGAGTTAGTGATGGTGTGGTGGCCCCATATAGTTAAAGGTTGGGTATGAAGAAAAAAAAGAAGGCTGTTTCGCTTCGAGATGCTCTAGAAGGGTTGATTGGCAGCTTGGGGATGAAGGGCAAATTGGAGGAATGTCAAGTTGTGGAACGGTGGTCCCACGTGGTTGGTGAGCAGATTGCATTGCACGCTAGGGCGGTGTTTTTTGATGGTGGGAAGTTATTTGTGGAAGTAGATAGTGCAGCATGGAACCAAGAATTATTCCATATGAAAAAGGAAATCCTTAATAGGCTAGATCAGTCGTTGGGAAAGACACTAGTTGAAGATATTATATTCACCAATTCCAGAAGGTAAAATCGATGTCAGAAACACGGGAAACAACGCCGGAATTTCAGGAAAATGAACCTGAAGCCCCACAAAATGACCAATATGAAGCCGAAAACATACAGGTTTTAAAGGGGCTTGAGGGAGTACGCAAGCGACCAGCAATGTACATCGGTAGCACCAGTTCTACAGGGTTACACCATCTTGTTGAAGAGGTGATGCAGAATTCAATAGATGAACACCTTCAAGGATTCGGAGATACTATAAAGGTACATATCGAAGAAGGTGGGCAAATATCAGTAGTAGATAATGGTAGGGGTATCCCCGTAGAGGTGCACCCCACCGAGAATAAGCCTGCTGTGGAAGTAGTAATGACTATGCTTCACGCAGGGGGGAAATTCGATAATAAGTCCTACAAGGTGTCAGGTGGATTACATGGGGTTGGTGTTTCTGTAGTAAATGCTCTTTCCGAATGGCTAGTTGTTGAAGTACGAAGAGATGGGAAGATATACTACCAACGTTATGAGCAAGGTTTGCCAGTTTGTGATCTAGAGGTTCGGGGGTCAACAAACGAAAGTGGTACCACTATCTCATTCAAGCCAGACGATGAAATTTTTGATACGACAGAGTTCAACTTCGACCACATTGCACACCGTTTCCGCGAGTTGGCCTTTCTAAATCGCCACATGCGTATTGAATTGCATGAAGAGAGTAAAGAAAAGTCTATTGTTTTTGAATATAGGGGTGGGATAGTCGAATTTGTTGAGTACCTTAATGAAAACAAAGCGCCTATTCATGATACCGTAGGGATCCGCCAAGAGCGAGGTGACAACCAGATTGACATAGCGTTTCAATATAATGACGGTTACCAGGAGAACATTTATTCATATGCTAACACAGTCCGAACGTCGGAGGGTGGATTCCACTTGGTTGGATTCAAAACAGCATTGACAAGATCCATAAATAGCTATGCCCAAAGGAACAACCTTTTAAAAAATGTAAAAGTCAACATAACAGGGGACGATACCCGAGAAGGTATTACAGCTATTGTAAGTGTTATTATTCCTGACCCTCAGTTTGAAGGTCAGACCAAGGAAAAACTAGGGAATAGTGATATTCGGGGGGTTGTAGAATCGGTTGTTGGCGAAGGACTTTCTGTTTATATGGAGGAAAACCCAGCTACAGCTAAGAAAATAGTCGAAAAATGTATTCAGGCAGCCATTTCTAGAGAAGCAGCCAGGAAGGCCCGGGAACTAACTCGTCGAAAAAGTGCATTGGAAAATACTACGCTGCCTGGTAAGTTAGCAGATTGTACATTGAAGGACCCCATGGCTTGTGAAATCTATCTTGTTGAAGGGGACTCTGCTGGTGGCACAGCAAAATCTGGACGAGACAAAACCTTTCAAGCTATCTTGCCTCTCTGGGGAAAACCACTCAATGTCGAGAAGGCACGAATTGATACGGTGTTGAGTAATGACAAACTCCAGCCTATCATTACAGCACTCGGAGTTGGCATTGATGAAGATTTTGATCTTAGCCGTCTTCGTTATGGGCGTGTTATTATCATGGCTGATGCTGATCACGATGGGTTACATATCCGGACCTTGTTATTGACATTCCTTTTTCGCTATATGCGCCCACTAGTTGAAAACGGGCACGTCTTGATAGCCCAGCCCCCACTATACCGAATTAGAAAAGGCCGAAAGGAAGACTACCTAAAAAATGAAAGAGAGCTTTGGGAATATCTTCTCTATCAAAGTGTAGACCGTACCCGGATACACCGGGCCGACAGTGAAGATAATGGACATTCACTTAAAGAAGATAACCTACTTTCTCATCTTAGAGAAATGATGGATTTTGAGGAACAGGTAGGTCGTCTTGTAAAAACAGGGTTGAAACGTGAACAGGTTTTGGAAATGCTGAGGGACAGAGACAAGTATGATCTATACAGGGAAGAGGTACGATCTAAGTCTGATATTCGGAAACAACAGGAAGAGGCCGGGGAAGTTCCTGTGCCGATCGATCCAGTAGAAGAGGTTTTAGATCCTTCTTTATACGGAAGATTACGACAACTTTGTATCCGTTTGAAGGATGTTTTAGAGAACGAAATGGTTGTTCGAACAGAGAAGTCTGAAAAACGAGTTAAAGGGATCAATAATTTGATTGAGGCAGTATTAGACGTGGGGAGAGAAGGTGCTACGATTTCCCGGTATAAGGGTCTTGCGGAAATGGATGCGGAAGAGCTTTGGAATACAACAATGAATCCCGAAACTAGGACTCTCCTTAGGGTCACTTTAGACGATGTGGTGGAAGCTGATCGAATATTTACAATTCTTATGGGTGACAATGTTGCTGCAAGGAATGATTTCATCCAGAGGAATGCTCTGTTGGTAAACAACTTAGATCTTCATTAATCAATTGCCAACTGGGAGTCTAAAATTTATGGAAACGCCAAATTTATGGCATAACACGTTCAAGGGGAAAGTATGGCGGTAGAACAACACGATAATATTCAGCCCATTTTTATCGAAGACGAAATGAAAAGTTCTTATCTCGACTTCTCCATGAGCGTAAATCTGTCTCGGGCGATTCCAGATGTACGGGACGGATTCAAGCCATCACAACGGCGTATACTTGTGGCGATGCGTGATCTGAACCTTACACCCAGCAGGCCCACCCGTAAATGCGCCAAAATCGTCGGGCAAACAATAGGTGATTACCATCCACATGGTGATCTTGCTGTTTATGATACCCTAGCTCGGATGGCACAGCCTTTTAGTATGCGTTATCCGATGGTTTTTGGCCAAGGGAATTTCGGGTCCATAGATGGCGATCCACCAGGAGCTATGCGTTACACCGAATCTAGAATGTCCCGTTTGGCTATTGAAATGATGGAGGATATTGACAAAAACACAGTTAATTTCATGCCTAATTATGATGAATCTAAAGATGAGCCTACGGTATTGCCGGGGAAGTTTCCTAATCTTCTTTGTAACGGGTCTCTTGGTATCGGTGTTGGCATGGCTTCTAGTTTACCTTCTCATAATCTTAGTGAGGTAGTAGATGGAATTGTTGCGGTAATAGAAAATCCTGAGATATCGATCGATGAAATCGCTGAGAAAATAAAAGGACCAGATTTTGCTACAGGAGCTATAATTTATGGTCGGAATGCAATACAAGAATACTTCAATACTGGTCGTGGCAAGGTTAAGGTCCGTGCAAGAACCCAAATCGAAACTCACGAACAAAACGAAAAAGAAACAATCGTCGTAACCGAGATTCCTTATAAAGTTAACAAATCAACTCTGATTGAAAAAATTGCTGATCTAGTTCGTGAAAAGCAAATACTGGGAATTACAGATATCAGAGATGAATCTGATCGATCTGGCCTCCGAATTGCTATAGATGTACGAAGGGATATTCCAGCCAACATTATACTCAATCATCTTTTCAAAATGACTCCTCTCGAAACAACTATTGGGGTCACAATGTTGGCTTTGGTTGATGGTCGACCTAGGGTATTAAATATTAAGGAATGTATTCAACACTTTATTGATCACCGCCACGAAGTATTAGTCAGGCGTACATCTTTCGACCTTGAGAAAGCCGAACAACGTGCTCACATTGTTGAAGGTTTAAGGGTGGCTCTGGATAATGTGGATCGTGTAATCGAGATATTGCGAAGTTCTCAGACCGGTGAGGAAGCTATGACAGTTCTTTTGAGCGAATTTGGATTGTCACGGGCTCAGGTAGAAGCAATTCTAGATATGCGACTTCAGCGATTGACAGGTTTAGAAAGAAATAAACTAGAGGAAGAATACAATGAACTTGTCGCTCAAATTAGTGATTTCAAGGATATTCTATCTCAGTTGCCCCGCCGGATGCAAATTATAAAAGAAGAGATGATTGAACTTAAAGAAAAATATGGCGATGATAGAAGAACCGAATTGATCGATATAGAAGGTGATCTAAGTATTGAAGACTTAATAGCAGATGAGGAAATGGTTATAACCATTTCTCACGCTGGTTACATCAAACGGATCCCCATGGATACTTATACGAGCCAAAATCGTGGCGGTAAGGGTATTACAGGAATGAAAACGCGCGATGAAGATTTTGTAGAGCACCTGTTTTCTGCATCAACTCATTCGTATATACTGTTCTTTACAAACCGTGGTAAATGCTACTGGTTGAAGGTTTGGGAGATACCAGAATCTGGACGAACTGCCCGTGGCAAAGCGATGGTGAATTTACTTGAACTTGGTCAGGGGGAAAGTATAGCAGCTTTCCTTCCAATTCGGACCTTCGATGACGAACATTATATTATGATGGTTACACGAGGAGGGCTTGTGAAAAAGACCGTTCTTTCGGCTTATGGAAATCCTCGAAAGAATGGGATTGTTGCTTTGAATATCCTCGAAGGGGATGCACTTATCGAAGCATTATTAACTAGTGGAGATAATGACATTGTTATTGCTAGCCGTAATGGCCAAGCTGTTCGATTCCACGAGGCTGATGTTCGGACAATGGGAAGAGGTGCCCAAGGTGTTAGGGGCATCCGGCTTGCAGAGGGAGATAGAGTCGTTGGAATGCTAGCTTCTGATCGGGATACTACCTTGCTTTCCGTTACTGAAAATGGATATGGTAAAAGAACAGATATCGAAAATTATCGCTTAACACGAAGAGCAAGCAAGGGCGTTAGTAACATCCGAACCAGTGAGCGGAATGGATTGGTCGTATCGATCCATGCAGTTGCTGACAAAGATGAACTTATGATCATTACTATGAATGGTCTGATTATCCGTCTTTCAGTCAGTGACTTACGTCCTATAGGTAGAAATACCCAAGGTGTTAAATTGATAAACCTTGGTGAGGGAGACCGAGTAATAGATATTTCTAAGATTACGCCCAATGAAGAAGAAAAATCAGAAGACATAGAAAACACTAATTCGTCAGAGCAAGCAGAGTAAGCGAAATAATAAAAAGCGCTTGACACAGTTGCCTCGAGCAATATATTGCGTCCGTTCTTACTCAGGAGACTTTGCAAAACCATCGATGATATAGCATAAAGGGAGGAAATTATGGGAGCCTGCCCGGAATGTGGTGCTGCGACAAACTTAAATGATGATGTTGTGGAAGGTGAAATAATAGAGTGTGAAGAATGTGGAGCAGAACTTGAGGTAGTAAGTATAAATCCCCTGGAACTTGCGTTGGCGCCTGAAGAAGAAGAAGACTGGGGAGAATAATTTTTGGTTTGTAATAGATTAACTTCGTTTTCAGAAGGAACAAGAGAGATTGAAATGAGCAAACGAATGAAACATAAACATGAAAATCATGATTGTGATTTACGTTTGTCCGCTCATCACAGTCCAGGTTAGTTCAAGAAACGGAAAACCTGGATAAAAAGGAACTGATAGGAGCCGCGTTCCTCTTCAGAGTTTGAGCGAAGAGGCCGGCTCCTTTTTTATGTTGTTAATCGGGGATAGGGTCAAATAAATGGAAATAGGTATTGTATTGTCAAGGATCCGTAAGGATGAGAAACGACTGATTTCAGAGGCTAGTCATCGAGGATTCGGTGTTACAACTATTGACAACACTCAACAGGTATTCGAACTGAATAGTTGTCCTGACAGTTTTGATGTAGTGCTAGAACGTTGTGTAGATCACCATAGGGCGGTTTATGTACTAAGCTTATTCGACTATTGGGGGATACCAACAGTGAACCAACAATCCGTTGTTGAAACTTACGGAAATCGTTTGTTGACAAATCTGGCATTAAAAGACAATGGAGTACCTTTTCCTGAAGTCAGGTTAGCTTATACGCCAGGGTCTGCCTTAGAAGCTATGGAAACTATTGGATACCCTATTGTACTGAGACCGGTTGAGGGATCGGGGAATCAACTAGTCTCTCGTATCCAAGAAAAACATACGGCAGCCACTATCCTAGAGCATAAGAGGATTTTGGGTACCTATCATCATTCAATATTTTTTATTCAAAAATATATTGAAAGCCCAGGCCATGATATCCGCGCATTCGTTGTTGGTGATCAAACAGTCGCTGCCATATCTGTATTAACCCACCACTGGATAGGATCAATTGCTGACGGTGGTCTAGTAGAGAACGAACCGGTTACGGAAGAATTAAATCAAATTGCTGTTTCTGCTGTTAAGGCTATTGGTGGGGGCATAGCTGTTGTTGATATGATCCGTACAAAAACCCAGTGGTATGTTCAAGAGATGGGCCCACCAACAGGGCTGTCTGAAGCATCTGATGTTACGGGAGTTAATATACCCCAGAAAATCATTGAATATGTGGCTAATATTGTGGAACAAGGAGGGAAAGTATAATGAAGATAGGCATGTTACTTTCTATTGTTTCCAAAGAACAGAAAATGTTATTTGAAGCTGCTAGCAAACGTGGTGTTTGTTTCGAAAGATTGGATGACCGGCGCCTCATATTTGACCTTGAGAATCAAAAGTATAATCATGATGTGATTCTTGAAAGGTGCATCAATCACTCAAGAGCCCTCTATTCTTTAAGAATACTTAATGCTAGCGGCATTAAAACTGTTAATTCGTATGATGTCGCGCGTATCTGTGGAAACAAATTTTTGACAACCATGGCATTAGTTAATAACAATGTTCCGACACCCAAGGCTTGTGTTGCTTTTACGGCGGAGTCTGCCCTTGATGCTATAGAATCTATGGGATACCCAGTTGTGCTCAAACCACCCATAGGTTCCTGGGGTCGCCTAATCGCGCGGATTAATGACCGTAATGCAGCAGAATCGGTGCTCGAACATAAGGAGACATTAGGATCTTTTCATCATTCAGTGTTTTACATTCAGGAGTACGTTGATAAACCAGGACGGGATATACGTTCCTTCGTAATTGACGGGCAGACTATTTGTGCTATTTATCGTTATTCCGATCATTGGAAAACTAATACTGCTCTGGGAGGAACAGTAGCTGCTTGCCCAGTAGATGGAGATGTAGGAAAATTGTCTATTCAGGCTGCCGAGGCAGTGGGCGGGGATGTTGTAGCTGTAGACCTGCTGGAATCTCCAGATGGTATAGTTGTCAACGAAGTTAATTATACAATGGAATTTCGGAACAGTATACAACCTACCGGGGTAGATATTCCGGGACGAATTATCGATTATTTGATAAAGGTAGCTCAATCATGATTAAAGTCTCTATCGTTGGTGCTTCTGGATACGGTGGCGGAGAGTTGTTACGTCTTCTTCTTGCTCACTCTGAAATAGAGATTCAGCAGGTTACTTCTGAATCGTTAGTTGGTAAACCTGTTGGACGTTCTCATCCAAATCTACGTAGGCTTACTGACCTAAAATTCCATGCTATGGATGATTTAAAACCCTGTGACGTTATTTTTCTATGCTTACCGCATGGGGAAGCTATGAAACAATGGGACTCGCTGTCTAGTCTTGCTGATCGTGTCATTGATCTAAGTGCCGATTTTCGCCTTCGCAATCCATTGGACTACCCAATTTGGTACGGGCATGAACATACCAAGCCGGGAGTATTGAATCACTTTGTGTATGGTTTAGCCGAATTATACCGAGAAGAAATTAGAAATGCTGAATTTGTGGCCTGTACGGGATGCTTAGCTGCTACAGCAATCCTATCTTTGGCGCCTTTGGTCAAGACTGGTAGTATCGATCCTTCAAGGTTATTTTTGGAAGGGAAAATTGGTTCGTCAGCAGGTGGTAATAAATCAGACCACTCCACTCACCATCCCGAGCGGAGTGGCTCTGTACGATCATTCAAGCCAACAGGCCATAGGCACACAGCGGAAGTAATACAGGAGCTAACTGTCGATGGGCAGGTTCCCCAGGTCCATTTTTCTGCGACAGCAATAGAAATGGTGCGAGGAATCCTGATGACAAGCCATGTTTTTGTAGATAAGGATTTATCCGAAAGAGAAATCTGGGAGATTTACAGAGAAGTTTACGAAAACGAGCCTTTTATTCGTATTATTAAAGAACGGAATGGTATTTACCGATATCCCGATCCAAAAATCCTCTCAGGTACTAATTTTTGTGATATTGGATTTGAACGAGATAAGCACAGTGATCGTTTAGTAGTCCTAGGTGCCTTAGATAACCTAGTTAAAGGAGCCGCTGGACAGGCTGTTCAGGCTATTAATATAATGCATGGATGGGATGAGCGGACAGGTTTACAATTTCCTGGGTTGCACCCTATATAGGAATTCATGATGAACTACAAAGCACCTAGAGGCACCTACGATATCTTGCCCGAAGATCAATCCTATTGGCGTTACGTGATCGAAACAACACATCGTGTTTGCCGGCTTTATGGTTACGAGCAAATAGATGTTCCAATATTCGAGCAGACGAACCTCTTCAAAAGGAGCGTTGGTGAATCCACAGATATTGTAGAAAAAGAGATGTATACCTTTGCTGATCGTAGTGATGAGAGTATGACTTTGCGTCCTGAATTAACTGCGGGCATCTGCCGAGCCTATGTTGAACGTAAACTTCATGGGCGGCCACAACCGTTAAAGTTTTTTACGATTGGCCCGGCGTTTAGGTATGAACGTCCTCAGGCTGGTCGTTATCGTCAGTTCTATCAGCTAGACGTTGAGGCTTTAGGTAGCCAGGATCCAGCTATAGACATAGAGATTATGCAAGTGGCATGGCAGATTTACGAGGAAATTGGTTTAGGTGGCTTATCTTTCCAAGTTAATAGTACCGGATGTCCCGAATGCCGTCCAAGATATCTTAACCTTCTTAAAGAATGGTATGAATCCCGTATATCAGGTCTTTGTCAAGACTGCCAGCGACGCTACGGACAGAATCTACTCAGATTGTTAGATTGTAAAAATGAAGCCTGCCGAGAAATATCTGATAGAGCTCCGAAGATTACCACTGCATTATGTGGCGACTGTGGCAATCATTTTGAAGAATTGAGATCTTATTTGGATATATTGAAACGTCCGTATGAGGTTAATCATCGGCTGGTTCGAGGATTAGACTACTATACAAAGACGGTATTTGAAGTCTGGGCCTCTGGCATTGGTGCTCAAAATGCGGTAAGTGGAGGTGGACGTTATGACGGCTTAGTTAAAGTGATAGGCGGTCCCGAAACCCCAGCAATAGGTTTTGCTTCGGGGATAGAACGTATTATCCTCGCAATGAAACAAGAAGGTATTATTCCTCCGGAACTGGCTAACCCAAAAGTTTTTATCGCTTACATTGGAACGGCTGCAAAATCAGCTGCTGTCCTTTTAGTACAGGAACTTAGAAGTGGAGGAATCAGTGTGACTGCTCTTTGGGATGATCGTAGTCTAAAATCTCAAATGAAACAGGCAGATCGGGTTGGAGCAACATACACTGTGATCATAGGTAATAATGAAATAACAAGTGGCAAATATATATTGCGAAGGATGGGAGAAAGCGCCCAGATTGTTTTAAGTCCTTCGGAAATTTTGCCAAGGTTAAAAGATGGAGATTTCTCATGATCGTGATCAAAACAGGAGGGAGTAGAGGTATTAATATTGATTACGTTCTTGCGGATCTTGCTTTTCAAACAGAGCCACTTGTGTTTTTGCATGGGGCGTCTGACGAATTAAATCAAATATCCGAGCGGCTAGGTAAACCTCCTCGAATGGTCACATCGCCTTCTGGGTACACCAGTAGGTACACCGACTCAGGAACCCTTGATATTTTTAATATGGTATACTGTGGTAAAATAAACACTCGTATCGTTGAAAAACTTCACCAACTGGGGGTTAATGCTGTTGGACTAAGTGGTGTTGATGGTAGACTTCTTGAGGGTAAAAGAAAATCTACTGTCCGTATCATTGAGGAAGGGAAGAAGAAACTGCTTAGAAATGATTTTACGGGGCGTGTTGAAAAGGCGAACGTAAATCTTCTTACACTTCTTCTTGGCCAAGGCTATCTACCAGTCGTCAGTCCTCCGGCTATTAGTTATGAAGGTGAAATTATCAATGTCGACGGCGATAGGGCTGCTGCCGTGATAGCAGAGGGACTCGGAGCTGATAGGTTAATTATACTCTCTAATACACCAGGTTTTCTGAAAGATGCGGATGCCGAAGAGACCTTAATCCCACGGCTTAACCGAGATGATATTGACGATGTGATAAGGAAATATGCAAGAGGCCGGATGAAGAAGAAACTACTGGGTGCTCGGGAAGCCTTAGAGGCAGGTGTGGGTACGGTGATTCTTGGTGATGGTCGTATACCCAATCCAGTTACATTAGCTTTGCAGGGTAAAGGCACTGTAATTACGTAGGGAAAATAAAAATTAATGGTTGTATAGCATAAAGATTGGGATGATAACAGGGGGCAAAAGCCATGATACAGTACAAGGAGATGGAAGATAAAGTCTCTATGGGAATTTTGCCAAAGAGAGACGTCGTAATTGTCCGTGGGAAAGGTACCAGATTATGGGATACCGAAGGCAAGGAGTATATTGATTGTGTAGGAGGACATGGGACAGCGAATATCGGTCATAATCATCCGGTTGTTGTAGAGGCGTTGGTTCGTCAGGCGGAGCAACTTATGATATGTCCCGATATGTTTTATAATAATGTAAGGGCCAAATTAGTAACAACATTAGCCCAAGTAGCTCCGGCAGGACTAGACCGTCTTTATTTGTGTAACTCAGGGACAGAAGCGGTGGAAGCAGCATTGAAATTCGCTCGTGTGGCAACTAAGAGAACAGGAGTGATCGCAGCGCAAAGAGGTTTTCACGGGCGGACTTTTGGAGCTCTAAGTGCAACCTGGAATCCTAAATATCGAAAGCCATTTCAACCTCTTGTACCAGGTTTCTCTCACGTAAAGTATAACGACACGCAGGCGATTGATTCTGCTATAAATGATGGCACAGCCGCCGTTATTTTAGAAGTAGTTCAGGGAGAAGGTGGTGTGCGCCTAGGTACCGAAAGCTACTTAAAGAAAGTGGAAGCCCTTTGCCGAAACCGGGGTTCATTATTGATTTTAGATGAAGTGCAAACAGGTTTTGGCAGAACAGGTACTATGTTTGCCTGCCAGCACTACGATATACAGCCAGATATTATCTGCGTTGCTAAAGCAATGGCAGGTGGATTGCCAGTAGGAGCGGTCCTCTGTTCTGATTTGGTTAAAGAAATTCCAACGATGTCTCACGGTAGCACCTTTGGTGGTAGCCCTATTATCTGCGCAGCTGCTTTGGGTACGTTGAGTGTACTACAAAACTCAGGGATAGTCCAAAATGCCCGAGAGATGGGGATCTATTTTAGAGAACGACTTGAAACACTAGACCTCAGGATTATCCGAGAAATTCGAGGTCTAGGCCTTATGATTGGACTAGAACTGAAAAGCCGAGTTTCACCGGTATTGAAAGGTCTTATGGACCATGGTATATTAGCTTTGCCAGCAGGTAACACAGTACTACGTTTCTTGCCACCTCTATCAATAACAGCAGATGACATTGATCAGGTCGTAGATGCTCTAAAAATAGTACTGAAGCCACTGGATAAAATTTCAACAGAAGAATCCACAGAATAACTAGGACTAGACTGTTCTGTAGGTAAAGATCAATTTAGGGTAGGGGATATAAATGAGTGTTCAATGTGACGACCTGGACTTATTGCGTGGTCTAGTCGATCATTACAGTCCTTCTAGGCAAGAAGAAGATGCAGTATCTTTTCTAGTCGAATCGATGGAACAGAGAGGTATAAATTCTTATATTGATGGTGCGGGAAATGCAGTTGGGGAAGTGGGTGATGGTTTCCCACATATTGCTCTCGTCGGGCATATAGATACTGTGAAGGGGATTATTCCCGTCCGAGAGAATTCTGGTTGTCTTTACGGTCGTGGAACAGTAGATGCTAAAGGTCCCCTCGCCACATTTGTGGCTGCCGTGTCTCGCTTTACTAAACTCGATCAAGGTAGGATTACAGTTGTAGGTGCTGTGGAAGAAGAGTGTCCGACATCACGAGGTGCCCGATATCTTGTTGATCAAATGAAACCAGATCATGTATTTATTGGTGAACCTAGCGGTTGGGATAGTATCACTATAGGATATAAGGGTATCGTTGGTTTCAATTTCAAGTTAAAACAATCTAATGCTCATTTTGCTGGCAATAATTTACGTTCGGGAGACAAAGCAATAACATTTTATAACAATCTTTTATCCTACCTTAACCAACATGAAATCAAGAGTGAATTTGGATCTCCTCGACTTGAACTAAGGAGAATTAATACTATTGATGAAGGGTTATCAGAAAATGTCGAGGCCTATTTTTCAGTCCGCATTCCTCCTGGATATGGAGTGGAAAATCTTATTAACTTTATAGAAGTTCAGTCAGGAGATGCTGAAATAGAATGTGATCAGAAACTAGAGGGTATTATTGCGAAAAAAAATACTCCGCTAGTCCGGGCTTTGTTGCAAGGCATTCGTCAAGAGGGTGGGCAACCAACTTTCAAGAAAAAGACTGGCACTTCAGATATGTGTGTCATCGGTCCGGAATGGAAATGCCCCATCGTAGCATATGGTCCAGGAGATTCTAGTTTAGATCATACACCAGACGAACATATAATACTCGATGATTATCTTCGATCTATCCAAGTAATGACAAATGCTTTAAAATCCCTAATATTATAAATTAACCTCAAAAGTAAAAATTTTGATACAATCTTCCAATGTTTTTATGACTTCTTTTTTAATAAACCACTCTCCTTAAGTCCTAAGAATTAATTCTCCAATTTCCTTAAGTTGGCCTAAGTTTCTGCATTCAAGAACATGGTCACAGTATGGATGGTAGGTAGACATGACAGAATCATCGGTGTTCCAATATTGTTGAGGTTCAGGGTTCAGCCATATCATTTTGTGAACCCTGTTCTGTAACTCATCTAGAACCCAATCTTGGGGATCAAACCAGTTTGTCCGGGCGTCTCCGAGTATGACTAGTACAGTATTCTTAGATAGCGAAGGAAGATATTCGTCGTAGAACTGGTAAAAGGCCCTTCCAAAATCACTTAGTCCAAAAAAATTGAGCGTATGATCATTTTTAAAATTTTCGACAATTTCTTCAAATGCGTAGTGGTCAAAATTGTCCGTGACCTCTGTGATACGATCTACGAAAAGAAAACTACGGGCTCGACGGAATTGACTTTGCATTTCATGGACTAATTTTATAAAGAAACGGGCGACTTCCCAAACAGATCCTGAAACATCACATAATACAACCAATTCATTTTTCTTGATTTTCTGATGTTTGTGTATTATGTGAAAAGGCAGATTACCTGTGCGAAAACTTCTTTGAATAGTTTTTTTAATATCGACTCTTCCATGGCCTGACTTTTTGAAACGTAATGACTTACGTGTGACAAGATTTCGGGCTAAGTCTTCCACCGCGTCGTAGAGGTTTTCAATTTCACCTGATGGTAATTCCTGGTAAAGATCAATAGTATCGGAGCTTTTGTCCCTTTGCACTCCTGGTTCGGTGGCATTTTCTGAGGTTTGTTCACCCAAATTAATACGGGCTAGGATTTTCTTGAGGACATCATCTTCTGATTCTTGGCTATCAGAGGTCTCTTCGTTAGTCGAGGTATCATTTTGTTTATCTTCGTTATCTGGGGTCCCATTTTCAACATTTTCTGAATGATTTTTAGAATCAGTATGATCTTCGGAACTTTGGTCTATGTCGTTTGGTAAATTATCACTGTCGTTATTTTGATCCTCTATCTCAACTAGGAAAAATTGTTCAAAAACTTCTTCAAAAGCGGGGATATCCTCATGAGATTTTATCAAAGTAGTTCGGAGCGAGGTCTTGAATGTATGGCGTTCAATGAGGGGAGTATGCCTAAGCATTTCAGCTGCATCGAGGGTTTCTGCCATAGAGATGCGAATACCAGACTGCCGGAGCATTCTGACAAATTCAACGAGACGAAAGATCATTGTAATTTTCTTTCATGATCCGATCAATATCTTCTCTATCCTTCATAAGTACGTTCAAGGTACTTGAAAGAATATCGCGCGACAAATTTTCTGCATTAAGGACCACTAATGCCATTGCCCAATCAATTGTTTCCGCAATGCTTGGTGGTTTGCGGACGTTCAGTTTTCTAATTTTTTGAACAAAACGGACTACTTGGTTCGCTAGATCTTCGTTAAGGTTTGGGACTTTGCAAAGAACAATCCGAGTTTCCTGGTCAAACGGAGGATAGTCTATATAGAGATACAGACATCGTCTTCTCAAGGCTTCAGAAAGACTACGATTAGCGTTGCTTGTCAATACTACCAGTGGCCTTTGAGCAGCAGTCAAGGTCCCTAGTTCTGGTATGCTAACCTGAAAATCACTGAGTATTTCTAGGAGGAAACTCTCAAATTCATCGTCAGCTCGATCTATTTCATCTATTAGCAAAACAACGGGTTCTGTCGAAAGTATAGCTTCTAGTAGGGGGCGCGGGAGCAGAAAATATCTTGAAAAGAAAGCTTTCCCTTCCTGGTTTAGTGTTTCCACCGCATTAGCTATAGTCTCAGTCTCGTTTACTAGGTCCCCTATGCGGTCTTTTAGGATCTGTGTGTAAAGTAATTGTTTTGTATATTCCCATTCATAAAGTGCCTTGGATTCATCCAAGCCTTCGTAACATTGTAATCTAATTAAACGTCGTCCAAGGGTTACCGAAAGCGTTTTTGCAATCTCGGTTTTGCCAACCCCTGGGGGCCCCTCAACTAGTAGTGGTTTCTCTAGGCGCTCCATTAAAAAAATTGGCGTAGCCAGATTTGAATCACAGATGTAACCGTGCGATTCAAACTGCTGTAAAACATCTTTGGCAGATTTGAAAGAAGCCATACTACTCCTGAAAGGATAACCAACCTGTGGGATTATAACGGTCAAAACAAAGGGATTACAGTACCTCATTCTCTGAGGATAATAACTGCTCGTGCATCGCGCAAAATTACCAATTATATGGCATAATGTCAAGTATATTTGATAAGGTTTTTACGAGACGTTATGCCGGCAAAAAACCCATCTGATGGGTGTTTAACGTGTTATTTTATAGTTTAAATAGTCCTTGCCGAAATAAGTCCCAAAGCCTATATTGCGTCTGTCTAGATAACCTTCCAAGGTAAGGGTGATTTTATGAGGAAAAAACAGAAAAAATTTTTAGTTGGTTTTGGGGTTGTGATAGTAGCGATAGGATACCTGATCTATACTGGGGTAACCGATGCTACGATGTATTACTTAACTGCGAGTGAGCTAGACACGGCTATAACAGAAGGGAATGTTGACTACGGCGAAAATATGCGGTTGCACGGCAGGGTATTAACTGGATCTATCGAAAAGGGTGAGGTGGGTTCCTTGCAGATCAGCTTTATAGCACATGAGGGGGGCACACAGATCCCTATCGTCTACACTGGGGTGGTTCCTGACACGTTTAGAGACGATTCTGAAGTGGTTTTGGAGGGTGGTTACGGGGAGAATGGTACATTTACAGCTCACACATTGTTTGCCAAGTGCCCATCTAAGTATGAAAGTGACCAAGGATATGGCCAATATGAGGACCTCAAACCAATTCCGCCAGAATCCTCGACTAAGTCTTGAACAGATTAGCTCAGAATTACAGTGTTGTTTACTAGAGGAGTAACATCTGACTATGACATTGTTCGCTTGTGGACTGCTTACATTGGGTGTCCTTGCTTTTATGATCGTTCCAATGTTGGAGGGATCTCAACGTCGTCCTTGGGCTGTTCGATCTCGGCAGGATGATTTGCTTAAAAAGAAAGATTTTATCTATGCGTCCATTCGTGAACTAGACATTGATTTTAATATGGGTAAACTGGCTGCTGAAGATCACAAGTTACTACAGCAAGAGTATATTAATGAGGCATCGGAAGTCCTAGATGAACTGGACCAATTTGTTGAGATTGATATGCCCATTGAGGAAAAAATAGAAAAAGAAGTGTTAGATCTGCGAAATAGGAACCCCAAAAGTCCTATCAAATCAGACAATAAAGAACCAACACTGGACCATATTGATGGATTAGATGAAACGGAAGCTAGTACAGGGAAGGTTGTTCTGTCTGAAGGTCAGCTTTCATGTAGACATTGTGGCAAACATAACGAGGAATATTCCAATTTCTGTGTCGAATGTGGAACTTCCTTAGAACCGTACACTTGTGGAGGCTGTGGAAAGGAAAATCAACCTTCAGCTAATTTCTGTTCAGAGTGCGGAGAGAAATTGGGTTGATGGAGATCTTATGAAGTGCCAATGGTATTCTAGCCCTTCGGGGCTTTTTATTTATTATATCAATATTCTGGTTTGCATTTTCTGTTGGAGTGGGGTGACAAAAGCTCAAGAAACGGGAAGTATTGACCTTGTAGTTTTGAATAAAACTACTGGCCTTCCCATAGCAGGGCACGAGCTGACATTGTTACGTCACAATAGTGAAGAGGAACAAGAAGAGACTCTTTTAAAAGTTGTAACAGATAGTAACGGACAGTATAAATTTGCTGGCCTACCAGCCGATGAATCCCACTACGTCATCGCCACTCGTTACCTCGAAATACCTTACCTTACAGAGCATATTACATTGGGCCCCGGCGAACAGCAAACAATAGTACTCGAAGTTTACGATATTACAACAAACGAAAATGAGTTAATTCATAGTGCTATTCATTTGGTAATAGAGACAACTCCAGATATTCTTAATATTATGGAAATTATTGTTTTAGATAACAAAAGTAATATGACTTTTGCTCCACCACCCAATTCAGGCTTGGGCCTTATCTACTCTCTTCCTTCTGCCGCATTTGGTCTCCAACCTATGGTCCAGGGTCTTAGGCATACTGATCGGGGACTTTTATTTTCAGCGCCAGTAAAACCTGGCCCTGAACGAGTCATTTATACCTACAGCCTTGATAGGACTTCAGTAGACCACAAATTTGTAAGACAGATGGATTACAAAATTAGTAGGGTCCAGGTATTGGTTTCCCCAAGTACCGAGATTGTAACAGCTGTAAATCTGACCAACGATGGAGAACAACGAATTGGTGATAAGGATTATCTTTTACTCTCGAATCGTGTTGGCCTCCAGAAAGGGATGTCAGTAGAGGTTGCATTCCCTTATATATTGACTTGGCAGGTAGCTCTGAAGTGGGGAATGCTTGGGTTTGTTATATTAATTTTAATTGGTGGTATCTTTGTTGGGATTCGAATTAAGCCAGAAAAGTTGAAAAATTTTGATAACACAACCGGTGTCGAGCCAAAAAATAAGCGAAAATACACCGCGATCCTCCATGCTATAGCTAATTTGGATGATCAAAAAGACGCTGGAATATTAGACGCTAGGACATATAGAAGTCGTAGAGATGGTTTGCAAAAAAGGGCCTTAAGGCTTCATCAAAATGGAAGTAAAAGTGAATAATCAATTTACTCCTAGTATAAGATTACAAAACCTAACTAAGGTATACGGTCGTTTTAGGGCATTACGTGGAGTAAATCTGGAGATTGCACCAGGAACCTTTTTGGCTCTTTTTGGTCCCAATGGTGCTGGGAAGTCCACCTTACTTAATATGATCGCTGGCCTTATTCAGCCATCTCGTGGAGCGTTGTTCTTGGATGATATCAATGTTACCCATGGTCGAGACGAGTGCTTAGGAAGCCAAGTTGGAGTATTATCATATGATACTTATCTATACGATGAATTGACCGTTAATGAAAATCTCCAATTTTATGGGAAATTATACGACATTGCAGATCCTAGTAAAAAGATAGAAGAAATGTTAGTTGCGGTAGGAATGTCTAGCAGAAGTGAAAGCCGGGTTCATACTCTTTCTCACGGAATGCGGCAGCGAGTAGCTATAGCAAGAGCACTTCTGCATGATCCAGATATTTTGTTACTGGATGAACCTTATTCTGGGTTGGACCAAGATGCCCTAGTCACCTTAAAGGCAATCCTGACAGCTTATAATAAGACAGTTATTTTAGTAACTCATGACTTGGATCGGGGACTTGAATTAGCTGATCGAGTCGTTATTTTAAACCGTGGATATGTCGTTTTTGATACCCCCAAGAACGGTTTGACCAGTGATCAGATTAAATGTTTCTACAAGGAGCATTCTGTTTAAGCCTATAAAGAGAACAATCTGAATGAGATATTTACTTGCTAAATCATGGCAAATATACCGAAAAGATATGATAGTAGAATACCGAACGCGCGAGCGTGTTGTGACTATGTTTGTTTTTTCGTTAATTGTAATGGTCATTTTTAATTTTGCTTTTAACATTGGGTCCAACTTTATAGAAAGGGTTGTACCTGGAATGATCTGGGTCGCATTTTCTTTTGCAGGAATGCTGTGTGCGAGTCGATGTTTCGCTTCTGAAAAAGATCGAGCTACTTTTGATGGCCTACTCCTTGCTCCCATAGATAGAGGATCTATATTTCTTGGTAAATTATTTGGTAATATTACCCTTATTAGTTTAGTCCAATTGGCAGTACTTCCCCTATTTATTATTTTTTTCAACATGACAATCTTCCCTTATTTGCCTAAACTGTTAGTTATATTTTTCTTGGGAACAATTGGATTTTCATCAATTGCCACGCTATTTGCAGCTGTAGCTATCAATACAAGAATGCGGGATGTTATGTTGCCAGTTTTACTGCTACCTGTGGCATCACCTATTTTAATTGCCTTAGTAGAGACAACAAGGACAACTTTTGAGGGTGGAGACTGGCAGGATATGACAAATTGGATAAGATTACTTTCGGTATTCACAGTCGTTTTTTTGGTAGCGTCGGTCATGTTGTTCGAGTATATCCTGGAGGAATGAACCATGGCAGAATTAACAACTCGTTTTCGCATAACACCGTTCGGAGTTATTTGTCTCGTTGGATTAATTATATCGTTGTACCTTTCATTAATTTGGGCACCCAGGGAGCGGGTTATGGGGGACGTGCAGCGTATAATGTATTTCCATGTTGCTACAGCATGGATTGCAGAGTTAGCTTTTCTTTTAGTGGGTATTTCGAGTATTATTTATCTGTGGCTTAGAGAACGTAAATGGGATATTGTGGCTTATAGTGCTGCCGAAGTGGGCTTTGTATTTTGCTGTTTCGTAATGATAACTGGACCAATCTGGGGGAAACCAGTCTGGGGGACTTGGTGGACATGGGACCCACGTCTCACTTTTTCAATGATATTGTGGCTTATATATGTAGGTTACTTAATGCTTCGGGTTTATGGTGACGATATCCCTCAGGTGAAAACCTTTCTTGCAGTACTTGGCATATTAGGTACTTTGGACATCCCGTTTATTCATTTCGCTACAATGTGGTGGCGGGGGTTACATCCCGATTCTCTAGTTATGAGCGAGGAAGGATTGGGGGCAGGGATGGAAGTTGATATGCGTATTGCTCTGGCTGTGTCGGCTATTGTTTTTACCTTGTTTTTTTTCTATCTTATGGGACGTCGAATGGCCTTGGAACGTTTACGAGATGAAACCGAAGATCTGCGAGATCGTTTAGAATATATGAATAATGATAATATCAGAAATTAATTTGTAGTTCAAAGATGTCAGGAATCATTTTTGTTTAACAGTCGCCAAGGATAAAATGTTTAAAGGAGTTAATAGTTTTGGATCAAAATTTCTGGTATCTATTTTCTGCTTATACCTTAATATGGGTTGGACTTTTCGTTTACCTTTTCACCTTAGCAAGTAGAGAGAAAAAGTTAGAGACAGAAGTGGTCCAACTAAAGAAGTTATTAGAAGAGTTGGAGAAAAAATTTAAAGACTAGGCGATCTATACCATATCAGCAGAGTCATTTTTTTCTTCTCTAGAGGGCTGGCCAGGTCCTTAAAAGTGCTCGGTTCCATCTGTTTACCGCCTGGCTTTTCTTAATACACCTGGAAGTATCCCCTATGGCGGATCGGTCAGCAAGCATAGCACCAGACTATTTTTCAAATATACATATAGTCCTTGTAGAACCTAGTGTCCCTGGCAATATTGGTGCGGTTGCTAGAGCAATGAAAACAATGGGTCTTTCAAATCTTATTTTAGTTAACCCAGTTGAGTTTCGTAATGAAGCAGAGGCTCGTTGGATGGCCCACGGTGCTGGTGATATTCTTGATACGGCTAAAGTAGTCTCTACCGTGGGGGAAGCAGTTGATGAATTTGCTCTGGTTGTCGGAACAACTAATCGCACGCGAAGTCCTTGGTTAAACCCTATAAAACCACTTGAAAAAGGTCTAGCCGAATTAATGGCGGTAGCTTGGTCCCAACCATCTGGAATATTATTTGGACGGGAAAAAAGTGGATTGTTGAACGACGAATTGCAACGGTGCAATCTTATTGTTAGAATTCATTCAGCAGTAACCTACCCCTCTTTAAACTTATCTCAATCAGTTATGGTGTGTGCCTATGAATTATTTCGTTTAAGTTGTGAAGTACCACAACAATCTAAAACAAAACTAGCTGACAATGAAGATGTAGAGAGGATTTGCCAGCGAATGAACCAGGTGTTACTCCGTATAGGATTTGTTGGCCAACCAACAGAAGATACTTTTATGCGATCTATACGGCGGGTTTTTCGCCGCAGTCTGCGCCTCGAAAAACGTGATGTAGCAACTTTACATAAGTTTTGTACTGAGATTGATTTGTATGTAGACCACTGCAGTGGATCATCAAAATCTCATTTGTCGAATTCAAAAGAATAGAGTATCGATTCCAGGCAAAGTCCATGAGGAGGGGCATTAATACCGGCAATTTTCCTATCTTTGGCACTAAGAATATCGGTCATTGCCTCTGGAGAGCGATGTCCTCTACCAATATCTACAGCTGTACCTACGATAGTTCGTACCATATGATGAAGAAATCGGTTCGCTTCGATTTGCAGACGTAGTTCATCTCCCATCTCTAACCAATCAAGTTTTCGTATTTCGCAGTTCGTCCCGTCGGTGATAGATGAGGCCTGGCAGAACGATGTGAAGTCATGTTGGCCAATCAGAGCTTTACAGCTATTACGTAAGGCTTCAAGATCTAACGGATAGGTTACATGCCAGGCAAAATGCCTATGGATAGCACTAGGTCGTCGTATGATTCGATAAATATACCTTCGCCCTAAAGCACTAAAGCGAGCATGGAAATCTTGAGAAACTTCCATTCCGTCCAATATACGTAAATCAGGTGGTAAAACACCGTTTAAACTTTTCTTAAGTTTGTTTATGTTAACATCCAGGGTTGTCTTGAAATGGACAACCTGTCCACTGGCATGCACTCCAGCATCAGTGCGTCCAGCTGCAGTTACTCGAGTTTCCGTTCTTAGGATGGTCCGAATTGCTTCTTCAAGCACCGATTGAACCGTGCGTCCTTGTGATTGAATCTGCCATCCTAGAAAATTGGTTCCGTCGTATTCAATTTTGAAAGCAAGGTTTGGCATAATGAAAAACAAAAGTCAGTTGAAAGTTATGAAGATATTACCAAAAATTAGTATAACCAAAAGTGCTGCAGTAGTGATTATAGCGAAGTAATCGTTTCGGTTTAGGATCATAACACGGTACTGAGTGCGACCTGTACCTCCGCGGTAACATCGAGCTTCCATAGCGACAGCTAATTCTTCAGCTCTCCGGAAGGCTGAAATCATTAACGGAACCAATAACGAGGCTATTTTTCGTAGTCTCTTTATTGGATTGCCAGTAAAATCAGCCCCTCTGGACATCTGAGCTTTTTGAATACGGCCTGCTTCTTCAACTAAAGTTGGGATAAATCTGAGTGCTATAACCATCATTATTGCCAACTCATGAGCTGGCAAGCCAATTTTTTCAAAAGGTTTAAGAAGCCGTTCAATCCCATCTGAAATATCTAATGGGGCTGTGGTCAACATCAAAAGGGCTGCGATTAGTATAATGACAATAAGGCGTATACAGAATAACATACCCTGCAATATTCCTTCCCAAGTTAAACCTGGAATCGTGATTTCGTAGATGATTACATTTATACCAGGCGTAAAACAGGCGTGGGCAGCAAAGGTGATTATAAGTAAAAATCGGAAAGCTTTTAGGTTATTTAAAGCAATATTCATTGGAACTTCAGAGATCCGTATGACAATAAGGACCACGGTTAGTATAAAAATGAATAGGAACAGTGATTGTGCCCAGATTAATATCCCCATAAATGCTAGGCACATACACAGCTTAGTTCGAGGATCGAGACAATGGATCATCGATACGGCTGGATAGAATTGTCCCAGAGTAAGATTCTGTAGCATGATTAAAAGGATGGAGGTTGAGTGGTTTTAATTTATCGATCCTACAAATTTAGGTTGTAAAAAAGAAAGGCAAACAAGAACTCTTACCTACTAAGGTAAGAGTTAGGTTAGTCTAATAGATTGAAAAGTTAACCTTGGTTGACCGAAATTCCTTTTATCTTATTCAATTTTAGTTTAGGAGAACCAGATATTTTGTCTTTTTAAAAATATTAAACCAAAAACACCATCCATAACGACGGATGGCGTATATTGTCTTTAGAAAGAGTTTCTCCCAACACAGGTTGGCATAAGTATTTTTAGGAGAACCTGTCTGGAACAGTGGTTGTCCCCCCAAGTATTTCTGGCGTCCTCTATTCTGGTGAGGCATGTCATAGATACTCAGAGCAGGATTCCCTATATTAAAGCAAAGGTTCTTTTAAAATAACTTTGCCCTTTACCTGTGTTGGATTCTCCAGATTATATTATGCTTAACAAAGGAAAGCAATACTTTAATTGGGCTATGTTTTCCGTTTCTTTTTCTTTGCTGCCGGGAAGAGAACATTATTTAGAATAAGGCGGTATCCAGGGGAGTTTTTGTGGAGACTAAGATTTGTTGGGGGGTCGCCTACGAGATGTTCTTCATCTTCTGGATCGTGCCCTCCGTAAAATGTGAAAGTTCCCGCTCCGTAGTTCCCATGTATATACTTGATGTAGTCAGTCTCCGATTCCTTAGCCAGAACTACTGTCGTAGGTTTAAGGACCTGTCTATTGAAAGTGGTAGATAGTCCATAAAAACCAGCAATATAGTTTACGTGGTTTTGTGTAAGCATCGACGGAACAGGGTCATATTTAGCCGAAAAATCAAAAAGAGTAAATGGACCGGTTGGTATCTTAGTAGCGTTAACCTGGTTGACATCAATATTCGAAAAGGAACCGATAAAAGGGTTTAATTGTAGAGTAAAATCTTTAAAAGCAAAAGTTTGATCAAATTCCAACTTAGATTGGGCATCCGGATCAACAGGAGTATGATCGTATTCTGGTGCAACTATGTCGGTATGATGGGAGGCTAGAGCGATTTCTATGGTTTCTGTTGCAGCACACATTGCAAATAAAAAACCGCCGTTCCCCACATATTTTTGAATAGATCGTGCAACTGCTTTTTTGAATTCGGCAACTGTAGGATATCCCTGGTCCCTTGCTAGTGTTTCATCAGTCAGTTGCTGCTGTTGGTACCAAGGCATTCTGTGATAGCTGTAAAATTTGCTATATTGGCCAGTGAAATCTTCGTGGTGAAGATGTAACCAATCGAATTGATTCAGTTTCCCACCCAGTACCTCTTTGTCAAAGATGGTTTGGTACGGTACCTCAGCATATTTCAACGCCATGGTTACAGCGTCATCCCATGGGCGCTTATCAGGGCGAGTATACACTGCTATTTTGGGTACTTTTTCTAGTATTACGCGGTCCATATTGTTGTCTTCAATAAGATCGTAAATCTGAGTTAACTCTGCTCCACTAAGGATTTTAAAACTAACACCTCGTAAATAACATGAGCGAGCCCGGTCAGTTGTTGGGTCCATAATAAATGAACCACCACGGTAGTTTAGTAGCCATTCGACGGTATAACCTTGTTCTAAAGCCTGAAAAGCAATGCCATAAGCTTTGAGATGATCCTGCTGCTCCAAGTCCATTGGTATTAGTATCTTTTGAGCACTAGTGGTAAGCGGTACTATACAAAATCCCACAAATAAGAGAATGAGTTTAGACATTTCTACTTCCCTAAGATATGCCAACTAATATTAAATTAGCGTTATTTATTAACAAACTTCAAAGTGATGCTCCGAAATAAACAAGTATTGGCCATATTATAATAAAAATTGATTAGGCAGTAAGGAAATATTCGGTCTGTTGTTAGATTTCAACAAGTACTATAAAAGTGTCTCCATATTGTCTCCATATTTATGCCCACTCCCCGTATTGAAAAGGACAATTTGTTCTGATGAGGTAATATTTCCCAGTGCGAGCATCTTCTTAAGAGCAGCTAAAACGGCACCTCCTTCGGGGGCTGCGAAAATGCCCTCGGTTTGTCCAAGCTCTTGAACACCATAAATCATATCCTCATCTGGGACAGCTAAAGCTGTCCCCTTGCTCTTCCTTATAATAGAAAGCATAAGTCTGTCTCCTACAGCGGAGGGTACGCGAAGTCCACTAGCTAGAGTCTTAGCATTCTCCCATTCGGGAGCCTCCTGCCAATTTTTTTCCCAGGCTCTAACAATAGGTTGGCAACCAGTAGCTTGAACGGCAATCATTCGAGGGCGTTTGGTTCCAATCAATCCTAGGCTTTCCATTTCAGAAAAGGCCTTCCACATACCAATCAGACCAGTACCCCCCCCAGCAGGATAATATATAGCATCGGGAAGATTCCATCCCAACTGTTCTGCTAGTTCATAACCCATGGTTTTCTTGCCTTCGACTCGGTAGGGTTCTTTTAGGGTTGAAACATCAAACCACCCCTCACGATCTTTTCGTACGGCTATCTCCTTGCCACAATCTGTGATAAGTCCATCAACTAGTTCCACCTGGGCGCCATGAGCTCGGCATTCTATGATGAAAGGCTTAGGGGTGTCTCGAGGCATAAAAACATTCACTGGAATACCAGCCTTAGCACCGTAGGCTGAAAGTGCTCCACCGGCATTACCTGCAGAGGGAATCGCTAAAGATTTTACACCTAGTTCAAGAGCCCGTGACACCGCCATAGCTAATCCACGAGCCTTAAACGAACCCGTAGGGTTAACAGATTCATCTTTGATATAAAGATTGTTTATACCAAGACGGTGCCCCAGATTTCGAGCATGGATAAGCGGAGTTCCGCCTTCACTTAGTGTGACGATAGATGATTCATCTCGAACCGGGAGCATTTCCCTGTAACGCCAGAGAGTAGGCTCCCTTATAGCCAATTTTTCTGGAGTTAGAAATTTTTTCGCCTCTTCGGTGTCATATTTTGCTAGAAGTGGTTTGGCACAATCAGGGCATAAATTTAGCAACTGCTCGGCTGGAAAACGCTGGTTACACGCACTACATTCTAGGTCAATAAGGAAAGTCATAGAGTATTCCCATCGGTGTAAGTTGCATTCAATGCACTTTTATATAGCTATTTATAGTTCGAAGAACATTCCGAGTCCTAAGTAATTATCTTCCATTTGATGGAATTGTCCGTGCTCACTCCGGCCTAGATGGAGTACCAGAGCAATTCGTAGGCCTCTCGATTCTTCATTGCGTAGCATCATTCCAATGTGCGCTGTGCTGTTTGCTACTAGTCCTTTATTTCGAAACAACCGTATGTCATAAGCCAAATAAGGTCGAGCGTTAAGAATTTTGAGAGGGTAGGAAATCAGTTCGGCACCGAACTGAACTTGCCAACGTCGTATATTTGGAATTGCATGGTTAGACCACTGTAGACTACTATATATACGTGTTGTGCTTTGATTCAAACCTATTTTGTAGTCACCATAAATGGTAAAATATTCTCTGCTATAAGTAAATGCTTGGCTTGGATCGTCGTGTCCATCAACTAGGTGTGCGCTTAAGTGTTCATATTCAAATCGACCAGAAAATTGATTAGTTGCTAGATCAGCGTGAAATCCAATAATATAATCTGATGTCTCGAGAGGGAAGAATGTTCCAGACCAACGGAGTTGTGAGAAAACACCCGCATGAATTCCGGTTCGGAAACGGAGTCTTACATTTTGGTTTCCCTCATAATCGAATGCTTCCCATGAACCTCCAATATCTCCATTCAGTCCATTAACAAAGTTAGTAGTAATAGCAAACTGTGTCTCTGTAGGGTCAGCCAGCAGTGGTTGAAATAGTCTTTTTTGGGGGGAAGCAAAACGCCAAGTTCCTGCTTCGGTTTCGAAATCTAGGCCTGAAAACAAGAAAATTAAGCCTGTAAAAAACACTAGGCGTGTTAATTTCTTTAACCTATGGCAACTGTTTGTTTCAAGATTTTTATAAGATAAACTTTTACTAAATTTCAAAAACATTTGGTGTCCGAGGTGTGTAAGTGAGTTGTTATTGACCAGTCCGGTAGTCTATTTAAGTATTGCAACCAGTACAGGTGATGAAATAAAGTAAGGTAACACTACCTTCCATAGTAGATTGGAAATTACTCTTTTAATTCCAAAGATGATAGATCATTCAGCCCCATCATGTCAAGTTTCTATTACCCATCGGGTGCCTATATAGTGGGCAATAGGGGATTCTTCAGAGATGGAATAGACTTGACATAAGTACCGATTCGTTGTTATTTTTTAATAGACTTTTAACATTAATCGGGGGATTATTATAGTGTCAAGTAACCTCAATAGTTTTGGCGCGAAGACCCAATTGCTGGTGGCCGGGAAACAACAAACCTACTATTCGCTTTATCGTGCAGCGGATGGAGGTGCAGGCGATAGTTCTAGGTTGCCATTTTCTCTTAAAATCATGCTGGAAAATCTACTCCGTCACGAGGATGGTCTGACTGTTTCCGCGGAGGATGTGGTTGCCCTTGTAGGGAGTGTAAGTGGAGGGACTGTCGAGAAAGAGATATCCTTTCGGCCAGCTCGGGTACTAATGCAAGATTTTACAGGTGTCCCTGCCGTTGTTGACCTGGCAGCTATGCGAGATGCCATAAGAAAATTAGGTGGGAAAACGAACCAAATTAATCCTTTACAGGATGTAGATTTAGTAATTGATCATTCTGTGCAGGTTGATGAATATGGTACTCAACAAGCTTATGAAACTAATGTAAATCTTGAATTCGATCGTAACCAAGAACGATATCTTTTCCTTAAATGGGGGCAACAGGCTTTCGACAATTTTCGTGTTGTACCTCCTGGTACAGGTATAGTTCACCAGGTTAATCTTGAATATCTGGCAAAGGTAGTTGTCACCCGTAAACAAAGCGAAGATTGGATAATATATCCTGATACCCTTGTAGGAACAGATTCCCATACAACGATGATTAATGGTCTTGGTGTGGTTGGTTGGGGTGTTGGGGGTATAGAAGCAGAAGCAGCTATGCTGGGGCAACCAGTCTCGATGCTTATTCCATCGGTAGTTGGTTTCAAGATGACCGGTGAATTACCAGTCGGAACCACAGCTACTGACCTAGTGCTTACGGTAACCCAGATGCTTCGTGCTCACGGCGTTGTTGGTAAATTTGTTGAGTTTTATGGGTCTGGCTTGGAGAATTTGACACTGCCTGATCGAGCTACTATAGCTAATATGGCTCCCGAGTATGGGGCCACTGTGGGATTTTTCCCAGTAGATGATGAGACACTTTCATACATGGAACTAACAGGTCGATCTAAAGACGATATTGCGCTAGTTGATGCTTATATGAAAGAACAGGGTCTTTTTCGTACTATCAATACTCCAGATCCCGTCTTTTCAGATAGCCTTGAACTTGATCTGAGTACGATCGAATCGAGCATGGCAGGTCCGAGGCGACCACAGGATAGAGTAGCATTAAGTAATGTTAAATCATCTTTTAGAAACGAATTAGCTAATATGCTTGCTGATGAAAATCCTGAGCTTTCGAAAGATGAAATTACTCAATGGGCTAAAGGCAATGAAAGTAAACCTGAAAAAATGGGAACACTGACCAAAAAAGTGCCGGCTTCTTTGGGTGGTTCGTTTTTCGAATTAGGCCATGGGTCAGTCGTAATCGCAGCGATTACAAGTTGTACGAATACTTCTAATCCAGCAGTATTGGTGGCCGCGGGAATTTTAGCCCGAAAGGCTGTTGAACGTGGCTTAACGACGCGCCCATGGGTCAAGACCAGTCTAGCTCCGGGATCGAAGGTGGTAACAAGCTACTTAGAAGATATGAAATTACTTCCTTATCTAGAAAAACTCCGTTTCCACGTGGTAGGGTATGGGTGTACAACCTGTATAGGAAATAGTGGTCCAGTTCCAGGCCCGATAAGCGAAGTTATTTCTAACGCAGAGCTTGTCGCAGCTTCTGTCCTTAGTGGTAACCGAAATTTCGAAGGGCGTGTTAATCCTGTTGTTAAGGCTAACTATCTTGCTTCACCTCCACTAGTTGTTGCTTATGCAATTACAGGCCGTATGGATGTAGACTTTTCGAAGGAACCTATCGGAAAGGATAAGAAGGGGTATGATGTTTTTCTGCGGGATATATGGCCAACACCGAAAGAAGTCAGGGAAGCTGTTGAAGTTTCGGTACGTAGAGAAATGTTTCAATCGATCTACTCTGATGTTTTTACGGGAGATGATCGTTGGGGTAGCCTGGCTGCGACAACAGACGAGTCTTTTGCATGGGAAGATTCTTCGACTTACGTAAAACAGCCTCCCTATTTTGAAAATATCCAGGTTGATCCACCTGGAATCGTTGATATCACAGGCGCCAGAGTATTAGCTGTGCTGGGCGATTCTGTGACTACGGATCATATTTCGCCTGCAGGATCAATACAAATTGATAGCCCCGCAGGGCAATATTTGATTGATAGGGGTGTTGCTCCTAAGGAATTTAATTCTTACGGTTCCCGACGTGGTAATCATGAAATAATGATGCGTGGAACTTTTGCAAATATTCGGCTCCGCAATCAGATAGCACCGGGTACAGAGGGAGGGTGGACGAAAACTTCTCAAGATTCAACCCCAGTAACTATTTTTTCTGCCGCTATGGACTATTGTTCTTCAGAAACCCCTCTGATCGTAGTTGCTGGTAAAGAGTATGGCACTGGGTCTTCGCGAGATTGGGCGGCTAAGGGACCTAGGCTTCTCGGTGTTCGTGCCACTATAGTAGAGAGTTATGAGCGTATTCACCGAAGTAACCTTATTGGCATGGGAGTTCTGCCACTTCAATTTGAAGATGGGGAAAGCGCTGATTTTCACGGAATAACTGGTTTTGAAACTTTTGATATTGAGGGGCTAGATGGGGGAATTACACCTCGGCAACAAGTAAATGTTCGTATTACCTCAGAAAATGGTGCTTCAAGAGTGATCAGAACTATTGTTCGTATCGATACCCCGGTGGAAGTAGAATATTATCGTCATGGTGGTATTCTTCAATACGTGCTGCGAGGGTTATTAAAGACTTAATTCTAGCTATAACTCCTAAAATTAAGGATAAATATGAGCTTTAAAGTAGGGATTAATGGTTTTGGTCGTATTGGCCGTATGATTTTTCGTTCTATAGCAGAAAGATCAGAGTTAGAGGTGGTTGCAATAAACGATCTTACTGATGGTAAAACACTTGGGCATCTTCTAAAATACGATTCGGTGCATGGCCCATTCGATGGATCTATTGAGTCAGGGGAGAACGACATCTATGTTGACGGGAAAAAGATCAAGATCTTCTCCGAAAAAATCCCAAAAAAATTACCTTGGCAAAAACTTGGCGTAGATGTTGTGGTTGAATCGACAGGGTTTTTCGTAGATGGTGATAAAGCCGCGGAACATTTATCCGCTGGAGCCAAAAAGGTTTTGATAACTGCACCAGCAAAAAATGTGGATGCAACGATAGTTCTGGGAGTAAATGACCATTTACTAAAAAGTTCTCATCGTATTATCTCGAATGCTTCATGTACCACGAATTGTCTAGCACCAATGGCGTCGGTCCTCCATAAAAATTTTAATGTTCTTCGGGGATGTATGACAACAATTCATGCCTATACCAGTGACCAACAAATTATTGATTACCCTCACTCAGACCTACGAAGGTCACGGTCGGGTGCAGTATCTATGATCCCAACAATAACCGGGGCTGCTAAGGCTATTGGTGAAGTTATTCCTGGGTTAGAAGGTCGTCTTAATGGTATGGCAGTACGAGTGCCAGTGCCCAATGTATCCATGGTTGACTTCGTAGCCCAGGTCGAGCAAACTCCAACAGTCGACGAAGTTAACCAGGTTTTTTCAAAGGTGGCTGAAGGAAAATTAAAAGGAATTATTGAATACTGCGATGACCCCATCGTTTCTGTTGATCTAGTGCACAATGCCGCTTCTTGTATTTTTGATTCCCAAATAACTATGATTGTAGATGATGGTTTAGTCAAAATATGTGGTTGGTACGATAACGAATGGGGTTATTCCAATCGTTGCGTAGATCTTATAGAGCGTTTTTCCGAAATATAACTATGGTAGAACTAAGAAGGACTGGTTCAACGATTTCGTATAGCTAGGTAAGTAGGAACAACTTCAAAATCTAAATCATTATTAATAGTTTCTAAATAACCCACTTATCTCTCGTTCGTTTAAGGCGAGTAGAACAGGGGCCTATTGTGTGTAAGCGCGTTTTTTTTAGCTTTGTTTTGTTACTGGTCTATTTTGATTTATTAAATGCTCAATCATCAAGCTCAGTAGCGAATAAACAATATCTGCCACCGAGAGTACTGATTGTAGACTATGCCATGGCCTACCCTAAGGAAAACGCGGGCTTGGTACGAATATTCAAGGAAGCAGGCTTTAATGTCAACCTCCGTTCATACTATCCTGCAATGGTAGGAAAAGACGTTTCTACTTATGATATTATAATTTTGCTGGGAGGCGGTGATCCTGGAATGAGCACTCAGGAAATTGATCTAGCTATCAATTATGTCTCCCGAGGGAAAACATTAATACTTGGAACACCATCCAATGGATTTTACGGAAAAAAGAGAAAAACTAACCCAGGTGTTCATGATCGGTATCAATTCAATAACTTACTTAATCGGCTGAAAATTAATCTTTTTGTGGTTAATGCTGATAATAAACTCAGCAAAAACCTGAACTCGGTAGCGAAATTTAACCCAGTTATAAACGAATCAGTTGAGAATAACCTGGGTGATGAAATATCTTTTCGTCCTGGCACTCGTGTGTTAGTTGGACCGGGAGCTAAGCCCTTACTTGTAGAGTCAAAACTAATAAAAGCCAACAAAGCTAATCAACAGGAATCAGAAAAGGAGCCTAAATACCGATTCATTCGCCGCAACCTCCGCATTCTTCCCTCAAATGCGATACCAGGAGAGAATATAAATTTGTTACTACGGGGCCGCCAAAAATTTCGAACAAATTTGTACTTCAGGAGGCGAGAACGTTCAAAACCTGTAGATTGGGAGACATCAAAATTTAAGGGAGTAGTGGAAAGTATATCAGAAACATTAGATACGCTAAAAATACGGATGCCTGGTAACCGTTGGGGTGCTGAATATGCGAGATTAAATGTTCCAACAACAGTGATTGCAGATGCCTTTGTTAGTCGGGAAATTAGAGAAGTCATCCAGTCTGAAGATAGTCTTAAATCAATATGGGTTGATGAGGAAACCTATGGGCGTATGGCGATAGCTGCGGTGGGTAGAACAGGCCGCTTGAACAAGGGTTTTGTATTGGTGGTGGACCGGGATATTCTAGCCGGAATTGATCTCCCCTTGCCACCACTAGGGATGCCTGAGGCAGAAACTGAAATTTTGGAGCAATTTTTGAGTATCCTTGCCCAGTATACTCGATCACTCATCGAAAATCCTACAAACTGGTCCTCCGATCACGACTATCCAGTGGCCCAGTTGCCAGGTAATCCGAAGTCCAATATAGCAATCAACAACATTTCTGTACTGGCTGATTTACCCGGTCGGGCGCAGAAAGTGCCATTTGTATCTCCTAGTATATCAGCTTCCGGTATGAAAATCGATGACATTCCAATACAATCTTATAATTCCCCATTGCGAGGAGTATGGGATTTTGTCACACGTCAGCATGATCATATTACTACCCTAGCTAATATTTTGCCTGAACTAAAAATGGATTTTTTGTGGACTGTAGCCCCAGTAGAAAGCTACCTCGGAGAGATTCCGATAGCAGGAGGGGTACGGTTTAAGTCATGGGCTGTACCAATTTCAGATTTACTAAGTAGTACTTCAACCGATTGGTACGTGGGGCTTACAGCGTTTAGTGCCATCGAGGGAGATTATGAACAAGCTTTAGATGTTCGCGGTAAACCAACAGGATTACCTTCAAGGTTTGACATGGGTTATTTGAATAGATCTCTCTTTGAACCGTCTCGTATTATAGCTCGACATAGTCTTAGTTATAATAATTTGAAGGGCATTATTCATGATTGGGAACCTCACATTAATAGGTCATTCAGATCTTATGGAATGATGGATATTTTTGATGATTTACATTTCCAATACTTCACCCGCCATCTTGTTCAAACAGGATTTTATCAGGGAGAGGAACTTAAATCGTTTATACAACTTGGTCGGGACAAACGTTTCGAGTGGCTTCTGAAATCCGGATACTTAGCGACTTATTTCTCGATCCTGGAAACTAATGCAGAACGGCTAGGTATTCTTTATCGAAAAACGTTAGACGAAATAAATCCAGGCTTAATCCATGGAGCTTTTGTCCAATCCTTAAAACTAGATTGGTACTCTCTTGGCTTTTGGAAAGGAGTCGGTACACCAGATCGACCTTTTCTGATCTTCTCTTACCAACGTCCTCCAATATGGTTACGGCAGTTTCTTCGGGAGCGGAATATTTCAGCCCGAATACTTCCTGTTGGCTTGCTGGGCCTCCTAAACGAAAATGATATTGCCAATCTTCACATAGCAACCTCTGATTTAGGAGGATATGCACTAGAGCGTGGCATATGGCTCGTAGAAGATCCACCCAAAGATATTGAGTTAAACGCTTTGCCGAAAAATGTTCCCCGAGATGCTTTGCTAGATGTTATCCAGCGATCAAATGAGTATAGTGAAGAATAATTGCCCCCTGTCCTATTATATCTTAAAAAAATCCCTCAAATTCGACTAGAAAGTAATAAAAACCTGCACTTTTGTACGGCACAGGAATTTGGGTTCATATATTTTTAGTTTTTATAACCAAGATAAAATTAATCAGCTCCGCGAATGAGCAGTGGAATAATTCTACATTATTGCCTGAAAAATACTTGACAAAACAGACTAATGTCTTCTTTATATTTTAGTTATCTGTTTAGGTTTCTAATTTTTTAAAAAAACCTCAAGGATTTTGATATGGCCTATACTTCCCCTGGAGAAACCAGGAATAAAATCTACAGTTTTGTAAGGGAGAAGATTCTAAATGGAACACCACCCACAACTCGCGAAGTTCAATATGCTTTTGGATTTCGAGCAGTTCAGTCAGCTCGACAGCATTTAGAGAAGTTGGTACTTGAGGGTAAGCTCGCTAAAGTGGATGGAATGTCACGAGCCTACCGATTACCGGAGTTTGGAAAAGTTAGTCCTCCCCAGTTAATCCCTATGTTAGGGCGTGTCCAAGCTGGAGAATTAACAGAGGCTATGGAGGATCCTTCAGAATATATAATGGTACAAACTCGTTTTGATGACAGTGAACTTTTTGCACTGACGGTAGAGGGAGAAAGTATGCTAAATGCAGGTATTATGCCCGGAGATATGGTTGTTGTGCGCCGACAACCTACTGCTAGTTCGGGAGACATCGTAGTAGCATTGATTGGTGAGGAAGCAACAGTCAAGCGGTACCGAGAACGAAATGGTAGTATTGAATTACATCCGGAGAATGACACTTTTTATCCAATAATCCCCGAGGAACTAGGGACATCATTTTCAATTTTGGGTAAGGTTATTGAGGTCCGACGGTGTGTAGAATAAAGTTAATATAGAAAGAAAAATCGAAAAGTGTTCTTCGATAGGTCAAAGAAATATCTAAGGAGTTTTCATGTCAGGTATAAGTGTTCTGGATCTGCAGAATCACGATCTCTATTTTAAGCGAATTCCACGTGTAGATAAGAAAAAGAAACCGATATGGTCTCGGAAAGAACTGGCTGGACGTCTCTGCGAGTTGTCCTCTATCTATGGTACGGCACAGTTAACAGCTGCATTCCAATTGGTTTTAGACGCACAATTTGAAGGCGAACCAACCGCTTGGATCACAACGACGTTAGATACATTTTTTGCTCCTGATGCAGCAGAGGGTGGTGTGGACCTAGATGCTCTTGTAGTCATCCATGTCCCCAATACGGCAGCCGCAACGCGTGCGGCTGATCGGATTCTACAATCCGGGGGATTTGGATTGGTAGTAATGGATCTTCATAGTGATTCCAGAATTCCAATACCGATGCAAATGCGCTTAGTTCAGCAAGTTAGGGAACACAATACAGCCTTTTTATGCCTAACTATCAAGTCCAAAGATATGCCTTCATTGGGACCGATGGTTTCTCTTAGAGGTCAGACATCTTGTCGTCGTCTGACGGTTGGACGTTTTCAATATGAAATCGAAGTACTTAAGGACAGAAGTTATGGGCCAGGCTGGCATTATGCCGAAATCTGCCGTGGTCCGGACGGCTTGCATTAATATCTGGGACTTGCCATTACAGATCCTATTAAGGAACCACCCAGAGTGGTGTAAAAAGCCAGTAGCTGTGGTAGAAGAAGAACGACCTTTGAGTCCTATTTTGTGGCTCAATGCAGCTGCTATCCGGGCTGGTATTAAACCAGGGATGCGATATTCCTCGGCTCTATCTCTAGATCAGGGCCTGTGTGCAGGAACGATTTCAGATCAAGAAATACATTTTACAATACAGAATATCCATATGGTACTCGATCATTTTAGCCCCTGTGTAGAACCAAGCAGGGAGGATCCTGGTATTTTCTGGTTAGATGCAAGTGGATTAAATTTGCTCTACAGTTCCCTCAAAAATTGGGCGAGTCAGATTCAATCTAGTATTTTACGTTTGGAATTAAAAGCTAGTATAGTAGTTGGCTTCAGCCGTTTCGGTACTTATGCAATTGCCAAGGTAAAAAAGGCAATGGTTGTAATGCCCACTATGGAAGTAGAAAATTACGAGAGTAACAGAGTCCATTTACAGCACTTTCAACTTCATTCTAAACTAAAAAAACAGTTAATCAAATTAGCAATACATACTGTAGATGACTTCCTAGCGCTTCCGCAAGAAAGTATAGTACAACATCTTGGTAAGCAGGCCAGAGATTTCTACCACTTCGCAATGAATGAACAATCTCTACCTCTTCAACCCCAAAAACTCCCTGAATCTTTTCAAGCCCAGGTAGAATTAAGTAGAAATGAATCTAACTCTCAGAGTTTACTACTTCGAACATCTCAATTGTTAATACCCTTGCTAAATAAGATAGGGAATAAAGGGCAAGTAGTTGTGGCTCTTCGGTTAGAGTTTCGGTGTGAAAATGGAACTAGGTGTTATCACCGTATCCAGGCTGCAGAGCCCACCTTAAATGCCAAAATTTTGTTGGAACTTGTTGGTTTGAAACTGGAAACAATAACTTTTATTTTCCCTGTGGTAGAACTTTATCTCGAGGCAGAAGGTGTATGTTTTACAGATAAAAAAAGGAGTTTGTTTCGAGAGAACCCAATCCGTGATAAGAGCTCAGCTATGCGTGCATTAGCACGAGTGCGTGTTGAATTTGGTACTAATTCAGTACTCATAGCCCAACTTAAAAAAGGACACCTACCAGAAGCTCGCTTTGCATGGTATCGCTTTGATAGACTCACAATTGCCAAGCCACGATCGGTATCCATACGTTCTCTGATACGTCGTACTTATACACACCCTAGAGCGGTAGGTGATTTGCTATTAAAATATCCGCCATCCCCAATATCTTCCCACGAATATTTAATAAACGGGGGTTGGTGGTGTCGAGAAATCCGGAGAAATTACCGTTTTGTAGACACTAGAAAGGGTGAAACCCTTTGGGTTTATTATGACCACCGGAAACATAGTTGGTTCGTGCAGGGTTGTGTTGAATAATTTCGAATAGAGTATAAGGTTCTGTGAATAGAGTGTTTAACATTTATAATCATTATGAATGATAATGTAACTGGCGTACGATCTTTATCGAACTCAAACAGTATGGTATCTCCAGCTAAAACTTATACCCCCCTTTGGTGCAAAAGTAATTATTCATTTCTGGAAGGAGCAAGCCATCCCGAAGAGCTGGTCGATTCCTGTAAGAATTTGGGTATTACTTCTTTGTCGTTAACCGATCGTAATGGAGTTTACGGTATTATTCGTGCTCATGTCCGTGCTCGTGATTTAGATATCCATTTGATAGTAGGATCTCAAGTTAGTCTTCAGAATGGCTCAGATATTTTACTCCTAGCACAGAACCAGGAAGGTTATTCTCAACTCTGTCAGCTTCTGACTAACGGCCAACTAAGTTCACATAAGGGAGAATGCCGTGTGAGTTGGGAGGAAGTTTGTCATCATAATCCGGGGTTAATTGCGCTGTGGATTGGTGAATCCTATCCGATTAAATCAACTTTCTCCGAAAATTATAATTCGACATTCATCTTGGAGCAACTTAAGTCAAACTTTGAAGATCGTTTGTACGTTTTGCTAGCTCGTCATCACCACGCAGAAGAACCCCTAAGAGAAATCCAGCTTCGGGAACTGGCGAACAAGTTAAGGGTGCCTACCGTAGCAGCTGTAGAAGTTCTCTATCATGTACCTGAACGTCGGCGTTTGCAAGATGTACTAACATGTATTAGGGAGGGGGTTACACTACCTGAGGCAGGACAATTAATCCGCCCGAACGATCAATATTTTATGAAAAGTATGGATGATATGAAACGCCTATTTGCTGATGATTTAGTGTCACTCGAGCGAACTCGTGAGATATCCGAACGTTGTAATTTTCATCTCGGAGAAATACACTACCGTTACCCACTGGAACGCCTTCCGAAAGGAAAAACCTCTATTCAGTACTTAGAAGAGCGAACCTTCGAGGGTGCAGCTCAACGTTTGGGTGACAAATTTGAAACTCAGATTCCTCAGTTGAGAAAGGAACTTACATTAATAAGAGAATTAGAGTACGAAGGGTATTTCTTGACTATGTTCGAGATAGTAGAGTACTGTCGTCGTCAGAATATTATATGTCAGGGGCGTGGATCGGCAGCAAATTCTGCCGTATGTTTCTCCCTAGGTATCACAAGTGTTAATCCGACACAGGTGAATCTTCTCTTCGAACGTTTCCTATCGAGAGAAAGAGCTGAACCTCCAGATATTGACTTAGATATTGAGCATGATCGCCGAGAAGAAGTAATTCAATATGTGTACAGGAAGTATGGACGCTCGCATGCAGCTATGGTAGCTAATGTCGTTCGCTACCGATATCGTTCAGCTATTCGGGAGGTGGGTAAAGTATTAGGAATTCCAGCAACTTCCTTAGATCAATTAGCCAAGCAGGTATCTCATGGGAACTGGAATGGAGCCCTTTTTCGGAATGCTGGTCTTGACCCAGAGAACCCAATCATACGTCACTTAAATATCCTAGTGAGAGAGATTCAACATTTCCCGCGCTATCTTTCTATTCATCCCGGAGGATTCCTAATAGGCCACCTTCCTATATACGAATTGGTACCGATAGAAAATGCTACTAAGAATAGGCGAACAGTAATCCAATGGGATAAAGAGGATGTGGAAAATGCAGGACTTTTTAAGGTTGATTTATTAGGCCTAGGCGCTCTAAACTTGTTGCATCGCGGATTTGATCTCTTGAGTCGGTACCGTCAGAAAGAACTTTCACTAGCTACGATCCCCAGGGATGATATTGCTACTTTCGATCTTATTTGTCGAAGTGAAACAGTGGGTGTGTTTCAAATAGAGAGCCGAGCCCAGATGGCTATGTTAAGACGAATGAAACCCCGAAGTTACTATGACCTTGTAGTACAGATTAGTATTGTCCGACCTGGTCCAATAACGGGAGGTATGGTTCATCCGTACCTACGGAGGCGCAATAGGGAAGAATATGTGACATATCCTCATGAATCACTTATACCTGTCCTTAAAAAAACCCTGGGCGTTCCACTTTTTCAGGAGCAAGTGATGCAGTTAGCTATGGTTGCGGCAGACTACACGCCTGGAGAAGCTGACCAACTTAGACGGGATATGTCCGCTTGGCGGTTTTCAGGACGGATCGACCGGCATCGGGGACGTTTAATTTCGCGCATGGTGAAAAAAGGTATTGAAAAAAAATTTGCAAAGCAAGTGTTTGAGCAGATTCGTGGGTTTGGTGAGTACGGGTTTCCAGAGAGTCATGCGGCTAGTTTCGCCCATATTGCTTATGCCACAGCATATATGAGGTGTCACTACCCAGCTGAGTTTATCTGTGCCCTACTTAATGCTCAACCTATGGGATTTTACACGCCAGCAACTATTGTCAATGATGCCCGGATACATGGAATAGAGATACGATCAGTTGATATACGTCATAGTCGATGGGAATGTACGTTGGAAAAGATTGAGGATTCGTCTGGAAAAGCTAATATCAAAAATAGTAATGTTGGTACTAAACACAAAATATTTGCGGTCCGAGTAGGTTTACGTTATATCCGTGGATTTGGGAAAAAAGATTGGGATAAATTAGAATTAGCTATGTCTAAAGCACCTTTTCGTGATATTCAAGACATTGTTCAGCGAAGTGGTATTAACAAGGGGAAATTGGAATCTCTCGCAGTAGCTGGAGCTTTCAATTGCTTTGGCAAGGAACGTCGTTATTCTATCTGGGATATTTTGGGAACCAAAGAGTATTATCAATCTCCTTTGCTTTTAAAAATGGATAACCCTCTTCCTAAATTTAAGTCTTTAGGTGACTTAGAAACTATCTGCTGGGATCACCAAACTTCCGGGCATAGTGTTCAAGGGCATCTCCTCAAACCACGACGCTCTGAACTAACAGCTCAAGGTATACCCACAGCACGAGAACTCAACAGGATGTCGGATGGTGATACAGTTAAGTATGTAGGGTTAGTTATTAGCCGTCAAAAACCGAAAACAGCTCAAGGCGTTACGTTTATGACATTAGAGGATGAAACAGGTTTTGTAAATCTAGTGATTTGGAAACAGGTTTTCGAAAATAATATCACACTGGCAAAAAAACTGTATTATATGGGAGTTACTGGTAAACTTCAGGTAGGAGAAGGCCTTGTTCATTTAATTGTAAAGTCAATTTGGAACCCAGCACTGGATGATCAACTTCCCTATTTACAAAGTAGAGATTTTCGTTAAACAGAATTTTCTCTTAAAAACCACCATTTTTAAATACTTCAATAGTTTATCAAAGCAAACGGATATCTTGCTTACTAGTCCTATTAGATATATACTACCCTGAAGTCCTTTATAACAAGTTTAATAACCTCAACAGAGATCCTCATTTTTTGTAATTTTTCAGATTTATAATTCTAAAACAGCCTGTTCAAAAACGACATTACCCTCAGGCTCACACGGAGACTTGTACCTATGGGTTCGGAAAAAAACATCATTAATTTTGTCAATAGTCAGGCGGCTAGATTATCTGCGATTGCCAAGGATATCTGGGATCATCCACAGATTGCATTTCAGGAGACCTACGCTTCTGAGTTGATCGCGGGAGAGCTAGAAGCAGATGGTTTTTCCATAGAATGGGGCGCAGGTGGAATGGCTACAGCATTTACTGCTACTTGGGGCTCTGGAAGTCCTATCATAGGTTTTCTAGGGGAATATGATGCCTTGCCGGGTTTGTCGCAGCAGGTTATTGCGGAACAAAAATCTATCGAATCAGATGCACCGGGCCATGGGTGCGGGCATAATCTGTATGGTACAGCCTGCATGGGTTCGGTAATAGCCCTCAAGCGTGAAATGGAAAAAGAAAATATAGTTGGAACAATAAGATTCTACGGTTGTCCTGCGGAAGAACAAGTAATTGGTAAAGTTTTGATGGCACGAGATGGCGTTTTCGACGATTTAGACGCTGCTATAACGTGGCATCCTGGTTCCACAAATCTAGTGTGGAATGGTTCATCCCTTGCCCTAAATTCTTTCAAGGTGAACTTTTATGGAGTAGCTTCTCACGCTGCTGCTGCACCCCATCTAGGACGCAGTGCTCTTGATGGGGTAATGTTAATGGATATCGGTATGAACTATCTAAGAGAACATGTGGCATCAGAATGTCGTATTCATAGTGTCGTGACGAGTGGTGGTGATGCTCCAAACGTGGTTCCAGCCTATGCCCAGATCTGGTACTATATTCGAGCTCCAGAACGAGAACAAGTAAACTTGATGTACGAGAGAGTAGTTGATATTGCTAAGGGGGCGGCTCTAATGAGTGGTACTTCTCATAAAATTGAATTCATAGCTGGTTGTTATGAAGTTTTACCCAATAATGCACTGTCTGACCTAATGTTAGCAAAAATGGACCGAGTTAATGATCTTGTCTTTACTGCTGAAGAGCGACGTTTTGCACGCCAAATACAAGCTACTTTCCCTGATGAAGCAATTCAGGGGGCTTTTGATCGGCTCCAAATGGCAGTCCAGAAAGATACTATAGTCGAAAGTATTGAGAATCCCCTATGGACCCAAGTTTTACCTCACGATGAAGACGGGCCATCGGTCGAAGGGTCTACCGATGTGGGTGATGTAAGTTGGATAACACCCACTGGACAAATCACCTCGTGTTGTTGGCCTCTGGGAACACCACCGCATAGTTGGCAAATGGTTGCTAGTTCTGGATCTAGTATTGGTAGTAAGGGAATGCTCTTTGCTACTAAGACTATGGCTTTGGCTGGTCTCGATCTCCTAAGAGATCCGGATATTCTTAATCAAGCTAGAAAAGAGTTTGACGAAGCAAGAAATGGATTGACCTACAAGAGTGCTTTGCCAGAGAACAATTGATATGATTTTTCTTCCAATAGAGAGAAGTAGCCTTTCCTTTAGTGCTTAAGGTAATAGCCTGTTATAAGTTTATCCAGCCAGCCTCAGTATACGTAAAGAAAAGGAACAATTACAGCGCTAACGGTATCAGCGGAAACTGAGACTTGAACGCCCCATAATAATTTATATAAGATGAAAAATTTTTATGGAATTAACAACTTTATTGCCTTCCCACTTTAAGGACCGTTAAATCAGATTAAAAGGTTTTTGAAATACCTTTGGGGTTAATTTTACAATAGGTTTGTTAGTATTTTATTCTTAATCTGGGAAAATTGTAACCTTTTGCTTGACTTTCATTTGGGAAACATTAGCTTGCTGACCGAAAATAGGCCTATCTTGGATAATTTAGTGAAATTTATTAGCCGTTATTAATTGTACTTAGTCTCCAAGCGCTATTCCCGCAGAAAGATCTCAAAGGAACCCCATGCCGTTGTCCGACTCTCTGCCGGACCCAATACACAAGAAAATTGATCCGATACTCGATCCCAATGAAGAAATTCGATTGGCGTTGGAATCTGACTTAGATTCGGAAGGAAAATTTGTCCCTTCCTGGTTAGTTATTACCGACCGTCAGGTTATTTCTCTCGGTCTTAACGGCAAAAGTGATGATATAGCCGTGCCGCTAGAGGAATTGAATAAGGTGGCAGTGGAGCCCCTTGTAGGTGGTTCATGCCTCGAAGTATCAACGAAAACAGATACAATACCATTAATACGATACTCCCATAGTAGGAATGATCGTTTTAATGAGGCTCATCGGGGCCTAGAACAGCAGATTAAAGATAAACCTTTCCTCATTAAGACGGATTTGCCACGTATTATTTGTGATAATTGTGGCCGTCGTTTACCGGTTAAAGATGGGTTATGTCCAGCTTGCGTTAGTAAGTGGAGTATGCTAAAACGAATATGTTCTTATTTGAGAAGTTACAAAAAACATGCGATAGCTATGGTAGGTATATTTTCAGTATTAAGCCTTGCTGAGTTGGCCCCTCCCAAAGTAACACAGCTAATTATAGATGATGCTTTTGCCAGTAAAGATAAAGGACTATTGTTTTTTTATATCATAATAATGGCTAGCTTGTTGGCTTTGCGTTGGATCGGTGAAATCTCTAATGGCTGGTTGTCGGCATGGTTAGGAGCTCGTGTGGTAGCAGATATACGGGATCAGGTTTACCGTCACATAGAGTATCTGTCATTAGGGTTCCATGATAAACAGAAAACGGGGGCACTCCTTTCACGGGTAACTAACGACACCCGTAACGTACGAGGTTTTCTCGTTGATGGGATGCCTTTTATCGTGCTTAGATGTTTCACGACGTTAGGGATTATTGGTATGTTATTTTATACTAACTGGATTTTAACTCTTTACATCCTGATTCCTGTACCACTGATGATACTTTGGGGTAAATTTTTGTATCGCCGTCTTCGGATATTTTACACACGTCTTTATAGGCAATGGGAAGGATTTTTTGCGCACATTCAGGAATCCTTGTCGGGAATCCGTATCGTAAAGGCTTTCGCACAAGAAACTAAGGAAGTTAACCGATTTAAAAGTAATGCTAGGGCTATGTTCGAACTTAGGTATTGGACAGAAAAGCAATGGATTAACTACTTTTCTACTATGGGACTTATAAATTTTCTGGGATTCGTTGTCGTCTGGTTTATAGGAGGCCAGCAGGTTTTGGGTCAGGAGTTAACACTCGGTGAACTTATGCTATTTTACTTCTATCTACAAATGTTTTATGGGCCTCTACGCTGGCTTGGTAGAGTAAATAGTTGGATGACTCGGGCTATGAGCGCAGCTGAACGAATATTTGAAATAGTCGATGCGGAACCGGAAGCCTATTCTAATCAAAATGCCAAAAGGATGGAAAACACACAGGGTGAAATAATTTTTGATAACGTAAGTTTTGGATATGAATCAGCACTGCCGGTTCTCAAGGATATCAGTTTACACATTCGCCCTGGTGAAATGGTAGGATTGGTTGGAAAATCAGGTGCTGGAAAAAGTACAATGGTTAATTTAATATCTCGATTTTATGATGTAAATTATGGATCGATAAAACTAGATGGAGTAGACCTACGAGATATTCGATTAGAAGATTTGCGGGGACATGTTGGTGTCGTCATGCAGGAACCAATCCTTTTTAGCGGGACAATTCGTGACAACATTGCTTATGGAAGGCCAGAAGCAAGTTTTGAAGAAATAATGACGGCTGCTCGAGCAGCAAACGCTCATACTTTTATTTTGTCCAAATCATCAGGGTATGAAACATTTATTGGGGAGAAGGGGGCAGATCTTTCGGGTGGTGAAAGGCAGCGAATCACCATTGCCAGGGCAATTCTTCACGACCCTAAAATTTTGATCTTAGATGAAGCGACCTCATCTGTAGACGCACAAACGGAAAAACAATTACAAGAAGCCATAGGGCGTTTAACCCGAGGGCGTACGACCATTGCTATAGCTCATCGGTTATCTACTCTTCGGAACGCAGATAAATTAGTGGTATTAGATCAAGGTTCTATCGTGGAAATTGGTACTCATGAAGAATTAATAAGAAAGCGAGGCCATTTCCACCAACTACTCCGGCTTCAACAGGCTGCCTCCCAAATTATGAAGAGAGTTAAATGATGTTTTTTAGCGCGTGGTACGGTCTAACAAGGTGAAGTTTTTCCACCAATTCGGATAGCATTGACAGGGAACTAATTTTACTGAAGAGATATGGAAATAGAAGAATGATAGGAAATAAAATCTACAAAGAAAAGATACCGGTAATATTAAAAGAAAGTATCGAATCGGTTCTGCATAATGGAGAAACCGTTATTATTGCGGCTGAAACGGACCTATCCAAAGATCTTAAATTTGAAAAACGTTGGTTAATAGTAACAAGTCAGCGTCTTATAGAGTTCGATCCAGGAAAGAAGAATATTTCTGAGGTTATTGAACTAGTGAATGTCCGTAAAATTTTTATAGAAGATTTAGTTGGTTCGGCCAGGCTCAATGCAGAGATTGGGAATGAAATTGTTGAAATTGTACGTTTCACTCCCTCACTTCGTTCTAAGTTTGGGAGCATTGTTCAAGGTATAGATAAGTTAATCAAGGATAAGCCTGTAAATTTAGATGTTGATATTGAAAAAAAACGTTGTGATAAGTGTAAAAAGCTTCTGCCCGACTCTTCGGGGTTTTGCCCATCCTGTCCAGATCGATTAGGGATGCTTCGACGAATTACGGGTTACATGGCTCCTTTTAAGGCTCGGGTTATAGTAATGGTTTCAATCTCGCTACTGTATTCTCTTGCTGAACTTGGGCCACCTTACATAATGAAGAATATAATAGATGGTGTTTTAATCAATGCAGGTAGTGATGTGTCGGAAGATGGGATCACCCTACTTTATCTTTTAGTCGCTGGGTTTGCGGTCATTCGACTAATTTCTTACGTATTAGAAATCATAGGCACCCGGCTCTCTTTATGGCTTGGAGGGCGGGTTACAGTATCTATTCGGGAGGAGCTATACGAAAACCTGTCGCGACTAAACATGAAATTTTATAACAAACGTAAAGTTGGATCACTGATTTCTCGTGTTTCTAATGATACAGAGAGCATGATGTCTTTTCTAGTAGATGGTGTGCCCTATATTCTGACGAATGCCCTCCTTCTGGTTGGAATATTGATTCTTCTTTTCGTCACGAGCTGGAAATTAACATTGCTCGTCCTTATTCCCATACCCTTGTTAATAATTGGTGGATGGTTCTTTTGGTATCGGCTGATCCGGGCCTATAGGAACAAATACTATAGGTGGAGCAAATTAATTGGCTTAACAAGCGAAATGCTCCACGCGGTACGCTTAATAAAAACGTTTGTGCAGGAAAAAAGAGAAATGGGACGTTTTAACGAAAACAATGAAGGTGTATTTAAAGGGGATTTTAATAGTGAAAAAGAAGCAGCTCTTTTCTTTGGAACGATTAAAGTCATAACTTCTTCGGGCTTGGTTCTCGTCTGGTTCTACGGTGGCGAGGCCATTATCGATGAAACCTTCACACTGGGTTCTCTTATGATGTTTATAAGCTACTTATGGATGCTTTATGAACCTTTACAGTGGTTTGGTGAACTTAACACGTGGTCGAGTCGAGCTATGAGTGGCGCGGAAAAAGTTTTTGAAGTAATCGATACTCCTGCTGAGACAGAAGATCAGAAAAATCCTGTTAAGATTCCTAGGATAAAAGGTCAGGTAGAATTTGAGAATGCTTATTTTTCTTATGAGATTGGCACCCCAGTACTCCATGGAATAAACTTGTTAGTAAGGCCTGGAGAAATGATAGGTTTGGTAGGAAGATCAGGATCCGGAAAGTCCACATTAGTAAATTTATTATGTCGATTTTATGATATAGATGAAGGGAAATTATCTATTGATGGTATTCCAATCAAAGATGTTAGATTAGAAGACCTGCGGCGCCAAATTGGAGTAGTATTGCAAGATTCTTTCTTTTTTAGTGGATCTATCGAAGAAAACATTCGGTATAGTAATCCCCAAGCTACTCTTGATCAAGTTATAACTGCAGCTCGAACAGCAAACGCTCATGACTTTATTTGTAGTAAACCAGACGGATATGATACTCGGATAGGTGATAATGGTAAGGGTTTGTCCGGAGGGGAAAAACAACGCTTATCAATAGCCCGAGCCATTCTACACAATCCCAGCATCCTAATTTTGGATGAGGCAACTTCTTCGGTTGATACCCATACAGAAAAACTGATTCAGGAAGCGATCGCTAACCTTGTCAAGGGTCGAACTACTTTCGCAATTGCCCATCGACTTTCTACACTACGAAGTGCTAATCGCTTGGTAGTTTTAGATGAAGGGAACATTGTGGAAACTGGGAGTCACAACGAATTGATGGATTTGAAAGGCCATTTTTATCGTATGGTAGAAACACAGAGGAAAAGCACAGAAATAGTTGCTGTTAGTGGATAGAAAAATTTAAGTAATAATCAAGTCATCGAGGTTAATAGATGAAAAAAGCAACAAAAACAGAAAAAGTGGAAATCTCTGAATTAGATATAGGGATAGAAAACGCCCCGACAGAACCTTATCTCGCCCATGAAATTAGAGTTTTCAGGGCTCCAAGTAATTCTGTCCGAATGACTGTACGCAATGAACGGTCCTATATAAGAGTCCGACCTGTACGAGCATCCCCAATAGCTCATCCCGAAACCTATGTTTCGCTACTTGATATTAAGAACGAAGAAGTTGCTTTCATTAAAAATCTTGGTGATTTAGATGAAACATCACGAAAGGTTATAGAGGAAGAGTTAACTCATCGTTATTTAAAAGCCAAGATAGAGTGTATCTATTCTATACAGATGGAATATGGTATTACTTACTGGGATGTAATGACGGACCGGGGGAAACGAGAATTCGTTATTAGGGGGTATGACAGCATACACTGGGTTACTAAAACCCGCCTTCTAATTACAGATGTAGATGGAAATCGTTTTGAAATTATCGACTACACCCAATTAGATTCTCTCAGTATCAACTTAATCGAAACTCATATCTGATCAAAGCTTTATAGAAGATTTTTTGTTTTGTACTGAAATATGAATAGCTTAGTATTAAGGCATAATATGTTATTGGAAGGGCGCTATGGCAGACGAGGCAACCCGGAAAAAGTACAAACAACTTATTAAAAATGGATTCTGTATTTTTGATCAAGTCCTCGATCCCACCATGTTGGATAGAGTCCGGATGGTTTCTGATCAGTTACTCAATCGTCAATCACAAGCTCATTTCAGGGAACAGAAATCCACTGGAAGTATGGTAAGTGTCTTTGATGATGTTTTTTTTGCTGAATTGGTATCGTACCCACCTGCACTTTCGATTCTTTTCCGTCTTGGATTTGATCAACCTATTTGGTCCTCCGGATATATAATCAGCAAACCTCCAGGCAGCCCAGCCCTTTTTTGGCACCAGGATTGGTGGGGGTGGAATCATCCCTGCAGTTATAAACCTATCCCTCAACAAATTTTCCTTATGTATTACTTAGCTGATACAACTAAAAAAAATGGATGCCTTAGAGTTATATCAGGATCTCACTTAAAACGTCATCCCATGCATAATCATGTTGATAAGGCACACACTGATGAACTAAGATCAATGGTTGACCCTGAACATCCAGCGTACCAGCCAGTTGAGGGTGAATTAGATATTCCCGTTAAGGCTGGTGATTTGGTCATTGGGGATTCCCGGCTTCTACATGCAGCTCACGGCAATAGTAGCGACTATCGACGAACAGTTATCACACTCTGGTATCTTCCATTATATTACCAATTGCCGGAGCCTATCCAAGCTTTTGTTGGGCGAAATGTTCTTCCAGAAAAATGGTTAAATAGTGATGTGGGCCAAATAAAACCACTGACTGCTGTTTATAAGGGGTGTGAAGAGCCTATTGTTTGGAACCGAACACCGAGTTCAGCTCTTAAGTAAGTAAACGACCCAATTTAAACTTTGTACTTAAGGGTAGACAGAAATTTCTTGTTATAAGTCCAAAGGACCTCCTGATTTGGTAGGTTTGTTTATCACAAAGGGTAACAGTTATTATTATGAATAACTGTATTATGTATCAAGAAGCTTTCAGACCACAGTTCCACTTTACGGCTAATAAACATTGGATAAACGATCCAAATGGATTGGTCTATTTTGATGGGGAATACCATCTTTACTTTCAACACACGCCAGGTAGTATGGTCCATGGTAGAACTACGTGGGGTCATGCTATTAGTACAAACCTCATTAATTGGGTTCAGTTGCATACCAAAGCATTAGATGTTGATGAAATGGGTTGGATGTGGTCTGGATCGGCAGCGGTTGATCATACTAATACGGGTGGTTTTCAGATTGGTAAAAACCCTCCTATGATAGCATTTTATACTGCAGGGGGAGCCAAAATGTATCCCACTAAACAGTGTGTTCAATGTATAGCTTTCAGTAATGATAGGGGGCGCTCCTGGACCAAATACGAGAGAAACCCTATTCTCGGGCATATCATAGGAGAAAACAGGGATCCAAAGGTTATTTGGCATAAGGAATCTCAGCAGTGGATTATGGCACTATTCCTTGATAATAATGACTATGCTATTTTTTCGTCTCAAGATTTAAAAACTTGGCGTCACCTACAAGATTTGACTTTACCTGGTGTTTCAGAATGTCCAGATCTATTTGAATTACCAGTGGATAACGATAGTACTAATACAAAGTGGGTGTTTTGGGGTGCAAGCGGGGGATATGTTATTGGAGACTTTAACGGAAAAGGTTTTATACAACAAACTGACGTACTGCAATCAGAATTTGGTAGCAACGGTTATGCAGCTCAGACCTGGAGCGATATACCAGATAAGGACGGCAGACGAATTCAAATTTCCTGGATGCGGGACGGCCAGTATCCAGGGATGCCTTTCAATCAGCAGATGTCGTTTCCTGTAGAGTTGACGCTCCGAAGAACCATAGATCAAGAAATTAGGTTATTCAGAGAGCCAATTCGAGAACTTGGATTACTTTATGCTAATACCTACACCTGGCCAGCAGGAGATCTTGCTGAGATGGCAATAGAACAATTTAATCTACAATACGCCTCAGGAAGTATTAGTCCTTATAGAGTTACTAATAGACAGGAAGCTGAATCTGTACTCATTATAGCTGATGAAGGAGAATTATTCGATATACATATGGAACTTGAGTTAGATCAAGGGAAGAGCGTAGAAATTGAAGTGCAAGGGCATCCTTTAAAATATGATGGACGAAAAGAACAATTAGTATTTTCGGGAAAAAACGCACGTTTGAGAAAAATAAAAAAAGTTATTAAACTACAGCTTCTTGTGGATCGAACCTCTATAGAAATCTTTGGTAATGACGGAGAGGTTACGATGTCGTTCTGCTTTCTTCCAAAAGCAAACAACTACCCATTAACAATGAGAACTATAGATGGTGGTGTCCGTATAGTTTCCTTAACAGTCCACCGCCTTCGATCTGCCTGGGAGGATAGTTAGTTATTAGAGTATAACCCTTTTAAGAAGCACTTCAGATTGATTTAGCCTCTGCCAAAACCATTTTATGTTCTGTAAAATTGCTATAGCTATCTGGTTCAACCAAATGCATCACAAAACTTTTGTGAACGGGTGTTCAGAAGGTTGTAAAAAGCCCGAACTTCTGAATCAGGGTGGTCTCGCCAGAAACCTGTGGGTATAGTTGTAAACTGGCTAAGGATACCACCGTCTCTATGCCCATAGTATAACTGAACAGTTTTACGCTCATGAATGGTACGTCGCACTGTAGCAGCATGTACCACCGAGAGATTGAAAAGTATTACCGTGCCAGGTTGCCCATAAATGTGTACTTTCCCGCGTTGTTGGATCTGTTCCTTTATAGGGAGGATGGGACTATCATAGGATTCTGGTGATATTGAAAAACAGTGAGTATTTTCATTAACTTCTGATAGATACAACATCATGTGAATAAATCCGCAGCGGTATGGCCGGTCTTTTATATGATCATGATCTCGGTGCCATTCTTCAACAGGTTCTCCATCATGGGGGGGCATATGACGTAGGCATGCTTCTGCAAGACAACTAGGTCCCTTCAAGATAATTTCAATTGGCTCTAGAAGTTTAGGGTGGCGAATCAAACTGTCAAAATCTGGTGAAGAGATTAGGGGATCACAATTTACCCTTTGGTGTCCATTAAACGCTATAGGGTGCCAGAAATATTCAGAATCAGATAGATCTCGATCATAAAGTTCGGTATAATATTGCAATTCTGCATCAGAGAATACGCCCTCCAGTTGGACATACCCGTTACGTTCAAAAAAATCGAGATCTACCATGATAGTCAGTTCCTTACACTATTTGAGGATCTATCTTAAAGTGATGGAAACTATAGTTAGTTGGGAACATTTTTCTTTAATCGAAATCAATAATAGCCTGGAAGATTTTTAAAAAAAGTGCTCGATCCTCTGGTTTTCCTATTGTTACTCGGATAAGCTGATCTAATTCAGGGGCAGAAGGTTTTCTCAAAAAAATGCCTTTCTCAGTAAAAGCTTTCATTGCCAAATTAGCCTGTGCGCTAGATCCAAAATCAAAAGCTACAAAATTAGTCTGAGAAGGTACAGTTGAGATTCCATTTTTTTTGGCTATCTCTTGGTATTCTAGGCGTCCTTGATCAACAGCATTAACTACGTTTCTAATAAAGCTCGAATCATGAAGCGAAGCTAGAGCTCCGATTTGGGCTAAAAGGTTAACACCGAAATGCAGACGGACTTTATCAAAAACACGAATTATGTCTTTGTTTCCGATAGCATACCCGACTCGAGCTCCAGCCATTCCATGGGCTTTGGAAAAAGTACGTAAACGAACTATTCTAGGATCAGTCATATCAAATGGAAGCGTTGTGTCAGAGGGAACAAAATCTATGTAAGCTTCATCAAGTACAAACAAACAATTTGGAGGCATACGATCTAAAAGATCACCTATTGAGTTGTAACCGAAATAAGAACCAGTAGGGTTGTCAGGATTTGCCAAATAAAGAATAGAGGGGCTATATTTTGTCGCAACGTCCGTTAGAGCAACCAAATCATTCCTATTATGACGGTAGGGTACTGTTTTTAGTGTGCCACCGAAACCACGGACATGATAGGCGAATGTTGGGTATGAACCCTCCGATGCTATTACAATATCACCGGGGTTCATATACATCCGAACAATTAAACCCAATAGGTCGTCTATTCCAGCTCCTAAGACTATATTTTCGGATTTAACCCCGTGATGAGTAGCCAATGCAGCTCGAAGCTCATACCCTTCTGGATCACAGTAAGAGGGAATACCACTAACGGCATCCCTCATAGCCCCAACAGCCAAAGGTGATATACCAAAAGCACTTTCGTTGGCTCCGATACGTACAATAAACTTTTTCCCTTGTTGGCGTTCAATAGTTTCCGGCCCGATAAAGGGAGCATTCGAAGGTAGATCCGAGACTATTTTGGAGTAGGGTATTTTGGGCATCTTTTTTATCAGAGTTTATAACATATTGTGACGAGGAGAGTCCCTTAATTATTATTATCTACTGGAACTTCTTTACACATCAAGTTCCATATCATTTCTGTACTGGCCTGTCCGAGCTAAACTATTACAAAGAGCGCGATGATAAAATGCTTTCTGCCCTGCTGTTATATTACTTGAATCGCCTCCCCAAGATCGAATAGGTGCAGCTTGAAGTGCTCGCCCGTAGGAAAAACTAAGCTCCCAAGGTAAATCTTTATACAGGGCATTCATAGCATTAAGATGTTCTGTTGCTTTCTCAGAAGATTGGCCGCCAGAAAGAAAAGCTATTCCTGGTACTTGCTTAGGTACATTATTCAAAAAATTTCTTACTGTGCGGTGGGCAACTTCTTCAATTGTAGATTGCTTTTTGCAATCTGATCCAGATATAACCATATTTGGTTTGAGAATTGTTCCTTCCAAAGACACGTTGTATTCTCGAAGGGCTGAATATACACGTTGGAGTGTAATGTTGGTTAATTCATCGCACCGTTCAATTGTATGGTCTCCATCCATTAGAACCTCGGGTTCTACTATTGGAACAATACCATTTTCTTGGCAGATCGCTGCATATCTCGCAAGAGCATATGCATTGGCATTGATACATACCTCAGAAGGTATAGTTTTACCAACTGTAATTACCGCTCGCCATTTTGCGAAATTGGCGCCTAGCTCTTTGTATTCTTTGAGCCGAGACCCAAGACCATCGAGCCCTTCGGTGACTTTTTCGCCTGAAAAACCTGGTAGGTCGTGAACTCCGGTATCAACTTTTATACCGGTCAGGATGCCACGGTTAGCTAAGAGTTTTGGGAACGGTGTTTCCTGTTCGTCGAGAGCTTTTTGGCGAATGGTTTCATCATAAAGGATAATACCACTTATAAAATTATTGATACCTTCAGTAGTAAAAAGCATATGTCTGTATTTACGGCGATTTTCCAACGTGGAAGGTACGTCAATAACATCAAATCTATCTTTAATAGTGTTAGTACTTTCATCCGCCGCAAGAATCCCTTTATCGGAGGCAACCATTTTTTGCGCGATATCTTTAAGTTTATCAAGCATCTTTTATAAATCTCCTGGAAAGTGATAACCTTTCAAATTAAGATGTATTGATTTTTAAAAAACAATTATAACCCAAATGCTTAAAAAAGATTTTTGAGATGTACCTGTCAATCCCTTTTGGCTTGAAACCATTGATCGGGATCCTTATAATACTCTCTGTAGCTGGTAAATATTTTATCTTATCATGTCCCAGGACCGATTCCCTTCATCAATTTGATTCCAGATTAATATCATGATCCGTGAACCTATAAATCTTCCTTGTGTTTTAACCATCGATATAGGGACCTCATCTGTTCGAGTTATTTTATTTGACCAGACTGGAAAGATGGTTTCTTCTATTTTTAGGAATACCTATAATATGAAGACTTCATCAGATGGTGGAATCTACATTAACGCGGATTACCTAGAGCAAGTAGTATGCTCTGTTATAGATGAATTTTGTTCCGCGGGGGGACATCCACCTATTGATCATGTAGCAATGACAACTTTTTGGCATAATGTCGTGGGTGTTAGAGATGAACAGGCTATTACTCCTCTGATTAGTTGGGCCGATACTCGACCAGATTCCATATTATCTGAATTAGGTGAACGATTTGACCAACAATCTTTACATCAACGTACTGGTTGTGTTCTGCACGCTTCCTATTTACCAGCGAAAATATGTTGGTTTGAACAGAAAGATGCTAAACAATTTAAGCAAGTTGAACGTTGGATGTCTATCAGTGAATATTTATTTCTAAAATGGTTTGGTACGCCAACCTGTAGTATTTCTATGGCCTCTGGTTCAGGTTTATTCAATCAACATGTTTGCGATTGGGACGATGAAACATTAGATGCGCTCCCAATAACCCGATCGCAGTTAACAGAACTATGTGATATCGATGAACCCGTTCACGGCTTGATGGATTCTTATGCTAGCCGTTGGCCAATCTTAGCAGAAGCATCGTGGTATCCTGCTATTGGTGATGGTGCCTCAAACAATATCGGGAGTGGTTGCTACGACGATAATCGTATAGCTTTAATGGTTGGGACTTCGGGGGCCATGCGGGTAATGAGAAAGGTAGAGACCTTTACTATTCCGAATGGCCTTTGGTGCTACCGGTTAGATCGACGAAGAACCCTATTCGGAGGTGCTCTTAGCAATGGAGGCAATATATATAATTGGTTAAGTCATGTCTTATCTTTGAGCAACAAAGAAAATATTGAAGAAGCACTTTCTACTATGTCCCCTGATAATCATGGTATTACTGTTCTTCCATTTTGGGCGGGAGAGAGGAGTCCGGGTTGGCATTCTAATGCGACAGCATCTATAACAGGTATGACTTTGCATACAACTCCTCTAGATATTATGCAGGCGAGCCTTGAATCTACAGCTTTCTGTTTCGCTAACATATATAATCGATTATGTTCTTCTAGGCATGTTTCCGGAGAAATTGTAGCTTCTGGTGCCGGGCTTTTGCAATCCCCTACTTGGTTGCAAATGTTGGCTGATATCCTGGAACAGCCAATTACAGCTTCCTCTATTGCAGAAGCCTCGAGTCGGGGAGCAGCACTTGTTGCATTAGAGGCTTCGGGTGTATTAGAAGATATTTCTTTAACATCAGTCCCTAGGGACAAAACCTACAAGCCCAATTTATCAAAACGTGCTCGGTACCGTAAAGCGTTAAAACGACATAAAGATTTTTATGATATGATGATGGACAGTTAATAAATAAATTTTTATCTTAGCTCTCCCTTAGTTGTAATTAATTTGGGAACTGGTATTTTACATTGCATAAGTTTTCTATTGGATAATTCAAGAAAATTATAGAATAGATTTTTGAAGGTCAACACTTCCAATTCATTAGATAATACTAGGAAAAACGGAAGGGAGCAGATAGTGCCTAAGGACGATCTAGAAAATAGAAGTATAAATGCTATACGGATGTTAGCTGTCGATGCTATTCAAAAAGCCCAAAGTGGCCATCCTGGGCTTCCTATGGAAGCAGCAGCTATTGCCTATGTTTTGTGGATGAGAATTATGCGATATAATCCTAAAAATCCGGATTGGCCAAATCGAGATCGATTTGTGCTATCGGGAGGACACGGATCAATGTTGCTCTATGCTATGCTTCATCTTACCGGCTATGATCTTTCTCTTGAGGAACTTAAAAACTTTCGGCAATGGGATAGCTTAACTCCAGGACATCCGGAATACGGACTAACGCCAGGCGTAGAAACAACCACCGGCCCCCTTGGTCAAGGTCTGGGTACTGCAGTGGGACTAGCTATGGCCGAAGCACACTTGGCAGCTCGATATAATCGACCTGGATACGATATATGCCAACATAATACGTATGTGATAGCGAGCGATGGTGATATGATGGAAGGTGTAGCTTCAGAAGCCTGCTCTCTCGCTGGACACCTTGGACTTGGTCGATTAATTGTAATTTACTTGGATAATAGTATTACTATTGATGGTGAAACCAACCTAACATTTTCTGAAAATACGGGATTGCGATTTGATTCCTATGGTTGGCATGTGCAAAGAGTAATCGATGGCAATGACATTTCGAGAGTTGAAGCTGCAATAGAGTTGGCACGTCAAGAAACGAAGCGCCCATCAATAATCCTTTGCAAAACAGTGCTTGGATATGGCAGCCCTAATAAAGCAGGGACATCAAAAGCACATGGTGAACCTCTTGGTGAAGATGAAACTAACCTTACCAAAGAAAAACTTGGATGGCCATTAGAACCAAAATTTTTAGTCCCAGATGACGTTCGAAATCATTTTCAACAAATGGTATTAAATGGGAAGGGATGGGAACTAGGTTGGCAGAAATCTTTTGATGAGTATTCAGACGTATATTCAGAATTGGCAGAATCTTGGCAGAACAATATGGATGGAGAATTACCAACAGGGTGGGATGAAAAACTAAAATTGTTTGTCCCTGAAGAAGGCCCTATGGCTACGCGACAGGCTTCGGGTGTAATTATTAATGAGCTTTCTAATCGCATATCATCGTTATTAGGAGGTTCTGCCGACCTGGCAGCCTCTAACAACACGATGGTGGAAACAGAAACTAATTATAGCCCTGATAATTATAGTGGAAGGAATCTACATTTTGGCGTTCGTGAACATGCTATGGCTGCTGCTATGAATGGCTTAGTCCTTCATGGAGGTCTTCGACCTTATGGTGGAACTTTTCTTGTTTTTTCAGACTACATGCGTCCCTCCGTTCGCCTAGCCGCAATGATGAGGATCAACCCAATCTATGTTTTCACCCATGATAGTATTGGTCTTGGCGAAGATGGCCCCACTCATCAACCTATAGAACACTATATAGCATTGCGGGCGATTCCAAACCTAACAGTAATTCGTCCGGCTGATGCTAATGAAACAACACAAGCTTGGATTGCCGCAGTAAGGCACACAACAGGACCAGTAGCATTAATTTTGACTCGTCAAAAACTCCCAGTACTAGATAGAAAAATATTGGAACCTGCTGCAGGGCTCCATCGTGGAGCATATGTTTTAGAATCGACGGACGATAACCCGGACATTATACTTATTGCCTCTGGATCTGAAGTTGGGCTATCTCTAGAAGTAAGTAAGGTTTTAACAGCAGACGGGGTTTCTGTACGGGTTGTAAGTATGCCTAGTTGGGAACTTTTTGAAGCACAGTCAGAGCAGTACCGTAGTTCAGTCCTCCCTAAATCCTCTCCTAGTCGTATAGCTTTGGAACCCGGCGTGAAACTAGGTTGGGATCGATATGTTGGCCCTAAGGGCGTTGTTATAAGCCAGGAAAGTTATGGAGCTTCCGCTCCTTATGAAACTCTGTTTGAGGAATTTGGATTCACTACCATGAAGATTGTTGAAAAAGCGAAGTTTTTACTTGCGGAAAATGCTTAAGATTATAATACCAAGTCTTTTTCAATTTTTGTAAGGTTTACCGAGTTTTTTTCGGTGATAATTATATTATCTTCTATTCTTACTCCCCCTCCCAAATCTGGGTAGTAGAGGCCCGGTTCTATGGTGACAGCATGACCAACTTGTAGAGTCTGGGATATGCTAGAAATTCGGGGGGCTTCATGGATTTCTAATCCAAAACCGTGGCCAGTGCCATGAAAGAAACCCTGCATGCGTCCATTACTTAAGCCTGTGTTGTAACCTTGCTTCTTGAAAAAATTATTGATGCTTTCATGTATGACCCTGCCATCAATACCTGGCTTAACTAGCGAAATTGCTTTTTGCTGTGCTTCTAAAACAGTATCGTATAACCGGAGAAAAATATCAGGAACAGGTCCTTTAGCTACAGTGCGGGTGATGTCTGCAAAGTAACCGGTTTTTGTAGATTTAGGAAACAGGTCGATAATAATAGGTTCACCGGCTTTGAGTGGTCCTTTCCCTTCATTATGAGGGTCACAACCTTGGATTCCACCAGCGACAATAGTATGTTGGGCAATACAGTCCCGTTCAAGTAGAAAGATATGTAGTTGGCGTCGAATGTACTCTGATGTTATCTGCCCTTCTGGGCCCTGAAGGAAACCATTTTTTACGGTGCTCTCCGATAGGATACCAAAGACCATTTTTAGTGCATCTTCTGTGGTTTTTGAAACCTCTGATATTGCTGTCACCTCAGCATGGGTTTTCAGTGGCCGGTCATCCCAAAATGGGTCATTTTTATAGTTTACGGAGATTCCTCTGTCCCGAAGCTGTTCGGCATAACCGAAAGGGAATCGATTAGGCACGAGTATTGTATGGACATCCCTCTCATGTAGTAGTTCAACAACAGAATTTATTAAACTGTTTTCTTTCCCTTTAATTTTATCTGTATATTCTGTTAGTGAAACCACTTCGTCAACTTTTGCCTGAGATCTAGCCCGATCAATTTCCAGATCATTCATCATTATAATCTTTCGGTCTCTTAACTGCAGTAAAGTGAAAGGATCTGGCACAAAAATTCCAGTGGCATACAACATGTCCGCATCGTTTTCACTATTTGCAATAATTAAAATAGGGTCTTGGTTAGATTTGGAGTCGAAAGAGCTCATAGACAAACCTTTCAAAGTAATTTTTTCTGAACAACTAAATTGGTAACTGACAGGATTTTAATCTTAAATCATTTAGTATCTTAACAAACAGATGTTCTAGAGAAGAATAGCTTTAGACTTTAATTATATTTGTAGAATCCTTGCCCACTTTTTCTTCCTGTAATTCCTGCGGCAACCATCTTACGAAGTAAGGGTGGAGCGGAATATCGATCAGAATTAAAAGCTTTCAAAAGTACGTCAGCGATATATAACGTGGTATCTAATCCGATAAAGTCTAGAAGTTTGAGTGGCCCTAATGGGTGTTCGCAGCCTAAAATCATTCCAGCATCGATATCTTCCTTCGTGGCAACTTCCGATTCAACTAGGCGAACAGCATCAAGTAGGTAAGGAATAAGAAGGTAATTTACAATGAACCCAGGGGTATCTTTGGTTTCAATAACTTCCTTTGCAAGGGATTTCCCAAAATGACGGCCTATTTCAATAGTCTTTTTATTTGTCTGAAGCCCTACAACCATCTCAATAAGTCTCATAATTGGAACGGGATTGAAAAAGTGAAGTCCAAGAATACTTTGGGGTCGGTTTGTTTCAGCAGCTAATTCAGTAATAGAAATAGAAGAGGTGTTACTAGCAAGGATAGCATGTGGTGGAGCAATACTATCTATTGTCTGAAAAACAAGCTTTTTCTCGTTGAGGTTTTCGGTAACAGCTTCAATTACAAGGTCACAAGAAGCAAGGTCTTCGTATTTTGTGGTGGATGTGATCCGATCAAGAGTTGCAACCTTTTCAGTATTTGTCAATTTATCTTTAGACACATCCCGTGATAAAAAGTTGTTGATCCGCCCCATACCCAACTCTAAACTGTTTTCTGAAGATTCCATTACGATTGTCCTATAGCCAGCCTGGGCACATACCTGAGTAATGCCCGATCCCATGAGCCCACATCCGACTATTCCCACAGTTTCTATTGTCATATCTAGTCCTCCGCGACCTGGTTTTTGTGATTTGTATTATTTTTCGATTTTCTATCAAGTTCTATAACGGCGGCCTTAAATTTATTTCCTCTTTCTTCAAAGTTGACAAACATATCATAGCTGGCACATCCAGGCGATAACAAGACTGTATCTTTAGGTTGTGCGATTACTGAACTTACGTAAACCGCCTCATCAAGTGTTTTTGCGCGTATAACTTCAGTGTTATACGAGGCATTTTTCTTAATAGCTTGTTCTATCCTATCACCGGTAGATCCTATCAGAATAACAGCCCGAGCACGTAGGTTTATTTCTTCCGCCATATTGTCAAAATCTATACCTTTATCATAACCACCTGCGATTAGTATTAGCGGGTTTTCAAAAGCCCGTAGGGCTGTAACTGTTGATGTCGGTGTGGTGCATGCGGAATCATTATAATAGGATATTTCATTTATAATACCTACTTTTTCTAGTCGATGTTCAACAGCTTTAAAATTTTCAACAGTAGACTGAATTAAGGGAGGAGGTATTCCTGCTAAGCATGCGAGAGTTACAGCAGCTACAAGATTAGCTTGGTTGTGCCCACCAGGAAGTTGAAAACTTCTAGATGAACAAACTATTTTTTCATCGTTTTTGTCGCGGTAGATAATTTGTCCATTGTGTAAATAGCAACCTTTTTTGACGGTTCTTTCAGTACTAAACCACACAACCTGACCGGGGCAAAAATCTTTCCACATTCGTAATTGTTTATCATCCGCATTTAGTACAATTTGATTATTGTCATTTTGATAAAGGCCTATATACTTTTTCGCCTCTTCGTAGGATTCGAAAGACCCATGCCAGTCAAGATGGTTTGGTGATAGGTTGGTAACTACAGCTAACTTCGGACTCTTCCGTATCCAGGAAAGACGTTGCAATTGGAAACTAGATAGCTCTAGTACTAAAGGATTTGGGTCATTCTCTCCACTAGTATAACTAGGGTTTTTCTTTGAATCTAACAGATTTTCGAATTTTGGTTTAAGAGCTACATTTTTCGATTCATTATTTAGTTCATTAAGAACAGATTTTCCTATGTTGCCACCAACAAGTGTTGTAGGATAGACGGAACGTAATAATTCTCCTATTAACTGAGTAGTAGTAGTTTTTCCATTACTACCTGTGATGCCGATTATCGGCCGGTTCGACAATTGAAAAACTAAATTTGTCTCAGTAGTGAGTGGTATCCCTCGGTTTTGAGCCAGTTGGACAAAAGGATTTTCGATTTTTATCGCTGGATTAACTACCACCAAGTCTGCATCTATAATATCTTTTTCTCGATGTTCCCCAAGGACATATCGAATTGGCCAATTGGAGAGTGACTTTATGGAAGTGCTTAGCTCTTTATCGGACTGGAGGTCCGTGACGGTAACATCAGCCCCTTGGGCTGCAAAATAACGGGCGGAGGAGGTTCCACCGGAGAATACTCCGAGGCCCAGGATAGTGACTCGACGGCCCGCAAATTCTCTTGACACTTTGACCATATCCAGTTTAACTTTTGGTTATGAAATTAGCATCATAGCTTTAGAATAAATCGCTCATTTAATGTTTTTAGAAAAAAATTAGTATGTGGTGCATCTGGGATCGTGGGACTTTTTATTAGTTTTGCTAAGTCTTCGACCGTGTCAATATCTGATAAATGATATTGATTAAGTACTTGGTGCGTAATTTTACGATTTCTAAGTAAAGTAATAGTATCCTTAAGTTCTGTTCCAGAGCTCCAGTTTGGTATATCAAATATGTTATAAAGCTTCCTCATACCGATAAGATTGTAAGCTCCATCTTCAGCAGGAACAAGTACTATATCGTGAGATTCAAGAGAGGAACAAACGGTTTGGATAATAATTTCATCAAGAGATGGAATATCGGTGCTTGAAATAAGAACAAATTGGTACTGGGTTAGGAGCTTTTTGAAAATACCAAATAACATATCTCCCATTTTAGCTTTTGATAAGACATGATAGGGAACTAGATTACCGGTAATAGACCGAAAGTTGGATGTTTGCTCAGGTTCCGAAGTAGCTAGTAGTACGTCGTAATATTTTTCTTGGTGAGCTTTAAAACGATCCCTCAGAAATGCAGCGTACATTTTGGCCGCCAAATCATATGCTTCGTTTTCGCTAATGATTCGGCCAGACTTGTCGGCTATGTCTTTGAGGCCTACATACCCATTCCTAGAAGTACCATTAACTAATCTGGTTTTGACATTTCTAGGTACAGGATACTTAGCTAATAGTACCAGGGCTGTGGACGGGTAGGAGGTCATTGGTCAGATAGATCTTAACACAAGATGGATGGCGTAACAATGACACCATTAAAACTATGAATATCAACAAAGATAATATAGGTGAGTACGTCCACACAAGACATCTTTTAGGATCGTCACGAAATGACAACTACTCAATTGAGGAGTTGGGGGGGGGATTCCTGAATACTGTATTACGGGTATCGAATGGTCCTCATTCGATAGTGGTAAAACAGGCCCTAGATTCATTGCGTCTTTTCCCAGACCTTCAAGTAACAACAGAACGAATAAATTACGAAACCAATGCGTTAAGATTACTAGATAACTTATATCCATCCGGAACTGTTCCATCAGTTTTATATTTTGATGATAAAAACCATATTTTAGTAATGTCTGATCTAGGGCGGCGGCAATCTCTTGAAACTGAGCTCGTAGAAGGGATAGTGAATCTTTCTGTAGCAAAAAGGTTAGGGCAGTTCTTAGGTAGCCTTCATCGGAAAACGTGGATTAATTCGGAATTGAGAGAGCAATTTAATAATGCTGCAATGCAGGATCTTAGATACAAGTATTGCTTCTATTTTGTTGAAGACAGTGATTTAAACAAAATTGCTTACCAGTTATCAGAAACTTTCACCGCAACCAAACAAGCTCTGCTTCATGGTGACTTCTGGACAGCAAGCATAATCACTACAGAAGAAAGGGTTCATACCTTTGATTTGGAATTTGTAAACTATGGTCATCCTGCTCAAGATGTTGGTTTCATTATTGCTCATTATTTGTTGCATGCATATAATAACCCATCTCTAACGGTTGACATTTTCAAGGCAGTTGAATATTTGTGGGGGGAATATAAAAAAAGTATGGGCAGATTGTTATTAGATGTGGAGGATATGGAGAAAGCAGTAATTCGGCAGGCAGGCTTAGAAATGCTTTTCAGAATTGACGGAATCAACCAAGTAAACTACATTTCAGATAATATTGTTAAAACTAACATAAGGGACACTGCTCGACTGATGATGATTGATGAAAACCCATCAGTATTGAGATTAAAAAATATTGAGGTAAAGCCAAAATCTGTTGGGCAATGATGAAAACAATATTCGATGTTTTTAGAGCATTTTCACACATGGAAAGAGGAGCGATATTTTGAGTAACTTAAGATCTTTACTGTTTTTAGTATTTTTTGTGGCATTAGCGATGTGGATCGCTAGTGGGTTCTGGGCGAATATTTTTGTAGAGGCACTTTGGTTTGATCAATTAGGTTTCAATGATGTTTTCTGGACTACTATTAGTGCGAAGTTTTTCACTGGTTTAGTGTTCGGCCTGACGGCTATGATTGGTCTGGGTGTTAATGTCTACCTAGCGCGTTATTTTGCCTCCCGGCTAACCGAAGTACATTTAGCCAATGAAGAGATGTCAGAATTAGAGCAGCTATTTTCTTCATCCAAAGTAATAGGAATTGTAACGATTATAGGGGTATTGGTTTTATCTGCTATCATGGGTTTAATTGGATTAGCAAACTGGGATGGCATACTCCGGTATTTTAGCCAGGAGCCTTTTGGAGCTACGGACCCCATATTCAATTTAGACATCGGATTTTTTGTTTTCTCTTTACCTATATTACATTTTGTAAGGTTCTGGTTACTGCTACTGGTAGTAGCTTCAGCGATTGCAATAACCCTCTACTATCTCTATCGCGGGGCTATAACAATTGAGGAGCGTGGTGTCCAGATACGGTCGTACGCCCGTAATCACATATGCATTTTAGGAGCTATTGTATTTGTGTTGATGGCCTGGGGTTATCGACTGGATATGTACCGATTACTATATTCCGAATCTGGGTTTGCGTTTGGGGCAGGGTACACTGACCTACATGCTCGGATGACTTCTCTCTGGATCCTTTTATTTGTGGCTTTGGTAGTTGCTGTCCTATTCGTAATTACCTTGTACTCCAGGCGTCGCAATCTACCATTTATAGGGATAGGTGGAATGATTGCTTCATCTATTCTTGTCGGATCTTTGTATCCAGGTGTTGTTCAGTACTTCATAGTAGCTCCTAACGAATTCGACCGAGAGGCACCCTATATTCAACATAATATCGATCATACCTTAAAAGGTTATGGATTAAATAATGTTAATCAGGTCCCTTTTCAAATCAAAGAAACCCTTACTGCAGATGATATTCAAGCTAATATAACAACAATAAATAATCTAAAGATACAAGACAAACGTCCATTACGTAGAACCTACCAGCAACTTCAGGAGATTCGTACCTATTACGATTTTTCTAATGTAGACGAAGATAGGTATATTATTGATGGACAATACCGTCAGGTTATGTTGGCAGCTCGAGAGTTGTCTTATAATCAGATACCTTCACCCACCTGGCAAAACCGACATCTTTTCTATACACATGGCTATGGTTTATGCCTTAGTCCAGTAAATACATCTACTCCAGAGGGATTACCAGATCTCTATGTCAAGGACATCCCACCGGTTTCTATCAGTGAGGATTTAGTTGTGCAACGTCCTGAGTTGTACTTCGGTGAGAAGATGGATGCTTATGCTGTTGTAAAGACGACTCAAGAGGAATTTGACTATCCTGAGGGAGACCAAAACAAGTTTAGTCGGTACGAGGGGGATGGTGGCGTAGAACTTAGTTCGTATTTTCGTCGCCTTGCCTTTGCACGTTATTTCAGTGAAGCTAATTTTGTTATTAGTCCACTGATTTCTCATGAAAGCCAGGTGATGTTTCATCGCCGTATCTTAAGTCGAGTGGAAAATATTGCTCCTTTTCTTGACTATGATCACGATCCATACTTAGTCATAGCAGATGGTAAGTTATACTGGATGATTGATGCATATACCACAACAGGATCTTATCCCTACTCTCAGCGTTTCAGTGGGTTGTTACAAATGCCAGATCAGGGAGATTTGGGTAGTGGGGCACAGGCAGATATCCCGGGACTTAATCAACCACCGCAAAGGCGGTTTGTCCAAGACCAGCCTACGCTCCAACAGATAAATTATATTAGGAATTCGGTTAAGGTTGTAATTAACGCTTATTCTGGTGACACTAATTTCTATCTGGCAGATGAAAAAGATCCTATTGTATTGACCTATCAGAACATTTTTCCGACGTTGTTTCGACCGTTGAACGAAATGCCTCAGGAATTACAGGACCATATCCGGTATCCCCGCGACATGTTTGCTATTCAAGCAGCTATGTACCGCATATATCATATGGGTAATCCCCAAGTGTTCTATAACAAGGAGGATATGTGGGCTGTTCCTCAGCAGGTTTATGCAGAACAGGAACAGCAGGTTTATCCTTACTATGCCGTAATGAAAACTGCACAGATGGATAAGGAGGAACTGCTCTTATTATTGCCTTTTACGCCAGCTAACAAAGAAAACATGATAGGCTGGATGGCAGCTCATTGTGATGCTCCGTTGTATGGGAATATACAGGTATATAACTTTCCAAAACAGGAATTGGTATATGGACCTATGCAAATTGAGGCTAGGATTACGCAAGATGCTGATATAGCTAAAGAACTCACTTTATGGAACCAAGAAGGTTCTCAGGTTATACGGGGTGATATTATAGTCGTCCCAATTAGAGATTCGCTTCTTTACATTGAACCATTGTATCTTCGGCAGCGTTCCAGTCGGGGAGGCTTACCAGAGCTCAAACGGGTTATTGTTGCATACGGAAATCAGATAGCGATGCGGGAGACACTTGATCAGGCGCTTTCATCTATTTTTGCTTTCGATACCAATATAGATTACCAAGCGGCGATACCCGAAAATAGGCAAGGTGAGGTTAAATCAAGAAGAGAGTTCCTAAATGAACTAATCAAAAGAGCAGTATCTCAGTTTGATGAAGCACAGACTTTCCAACAAGATGGGGATTGGTCCAACTATGGCAAGTCACTACAAAAGTTGGAAGAAATTCTAAGGCACCTTTCTAACGAATCTAATCAGAAAGAGAATTAATTTAGGTGACTTTTTTAGAGACGTCCAATTTTCGTTAAATATATTTCTTTCCCAATTTTTGCGCGACTCAGGCTACTAACCAATGACAGCCTGAGTCGCATATTATATATTATGCCTGCTTTTGACAGGTAATTAGAACCCTTATAATCCCAAGTAATTAAATGAGGGTCTCAAGTTCCCATACCTTAGAGGTATAAGGAACAATCCAGGGAATAATAGTTAAGAATAAACAACTGTCGCAGTATAATATCTCTAGTAGTCCTACAAAGGCCCAGAACTCTGTTTTGCGATGATCCCATTTATACTGTAAAGGAGTCCCCCTGCCGTGATTTCTCAAATAAGTGAGAATCAATGGAAAAATTTTGAGCAAAAAGGCTATCTGCATCTTGGTTCGGTGATGGATAATGGTGAGCTGAGTCGACTTCAGCAGCGGATCGATGAAATCATGTTGGGGACAGCCGACATTGATTATAGTCAAATCATGATGCAGCTAGATCGAGATCCTGATCGTGAAGGGAAACAACCTGGTCCCCAAACCAAGGGGCACAAGGGTTCTACTCTTTGTTACCGCAAGATTCAGAATTTAGAAATAGATCCGTTATTTTTATCTTTTATGCGTAAGCCTATTTTTAAACAAATTTGTGAAAGAATCTATGGAAATAAAACGCCAATTTCTAGCTATCGGGCAATGTTCATGAATAAACCAAGTGGAGAAGGTACGCCACTTGTATGGCACCAAGACAGATGGTCGGACCTTAATATCGATCCCCTTATCACAGTTTGGACAGCACTCGATTCTTCCTTTGAAGCAAACGGGTGTGTAAAGATTCTACCTGGTTCACATAGACAACTACTCAATCCAAGTCATGGAGCAGGGTTTTTAACCCGTGAGCAGGCTAGGGAAATAGAATCTTCCCAGGAAACTATTAGCATGGAAGTAGAGATCGGCGGAACGGTATTAATGCACAATTGGTTATTACATAGTTCAGGCATTAATCGGACGAACCAACCAAGGCGGGCTTTTAGCGTATGTTTTATGGACGCCAAAACTAGATCCCGAGGAGGACAGCCCTTTCCTATCATTTTTGGGAATAGAGATGTATCAAGTGAAACGGAGTAAGGGCTAAATATTGTAAAATGCCAGTCCAATATTAAGAAGAGTGAGAGGAATTAAAGAATATGATATTTAAAAGTATAAAGATTTTTACTATTTTCTGTATGGTGGCAATAGTCAACATAGATTGTACTTCTACTTCGGAATCATCGGGTCCTAGTTTACTCAGTCAAATAAAACAAAGAGGCACTATACGAGTCGGTTTATCTACCTTCGTTCCATGGGCTATGCGGAATAAAAATGGGGAACTAGTAGGTTTTGAGATTGATGTCGCGCGGCGATTAGCAGAAGATGCTGATCTAGAAATTGAGTTTGTCCCTACAGCCTGGGATGGGATTATCCCGGGACTTTTAGCAGGGAAGTTTGACGTTATAATAGCTGGCATGTCAATTACTCCCAATCGAAATTTAAGTGTAATTTTTACTAGACCTTATGCTCATTCCGATCTGTTGTTGACGGCAGGGAAGCAAAAAGCTAGATCTTTAATTAGGAAGGAAGACTATAACAGCGCAGATGTGACAATTGCTGTCCGTCGAGGATCTACGTCTGTTGAAGCAGCCTATAAGAACTTTCCCAAGGCGACAATCCAGCAATTTGATGATGATATTCTTGCTTTTCAAGAGGTTCTAAATGGAAATGCTGAAGCTGTTATTTCCGCAACGCCAAAGCCCGAACATGAGGTTCTGCGAAACAGTGAGAAGCTTTTTATACCATTCAACCAAACCCTTGGCCGAGGAGCAGAAGCTATAGCTATACGGCAAGGTGAATTAGATGCTCTAAATTTTTTTGACAATTGGATATTATTGCGAACCGAGGATGGTTGGTTGGAGGAAAGACGAAATTACTGGTTTAGGTCACTAGATTGGCAGAATGATGTGAATCTTGAACAATAGAAATAATTCTAGGGCTAATTTAAAACTATTAACAAATAATTTGCCACCCTAGATAGATGTCCAGCTTGATATTGAGTAATCATCAGTGTCGTTTATAGCAGTAGAAAGCGAAGCAATGTTAGTGGAGTGTAAAAATAATGTCCCTAGTTTTGTACGACACCTATACACGTAGTCTTCGTGAATTTAAACCACTTTCTGGGAATGATGTGGGCGTATACGCTTGTGGCCCGACGGTCTATGACTTTCCACATATTGGTAACATGCGTACATATATCTTCGGAGATATTTTACGACGAGTATTAGTTTTCAATGGCTATTCCATCCAACATGTAATGAACATTACTGATGTTGGACATTTAGTTTCTGATGCTGATACTGGCGAAGATAAGATGGAAGCAGGATCTAAAAGGACAGGAAAAACAGCTTGGGACCTAGCTGAGTTCTATACTTTAGCTTTCAAGAAGGACATGTTTCTGTTAAATATTTTAGAGCCAAATATTTGGTGCCGAGCAACCGACCATATAGCTGAACAAATTCAAGAGATTCAGTGTATTGAGGGGAAGGGATTCACTTACAAGACTTCGGATGGAATTTATTTTGATACTGCAAAACAGTCCGGATATGGTTATCTAGCTCGATTAGATATTGAAGGATTAGAAGCTGGCGTACGGGTTAATATGGCCGAAAAACGTAATGTAACTGATTTTGCGTTATGGAAATTCAATTTGACTGACCAAAAACGGCAGATGGAATGGGAAAGCCCCTGGGGTGTGGGATTCCCAGGATGGCATATTGAATGTTCAGCTATGTCTACAAAATATCTCGGGTCTTTTTTTGATATACACTTAGGCGGCGAAGATCATATTTCAGTGCATCACTCAAACGAAATTGCCCAATCTGAAGCATGTCATGGAACTAGACTAGCTAATTTTTGGATGCATGGCCATTTTTTGCAACAGGAAAACTCAAAAATGGCTAAATCAACCGGTGATTTTTTGCGAGTTCAGACGTTAAGTGATCGTGGTTATGATCCTCTCGTTTATCGTCTTTTTTGCTTGAGTGCAAGTTATAGGTCCAAATTAAACTTTAAATGGGAAAGTATAGAAGGTGCCGCCCGGCAATTAAATCGACTTCGGCTAGCAGTCCATAGTTGGGGAGACCCAGGTTCAGAAATAAATGAGGCGTATATACATAAATTCACCAAGTTTGTTAATAATGATCTTAATATGCCACGGGCTATGTCTGTCACTTGGGAACTAGTAAGAAGTACACTCCCTAACCAGGAGAAAAAAGCCACCATAATGAAATTTGATGAGGTGTTGGGATTGCGTCTCGCCGAGTGGAAACCGGTAAAAACATTAATTCCAGATCATATCCTTTCATTAGCATCAGACCGTCGAAAGGCCCGAACAGAAAAAAGATATGACGATGCTGATGCAATTCGTGACCAAATTATTTTGGCAGGGTATGATTTAAAGGACACACCCAAGGGGCCTGAGATTACTTTAAGATCTGAGACAAAAACTAAGGCTACCAAGTCATGAAACTTCTATTAGTTGGTGGCTCCGGACTTGTAGGAACCGCTGTAATACCTTATCTTCGTCAACAGCATCAATTAAGAGTGTTGGACCTGAAACCATCACAACACGATGGTGTCGAATTTGTAAAAGGATCTATAACTGATCCAAGCGCAGTCCGGCTTGCCTTGGATGGTATGGATGGGTTCATCACTATGGTAATGAAGAGCGGTCAGGGTGGACGGGATCGTCATCATACGATGGATCAGATTTTTGATAATTACAAAGTAAACTGTCTGGGGCACCATATTCTATTGTACACTGCTTCTGAATTAGGCGTTATGCAAGGGATTTATACAAGTACAATGAGTGTGCATAATAGAAATAGAACCTATTATGCATCAGAAGACAAAGTACCTTTAGATGGTCCTGATGTTTATGGTTTGACTAAAGGATTTACTGAAGGAGTGTGCAAATATTTTTCGGACGAGTACAATATGAACATCTTAGTATACCGGATCACCGGGCCTTGTACGAGAGATATGTTTGTCGACCGTATAAAACATCCACCAGACGGTGTGAAACTTTATTATACCGATGAGGAAGACCTTGCTAGAGCTTACCTGGCTGGTTTAGAATTACTCAAAAGTGGTAGTAGCAACTTTGAAGTATTTTTTATTTCTGGTGACGAGGAACAGAAAGAAATGAACATGGAGAAAGCCCGGATCCTTTTAGGATGGGAACCCTTATCCCGGAAGAAGTTAAGTATCTGAACTTAGCAACGTTGGGCTGACATACATGCCATTTTACCTGCCTGTATTTCACACTTAAAATTAAAAAAATTCAAACGAGAAAGTAGATTATGGTGAATCTCAATAGGCAATCTGCGAGGTTGTACAGGATTATCTTTTTTGAAAGGTATGACAAAATCTGCATTAACTAAAATCCCTCCCGGAAAAAGAATGCGGTAGATTTCTCGGTATAATTTTTCAAGAGCATCTACACCGCCAAGATCATGAAAGGTTTGGAGAGAAAAGACTGCATGTACATTATGAACTTTATCGATCCAACTGTAGTCTTTCAGATCAGTTTGAAAAAATTGGATATTTCGGTGGCCAGCCGAAACCAGTTTTTCTTTGGTATTTCTGATCAGGGCAGGTTCAATATCGATACCAATATATTCGACTAATCCAGGTTTTATAGCCGCAAAATTATCAAGAACGGTATTGGCAAGTTGTCCCGTACCGATACCTAATTCTAGTATTCGGATTTTTTCTAGAGGTTTTAGCCTACAGATGTCTTTCCTGAGCCATTCGGTTAATGTATGTATAACAGTTTTGGATACAGGGATTCGCTCAGGCCATTCTTGGTCCAGGCCTGAGGTCCAGGAGTCGATAGCATCCCGGTCCGTAAATTTGGATAGCGACATTTCTTGGGGTTCTCTAATCAGTTTGAGTCGGTTTGCGTCCGTGGCTAAATGAATCAAGTCTCGGCGTGTCGGGGGGCCAATACGGTGATTGGACATTTTCTTTCCACGGATTTCCACAAAGATTAGAAATTATATGCCATTCAGCAGCACCAATATCAGGATCTGGATGGAAAAGAAATCGCTTAAGGCCAGCATTTTGGGAGGCAGTTAGAATGCCGTGTAAATCACGGGCTGGCATAGCATCGCCGGCATGAGGGCTCCGACCAGTCGAAACCCAACATATAACTTTTTCTGGATCACCAATAGCCTCTAATGCTCGGTGGGTTTCACCATAAACAATCGTAGAGTAAAATTCTTCAGGGAATCCCATTTCCATATCCATAAGTGAATTAACACCGGGTAAATCAATACCAAAAAGTAGTTTTACTATGGCGAATGCATCTTCCTCACTTATTGATGGGTTCCAAACCTGAAGTCGTTGGATCCACCGAGCAATTGTACCATACATCCCATCAAAGCCCCTATGCCAGTAGTAGTGTTTGGGGAAAATATAATCAAATAATGGTGACATATTATAGTAATCCTGGCAGGTTAATGAAGAAAAGGCAGCTGTTCGAGGAATACCGCCAAGCTCAACCCTACGATTGAGGTTTTTTATTTGTTTGGCTATCGCTGTCATTGAACCTATCGCTGTTTGACCACGAGCCCGGAGCCAATATAGTGCATCTTCATTTATATCAAAAAGTTGGAGTCCTGCCAACATTCCGCCGGGCGCTCGGTAGCGTACCTCAGGGGGAGTAAGGCGGTGAAATCGATTCCTTAGGTGTTCAATACCTCGCTGTAGTCGATCCATATCGTACCCCAGTGCTGAGAACCGGGCATCCTCGCCAGGGCGTATTTCAAAGAGTTCACCACCATGATGGAAGGCTAGTTCATAATGTTGTTCTCCAGGTCCATCAATAATCATGCCGTGAGCTTGGGGAAGTGCATTCATAGCATCTTGAATAGTCGCCGATTGACCAATAACTCCATAAGGGTCCTCGTCGACCGGCAAAGAGCCTCCACCCCTTCCCGCCCCGAAAGTTAGAATATGCCAACCTCGGTTTGCAGCATCATCAAGCATAGTCATAAAAAGACGTTCTTTTTTGAGATCTCGGGGAGTGTTTGTGGGTGGAGTGACACCAAAGCTTTGATAAACTGAAGGATCATTTTTGAAAACAGGTGTTGCACTACCATCTTCAGAATCAAAGTAAAGGTTGCCTACCACGATACCAGTAACTCCACCGTCCTGCCAAGCGTCAAAGGTCCTCTTGTAATTAGCCATCCATTGTTCTAGTGGATTATGAATGAATATCCAAGCTTCCATATGTTTGCTCCTTCAGCTTGTTGGGAACATGATCTATTAGAAACCCAATTCTGCTCCTACTCATATGGAGCAGTAATATTTTAAAAACTAAAGTTTCTTTATTTTGGTATTCAAGTTGTCGCATAGATTAGTAATGAAAAGTCGATTGTCAGCAGCTGTATAAACTAATTCACCACCCATCCGACTAAAACTTTTTCCTATCCGGTTATAGTAAGCAGCATTATCTACTGGAGGTTCGCCCTTGGTCCAGTCCCAATTCTCTTCAATAATATCATTAACAGCTATGTACGGTTGGAGTGGCCCCAATTTATCCTGACGCCGCAAATTATTAACTATTGAAACTGCTTTCTCAAAGATCTGAGGAGCCATAACCGAAGATCCAACAGAAAGGAAAACACCTCCATCAAGATTAAAAACGCTTTCCGTAAATATTTGAAAATCGATACCACCAGCTCTACCATAAGAAGCTCCACTAGCGAGGGGATGGGTGTATATGATATCATAGCCGATCCCGGGGTGAACGGTTAGTGGTATACCAAGTTTGTAAGCGTTTCCTGTTATTGAATGTTCTTTATATTTGTGCTGAACAGAATGATTGCCCGGTTGTATTTTGTGTCGTAAAATGGCCTGTAGAAGATCGGCTCGAGCCGGAATAGTTTCATTGTCTTTAGGATGTTTCGACCAATTAGTGAGGCTTTTTTGAAGATCTTCCTGACTAGGAATATGATATCCATCCTCAATAATCATTTTCCCGATTGATTCACCGTACCCAAGACCGTCGAGGTTACCAGTCATTACAGCTAGGGCCGTATGCCTTCCCGTCTCATCCCATGTGCCAAAACATCCTTTAGAAACATGAGATTTGACATCTTCTTCGGAGAATCCATGAAATGCAAATTCCCAATCATGAATTACACCGGCACCGTTTGTAGCTAAGTGTGTAATCCAACCAGATTCCATCATACGACTAACAATCGGCACTAGACCGTTCTTAACGAGATGAGCTCCGTAAGCTAGTATGACGGGTGCATTTTGTGCCCTGGCGGTTTGGATACGCCTAGCTATAGAATGAATTCGTTGGGTTTGAGCTTGGGATGCAGGAAGCGGTGGTGCATCAGGATCAATTTCAATTTCACTGAAGTGACATTTACTGACCCGGGCCTTAAGAGGGGCAACTAAAACCCGACGGCCATTAATGCGTGGGTAGCCCATGAGTTTAATTTCCTGATAGTTTTGTGTTTATTGGAATTTTCCCTTGGTCCCCAGGTCCAAATTTATGAATGAGGAACGGACAGCTTGTACTTTTTCTCTAATGAAGTAAATAGATAGTTCTGAGTCAAATACCAATTTCGACACTTTTTACTAAAAGTCCTTGATTGGTGATTTCTAGATCTATTTTACAAGACTTAGTGTCTATAACGAGTCGGTACGAACCAGGTGTTCTTGGGGCGAAAGAAACAGTGTCAAGTTCCTGCCCTTTCAGAGATGAAAGTGCTTTATTGGTTTCAGTAATAGTTTTTTTTACCGCAGCACCTCGTGGGGTTGCATAAAAAATCCGTTGAAAGCTTTTTTCAGCCTGAGGGCTTTGTTGTCTCCGGACATGGCCGGACTGGAGCGTTAGTTCAAGGAGGTTTTCCAAAAATTGAATATTTTCATAAGTTACTTCTCCATTGCTAATATCGTTTCGGAGACCCATATATAAGGTTTTTAATTTCGTATCCCCGAGAGATGAGATAAAGCAACCGAGTTCTTCCAGAAGTAGTTCCCTTTCTTCCTTGTTAAGACTAATAGTTAAAATTTTAGGATCTACCATTTTCAGATCTTTCAAGAAACCCCTGAGATTCTTTACTGGCCTGGATAATATTTGGGTATAGGTCATTTGTACCAGTGGTTAGTAGAATTTCTTCAGCACCACCGAGATGCTGGGCCGACTCACAGACAATCTTTCCCATTTCGTGGAGCCAAGTTTTGGTCAGGTTGTTCATTTTTTTACCTTGTCGCCTACTAATACTTCAAGCTCATGTTCAAATCCGCCGGTTTCTACCGGACAATGCATCCCACATTCCTTCGGAGCATTTTTCTCCCACCACCAACGTCCTGCCCGAAGGTCCTCACCGGGCTTTGTTACTCTTGTACAGGGAAGGCAACCAATGCTAGTAAATCCCTTATCATATAAAGGATGCTTAGGGACATCATAGATTTCTATATAATCCCAAACTTCATCTTGTGTCCAATCAGCCAAAGGGCTGATTTTTGCCAACCCACCGTGGTCGTGATCAATTTCAATCTTGCGAATATTTGCTCTACTAGCCCATTGGTCTCGTCGTAAGCCAGTGAACCATCCATCTAAGCCCTCAAGAGCTCGCCGTATAGGTTCGACTTTACGTATATTGCAGCAAGTAAAGCGGGCTTCTACTGATTTGTAGAATAAGTTTGGTCCTTTACTGCTAACCATTGATTCTACCTGAATCGAATCAGGGAAATATACCTGAATATCGTTTTCATAGTGATCTCTTACTGTTTCTATAAAGTCATAGGTTTCCTGGTGTAATCTTCCGGTATCTACTGTAAATACGTGAATATTAGGGTCAATCTGCCAGGCCATATCTAGCAAGACCATCCCCTCAGCCTGAAAGCTTGTACATAAACCAACCCGACTACCCCATCGATCTAGTGCCCATTCAATAACACCTTCGGGGGATTCTCCATCAAAATTTATTGCTAATTGCCCGGCTTCAAATTCATCCAGGAAATCATGATCCTGGTTTTCCATGAAGTTTATTCCTCTCCTGTTGCAATCGATATGAGCTCGTCATCACTATGGCGGTGAAAAAAATGTTGGATAGTCTCATTCTCTAGATTACGGTTTAAGTAAGCACGGTAAAGACGTTCGGTATAGAGATGTACGGATTCTGCCGGTACCCGCCTTAACACAGGCTGCCCGATGTCACTTTGGCCACTAAGGCCACCACGGAGAAAAAGATCATACCCTCTCAATCTTTCTCCATTTTCACCCCGTTCACGGAGTGTTGTTGCCTGGAAGCCAATATCACCAATCCAGTGATGAGCGCAGGCATGAGGACAGCCATCAAGATTTAACCGCAGTCCTTTTGCTTGATCTCCGAAAACTGTTTCCATGTGTTTGACTATCGTTGCCATACGGGTCTTTGTTTCCCCGACAGAGTAGTTACAGAATGGTTCACCAGTACATGCGATACTAGTTCCTCGAAGGTCATTTACTTCCATGGGGAATCCAATTTCTGCCATGGCTTTTGTTACAGATACTAATTCACTATTAGGTATATCTGTAAGAATGATATTTTGGCGCCTAGTCAAACGAAATTCGCCTCCATATTTTTCTGCTAAATCTGCCAATTGAATCATTTGTGTGCCGGTGCACAATCCCAAAAAAACAGGAAAACCAGCATAGGATAATTCTCTTTGGTTCTGTGGATGTATTCCAGTGTGGTCATGTTCCGTTTCTGGTGGTTTAGGAGCAGCAACTGTCTCAAGTTGGTATCCTAATCGGCCTTCTACTTGTTTTCTATACATCTCAACACCCAAATCAGCGACCATAAATTTCAGTCGGGCTTTTACTCTAGACATGCGATACTTAAGATTTTCTTTCCATACATCGATGATAGCCTGAAGGACAGGTATTACATTGTCGACAGGTACAAAGATTCCAAGATCGCTAGAAAGCCGAGGCCATGTTGATAATCCGCCTCCCACTCGTACGGCAAAACCATGAATTCCGCTTTGCACAACACCTATGAGGCTAATACAGTTAATTTCAGGAGCGTTACATTGATGGGGGCAACACGAAATGGTTATCTTGTGCTTACGCGGCAGATCACAGTAATCAGGATTACCGTAAAAGAAATCAGCAGCTTTCTCAATAATTGGACGGGCATTGAAGAGTTCATCTTCAGCAATACCTGCGACAGGGCACCCAGTAATGTTCCTAACAGTGTCACCACAGCCTCCACTCGTGGACAAGCCAGATCTATTAAGGGTTTCAAATATCTCCGGGAGGTCATTCAGTTTCATTCCGTGTAGCTGTATATTCTGTCGGGTTGTCAATTCTCCATAGTCATCCCCAAACTTCTGTGATACTTCTCCTATAGTACGAAGTTTTTTTGGTGTCAGTTTACCGCCCGGTAATTTGACACGCATCATGAAGTTTCCAACCTTGGGCTTGTCATGATATAATCCATACCACTGCAAACGTACAATGTCTTCTTCTGAGATGACTTCATAGCCTTTTTCGATTAAATCTGGAATATCATGGATCACTTCCATAGGAGGTTTTTCAGCTTTAAGCCTCTCCACATAATTACGCTTTTGCACCAACTCCCAGGTGGGTTCCGGTTGTTGGCGTTTCGGCCTTCGGATAGCTTTTGGCATAAGTGGACTCCGAGTTTCTTTATCTTAAGGACATAATAGAATCGAACAGACTTCCTGATGATATCGATGATATAAATAGATGTCAACAAAAAAATAACTATGTTTATCAATTTAGTCATTATTGAGACTTACAGGAATGTATAAACTATAGAGTTAGGCAATTACGGGGGGAACATTTTATTGGAATTTTAATCCTGATACAGAATTAAATAGAACAAAGTTATTTATGATATCTGTTCCATATGAAATAGCTTGGAACACCTATTCCCGTGATGCCAAGGCCAATCAGTGTGTGGGTAGGATTACTGACAGTAATTGAAATAAAGAAAGTTACACCAATTAAAACGAATATAGCAGGGGTAATAGGATAACCCCAGGTTTTGTAGGGCCGGGGAACTTCCGGTCGTATGCGGCGAAAGATAAAAACACTAAATGTAGTAGTAATATAAAATAACCAAAGGGAGGCTGTTCGGGCAGCAATGATAGTTTGCCAAGATCCTAGAAAAAGTATAAAGCATATACTTACGGTAGTCATAAGGATAATAGCATTACCCGGTGTCTTGTAGCGGGGATGAACCTTTGCTATCCATGAGAAAAACATTTTTTCGCGGGCCATAGCGAAAAAAATTCTTGGTCCCACCATCATATTGGCATTAACAGTTCCAAATGTGGATATTATTGCAGTAAGAGCGATGAAAGCTGCACCAGTAGGGCCGATAAGTTGCTGTACCGTATCTGAAGCGATTCGCTCACTTTGGGCAACACCATTATTGGAAAGGACAAGTATGTACGCACTGTTAACAAAAAGGTAAACAAGTGTTGTGATGGCAAGACCCAGAATTATTGAGAGGGGCACCCAGCGCCTAGGGTTTTTTATTTCTTCAGCAACGTAGGTGGAAGCGTCCCAACCATCGTACGCACCAAAGGCAGCTAACATGCCAAGACTTATCATACTCAAAAAAACGGTGTTTGAGTCAAAAGAAGATGACCATAACGGTTCAAATTGACTTGTATTGGGGGTGAGTCCAAAGGCCAAAGCAACCATCAACAAAAGGCCTCCAACTTTAAGGAAGGAAGAAAGGTTTTGAACCAGACCACCAAAACGGACTCCAAGATAATTAATAATTGCGAGAACTAACAAAACCAACACAGCGACCCCTCGCATCATCCAATCAGGATATGGGGCAAACTGGGTTATGAAAAAACCTAAGTATGAAGAGAAAACTATCGAGATAGCAGCTAAATCAGCAGGACGTACAACTAAAAGTGAAGTCCATCCGAAAAGAAAGGCCCATAACTTTCCATATGCCTCTCGGAGAAAAACGTAAAGACCACCGGCTTTTGGCATTAAGCCACCTAATTCAGCAAAACTTAGGGCACCGCAGAAGCACATAACACTACAAATAATCCAAACTAATAGATTCCAACCGGAAGACCCAGTATATCCAGCTACAATTGTTGGCCCTACGAAGATGCCAGATCCTATGATGGACCCTATAATCATAGTAGTAGCGGTTACTGGTCCTAGATCTCTTTTAAGATCAGTTTTTTCGCTAAAAGAATCTGATAGTTGCCTGTTTTGATCTTTACTCATGGTATAACTTCTATTTTGTTAATAGTCGGTCTTAATGTGTAAACCAATAATTCTATCAGCATTCTGCCAAAATATTTTTTCACAAATTTCATGGCTAATACGGCCCTCATCCCGTTTAGTTCGGAGCCATTCGATATGTTGAAAATCAAGTAGAGCATCTGTATGGTCAAGTCCGACCAGCAGTTGATCTTGAAATTCATCAACAAACTCGAATGTGAATTCAGGGTCCCGAGTTAAAGCGTTGAAGCCTGAACCAGCTGATAGATCTCCGCAAAGATTGGGGTAGTTTCGGAAAAGTCGGATAAGGGTTCCCCCAGGAGTAATTGGGGTTTTTGGGTAACCTTCCTTGGAGTCAGCTGTATTGTCACCACTGATCTCGCTCCAAAAGGAGGCACTATGACCAAAGAAATATAAATTAGGAAAGGTTTGCAAAGTTTTTTCTAGCCGTGGAAATCCAAGGTCATCAATTAATCCGTAGGTAGGTATCGATGGAGGTGATGTATGAAAGGTGATTGGCAATCTAAGTTCGTCACACGCGACGAACAGATTCCAGAGGCGAGGATCATCCCAAAGAACTCGGCAAGTTAGTTCTCCAACACCTTTAACTCCGCGAGCTACGTACTGTTCCAAGATTTCTCGGAAACGGCTCGAACTATCAAGATCACTTCTTCGAACATCAAAATCGCAGAAAGGGATAAACCGACCAGGATAAAGTCTGCAGATGTCAAAAATTTCCCCCATGCTTTGATGCTCACTCGTTACTTCGGCTGACGTTAACGGAAGTATAACCGCTTTATTAATACCTTTTTCATCCATACGTCGAATTTGTTCCTCCGCAGACATGAAAGGTAAGCCGTTCGAAAACTTTTTTAGTATTGGCCAACGTAAAACATGAGAATGGACATCAATAATCATGGCGTATGAACTCTTTTGAAATAAAATTCAACAGATTTTAGGTCGATTAGGAATGATCAAAATAAAAACTGGATCTACAGCAAGAAATTGTTTGAGGCAGCTAGATTAGTTTCCATAACTCGGCAGCTGTACCGCCCAGCAACCGGTCCTGCTGATTTTCTGTCAAAAATGTATATCCCTCCCGAACAAGACGTAGTTCATCGGCGAGAGATAGCCAATTATTTTTTTCTCGGTGATGGCCTGGATACCCAGTGCCCCACATTGCTCTTTCAACACCAAAGACATTCAACAAGTTTTTGATGAATTGGTGCACATCGCTAAATGGGAACGCTAGTTTGGAACGCCCTTTTACATCTGATATCTTTATATAAATATTTTTGTGTTTGGCTAATTCTAGAATTGGTTCAAAGGGTTCCGGTCCAGTTTCAGGATCAGGGTATCCCATATGATCAATTATTAGCCTCATTTCAGGATATCGAAGTGCGATTTTATTTATCTGGAAGGCATCCCAAGGTTTCATATGAAACTGAACAATAGCATCTCTATGTGCTAGTTCTTCCCACATGGGGCGATTGCGTTTATCTATTAGTACTTTCTCTTCCGGATAGTAGAAAGGATGAAAACGAAAACCTACAAGTCCGTAATTATCCATCCAGGAACTGACTTGATCTGCATTTCTACAGAAGTCCTGTGGGTCAATTAGCCCGTGGCCGATTAGTCTCTCAGGAAATCTATTTTTAGAATCTGCAATATAGCCATTATCCCAGGTGGACCAGGACATCTGGACAATTACACTTACATCTACACTATTTGTATCCATATCTGTAATCAACTCATCTGCAGTCGCGGCTTCATCAGGTTCGGCTGTCCAAGAAGGCGCAGTCGGTCCGACAGGATATTTAGGTGAGTTAAATTCCCAAACGTGTACATGAGTGTCAACGATCATGGTAGGTACCTTTCTAACCGTAAACATAACAATTTTTATGTCTGAAGAGAAATAAACTCAGACGTTACAAGTATCATAAGTTGCCTTCATAGATACTATAGGGTCGATAAGTGGTACAAATTCATGCCCAATATATCCTTCATAGCTTGTTTCAGAGATCGCATGTATTATTGGTGGATAATAGATTTCCTGGTTTTCATCGAGATCATTACGGCCGGGATTCCCTGCTGTGTGAAAATGGCCAATATAGTCAATATTTTTTCTAATGGTCCGAATAAGATCTCCCTCCATAATCTGCATGTGATAGATGTCATACAATAGTTTTACTCTGGGAGATCCAATTTTTTGACAGATGGATACTCCCCATTCTGTTCGGTCACACTGGTAATCAGGATGATCTACCTTACTATTAAGGAGTTCCATGCAAAGATTAACTCCTTTTTCTTCAGCAGTTTTAACAACTCGGGATAATCCCTCAACACAGTTTTCAAGTCCCTCTTCCTCAGTCTTATCTTCTCGGTTGCCTGAGAAACAGATTAGGCTGGGAATCTTATACTCAACAGCTAAGTCAATATTAGCGAGTAGTTCATCTTCAATACGATTGTGGTTCTCAATCTTGTTTAAACCGTCCGGAAGGGAAGCATGCCCTACTACAATCGCAATTTTCATTCCCGCATCAAGGACTTTATTCCAATGTTCTGGGGGAAGCATCTCCACAGAATCGTAGCCAATCTTTGTTGCTGCTTTGATCAACCTTTCTGGACTAACTCCGGATCGGTTGAAACACCCGAAGCAGATGGATTGCTTTATTAAACCCATAATAAACTCCTTAATCAAATGTCCTTAACACGTTAACCATAAGGTCCATGTTCAAGGAAGCCTAGAAGACGTTTCAGGCGTGGAGAAGCATCCTTGTAAATATGATCAGGCATGGTGTAGTTCATGAACGGGTAGTACTTATGTCCTATAACACGCCGACCATAGGTCACCTGAGTGATATAGCGGGTCAATTTACTGTTATTGGGCCCGCCACGGTGCCAAACTTGGTTATTAAACATTACGACACTTCCAGCTGGGCCAAGGTTATAATGAATTCTTTCCTCCCATTCCGTTCCGTCTAGGGAATTAGGGCAGGGTTGTCCAAAATAATGAGAGCCCGGAATAACTTCAGTACTACCAGCTTCAGGGGTTAATACATCAGTCAGATAGTAGTTGCATGTAAAAAATAGAACTGGAAGTTGGATGTTTTCAGGTGGTTTCCCATTTGTTACCAGAAAATGTGGCTGGTCATCTTGATGCCATCGAAAAGATCCACCGGGTTGAGTGACAAAGGAATTGTTATGAATAACATGGCAGTTTTCAGCTACCAGTGCTTCAGCAAAACTTACAATTGGTTCTAGATCAAATAGACCTAAATTAGTATTGCTAAATTCAAACATCCTGTGACAAAGTTCTATATTTTCGCCTATAGAGTTTAAACCGTTAGGGTTTTTACTCAGTCCGTAGTCTAGATCTCTCCGCAGAGTACTACATATATCAGGAGGGATTACGTTTTCTAAAAAAAGAAAACCCTGTCGATTAAAAGTCTCAACCCACAAATCAATCTGAGATTGAGCCACTTCTTGACCACCGAGGAAAATCGTTTCTTTATTCATCCCAATTACACCTATTAAACAGAGTAAAACAAATTTAAACGCACCGAATAATCCCATATACAGATTACTAGTAAGAGATCTTTATGTCAATTCCAAGATCTATTCATGCATAAGACGTAAAACTACCAGGCCGGTATTCAAACTTGGTTTTATACATTCTCTTCCTATTTTATTTTAATATCTTAAGTTAATGGATGTGCCTTAAAAAATCAAAAATTGCTAAATTAGTCATGTTGGTATTTGGTCTAAATATTTTCCATAGGAAGGTACGATACTATGTATGAAATTGATGCAATTGCTAATTTTGATAGGGATTTAGTCAAAGATATTAAAGATCGCCAAGATTATATCAATACTCGGGGCCATGATGCTGGGCACAAAATAAAGAATGTTCGAACTTATCGAGTATTAATGCCTTGGTGTGGCACCAAGCGTTGGGATGGATCGGCGGAAGGTTTTTCTTTCGCAGAATTTGAAACTGACCAAGGTTTAGTTGGTATAGCAGAAGGTATAGCATGTGAAGGTGAAGAACTCCGAGCCCATACCCTGGGGAAAAACCCTTTTGACCCTGAAATTCGGGGGCTTTTAGGTCTCGCCTACTGGGATTTAGTTGGGAAAATAGCAAGTAAGCCACTTTATCAATATTTAAGAGATGTTTTTGATCTTGATACACCAGTAGTTACTAAGATTCCTATAGCAGCCTATACATGGTATAGGTTCCCTGATATTAACGGAAAGCACCAGGTAGATTTCGAAACTTATCCTCAGCATATAAAATCACTGGTAGATGACGAATCTTTCCGGATTATAAAACTATCTATGTGTGATTTTGAACCTTTTCGTTATATAGAACTGATTCATAATATCCGGGATCTTGTCGGTTACGATATTGATATAAGAGTAGATCCTCATGCGTCATGGAGTGAAAGTGAAGCCTTAAGATTTATGTTAGGAGTAGAGGATTGCCGACTAGAATGGATTGAAGAACCAGTTGGAGGGCGTTTTGAAAATATTTTTCGCGCTGGTGATCGTTTACGAAAAATAAGTAGTATACCCATATCATCTCACGCCTGGTTGCCCCCGTTAAAACGAAATGCAGCTCCTCCTCGTCCTGAAAGTATTCCTTTTTCGGGTCGTTATGGGGATGAAACATTAGATCAACAACTTGATATAAAAATAATGGAGCGTTACAATCCTGCAGATGTTTCTTCTCCAGATGCCTATGCCGGACCACTTGCCCTTAAACGATACTATGACACAGCCCGATTTGCGGGTATGGAGCTTGGCATGCATAGTGCTTACGAATTGGGTCCAGGGACCGCAATTCGACTCCACATTGCTGCATTTACATTTCCCTACAAAATTCCATATCATATTGTATGGGGTAATGGTACAATGCCCATGTCTCTCCATGGCTTAGATTCCCACTATAACCAATGGGTTGGTGATGTAATTAAGGGTGGGAAAATGTGCTATGAGGATGGATGTCTCAGTGTTCCTGAAGGGGAGGGATTAGGAGTCGAGCTAGATAAGGATTTACTAGAGCATTTCCAGTGGACGGAAGAAAAACAGTTATTGCACAACCAACATATTGATAGTATTAGGGAAAACCATCTTGATAAATTAGGATGGCGAAAAAACCGTATGGGATGGTACCGCTAAAAAAAATTTTTATGAAATTATGAGGGGACCGGTCAGTATGGAGCTTTTTGCTTATCGCCAAATCGGTAAAATACGGTCACTATACCTAAGCAGGCCATACCAGCAGCCATCGAAAGGGCTATAGGTGCCCCAGCAAATCCGGCTAATGTTCCTATGAGTAGTCTTCCGGGTGGACCACCTCCGATAGCAAGGACTAGCAAACCCATTACTCGAGCTCTCATGGGGTTGCTGGAGGAGCGTAGGATAATTGAGGACTGCATGATACTAAACCCTGTCTGCCCGATACCCAAAATTATTAACATGACGAGAGATAGCTGGAAAGATATAGAAATAGCAAATATAAATGTGGCCAAAGCATTAACGAGGGAACTTATCGTAAAAATAAGACTTTCCTGGAAATAATGGCCAAGTCGATCGATAATAATTATTCCCATTATCGATCCTATTCCCACCCCCGCCCCTAAAATGCCTAACTCAATAGGTCCCAGGCCAAGTACATCTCGAACGAAAACAGGCAGCAAGACTTGGTAAGAAAATGCTAAGCTATTCATTAGGAACGTTATAACTAACACACCCATAATTCTGTAATCTTTACGGGAGTATCGAAAAGCTAGTAGTAGATCTTTATATGGAGTTAGATGGTTTTTAGATTGGACTTTTTGATCTGTTTTATTTGAAAGTTTAATTATGACTAATATTTGAACGGTATACATTAAGAAAAGAGCAAAAAAACCACCAGCAGTCCCTGTATATTCGAGTAAAATACCACTTAATAAGGGGCCTAATAGACGAGAGACATTTTGTGGAACGGTCTCCAAAACCATCGCGGAAGTTGTTCTATTTTTTCCTACCAGGTCGGGTATTATAGCTCTTCGAGAAGACCAGTCGTAAGCACTCCCCAGGCCTATGAATAATGAACCGAGAACTATGTGCCAAAAAACAAGATAATCCAGAAATGCAAGAGACCAAAATATGCCGTTAACAATGCAATTGATAATTTGAGCATTGACAATTAACCATCGGTAACTAAAATATCGGATGATCGTGCTAAAAAAGGGACCCAATAACATAAAAGGAGCCATCCGACAAAAACTAACAAGAGCTACCAAACCAGCTGAATCTGTAAGTTCTAATACTACCCAACCCACAATCAATTCTTCCATCCAGCGGGCTTGCCACCAAATCGAACTGGAAATCCAAAGGTAACGGAAATCTGAAATGCCAAGTAGCTCAGTAATCTTCCAGCTCGAGTAGTATTTTTGAAACATAAGGACCTTACAGGAAAAACCTATTGACGGAGCGGTAGGACTATCTATATTCCGGTTTGGCAAGCTTAATTTTAGATCGCGATGCCAATTGCTATTTGCCGTAGACAAGTAAGCTTTTATTTCTACGACAGTCAAGCATTCCACTTTCCCCTCCTTAAAGCTTGATTGCTTCGTCTGAAAATATGGGAGAATTATTATGGATGATAAGCTTCGTATTCTTTCTATTGGTGCCCATCCAGCTGATATTTTTGACCAATCCGGTGGCACTATGCTTCATCATACTAAGCGAGGTGATTGGGTGGGATGCGTGGTTTTGACCCATGGAGCTCGTATCCACGATAAAATTATAAGCGATGAAATGTTTCATAAGGAAGAAGTACCGGGACAAGAACAATTAAATCAAATGATAATAGAGCGGTCGGATGTAAAGGCTGAAGAAGCTCGAGCAGCCTGTCAGCTGCTTGGTGTTAATGACGTTTATTTCCTCGGTGCTGACGATGCGGTACTCCTCCCAGAGCGTCCGGTAGTTCAAAAACTTTCTCGTCTTATCCGTGAATTAAAGCCAGATGTTATTATTACCCATTTCCCCGATGAGGGAGGGGGTATATGGAATCAACATGCGGCAGCTGGACGCATAGTAATGCTTGCTATGGGTCTAGCGGTATCAGTCGATCCAGGTGATCAACATCCACCTCATAAAGTTGCTCAGGTATTCTATTGGGGTTGTGGAGCGGCAAGTTTGCCTCGGAACGTATGGGAGGCTCGGGGCGGATATTATAATGATGTTTTTATAGATATTACGGATGTTGTTGAAACAAAATTAGCTGCCCTCGACATGCTAGTAAGCCAGGGTTATGGTGGACCATATGCCCGTAAACGTATCGAAACATCTGATGGAGCATTTGGGAATGCTGCTCATGTAAGTTATGCTGAAGGATTTATTTCACTTAACGCTGAAACTCATTTTTGTTTGCCGGTTTCACCCTACGCTCTTGAAAAAGCCCGAAAGTCGGATCACGAGGTTATCAAAAGCCTTAGCTATAAGATTGACACTGAGGGAGGGTCAATATGCAAAGAGTAGCATTTATTTTAAAAGTTAAAGAAGATATGATAGAAGAATACAAAAAGCACCATAAAGAAGTGTGGCCAGAAATGCTGGATGCCCTTCGTGATGCTGGTTGGGGTAACTACTCCTTATTTATGCGAGAAGACGGATTACTATTTGGTTACACTGAAACACCTGATTTTGACAAAGCACTTTCCATGATGGCTCAAAAAGAAGTTAATAAACGCTGGCAGAAGTTTATGGCTCCTTATTTTGAAAATCTGGATGGAAAAAATGCTGATGAGATTATGGTTCCGTTAGAACAAGTTTTTTATTTAGAGTAGATTTCATCACCCTTTTAAGGAAATAATAAGATTACCAATACTCATACAGTCACTTTCCCCGTTCTTTCGGATGACGAAAAGCAACTGGTTAGAGATATTACCAAGGCATTAAAAGAAAGCAGTAATCCTCATTCCGTACATTTAGAAAAGCTGATTAGGGAATCGATCGATAGGTTACACGACGTTGCACGAGTTATGAACGCCTATCCATCGGTACTAGAAAGCCAGTCCCTTGGTCAGCAGGAACGGGACAATAGTTCGCTTATTGAGGCGCTTTCAAATTCTACTTTATTTACAGTAGATATGTTGCTTCCTATGCGTGCCGCAGTGGGGCAAGTGTATGTTATGGCCCGTTTAAATCTCTTCCGATTGTTACACCAGGTTGTTCAGGAGGCTTTAAGTGCGGCAACGGAGTTTAGGGACGTAGAAGATAGTATTGGTTATAAGATAAGCCAGAGCGTATATAGCAAGGTCATTGAATCGTTACTGATTGCTATTGTTAGTGATGAAAGCCTTGATCGTTTGATTCGAACTAATGCAGCTACAGCACTAACTATCCTTTGGGAAGACCGTTTTTCTAGACATTTTGAGAACTTTGTTCCTGTTTTGGAAACAACTTGGGAAGCTCGCCGTCGGACGACTGTTCAACTAGGTACGTTGATGGGAGCATCTGAAATATTTGCTTTGATGCGAGCCGGCGGAGATATTCAATTCCTTGATTATTTTTCCAGACAAACCTGTTCCCCAGAGGAACTTCAAGCTTTTCGGGAATTTCTTTTCAGTATTTCTACTGAAGAGCTTGACTCTTTAAATGAAGATTTTTTAAAAGAACAAAAAAAGCCTATTAAGGGGAGTTCGTTAAGTACTACACTTTCCTTGCCATCAACTTATCTGTATAATCATACAGCTACTGACTTTGTAACTCAACTCTACCTGTTTTTTGTCAAGCGACACCTCCAAGCTCATGCACGTAGGATCCAGAATTTACCCGGCCCTAAACGAACAGCTGAAGAGTACGTCATGGTCTATTTCTTAGAACATTCTTTTCCAGAAAGATAAAAAACAATAAACAAGTGAAGAGGAACACAATATGATCAAACTTGGTTGTATGTCCCTTAGTTACAAAAATGCTATGGCGGAAGGACGCCTAGATCTGTTTGAATTTATTGATAAAGCTTACGAGTTAAGGTTGGATGGCATTGATATCCATTCTGGGGCCCTAGAGTCAGAAAATGATACATATCTTCAGAAAGTCCGCAGACATTGTCTAAAACGAGGCTTGGCGATCTCTTATCTTGGAATAAGTAATGATTTTGGTAAGTGTGATGAAGAAATCCCCGAAGAGATAGATATGGTAAAACATTGGATTGATGTGGCAGCGAAGCTCCACATACCTATGGTACGTATTTTTGCTGCTTGGGAGCGTGATGATACACCGAAGGATATCACCTGGTCTCGTATGATTGATAGTATATCAAAGGTTGTGGAACATGCGGATAATCAGGGAATAGCAGTAGGCCTTCATAATCATAACCATGGTTGTGTTACACGTACAGGTGATGATGTTTTACAAATTCTTAAGCAGATAAATAAAACAAATTTTACACATATTCTAGACACTGGACAGTACGCTGGTTCACCCGGGGCATCTGGGGCAAAAGGTAAACCGGACCCGGCTTACGATTTCTATGGCAGTATAGAAACAACAGCGCCATACGCAGCTCATGTCCGAGCAAAAATATACCGAATAGAATCTGGCATTGAAGCGTGGTTGGACTATCCCCGTATACTTGAAATCTTAAAAAAAGCAGGTTTCAACGGATGGATGTCAATTGTATTTGAAGGACAAGACGTAGAGAGAGAAGAGATTGCTATTCCCAAAGCTGTTAATTATCTACGAGATTTATTAAACCGCACCCAGCTTTAGGGGAGAGTCAGTAGCTGAGATATGTGATTACAGAGCTTAGGGTTTAGTTCTACTGTTATACAATTTCGGTCTAGTGAACGGGCACTAAGGGCTATAGTCCCTTGTCCAGAAAATGGGTTTAGAATAGTTTCTCCATGGTATGACCAGAGCCGAATAAGGCGCTTGTACGGAGGATCAAGGTTTTCATTAGGCATCCACACGGCATTCTTGCTGGCTCTCCATTCTTTTTCTGGTACATAACTTCTTTTAACAATATCAGGTTCAGGTGAGTCAGATTCCCCGGGTTTTCGGTATATCAAAATTGATTCTGCGTGTACTTTTGGGCGACAACTCAACGGAACACGGTCCGTGTTTTTACTGGTCATTGGTTTTTTGCGGGGTTCGAACCAATAGTATGTTGATTCATAAACAAAACCAGCTTCCTGAAGGCTGTGGTGAGTATCGGCTACTAATGCCACTGAATTATCTCTCCATAACAAGTCAGCTATCCAAACAATAATTGCTCTGCCAGGGAGCAAGCAACGGTAACAGTGAGCCCAAACCTCATTGAGGGAAGACATAAATGCAATATAGTTCTGCCCAAAGCCTATTTGGTCCGGGTGATCATAATCTCCACTATCCCACCATGGTGGGCAAGTAAGTACCAGTCCGGCACAGGCATCCGAGACCTGATTCATCTTTCGTGCATCCCCATGCCAAAGTTGAACGCGATCATCATGGTAAAAAAGCTGCATGGTGGGGGAAACTCCATTTAGGGAAAAAACAGATTAATAATTTAGAAGAAAAATAAAACTTCTAGCCCCCATAGTATTTCTTGGTAGGCTAATTCTTTGGCCATATATCCGCTAGATCTGTCGATATTATAACGGTATTTGGACCATCTACCTTATAACATTGCTCTGAAGAAAGAGCTTCTTCTATGAGATTTCTTGTCATCGATCGGGGCCAAGGAAACCATCGATAGATAGCTTTCTCATCAACGGCTCCAGTAGATTCAATAGTGCTAACCAATAGGTTCAACATTGCTGACCTTCTGGTTAGAGAGGCAGCCTTAGCTAGAGTCTTCTTTGGTACCAAACGGATCGTTAATTCCCACGTACAAGCAGTGGTATTTTGAAAATTACAATTCGTTTGGTGAGGAAGAATTAGCCATAATTTTTTGAGTTCTTCAAGAGCTCTTTGTAATTTCTGCCTCTCTATTCTTCCACTTCTACCAACATTTTCAAAAAGAATTTGACCTGTAGTAGGGCCCTCTTTATCTATATAGTCAGATAGCCTGAAAGCTGTTGGCGAGATCCTGTTTTCTGCTCTTGCATCCTGAAAACCTCCCTTCTCAATTGCTACAAGGTTTGCCCAGAGGTTTTGGGTGATCAAAGTGGGCTTCTGTTTCAGAAATGTGCCGAAAAGACACGGAATAGACTCCGGAAGATCCCTTAACCAAATACTGGCAATTCCCTTGCCACTCCTTATTCGTGTTTGATCCTGTGGATTGTCAGGGAAGCCATCTATAGCATCTTGAATACTGGGAAGTTCGGGATCCGAAAATACAGAAACGAGACCTCTCTCTAGGATAAAATCTTGGGCCAGTTTTCTGTTTTTAAGGCGACAAGAAGAGGACAAGCGGTGGTTATTAACTATTTGGGTACGAACTTTTTGGGGCAATAAAGAAAATAGTTTCAACTTATTCAGTGGTGGCATATAAGTAGTTTTCAAAAAAGTTCAAAAAGCCGCCTCGGCTGCTATAGCAGCTCCAATAATTCCCGCCTTGTTTTTTAAACGGGCCTGAGTAACCTCGGTATCTACAGTAAAGCACGGTGAAAACTTTTTGTAATTGTTGCTCACTCCCCCACCTAATATAATCAGATCCGGTCGAATTAATTCATGTAGTTTGCAGAGATATTGGTTGACACGACTACCCCATTCTATCCAAGTTAATCCTTTTTTCTTCCTCACGCCTCCCGCAGCATATTTTTCAGCAATGAAACCCATCATTTCTATATGTCCAAATTCTGTATTAGGGAGAAGTTTTCCATTAACAAAAATAGACGTCCCAATGCCAGTACCTAGGGTAACTGTAATGACAACACCACTTCTATTTTTCCCTGCTCCAAATTTCATTTCTGCAATTCCTGCAGCATCAGCATCATTTAGCAAAACAATGGATCGGTTAGTAGCCTTTTCTATCAGGTTGATAGCGTTGATCCCAATCCATGATGAATCAATATTGGCTGCGGTCAGTACCTCTCCATTCTTAATTACAGCAGGAAAGCCAAAGCCCACAGGCCCCTTTAAATCAAAGTGAGCGACGATACCAGCAGCAGCATCAATAACCTTTTCTGGTGTAGCGGGTTGGGGGGTACGAACCCTGATCCGATCCGACTTTAGTTCACCGGTTTCAACACATACTGGTGCACCTTTTATACCGGTTCCACCTATATCAATGCCTAGAAAAATCATGGGAGTCAGTTAGAGATAGTCTCGTTGCCATCAACCATGGGTTCGATGTGGCTGCGAGGGGAGGTAATTCGCCATAGGTAGCCATCAGGATCAAATATTCTGAAATCAGTGGCTCCCCATGGCTGTTTCTTTAATGGCTCATTTATAACTGTTTCAGTTTCCTGTATAGAAGAATAGAAATCATCAATATCAGCAATTTCTAAAACTAGCTCGACTCCTATCCCTCGGACAAGAGGTTCAATCTCATTTTCACCAAAGCTTGGGTGCCACAAAAGTTCGTCTGTTTTCAGACCAATAGTAAGAGTGTTTTTTTTTAAAAGAATATAACCAGGATCATTTGCCAATTCTCTAAAACCTAATATGTTGGTGTAATAAGGTTCGGAGACTCCTAAATCTTTAACGGCTAGATTGATTTGAAGTTGGGCTGACTGGCTCTGGACCTGAATTTGGTCAGCTCGAGGACCACGGGAGGTTAGCAAGAGGGTATAGGTAACTTTGTCACCTGGCTGAAGCGCAGCAAAATCGCCTCCCTTCATATTCGATCTATGAAAAAAAAGATCATCATTATCAGGTGTTTGGATGAAGCCATAACCTCTAGACTGATTGATTTTTAATATAGTTCCCTGAGGCATGAGGGTTCCGCCCTGATCCTATAGATCTAAACTTTTTGAGATATGTTGTAATAGAAATTGGTTGAGATTTCCTCATTTTGTGTGCGGTCCAATGAGGAGATATCGTGTCCCGAATAAAATCCCCTGCCAACCCAAAAAATGGAAACCAGATAGCAGGATCATGTTAGGTTCAATTAGCCTCCCAAGTCAAGGTTTTTCTTCCTATCACCCAAGGTACATACATGTTGACAATGATCGGGGCTTAGTCTAGACTATTCGGAGAACTAAAACATTAAAAATGAACCAAATAGTAAAAGAGTTAGGATGGGGCGTAAAAATTATGCGGATATTTAAATTAGAATTACTAATCTTTAGTTTGATAGTATGGAGTGCTTGTGATCAAAATTTACTGCCTCTGCCGGATAATCCAAACCAGAATTCAATCCAGAGTTCTCTTTCTCAAGCTACGAAACCAGATGAGAGCAAAAAAGTTATTATATCTGGCATGATCGATATCGATCCGAAGCTTTTTATGCGCCTGAGAGGTTCTGAGACTCTATATATAATGGCGAGACGAGGTCAAAATGGTCCTCCGGTTGCTGTCAGGCGAATGAAACAGCTCCAGTTTCCCATTCCCTACACTCTTACTAGCGATGATCAGATGGTTAAAGGACAGGCTTTCAAGGGGGAAGTTTCTGTCGTTGCCCGAATAGACCTAGATGGAAACGCGGGTCTTCCTCAAACGGGGGACATGGAAGGGATAATAAGACAGGTACTTATAGGAACTGATAACGCAGATGTAACAATCGATAAACTTTATTAACAAACCTAAGTTGATATTACATTTAATTCCGCGGGCCTAGTTACGCCCGACACAAGATTAGTGGAGTGATATGAAAAAGGAACAATTAACAGCACCAGAATCCTTAAGGCGGCTCGTTCTTGATCTGCGCCAAATGGAAACTTTTATTAAAGACCCCCTTGTCATCGATAAAGCTGATGGTGTATGGTACGAGAACATCCATGGACAACGAATATTGGATGGAATATCTGGTATTTTTACAGTGAATGTAGGGCATAATAATAAGCGTATTATCAACGCGATAAAGTCTCAATTAAATTCAATAGCATTCGCTCCACCACTTCATGCTACGAATCCACCAGCAATTGAATTGGTCAAAAAGTTGTCCGAAGTCACTCCCGGTGATTTAAACACTATTAAATTATTATCTGGAGGATCTGAGGCGACCGAATCAGCCATGAAATTGGCCCGACAGTATCATAAACAAACAGGAAGTCCTGGTAAATACAAAGTCATCTCAAGATATCTCGGTTATCACGGTGCAACTATGGGAGCCTTGTCGGCAACAGGAACAAGGCGCCGGAAGACAATGTTCGAACCTACCCTTAACGGATTTTTGCATGTTCATCCCCCTACCTGTTTTCGATGCCCTTTTGAGAAAACTTTATCAGACTGTGAAGTTTTCTGTGCCCGGACAGTAAAAAATCTTATTGAACTTGAAGGCCCGGAAACGATAGCCGCCATGATTTTGGAGCCCATCGGGAATACAGGGGGTGTTATTGTTCCCCCACCGGGGTATCTTTCTGAACTTAGAGAAATTTGTTCCGAAAACAATATATTGCTAATTTTCGATGAAATTATTACCGGATTTGGACGAACTGGAAATATGTTTGCTTCACAAACCTTTGAAACTACACCAGATATCCTCTGTATGGGCAAGGGTATGTCCAGCGGTTATATTCCTCTGGCTGGAATAGCATTTAGGGATTCTATAGGGGCAGCTTTTCTTGGAAGAGAAGAAGACGAATTAGAATTTTCTCATGGACATACTTATGGTGGAAACCCACTAGCAGCTGCAGCTGGTCTCGCAAATCTTAATGAGATTCAGGATCAAGGCCTCTGCACTCGGACTCAGGAAATGGGTGAATACCTTTTCGATCGATTAGAGGACTTTCGAGAACTGGGTATCGTAGGTGATATAAGGGGATGTGGTTTGTTAGCTGGGATAGAATTTATGGAAGATCCAGAAAAAAAGATTCAATTCGATCCATCGCTTAACTTTGGTATAGAAGTTGGTCGTATTGCTTTAGAAAAAGGCCTATTAATAAGATATGATCCCAATTGGATAGCTTTAGCACCACCACTGATAATTTCCCGTAAAGAGATTGATTATATGCTAGAGATGTTATGGGACTCTATTAAGGAAACAGTAAAGAAAAAGGTTAATAAAAAAGGGTAAATAGCAGGATGGAGTGCGATAAGATAGATCCTAATGTAAAAATTCCCCCTAAACTAAGCTATAGCGGAGTCCCTGTCAGCCGAGCTGAAGATAAACGGAGAGATATCAAATGGCTGAATGAACGCAAAGCTAGTGGTGATAGTGGCGTCGTTCCTATTTGGCGGGATCGTAATCTCATTAATAGCTCAGAGCCCAACCCGTCAGTTTACATTGGGGACGTCGCCTATCGGTTATTACATGAGGGGGATGAAATTGTCTTTCTGGGCATACAGGATGAAACCGCAATTTTTGGGGTTGATATCTCAAGCTTTGAAGAATCGGCCGCAGTTGCATTAGTTGGGGCAGGTTCGTTTTTGGATCTTCGGTATGTAGGGCCAACTATTAATGCAAAAGAAGCGGCCTTAATGTCATATGCCAGAGCGATGGTTTATTGGCACCGAAACAATGGTTTCTGCAGCCGATGTGGGCACGTAACAGAAAGCCAACAGGGGGGGCATCGAAGAAAATGTATGGATCCAAAATGCAGTACCATAAACTTTCCTCGTATGGATCCAGCAGTAATTATGTTAGTTGAATATCGCCAGAATGATGGACAATCTCCCATGTGTCTCCTAGCGAATCATTACCGTTTTCCTGGAAATATATATTCCACTTTGGCTGGTTTTGTGGAACCAGGAGAAAGTTTGGAAGACACCGTAGCTAGAGAAGTATATGAAGAAGTGGGGCTTCGGGTGAACTCAATCGGTTACCAGGCATCACAGCCTTGGCCGTTCCCGTCTTCAATTATGTTGGGATACAGAGCCCGAGCAGAAATGACAGAAATAAAAATCGACAGAGAAGAAATTAAAGATGCTAAATGGTTTACCGTTGAGGAAATCCGAGACTTCGGTGAATGGGGCGACAAATCTGTTCCTCGGGCTCTTCCTCGCAAAGATTCTATTGCTCGATTCCTTATCGATTTATGGGTGTCAGAATTAATAAAATAATAAGAAACTATAACTAGAAAGTATAAAGCACATCGACATATCACATAGAACCTACTGAGGAAAGAAAAATACTATGGATGACTATACCTCCCGTGTTCCGTACTATACCTTCCCGGATAACTCGCTTGAAGATCAGGAGATCGCTCTTCGGAGTAACCCTCTTATGAAACGTCTAATAGCTTCGCGAAAGAGTTATGAGAAGGATCTCCACCGACCGCATTACCACTATGTGAATCCGGAAGCCAGGCTTAATGATCCTAATGGTTTATGTTTCTGGAAAGGTCACTGGCACCTGTTTTACCAGGCTTATCCACCTGAAGATACTAGACAGCATTGGGGGCATGCCATATCGGATGATCTCGTCCACTGGCGTGACTTACCCTACTGCATCTATCCAAATCCAGAGCGGTGTTGCTACTCAGGAAGTACTCTGGTAGAGAAAGATCGTGTCATAGCGATGTACCATGGAACGGAAGCTGGTAACATGGTTGCAGTTTCAAGTGATCCCTTGCTGTTAAACTGGAAAAAAGTTTCGGGTGGCCCGGTAATACCATTGCCAAAAACTCCGATCAACTACTTTTCAGGATTGCAGAAGAATGGATTGCGCCCCGCTTACAACGTATTTGATCCATGTATATGGATGAAAGATGGGAAATACTATTCACTTTCTGCAGGAACCAAACCAGAAGGACCAGGGGGAAAACCGATCCGTGCTAACTTTTTATTTTCCTCCGAAAACTTAATTGATTGGACCTTTCTTCATCCGTTTGTAGAGGATGACCACTATTCCTTGGTAGGTGATGATGGTGCCTGCCCGTATTTTTGGCCTATCGGTGATCGTTACATACTTCTTTTTTTCAGTCATATGAGTGGTCCTCAGTACCTGATAGGAGACTATGATACAGAAAGAAACAAATTTGTGGTCTCTAATGGTGGCAAATTCAACTTCGGAGCGTTCAAGCCGTCAGGGCTCCATGCCCCATCAGCTACACCAGATGGGGAAGGGGGGCTCGTTGTTATTTTTAATATGAATCATGGAAAACCAACAAATAATTGGGACCAGATCATGTCTTTACCGCGGCGTCTAACGGTCCAAGGAGATGATCTTTATATGGAACCAATTGACGCATTGAAATCTCTCCGCGGTAAACCGTATGATTTTGGACCTATTGCCCTACCAGCCAATAAGGATGTCATACTCCCCTCTATTGGAGGGGGCAATACCATGGAATTCGAAGTAGAGATCGATTCGGGAAATTCACCAATGGTGGAGATGAATGTATTGCAGTCTCCCAATCGAGAAGAATTCACTAGAATAGCTTTCTATAGAGGACGAGGTTTTAAGGGAAAAAGTTTGCTTTCAGTAGATTCTTCCTACTCTTCGACGGCTGGTGATGTGATATCTCGTGCTCCAGAAACCGCACCTCTAGCCTTAGATGATAATGAAAACCTTAAGTTACGAGTGTTTGTGGATAAGAGCGTAATGGAAGTTTTTGCCAATGATCGTCAGTGTATCGCACTAAGGGTATATCCAGACCGCCCAGATAGTACCGGTATATCATTTCGGTCCCAAGGGGTTGATAGCCAATTAGTTTTATTTAAGTCATACAAAATGAAGTCTATATGGATTTAATATTCGAAAAAATGGGAGTCTCCGATGGGAACCTCAGACAATATAGAATTAAAGCAATTAGTATGTAACAATGCATTTGTCCCTCGTTGGGAAAATTATGTTTTGTCGGACCTTGGCCCAGATGAAGTTCGGGTCCGAAGCGAATTTACGGCAGCTAAGCATGGAACAGAAAAAGGAGAAATAACTGGGGAATCTGTTTATTGCAATGTGCCTATGGACCAAGAACATAAAGTTTTTGACCGTACTCGTACTGCTCCTTATGACCCAACAAATTGGAAACAGGTTGGTAATACAACCGTAGGCACCGTAATAGCGGTTGGGAAAGAAGAGAAAACTCTTAAAGAAGGTGATCGGGTCTACGGCTATGGAGGCTTTAAAACAGTGCATCAAGGTTCCAATTTTAAACTATTACAACCTGGGTTAACCGAAGAGGCAGCCTGTTGTTTAGACCCAGCTAACTTCGCCTTAGCTGCTGTAAGAGATGGACAGATTCGGATTGGTGAGCGAGTTATAATATTTGGAATGGGTGCGATAGGTCTTTTATCCGTCCAATTAGCTAGATTATCAGGAGCGATTGAAGTGATTGCCGTAGATATGATCGAACACAGACGTGAACTTGCTTTAAGGCACGGAGCCACATTAGCAGTTAATCCAAACAAGGTCGGAGATTTTGGTATGGCATCACGGAAATGGCTCAAGGATGGAGCTGATGTTACTATAGAGGCTAGTGGAAGTTACAATGCTCTTAATCAAGCCATCAGAGCTACTCGATATGCTGGGAAAGTGGTACCTTTAGCGTTTTACCTAGGAGAAGCTAAAGGTTTATACCTAGGGGAGGAATTCCACTTCAATCAAATTGATATCATTTCTGCCAGGGCATGTAGCCATCCTCAGCGGGGGCTTTTTTGGGAAGAGGATAGGATGCTTGATACCATTATACATTTATTCAGAGAAGGTACATTAAAACCATTTGGGTTACCCGACCCTGTTGTTACACCAGATGAATTACCTGAGGTCTATGGCAAGATACAACATGCCCCTCACGAAGTTCTAAAAGTCGCTGTGAGATATTAATCGTCGACAGGGTCGTAGGGGAAGAGTACTTGGTCAAAACCCTCCGAATTATGAGTATTCTTTAATTATCGAATCAGGCATTGTAGATAGTAGGTTTATTTTGAAATATATCGCTGGTGAAAGACGTCAACACTTAAATCCTTGTACTACCCAAATACTAAAGAAGGAACCCTATGGCTCCCCCATTTTTTAAGAGAACCCTATTGTTGGTAGGGCTTTTTATTTCCGCCGTATGTTCCGAACCTCCAAATCTAGAGAAATTACCTAATGGACCATTAACTACAGAATATACCTATGAAGTAGTTAAATCTTATCCACATGATCCTAACGCTTTCACTCAAGGATTAACGATAATCGGGAACAATCTCTATGAAGGTACGGGGAATTATGGTCAGTCTTCACTACGTAGAGTCCTTTTGGAGACGGGAGAAATTAAACAAGCTCGCAATATTTCGCCAACACTCTTTGGCGAGGGAATAGCTATCTTCGATGAAAAGATTATCCAGTTAACATGGAAATCTGGAATAGGTTTCATATATGATCAGAAGACCTTTAATCTTTTGAGAAGTGTTTCTTATCCAGGGGAAGGTTGGGGGATAACATACGATGGCCATCAGTTTATTATGAGTGATGGTACATCTACTTTATATTTTCGTGACAAGGTCACCTTCGAAGAAACTAAACGAATTACGGTAAGAGATAATAAAGGCAAAGTTTCCCAACTTAATGAATTAGAATATGTTGATGGAGAAATATATGCAAACATTTGGCAAGAAGACCGAATTGCTTGTATTAACCCTTCTAGTGGTTGGGTCAATGGATGGATTGGGCTAGAAGGGCTACTTCAACCGCAAAATAGCTCTCCCGGTTCGGATGTACTTAATGGAATTGCTTATGATAATGCAAGAAGGCATTTATTTGTTACGGGTAAATTGTGGCCCAAACTCTACCAGATCCGCCGAGTAAAAAGGTAATTTTAAAAGTTAATAGCGAGAGTAAACTTGGTTATGTTTTGGAGTGTCGACGCTGTCGTATAACTGAAATCGAGACAATATCTTTGCCATGTAAGACCACCGCCGAAAGTTGGTGTTTTTATATCCCCTTCTGGGTCATAGATATAGCCAGTTCTTAGAGCTATAAAACCTTTATACCAATACTCCATTCCAACATTTAGGATATTCCCATTATTATGGAGCAATAGTCGATTAAGATCAACCGCTAATAAGAATTGACTAGACTCTAACTTAATGGCGTAAAATTCCGCCCCTATTTTAAGATTTCTTGACAAATGGTCGGCATTATCCGAATTAGTAAAGCTAATTTTCGGACCCAGATTTTGAATTGCCCCGGCTATTGAAAAACGAGATGAAATTTTTCCCTTGATGCCAATATCTATAGCAAAGCTAGTCCCTGCCTGTTTATCTACGTTCGATAATGTTGTTCGAATAAGTTTAATATTAGCACCAATTCCTATTTTTTCGTCAAGTAAGGTTCCATAGGATAGATAGATCGCTATGTCCGAACTTTTAAAAGAACCTAGGATTTCTCCAGCAGCATTAACATTTTTCTGTTCCCCCAGAGAAAGATAGGGTAGACTGAGCCCAAAGGTTCCCAAACCGTCTACAGGAAGAACATAGGACAAATTTAGGAAATAAAGGTCGTCTGCAAGGTATGGAAGCCATTTAAAGTAACTTGCAGAAAAACTACTTCTCCCCAGGAAACCGAGATTGCCTGGGTTCCAAGCTGGAATCGTTGCTCCTTGAGCGTGGGCAACACCAGTTTCTCCCATTGCCGTTGAACGGGCGTCGGGTGCTATCTGAAGGAATAGTCCACCAGTTTGGCCGATCCCTGCTTCTGTTTCATTTACAAGAGCTACTAATAGGAACCCTATAATAAAGTAACGTATTCCGTTCACGGAAATTCTCCTTTGTCCCTATTTTATGTTGAAAAAAATATAGGGTTCTTATCTTTAAACCTTTAGTACAGGGACTTAACAGATATCTCTCTGAGCGTTTATCCCTCTGCTTAAATAATAAGGAGGAAGGAATTTATTAGTATCATATCTAGTCTATTTAACCTGGCACATCAATCCAACGTCTAGTTTTCGATGCTTCCAATATAGTTTCTGCTACTATTTGGGAACGCACCCCATGATAAAACGACGGAACACATTCTCTTCCGTCACGAATGGCGGTTATAAATTCCCAAGCTTGGTCAAAACGAAAAGTCTGAAAAGTGTTGCCTTTTTGAGGATCACGAGGTGACCCAGGCAATTTGAGAAACTTTTTAGGGACATCTAGGCTCTGATATTTCTCACCTCGGGATGCTATCATTATGTTATGAGGCTTATGTAGTTGGTATGTTGCAGAGGCTTGACTACCATTTAACTCACAGATGTCATGATCACCTTCAGGTCCCCATCCCTTAGTTAATTTACCCATTTCAAATACACCAGTGACCCCTGATTTAAATTCGGCGATCCAGGCAACCCAATCTTCCACATCCTGTGGTTCACAAGATTTTCCTTCTATCGTCTGGGTTCTGGAGACTACCTGTTTTAATGAAGCACATACTGTCTTAATTGGACCAAGAAGATTTTCTGCAAAATCAATACGATGGATTCCCATGTCTCCAAGCTCTCCCATGGCAGCCATACGTCGATATTGACGCCAGCCTACGTAATCATCACCCCAATCTTGGAGCCGTTGGAAACGAGCATGCCGGATATCGCCAAGCTTTCCTTCATCCACTATTTGTTTTAGGTATCGCATGCCGGGGACGAATCGGTAAGTAAAGGCGGTCATATGCCTAACACCCCGGTTGCGTGCTGCTTTATACATATTAGAGGCTTCTTTAATAGTCATTCCTATTGGCTTTTCGCAGAGTACGTGACAGCCTGCACCAATAGCTTTAAGAACAAGGTCATGGTGGTATACGTTGGGGACAGATATAGCCACAGCTTCTGGTTTTACATGTTTTAGGAAGCTGTCTATATCAGTATAACCCTCAGTGATATTCCACTGTTTTTGTCTCTCAGATAATAAGGGTTTATTGACTTCGCAAAGGCCAACTATTTCTACTCCAGGAATACGAGAGAATCCGGGGTAATGTACCATTTCACATACCGCCCCAAGTCCAATTAGGCCAATACGGATTTTTTTGATAGACATACTATAATTCCTTTTGAGTGGGTATTAATTCAATTGAGATCCCACAAACTAAGCTGTTGGGAAATAATTTGAATAACTTTTTCAAGCCCTCCAGCACCAATTACAGTTGCCTGTTCTTGGTATAGTCCTTTTCCGTAATCTCCCTCTGGTAAGAGGTATCCACCTGTACCATTAGTATTACACATAACAACAACAATTATAGCTGTTTTGGGGAAATGAGTTCGTAATTCACGTTGTAGTAAATTATAAGGTTCTCCGTTGACCATCACTAGCACCGCTTCCCCCATGCGCCACAAAGTAATACCATAAGGCAAAATTTTTGATCCTGGAGGAAGATTTTTAATACGTTTCATTGCCCTAGTGATACGTTCAATCTTTGCACGACAATCACCGGCCTCCTTATTCTGTCGATTAGATATTGCTATTTCCTCTTTTTGGCACCACTCCGCAAACTCGTCATCAAGTTCTTTCTGGGTTGGCAAATCTAATAAGGGCACATTCAAAGTTATAACGGTAGAATTGAAATGTTCCTGTTGGTATTTGCGATTGGCATCCACCGCAACGTGCCGCCAGACACCAATAGTAGCACCAGATATCACTGGACCATCATAATGCATTTCGTGCCCACCAGGGAGGAGTCCTTCCAGAGCAGAAAGAGCAGCATACCCTAACTGTCGCCCGTTCTGATCAGCCACCTCGGTTTCCCCTACAAAACCGAAGCGAGGCCCGAGGTCTCCACACGCACCAAGCAAAAATACACAAGGAGAACCTGTTTCCTTTTCGATTATTTCTCGCATTGCCCCCGGATAATCGGGGCTAATTAAAGTATTATCCCAAGCCAAAGTTGTTGGATGGCAACCGTAATTAATTATAGTGGCAACAAGGTTACCGCTCTCTTGATCCTTAATCTTGGTTACTAAGATTGTATTGTCTCCGGGACGATCAGGATTAGTGCCACAGACATAAAATTGGTTGTCATTATCCCAATAATCTCGATTATAAGCAAGGTCGCAACTTCCATATCCGAAAGAAATTTCCACTGGTTTGATTCTAGAAAGAACTTTTTTAATTGTTACAGCAAGGTCTGATGCAAGTCCTTTCAAGTATCCTGGAATTAATGACCCTCCCTCTTTGTTTATTCGGTCTGGGTCAAAATTACCAGCTGCATGGGTGTGGGAGAATGTAATAACGATACATTCTGATGGTAATCCGGTATTCGAAGAAAGATTATTTGTAAGTTGTTTTAAATCACCGGGTTGTAACCACCCGAGGTCAAGACTAATTAGGAGATTGACCTCAGTTCCTTTAAGCCCTTGAAAAGCTAAAACTGAACCAAGGAGTGGTTTATGTAAACCAGTAGATGCATCGTGTTTTGCGGCACCCCAGCTTCGGTGATTTATTCCAGTGGGGGGAGTTATATCAACCCTCTCTAAACCAAAGTTGCACCGAGCCATCGGCATCGTTATAGTACGTTGACTCATTATTTTAACCTTTATGTTTTTCGGAAAAAGTGGTTGCTGAAGAATTACTAGTTTAGCAGCAAATGCTCCGCCGAAATTAGATACTAGAAGAGTTATTGTCAAGGTTACTCATGAATATCCAGGATTTTTACGGCCATGCCTCTTTGCAAACAACCTGGGCCATGGTGTAAAGCATTTTGGCCAAAAGTAGGACTTGGTCCTTCAAATATTCGGTATTTTGCTAAGGTCCTTAATGGTTCTTTGTCAGAAAGTCCTGTCTCCTGTTCAACGAGGATTGTGCTGCAACGCCCACAGGGTTTTACTATATCCAGATCTACATCTCCAATTTGTATTTTTTTCCACTTGTCTTCGGCATAAGGTGGGCAGTCGGCAACAACAATATTGGGTCTAAATCGGTTCATTTGGACCGATTTTGCTAACCTAGCGTTCAAGTCAGCTAGTGAGCCTTCAGAAATTATAAGAATAGGAAAGGAATCAGCAAATCCGACCTGATCTTCGGAGCCAGAAGCATAACAGGGATCTACAGATCTAACAAAATTTGGATTAAAAAATAGGAGACGACTGGAATTTCCCAAAAATGTGCTAAACCAATCTGCTGCCTCATTTCCCTGGTCAATCCCTTGGCATATATCGCCCCAAATATCCACTTCGCGAGTAGTTCCTGTTATTTGGCATGAAACTGACAAGGCTTCCATATTGGGGGCTGATATTGAGAGATCGGAATCGTTTAAGATCGGCTGTACGGTTGACAAAGCTGGAACTTCTCTCTGTGTTATTATTTTCCCCATTTTATTGATGATAACCCACGATCGATCTAGATATATCCCTCGGGAGTCTAAGCTTGCTTTTTGCAATTCTTGTCCTGCACAGGACTTAATGGGATAGATATGTAGTGAGGAAATGTAGGGCATTGAAGTTCCTTTCCAGGAAGAATATAGCGATTAATCTCTTTTGTTTCCTAATCCTCGAGTGGTGCCTTTATATATAACTCTGGTTCTTTGCGGTTTAATAGCAATCTGTGTTATTACTGTTCCAGGACGCTGATCTAAGGCTTGGGCCACAGCGTCAGCAATACATTCCGGAGTAATATATTCATCAGGTTCTTCCCCAGGTTTAAAGTCTGCACTATCGTAAAATGGTGTTTGTGTCATATCTGGGTACAGCGTTACAACACGGAGCCCCCTTTTTCTAACTTCACTGAAAAGTGATTGCCCAAATTGATGTAGACCTGCTTTAGTAGCGCTGTAAGCGGATCCAAACGGTCCCGGGTTTAAGGCTGCGGTTGATGCTATATTGATGACATATCCCTGCGATTCCTCCAAGTATTTTAAGGTCGCCCGGGTTAATATCATAGGTGCTATCAAGTTTGTTTTTACCATTTGTTCTATTCGTTTAGGAGCCATCGTAGCATGGGGCCCAAAAATCCCTATGCCAGCATTGTTTACGAGCACTTTTAAGGAGCCAGTTTTTTGGATCAGGGCCTTTGTGGTTTCAAGCAGTAGTTGTGTATCTGTGATATCGCATTCAATAGGATGGAATCGGTTGTGGTTATAAGATATCTTAGATTTATCTCTAGTATAACCGTAAACGTTAAATCCCAATTCTACCAGACGTTGTGCTATAGCCAAGCCAATTCCTGAAGAGGTTCCGGTAACCAGTGCTACTTCCATATACCTATTTGCTCCTCTCTAAAATAGTTCTTCAAGCACTGACGGATGAATTCGGTTATATTAGAGCGTATTTCCACTGGATAAGTCATAGTAGACCCTTCTTGAATATAATTATCAAACAAAATGGGAGTATCCTGACGCTGTTTTTTTAGGCGTTGGAAATAACTCTTTGTCATACGAAAAACCCCAATAGTAACGTCACGCACAGTTGCTGGATCAATTTGTTTAAAAGTTTCTTCGAACATTTTTCCATATATCGATCGCCAAGATGGTACAGCCAGAACTGGATCGAAACAAAGACGAATTGGCCAACCATCTTCTATAGCTAATTTTATAGCATCTAAGCGCTGTTGGAATGGAGGTGCTCCTAACTCATAATGGCGGGATATCTGGTCGGGAGAAATTGTCCAAGCTAATATAACTCGCTCAGAAGACTGGAGCGTCTGGATAGCATGGTAGGCAGCACTCTTAGTTCGTATTTCAACTAGTAGTTCTGGTTGTTGTTGCACAAAGTTTATCCATTCTTGGCAATAGGGGATAATGGATTCAAATGCAAGTAGGTCAGTATCGTAAGAGATACATAAATACAAGGGCTGACTCGGTATAGTTCTATTCTTTATCCCCTTCCGAGTAGCTGAAAAATAATCTTCTAAATTAACAAAAGCTACTATGTTTGCTGATGGATACATGCCTTGCAGGTAACAATAGTCACAATTATACACACAATTTAACATAGGCGTGTTATAATAGAAGTTCTCAAGATTGAAATTCTGGCTATTATTCGAACCTTGATATAGGAAATTATCTTTCTTGACAGCCAAAATTAGTTTCATGCTAGCTTTTTGGTTTTGGAAGTGTTGTCTTGGTCGGGCAAAGATTGTTTTATAGTCGTCAACATCTACTATAATTGCTTTGGGAAATCGATCTCGAACCATTTGGGTTAACGGGAAATCGTATGCAGCTCGTTCGATATAAATATGGGAAAAATTATTTAATCGAGAGTTTTCTAAGAAGTTTTTCAAAGTAAAATTCACTTTCTTGCTTGGTTGAAACTGTGGTTTCTACAAAACTTGATAGAACAGGGAGATCACCCCCTGTTTTTAGCTTGTACGTTCTAACCTGGTCAACTAATAATTTCTTGCGGTTGGCTGTTAAACGCAGTTGACAACTGATTTCTTCTATTGTCTGGAGGTCAAAATTGGTTAAAACATCGGGTTTTTTATCTGAGAAATTTTGATAGGCCGCAATAGTTAAATCTATATCTTCTAAGGCCTGTTTTATTAATGTATTAACAAAGTTTTTTTCAATTCGTTGTATATCAAGGTGATCAGACACGACTTTGATACAACATATACGATGAGGTGGGAGGAAACTAGAAGCTGCCTGAAAGAACCCAGCAGCTTCCATATCTACTAGTCCAGTAGCCAGAATCTCAGTATCTCTATTCTTTAGAGGATGGTCTACAGTAGTGAGGCTGTTTTCGGCAAAGGGAGTTTTTATAAAAATATCAGGGAGAAAAGATTTTCCGGTCGTTTGTTCCATAATTTTATGGATGAGAAAACTATCTCCAATCTTAACGGTTCCTTCTCCCGATTTTTTTGTGTGTCCCGCTATCCCTATATTAAAGATCACGGCCTTGTTCCAGTTCTGGACATTTGCTATTAAATAAGAGGTTGCTATGGCAGACTTTATACGTCCAACTCCTGTTATAGCTAACCAGAAATCATTTCGTCGAAAAATAGGCAGGGCAAAAGAACTGTCCTGCTTCAATTTGAAACGAGCAATTACAGGCTGAGCTTCAGCATGAAGTGCGACAGTCATTAAGACAGGCATGAAATATATCCGAGCTAAGGGATATTGGTTTAGATTTAAACTGGAAAACAAGACAGTTTTTTTCTATTCTCACAGTTTTAACACGATTTAAAAAGTTTTTTAAAATTGGATCTTCGTATAGTTGTTTTATTAAATTATTTTTACGAATATCATTCATAAACTCTTCAGGAAGAGGTTTTCCAGAGACGACCAGTCTGTCGATAGTGATTTGAAGTTTGGAATCAATAATAACCGCTTCAAGGTCCGCAATGCCATTAAGGAATTTGTCTTGATAACGATTATTAAAAATCCCTAGGGGAACCCTGATTTCTGCTGTAAGATGGTTATTGTGAATCATTACTCGTCCCATCCCCCGTAGTTTGGAAAAACTCTTGGAATATTCCAGTAAAGCATTGAGATCATTGTCCGAAAGAGAAAGCTCTTTAATTTCTGATCCTGAAATTAAGGAATCAATACAAGTTTCAAACAGGTCTAAAGATAGCTGGGCTTCGGCCCGAGTTGACACATTACGAGAAAATGCATGGGGCGTCGAGCTAGCGTAACGGTTGACGAGATCCAGACTCGTTTTATTTATAAAGTAATAAATTCCAAAAGCAATAGAGGTAAGCAAAACGATTATGAGAAGGCATCCACCTATCCCAAGGGGTGTTTTCATAACATATTATCCACAGTGTTTTTATTAAATATGATGTCACCACCCAGGAGAGTCATTTGACAGGTAAGACGGAACGGCCATAAACGAGTATCTCCATGGGAATCAGTAAACTCAAAATTGTCCTCTTCGAGTTCAAATATCGACACATCAGCAGTTGAGCCTGGAGACAGAGACCCTAGTTCTGGTCTACCAATAACTTTGGCTGGTATCGAAGAAGTAGAGCAGATAATATCTTCAATTGGCATACCAAGGTTCAACATTTTTGACATAGTAGTTGGTAAATCGTAAACTGGTCCGTTAACGTTCATGGTATACAAATCTGTGCTTATGGTATCAGGAAAAAATCCATGCTCAAAAGCTGATTTAGCGACATCAAACTTGAAACTTCCTGCTCCGTGCCCTACATCCATAATTATTCCCCGGGTCCGGCCTTCTATAACGTCTTCCCAGATTGAATGATGATCATCCAATATTCCATGAGAATGTCCATGGTAGATATGAGTAATTATATCACCAGGTCTTAAAAGGTCCATTATTTCCCCTATCGAGCAGGGCGTATTGCCAATATGAACCATGACCGGGACTCCCGCCTGTTGAGCTGCGTTTATAGCAAGTTTTGTGGGTTCAATCCCATTATTGCCGATAAGGTGCTGGCCTTGTCGTACTTTAATCCCAGTAATTATGTCATGGTTATCAGTTACTGTGGTTGTAGAACGATCTACATCGACAAAACGAAGGCTTGCCAATTCAGGTGTGTCTGCTGTCGGAATACCTACCCTAGAAATATTTGAAAATCCTAAAACTCGAGTTCGTGATTTGTTTACGACGCTACTTCGAAAAGCATCAACACTAGGCCAACTGGAGCTACCAGCATCAACAATTGTTGTTACTCCGGTTGATGGGCAAAAATCGTCCGGGACTAATCCAATATCTGTAAATTCCCAACATATATGGGCGTGGAGATCGATTAGTCCAGGAAATACATATAGGCTAGATACGTCTATTACAATATAATCTTCAACCGGAAGGTTATCTCCGATTTTTGAAATTGAACCATTTCGAATAGCGACATCGCAGGAACGGTTTATGTTTTGTGATGGATCAACTACAGTGCCACCTTTAAGCAGTATATTTGATTGGTTGCCAGATTTATTGATCATAGATATACTCTTTTTAGAAAATTAACAAATTATCCCCAGCAAATTTTATCGTTTTGTTTTGCAATAGCAGGGATCAGCTTTTTTCGTCTGTTATGTGTATCCAAGCTTTTTAAGCTCATGCTCTTTTTTTCGCCATGAAGGTCGGACCTTTACTTGCAGGTCAAGGTAGATCGAACGATCAAGAAAATCTTCGATGGCTTTTCTTGCGGATGTGCCTATATGTTTCAACATGTTTCCGCTTTTGCCTATAACTATACTTTTTTGTGAGTTTCTCTCAATAATGATGTTCGCCTGGATAAAAGCAGTGCCGTTGGGTCGGTCAGTAAAGCTCTCAACAAATACAGCTAAAGCATAGGGAAGCTCATCATGTAAGGCAAAGAATAAATGTTCACGGATTATTTCACTTACAAAAAATCTTTCAGGTTGATCAGTTAGCATATCTTCTGGATACAATGCGGGGCCAATTGGAAGAAGACGAATAATAGTATCTAGTAAAGGAGCTAATCCATCTTGTTTAAGAGCTGAAATAGGCACGATATCGGTAAAAGGGAAAGACTCTTTAGCTTGTTTTATCATGGGCAGCAGGGAGTCTTTGGAGATTTTGTCTATCTTATTTATAGCTAGAATAATCGGTCCCCGACAGTGCTTAAGAAAGTTAATAAATTGTTCGTCTAAACAATGAGTAAATCTCGGAGCATCTATGATCGCTACAGCCATATCAGTATCGTTCATAGTTTGGAGCGCAGATTGTAGCATATATTCTTGGAGTCGATATTGGGGTTCGAGTAGTCCAGGAGTATCCAAAAACAAAACTTGGGTTTTATTCTTTGTAAGGATCCCCAAAACTCTTTGACGCGTAGTCTGAGGTTTGGAGGTAACAATAGAAAGACGTTGTTCGAGTAGGGAGTTCATCAGGGTTGATTTCCCCACATTTGGCTTTCCAACAAGGGCTACAAATCCGGCCCGATTTGATTCGACTTTTGTAGGACCTACCATATGATTAGCATTTTCCATTCGAAACTATCCTTTTCTCATAGTAATATAGATAATAAGCGATAATTCCAAAGAGCGGAATTCCCCTTCATAACCCTCTGGCAAAAACTTGATATACCGGTAATCCTATATATTACGCTTATTTAATGCCGTTGTTGTAAATAAATATAAATATTTGTTTATAAGATATAGAATTTTAAGGAGTTGTGTGCCTAAATCTTAGTAATGAAAGTATATGAGTCCGTTAGATTTTTATGTCAGTAAGATAGGTATTGCCTTCTTCAAAAACTTAATCGTGTTCATTCCCCCCAGTTTTGCAACGTCTTTGGACTTGATAAATACATGAAAGAACAATATTTTATCATATCTTGATTAGTAAGTAATAGGGAGTACTTATTTTCCTAAAGGGGTTAATACTATGGGCATCTACATTCTTCTTGGAATGATTCTGATCGCCTATTCAATTTCTGCAGTATTCTACTTTCGCCATTTTTTTAATAAAAGCTCTAAGGTGGGGTTGTGTGCTAGTTTTTGCCTGATACTTGCGCTAGTGTTACAAAGTATTTTCCTTCTCTCTCGGGCAATCGCCTCGAGCCACGCACCTTTTGTGGGATTGCACGAATCGACCAGTTTTTTCGCATGGCTGGTCGCTTTCGTTTATATATTTCTTGAACGTTATTTTAATGATAGGTCGCTCGGCATATTAGTCTTACCCTTAGTTATAGCAGCAAATATAGTGTCTGTGCTGTTTATTAGCCCTGTAGATCCTCTGCCAGTCTTGTTGCTTAGCCCATGGTTTAATTTTCATGTCACTGCTAGTTTTTTCGCATATGCAGCTTTTTCTTTCTCTTTCATTACTGGATTGCTTTATCTGATACAGATGTACTATATCCACCATCGTCGGGTCGGTTTAGTGTTCTCACGATTACCCGCATTGGGGATGCTGGACGAGATGAATTTAAAAGCTACGTTGGTAGGGTGGCTGTTTCTGTCTATTAGTATAGGTACAGGTATCTGGTGGGCGACTACTGTTTGGGATTCGGTCTCATCTTGGTTTTTGGATCCTAAAATTCTCTGTGTATTGTTAAGTTGGTTTATTTACACTTCTCAGTTGATTACTCGTTATATGATCGGTTGGCAGGGTAAGAGAGCAGCTTTCCTCTCAATAGCTGGCTTTGCTTCAGTGCTTTTAGCCTATCTCGGTGCAGGAATTTTAACCAGTTACCACGTTTTTGAATAAATTTAACGAAACAGTTAATTATGAAGAAGTACTATCCAGCGTTCATAGATATAGAGAACCAGCCTTGTCTAGTTGTGGGAGGAGGTTGCGTTGCTGAAGAAAAAATAGAAGCCCTACTTGAATGCAAAGGGAAGGTTTCTGTCATTAGCCCTGAATTAACAAATGAGTTGAGCAAAAAAGTTGAGAATGGTGATATTTTATGGGAGTCAAGGAAGTACATAACTGGTGCGGTCCAGGGGTATAGGATAGTTATTTCCGCAACAGATTCTCAAAAAGTTAATGAACAGGTATATCGGGATGCTGAAATCAGGGGTATAATGGTGAATGTCGTTGATATACCACCCCTTTGTCGTTTCATAGTTCCTTCCATAGTACGCCAACGTGATTTGTGTATAGCAATTTCCACGGGAGGGAAAAGCCCAGCATTAGCTAAAAAGATTAGAGTTGAACTGGAAACAAAATTCGGGGATGAATATGCTGATCTGGTAGATTTATTGGGGGAATACCGACCTCTTATGCAGAGAAAATATCCAGATGATATAAATATTCGCGCGAGATTGTGGACATCACTAGTAGATTCAGATATCCTTGATCTTATACGCGCTGGTCATTTAGATAAAGCACGCGATAGGGTTGAGTCATGCATCTTACACTTGTCGGATTAAGTCACCATACCGCACCGATCAATGTGCGTGATCAAACAGCACTACAAGATAAGCTTCAGGAGAAAGTTCTCTCTTTTATCGACTCCTCTAGTGATATTTTAGAAGCTGTTTTACTATCAACCTGTAACCGTAGTGAGATCTATACGACATCGGTTGAAGAACAGATTGATTCCAAGTCTATTGAAGTGTGGTTTCATGAAATACACGGTGTAAACCAAGGAGTTTTATCTCCCTATCTATATAATCGGAAAGAAGAAGAAGTTATCAGGCACCTTTTTCGGGTTGTCTCAAGTTTGGATTCTCTTGTGATAGGAGAGCAACAAATTCTTGGCCAGGTCAGAGATGCTTATGTGCAGGCATTAAATACGAAAACTACAGGCACTGTCCTTAATCGGATGTTCGAGAAAGCATTGGCTGTTGGGAAATCTGTACGAGAAACAACAGAAATTGGTGAAGGATCGGTATCGGTAAGTTCTGTCTCAGTGGAACTTGCTAAAAAGATATTTAAAGACCTGAAGCAACACACAGCTATGTTGATTGGTGCCGGAGAAATGGCCGAATTAACTGCAGAATACCTAGTTTCACAGAACATAAAAAGGCTTATTGTTGCAAATCGAACATATCAGCGAGCAGCTGACCTTGCACAGCGTTATGACGGTATCGCTGTGTCATTGGACGATGGCCTATTGATGATCCCAGATGTAGATATCGTTATCAGTTCTACAGGGGCAAAAGAACCAATATTGCGTAAGGAACAAATGGGTGATATCATGCGTGAAAGGCGCAATCAACCGATTTTTTTGATTGATATAGCAGTGCCCCGTGATATTGATCCCCGAGTGCGAGAATTGTACAATGTTATCCTATATGATATTGATGATTTGCAGTCAGTGGTGGCCGAAAATTCTAAGGCCCGTAAAATCGAAGCGCAGAAAGTAGAATCGATCGTGAATTTGGAAGTGGAAAAATTTCTAGAGTGGTATAAAAATCTTGCCGTTGCGCCAACGATAGCACAACTAAGATTTTTTGCGGATGAAGTCAGAAACAAGGAATTAAACCGGGCTATGGCTCAATTAGACCATTTAACTGACAAAGATCGAAATACAATAGAAGATATGAGCCGGGCGATCATTAATAAGTTATTGCATGAACCTACTGTGCAGCTTAGAAAAACTTCTGAGTCAGAATATAAAGACTATCACCTCTTAAGCCTCCGCCACCTATTTGGTCTGGATGAAAAAGAGAACGAAAAAACCAGTTTAGGCGATGACTAGTATTTAATTTTACTGATAATAATTTTTTAAACTCATGAATAAGACTCTCTCTATAGGTACCCGGGGAAGCCCTCTAGCACTTGTTCAAGCTCAATCTGTAGCTCGAGCGATTGAAGTAGCAAACGATGGTATTTCTGTAGAGGTACGTATAGTTAAAACTAAGGGTGATACTGTTCATGATGTCCCTCTCGAGACTTTTGGCGGCGAGGGTGTTTTTGTTAAGGAATTGGAAAGAGCATTATTGGAGGAGGAGATAGATTTAGCAGTCCATAGTCTTAAGGACCTCCCAACAACTCTTCCTGATGGTTTGGTCATTGCTTCTGTTCCGGAACGTATAGATGCCCGTGATGCTCTTGTTAGTAAAAATGGATATAAGTTTGAACAATTACCTGAAGGAGCTGTTGTGGCTACCGGAAGCATAAGGCGTCGAACTCAGTTACAATACAGTCGCCCCGATCTAACATTTACTGGTATTCGGGGAAATATTGATACTCGATTAAAGAGGTTGAAAGAAGAAAATGGTCCTGATGGAATCATCTTAGCGGTTGCTGGTTTGCACCGGTTGGGTTGGTTAGATAAAGTAACCCAAATTCTCTCTCCAGATCTTTGCATGCCAGCGGTTGGCCAGGCAGCACTAGCGATTGAAACCCGACTGGATGACCTGTTACCATTAGAAGCTGCTCAGCGTATTGAACATCATCCATCACGACTAGCCGTGACTGCTGAGCGATCTTTCCTTCATGGGATTGGTGGTGGTTGCCATTCTCCTGTTGGAGCCTGGGGGAGAGTTGAAAAAGGTTTATTTAAATTAGATGCTGTTGTCGGGACGAATGATGGTAGTGAGATTATTCGTCATTCTACCGACGGTAAACCTGAAGACGCACAAAACCTAGCAATACAATTAGCTAAGCTTATCTTAGTACAGGGACGAAAATAAATTGAATGTAAAGCAACATCATATGCGAAAAAAAACTTCTAAATCTAATTGTAAGGTTTACTTAGTAGGTGCTGGCCCAGGCGATCCTGGATTGATTACTGTGAAGGGCTTAAATTGTATCCGTGAGGCTGATGTTATCATAGCAGATTATTTGGTTGATAAAAACTTATTAGGTGAGGCCCCTGAGGACGCTGAATGTATCCATGTCCCATGGTCTCAAGACCGGCAAGAAAAGATCAATGAGCTATTGGTATATTATAGTAGAGCAGGAAAGATGGTGGTTAGATTAAAAGGTGGGGATCCTTTTGTCTTTGGCCGCGGTGGAGAAGAAGGTCTGCATCTTCGAGATCATAGTATTCCATTCGAGGTTGTCCCAGGAATAACGGCAGCGGTTGCCGTCCCAGCATACGCTGGGATCCCAGTCACCCATCGTGAAATTACTTCAACAATGACTGTTATTACAGGGCACGAATCGCCAGGAAAAGATCGGACTGACCTCGACTGGGAGGCTATAGCCAAACGGATTGGTACTCTTGTTTTTTATATGGGAGCTCGAAACCTAGCTGTTATAGTAGAAAAATTAATTAAACATGGGCGTGCACAGGAAACTCCTGTTGCTTTAATACAGTGGGGAACAACATATAAACAAAGAACACTTGTTGGTACCCTAACTGACATAGTGTCAAAATCCCAAAAATCTTCTTTTACTCCGCCTGTTCTCATAGTAGTTGGGGAAGTAGTTGCTTTAAGAGAAAATTTAAGTTGGTTCGAATTAAAACCTCTATTTGGAAAACGGGTCTTAATAACTCGAGCTCGTGGCCAGGCTGGTGAACTCTCTGAATCTCTTTTGCGGGTAGGCGCTGAACCAGTGGAAATGCCACTGGTTCGAATAGAAAAACCAGATAACTGGTCGAAAATTGATTCATTCCTCTCTAATCTTTCTAGTTTTAATTATTTGGTATTTACAAGTGTGAATACTGTCGATGCATTTATGGATCGACTCTACAAAATTGGTTTAGACATTAGATCATTAGGTGGTCTTTTTGTCGCCGCAGTGGGAGAGGTTACCTCAGAGGCTCTCCGTAACTGGGGTATAGAGGCTGATCTTTGTCCAGAAGAGTCCCGGGCTGATAAGCTAGTTGACGCCCTGAGGAGCACTTGTGATTTACAAGGTGCTCGCATATTTTTCCCATCATCAGATATTGCTGGAACTAACTTATTGGACGGGCTAACTGGCGCTGGTGCATTTGTGACAGCGATTCCATTTTACAAGACGAAGCTGGAGAGCCGCTTGTCTGATGAAGTAGAATCTATGTTTATAAACAAAGAAATTCACATAGTGACATTTGCAAGTCCCTCGGCAGTGTCCGGTTTTACAAAAGCATTAGGAAGAAATATATCACAATATACGAGAGATGTCCGGATTGCTTGTATTGGTCCAGTTACCGCTGAAGCAGCTACCAGAGCGGGTCTATCTGTAGATATTATTTCCGGTCAAGCATCTATCCCTGGGCTGGTAGAAGCGATAGTAAATTATAAACTGGCAACATAAGATTCAGAATAATAATTGCTTTGTAAAGAGCCTCTTGCATATATTCGGTGGGCTTGATTAAAAATAAGAAAATAGATTGTATAAATATATTTAGTGTCCCTTTTAACAAAAATGACATATGCCTTACTGTCCCGAGTGTGAATACGAATATCCAAAACGGCTTGAACAGTGTCCTGTCTGTGCTAGTTCTTTAGTAGATCGTCTAAAAGATGAATCAAGTTGGGTTTGCGACGAGTGCAAAGAAGAAGTTCCAAAGGATGCCATGTTTTGCCAAGTTTGTGGCACTATATTTATAGAAAGTTTAAGGTGTTTTAGCCATCCAGATGATTCTGCTCACGGTAGTTGTGTGGTTTGTGGAAAGTACCTATGTTTAGAGTGTGGTATTCGTCGCTTAGGGCAGTATTTCTGCAAAAAACACGGATTACTTGAAGAGCTACCACTCAAGGATGAATTTCTCCAAAAGGCTGAGGATAGAGAAGCATGGTCCCTTCACGGGTTTTTTGTCAAGCACGGGCTCGAATGCCGAATATTATCGAGAGGTAAGGATGACGGTTTGTTTTTGGGAAAAGAATTTCCAGAATTAGTTAAAGTAATAATTCCGTCGAAAGACAGGACTAAAGCCCAGCTATGTATCAAAACCCACTCTGTCAACGAGGAGCAGGTATTGTTCCAGTGCGAACGTTGCAGCGCTTTGAGTAAATTTGAATACGAAAGTTGCACTAATTGCGATGGACCTTAATTGATCGACAGCAGATAGGAGATAATGGATGCCATTTCCACTTCATCGTTTACGTCGTTTACGTCGCAGTGAGAGCCTTCGTCGGATGGTCAGAGAAACTCGCCTCACCGTAGACAGCCTAATATATCCAATATTTATTTGCCCAGGGGAAAATGTTAATTATCCTATAGATTCTATGCCAGGGGTCTGTCGATTATCGGTAGACCAAAGTGTTGAAGTGTGCCGGGAAGTAGTAGATCTGGGTATCCCGGCAGTTATGCTTTTTGGTGTTCCAGAATATAAGGATAACTACGGTTCTGAAGCGTATGCTGAAAATGGAGTCGTTCAGAAAGCTATTCGGGCGATTAAGGAAGCCACCCCAGAACTGATAGTCATTGGGGACGTATGTCTTTGTGGGTATACCGATCATGGACATTGCGGCATAATTAGTGAAGAAAAAGTGGAGAACGATTCTACATTAGATCTTTTAGCTAGAATAGCTCTTTCTCAAGTAAAAGCGGGAGTTGATATCGTGGCTCCCTCAGACATGATGGATGGGCGAGTAGGTGCTATACGAAATGTTCTTGATAAAGAGGATTTCATACAAATCCCAATTATGGCTTATTCAGCTAAGTATTCTTCAGCATATTACGGACCATTTCGTGATGCTGCAGAGTCCAGCCCTAAGTTTGGTGATCGGCGTTCCTATCAGATGGATCCGGGAAATACTGATGAAGCACTTAGAGAGGTAGAACTAGACCTTGAAGAAGGATCGGATATAGTAATGATAAAGCCTGCGCTGGCATATCTTGATATAATTTACCGGGTGAAGACCACCTTCCAAGTACCATTAGCTGCTTATAATGTGAGTGGGGAATATGCTATGATTAAAGCAGCTGGGAAAATGGGTTGGATAGATGAGGAAAGTATCGTTTTTGAATCATTAACAGCTATCAAAAGGGCTGGGGCAGATTTGATTTTAACCTACTTTGCTCGTGATATAGCTCGTAACCTCTGAAAATAATAACAGGTATTCAATTACTAAATTATTGCCCTATAACAATATTCGGCTGCCTATCGGCTAACCATTTTTAATGGGCATAGAATAAATGGAGTCACTTCAATGAATCGTTCTCGTTCTATTAATCTCTTTGGAAAAGCGCAACAACTTATGCCAGGTGGGGTAAATAGTCCCGTACGAAATTTTGGAAGAGTTGGCGGGAATCCCATTTTTATGGAAAAGGGCGAGGGGGCGAAGGTTTACGATGTAGATGGTAACGAATATATTGATTATCTGGGCTCATGGGGACCTCTCATACTTGGTCATAGTAATCCAGAAGTTGTAGAAGCTCTTAAGGTTGTTTGTGGACAGGGTATAAGTTTTGGTACTTCTACAGAAGCTGAACTTCGGCTAGCTGAACAAGTCCAAAAGGCTTTCCCATCCATCGAGCTAGTCCGAATGGTTAATTCAGGGACAGAGGCAACCATGAGCGCGTTACGTGTCGCTCGTGGTTATACGGGCCGTGATTTGGTGGTAAAATTTGAAGCAGGATACCATGGCCATGGAGATAGTTTTTTAGTTGAGGCTGGTTCAGGTGTCGCCACTTTTGGTATACCTGATAGCCCCGGTGTGCCGGCGAATCTGGCTAAGATGACCATAAGTCTTCCCTACAACAATATTGAGGCTGTTCGCCGTACCCTTTCAGAGCAAGGGAAGAAGATCGCTTGCGTAATAGTAGAACCGGTTGCTGGTAATATGGGTATGATCCCACCAATCCCTGGTTTTTTGGAAACTATCAGAGAAGAAACCGAGAAAAATGGAATAGTTCTAATATTTGATGAGATCATTACGGGGTTCAGGATAGCTTTTGGTGGTGCCCAAGAAAGATTTGGGGTCGTTGCTGATATGACCTGTCTGGGGAAAATAATTGGTGGAGGACTTCCTGTTGGTGCTTATGGAGGTCGGCAAGATATTATGGAATCTGTAGCACCTGTTGGATCTATTTACCAGGCTGGGACACTTTCAGGAAATCCATTAGCCATGACTGCGGGTTATGAAACATTAAAGCAACTTCAGGCCCCTGGTGTATACGAACGACTTGAAACAATAGCTGGGCGCCTGGGTGATGGGTTGCGTGCAGCTGCGGAAGAAGCAGATGTGCCAATTCATTTGAACCGTCTAGGCTCCATGTTAAGTATTTTCTTTACTGACCAACCGGTTAAGGATTTTAATTCAGCGACTACATCGAATGCAGATCAGTATGGACGTTATTTTTGGAATATGCTAAATAGAGGAAATTATTTAGCTCCATCACGCCTAGAAACTGGATTTGTATCTCTAGCTCATACTGAAGAACACATTGAGTCGACTCTTATAGCCGCCAGTGAGAGCTTAAAAGATATAGCGAATTAATGTTCAATAAAAATTAATAGACTATAGTAGGTTAAGGTGATTAAAGTAATTTTCCCCTTCCCCTCAAGGAGATCCGGAGTGAATAACAAGAACAGATCTGTTGGAACGGGAATAGCAGCTTATTTAGTCATAACGATATTAATACTAAGTTGTGGAGGCAATACTAGTCCGACAAAGTCATCCCAACCTTCCTCGCCTCCGCCTTCTAGCCCCCCTGCTCCTCCTATCCCAACAAGAATAACGATTGATCCATCTACGACTACCTTGGAGACAATTGGAGGGACCATGCAGCTTACTGCCCGAGTTATGGATCAACGGAATAATCTTATGACAGGGCAAGTATTAACTTGGACAAGCAGTAATACGGCGGTTTCGACAGTAAGTTCATCTGGCTTAGTAACAGCAGTAGGGAATGGGAGTGCTCTGATTTCGGCTCGTATTGGTGCAGCCTCAGGCAGTGCAAGTATTACCGTTTCTGAGCCTGTTCCAACAAGAATATCAATAACACCCTCTTCGACATTACTAGAAGTGATAGGCCAGAGTATACAGCTCTCTGCCAGTGTTCGTGATCAGCGTAACAAAGTCATGGTTGGATCAACAGTAACTTGGCTAAGTAATAATGAGACGATAGTAATAGTAAATAGCGAAGGTATTGTTACAGCTGTTAATGAGGGTACCGCGGTTGTTATAGCCAAGTTAGACAGTATTATTGGTACCGCAACTATCAATGTTTCAGAGCCAGTCCCAACGAGGATCACTATCACACCATCTTCGGCTACTTTGGGAGCACTCGGCGAGCAGATACAATTAACTGCATTAGTCAAAGATCAACGTGGAAACGAAATGCCAGAAGCCCTCGTAGCCTGGTCAAGTAGCAATGAAAATATTGCCAGTGTCCAGGAAGGTATTCACCAGAATAAAATAGCTCTAGTAACAGCCCTTAGTAATGGCTTAGTCGACATATCGGCACATATTGGATCGGGTCCAACTGGTAGCATATCAATAACAGTTTCCCAAGTTCCAGCGTTTGTTACTCTAACTTCAAATAACCAGTTGCTAACTGATTTTTGGGAAACGGTTCAAATAGAAGTGGAACTTAGGGATGCTAATGATGCAATTATTGAAGATCCCGTAGTTACATGGATGAGTAGTGATGAAACGGTAGTTGCGGTAGATGATGAAGGTTTAGTTACTGCAATCGGAAATGGCATTGCAGAAATTATAGCTCAGTCTGGAGGAGCGACTCAGGAGATTTCGATAGCTGTCGAAGGACCAAGCATCGACAGGAGTGCCGTAATAGCTATATACCAAACGTTAGATGGACCAAATTGGAACAGTCAAGCAAGCTGGATGAGTGATGAATCAATTCGGGTTTGGGAAGGCATAACAACAAACGAAAGGGGACGAGTCACCCGGTTAGATTTGGGAAATAATAACCTTAAAGGGGAACTTCCTTTAGAACTTGCACAATTAGAAAAACTTCTTGTGATAGACCTTTCTGAAAATGAAATATCTGGGTCAATTCCTTCCGTATTGAGTGCACTTTCTGACCTCAAAGATTTTCATTTGCAGAATAATCCTAATCTCCTGGATCCTCTTCCAGATTCATTTCTCAACCTGTCATTGGCTTCTCTAAGATTAGATAATACCCAAGTTTGTGTGCCTGCTTTATCTAGTTTTCAAATTTGGTTAAGTGAAATCATCGATCGTCAAGGGATTATTACCTGTGAAATAAACTATCTTCCGTGGGTGGGGTTAACAGTAACGCAAGGGAGTATAATTTTTGCTACCGAAGCTTTACCCGAACCGGTTGAGTTGTCTATTTGCCTTCCTTTACAAGATTTTGAGTTTTCTGGCACAAGTATCACAGTGCATGAATCTAAGTGGCAGAGGAGAACCGATGAAAGTAGCCCATGGGTTGATATCGAAGATACTGTGAAAACCTTTCAAGTATGTCCGTACACGGCAACTATTGCCGGGGACTATAGATTGGTGGGAGACGCTACTATCGATGGGGAAAGAAATATGTATGCCAGTACAAATTTCTTTACCTTCGAGTAATTCTCAACGGGCAAATAAAAATTGAAAAATTTAGTAGAATAAGTATATAGTGAACAAGTAATTTGTTAGTTTAATAGCTTACACTTACTTCAAGCGTTCGGGATTTAGCCCATCAAGTTCGGGCAAGATGAATCTTCCATTTTCTCTAATTACTTGGCCATCAAATTCAATTGTCCCCCCACCGTATTCGGGTGTCTGAATCATAACCATATCCCAGTGTACTGCTGACCTATTTCCATTATCAGCCTCTTTGTAAGCTTGGCCTGGTGTTAAATGAAATGCCCCAGTAATTTTTTCATCGAAAAGGATGTCGAGTATAGGTGTGGTAATATAGGGATTGAAACTGATGGCGAATTCTCCGACAAACCGAGCTCCCTTATCCGTCTCTAGGATTTCGAGTAGTTTTTCAGGATTATTTCCAGTTGCGTCGATAATTTTTCCATTTTCGAATGTTAAACATACATCTGTAAACATCGTGCCATGGTACAGTGTTGGTGTGTTAAACCGAATAATACCATTAACGGAATCTCGGACGGGCGCTGTGAAACATTCACCATCTGGAATATTCCGGTCGCCCGAACATCCCACAGTCGGAATATTTTTTATACTAAATCTTAAATCTGTTCCAGGGCCTGCTAGGCGAACTTCATTGGTGGCGTCCATTCGTTCTTTCAGTGGGATGAGTGCGCTTTTCATCTTGCTGTAATCCAGATTGCAAACATTAAAAAAGAAGTTTTCGAAGGATTCTGTACTCATGCCAGCTTGTTGAGCCATAGAAGGAGTTGGCCAACGAAGGATAACCCAACGGGTTTTAGGAACCCGAATGTCAAAGTGGACTGGCTTTAACCAGTTTTGTTCGAAGATTTGAATGGCCTGACTTGGTACATCTGACATTTCCATCACATTAGGGTTCCCCCGTAGGCCGATATAGGCTTGAATCTGTTTCATTCGAAAAGACTCATAATTGCCAGCGGCCTCAATAGTATCAGGGTCCCCAGTATGAATCAGTTCCCGCATAATAGGTTGATGCTTAATGGAGACTATGGGGACACCACCCCTTTCACGGATCGCCCGGATTAGAGAGATAACCATCTCATCAGGAATATCAAATGCCTCAATTAGTACGCGGTCCTTCGGTGTTATTTTTGTAGAATGTTCTGTGAGTACCTTCGAAAGTTCATCATATCGTGGGTCGCGCATTGATATTTATTCTCCATGGTTTATTATATTTCATATCAAAAGTGATGGTACGTTGATTATTTAGCTACAATGCAACGACAACACCAGCAGTTATATTTAGCAAAAATAGAATTTCCGGTTACGGAAGCCAAGATAATTTATACCGGAATATTAAAGGTACGATATATTATCTAAGAAGTATGATGCGATAAAAATTAGGAATATAATTCATTCAATTAGATTTTTATAAGGAGTGCTTATGGAAACGATCGCGTTTAGAAATTCTTATTTTACCTTTCGAGTAGATTCAGAAAAAAAACCCCCTAAGACAGTAACCCAGAAAGTACCATATTCGCTCAATAATGCCCGAATACCGATTGATGCAAGCCTATCTATTAAAGAAAAAGCAGGAATTTTTAAAGAAAATTATGTTGTGGGCACTAGTTGTAAAACTGAACAGGTCGGTGTGGATCAAGATATTTGGCATATCCCTAACGCAGATTTCATCCCTATCTTTTCCTCGGATACTTTTATGTCCATAAAAACGTACGAAGTCGCTAACCGAGGTGCTGTGCTTTATCCTCCCTCCCTTGGTGAACAGCCGGAGCGACAAATTGTTCCTATAGAAGAAACATTTGATGACGTTCGTATCGATCTCCCCCGTATCGAAGGACAGTATCTGGAGACACCTAAGGAGGTGGTCGAGGCTGTTCTTAGTAATCAGCCCCTCAATGCCCGTACTACAATCGAAAATGAAAGATATACAGCGATTCTTGAATATCCGATTAAAACTATCAATGCTAATGAGAAAGACTGGATATACCAACCAGATACAGGCCCGGTACTTCTACCTGATTTGGCCCAAGATCCAAAAGGAATGTTAGAAGGCATTCAGCTAGCTTTTGCTGCATTTAATACCTCAGAATGGGTCGAGTTTATTGTTCGTGTTCCAACACCTGTAGCCCCTGGAATACTTGTAAATCATTATTCAGAATCGGTCCGGTTTGACAGCATGAACGAAATATTAATTCCACTTTATGGGTAACTTTTTGAAAAGGAACTCTATGCTATCTTTTGTTTCTTTTTTGGAGATACGGCTGTATTTGTTTTGTTGCATCATAACAAGCTTAATGATCACCTCGGCCTGGGGGCAAAATCTAACTGGGGATTCTCAACAGCATAATGATTTAATATCTGCAGATAAGAAAATCTCCAATGAGGATCCAGTACTTAGGATATTGCGGGAAAGGGTTGATGAACATGGACATGCTGTGGGTATTGTTGCTGGAATAATACGAGGTATAAACAGATACGGGTATAATTATGGAACATTACATCAGGGCACAATAAGGCGAGTGAGCCCTATGACGGTGTTTGAAATAGGGCAGCTAAGTAGTCTCTACACCACAGCTATGTTGTCTATTATGATTCAACAGGGAGACGTAAACTTAAATGATAAAGTCGAGGCATATCTCCCTGAAACCGTAAAGATGCCATCTACTACCATGGGGAAACCTATCCTATTAGAACACTTAGCTACTCATACCTCGGGTTTACCGGATCTGCCGGGAAATCTTGTTTCTACTGACCAGAAAAATCCTTTGAAAGATTATACAGTGGATTTGATGTATGATTTTCTTACAAGTTATGCAGATCTGCAGCCACCGTGGGAAGATGCCGTTCCAGAACAAGGCGAGCAAGTAGAAGAAGATTCCTTAACAGTTGAGGGCGATTATTTGTATTCTGCACTTGGTATGGGCCTCTTAGGCCATATTTTGGAACTGGTGGCTGGTAAATCTTATGATAACCTAATGCGAGAACTTATACATTCTCCTATTAAATTAGCTAACACGGCTAGTGTACCGACGGCTTCTATGCGGACGTATACAGCAACTGGCCATGACGATGGAGGGCGGCCGATTGAGTCATGGTCCGATAAGGTTCTATTGGGAGGGACAGGGCTACGATCAAATCTTCTTGATATGATGGCACTTGTATCAGCTAATATGGGCATAATATATTCACTGCCAGAAGAATTTAACGAGGAAGATTCAACTCGTTATGATATTCCCATTGAAGAACTTATTTTGCTTTCAAATCGTTATCACATGTCGTTTGATGATCTTATTATCCCCAGGAAAAGAACTAATATATCTGATGTTGAGATGGCCATGGGGTGGAAGGTAAAAAAAGATTATCGAGGTCGTAATATCCACTGGCTTACTGGTCAAACTAACGGTTTTTTTGCTTTCGCAGGTTTTGTTAAGGAATGGAAAAAAGGTGTTGTTGTGTTGTCTAATAGTTCGGTTAGTATCGAGGACATTGGGTTTCATCTCTTAAGTTCTCGAAATCCTATAACCCCACCGTCAAAAAATGTTGCCCCAATGAGTCCGGCTGCTTACAAGGTTTTAGTCGGAACCTATGAGTTCATGCCAGAGTTCATTATAGATATTAGCTTTGTTGATGGCAAACTTTATGGTCAGCCTCCTGGGCAGCCAAAAAGTGAACTGATCCCAATGCCTTCAGGAGATTTTTATCTTAAAGAGGAAGATGCTCAGATCACTTTTGTTAAGAATGAAATAGGAGAGGTAGATTATTTTTTATTTCTTCAAGATGGTCGGACCCATAGGGCTCAAAAGATCAACGGTGGTAATTAAATATCTATATAATTTCTATTAGATAAAATTCCCCCGTTCTAAATCAATTTTATATAGCAGGTTTTGAAATAGAGCGCCAGTGGCGAAGCTTAGAAGTTCTCAGAATGATGTGTATCGTAATGGTTGCTAATTTAAAATTGCCAACCACCCAAACCGGGTGTGGGTAACCTAAGGTGGCTGTCTAACTTTTCAAGTAGTTCGGGGGGGGCTTGTAAATCATCAGTTGTAGCCAGGCCAGAAGCTGGTCGAACACCGAGCCATAGACGAGTAAAGGCTCCTACAGATGCTTTCAGGGTCTGTAAATTAGATGCCGAACCCACGCTGGCCTTAGATTTATTCCCCAAGGTAATAATATACTCTCCACTAATACCCTGCCATGGCATACTTGGGGTTAGATATTTTTGAATTGGATCTTCTAAAACAAGGTTGAACTGAATGGTTGGTCCATCCAAACAAGTTTTGGCTATGCAAGCTTCAATATTGCAGATCCTGGCTTGCCAGTATCCAGATCCCTGAATCATCTGATTAAAATCACCCTTTTCAGAGATCATTCTACCACGGAATGGTTGTTTAATGAGGTCTTGCAATTGGATATCTTGGGGTTCCTCTAGGGTGAACAAGCGGACCTGGTCACCAAGAGATTTAATAAGCGCAAGTAGTTCAAGGAATTGGCGGTGATTTTGGTATGCAATAAAAGAAATATCGCAAGGGCCATGTTCCCCTCTATTGTCAGTTGCCCAAAAGAAGTGAGTTAATTCCCCCTGGGCTTCATCGCAATAACCCAGAGCAAATGATTTATCTCGATTATACAACTCTGCTCGCATTAGTGGGGCAGAGTTCAATCGGCAAGCTCCATGGATAAGTTTACGGTTCATCATAGAAGAGTGGATCATAGACCAGTCTTCGGCTGTAAGCCGTTTTGGTATTCTGAATGGAATGTTAATCATTAGGTCTGCAGGGTCAAACCGGACAGTATGGCCATAGGATCCAGTGCCAAACCCCATTCTATCATAAAACCCCTGTTCAAACATGGTTAGTATGCATAAATCTGCACCGCTAGCAGTTTCTTCGGCAATTAGCTGGGCGGTAGTTTGTTGTGCGAGACGCAATTTTCGAGCGATCCTACTCGTAGTTACTCCGATAATCGCACACATAGGAATATCTTGTTTTAGGTACCGGAATGTGCCATCAATAGATGATGCTTGGCATTCTACCTGGCCATTTATTTCTGCCACGTTGGTTCGGGATGACTCGAAGAAAAGAGGGGCCCATTTAGCCTGTTCTTCGTTCTTTACCCAATGCACTTCACGCCAGATTTGGACAACAGCTTCACAGTCTCGGGCCGCGTTATATGATCTAATATGTGACATGTCTTTTAACAGCTCTTAGTTGAATGTTTGATGGTGGAGTTTTAGTTGAGATGCTGTTTCTAAGTATCCATACGACAGGCAATACTAAAGGGGTTGGGAAATTAAGAAGAAGATCTATTTTCTGGTTTTACGATAAGTCCACACCAATTTCTAGTATGAGGTTGCATAAAAAATTTGTTGGGCTTCTTTTCCTCTAGATAATTATGGTCACGACTAAATTTTGTTAGGTAACTGGCAATTATAATGGCAAACCCCGCAGGTAATAGCCAGATTCTCCAGTGCAGACTTTGTTGCGACCGCGGAGCCTTGTTCAGCCGCTGTAGCTAAATCTTCTACTCGGACTTGGAAATCTGAAGCGTAGAAACCGTATCTCGTTGCATCATACTTTGGTGGGATCGTAGCTACTTCTTTCATGATTTCTTTAAGGGATCGTGCATCACCCTTAATGGTTTTCAGGGAACCATTGTCAACTGCTCCAGCAATTACTTCATAGAGTTTAGCTAGTTCCCTCATGTGTTCTTGTCGGGAGTCCTTATTTGAATCAGGTTTTTCAGTTTTGAGCAGTTCTTCCACGTGTTCCACTTCGTTGTTTCCGCAACCCACATCAACTATTGTGGTAATAAAAAATAACACAAATGTTGCTACTATTATTTGGTAATAGGGCCTTTTCATTTTTATAGGTGCTCCTCATAAGGATGTTGCTATTGTTCAGCAAATTTTTAAGCCAGATTGACCAATGTGCGGTATCCTCTGTAGCAACTCTAACTGGTTGAAGTTCTCCGACGTTTAGAATTGCCATGCCACGTCATGGTAACCTACTAAATACTTAATTGTCAACCTGTTTTGCTAAGATATTAAATACTTATTGGTACGGTGAATGCAATTAATGACCAGCACATAGAAAAACTTCTAACCAACTTTCTAGTTCTATTGTTTAATATATGCCAAAAAGGCAGTCTTTCTTCTTGACATGCCAGAAAGGCACCATTGTTGAGAAAATAATGATTTGCCGCACCCCAAAATGGTTTTGGCATGATATTTGCAATTTTTAGTCTCTAGAATGCGACTTTTCGTTAATTGCGGCGTATAAAGGGTAGTTAAATTGAGAAATTTCATTTTGAGTGAACTTAGACGACGAAGTTAAAAATAGAGAAAAGAGGTATAAAATGAAAGATGAAAAAGGAATCGCGGAACAACCGCTAAATCTGCCACATAATCAAATTATTGATTCAATAACAGTTTTGCCAGTATCTAATCTGGTGGTATATCCTCATATGGCTGCGGCTATTGTTATTGATAAATCTCATTTTGTAAAAGCATTAGAGGAAGCGCTACAGCATGACGAGATGGTTATGATTCTGTTACAACGAGATTCTGAGACTGAATCTCCGTCAGCTGAGGATCTACACAAATATGGTATTTTGGTTCGGATCGAAAAGTTGATGAAATTACCCGAAGAAAATCTGCATGTGGTTGTTCAGGGTGTATCCCGTGGACGCGTTCTTGGGTTTTTAGAGGAAGGGGAGGCCATCCGGGCCCGGATTGAACTTCAATCAGAAAAAATTGATGATAATATTGAGAGTAAAGCTTTAGTGCATAATCTCGTGGAGCAATTTCAGCGTCTAATCAAACTTGTCCCTAATATGTCTGAGGAATTAAGCATACCACTAATTAATCTCGAGAATCAACCATCAAAACTGACTGATTTTATAGCATTTAACCTTAAAATAACAATCGAAAACCAACAAGCTCTTCTAGAGTTAAGTGATGTCAAAGAAAGATTAAAAGCTTTAACCTTTCTTATTACTAGGGAGATCGAAGTTGCGGAAACTGGAAGCCGTATTCAGTCCAAGGTAGAAGACAAGATGGGCAAAGCTCAACGCGACTACTATCTCAGAGAACAGATGGAGGCTATACAGCAAGAACTTGGAGAAGGTAATGGTAGTCATAGCGATGACTTAACTGATTTGCGTAAAAAAATTGAAGAGGCGGGCATGCCAGAAGAAGCTCGCTTAGAAGCTGAGAGAGAGATCAAGCGTTTAGAACGTATGCCAGTAATGTCTCCCGAGTACCCAAGTACTCGGAGTTACCTTGAATTACTTTCGGAGCTTCCTTGGTCTATATCAACCAAAGATCAGCTTGATATTGAAAAAGCTAAGAAAATACTCGATGAAGATCACCTTGGTCTTGAGAAAATCAAAGACAGAATTTTGGAACACTTGGCAGTTCGGACCTTAAAACCTGAAGTGAATGGTTCTATACTATGTTTTTCGGGGCCACCAGGAGTAGGCAAAACCTCTCTAGGAAAATCAATCGCGCGTGCACTAGGTCGTAATTTTGTACGTATTGCCTTAGGAGGTATCCATGATGAAGCAGAAATTCGAGGACATCGGCGGACCTATATCGGTGCGTTACCGGGACGGATACTTCAAAGTATCCGGAAAGCAGGATCTAATAATCCTGTAATCTTACTAGATGAGATAGATAAATTGGGACGCGAATTTCGAGGGGATCCATCAGCAGCACTCCTCGAAGTATTAGACCCAGAGCAGAACAATACTTTTACCGATAACTATATTAATCTACCGTTTGATCTTTCAAATATCATGTTTATCACTACAGCTAATATGCTTTCTGCTATTCCCGAACCACTTAGGGATCGTATGGAAATTATAGAGTTGTCAGGGTATATGGAAGGGGAAAAATTAGAAATAGCTAAACGTTACCTTATTCCTAAAGAACTCAATGATCACGGCCTTCAGGTGGAAAAAATTGTTTGGGATGACAAAGCAATAGTTCAGATCATCACTGACTACACTAGGGAGGCAGGTCTTCGGAACCTACAACGAAAAATTCGTTCTGTCACCCGTAAGATCGCACGGCAAGTAACAGAGGGTGAGCTGGATCCTTTCCATATTAAAGAAGAAAATATTCAACAATACCTTGGTTCTGCTGAATTTTTATATGAAACCGCTGAGCGTATTGATGAACCTGGTATCGCAACTGGCTTAGCATGGACTCCAGCCGGGGGAGAAATAATGTTTATTGAAGCTAGTAAAATGATCGGAGGGAAAGAACTGACTCTGACTGGGCAATTGGGAGAGGTGATGAAGGAATCAGCCAAGACAGCATTAACTTATGTTCGATCCCAAGCTCAGGATTGGAATATCGATCCAACTATATTCCGTAAAAATGATATTCATATTCATTTACCGGTCGGAGCAATTCCTAAAGATGGACCATCTGCAGGTGTAGCTCTTGTAACCGTACTTTTGTCGCTTTTCACCGGGCATCCAGTAAGAAACGATTTAGCGATGACAGGTGAAGTTACTCTTCGAGGGAAGGTAATGCCTGTTGGTGGAATTAAAGAGAAAGTCTTAGGTGCTATGCGAGCTGGTATAACTACAATCATTATTCCCCGTCGTAACGAAAAAGATCTAGATGATATCCCAGCTTCTGTAAAAGACAAACTCAGCTTTTGCCTTGTTGATCACGTAGAACAGGTTCTAGAGTTCGCACTTATGGAAAAACCAGAGGCAGAATTAGAAGGTAATGGAACCTGGGTGTCGCATCTTGAAGAAGGGGTTTCTGTCTCAACCAAGAGCACTAATTTTAACTGAGTTAGCTTCCGAGATACCAATGCAATGAATAAGATATTTTAATTCGTAAAGAATTGACGTCTTAGCTTACACACGGTATTATTGCATAAGAATCATCTATGTTCCAAAGACGAAAAGGGAGAAAGACTATGAAGGAAAAGAAAAATAGCAACCGTTGGGATGGTAAAATAATGCTTCTAATCGGAATGTTGCTTGGAGGTTTATTCATATCAAACTGGGATGCTTTCGTCATTCAGGATAACTTTGACCAAGCAGATTATAGGTCGATAACACCTGTTGTGGCGGCTGACCAAAGATCGTTGGGAGATTTTAGCAGTACCTTCGCTAGTATTGCCGAGAAGGTAAAGCCTTCAGTAGTACTTATACGAAGTAAGCGAGTCGCTAGAAGAAATCAGCAACGGTTTTTGAATCCTTTCGAAGAATTTTTTGGAAGAAGGTCGCCTAGGAATACTGAGCCGCGGCCAGACCGTGGCCTGGGTTCAGGTGTTATTGTGTCGGAAGATGGATATATCTTAACAAATAATCATGTGGTTGAAAATGCCGATGAATTAACAGTACATCTTTCAGATAAACGGAAGGCCAAGGCGGAAATTGTTGGCTTAGATCCTCGTACTGATCTCGCAGTTATTAAGGTTGATTTCGAAAATCTACCAGTATTATCGTTTGGAAATTCAGATAAACTACGAGTGGGGGAGTGGGTTATGGCAGTTGGGAACCCATTTGGATTGGATCATACCGTAACTGCAGGTATTGTTAGCGCCAAGGGACGAGGTAATGTTCTAGATCGAAACTCTTATGAGAATTTCATCCAGACAGATGCAGCTATTAATCCAGGGAATAGTGGGGGAGCTCTGGTCGATTTAGAAGGTAGCCTAATGGGAATTAATACCGCTATCTATTCTCGGACTGGTGGATATCAAGGTATCGGTTTTGCGGTACCAGCTAACATGGCTAGAAGTATTATGACACGGCTAGTAAAAGACGGACGTATTACTAGAGGTTATTTGGGTGTCCAGATTAGCAATCTTGATGAGGACTTAGCAGCAGCAATGGGTCTTGATAACTCAGCTGGAGTGCTCATCAATGAGGTCATGGAAGATGGTCCAGCCAGTAATTCGGATCTCCAAGTTGAAGACGTAGTTATTGCACTGAATAATACAGAGGTTGAAGATGTCGATGATTTACGCACCAGGATAGCAGACATTGCCCCTGGTACAGAGGTAAAACTTAAAATCGTTCGGGATGGTGAACAGAAAACTATTTCGATTGAACTAGCAGAATTACCAGATGGAGATCCGACAAGTACGGCCTCCAATAATGAGTCTCGTATTAGTCCCGCCAGCCAAATAGGTATTGACGTTATGGATGTTTCGCGAGAATGGACGCGTTATTATGAAGCTGGGTCAGGAGTAGTAATTACCCGGGTTGTCTCAAACAGCGTAGCACAGGAAAAAGGGCTTCGCAGGGGCGATCTGATTCGAGCGGTTAATGGCAAACGGGTTTCTAACGTAGGAGAGTTTGTTTCTATTGTTCGCCAGTTTGAAACTGGGCAAGCTGTACGGTTTCGAATACAAAGAGGCAATTCCCAATTTCTGGTAGGGCTGCGTATACCTAAGGGATAATACGGAAAATGGGATGGAATATTTAAAAATTTGAGAGAAAATTCAATTTGTTATGAAGAAAACCGAATGTTATAAAAGAGGTTTTCTTCATAACAGTATTTTAAAATGTATCGAAGGCTATATCTGCACAAAGTGACTCCCACCAAAATGAAATCTCCTGTTTTATTAGTGATTCTAGACGGTTGGGGTATTAATCCCAATAATAAAAACAACGCTGTCCATTTGGCTAAAACCCCCCATTTTGATTATATATGGAATCATTACCCTCACACTCAGCTCAATGCTTCGGGTGAAGATGTTGGACTGCCATCTGAAATTATGGGGAACTCTGAAGTGGGCCATCTTAACCTCGGTGCCGGAAGAGTTGTCCAACAGAAAGTAACACAAATTGATAGAGCTATCGAGACCGGAGAATACTTTAATAATATTGCATTTAACCAATTAATGAGTAAAGTTCGCTCTACAGGTGGCAGGATACATTTAGTAGGATTAGCTTCGAACGGGTTAGTTCATAGCTCAGAAAAGCATTATCTTGCATTACTTGAACTTGCTAATCGACACGGATTTAGAGGAGATCAAGTCCAGTTTCATGCGATAGTTGATGGGCGTGATACACCACGTCAAAGCGCCTTCGGATACCTGAAGAAGATCGAGAAAGAATTAAAAAGATGGGATCTAGGTTCAATAGCAAGCGTAATTGGTCGCTACTATGCTATGGACAGAGACAATCATTGGGATAGGATATCAAGAGCATACGAACTATATACGGCGGCTCAAGGATATCGGTCAATCACGGTGGATCAGGCTATCCAAGCAGCTTATGACCGAGGAGAAACAGATGAATTTATCTCGCCTACCGTGATAACATCATCAGAAGATATTTCCACTAATATCATATCCGACGGAGATGCTATAATTCTATTTAATTATAGGGCGGACCGCAGCCGTCAATTGATAAAATTTTTTACGGATACTGATTTCCGTGAAATTAATCGGGAAAAAGTGTTAGATATCAGTATTGCTACTATGACGATATACGATAAAAAATTTAATCTGCCGTGTGCGTTTCCACCAACAGAACCGATGGAATCTCTATTAGGGAATATAATTAGTCAAGCAGGTCTTAGTCAGTTGCGGGTTGCCGAGACAGAAAAGTATGCTCACGTTACATACTTTTTTAATGGTGGTTCTGAAAACCCTTTTCCAGGGGAGGACCGAATACTAGTTCCTTCCCCAAGAGATGTCTCAACCTACGACGAAAAACCTGAAATGAGTGCAAGCGAGGTTTCTAGATCAGTTGTTGATGCTTTACATCAAAATTCTTATGACTTCGTGCTTGTAAATTTTGCGAATCCAGATATGGTGGGTCATACTGGATCCCTTTCAGCAACAATAAGAGCGGTAGAAACAGTTGACCGGTGTCTTGGTGAGCTAGTTGAATCTATAGGTTTCGTCGGTGGTTCTGCAATTGTCACAGCGGACCATGGCAATGCAGAAATGATGATCGATCCAGTGACAATGGAACCTCACACAGCTCATACAACAAATCAAGTGCCATTTGTCCTAATTAATGAAGCTCATAAAAATATTCGATTGCGCGAAAATGGTCGATTGGCGGATGTTGCTCCGACTGTCCTAAGTCTACTTAATATATCTGATTCAAATTTAATGTCTGGCATGACTTTACTATAAATGGATAAGAAAAATGAACAGTGATATGGTTATCGGAGTAGATTTAGGAGGGACTAACGTTAGTAGTGGCATTGTAGATAATCAGGGATTTATTTCCCACCAAGCGAAATTACCGATATCAGGAAGTAATTCCAACCAAGAGGTAATCAACCGATTGGTGGCTTGTATTAGTAAAACAATAGATTCCTTTGGAAGAGATAGAATAATTGGTATAGGTGTGGGAACCCCTGGGCTTATCAACGAGGAAACCGGGACAGTCATTTACGCCCCTAATGTCCCGGGATGGGAGGATCTTCCACTGCAATCAATACTTCAAAAGCGAATGAATCTTCCAGTAGCCATAGAGAATGACACAAATGCAGCCGCAATTGGTGAGCATTGGGTTGGTGGAGCCGTTGGATACTCTAATATTATCTGTTTAACTTTAGGGACAGGAGTTGGAGGCGCTATTATTCAGAACAATAACGTTTGGAGAGGTTCTAATGGTGCAGGTGGAGAGATTGGCCACATGACAGTAGTTCAAAATGGGAGGAAATGTGGTTGCGGAGCACCAGGGTGCCTAGAAGCCTACGCATCTGGTTCAGCTATAGCAAACCAGGTCCGCGATCAGTTAAGAAGTGGTCGAGAAAGTATTTTAACTGATTTAGTTGGGAGTGATTTGGAACAGATAGATACAGCTATGATAGCAGCGGCAGCCAGCCAAGGAGATAGTTTATCTCAAAAAACAATGAAACGTTCAGCGACTTATTTAGGAATCGCGGTTTCCAGTCTTATTAACCTTCTTAATCCTCAACTTGTCGTCATTGGTGGTGGGGTTATAAAAGCAGGCAATTTAATTTTCGATCCGATTCATTTTGAAGTCGCACGTCGAGCCTACAAATGGTCTGCTAATTTAGTGAAAATAGTCCCAGCAAAACTAGGTGATGATGCCGGAATTATTGGAGCCGCCCGATATTTTATGACTAAAAACTAAGTGAAATGATAGCCCTACAAAAAATACTAGCTCCTTACTAAATTGGTCCACCCTATCCCAAGAAGGAGTAATTATCAACATTACAAATTCCTTTTATCCTCTCTTGCCTTAAGATATCCTTGTAACTCTAGGTGACGAAGGTAGACTTCTATACACCGTCTGCCGGTGATACAAAGGTCAAGATCAGAAAGTGCTTGGTGAGGATTGATAAAACGAATTGCCTGGCCCTCTCCAAGTGTTAATTGTGTTATAGGTAATACAATTGGGACAAGATAGAGATATCTAATATCAGGTCCGTCAAAAAATGTAGCTAACAAACAGTATTCTGTTAAAACGAATCCAATTTCCTCTTTTACTTCTCGAATAAGCCCATCTTCTGGTTTTTCTCCTGGTTCGACATGTCCTCCTATAAGACTCCATTGATTCGGGAAAATAATTTCTGGATCATTGTCACGAAGATTAACAAGGATTTCCCTATTGGGATTGACCAAAATCGCAGTAGAGATAGTAATCACGTTTGGTCCTTATCTGATTTGGAAGCTTTTTGTTGAAGTCGATAAAGGGCGTTCATAGCTTCAACAGGGGTCATAAGATCTAAATCAAGTTCCTTTATATCTTCTATTACAGGATGATCCTCAGGCATGAATAATCTAAGTTGATAATCTCCAAAATCAGGTTTAGGATTTCTATGGTTAGGGCCACCTGTCGGGGCTAATTCATCATCCTCAAGGTTAGCTAAGATAACCCGAGCTCTGTCAATTACCGGCTTTGGTAATCCTGCCATACGGGCTACTTGAATTCCATAACTTCGGTCACTTCCACCGGGTTTAAGTTTACGGAGGAAAATGAGTTCGTCATCTTGCTCTCTAATTGCTACGTTGTAGTTAGCAATCCGATCGAGAGTTGATGCTAATTCAATCAATTCATGGTAATGGGTAGCAAAGAGAGTTTTTGCTGTTCTTCCCTTCGTATTATGTAGATACTCTGTTACGGCCCATGCGATACTAAGCCCATCAAAGGTACTGGTCCCACGACCAATTTCATCAAGAAGAATTAAACTATTTGAAGTTGTATTATTAAGTATATTGGCTGTTTCATTCATTTCCACTAGAAAGGTACTCTCGCCTCTGGCTAGGTTGTCGGAGGCTCCAACGCGAGTAAATATTCGGTCTACTATACCAATTTTTGCAGACCTTGCGGGAACAAAGGAACCAATTTGAGCCATAAGAACGATCAGTCCTACTTGTCGAAGATAAGTACTTTTCCCAGCCATATTGGGGCCGGTTATTAAGGCAATCTGTTTATCTGTGGTATCTAGTTGTGTATCGTTAGGGATAAAGAGCTCATTCTCTAATAGTTTTTCCACAACGGGATGGCGTCCATCATTAATTTCGAGATTTGAACTGTCATTTATATCTGGGGCAACATAATTATTTTGGAAGGCTAGTTCACCCAGTGCATTTAGAAAATCAAGTTGGGCTATAATTCGAGCATTATTCTGAATTTCACCAAGATTCATGACTACTATTTCTCGTAATTCTAAAAAGAGAGTGTATTCTAATTCACCAATTTTTTCCTCCGCACCAAGAATTTTTTCTTCGTACTCTTTTAACTCTGGTGTTATAAACCGTTCGGCATTCGTTAAGGTCTGCTTACGGATATATTCTCCATCAAGTCGGTGAAGGTTTGGTTTAGTAACTTCTATGTAGTATCCAAAGACCCGATTATAATTAACTTTTAGGGATTGTATCCCGGTACGATCCCTTTCTTTCCGTTGGAGTTCCGCTATCCACTGTTTACCACCTGAACTGACAGTTCGTAAGTTATCCAAGTTGTTATTATATCCAGCCCGGATGAGTCCACCTTCCGTCAATGAAAGAGGTGGATCATCCACAAGAGAAGTTTCTAGCTGACCCACGAGTTCTTTTAGTTCTTTAAGGCCATTTTGAAGGTCTGTAAATAGTTGAGCACTTAAATCTGTTAGTAATTCTTTAATTTGGGGTATCGTGTGTAAGGCATGTTTTAAGGCGATTAAATCTCGAGCATTAGCACGTTCTGATCCAGCACGACCAGCAAGGCGCTCCATATCTCCCACTGATTTTAACAAGTCTGAAAATTTTTGGCGGGTTTCGTGTTCTTTAAAAATTTCAGATACAGCTTTTTGCCTGGTTAGTACACTTTCAACAGAAACCAGTGGTCGAGTAATTGCCTGGCGCATAAAACGAGCACCCATTGGGGTAAAGGTCCTATCCATTATGGAGAGTAGTGTCCCTCCACGACCACCATCGTTTAAGGAGGAGATTAGCTCTAGGTTACGTTGAGTTGCCGTATCCATTACCATTGAATCTGTAGTATCGTATCGTGCCATTGTTTTCAAGTGAGCAAGGCGGTTTTTTTGTGTTTGTCGAAGGTAGGCCAGTATACCCCCAGCCGCAGCTACCCCGACAACCATGGCATCACAACCAAATCCTTTAAGTGTTAATACCTCAAAATGATCGAGCAAATCCTGATAGGCATGATCATAAGAAAAAGCCCAATCTTCTATACAACTTATAGCAATATTGGGCGAATAGGGTGTGAGAAAACCTTCCAATTGATCTGCCTGTTCGTAGGAGACTATAATCTCTGCCGGGTCAAGGCGATTAAGTTCACTGACTAGTTCGTCGTGGTTAAGTTCTGCAACTCGAAATTCAGCCGTAGAAAGATCAAGAAATGCCAACCCATATAAATTCTGATGGTATGCCAATGCTACCATATAATTATTTTCACTTGGATCGAGGGTTTGTGCTAACATTGTCGTCCCCGGTGTTACTACCTCTACTACATCTCGTTTCACGACCCCTCGAGCTTTCTTAGGATCTTCAATCTGTTCACAAATAGCGACTTTGTGTCCAGCGCGAACGAGTTCTGCAATATATTTTTCTACGGCATGATATGGGACACCAGCCAACGGAGTTTTTTCAGCAGCTCCTGAACCAGAATTTCGTGAGGTAAGGGTAATGCCTAGTATCTTAGAGATGAGCCTAGCGTCGTCATCAAATGTTTCATAGAAATCCCCCATACGAAAAAAAAGAATCGCATCTTTATGCTGATCTTTCATTCTGGAATATTGGGCCATTGCTGGAGTAAGATTCTTTTTTTGGGGGTTCATGAGTAAGTGACGATTGGGCAGGTTAAATTAATTGGCTTGGTTGATATATTTTATTCATCAGAAATTAGGGAGGGGAAATTCATTACTTTGAACCGTCGAAACCTATTGTATGACCCAGGATATTAGTATGTCTAAACCATAGTTGTTTCGGCCGTAAGCGTCAAGCAATTTCTGTAATGGGAAGAACAGTGGAATGTCCCTACATTAAGGGTTCGATGACTGCCTAAGAATACGAGTTCCAGATTGACATTTGGACTTAGAACAAATTAAAAACTGAGCGAAATAAGTATAAATATAATATCTAGAGAAGATCAATTAGGAAAAGAATCAATACTTGACTTTCTTGTAGTAACATACAAGCTTTCATTAATAATTGTTATTACGCAATAAATTTATATGAGTAATTTAAAGCTAGCAACCATTGTAATTTTTGAAACGTCTTCTTTGAGAAACAGATTAAATTAAGTTGCTAGAAATTTTCTAACGGCTAGAGTGGGGGAAGATCTAGTGTTCTAATAGAGGTAAAACTGCAGCTTCCAAGTTTTCAAAGGACATAAAACCAATATGTTTTTTACGAACCGTCCCCTCTCGATCAATTATAAAGGTAGTAGGAATGGCATTGATGCCACCGAATTTTGCTGTCGCCAGATTATTTGTATCAATTAGAGAGAGATAGGTCATGTTAATTTTTTTGACGAATGGCTGAACAACCGCGGCTCCCTGTTCGTCAAGGGCGATACCGATCACTTTAACGCCATTTTTTTGGTATTTTTCATGAAACAATTGAAATTCTGGTATCTCATCACGGCATGGAGGGCACCAAGTCGCCCAGAAATTTATTACCCTGACGTTTTCGCCAAAATCGTTAATTGAGACCTCATTCTTATCAAGGTCATGTAGTACGAATTCCAGATCAATTTTTGAAGATTTACCCAATACGGAGGTGTCTGATTCATCCATCAAAATAAGAATCAATCCTGTTGAAATAAACAATAGTACGAAGCTGTAGGTTATTTTTAGGCGTAATTTGGATTCCATCGATAACTTGTTCCTTCGGATGACCGAAATATTCTACTTTTATTCATAACCGAATAACTGACGGGAAGATAGCATGATTAAGTAGCATTAGCAAGAAAATTAGAGGTTAAACAAAATGTGGAATATTCAATCGAAAATAATTATAGTATCAGGCTTAATAAGTTTTAGCCTTTTAGGGACAACCGATCTCCAAGGAGGTAGCATGGTTGACCATTCGTTATACAATAAATTGTTGAATAAATATGTTAATAATAAGGGTCTAGTTAACTACCGTGCATGGAAAAATCAGGATGTAAATACGTTGGATACATACTTGGATATGATTAAAGAAGTAGATACTAGTAAGTTAGAAGTAAAGAACGAACTGCTAGCTTTTTGGATCAATACTTACAACGCTCTTACTATCCGGGGGATATTACACTTCTATCCAACTAATAGTATTAAGAATCATGTAAGCGTTGTTGGGTACAGTATCTGGAAAGATTATAAGATAAATATTAATGACAACGATTACTCCTTAGATGATATAGAACACAAAATTTTGCGTAATATGGATGAGCCCCTTATACATTTTGCTCTAGTGTGCGCGTCAATAGGATGTCCACCTCTGTTAAAAGAAGCTTTTAGGGCTGACAATTTAGAGGAGCAATTAGCTGACAATGCACGTGTTTTCTTTTTAGACCCTACAAAATTTGATGCAGATTCTGAAAATAACATAATTAAATTGTCGCCAATTCTAGACTGGTACAAGGATGATTTTGGAAACGATCAGCGAGAACGTCTCAATTTTATTATTCCATACATTCCTGATAATATCGCTCGTAACCTGTTACAAGATTCTGACGTTACAGTGGAGTACCTAGACTATAATTGGGGAATTAATGAGCAAAAAAATTACTAACTCAATAAAGAAAGAACATTGCAAATACTAGATCTAGAAAAAGGAAAGAGCCGAAGGAAATCTGTAGTTAAATTAGCTATATTGATTATTATCGCCTTTTCCGGCTTTATGGTATACACCATAACACCTCTTAGCAACTATACCCAACCAGCAAAGCTGGAGGTTGTTTTTGGGTCAATCAAAGATACTTGGTGGGCTCCACTAGTTTTCATCTTTTCTTATGCTTTTTTTACGGTTGTAGGTGTTCCGATGGTGGTTCTGACCATCTTTGCAGGGTTTACCTTTGGAACGGCTAAAGGCACCCTTTATGTCTTAATAGGGGCAAATTTAGGAGCCAACCTGGCGTTCAATTTGGCGCGATTTCTTGGACGTGATTTTATTGCTAGATACATCAAGGGGCCGATAGGAAAAATCGACCGGCAACTTAGAGATCAAGGCTTTCTCAGAGTCTTACAACTCCGTTTGCTTCCAGTGATACCCTTTAATCTCCTAAATTTGGCAGCGGGACTTTCCGGTATTCGCAAAATACATTATGTTTTTGGAACCATGATAGGTGTTATTCCTGCTAGCTTCATATATGTTTACACAGCATCATCATTTATGCAGGTTTATATCGCTGGATCGGATATGGATGAACTCTCTCGTATCTCTATGCGTTCTTCTGCACTAATCAATCTAGGAATAGCCCTGACACTCTTAATAGTAATCTCTACAATTCCCCTTATTTTTGGGAAGCTTAGACGGAAAAATGAATAGGTATTAAAAACCTAACTCCCAACTGTTGGTTATAAAGCAGAAATACTACATGCCATCTGTCAATCTAGGAATCTCCGAATCGTAACGAATAAAGATCAGCATCCTTCAGCTGAAATTTGATTCGAATCGGCTTACCATTAAGTTGAGAAAGATTAGTTGAACTTTTCCAAAGTACAGGTGCATCAAGTTCATCGCCAAACATGGGTGCCATATCCCCCAAATTGAAACCATCCAAAGAATGACCATCCATATCTTGAATCTCGACTGAGATACTACCTACAGCAGAAGTGGAATAGTTAAGAAAAAGTGTTGAACCCGAGAAATTCAGGCTTTTAGTAACCAGCTCTCCACCTTTATAACCCGTTCGAATAGAGCTGAATCCATGAGGGCGGATAGTTACTCTCCTTAATCCACAAGTATCCCACCCGTAGTGTTCAGAAAGGTACATTGACCATTCCTTTGGTCCGGTCGTAAATAGCCCAACTGCGGGCGTCTGGTTTCGATGAGTCCAGTTCCGTTCCTCAACCCCCGGACGTACCCAAGCTTCCATAAAAGTTCGGTCCCAATGTACCCCATCTCGACTTGTCATAAACACAGCATCAGATATACCATCACCGGGATATTCCATATATGGTTTTAGGTTCTCTACAGTTCGTTCTGGCACGAAACGCATAGGGAAGGACAGAAGAATATGTTCTGCCCCTGGACATGGCATGGTGGCATTAGTATAAAGATGTTCCAGAGGAATCCCTTCATCATAACGGTGAGGTTCAGGGGATGTCCACCGAACAAAATCCTCAGAGGTACAGCTTTGTATTGCCCGGAAACCGGAATACGGGCTACTCCCATCTCCATTTACGAAGCAGCGGCTAAAGAGACGGTAGCATTTTGAGTAGTTATCCCAGAACGGGACATTAACTGAATCAAACATTCCATTGACTTTTAGAGGTCCTTGATGAAATGGTTCCCAATGAATACCATCTGGGGAACAGAAGCCATGCAGAAGATTCTGCCCTTCCCCTCCAACAGCTTTAAACCTCTGTTCGGGTGCTGCTGCTGGATTTTCATCTATGAAGACACAGAAGTTATGTCCTTGTCTACCCCGAAAAAGGACGTTATTCAATGTTGATCCTTCGACGTCGACCAATCCCAGTTCTGGTCGTTTAAAATTGACTCCGTCTTCACTTATCAGCAGATTTCCTGTCTGTTGATCCTCAAACTTCTGCGGATTATCAGCTGGGCTTGGAGGAGAATAACCACGGTAATATAATAGAATTTTCCCATTTTCTTGTACCAAGTTATAGCAGCCAGCAGTGGAATTCTCCACAGGTTTTTTTATTTGGTGGACTGTTTCCCTAGGGATTGGCTCATGCAGATAAAGTGAGGCCCCATTTAAAGTTTCTATCAAATAACGATCATTAAACATTTCCCGACGTGTACTGAGGTCTATAGGTTGCATTTTTGAAGAAATCCTTTTGTTAAAATTAGTAGTACGACTTTATAAGACACTCAAGAGGAAACAGTGGTTGTAGTTCCTAAAATTAAAAGTACCAATCCCTTAGTGTTATTTCAACAAAATAGCTAGTGAGGACTAAGAGATATAATAACTAAACCCATTTTATCATTCTGGTTTGTTCACAGCATAATCATCCCCGTAGTACTTGCTTGTAATCCGTGTATGAAAATCAATAGCGGAAATCGGATTATACTTTGGAGTACCGGTATTTGGCAGCACTTCAAGGAGTTCATTTTCCCAAACGTAAATTCCCATAGGGATGCTGACTCGGGGAGATAGGAAATTATTTTTATTGACTGGCTTACTTACTCTGTGGGTAGTAGAAGGTAAACGATCATTAGTTATACGTTGCATATAGTCTCCAGTATTAATGATGATACTACCTTCTGGAGGATTAAGCCGAATCCATTTCATATTTTCCCGATTTAAGACCTGCAATCCATCTACGCCGTGAGATGGTAAAATTGTAAAAAGGTCAACGTCTTCGTGCCCTAGCATTCGCCCAGCCCCAGAATTATCATCTTCGACAGAGATTGGGGGATAGTAATTGAGACGAAATCCAAAATTTGTTCGAGTTAATTTTTGGTTGTAAAGTGAGGGGTCACAATCTAAATAAGTGAGGATACTTTGCATGATTGGAAGTATTAGTTCTTCATGGCGAATCATAATCTCCCGAAAAAATGGTTCGTACCCAGCCGTGGGCCAGAAATTGGTTTCTTGGTAAGATGAGGTCTCGCTGAGGTTGAATGCTCGTCGGCAAAAAACCCAACCTTCGACTAGGTCGGGATGCATTCTGCTCGTCTGCTTCATAGGGAAGTACCCTTGGTTAACAGATCCAAAACGCTGAGCCTTGTACTTCATCTTTTCGTCCATTGGTATCGTAGTAAAAAATTCTACTACTTTCTTTTCAGCTTCAAGGTAAAGGCGGAGCGGTATGTCATGCCCTTTTAAGATTACAAAACCAATCCCTTCCATAGCCCGACCAATTTCACGGGCGAACTGTTCTTTCCCTTCCTTCCCACCATTAAAGAATTGACCAATATCACAGGTTTTTATTTCAGTTTCATTGTCAAAAATTTCTTCAGCAGCCCCTTCGGCTAAGTTATATGTTTGTTTTTTATTTACTTGATCATATTCAATATATTCCTGATTTACAGCTTTAATACCATCTTTTTGCTTAGATTTCATGCTATATCTCCTAATACCAACATAGGGGCCATGCAATGTGGTGTAACAATGCTTTTAATATTTCATTTTCTTAAATGAACTAGCAAGATTTAAAGTAATTTTTTATTCAAAAGTTATCCCATTTACTAATTATCTTTTTGTTAACAAGGCGATAAAGAGTAATCTAAAAACAATATGAAAATTATTGACATTAACTTACCTCTGCAGGTACATAGTTATACAGGAAAATTCAGACCGGTTTTAATATAGTAATTATCAAAGGGGTACTCTGATCATGCTTATAATAAAGCCAATTTAGGTTTAACAACAACTAATCTTCTATTTAAAGTTAAAGAATTATGTCAAACCAAAATTTTGTTCCACCTATCCCCTATAACGAACCAGTTTTAAATTATGGACCAGGTTCATCAGAAAGAGCAGCTGTTAAAGCTAGTCTTTGTCAAATTAAATCGACCCCAGCAGAGATACCATTAATAATTGGTGGCAAGGAAGTAAAAACTGGTCGAACAGCTCCTCTAAGGGTTCCTCACGATAATTCTATGAACCTAGGTTTCTACCACAAGGCGGGAGAAGCTGAGGCCCATTTGGCAATAGACGCCGCTTTAGAAGCTCGAACAGCATGGACAAACATGCCATGGGAACAGCGAGCTTCAGTTTTTATCAAGGCTGCAGATCTTCTCTCAGGACCCTGGCGACAAACATTAAATGCGGCAACCATATTGGGCCAGTCAAAAACTCTATACCAAGCTGAAATTGATTCAGCTTGCGAATTAATAGATTTTTGGAGGTTTAATGTTAATTATCTAGCACAGTTGATTTCTGAACAACCATCTTCAGCTAAGGGGATGTGGAATAGGACCGAATATCGGGCACTAGAGGGTTTTATCTTTGCAGTAACGCCGTTTAACTTCACTGCTATTGGGGGTAATCTTCCTACAGCCCCCGCCCTCGTTGGCTGCACTGTATTATGGAAACCCGCATCCTCTGCGGTATACTCAGCTTATTTAGTAATGCGATTATTATTGGAGGCTGGACTTCCACCGGGTGTAATTAATTTTATCCCTGGTTCTGGAGCTGAAGTAGGAGCTCCCGTGCTTAATAGTCCAGATCTAGGAGGCATCCATTTTACTGGATCGACAGAAACATTTCGGAAAATGTTTCTGTCAACTGCGAAAAACCTATCTCGTATGAAATACTATCCTCGTATCGTAGGTGAAACAGGAGGAAAGAATTTCATATTTGTTGATTCATCCGCAGATATTGATACTTTAGTAGTAGCAACTCTTCGGGGTGCCTTCGAATACCAAGGGCAAAAATGTTCAGCTGTTTCTCGTATGTATATACCCAAATCACTCTGGGCGGAGTTCCGCAGGCGTTTTACGGCAGAAGTTGCAAATATTACGTTGGGTGATCCCGAAGAATTCTCTCATTTTATGACTGCGGTCATAGATGAAGCTTCCTACACTAAGATAACGGAATATATCTGTTATGCCCAATCAGCTCAAGATGCTGAGATTATAACCGGAGGTAACTATAGTCAGGAATTAGGGTGGTTCATTGAACCAACGACTATTTTGACAACAAATCCACACTTTAGAACTATGGAAGAAGAAATTTTCGGACCAGTACTTACGATATACGTCTACGACGATCAGGAATTGGAAGAAACCCTCGCTCTATGTGATGAAACTTCAACGTATGGCTTGACAGGATCTGTTTTTGCCCAGGATAGAGAAGCTATAGTACGAATATCAAATTATCTACGTGACACAGCGGGAAATTTTTACATTAATGATAAACCCACCGGAGCAGTTGTAGGGCAGCAGCCATTTGGGGGAGGTAGGGCTTCTGGAACAAATGACAAGGCCGGAAGCGCCACTCACTTATTGCGTTGGATGAGTCTTCGGACAATCAAAGAAACTATGGTTCCACCAAGGGACTGGCGTTACCCATTTATGGAAAAAGAATAAATAAGCTGCATTAGTGATAATTATTAGAGAGAGTGAGTTTAAAGGAGACACTGATGAATAAAGAGAATTCTTTGAAAGTACATGTAACCGGTGCCTATGGATTAATAGGTAATTTGGCTTACAGTCATTTAAGTGGGAAGAATCAGTATGATGTATATGGCAGTGGTCGTCGTAAAGCTTCATCAGACCGAATTGATGATGAGTGCCTCACTTCAATCCCAGGTGACCATTTTACAATTGCAGATCTTACTGATAGGGACGCCATATTTGAAGCTCTTTCAGGTATGGATGTTGTTATACATCTAGGAGCTGTACCTGATCCCGATGCATCTTTTGAGGCAGTACTTAATAGTAACATAATAGGCACTTATAATGTGCTAGAGGCATGTAGAGAATTAGGAATTAAGCGTCTTATTTATGCAAGTTCTATTATGGCAAGTTGGGGTTACGGTAAGTACGAAGAACCCTATATATCAATAAAAGACGGTCGTCTTAACGATCTCCCGGATTCTATTCCCAAGATCAGTATAACAGATCCACCAAGACCTACAGAACCATACTCAGTCAGTAAAATTTGGGGAGAGAGTATATGCCGGACATACCATGATGCTCATCAATTGGCGGTTGTATGCCTTCGTATCGGTTGGGTAAATAAGGAAAATGAAGCTACCGAACCATTTTTGCGATCAGTTTGGTGCAGTCAAACCGACATCAAGCAGATAATCGATTTAGCAGTACAAGCAACAGCTAACCCCATTTACGATATATGTTATGCAGTAACTGAAGGGCCTCATCGGTGGGTCGATATAGAGCACTCTCGTGAAAGTCTAGGTTACATTTCTCAGGGTTGAGAGATAATGGATAAATATTTGTAAACGTTAAATTATAATTTTCTAAAATGAGGTTGTGAATATGATCAAACTGGAGATAGATGGAGAAAGACATGAAGTTGAGAAGGGGCAGCGTTTAGTTTTAGCGATTAAGGATGCAGGAGTTAACATTGGCCACCGGTGTGGTGGTAATGGAAAGTGCACAACGTGCCGGGTTACCATAACTAAAGGTGAGCCTGAGAGAATGACTAAAGTCGAACAAGAAGTACTTTCTCAAAATGGACTTTTAGGGGAGGTACGGTTGTCGTGTCAGATAACCTGTGATAATGATATTTCTGTCGAAGCCGGGATACTACTGGAGAATGAGCCGAAATGGAATGATACAGGCCCAATGCCAGAAAAAAATATAACTCCAGAACCTGAATGGGTCACCTATCCTTAATCTTTTTAGAGCTAACAACAGGAGTATTTTTATGCAAGAAATCAACTTCGGGGCAGGTCGCCCCGATCCGGGGTCTTTTCCAAAAGAAGCCTTAGCTAAAGCTGCTGAAAAGATAATTTTGGATCATGGGACCGAACTAGTCAACTATCCCGACGGTAGAGGGTACGAACCCCTCCGGGCTATAGCTGCCCAGCGTTTTGAACGAAATGAAGGTTGTTCAGTTCCCATAAATGAAATTGTTCTTACGTCAGGTTCTATGCAAGCACTTCAGTTGATTTCGGAAACCTTTGCCTCACCTGGAGATACAATAATCACTGAAGAGGTCAGTTATGGTGGGTCTTTGAGCGTATTCAGAAAGCACCGGTTACAAATAGTACCAGCACCTATTGATGAACAGGGCTTAGTTACGAATCGATTAGAAGGCCTGCTAAAAAATCTTAAATCGAAAGGTACGCCACCCAAGTTTATCTATACAATTCCAACTCACCACAATCCTACTGGTTCTATTCTACCTTTGAATCGTAGAAAACACTTGATTAAATTAGCTCAGCAATATGATACGATAATAATTGATGACCATTGTTACGGGGACATAGTATTTCAGCCAGAACCATTGCCGGCTAATTTATACCATCTAAGTAAGAATGATAGAGTCATTTATGTTGGGTCTTTTTCCAAGATCCTTGGCCCGGGGGTTCGCCAGGGTTATTTAATAGCCCCAGATTCTTTACAGCAGCATATCTTAGCCAATAAGATTGATGGTGGAACAAATGCCCTATCGAGTATGATAGTTGCTCAATTCCTTGGCGGAAATATGTGGGGTCATATAAGAAAAATTAATGGTATAATGGAAGCTCGCAAGAATGCGGTAATCGAATCACTGGCTGTACACTTCAGTGGCTTTGGTGGTGAAGTAAGTTGGACAGATCCTCCAGGTGGAATGTTCGTATGGGTTCAGATTCCACGTACTACGGATACAAAAAAAGCCCTACAACTTGCAGCCGAACGCGGGGTCTACTACACCCCAGGGCAAGCATTTAGTGCTACGGGCCACGATATTCCTTTTCTCCGTATTGCTTTTGGATTTCCTACGATAGATCATATTCGTGATGGAATACCTATTCTAGCAGAATGTATTAAAAAAGCTCAAGATGGTGATAAGCATCTCGCAGCATAGTTTTATGATCTTGGCAAATCAGTGATTAAATACTTCGGGCATATGGTCAATCTTCCTTCGTATTTCGAATTCCATCCTCGTAATATACCTTGAAATCATTTTTGGGAACAGAAATGGCACGCATAGCCATTTCACCATCTGTCACAAGTGGTTCAGTTTTGATAAGTAATTCATCTAGTGATTCTTTTGGTGACTTATTTGTCGTATCTAGTGTCACAAGATGCCCATTACGAGTTAGGAGGGACCGATCAACCTCATCCTCAAATCGTTTTTTTATATCTGAGATATCTTTCTCGCGGATAATTTGGTATTCGTGAGGGGCCTTGAGCATTCGTTCTTTTATAACTTCGTCATCCGCAGTAAGGTGAATTAAAACAACATCAGGTAGCCGTGCTTCAAGTACCATTACCTCATAATGTCGTTGATTGTGGTAAATATAATTAGGGTAATAAGGGCTTCGTGGCTCTTTGCCATAAACTTCACAATATACAGCCTCTTCAATATGCCATCCGCTAATTAACGTATGGGGATAATTGCGAATTACTTCTACATGATAGTGAATCTGCATTCGTTGCATTCGTTCTTTAACATCATTAGGGTAAGAGATATATTCTGCTCGAGAATCAGGACTTAGTGATGAATCTGGTATAGTAAAATGATCGTCAAGATGGGTTCGGCGACCTCTTTGCCGATAATAGATATCTAAGAGATTAATAAGTGTAGTTTTTCCTACGTATTCAATACCGACAAAAATAGACCGCATTCTTTTCTCCTTGAAAATAGTTTTTATCCTAGAAGTCGTAGTTGGTAAATCCAAGATCAAAACATGTTAAATTCTCACCTCAAATTGATCAGTTTCGATTGGGTAGTTTTATTTTACTATAGTTGCGTTATTATCCGTTTTACGATGAGGCCATAAGTTTTAGTCAACCATTTCGAGATTAATCCTGGTACCTCGTTGTAGGTAACCGGAAATTTTATAATCTGATAAGGGAGATTGTTTTTTAAAATAATTAAACTTCATTCTAACTTCCTTCCGTTAATTTTCAGCGATATGGTTGTATTGGTCGACATCTAGTCCGTGGAGTTTGGCCCATTCCCGAATCGGCCAGTCTATGCCATCAGGTGCTTCACGGTTATCTGAATCCTTGGTTGCCCCCAAAAGTTGGCGTCCCAAGTCTGTTGTTGCTTCCAATAATTTATCCTCAGGTTGTAGAGTATTATTATAGTAACGCATGTAATGATCTGGCTTAATCCAGCGATAGTGGTAGCCAAAAATTACTACCTTTGCTATCTGATTAGTATAATTCGGGGCAGGAGCATGGTAGGTCCGGCTCTCAAAAAGAAAAGCATCTCCAGCTTTTAAGATAGGTTGCTCATAAACATCCGGATTAGTTTCGCCGCGCGAGATTGGAAGAGCAGTCTCCATATGGTTACTACCACTGACGAACATCGTTCCTCCTGAATCTGGAGAAGGAAAGTCTGTTAAACAATAACCTATCTTAAGGCCAACACAAGGCAAGCGTTTATGGCCGATATCTAGTGACACACCTACATCCCGATGCCAATTACAGTGAGTCAATGACTGGGGTGATTGGGGATGTTTATAGATAAGAGCGGTGTTAGTTATATGAATGTTGTAGCCCAAGAGTGCTATAATTAACGGAACCGTTTGCTCATTTGTAGTAAGTGCAAGGAATGGTTTTTCTTGCAGGAGTCCAGCGCGTCGATGGGCGTAGGTGCCATCATAATCAAAATTATTCATAAGCTGGTCTCCCACAACTTTTAGAGCTTCAATTTCTAAGCTAGTAAGTGCATTGGGGACAACCAGGTAACCATTTTTTTTAAATAACTTTTTCTGCTGGTTTGTAAGTAGTTTAGGGCACATAGCTTACTCTATTTATAAAAGTTACATGGTAACTACAAAATATCTTTCTTATAGATGATAATAGGTTGGGCTAATCAATAAGGTTCCTGCGAAATTCAAGAGTACAATACTAGCTTAGCAACTGGCCCAATTGTTCTGTAATGCACTCCTGGTCCAAACTCAAATTATACTGTTTTAAAGTAAGATGGTATGAAGTTTAGCTTTAGTTATTTTGGAGCTTGAGAGCGTTCATAATCAACTATCTGTTGCTCATATTGCAGAGTCCATCCAATTTCGTCCAGTCCTTTAAGAATAAAGGTTTTTTGAAAGGGGTCAATTTGGAAATTGTGGCTGGATTTGTCGGGTAGCATTACTATTTGTTTCTCAAGATCGACTGAAAGGATATAATCTTGACATCCTGAAGCCTCATTAAGAATCTGAAGCACAGTATCAGTATCCAAAACGACAGGTAGTAGTCCGTTTTTGAAACAATTGTTGTAGAAAATATCTGCAAAAGACGGAGCAATAATAACCCGAAATCCATAATCTTGTAAAGCCCATGGAGCATGTTCACGGGAACTTCCACACCCAAAGTTTTTTCCAGTAACAAGAATAGTAGAATTTTGGTACTGATCTTGGTTGAGCACAAAGTGGGGATTAGGAGAGCCATCATTTTTAAAACGCCAATCGTAGAATAGGAACTGGCCAAAGCCTGTACGTTCCACTCTTTTTAGAAACTGCTTAGGAATAATTTGATCTGTATCGACGTTAATTTGGTCCAACGGAGCAACTAGACCACTGTGCTGAATAAAGGGTTCGGTCATAATTTGAATCCATTCTTTGTTTTTCTACCAGTGTCTTACATCTACAAAGTGGCCAGTAACAGCTACAGCCGCAGCCATAGCAGGACTTACAAGGTGCGTTCGTCCATTCCGTCCTTGACGCCCTTCAAAATTACGATTGGATGTACTTGCACATCTTTCACCTGGTAGCAAGGTGTCTGGGTTCATCCCAAGGCACATACTACAGCCAGCTTCACGCCATTCGAAGCCAGCATCTAAGAAAACATGATTAAGACCCTCAGATTCAGCTTTCTGTTTTACTGATTGAGATCCAGGAACTACCATGGCCTGTACGCCAGGGGAAACGTGATGATTTTTAACAATTTCTGCCGCTGCCCTTAGATCGCTGAGTCGAGAATTAGTACAACTGCCAATAAAAACTCTATCAATTGGAATATCTGTTATAGGGGTATTAGCTTCTAAATCCATATATTTTAAAGCGTTTTCTGCAGCTCGCCGGTCGTTGTCACTAACTATTTTACTAGGATCCGGCACTATACCCGTAACATCAGTTACCATGCCAGGATTTGTTCCCCATGTTACTTGAGGAGCAATTTCGTCTGCCCGGACTGTTAGATGTTTATCATACACAGCATCATTGTCAGTCTTGAGAGAACACCAAAACTCTACAGATTTTTCAAAACAAGCACCATCTGGTGCAAAATTACGACCTGAAAGATAATCAAAAGTTGTTTCATCAGGAGCGATAAGTCCAGCTCGAGCCCCAAGCTCTATCGACATGTTACAAATAGTCATTCTTTCGTCCATAGAAAGATTTTGGATAGTATCTCCAGTATATTCAATGATGGTGCCAGTTCCTCCAGCTGTTCCCGTTTGACCAATAATATTAAGGATAATATCCTTAGCAGTTACTCCTTTACTAAGTGAACCCATAATACATATCTCAAATGTTTTGGAGCGTTTCTGGAGCAGGCATTGGGTAGCCATGACATGTTCTACTTCGCTTGTTCCGATGCCAAATGAAAGGGTACCAAAAGCCCCATGAGTAGAGGTGTGGCTATCTCCACAAACTATTGTTTGTCCAGGTTGGGTAATGCCAAGTTCTGGTCCAATAACGTGAACTATACCGTTGTGTGGGGAATTTAAGTCATATAAGGGTATGTCAAATTCATTGCAGTTCTGTACCAGCATATCCACTTGCAGCTTTGCAATATCATCAACCATCGGGAGAGACCGGTCGGTTGTTGGTACATTGTGGTCCATTGTCGCAAAAGTTAGATCTGGTCGTCGGAGTTTTCGGCCTGCAGATCGAAGACCTTCAAATGCCTGGGGTGATGTAACCTCGTGGATTAGGTGAGTGTCGATATAGAGGATAGCTAGCCCGTCGGGCATTTCCTTAACGACATGGTTATCCCATATCTTTTGGTACATTGTTTTAGCGGACATAGTGAATTCCTATATTAATCTCAAGGTCTCAGGCTTGTTTAGATAATTTTAACTTTCCCCAAAAATTTCACGTTAATTGATAAAAGTGCAAAATGTCAAGTTTAGAAGAATTGATTACTAACTCCAGGCAATATACGCCCAAAATAGGACTTCTCGCAAGCGAAAAGTCTAACGGAAATTTAGGATAAAACATTAATAAAATGTTATCTGTTCAGCCCGAATTAGATCCCCGGGCTGCCTTGACACCAGGGACCTTAGTCGCTATATTGTCAAGATTGACAGATTGTTAATAGAAAAAGTTAAACTAAAGCTTGCATAAACCTATATTTACCGAAGAAAATTAAAGTGTTATGCCATATGCGAATAGAAGAAGTTCGTCCTAATAGTATTGCAGAAGACGTTGGATTGGAACCTGGCGACCGTTTGGTAAGAATTAATAAAGCAAGGGTTAGAGATTCACTAGACTACCGATTTTGGTCCAGTGAAGAAGAGCTTGAATTAGATATTCTTCAGTCGGATGGCCGTAGGGTGTTGATAGACGTCGAAAAGGATCCGGGTGAGGATTTGGGGTTATCGCTCTATGAGCCTCCTTATCAGACTTGCGCCAATAAATGCGTTTTCTGTTTTATTCACCAGAATCCGAAGGGAATGCGTAAATCTATATACTTTCAGGACGAAGACGTACGTCTTACATTTTTGTATGGTAATTATGTTACATTGGCATTTGCCTCGGACGCGTATTTAGAACGGATCATAAAACAGCGTCTGAGTCCCATCTACGTATCCGTCCATGCTACTGATCCAGATTTACGGCGAGTATTATTAGGCTCTCCAAGGGCAAAAGAAATTATGCCGATTCTGCGGCGATTGTCTGAAGGAGGTATACTTATTGAGACCCAAATAGTTCTTTGTCCAGGACTAAACGATGGCATGGCACTAAGAAAAACAGTAGAGGATCTGGCTTCTTTGTACCCGGCAGTAGAATCAGTATCTATCGTACCGGTAGGGTTGTCCAAGCACCGGCATGGCTTATATGACCTTAAACCAGTGACCGTCGAGTATGCTAAAAAAATGGTCAATACAGTTAGCGAGTGGCAGCAGGAAATTAGGAATAGGATAGGACACCCGCTGGTTTATCTTTCTGATGAATGGTATATAATGTCATCTTCGCCATTTCCACCAGTATCATTTTATGAAGAATGCCCTGTTATTGAGAATGGGGTGGGTATGGTGGTTCTATTTGAAAAAGAAATGTCGGAACAGGTGAAATCACTTCCCCTCCAAGCACAGTCATCACTACGAGTGACACTTGTGACAGGTGTTCTCGCTGCCGATATAGTCAGGTCATCAATAATAGAACCACTAAACAAAATAGAGAAAGTTGAATCCAATTTGGTTGTGGTTCAAAATCATTTTTTTGGGGAAGGAATTACAGTATCCGGACTGTTAACAGGTAAGGATATTCTCAATGCGTTAGAGAAGGAAGAAGAATTGGGAGATAGAGTATACCTTCCTCCAAACGTACTTAACGACGACAATAAATTACTCGATGACATGACTTTGTCTACATTGAGTGATCAGTTGGGCATATCAGTCGAGCTATTTCCAGATCACGTGTGTAACCTCCCGGGGATTTGTTCCATTGAGCAGTAAATCTATCACTTTAGTGGTTGCCATTATTGGCCGACCTAATGTTGGTAAATCAGTGTTGTTCAACCGAATGCTTGGTCGTCGTGACGCAATAGTCCATAATTCGGCAGGCATAACCCGTGATCGTCATTATGCCGATGCAGACTGGTTTGGAAAGAAGTTTACCGTCGTTGATACAGGTGGATTGGTGCCAGAATCAGATGAGCCTATGGAGATGGCTATAGAACAGCAGGCAAAGATAGCAGTTGAAGAAGCAGATATGATTTTGCTGGTCACGGATGTTCGTGCAGGGGTTACGCCGTTAGATAGAAAGGCTGCCGGAATTGTCCGAAAAGCAAACAAAGAAGTTATTGTAGTAGCAAATAAGGTGGATAGTAGCACCCAAGAAAATCATGCCTACGAGTTTACTGTTCTGGGTTTAGGTGTACCAATAATGATTTCTGCTCTGAAAGGGAGAAATACGGGCGACCTAATGGATTTAATAGCAGACAAGATACCTGAACCTATTAGCTCAATACCAGTAGAAGAAGAGGGTTTTATCCAGGTAGCTCTAGTGGGGAAACCCAATGTTGGCAAATCTTCCTTGGTAAATGCAATTATAGGTAAGGAAACAGCTATTGTTTCGGACGTACCAGGCACAACGCGGGATTCAGTTGACACAAAAATAATTCGACAAGGGGTGAAATTTAATCTGATAGATACAGCTGGACTTAAGCGTCGAGCCAAAATTGCTAATGATATTGAATACTATAGTTTCAATCGTTCACTTAGGAGCATAGAACGTTGTGACGTTGCTATTCTGTTGGTAGATGCTATTGATGGACTTGCGGCACAGGAGCAACGGATAGTATCGATGGTGGACGAAGCAGGTAAGGGATTGGTTATTGCCTTTAATAAGTGGGATCTTGTTGATAGAACGCCAGAATCGAACGAAGAATATGTCCAGGCAGCTCGAGAGTATCTACGTTTTGTTGATTATGCCCCGATCCTTTTTGTGTCAGCTGAAAATAGACGCGGAGTAACCCAGATACTACAAAAAGCCCGTTATGTAAGTGAAATGCGCAGCTTGAGGGTATCAACAGGAGAATTAAACCGTGTCGTCGAACAAATCACTTCATATTATCCTCCACCAGCGACTCCAAACGGCCGAGCGACTCGAATTTTGTATTGTACCCAGGTCCAAACTAAACCACCTACCTTTGCTTTTTTCGTGAACCAAGCAGAAGGCATACCAGATTCCTATAAAAGGTATTTATCCAATAGGCTTCGAGAGATTTTCCTTTTTGAAGGTTCCCCTATAAGGGTATTAGTTCGTGAAAAAGAAGGAAGAGAAAAGTAGTTATGATGTATTAATGGAGAAGAATTTAAGAAGATAAGTAGGGGTTGGTAGAATTAATAGGAGTAGTTGCTCATGAGTAAAGAGCCAACAGGAAAACTTTACTATTCCAGCAGCGAGGTTTCGACTATGCTAGATTTGGAACCTTCCGTGATACGATTTTGGGAGGACCAATTTAGTCAGCTCCGTATCAAACGAAACCGGGCAGGGAAACGGATGTATCGGGAAAAAGATATTGAACTCATAGGAACAATAAAAGAACTTACCCGAAGCCAGGGCTACACAATTGCTGGTGCAAAGAAGAAACTTCAGGATACAACATCAGAAATGGGTAAAACTGTTGCTCCCAATGCGCCATCGGAATCCGAAATTATTGGGTGGATCCGGACAAACCTAACAGAAATACGAAAAATAATCGACTAAATATCATAGCTTTCCGACAAAAAACTCCTCTAAGAACACTATCAATTTATTTTAATTCACCTGTAACCCTTGCCTCTAAAAAGAGGCTGGGACAGATATAGAGATTTCCACCAGTTATTTCAGCCTATGTATTTCTGTTTGAGCTTTTCTTGCTTGAACAGTTCTAGGATACAATTTGATCAAACGTTGATATACTAAAACAGCTTCAAATGAACGTCCAGCCTTCGACAAACAATTTCCAGCGTTCCAAAGAACTGTTTCAAGAGAATCTGCTTGAGGGAAATCAATTTCTAATTTTATATATTCTCGGGCGGCGTCGATAAAATAGGCTTGGTCACGATAACTATCAGCTATGCCACGTCGGGCCTGTAGTGAAAGTATCGAAGAAGGATTCGATGGGAGGATTTCCTGAAAAACAATTCTAGCTAAGGCTGGCCGGGATTCAGCAAGTAAAGCTTGCCCTAATAGTAGGTATGTTTCGTTAATAAGGTTAGTGTCTGGATAGGTTTTTAGAATTTTATTACACTTGCTGGCTGTTTCTTTGTATTTTTTCTGAGTGAAATTGATACGGGCTAATTCAAGTAATGCATCATCAGCCAAGTTATGCTGTGGATTGGATAAAATAACCTGCAGGAAGTACTGTTCTGCAGATATCAGATCAGTATTGATATGCCCTAGATAAAATAGTGCATTCGGCTCCTTAGGTTGTGTGTCCAATATATGAAGAAACGCTTCTCGGGCTTGGTCTAAGTCACCAGTTTTATATAGTGCGACTGCATCCTTTAGGGCAGTCGTAGAGATTAGTGAAGTTTCTAAATCGACGGTTTTTTCCAGAGAAACTTGAAAAGGTAGTAGACACAGCAGAAACCTACCTATAAACCGTCGAGCAGAACTAGAAAACTTTGGGCAGATGACAGGAGGCAAAAAATGCATTTTACTCATCTAAGGGGGTTCGAAGTGCTACCTTTAATAATTTTCCAGGCTTAAAACGGGTTTTTTTACCAGCTGGGACATATACGATATCGCTTGTACGGGGATTACGCGCTGAGGTCCGAGCTTTTGTGTCTTTGACTTCAAAAACACCAAACCCACGAATTTCTATTCTGTCTCCTTGAACCAGTGATTTCCGCATGGACACAAAAACATGGTCGACTATGGAAAATACCTGCTCCTTTTTTAGTTTTAGGCGCGTACTTATTTGATCCACCAGTTCCTTCTTGGTGGTGGTCATTAGAGTCTCCTTACTGCAAGATTTTATACCAGTTAAAAAGAGATGCTATCCCTATGGTAACTATTAACTTACTCGGCCAACCTATTCTAAGGACTGGTTATAATTGTGTCAACGGATTTTGTACAGGTTTTCAAGACAACAGCAAAATTGATTTACGAATAAATTCAATTTTTGCTATTAAATTCAGCTACCATTATACAATTCCCGTAAGGAAAAGGTGTTCCATATCGACCACGAAGTGCTTCTTCCTTATTACATTGTGACCATTGGAGATAGGCATATCGTCGGAAATATGTAGCATGTCGCCATCCTAAACTATCGTTAGCTATAAATTTATCCATGTCAGGATTATAACCTAAGGGAACAGTCATTATTAATATACCATCAGGTTTGAGCATCTTTCGGCATTTTAAAATGGCTAAAGGGATTTTTTCACGGCTCTCGCCATCATCATCAAATCCAATATGTTCAATGGTTGATATAGATATGATAAGATTAAATTTTTTTTCGGTGGTAAACTCAATAATATCTTGATCTATAATTAATTTTGTATCCTCTGGCTCTTCGTATTTATCAAGAATCAGGTGTTGTACATCAAAGTATTGTGACGTGACATTGCCTATTTCCAAAACAGATTTTTCTGAGTAATAATCAAGATAAAATTTTGCAATAGAAATTTCTAATGCTCGTTCACTTGACCATGTTGCGCCGTGTCGATGGTAAGTCAAGGATAGGGTCTTTTTTTTGAATTCAAAGGTTGATTTTCTAAGATGAGGAATAATGAATGGAGCAAGAATTTGGCGCATAGGTTTCAACACTATTTCTTTCATGCCAAACCGACAGATGAACCAAAAAATTTTTTTTATTAAGCTAGCTCTATAGAAATGGGAGTTTCTGGCCATGGTTGATAGAAAGAAAAAGTCAGTATGAAACTATTATTTAGTCCATACCAACTGGGGGAGTTTTATGAAAGGGAAAGGATCCTTCAAAGGGTCTGGGACTTGAGACATACCACACACCTTCATACATCGGGCACGTCTGGTAATGACATACGACATTACACCGTTCCATGCCATCATCTTCTTTAGCACCTTGGTGTGGAATATGACTAAGAAAAACAACAGCATCACCAGCTTTGGGATGGAGGACTTCGTGTACTTGGCTATTACACCACTTTTCAAACTGAATATGGTCGACCCTAGGATAAAGATGGGGCGGTTCTGTTAGATGTCCTTTTTGTACGAACTTGAGATGTCCTTGCCCTGGGATGTTATCTTGGAAGTAGAAAGTTGTGTTGACACTACTAGGCTGTATAGCAAGTCTTCGTTTTTGGGTTTCTCTTTTTTCATTCCAGTAACCATAGAAGTCCATGTGCCATTCTTGTAGGTATGGTCCAGGATTGATATGGGCTCTGAAGCTTCGAAGCTGACATTGCTTGCCCATTAGGGCGTAAAGTAAAGGGGCTACACTAGGATGGCCAACAAGTGGCCTAAAGACATCAGGTTGACGGTCTAATAAGGTATCAAACCACATGTTTCCGACAGCATTTAGCCCTTCCTCCCAACCATTTTCTTTAGCGTGAAAGATATGGGATTTTATTTGTACTATTTCTTTCTCTGACAAAGCTCCTTTAATTAGGACAAACCCATCTTGCTCTATTTGGTCAAGTGTTAAATCAAGATTTTGCACGGCCTCTCCTCCTTATTTTAACTATTTCGTTCAGTAATCTTGACCTCATTACGTTTAGTTAACTGAAAAGAACTACCGATTTGGGAAACCATAACCTGTAGAGTTGTTTGTGTCAAGCCATATGGGAATAGTTTTGTCGGAGTAGCTCCAACAAGGATGAACAATTCTTAGATTTTTTCAAAAGGATAAAGCGGTCTTCGTCTATTTAGGTAAGATAATTTCCGCATATCTGCTGTTGTTGTTCCAGGAGTATCTACCCGTATTAGTTTTTTGCTTACTGGAGCGTAAGCAGCTATTGGAGAATGGACTCCCTTAGCAATAAGAATATCAAATTTTGCTGGATCTAGTCCAATGCTAGTCATCATGCCAAGACTAACAGCAACTGTACGAAGTGAAGTAAGGCTCACAATTAAATTATTTTCTGTCTTAACAACAACGGTTTGACCCATGTCAAATTCTGTTTGGCCACCATGACGGACAGCTTTCTCTGAAAACTTCCCCTTATATACTCCTAGTACACGAACCTTAGTTTTGATAGGTGGTCCGTGTTTGTTATCTGTTTTTCCTCCCATTGCTAACTCTACCGATCCTCCAATACCTATTGAAATAGCCTGTCGCACAGATTCAGGATCGTACAAACAAATAAATGCTTTCGCTCTCGCTTCACCATGAGCTAGTAGTTGATGGGCGATAAATGTTCCATCAGCAGCTGATCCACCCCCCACATTATCTCCCATGTCTAACAAACACACGGGACCTTCACTTTGGAGTGCAAGTTTTACGGCATCAGACGTTGAGACAAAATCACCTACGAAGTTATGTTTTTTATCGACGAGAGAACTAGCTAGTGAATCAGCAATTTGTTGAGCTAATTTAGGCTTGCCATCTGTAACAGCGATAAAAGCGGAACCCATTTCAGGAACATCAGCATAGGGGAAACCTAACACAATACTATTCGACAAAACACTTTTTTGGGTTAGCCATGAATTGGCTTTTTCATAGAGAGAAAGGCATGGGTTTGAAGACGTATCTTGACATTCAATGCCGATTGCTATGGGAGGGAAAGCTGCAGCTTGAACAGGTCGAATTTCATTTCGTAATGTTCGAGCCATTAGCATAGCTGCCTCTAGCCCGCACTTTTTCTGATCCAGGTGTGGATTAGTCCGGTAAGCAATTGTAGCATCACAGGCTGTGATCATGCGGGGAGACAAATTTGCGTGAGGATCTATAGTGCAAATAATAGGAATATTGGGGCCAACTTCAGCTCGTAACTTGGACAGCCAGAATCCGTCAAGATCATTATAGTGGGTTCCATCACCTACGCTAGCTCCATGTGGAGCGACCAATAGGCCATCTAACTTCCCAGCTCCATGGAGTTGGTCGAACATTAGTTCTAGTAATATATCACACGTATTCTGAGTGATTCGTCCTGATGGTGTAGTTGAAGCGTAGAATAGGGGAAGAGCCTCGATGCCCAAATTATCAAGACCTTCAAGAAAGCCACTGATTTCATGGTTTCCATTCCAGAAATGGCTCGATATAGCCTGGCCTGTTAACAAGCCACCCTTTTTGAACAGCTCAAAGCTGGTCGGAGCTTGGATGAAGGTATTAGATTCATGGCTTAATGAGAGAATTCCTACTCGCACGAAATAGTCCTTTGTTGGGCCTAGATCATTAAGTCAGTAGCGTTAAAGGATTTTTTTAGTTTTTCAACTTTGGGGTCAATTATAACAGAACAATATGGTTGATTAGGGTTATTAATATAATAATTATGATGGTATTGTTCAGCCTCAAAGAATTCCTTTAGAGGTTCAATTTCCGTGACGATTGTATTATCCCAAAGATCTGATTCATCGGTTTCTTTTTTAAGGTCCCTAGCTAATGACTGTTGTTTATCATCTTGATAAAGTATTATCGAACGGTATTGAGTCCCAATATCAGCTCCCTGGCGGTTTAGTGTGGTAGGATCATGAAACCGCCAGAAGATGTAGAGAAGGCCAGAAAAACTAATTGCCGTAGGATCAAAACTAATCTGCACCACTTCAGCATGCCCAGTTGTGCCGGAGCACACAGATTTATAATCTGGATTTGGCGAATGGCCTCCAGCATACCCAGGGATTACTCTTTTAACTCCTTGAACTTGCTGAAAGATAGCTTCTAGACACCAAAAACAGCCCCCACCTAGAGTTGTTATCTCGGTAAGTTGTGTCATTTTTATTTTCCTTTATTGAGCGCATCAAATTCAAAATTTTAACATTAGTTTATTATTAGTCATAGTGTTTTCTTGTTATCCGCAAAACGGCAAAAATGAATATCGGAATTGCGAGTGCTAAAAAAATCCAAATTAGTATTCGATCATCTTCAATTACTCCTGTCATAGCCAGGAGTGTTGAGATTCCAGCAGCTGGGATACTTGCCGTAAAAATAGATATAGTAAGACTGAAAAGCAGTGATTTAATCATAGGTTTCATGAAGTTTATCATTTCTTCAAATTAGCTTTGACATATTCCCAAAGATCTTTGGAAACAGCACCATCCGGTTCATGGTTAAAAAATGAATTTACCATTTCAAGTAAATCTTTTGGCTGGAATCTCCGTCCTTCACGTATTGTACATGTTATATTACTGATATCTTGTATGTTTTCAATGGGATTACCTTTGACAGCTAAAAGATCAGCACGGTGACCAGGAATGATGGATCCGGCCTTGTCGTCAATACCCAATACTTTGGCATTAATCGATGTGGCTGATCTAAGTGCGTCTATTGCCGGTATACCAGCATCGAAATACATCGCCAGTTCGTCATGAACGCTCATGCCTGGAACTAGGTTAGGGAAGGGGGTGTCTGTTCCTAGTGCTATGGTAACATCTCGTTCGTGAGCTCTGCGGAGGAAACGTTTTAAGTGTACCATAGCTCCCTGATAACGCCATCGATTTTCCTGCGGTGCATTACGACTTTGATAGTTTTGCCATATAAAGAGGTGATGAGGATGAACCCAGATCCTACGGTTATCGTGAAGAAAACTATGATCTAGAATTCTTCCAAGACGATCCCACACAACCAAGGTAGGGTCGATAATAGTATTGTGCGCTAAAAGTTGATCAATCATGAGATCATCTTCTAGTTGAGTTGCATGGTGCCAAGCCACTTCGCAACCAGATAGGTGTTCGAATTCATCCAATCCAAATTTTATCGCTTCTTCAGCAGAAGTATCTTGGAGATGAGCGACAACAAATTTCCCCAATTTATGAGCCGTTTCAACAGCTACTTTCATCAATGTGGGATTTACGCCGGCATAAAGCTTAATAGCATCTACACCAGATTCCACATGATGTTGAATAGATGCCTTAATATCTGTGGCCGTTCTGTGGGCGTAACCCATATGGGGCCAATATATATCGGGCCCATCGAGCAAATTTCCGCAGCATAGGATAGACGGTCCAGCGGAAAGGTCTTTAGCATGTCTATCTCGTTGCTGAAGAATCCATTCTAAATTATTCCCAACATCCCGAATTGTCGTCACGCCAGCAGCAAGGAACGCTGGTCCCATGACTGAACTATAATGTACATGAGCATCCATCAGGCCAGGTAATAGCGTGCAGTCATTCAAAAAAATTTTTTCCATAGACACTGGAATGTCACCAATCGGAACTATAGCATCGATAAGATGCCCTTTCACAACTACTGCTTTTCCTAATTGAATCCTATCAGAAATCCCATTCCATAGTCGCTCAGGAATAACTGCGTAGGTGTTTTGGGAAGGATCTTTATTCATTGTTGGGTGGTGTTATGCAATCTATCAATATTTATGCCAAAATGCTATTGACATAAGTTAGTAAACTATTATTTACTTGCTCATTTAAGATTAATATACCTTATTTAAGTCAATATGATAATATCTTAATGTTATTCTACGTTCTGTCAAACATCTAATGTTTAATCCCCTTAACATAAGCTGGACTAGAGTCATAGACGGGCAAGGCTTTGAAGTTGCATTTACTGGCATGTTCATAGTATTTCTAGCCCTCACGGTAATCAGCCTCTGTATTACAATTTTACCTAAAGTTATAACCATTTTACAATGGATTTTACCAGAAAATATTCAAACTGAATCGGAGCAAGAACCGGCAGATGATGAAGTTATGGCAGCTGTTATTGGGTTTGTTCTAGATGATCAAAACAAATATTGACCACAAAATGGGTAATAGGTAACTGTTAATGACTATGTTTTATGAATTTATAGCTTCCTCTGGTTGGTCTAGCGCGACGCCAGGACATGGACTCATGGTTATCGTGGGGCTTATAATGATACTATTAGCTATTATACGTCGCTATGAGCCGTTGTTGTTAGTTCCAATGGGTTTTGGGGTTATACTTGGCAATATACCAATGCCGGGGGGTGAAGGCCATGGAGTATATAATGAAGGTAGTGTGTTGTACTACATCTATTTTGGAGTGAAAGAGGGTATTTTCCCGGCGTTAATTTTTCTTGGTATTGGAGCTATGACAGATTTTTCTGCTATGTTTTCTGCTCCTCGCCTAGTCCTACTTGGGGCAGCAGCACAGATTGGTATATTTGTAACCATGATAGGGGCCATGGCTATTGGCTTTACTCCTGAGGAATCTGGGGCTATAGCTATCATAGGCGGGGCGGATGGTCCAACTGCTATTTTCTTATCTTCAAAACTGGCTCCTCACTTGCTTCCTATTATTGCCATAGCATCTTATTCCTACATGGCCCTTGTACCAATAATACAACCACCGATTATGAGATTATTGACTACACGAAAAGAACGGTTGATCCGTATGCAATCTCCTCGAGTAATTTCGCAGCGGGAAAAAATTATTTTTCCTATTCTAGCCTTTCTAGTAGCAACATTAATTGCTCCAGACTCAATTGTCCTAGTAGGGATGCTTTTCTTTGGTAACCTGCTGAAGGAATGTGGTGTGACAGAAAGATTAGCTAACACAGCTCGTACATCAATGGTTGATATTGTTACAATTTTGTTGGGGTTTTCAGTTGGTGCCAGCACTCAAGCTGATACCTTTCTGTCGTTGGGATCGTTTTTAATATTTGTTCTCGGTGTTTTTTCTTTCTGCATTGCTACTGCAGGTGGTATTATCTTTGCTAAATTTATGAATCTGATAACAAAAGAAAAGATCAACCCATTAGTTGGAGCCGCGGGAGTCTCGGCTGTTCCTATGGCAGCTAGGGGTGTTCAAGTAGAAGCTCACCGGGAGGATCCCAAAAATTTTGTTTTATATCATGCAATCGCACCTAATGTAGCAGGGGTAATTGGTTCTGCTATCGGTGCGGGAATACTTTGGTCAGTCTTGTTAGGTAGCTAGCTGGTTTATGGAAAATATGACCCTTATGCAACCTCGAAGCTAATTATCAAATTGCCAATCGGTCAGGGGAAAAATTAGTGAAGAAAAAAGTAAATTTCATGTGTACGGCGTTCAGAGACGGATTTCAATCTGTCTATGGTGGACGAGTGTTTACTCAGGATTTCCTACCAGCCGTCGAAGCTGCTAAAAAGGCAGGAATAGATTACTTCGAGGCAGGTGGAGGAGCGATGTTCCAGTCTCCGTATCTTTATAGTAATGAAGATGCTTTTGATCGTATGGATGCTATAAGAAATGCTGTAGGTCCGGATGCAAATCTGCAAACACTTTCTCGAGGAGTAAATGTTGTTGGGTTAGATTCTCAGCCAGGTGATGTTATTCGATTACATGCTCAATTATTTCGGAAGCATGGGATGACAACCATAAGAAATTTTGATGCTTTAAATGACGTGGAAAATCTAATTCATAGTGGGAGATGTATTACTGAAGCCGGTTTAAAGCATCAGGTGTGCGTTACAATTATGGAATTGCCTCCTGGATGTTCCGGAGCTCATGATGTGGACTTTTACATGGGGACAGTTCGAAAAATTCTTGATGCTGAAATTCCATTTGATTCGATCTGTTTTAAGGATGCATCGGGAACGGCTATCCCATCTAAAGTTTACGAAACTATCAAAAGTGCTAGAAAATTTCTTCCTGAAGGAACTCAGATTCATTTCCACACTCATGACACTGCAGGTATAGCCGTAACAGCTTATCAAGCAGCTCTTGAAGCTGGCGTTGACAATATTGATCTGGCTCTAGCACCAGTTTCTGGGGGCACTTCTCAGCCTGATATCCTTGTCATGTGGCATGCGCTTCGTGGCACAGAATATGAATTGGATATAGACATCGATTCTATTCTTGAAGTGGAAGAAATTTTGAAAGAGTGTATGAATGATTATTTCCTTCCCCCTGAAGCCGTTGCGGTAGAACCACAGCTTCCGTGGAGTCCAATGCCAGGTGGTGCCTTGACAGCAAACACACAGATGCTGCGAGATAACAGCATAATGGGACATTATCCAGCAATTATAAAGGCTATGAGCGAAGTTGTAGCAAAAGGAGGCTTCGGTTCATCCGTGACACCAGTTTCCCAATTTTATTTTCAGCAGGCCTTCAATAATGTTATGATCGGACCATGGAAAAAAATTGCTAAAGATTATGGTCGTATGGTTCTGGGGTATTTTGGAAAAACGCCGGTGGAACCAGACGCTGAAATAGTCAATATAGCATCGGAACAGCTTGGGCTACCACTTAATGAGAGGCCAATTTTAGAACTTAATAACAACGACCCAACTAAGGGAATTTCAGCAGCTCAAGAACAATTGGAGAAAGCCGAGTTAGAGACTACCGAAGAGAATATTTTTATTGTTGCGGCCTGTGGTGAACCGGGATTAGCTTTTCTGTTGGGGAATGGAACTATCGGTGTACGGAAGAAAAGTACTATAAATAACGAACAAAATAGTCACGAGACCACAGGTAGTTCCCCCAAAGATCTGGGATTATATAAGTTGTTAGTAAATGGGAAAAAATATGATGTAAGTATTGATGGAGAAATAGCAAATGTCAATGGTACAAACTATAAAGTAGAGCTTAAATCTAAAACGAAACTGAGTATGGCGGAGCCGCAAACAAAAAATGGAATAGTACTGATTAAAGCACCAATCCCTGGGAAAATTCTTACAGTCAAAGTAACTTCTGGTCAGGAAGTTAAAGTTGGGGAAGTTGTAGTAGTAATGGAAGCAATGAAAATGGAGATGCAGATAACCGCTGAGGTTGATGGGATAGTTGCCGATATTTCTATTTCGTCTGGTATGCAGGTTGTTTCGGGGCAAACATTGCTTTCTATTAACTGACTCTAAGGCTTAAAGATAGTTGGAGTGCCCAATGGGGTATCTTGTACTGTTTGGAAGGTCTACTCTGAAATCAAATCTGATCTTAATTTCAATACTTGCAATTTCACTATTTTCCGCTACACCCCAGGTTTTTTCTCAAGAACCTTTAGCTGGTCCATTTATGTTACGTGATCAGTTCCCGATTAGGGCATTATTTCTTGGTCTCCGACCCGAAACGGGGCATCTTCTTCCTTTAAAAACAAGCCAATGGGTAGTCAGATCCTGCTATTCTAATACCTATGCATCTACCCGGCCTTTAGGGGATCCTATAGTAGCCGGAGATTACTATAAATCAGCCCCACTAAACGAATATCGGTTATTTGCTGATACTGAGACGTTGCGTGTTGCATTAGATTTAGATTGGAGATTAATCTCAATGTTACAGATTGGGTTGACTCTTCCATTTATAAGACATAGTGGAGGTTTTCTGGACGGATTCGTGGAAGATTTTCATAAATTATTTAAACTAACTAATGGGGGAAGAGAGGAAACACCCCGAAATAATCATGGTGTCTTCGTAGTACGGAACGGAAAGTTTTGGATAGAGAATACTAAAGCAGCTTCTTTTAGTCTGGGAGATATAGTTTTGCGTATTAAGCTACCCCTTTACCACCATAAGGATATTTTTAATATATCTATGTCTGGTGCTCTAAAACTGCCCACAGGAAATATAGATAAACTAACTGGGAGCGGAGGGATAGATGTTCAAGCAGCGCTATTTGCGAGTTTGTCGCCATACAAAAGACTAGCTGTCCACTATAACCTATCTCATAGTTGGTTAGGAAACCCGTTACAAACAAAAGCCTTTCCGGTTAGATCTATCCTTACAAATTTAATTGCTTTCGAATACCTGGCAACTAATCGATTGAAGGCTCAGGTTCAGATAAATAGTAATACGGGACCTTTCCCAGACAGCAGGTTGGGTCCCCTAAATCGGACTGCATTTGAGGTTAGTGGTGGAACTAAATATGGATTTTCAGATAATATGACATTGGAATTGGCAATAATAGAAAATCTAAGCCAATATCAAAACACCCCTGATATCGGTATTCATGTAGGTATCTTATGGAGATATCCTTAGGATGAATAAAAAAAGGAACATGTCTCGACCTCGCCTACTTTTCAATTCGCACAGTCGCTTGGGCGTCTTTGATCTAAGCAATTTGAATGAATGGTACCCAGAAACAAATATCCCAGGGATGGAGAGTTGGAGTTGGGGCCCTATGTTTGATGATGGACGGAGAATAATTATTGCAAGCTACGAACAAGGGAAGGCCTGGGAAGGGAAAATAGGAGTCCATCTATGGATATATGACCTAGATGATCAATCCCTTTTAGAAGAAATTGCTGTCAAAAAACGGCCAGCTCCCTTTATAACGTGCAGTCATATCCTGCCAGGAGAGACTCGTCTTTTGACGCATCCTATCATTGATGGCAAACAACGTATATGGACTATAAACCTTGATGGTACCGAACCAAAAGAAATCACGAGGGAGGAAGATGGTTTTATTTACGGTGTTAAGATAAGTCCCGATGGTCAGAAACTAGCATATCATTCGACAATGCTGGAAGGTCGGGATAGTTACTGTATTTTTGTTATGGATATTGATGGGGGCAATCGGGTTGAGGTTGCCTCAAAACAAAACCATTTATATTTCGCTCCTATATGGTCTCCAAATGGTGAGTGGTTGATTTACCAAGATTGTTATTATCCAAACGATCCAGGGCACGACTGGGCAGATCTATGTTTAGCTAGTAAAGATGGATCAATAAAACATACGATAACAAGTGGTCAGCGTCAGTGGTTTTCTACATCCTATGGTGATCTAAAAACTCGGGGAGGTGGCTCTAATATTGCTGATTGGACGCCGGATGGAAAAAGAGTCACTTATACTCGAGCTGAACCGGGGTCGAGAACAGCTTGGCCTTATCAGATTGACCGACCTGATACTGATCATTTTAACCGAGATTATCACCCAAATGATGCTGTTGGAGGCACTGCTATTTGTCTTTTAGATCCCTTTACAAGGGAAGAAACCGAATTCATTCCTTGCCAACCTAGGGTATGGAACTTCCGTTCAGCCTGGTCGCCCGATGGTTCTTTGTTTGCATTTTGTCGTGCTAAGGTTGGTCTTCCAAGCAGTATCTGGGTGGTGAATGCTAACGGTAATAACCAGCAGTTACTGACGGATGGTTACGAACACCAAGGTGCAGATCATCCAGTATGGGTTGCCTAGCAGTTTTTAAACAAGTGGAATAATTGTGTAATACCAAGTCCTGATATTAGTATATAAAGGTTAAACTTAATCGTCTAAGCTAAAAACTCTGTTAGCTTTTAACTAGAGTCATCCAACCATGGATATCTGAGGTCTGTCCGGTTGTAATTCCAAAGAACAACTCCTGAATTGTTTTTGTTACTGGTCCACGAGTTCCGGAACCGATCGTAATTCGGTCGATAGATCTGACAGGTGTTACTTCCACCGCACTACCAGCGAAAAAGACCTCGTCAGCGATATAAAGCATTTCACGCGGAATTTCTTGTTCCACAACTTCGAACCCTGCCTCTCGAGCGAGGTTCATAACAGAATTACGGGTAATCCCTCCTAGGACGGAAGAAGCTAAACTATTTGTTATAACTGTGTTGTCTTGTACAAGAAAAATATTTTCACCACTTCCTTCGCTAATAAGACCGTTAGTATTTAAAGCTATACCTTCGCTATATCCATTCTCTATCGCTTCCATTCGGATCAACTGAGAATTTAGATAATTGCCTCCTGCTTTTGAAAGAGCAGGATGAGTATTGGGAGCGGGTCGGGTCCACGAAGAGACGCAAACATCAACCCCATTTTCAAGTACATCGGGCCCAAGATAGGCTCCCCAGTTCCATGCACCTATTGCAACTTCTACTGGGCACCCTAAAGGGTCTACACTTAAAAGCCCATAGCCGCGGTAGACTACCGGACGAACATAACAAGAACTAAGTTTGTTGGTTCGAATTGTTTCAAGTATCCCTTCTTTAATTTCCTGTTTGCTAAAGGGAATCTCAACTCGATAGATTTTACAGGAATCGAAAAGTCTGTCTATGTGTTCATCTAATCTAAATATAGCTGCTCCTTGATTAGTTTCATAACATCGCATCCCTTCGAAGAAGCTTGAGCCATAGTGGACAACATGTGACAGTACGTGAATCTTGGCTTCGTGCCAAGGTATTAACTTTCCATTGAACCATATAAATTCTGCTTCAGGAAGCTTGGCCATGTTTCCCCCTCTTTCCTGTTAATTATTACCTATTAACAATGTCGCGGAAACTATTGGGTTAATCCCCTATTGTCAAGGGAAAAGGCCTTGACAAGCTCTTTGGAATACATCTAGGTTGTTCCATTATGACCACTGAAAAAGATTTAGTCTATATGGGTCAAGCTCTTGATCTTGCCAGGAAAGCTGTAGGTCGGATTAGCCCAAATCCTATGGTAGGTTCTATAGTAGTACAGGATGGGTCTGTGGTAGGGCGTGGATATTATCATGAGTATGGGGCTCAGCATGCCGAACCTCAAGCTTTATTGGATGCTAGTGGCCAGACGAGGGGTGCAGTAATGTATGTTACCTTAGAGCCCTGTTGCCATCAGGGGAAAACCCCTCCTTGCACAAAAGCTATAATCAATGCAGGGATAGAAAGTGTCTATATTGCTATGGTTGATCCAGATCCGCGAGTGTCGGGCAAAGGTATAGAACAGTTACGAGCAGCAGGTATTTCGGTTGATATAGGGTTATTGGAAGCGGAAGCCCAAGATCTGAATAAAACATATATTCACCATCGAAAATCTGGAAACCCGTATGTGTCATTAAAACTAGCCCAAACCCTAGATGGTTGTATCGCGGCGCAGAATGGCAGTTCAAAGTGGATTTCTGGAAAAGCGGCTCGGGACCGGGTTCACCTAATGCGTAGCAGAGTCGATGCAGTGCTCATTGGTATTGAAACTTTATTGAAGGATGATCCTCAGCTAACGGTTAGGCATGTCGATGGCCGTCAACCTCGAAGAGTAGTACTTGATAGCCTTGCACGGACACCAATTAATGCCCGTTTATTAACCAACGAGGCTCCTACAACAATTTTTGTGTCGAATAAAGCATCTTCGGAGAGGATAGAGGAACTTAGACGAGTAGGAGCAGATGTTATGGTCATGCCAGATGACAATGGCCGAATTAGGTTAGAATCGGTCAAATATGAATTAGGGAAATCTGGCATCACAACTCTATTGGTAGAGGGTGGACGTCAAGTAGCAACGTCCTTTCTACGGGAGGGTGCTGTTGACAACATTACTTTTTTTGTTTCACCCCGACTGCTCGGTAAAGGAATCTCGTCTGTCGGTGATCTTAAAATCAATGACCTTTCTGAAGCTTTAGTTCTTGAAGATTGGAATGTTGAAGTATTAGGTGAGGATATTCTAATAACCGCGACCCCTCAAAATTAACCTAAGAGTTATAATTTTAAATAGTGGTGAAGAAAAAGACGGCAACAAAAGATAAAAGGCTACCTAGTAAGGAGAGGTTTATGTTCACAGGTATCATCGAAAATACTGGTGTTGTCCAAAACTTGGAGAGCAAACAGGGTGGTCTTAAGCTGACTATAGAAGCACCCTTAATGCCAGCAAGCTTCGATTTGGGAACAAGTCTAGCTATTAACGGTGTTTGCTTGACGATAGTAGATAGTGGAGATAACAAATTTTTGGTTGAGATAGTTCCAGAGACAGTATCAAGAACGACTTTTGGTAATATTCAAGTCGGAAATGAAGTAAACTTGGAAAGACCACTGCGTTTATCGGACCGTATAGACGGTCATTTAGTCCAAGGGCACGTAGATGGAGTGGGGCGTGTGATAGATCGGAAACAAAAAGGAAATAGCCTGTGGATCGAATTAGAAATACCAAAAGAGCTTTCCCCCTTGGTAATAGAGAAAGGTTCAATTGCATTGGATGGAATTAGCTTGACAATCGCCAGCCTGACGGGTAATTTGGCAGCCGTATCGATCATACCTCATACCGCGTCGGTCACAACATTGGGTAGTAGGAAGATAGGTGATGAGGTAAATATAGAAGTAGACATGATTGGTCGGTACGTCGCGTCTCTCTTGACTTCGGAATGGAAACTTAAAAATAATGATGTTCAAGAAAAATCTTCCATTACCGAAGCTTGGCTAAACGATAATTTGTAACGTCGGCCAAATTGGCAGCGATGGGTATGTTTTTAATAGGCGTCGTGCTGGTTGGTCGAAAAAATGGTTGAACCGCATGTCTTCCCCCTTTTGTTCCGTTCCAGAAGCAATAGATGAAATTAGGGCTGGTCATATATTGATCGTGATAGATGATGAAGATCGTGAGAATGAAGGCGATTTTATTATGGCAGCCGAAAAAACAACCCCATCTGCCATTAATTTTATGGCTCGATATGGTAGAGGATTAATCTGTCTTCCAACTACTCGTGAGCGCCTAGAACAATTAAAGGTGCCAGCCATGGTAGAAGAAGAAGTAAATACAGCACTATTAGGTACTCAATTTACGGTGTCTGTTGATGCAGTTAACGGTACTACCTCCGGGATATCAGCTTCAGATCGAGCAGAAACGGTCAAAGTTTTTGTTCGTCCAGAGAGTAGACCTGAAGATCTAGCACGGCCAGGCCATATATTCCCACTTCAAGCCTTCGATGGAGGCGTTTTACGACGTGCTGGCCATACTGAGGCAACAGTTGATCTTTTACGAATGGCAGCCCTGTATCCGGCTGGAGTCTTGTGTGAAATTATGGATGATGACGGTTCAATGGCTCGGTTACCCCGATTAATTAAAATCGCAGATGAACATAATCTAAAGATATTAACAATAAAAGATTTGATTGAACATAGGCGCGTCAGTGAAAAGCTTGCCAAGCGCCTAGTCACGACAACAATACCAACTAAACATGGTGAATTTAAATCTCATCTTTTTGAGGACCAATTGACAGGTGACCACCATGTTGTCCTGGTAAAAGGAAATGTAAAAGGGGAGAGCAATATTCTGGTACGTGTTCACTCCCAATGTCTTACCGGGGATGTATTAGGATCTATGCGATGTGATTGTGGAGATCAACTTCAGCAGGCTCTTAAGCGTATTAGTATAGAAGGTCGAGGTGTTCTCCTGTATATGCGCCAGGAAGGTCGGGGTATTGGCCTTGCTAACAAACTCAGAGCGTACGCTTTACAAGACCAGGGTCATGATACCGTAGAGGCAAATCAAGCACTTGGCTTACCTGCCGATGCCCGTGACTATGGCATTGGCTCCCAAATTTTGGCTGATTTGGGATTAACGACTATCCGAATTATGACTAATAACCCGGCAAAGCGGGTTGGAATTGAGGGTTATGGGCTTGAAGTTATAGAACGGATTCCGTTGCAAACCTCCCCTAATAGATATAACATGAATTATCTTAAAACTAAACGGGGAAAGCTCGGCCATCTGCTTGAATTAGAAGATCCACCAGAGGATGTTGGTATCGACAGCTTATTGTGATTTAGGAAGTGCTCATGGGGAAAATTAGTTAGCAGTATTCTAAATACTGACAAGGAGTAATGGCGTGGTAAAAGTATATCAAGGAGACTTGACCAACGTTAGTGATGCAAGATATGGCATTGTTGCTAGTCGTTTCAATGGTTTCATTACAGAATCTCTCCTCAAAGGTTCTTTAGATGGTTTTCGTAGTCATAGGGTTGAGGAGCAACAGATTGATGTTGTGTGGGTCCCTGGAGCTTTTGAAATACCTTTAGTAGCCAAAATCATGGCAGAAAGTAGGTCATACGCAGCAGTAGTCTGCCTTGGATGTGTTATCCGAGGTGATACAACCCATTTTGAATATGTTGCTGGTGAATCGGCCAAGGGTATAGCATCGGTAGCATTGGAAACTAACATTCCTATAATATATGGTGTACTTACAACAGAAAATATCGAACAGGCTCTAGAGCGCGCCGGAACAAAGGCAGGGAATAAGGGTTGGGATGCCGCCTTATCCGCTCTAGAGATGGTCGATGTAATGAATCAATTAAGGAATCAAAAGTGAATGTGCACGCAGGAGAACGGCGATTTGGTCGTGAGCTAGCCCTGCAGTCCCTTTATCTTGCTGAGCAAACTACAGAGGATCCCGGGAAGGCCCTTCCAAGACTTCCTGGATGGTCCATGGCATCGCCAAATACCAAGCGATTCGCAAAGTTGTTGATTGATAAGCTAGAAAATAACAATGAAATTGTTAACAAGTACATAACCAGCGTCGTAAACCACTGGGACCGTGGGCGCGTTGCTCGTATTGATGATTGTATACTCCGGTTAGGCGCTTGTGAATTAATAGCTTTCCTTGAAATTCCAACGGCGGTCTCTATTAACGAAGCTATCGAATTAGCCAAGAAATATAGTACCGAACAGTCAGGCAGTTTTGTTAATGGAATTTTGGACGCTATAGCATCAAGGTTTCTAACGAAGACTGATTAAACGTGATCCCTTCCTTTTGGTTTAATGTAAAATATACCAGGGCAGTCTCGAGCAAAATACTATTTCGGCACATTATAACCGGCATGAATAGAAAATAGGAACTCTGGAGTAATAATGAGGCCCTATCGCTATAAAATCTGATTTATGGGAGTCAAAATTTAGCTGTTTTGGCTTTAAGAGGTTTTGTTTTGAACTGTAAAATCAGCGCACTGATGTTACCTAGTAAAAAAATTAATGAGATATTCTTGGTTAATCTCATTCGCACGAAAATATTAACAAGGACTTAAAAGTGCGAACCCATAATTTTATCTCTAAAGTGGGTATGGTGGCATCCTTTATAATATCATTGGCTGTTTATATTAAAACCATTGCCCCAACTGTTCCGTTTTGGGATGGTGGTGAATTTATTGCTGCATCTTATATTCTTGGTATTCCTCATCCTCCAGGGTCACCTCTTTACATATTAGTTGGACGTCTTTTTTCTATACTCCCGAATCTAGGCTTTGGTATTGCATGGGCAGTTAATTTTTCTTCCTGTTTTTTCAGTGCAATAGCAATTGCTGTTGTTTATCAGGTAATTTTGAAGTCAGTTACTCTAAATAAAGATAGAAATACACTTTCAGGTTCTAAGAGTATAGTTAGTTGTTGCTGCGCATTTTCTGGGGCACTGCTTTTGGCGTTCTCCGACACTTTTTGGTTTAATGCGGTAGAAGCTGAGGTATACGCACTTTCTATCCTGATTATGATGGTATGTACGTGGATGATATTACATTGGATAGAACGACGCAATGAACCTAGCAGTGAACGTTATATTTTTATAGTGGTTTATCTTGCCTTTCTGGGTATTGCAGTACACATGTTTACAATGCTAGTCCTGCCGGCATTTTTTCTATGCGTAATTTTTTCAGACCGTAACATCTGGACAAATCGAAAATTAATCCTGCTTTGTTCTGTAATGGGATTAATTTTATTTAGTGTTGTTGTATCTATAGATATGTTTTTCATATCTGTTCCCCTAACTCTTATTGGATTATTCTTATTCAGGGGGCGAGTTTTCTGGACGCCTTTGTTATTTTTGTCCCTCCTAGCAATTATAATCATACTTTTGGGTTTGGATGGCTTAGGGGGATATAACAGTCAACTGTTAATAACACTAGGAAGTTTCGAAGCCTCTTGGGGAACAGTTATGGGCAGTTTGGCTTTGGTCAGTTTAGCTCTAGCTTTAATTTCAATAACAGAACCTGATCCGGGGTATTATAAATGGCCATTTTGGGCAACGATCCTTTTGTTAGCTACTTTAGGATATTCTGTTAATTTTTATGTACCCATACGGGCATCTCACCAACCAATTATCAATGAAAATGATCCTTCCAGTTGGGAAAATTTTGAAAGTTTTTTGGAGCGTAAACAATACGGACAAGAAAGCATGTTCGAATCGATGCTTAAACGTAAAGGAAGTTGGTCCTCTCAGTTTGGGAATGGCGAAAATATAGGTTTTTGGAGATTTTTATCTCGCCAATTTAGTCCTACCAATTTTCCTTACTGGCTATTCCCAGTTTTACTAGGTTTTTTCGGCATTTATGCCCAGATGAAACGAGATCGAAGCAGTATTTTGTTTTTGGGTTTAATGTTCCTAACATGTAGTGTGGGTTTAATTCTATACTTGAATTTTTCCGATGGGTCGCGTGGAATACAACAAGAGGTTCGTATTCGAGATTATTTTTATACACCTGCCTTTGTTTTTACAGCCGTTTTTATTGGTATTGGACTTCAGTTCTTAGTTAGGCAAGTTGAATCGTGGCTAAAACAGTTCAATATTCTTACTAGCAAAGGTCCAGCTTGTATAGCCCTCCTATCACTAACTTTGCCCTTAGTACCTTTTTCATATCATTATGATTCTCATTCTCGTGAAGGAAACTTTATACCCTACGATTATGCTTACAATATTCTACAGTCTTGTGACGAAAATGGACTTATTTTTACAAATGGAGATAACGATACTTTCACTTTATGGTTTCTTCAAGAAGTGGAAGGTATACGCAAAGATGTTCGGGTAATTAACCTTAGCCTACTTAATACCCCTTGGTATATAAAACAATTAAAATATCAAGAACCCCGAGTATCTATTACTCTACCAGATGAATTAATAGACCAACTAAATATTCAACGATGGGATGCTAGAGAAATAGAAATTGGTGGAATATCGTGGATAGTACCTCGGGCAGGGACGATCGGGGAAAACATAGGTTTTCTTAGAGTTCAAGATTTGATGATTTTGCATATTTTGGAACAAAATAACTGGGAAAAACCAATCTTTTTCGCGGTTACAGTTTCCCCAGAAAACGATGTAGGATTAGATAAGTATATGCAACTTGAAGGTATGGTATGGCGGGTAGTCCAAAATCCGAATGAGGAATTGATGGATTTGGATCGGACGTATCATAACCTATGGAACATATACCAGTATCGAGGCATTGCAGACCAGGAAGTTTACAAAAATCAGCAAGTCCGCACTCTGCTACGTAACTATACTGTTTCATTTCACCAACTTGCTCTAAATTACTGGAAAAAAGGTGACATAGATCAAGCAATTTTAACTGTGGAAAAATATCTACAACTTGATATAAGTAACGGTGTACTTGAAAGATTAATGCTTATCCAATTTTATTCAGATAAAGGTGAATTCTTAGAGGTAGAAAATTATGCTTCAGAATTAGCTAAATCTTTCAATACCTTCGATGGTTATATTACATTGAGTCAAGCTATGGGGAAGCGTGGATTATTAGAAGATTCTATTAAGTTGCTGGAACGGGGTCTAAAAAATTATCCAAAATATACTATCGGTTATGATCAGTTAGTAAATCTTTATTATCAAATAAATGACACAGCAGGAATTTTAAGAACTCTAGAAAAATGGGGAGAAGTGGCACCAGATGATACCGTCATAAAAAGCATGATCGAAGAACTCGAGGTTATTAAGAAAAATGCTAACCCCTAACTTTGTACCTACTTTCTTTTAGCTTTTCTACCTAGGTCTTGGGTTAGAAAAATAATCGGTTAAATAAATGCGTATTCTAATAATTAACTGGAGGGATATCAGGAACCCAGAAGCGGGGGGAGCCGAAATCCATTTGCATCAGACTTTTACTAGGATTGTTGCATTGAACCACGAGGTTACCTTACTTTGTAGTAAATTCCCTGGAGCTAAAGACCTAGATAAGATTGATGGGATTGAGATTATCCGTTATGGTGGGAAGTGGACTTTTAATATAACAGCTCTCTGGTACTATCGTAAGTATTTGGTCAATCGAGAATTTGATATTTTAATTGAAGATATAAATAAAATACCATTTTTCCTCCCTTTGTTTTCAAAGAAACCCCGGGTTATGGTTTTACTTCACCATCTTTTCGGGAAAAATTTCTATCGGGAAACTAATCTACTTTTTGCTACATACTTATACTTTATGGAGTGGTTAATACCAAGGGTGTACCAACACTGTTGTTTTGAGGTAGTATCAGAAAGTTGTCGGGATGAACTCTTCCAAAAAGGTATTCCTTTAGATAATATCAATGTGGTCTACAATGGATTAGATGTGGCGTTTAAAAGAGTCAGCAACAATTTTGAGGATAAAGATCCCAACCTGGTAGTATATCTAGGCCGTTTAAAAAAATATAAGAACGTTGATCACCTCATCCAAGCGATGGTAATTGTGCGTGAACAAGTCCCCGAGGTTAGGCTAATTATTGGGGGAACAGGGGATCAACGAGAATCCTTAGAAAAATTAGTATGGTCTAAGAATTTAGAAGAAATAGTAAGTTTTACTGGTTATGTGTCAGAATCCGAAAAAATAGGTTTATTAACAAGAGCCTCGGTAGCAGCTTATCCTTCGAACAAGGAGGGGTGGGGTATAACTGTGATAGAAGCTAATGCTTGTGGCACTCCAGTAGTGGCGACTGAAGTCCCCGGACTTAGCGAAGCTGTATTAGACGGAGAGACGGGCGTGTTAACTCCTCTAGCGGATCCGAATGCTATGGCGGAAGGATTGATAAGATTATTGAACAATCGGAGGGAACGGGAACGTCTTGCCCAAAATGCTATAGTAAGAAGCAGACTCTATGATTGGGATAATACAGCACAGAAAACGGTGGAGATAATTGGGGAAGCCATGGGGGAATGTTAAGATGCAGCAGATTGAGGTGAAGAGAGAAGAAAAACATAGAAAGGACGTATCAATTGTTGTTCCATTATTCAACGAAGCGGAAAGTTTACTTGAACTTTACCAAGGTATTATAGAAGCCCTTGAACAAACAAAATTTTCGTTTGAGGTACTTTTTGTTGATGATGGTAGTCGAGATGGATCATTTGATATTATTCGTGAGATTAGGCAAAAAGATGATCGTGTTAGAGCTGTTCGCCTTCGCCGGAATTATGGTAAATCAGCCGCGTTAGCCGTAGGGTTTGAATCAGTTAACAGTAATGCAGTTGTAACAATGGATGCAGATTTGCAAGATGATCCAACAGAAATTCCTGCTATGGTTTCTTTGCTAGCTGAAGGCTACGATTTGGTTTCAGGTTGGAAGAAAAATCGGAAAGATCCTTTCTCTAAGAGATTTCCATCGAAACTTTTCAACTGGGTAACGGGAATTGTCAGTGGCCTCCGCCTGCATGATTTCAACTGTGGCTTGAAAGCCTACCGTAGACAAGTTTTGGAGACGATCATTGTTTATGGAGAACTACACAGGTATTTGCCAGTCCTAGCACACTGGGCAGGTTTCCGAGTGACGGAAATGCCAGTTTTGCATCATCCAAGGAAACACGGAATTAGTAAGTTTGGCTTGGGTCGGTTCACTCATGGTTTTTTTGATTTATTAACAGTGTACTTCGTATCAAATTATACAAGACGTCCTCTGCACCTTTTCGGAGCTTTTGGCTTCCTATCATTTGGGTCGGGTTTTATTATCGCTCTTTACTTGACTTGGTTGTGGGTAAGCGATGTTGGTATTGGGACTCGTCCTCTTTTGCAGCTTTCTGTCCTCCTTATGGTTCTTGGTATTCAGTTAGTTTCAATGGGTTTAATAGCTGAAATGATGGTACATCATGCTCGGCGAACTGAAGACTATTCTGTCCATGAACGTTTAGAATGAGGCTTGAATGAAGATACTTGTTGTTGGTGGATGTGGGTATGTGGGATCCGTTTTAGTCCCTGTTCTAGTAGAAAAGGGATATGAAGTAGATGTTGTTGACTTACTTTGGTTTGGAAACCATCTGCCTGAGGGCATCCGTGTTATAAAAAAGATCTATATGATTTATCTGTGGCTGATCTTGTCGGTTATGAACAAATCATATTTCTCGCGGGACTATCAAATGACCCCATGGCAGATTATTCTCCTCGTGATAATTTTATTCAAAACGCTGCAGCTCCAGCATTTTTGGGGTATCTAGGGAAGAAAGCTGGCGTACAAAGATATATTTATGCCAGTTCCTGTTCAGTATATGGTTTCACATCAAACGAACAATACGACGAGGATGCGCCAACAACTTCAAATTATCCTTATGGAATTGCTAAATTGCAGGGAGAGATGGCAGCAATGGCGCTAGCAAACAAAGACTATTCGGTCATATGTTTGCGGAAAGGTACAATCTCAGGGTATAGTCCACGAATGCGTCTCGATCTTTGTGTAAATACTATGCTTCGATTTGGGTTAGAAAAAAATGAAATTACCATCGATAACCCGAACATATGGCGGCCAATCTTAAGTGTACAGGATGCTGCAGAAGCCTATGTGCGAGCTATAGAAGGCACTCCAACCTTGTCAGGAATATTTAACGTAGCGTCTCGTAATTATCAGATTGGAGAGGTAGGTAAGATTGTTAGTAAAGTAATAGAAGAAGAAACAGGATTAGATATACGTCTAAAAATTAATCACCGACATGATCTTCGCAATTACCGGGTTAGGTGTGACCGAATAACAGACCAATTAGGATTTAGAGCAAAACATGATGTCCGAACGATTGTTTGTGATCTGATACAAAATCGGGCTGCGTTTTCCGACTTTGACAACCCCAAATACTATCAGATAAGAGTTTTTAAGATGCTTAAGGGAACCCAAACAGTTTGAATCAGAGGGAAAACTTCTTTTACCAAAATCTGTTCCAGAAAAATAATAGATAATGACAAATACAGAGACTCGGCGAATTTGTTTCTTTGGTACATACGAAAAGAATTATCTCCGTAATCGTACTCTAATTGAAGGCCTAAGATATTCGGGTTGGCAGGTCTTCGAGTGCCACGTGCCTCTGTGGGAAAAGGAACGCAATAAAACCGGGAAATATTTAAATTTACCTTCGTTAATAATTCAAGCTTTCCAATTAATAATAGCCTACATAAAGTTGATATATAAATACATTTTTAAGATTGGGAAATATGATATAATGATCGTCGGTTATATTGGTCATCTTGATATTCCTCTTGCCTGGTTGTTAACTAGATTATCACGGCGGCCACTTGTATTTAGCCCTCTTATCTCTCTGTATGATACTCTCGTGTGTGATCGAAGCTCATTTAGGGAGGGTTCTTTAATGAGTTTATTCCTCAGGTGGTTAGACCGGTGGGCCTGTGCAAGATCTGATCTCGTATTATTAGATACTAATGCACATATCAATTACTTTTCTGATACTTTTAATCTGAATAAACATAAATTAGCCCGGGTTTTTGTTGGGGCTATAGAACCAGATATTAGCTCATATCAGCCTAATTGGGGGCATTTGAAAGGTAGAAAATTCCGGATTGTTTCCATAGGAAAATTTACCCCACTTCACGGATTGCCCTATATGTTAGAGGCTGCACAACAGTTGAATCATTTGTCTGAAATATCTTTTCATTTTATCGGGTCAGGGCAGTTAGTCAATCAGATTATCAAAAAGGCCCAATCTTTAGCCCTCACGAATGTTCACTTCCCAGGGTGGATTTCTTATAACCTGATCCCTAATTATATTAATCATGCCCATGTATGTTTGGGGATTTTTGGGATGAGTAATAAATCTAGTCGAGTTATTCCAGGGAAAGTCTTTGAAGCATTATCAATGGGTAAGGCTGTCATTACTGGTGATTCACCAGCTATGAGAGAACTACTTATAGATGGAGAAAATGTTATCCTTTGTCCTCGAGGAGATCCTAAGACACTTGCAAAAAAGATTCTTCAGCTTTATCAGGACCATGACGTTTTACGAAAGGTTGCTAGGGGGGGCTATCAGGTCTTCTACCAAAAGACAACTCCGGAAAAAATAGGTATTACAGCATCACAAGCTTTAGAGAAACTATTAATAAAGAGCCCAATAATCTGATGAAAAAACAACAAGAAGAAAACGATAAATTATAATGTCTTGATCATAACTAAGGCGTCTTCTTCCGGATTCGAATAAAAAAGTTTTCTTGTTGCTATTGAGCGATATCCAAGTTGTTTGTACATAATTAGGGCAGCTTGATTAGACTTTCGTACTTCTAATGTAGATGAAATACAGTTTTCTTGTATCGCTTCAGAAATTAACCATTTCATTAATTGGGTGCCAATTCCACAACGACGATAATCCAAGTCTACAGCTATATTAGCGATGTGTACTTGATCCACTACTATCCAGGCTACTAGATAACCGACAACAGTGCCCTTCGACATAGCTACAATAGCAAGGGAATAATTGGACATTATTTGATTTTTAAAAGCAGTTTCTGACCAGGGTGTGTGATAGGACTCACGTTCTATTTCTAGAACCCGCGAAATATGTCTAGAGGTCATTTTTTGTATAATAAACTGGTTCTTGTGGTACATTTAGTTAAATGTTCAGAGCTATTATAAAGTTCAGTGCCATTGGGTGTTTCTGCCGACTTTGGCTTATTTCTGTTTAATAAAATTAGGTTTTCGTAAATATAGAGGTTCAAGTTCATTTAGTGGCGATTGGTGTCCTTTTAATAACTTTTCCATTCCAAGAAAGGCTGTTGAAGCGGCCATTAGTCGGCCAGTACCCGGGGGGCCAAAACAAACTTTGTGACTACCCAAAATTGTAGTGATTTGTGACTGATAAGCATCAGCCCCATTACCAATAAATAATGATTTATCCTTAATATTTTCTATCAATTCTTCAAGTAGTCCGACTCTAAATTCAGTAATACGTTTTGGTTTTCCACTCCTAGTGTCATATTTAGCTTCATAAACCCGACCTCTTCGTGCATCTGTGAGAACATGTACCGGATAGTGGCAATAGGGAATTTGATATGCTATCGAATCGAGCGTGGGGACAGCAATAATTGGACGTTTAATTACATAAGCAAATCCCTTTACTAAACTTAACCCTACCCGCAAGCCTGTATAGGAACCAGGGCCAATCGAAACCGCTAATCCATCTATATTGGTCCAATTTAGATTAAGGTCCACCATAGAGCGTTCTAAAATTTCTGGAAGTTTCTCGGCATAGACAGCACCAATTTCTAACGTTACATCTGTCATTACTTGGGCATCTCGAATTATAGCGATACCCGCTGTTACTGAAGATGTCTCAATACCTAAAACGGTCATAATCGGTTTTCCTATACCATCTCAAAATTGTTGAAGTTAGTAAATTTTAAAAACTAATATGTAATATTAGTACTTAGAATCCTAATAAAGATCAAAATATTCAGATAATTTATATTGAAATTAAGGAACAGTTTAGTAACGAAATTTTGTCAATAGCCATCCTCCAATTATCAATACAAAAAATGGGGATAAATCAATCCGTAAGTCACATTTAGGGATTTTAATAGGAGGCATAATCCGTCTTATTGGTTCTAGGGCAGGCTCAGTAAGCCATGCCAGAAAACGGACGAGTGGTGCTTTGGGATCCGGATTAAACCAAGATATAACCGCACGAATAATAATTAGAGCAAGGTATATACGAATAAGTTGAAGAAGGATCATAGTACTTACTTAAGCTCCGGAATCTATAATCGTAATGAGTGTGTTTCTGGTTTTCTCATTGAGTGGGAAAATTTCCATTTTTTCCCAAAAACAATAAAGATCTGAATACAAGAGTGACATTATTAACAGGAATGTATTTTGTCAACGATCAAGATAAGGAAAGGATATCTAGGTTTTAGTATTGGTTTCAACCCTTACTCAGTTTCTTTTACCATTATCGATATATAAACTAACTACTGGTGTGATGCTAACCCAAGTGCTATCTTACAACGCAATAATCGTCCTCCGGTTGTTGTTTTTGTTAGAACCAGATGAAATTATCAGAAAGTACAGTAAATGAGTGAGATTAGAGTAGAATGGAATGTTTTGCAAGGGTTTACTGCTAAGTTATTTGGACATGTTGGATTATCACCAGAAGACGCAGCTATCGAATCGGAGGTATTGATCTGGGCCAATCTTCGAGGTATAGATTCTCACGGAGTTCAACGTGTAGCAGGATATATAAATATGGTAGAATCGGGCCATTATAATACACAACCAGCGATACAGATCGAACGTGAAACGCCAGCAACGTTACTTATAGAGGCGGATTTTGCATTTGGCCCTGTGGTGACTACCTACGCAATGAAACAAGCAATTATTAAAGCTCGTGAAGTTGGGATCGGTTGGGTTCTGATTCGAAATACTACTCATCAAGGAGCTATGGCCTACTATACACAGATGGCAGCCAAGGAGAATATGGCTGGTATTGCTTCAGTTTGTAATCCCCCTAACATGGCGCCACCAGGTGCTCGAGCTGCCGGTGTCCATAACAGTCCTATTGCTATCGCCGTACCAGGAAATGATGGACACCTTATTTCTCTTGATATGGCTACTAGTGTAGCTGCTTTTGGCAAACTGGAGGTGGCTATAAATCGAGAAGAGTCAATACCAATGACTTGGGCCCTTGACAGGCATGGCAAACCAACGACAGATCCTCATAATGCTAAGTTACTGAGTCCAGCTGGGGGTTACAAAGGGTATGGCTTAGCTCTTATTTTTGAGTGTTTATCAAGTTTAATGGTCGGGAATCCTCTTTTGACAAAAACTATCACCGGGCCGGGTTCTAGGCCTGGAGCACAGAATAGCTTTATTGCTGCTATCAATATTGATGCATTCACTGATCCGTTAGAATACCGAACCCATATTGATGAACTTACTTCGGCCATGAAAGGGTTACCAAAAATTGAAGGGATCGATGAACTTTTTGTACCAGGAGAGCCAGAGGAGCGAGTTCTTAAGGAACGTTTAAAAACAGGAATTCCTCTGCCGGCAGCAACCCGCCAAAAACTTAGTGAAGTAGCTAAAAGGTATGAAGTAAAAGTTCCATGGGAAGATCGTTAGGCATAAAAGCTTATATCCTAAAGAGATAGTAAGTGAAATGGTAGCGATTTGATAGGAGGTTTATAATATGGAAAATAATTATGGATATTCTGAAGATGGCTTGAAACATTACACGAGTTATCGAGTTAACGAACCTATAGTTGTCGATGGCAATCTTGACGAGTCGTCATGGCAGGTAGCCCCTCGGTCTCCACGGTTTGAGGATTTAGAGGAACCAGGGAGGCCAGCTTTGTTTGATACCCAAGCAGCAGTATTATGGGATGATGATTATTTGTATGTTGGTTTTTGGCTTGAAGAACCTGATGTGAGAGCAACCTATACTGACCGTGATTCGATGATCTGTGACGAAAATGATGTTGAAGTATTTATAGCAGGGAAGGATGGTTACTACGAATTTGAAATGAATGCTCTGGGTACAATAATGGAAAGATTCTATGTCTGGCAAGATGCCTATATAGAAGCAGGTTACAGCACATTGCCTGAATTTGATCTGCAAGGTACTAGCTTAGTAGATACGCTTGGTGGTACCAAAACTGGACATGCTCATCCACGTGGAAGGCGGTGGGCGTTTCGTGAATGGGATATGCCAGGATTGAAGTGGGCTGTAAAAGTCGATGGAACTATCAATGATCCTAGTGATAAGGATAGAGGTTGGACAGCTGAGATAGCGTTTCCGTGGCAGGGCTTGAAGAATTTGGCGGATGGACGTTCATTGCCAGCTGAGGAAGGAGATATTTGGCGGATGGATTTTTCCCGTTTTCAGTGGATAGAAGAAGCGGGTATAAAAGCTTGCCCAGGATGGGCCTGGACAACCCATGGCATTTATGATTCGCATATACCAGACCGGTTTACTATTATCCACTTTACGAAAAAAGTTGTCGGAACGGAAGGAAGTAATAATGACCACTAAAAATGAAGACGTAAGGAGTAAGAGTTCGCGATATCTTTGCGGTAAAGCACTGGATACTCTTTTGATTGATGGTTGTTTACAAGAGCGTTCGTGGATGGAGGCACCGCGTTCACCTTGTTTTAGTGATCACACAGGAAAACGTCCATTATTTGATACTTATGCCTCTCTAGTATGGGATGACCGGTACCTCTATGTTGCTTTCTGGCTTGAAGATCACGATATACAAGCAACTCAAGAAATTAATTCTCTCGATGTTCGGCAGGATAGCCACGTCGGGGTTATTTTTACTGGAAAAGGAACTTACTATGATCTAGCAGTTAATCCATTTGGTGCAATATCCGAAGTTTTTTCGATTCACAAAAATACCTACAAGGAAGATCATCGTTATAGACAAGCAGAATTCAACTTGGCAGCACGTAGGCCTGAAGTTGTAGGTGGTCACTCAGGGACAAATTATGATGCTATGCGTTGGGTCTTTTCCGACTGGAGGTTCTCTGGTTTACAGATTGGAGTACATCTAGATGGAAATCCGAAAAGAAGAAATAGTATCGATAAAGGTTGGTATGTAGAATTAGCTTTCCCTTGGGAAGGATTCAAATGTTTGTCCGGAGTAAATCAGAACTATCCACCTCCAACAGGGGAGCTATGGAAAATAGCCCTCCTACGAAGACAAAAAATAAATCAGCGGGGGCAAATATGGCAAGCTACATGGACGTGGAAACCGATAGAGTATAGTAATATCAGAGTACCAGAAACTAATTTGGAATTAGAATTTGGTACCTAGGATCTTAAGGTAACTTCTAATAAAGATTTTAGTTACTTTTTAACCATAAATCCAGAGAAGAAATCATTGCCTTTATCATCAACCACGATAAAGGCGGGAAAGTCTTTTACTTCAATTTTCCAGATTGCTTCCATGCCAAGTTCGGGATACTCAACCACTGATACTGTACTGATAGAATCTTTTGCTAGTCGGGCAGCTGGGCCACCGATTGATCCCAGGTAAAAACCCCCGTTATTTTTGCAGGCATTAGTTACTTGGGCAGATCGATTCCCTTTGGCAACCATAATCATACTTCCGCCGGCTTTTTGAAATTCATCTACGTAGGTATCCATTCGGCCTGCCGTTGTGGGGCCGAATGATCCAGACGCGTATCCATCCGGTGTTTTAGCGGGCCCTGCATAGTATACACAGAGATCCTTAAAATATTGAGGGAGTTTTTCACCCCGGTCCAAACGTTCTTTAAGTTTAGCGTGAGCGATATCACGCGCGACAACCATCGGGCCAGTAAGTGATAGGCGGGTCGCAACAGGATAACGACTAAGGGTTTCCCGGATTTCTGACATCGGTTGATTAAGATCTATCTTGACTACCTCCTTACCAAGATTTTGATCTTCGATTTTGGGGAGATACTTGGAAGGCTCAGTTTCTAGTTGCTCTAAAAAGATTCCTTCACGAGTAATTTTAGATAAAATTTGGCGATCGGCAGCACAGGATACAGCCATAGCCACGGGACAAGAGGCTCCATGTCGTGGCATACGAATGACACGTACGTCATGGCAAAAATACTTTCCTCCAAATTGTGCACCGATCCCAATATCTTGACTCATTTTAAGCACCAAAGATTCCATTTCTAAGTCGCGAAAAGATCGACCAAGTTCATTGCCATGGGTTGGCAAAGTATCCAAAAACCGAGCACTAGCTAGTTTAGCTACTTTAAGGGAATATTCTGCAGAAGTTCCACCAACGACAATACCCAAATGATAAGGAGGACATGCCGCTGTTCCGAGAAGGCGGAGTTTTTCTTCTATAAAAATTAGAAAACGCTCAGGGGTAAGTAGTGCCCGAGTCTCTTGAAAGAGCATACTTTTGTTTGCTGAACCACCCCCTTTGGTCATGATCATTAACTTATATTCGTTGCCTTGGTCTGAATAGATCTCAATCTGTGCGGGAAGGTTATTTCGGGTGTTTGATTCGCTAAACATATCTAACGGTGCTTGCTGGCTATACCTAAGATTAGTTTTTAAAAAAGCGTTCATAGCACCTAGTGATAATGCTTCTTCATCATCTCCTTCCGTCCAAACCTGCTGTCCCTTTTTACCCATCATAATTATCGTTCCGGTGTCTTGACACATTGGCAAGATTCCACCAGAAGCGATATTAGCATTTTTTAGCATTTCAAATGCTACAAAACGATCATTATCAGAAGATTCTGGATCATTAAGAATGTCCCGTAGTTGAGCTAGATGGCCTGGCCTTAGAAGATGGGCACTGTCCCGGATAGCTTGATCTGCCAGCTGAGTTAGACCCTCCATTTCAATCTTTAAGATCTCTTTTCCTTCGAAATAGCCAGTGGAAACAAAATTACTGGTTAGGTGACGATAAGGCGTACTGTCTTCGCCTATAGGAAGAAGCTTTTGGTAGACAAATTTATTCAATTATTATTTGCTCCTATGCGAAGTTTACTTCTGTAGTCTCAAAACAAGAACGTTTTATATTACATTCTGATGGCCCAACAATCTTTTCGTCCGGGCCAATTCCTGCTACAGACTGGATACACCAAAAAGATCTGCCTGGAGATTCTTCCCTTAAGGTTTGTTCATTCTTTTCAGCTGTATAAAAAGACTTAGTTCTCAAATATTGACAAACGGGTTGTGACATTACCCAATACTCCTTTACTCCGATTGACTCAAATAATTAAACTGTACATATTAATATCCCTAGATGAATTTAGGCATTTACAAAGCTAATTTTAGAACCATTTCCTTAACTAGGTTTTTTGCAATCTCCACCTTGTAACCATTATCAGGCATTGGTTTAGCATCTTCCACAGCAGCTTCAGCAGCACTTTCTGCACGGGACTTTGTTATCTTTCGACCTCTAAGATACCTTTCAGCTTCGAGAGCACGCCAAGGGATGGGAGCAACTCCACCTAGAACAAGGCTCGCTTTTGTGCATACACCGTTTTCAACAGACAATTGTCCTGCTAGGCTCACGAGAGCAAAATCAATCGAATCTCGTTCCCGAACTTTCAGGTATTGCCCCTTACTATTTACTTCTGGTTTTGGTATTACTAATTCAGTAACAACTTCATTTGGTTTGAGTATATTCTCTCTTCGTATATTTGTTTCCGGCAGTGTAAAAAAATCATCCATTAGAATTTCTTTTTCTCCAGTGGGTCCCTTTATTCTAACTTTAGCCCCAAGAGCCATCAGTGCTGGTGCAGCATCTGAAGGATGAACAATATAACTTGGTCCAGACCCAAAGATAGCATGGTAAGTATTAATACCTCCTACCGCATAGCAACGAGCGCCTCCTTTTTTTAAACACGGGAAATCTTCGCTACGGTAGTACCAGCAACGAGGTCGTTGGAGAATGTTTCCAGCAATAGAGGCCATATTACGAATTTGTGGTGAGGCAATTACCGAAATAGCCTGGTGTAGAGCCGTATAGTCATGTTTTATAATGGTATTGGTTAGGAGATCTGTTAGAGAAGTCACCGCACCAACCCGTAACATGTTCTTATCCTCCCGAATATAGGTCAATCCATCAATAGTTTTGAGGTTAACCACACGTTTGGGAACAGTACTGTAGTCTTTCATTTCTCCTATTAGATCGGTCCCACCAGCCATAAGGACAGCGTCGTCCCACGAACGCCCTAAAAGGGTTGGAACCTGTTCTAAGGAAGTAGCATTAATATAAGAAAAATTCTGCATGGTTTATCCTCTTTGGGCTTTAGCTATACCGTCTAGTATTTTATCCGGTGTGAATGGCATTTCTCGGATACGAGCACCACAGGCATCATAAATGGCATTAGCAATCGCTCCTGGTGTTGGAATTGTCGCTGGCTCCCCGATCCCAATAACACCACGCTCTGGTTCATTATATTGCAATATCTCAATTTTAGGGACATCAGCAGAACCTATGATTTTGTAGTCTACCATATTAGCGTTTACCATATAGCCTGTGGCATGGTCCATAATCCGATTTTCATAAAGGCCATAACCTATTCCCATTAAAACTCCCCCATTAACTTGACTCGACCATGTCAATGGGTTTAAGATTAATCCACTGTTATGGACGGCCACAACTTTTATCACTTTGACTACACCTGTCTCAACATCAACATTGACTTCTACAAAGTGGATCCCAGGCACTCCACTATCTGAATAACCGGGTAACCATTGGCCATGGAAGACAATAGGTCCATCATTAAGTTGAGCAGTTGCCTGAGTCCAGGTCATGCTTTTGGAAAGATCGTTTTGGACATAAATTTTGCCATCTTTAGCAATAAGGTTTTCAGGCTTCACACCAAACTTAGGAGCTATTTTTTTGAATAATTCTAGTTTGGCTAACATTGTTGTCCCTTTTATAGCAGGTGACACAGAGGCAGTTGTAGTACTTCCACCACTGCCTCCTGAGAATGGATAGGTAGTATCTCCAATCCGAACCGTAATATCTTTTGTATTAAGCCCAAACTCTTCCGCTGCGATCATGTGTACGAAAGTCAAAGTTCCAGTTCCAATATCCTGTGTTCCGCACTTCACTTCGACACTGCCGTCCGGATTTATAGTACATTCAGCCTGAGTCTGTCCACCCCCTCCACCCCACCTACACGAACCCATTCCAATTCCTGATTTGATACGATTTCCTGTAGTATCTAATTTGTAAGACTTTTTGGTTTTCCAACCTATCTGTTTTGCACCCATCTCCATCATTTTGAGTCTAATATTATTAGGGTCATTCTTCTTTCGGATCTCTAGGGGATCCATTCCTAGTTTTTCAGCCAGCTCATCCAAGATAGAATCCATAGCAAAAGCTGCTTGGGGATGGCCGGGAGCCCGCTGAGCGGCCATTGGTCCAGCGTTTGTATAAACGCTGGTTTGTTCAACTCGGTAATTGGGAATATCATACAGATAAGGTGTGCTCGGGATGGTAGCACTGCCAGCGATGCCCGGTGTCCCATAGTTTGAGCGTTCGTATGCTGTTAGTTTACCGTCTTTTGTTGCTCCTATTTTTACATGTTGGACAGCCGAAGGCCGGTTTCCAGTCGTTAAATGTTCCTCTTTTCGAGTTAACATCAGTTTAACGGGTAATCCTGATTTTCGGGCTAGTAAAGCACAGATCACTCCCTCGCGCCGAGCACCAAATTTAGCCCCAAAACCTCCCCCCATATATTCGGTAATAACCCGAACATTGGTAGCTGGGATTTTAAAATGGGTTGCTAGCTCGTCTCTAACACCAAATATCCCCTGTGTAGAAGCCCAAACTGTCAACTGATCGCCTTCCCATCGACATACATTTCCGTGGGGCTCCAGTGCTATGTGGGATTGTACTTGGCAGCGGAAGGTAGCTTCCACGGTTGCATCCGCAAGTGCGAACCCCTCTGTTATATTTCCTTGCTCTCGAATTTGCGGTTCAGTAACATTGCTCCGATCACTATGTACCTTTGGTGAGGCTTCATCTAGTGCGATATTTTCATCCACAACAAATGGGAGAATTTCATATTCGACTTCAATTGCCCGGATAGCATCTTCGGCAATCTGGGGTGTTGTCGCAGCTACAGCTGCGATTTCCTGGCCGGCATACAAGCATTCCCTTGAAAAAACGGCAGGATCTTCTCGGGGTAACAAAATTGTTTTAACTCCTGGCAAAGCAGCAGCTTTCACTGCATCGATAAGTTTGACCCGGGCTCTTGGATGACTTGATCTTAAAATTCGCCCAAATAACATCCCTGGTAGGTTAATATCAGCAGTATACTTGGCTCGGCCAGAAACTTTATCAACTCCATCAACTCTGATATGACTCTTGTTAATATAATTATTCTTAGACACATCACCCCAACCGCCATCACCAGTATCGGGGACTTCTATTTCAATTTCTTTTGGCTCACCATTTTCCTGGATGGTAATTTTTACTTTCTTCATCTTTTGCTGCATTGCTTCAACCTCCATTCCGCATTTTTTTTGCAGCGGAATTAACAGCTTCAAATACATGGGGATAGGTACCACAGCGACAGATGTTTCCCGATAATCCTTCTTTAATCTCTTCTGGGGTAGGATTAGCATTAGTTTCTAGGAGAGCTTTCGATGACATGAGAAAGCCTGGAGTACAGAATCCACACATAAGAGCATCTTTTTCAATAAATGCTTCTTGGAGAGGATGGAGTTCTTCGCCGTCGGCTAGTCCTTCAACGGTCTCTATTTTTTTTCCATTGGCATCAAGAGCTAGGGTCATGCAACTAAAAACGAGTTTACCATCCAATATAACTGTACAAGCCCCGCATTCCCCTCGGTCACATACAACTTTGGGTCCCGTAATATCAAGCTTATCTCGAAGAGCATCAGCAAGGGTATTTCGAGCTTCTACCTGAAGGTTGTGGGATTGGCCATTTATTTCCAATCTAAGTGTCGCTGTCAATAAACCATCATCATCTGAGGGTGTGGGAGAACTATCACCTGTAGCAAAAGTAGCAGCAGGAGTCACAGCAGCAGTAACCACACCAGCTCCTGCTCCTTTTAGAAAACCTCGTCGAGTTAAACCGTTGTTTAAATCATTTTTCGACGTGTTTGATTTGTCTGCTTCAGTTTTATTTTTTCGATTAACCATAGTCGCTTCCTCTTTCGAGAGGGCAATTTGAACATAACACGGAGTAGATTCCATAGAACAAGGGGGCAGTAATAGGTAAGATCGATAGCTAATCAATCCTAGTCAAGTTCTTTATTATAGTTGAGGAAATAAAAAATAGTATGTGAAATTCATTTAAAAAAACATCATTTTCTCTTGCAACATTGCCCTATTTAAATATAGATTCATTGGTAAATAATCTTCCTTTTGCTTGGGCATATAGATGGAGAAAAGGCATGAAGCGGCATACCTTTCTTACTATGGCCGGTGCAGCAGCAGCCTCAATAGCTGGAGCGGAATTTTACCTTCGTCGCCAAGATCATGCTGAAAACCGGAATAAATGGTTTCACGAAGAATACGATGGTGCACACCCTTACATAGTATTCCATAACCGAAGTGGTTGGGAATTAATGCCAGGTTATAACGTAGCGGGTATCAGGATAAATGACCATGGCTTCAGAGGAGAAGAATTATCTCAGCACAAAGACCCTAATTCAGTTCGGATTATGTGCCTCGGAGACTCGTGTACATTTGGTGCTCCCGGAGATGATTCTCCTTATCCCTATCAATTAGAAGATCAGTTGGGGAATATGGGGTTAAATAGTACTTATCAGGTCATCAATGCAGGCGTTGATGACCATGCTACAATAAACGCTCAACTACGTTTACCCCGTCTTTTGTCTTTTAAGCCCGACATACTTATTGTTTACATAGGTTGGAATGATATGTGGGCCGGAAATCCAAGTCACTATCCTGATATGCGTCGGAGAACTAAATCATACTGGCACTATTCTAATGATGGCAATACAGGAATCCGATTGCTAGATAAATTGAAAAAGTTTCTAGAATTAAATACATCGTTGCCCATAGTTTCCTTTGATCTCAAGGATTTCAAACCAGCCAATTTTGAGTATAATTTGCGCAAAATTATCCGGGCAGCCAAGAGTCGCAAGGTGCGTGTTGTATTAACAACCCTACCGTCACCCATCTGCCAAGATAAAACGGCCTCTTCCATACAAAACCTAGCCAAGCTACGTTATCCTACCTTTTTAGAACATGGTGACGTTGAAAGTCTCAAAAAGCTCTACGATATCTATGACTTGTCTATCCGACAGATGGCTATGGGAGAAGATATAGATCTTATTGATCTGAACGAAGCTTTCACAGGAGTCGATATCGACAGCTATTTCTCAGATACCTGGCACCCCACTATCAAAGGTAGTAAAGTCATAGCAAAGGCACTGGCTAAGGGACTAAATAAGCGAAATATTGTAGAGTAATCTATCTTCGTTGAAATAATTTAATATGGACTGATGTAAAAGAATTCTGTTTGAGTTACTTTGAACGATCTATTAACCCCTGATTAATTCGATGGTTTTTATGGCTCTAGACATCCCAAGTCGTATTTATTTCGCTTATGCTTTCGAATGTCGCTACTTTCCAAAGGCACCTCGAATAAATGGTAGACTTGATGATTGGTATCCAGAGTATTTGGTGCCAGACCTTAGTATAATGGAGGGACGACCTAAAGTAGCTGAGGTTTATATGGGTTGGAACGAGGATGGTTTATATTTTGCTGTGAAGGTAAAAAAACGTCAGCCAGTCCGATCTTATTTTGATCGTTATTGGGCTGGGGACAGTTTGCAAGTATGGCTCGACATGCGAGATCTTAAGTCATCTAGAAGAGCAAGCCGATATTGTCACCAGTTTAATTGTCTCCCTACCGGTGGTGGTACTAATAAAGATGAACCTATAGTCAAACCTTCGCAAGTGGATCGTTCTCGTGAACGATGGACAATGCCAGATCCAGAAATACTAACAATTGCTTCAATAATATCAGACAGTGGGTATAGTATCGAATTATTTTTACCCAAGGAAGTTCTTAATGGCTATGACCCTGTTGAATTTCCTCGTTTGGGGTTTACCTATTTTCTAAACAATTCAGAATGGCCAACTCAGTGGTGGAGTGCGGGCCGTGACCTCCGTGTACATATCGATCCAAGTACTTGGGGAACAGCAGTTTTAAGTAAGTAGCGCGAATAAAGAAATTGAGTGGCCATGATAAAAATCAGCAGGCCATTTTTTATCTTTCAGAGATATTTTAATTTAAAAACAGTGTCACTACTGGTTTAGGCTCTTGGCTGACTTATTCTCTGAATAATATTGTGCGCTGAGGAATTCTATTTCATGCTCATCCCTAGTAAGGAGATTAAAATGAGGAATGAACCCGCTAGTAGTGTTACGGACCATACTAATATATCAAGAAGAGGTTTTTTGAAAGGAACTTTAGCTGGTGCGCTGTCAGTAGGAAGTTACGATGTTTTAGCTCAAATAGTTGGAGGGTCTTCAGTAAGGGGTTGGGGTGTACCAAGTGGTTTAGTCCGCCTAGATAGTAATGAGAATGCCCTTGGGCCATCTCCCAGGGCTTTGGAAGCAGTCGCTGGTCAAATTTATAGTATTAATCGGTATGGTAGGAACCCCGACCTTCTTGGTAAAATTGCCCGCCGACATGGGGTGCCTGTTGTAGAGTGGACTGATAGTCCGTTCGAACCAGCTTCTAATGCTTGGATTGCTGTCGGAGCAGGTTCATCAGAATTACTTTTTGCTATCGGACATAGTTTCCTTCGTGAGGGGCAAGAGATTGTAGAAAGTCTACCAGGGTTCGGATTTATGACTAACTTGGCTGCTTTACAGAATGCCAAGTCGGTAAGAATACCTCTTGACGGTAATATGCGGCCAGATCTTGTAAGAATCAGTGAAGCAGTTAACGAACGAACATCTTTGGTGGTAATCACAAGCCCTGGAAATCCAACAGGTCAACTTACCCCGATCCCGAAATTAAAATCATTTGTTGAATCTATTCCACGACAAGTATTAATACTTGTTGATGAAGCATATATCGAATTTGCTGGAAGAGCTGAAGACCGGATTGGTGCGGCAACTCTCACTGAACATTATCCGAATGTAATTGTAACTCGAACTTTTTCTAAAATATATGGATTAGCTGGATTACGGGTGGGATATGCAGTTGCCCGGCCAGAAATCATAGAAGCCGTTAATAAACATCGGGGCAATACGCTAACTGGATTATCCACCCACGCTGCATCTGCCGCTTTGGATGACGAAACTCATCTTCGCCGATCTCGGGAAATGGTTATCAAGGGAAAACAATATTTATATGAACAATTAGACTCGATAGGTATAGATTATCTGCCTAGTGAATCTAGCTTCATGATGATTAATGTCAAAACGGATGTAGATCAACTAGTACTGAGATTAAAAGAAGAACACAATGTACTAGTAGGTAACGCCAAGCTACGTTGGGGGATTGAAGGTTGGATTAGAGTCACAGCAGGATCACCAGAAGAAAATGAAGCTTTTATCACGGCTTTAAAGATGGTGTTGGTTAAGAGTTAGTAAAATATTACTTTCCCCCTGATATGGCAGTTGATAATCCGACAGTACTTCAGCTAAGAACATTTTTGGTAGATTTTAAAAACCTTAGGTGTTTACCATAATACTCCAAAGAGTAATCCTCCAGCAATGGCTAAGTATCCCAGAGCTAGTATGCCTGGCTGTTGAAAAAAACGGAGCCTACCAGCCGAAAGGGTGGCTGGAAAAGCACCACGTATTGGAGATTCTGCAAGAGTTTTTTGCAACCATGTACCATTTAATGCTTCCAATCGATTCGCCATACGTGCTCTTATAGCGGGGATGTTATTCTCCCGAGCGTATATTAATCCTTCCAAATCGCCATCTGAGACAGGTCCACGCCAGAAAGTTAAAACAGTCGACATTATGAACATTCCGGTAGCGGGTAAAACAATATTCCATAGATAGGTCCACCAAGTATTAGTATACCAAATTGGTAACTCCCATCCCAAATTTTCGCTCAGAAGGGCAGAAATTCCGTAGATTAAGCCAATGAGCAAACCTACAATACCAGTCGACCTGTGAACACGGGTAAATACCCCCATTAGAATAACTGTCATAAGTGGAACAGCTATAGCTCCTGCAAGCTTGAGGTAGAATGCAAGCATCCCTTGTTGGATAAATGGTACGTACGCGAATCCAAGAGCTATGATAAAGGGGGCAGTAATACGACCTGTTTTAGTGTAATGAGCGTCGGTAGCACGCTTGACAATAAAACGGGCATAAATATCCCGGACGAAAAGGCTAGAAATTCCAATTCCAATAGAATCAAAGGTCGAAAATCCTCCAGCGATTAATCCGGCCACCACCAATCCTATGAGGCCAGGGGGCAAATAAGTTTGGACCATTAGGACATAAGCTTGGTCAATAGACTCTAAATAAGGAAAATCAGCTCGAGCCATAGGCCCCATAGTAATATTAAACCAGAGACAAATAGCCGTCGCAGTACTTGCCACTACTGCAGCCATCTTGATATCCCACTCGGATCGCGCTCCTAGGAATCGTATAGTTTCATATTGGTTAATTACAGCATACATAGTTAGAACAACAATAAAACTGAATATAACTACTAAAACTGGAACCCCAGGTGGTGAATAACCACCAACATGTAGCAGTACCTCTGGTAATTGCGGGTCAACTGTGGCTAGGCGTTGGTTTAATCCAGTCCACCCGCCCCCCCGGACCCAAACTACAATCCAAAGGATGAAAGACCCAACTATCATAGAGATACTCTGCACCGCATCGGTAAAAACCCCAGCCTGTAGTCCGCCTCTAATAATGTAGAAAATTGCTGAAGATGCAATCACTACTACTACTAACCAACTCCCTGTGGGTGAAAACCCACCTAGAATACTTAGCACCAGAAACATTGAGTAGAAAATATTAGCGAGGACGTTTGTTCGAGATTGTATGTTAATCAGGACTGCCATGACACGTACCGAGGGGCCGAAGCGAAATTCGAGCCATTCCGCGTTGGTAAAAACTCCTGAACGGTACATTGGGAGGATGACAAAAAAGCTGAGAACGAACCATCCGATGGCAATCCCAAGCCACCATTGTGAAAGCTGGGAAAGGCCAAATTGATAAGCACCCCCGGCAATAGCTACATAATCTCCACTATCTACAGCAGTACCGAAAGCTGAAAGTCCAATAGCCCACCAAGGCATAGATTTTGCTGCTAAGTACCAATCAAAACTTTCATGCTTTTCTCGAAAGGCTAATAGACCGTAGAGAACAATACCGCCGTTGATGACAAAAATAATAATCCAGTCAAAAAGTGTCATGTTATATTAGTTAAAAAGGGTTGCGAAATTTTTCCTTGTTATTTTGACAAGTCAGGTTAAAGGTCCATAGATCAGTTCTTGGGTAAATGGTAACCTGGTTTTTTTACAGAAATTCGATATAATCCTTTCCCAGCAGTAATATAAAGAATCCTATTATGATGGCCTCGGCCAAAACCAACATTGGTGGGAAGTACTTTAGTAGGAATGAAGGCACGTTCTATACCTTGCGGATCCCTTATAGAAATACCTGGCCGCTGGACGTTACGTTCAGCTACGTATAGGTTCCCTTCAATATCTACTACTAAGCCATCAGGGCCATCTTCAGGCAAATAATTTACGAGCACACGCCTAAAGGTAGCGGTTCCATTCTTTTTAAGATCATATGCTAATAGAGCCATCCTTCCTTTTGTTACGGGTATTTCCGGAGTAATTTTCCCAAGATCCATAGAGCCGTTGTCGTTACTGACCACGTATAACGTTTTTTGATTTGGTGAAATAGCCACACCATTTGGTTTACCAGCATCTGTAATGATACGGTGAATCGATCCATCTATATCAATACGGTATACAGCCATAACAGGTTGCTCCACAGACTCGTAACCAATATACTTTGGATCGCTGAAGTATATCCTGCCCATTTCGTCAATGGTTATATCATTAGGGGCGTTAAGAGGTCGACCATTGTACTTAGAGGCAAGGATATAGGATTTACCTGTTGTCATATCTGTGCGTGTGATGCGACGTCCACCATGATCAGCTCCTTCAGCCGCAATCAGTCGCCCTTGGCCATCAAATTTGATTCCATTTGACATACCACTTGGTGATCGGAAGATAGTTGTCTTGCCTGATTGCGGATCGAACCTCCAAATATGCCCAGCTTCTACACCATCCGGTCCAGCTGATGTTGTAAAAGTAATATCACTAAAATAGATCAACCCATCAGGCCCTTCAGCTGGACTTTCAGTCAAAACTAATCCATCATTGAATAATCTTTCCAGGCGGGCCTCAGGTGAGATGTATTGTGGGTCACCGAATGGAGGAGCTGTTTCTTGGGTTGTTACAGAAACTGATGTTAACAAAATCATCGACAGAAATATAAATTTTAAGAACATTTTGATAACTCCTTTACTGGCGTGTTCTAATGATTATAACCTCAATCGGGTGAAGTAATTATCATTAACGATTAAAGAACCACGACAGGAATTTTTTGATCAACATGGGGTATGATGGAACGTTATCTGATTTTTTAATTACCGTCAAGTAAATTAGAAAAGATCAATGACAGCAATATTTTGCAAGATGGATACCTCTTTAATAATGGTACCCACTCAATAGTTATGTTACTAAAATAGCCGGTAAACTCAATACTCTATAATTATACTTTTCACAATTTTTTCCCCATACGCCAGTAGACAACGATGGTTTCTGCGACAAATCCGGTAAAAAGAGCTGCTACACCACAAGTTGCGCCGTGAAAGCCGAATAGCATTAACAAGTTCACGACAACTACTATAGCCAATACACGGGCTGGGCCACTTAGGGTGATTGTACTAGTTCTGTGATCTCGTAGGGCAATTCCATGCAGGTAGGACCTGACTGTTACGGCAAATGGGAAAAATGAAAATATTATCAAAGGAACAGTACATTTTATTGCTAAACTATGACTGACTCCAATGAGTGTTTCGAGTAGGAAAAACCTAATAGGAGTCCAGAACATCAGAACCATTAAGATAAAAGCTAAAAATCCACAAGCCACCGTAAAACGCCGAATAAAACGGGTGTCAGGATCGAGTTTCTGGAAAGCTGGAGGTAGATTCTTGAGTTCATTAAGCCATCCATAAGGTAGATGTGCTAGGGCATAAACAATAGTAAGTACAGCCAGCCCTTCAGTGCCTTCAATCCCACGGGCTACAAATAGGTTAATTATAGGACGACTCATAGCCTGTATCCCTATTGTTACAGCCAATGGCCAGTAGAAAGATAAGGCATAACGGGTGGTCAAAGGTAAAGAATCTTGAATAGGCGTGCCGATTGAGGGGTTTTTCTGTGGGGACTTTAATGTCTCATGCACAAAATGCCAGTAGGCATAAATAATTACTATTAACTCTGTAATTAGACCAGCATAGGTGGCTATTATCGGTAGGAGGATCGGTTGAGATTGAACAGTTTTTGTGGACAGGAATAAAATGACAGCAATGATGCTAACAGTGACTCCGGCCATCATGGAATAGCTAACTATATCAGTCCTACGTAACTGTAATAAAAGGCCTGATAAAAAACGCGTTAATCCAATAAGCAATGGGAAAGGAACTAAAAATCCCAGAGCTTTTCGAACAATTTTCCCGAGATCGGGGTCTATATCATGTAATCCATCAATGACTAAAACACCTATTGGTGTTAGGGAAAGACAAGCTAAAAGTATTAAGTGGATGATTCCAAAACCTAAAACACATCGAAAAACTGTGTTGAACGAAGCTCGGTCATGTACGAGGACCATCGACATCTGTCGTGTCTGATTAATAGTTCCACTCAAAAACGATGTCAATCCCCATGCTATACCATAGGCAGCCAAAGTTTGAGTGGGGTTCGGTATGCGTGCAATCCCGCCATTAGTTACTTGAATACCCAGTTCAAAAATTAATTCAGTGACAAAAAGCGGTAGGAGGAACCAGAAAAGAGTCCGGTACATGTTAAAGTATTATAATATAATGCATTACAAGGGTCAAGTTTGAGCAGATCAGAGTATTGAGATATTCGAAAAGTATTAACTTTGTCGGGCATAATTGATAAATTACAAAATGGATGCAACATCCTCAATCTGGGATAAAAAGAAACCGTTAGACATACATAATTATGAAAAATAGCTTAATAGCTACTCTTTTGGAAGATACTTGTTAATGGACTAAGAATAGTTTATTATGACCGCGTCCTAGATATTCATTCTTAAAGGCAGACCATTTTTACAAATGATCATGCATGAAAGTAATAATTTGGAAAATTCAATGGAAATAATCCCATCAAATCACTGGATTATTGGCTCCAATGGTGTTTATCATGGAACCCCCAGAAACTCATGGACTAGGGTCGGGGCTCAAGAATACGGGATTTCTAGCTTGATCCGTGAGCCAAATCGACTACTTGCTGGAGCGAGTTGGGGCAGTGGACTTTGGGAATGGACTGAAAATTCGGACCGTTGGAAGCAACTCCATGATGAAACATTAACAGAAGTAATAGCCATAGCTTCAATAGGAGGTAATCCTGGTCTAATCGCAGGGTCACCATATGGTGTTGCTACGGGTTCTTATGATGAAATAGGAGCGGTTCGGTGGACCCACCACTCAGATGCTCTCCAGGTAAATGAACGATTTACAAATGCGATTCTTGTTCACCCTCGAGATACTTCAACATGGTTAATTGGAACCGAATCAGGAGTAATAGTAACAACAAATTCCGGTTCAACATGGAAACAGACAACAATTACTGATACCCCTGTACGGGCTTTAATATACGGCCAGAATTTATTTTGGGCAGGTACTGATAATAAAGGAATTTGGTGCAGCGAGGATGGTATTCATTGGCTTTCCGTGGGCCATACAGTTGATGGCGGTGCGATCTTTAGTTTAAGTGAAGCGGGGAACTCTATCCTTGCCGGTACAGAGCATGGAGCAGCTATCGGAGATAGTTCAGGGAAGTGGAACCGAATGGGGCCTCGCTATCTTTGCGCTTCGGTAGCTTGTCACCCTAAGTCCTCTTTAAACTGGTTATCTGGGGGAGCCCCCGGAGGATTATGGTATACGCAGGATGGGGGTGAATACTGGTATCAAATAGAAGGTTTTGTCAATGTACATAGCATTCTGGCACCGAGGGAAGCATGAGCAATATTATTCAGGAAACTTATAATGCCGAGGTAGATACTCGGGTGGAAAAAATAATCCGTTCAAGAGTTGCAACTAATATCGGAGGCCTCTGGGATCTAAATGCCCTTTTGAAATTTGAAGAGAACAATACACAAATAGATGCCCAGATAGTTCAAATAGTTAAGAAATCTTTATCTGATCAAACAGATGGATGGGGCGGGAGGCCTGCAGGGGGCCCTTTCCATGTTTTTCCTTGCGGAGCTCTTATTGCCCGATGGTCTGATCGGTTGCCAGAAGAAGCAATAATGATTATAAAAAATTTCATGATAGACGGAGTTTTGGAACGTGGGAATACTGAAAATCACTGGTTAATGTTCTATGTAGGCAGTCTTTTGGCCGCACAATACTGGTCTGGCGAAGATCGGATGTGGAATGATCTGTCACCGGAAGCTGTAAAACGGGAGGCTACTCGATGGATCCTAGGTATGATAGAGCGTACAGCAGTAAATGGGCACCATGAATATGATTCTCCACAATACCATACCGAGCATTTGGTCCCGATGATTATTTTACTAGAGCATGCTGTGGATTCCAACTTACGCAAGCAGGTAGAACAGGTTTTGGCACTCTATGTAGCTGATATGGCTCTCGAATATTATTATGGGGCGTGGGCTGGAGCTCATTGTAGGGAAGGATATAGGGAAAATACATGGAAACGGTCTGGTTCAATTTCGGGATTACAGTATTTATATTTTGGTGATGAACCTTTTAATTCTATATATCACACTCATCCATTCTGCATACCAGCTGTTACAGCGAAATACCGTCCCCCTGCTCTTTTTGCTGAAATGGCTCTAGATCGAACCCGTCCTTACATAGTCAAGAAAACCAAAGCGCCACGTACAATTTATCGCCGAGTGAAAACTGAATCCAAGCCTGTTCGAAAGTATACTTATATGAGTCCCTCTTTTGCATTGGGTTCGTCTCAAACAGGATTGCCTGGACCAGGATCAGGTCCTATTGATCTGATTTCCTGGGATCTGACTTGGCAGGGCGAAAACCAGGAAGCAAAAATCAGTTGTAATCACCCTTATCGAAGCCCTGAACGGTTTAGTGCTTTTTTAGTAGGGTATCCTCAACAGATTGGGCGCCAAATTGGATCGGACAAACCTTATTTGCAATGGCCAGATCGTCTATTTGGGGCATCGCCATATGAAAGAATAATGCAACACAAAGGGACTATTATCGTATTGTATAAAATTCCGCCAGATGATGAAACTCCCTATATCAATCTATTTCTCCCTCGTAACATTGCTTGGGTAGAACGCAGTGGATGGATTATGGGAGATACGGGGACAGGAGCTTATGTGGCTCTTTTCCCGATAGGTCCCTATGAATGGACAGAAATCAGAGAAGCCGGATCAGCCCGTTTTCTGGTAAGTAATCCAAACCAGATTGACGGCTGGCTATTAAGGATTAACGATATTTATAGTGGGCTCATATTGGAAACCCAAGAATCAGAAGGCCATGAATCATTTGAAACATTTTGCACTAGCCGTAGTGCATTACAACCAGATGTAGAAAGTTGGCCTGAACAGAACATGGTCTCTGTGGATACGTTGGAAGGCTCTCGAATGGAAATGTCTTATGACAGTGTTCACAAGGTAGACGGTGAACCGATTGCCTATGACGATTACCCGTTGTATGGCGCACCAGGAGTTGATGCGCCCCTAGGTACAGGCAAAATGAAATTTTGTCGAGGAACCCATGAAATCAATTTGGATTTTTGTGTTGATAATTCTCAGCCGCTTTTACCCATAAGGGTCATTGGATAACCGACATATTAATTTGGAAATCCCTCTTTCTTAATTCTCTACTAATCCATCCCAAGCAACATCAGCTCCAAGTGTTCGAAGATTTTCTACGAAATTTGGATGAGCCCGCCTTATCGATTCAGCTCCTTTGATAATACTAGTGCCAGGTATACTGGCAGCTGTCATATAGAGCGCTACAGCTGCTCTGATAATGTAGGGTGCTTCAACAGTGGCTGGCTGTAATGGTAAATTGCCGAAGACTATGATTCGGTGGGGATCGTTAATAACCACATGGGCACCAAATTTTCCTAGTTCAGATATCCAAAAAAAGGCTCCTTCGTAGACCTTGTTCCAAAACATGATAGAACCTTCCGCCCGTATCGCAAGAGGGATCATTAATGGCAAAAGGTCGGCAGGGAGGTATGGCCAGGGAGCTGCTTCAATTTTTGCTAAAATATTAGACGTAAAGGGGTTTTCTATTTGGTGGATTTGGTTTCCTCTGACTAGAGCAGTGTCATCTTCATATTCGATAATTACGCCTAGCTTCCTAAAACATCGGTTTATTAAGTCAAAATGTTGGGGGATAGCTGTTTTGACTCGAACTTCGCCACCAGTCATCGCCCCAAGTGCCAGAAAGGTAGTGATTTCATGATGGTCTGGTGTTATGGTCACCTTGCCACCACCAAGTCGATCGACCCCCTGAATTTGAAGTATATTCGCTCCGATACCCTCAATCTGAGCCCCTAACTTGTTTAAAAAACGACACAAATCTTGTACATGTGGTTCGCATGCAGCATTTATCAGTGTTGATTTTCCTTCTCCTAAGACTGCAGCCATGATAAAATTTTCTGTGCTGGTAACGGATACATATTCCTGCCAGATCCGGTTTCCTTTGAATCGCCCCGTAAGTTTAAATTCTATAGGATTTTCTGATAAAACTTTAACTCCGAATGAACGTAAAACGTCAACGTGAGGATCAATTTCTCTCACACCAAGAGCACAGCCTTTGGTGTTTAAAAACTTGATTGAACTAGTACGATAAAGAAGACCTGGTAGAAGTAAGAGGGCGGAACGCATCCCTTCAGGCAGAGCCACTTCACCAGGTTCGACATGAAAGTTGGAATTGTTTATTTTAAGTATTTTTGTTGATCGATTCCAATCGATCTGGGATCCCAGAGCCTCTAAAAAGGAAACAATTTTTTTAATATCAGTAATATTAGGAACATTGTATATCGTTACAGTATCGTCAGTTAGGAGAGTAGCGCAGAGTATTGGAAGGACGGCATTTTTGTTCCCTGATGGAACAATTGTTCCAGAAAGTGGTTTGCCTCCTTCAACAACTAAACTAGCCATATGATTTCCCTATGAAGATATAATAACGTTACTTTCATAATATATAACTTGGGTTATATATTATGAAAGAGAGTTATAAACAAGAAAACTTCTTATTGAAATAGTCCTCACTCCTAATATAACCCAGATCTTTTATAAATTCGAGCCAAGCTTAAAAACCAATAGTTCTTTAACTGGGGGAAATTCCACAAGCGCAATTTCCTGAAAGCTACCCGGGATGGGTTCTAATTTTGCTCGACTTAAAGTTATAGCTTGAGCAATTTCTGCCGGATTAATATTAATAGTTACTGTGCAATGCGGTACCCAAAAATTAGGATAGTAGTGTGTCATAGCGAAAGTTTCAAAAATTTTTAGGTGTTGATGAAACTCCTTATGTACTGTTAGTAATTTTTGAGAAACTATAGGGGCTAAATATACAACCCCTTGGTTGCCCGGAAAGGTTCCAACACTATTAAGGCAGAATTCGAATGGTTCGACAGATTTGGCAAACTTATGCAGTTTTTCCTCAAACTCTTCAACATTAAGGCCATCATCATATACAGCCAGAGAAACATGAGGTCGGATATCCCGATCTGAAAGGGAAGGTTTTTCTAGCCTCTTAGCTAGAACATTACAGAAACGTGTTACAAACAGGGTGCTTTCATTATCAAAAAAGAGTTCGACCGCGTATCCCATAAGTACTCTCTTAAATCATGTTTTTAATAGTGAGTAGTCTATTCCAATTACTACTAGTTATTTAACGTGTTTAGTGGAGGGCCTCAATTATTTTTCTACTATTCAAAATAAAGTTCAGGCGAGCCAAGTCAATAATCGTGACAAGGTTAAGTTATGAAATTAATATTATAAAACAGCTTTTCTTAGCAGGATAATAACACTTATCCATCTCGGAGAGGAATAATTTCCCTTCCCGATCAGGATTTGATAACCCACTTTGTAATCTTATTAGCAACCTACAAGAGGTAGTAACTGCAGTTATCCCTAGGAGGTAGTAGAGGTGAAGATTACAGCGATCAAAACATTTGTTGGGACATTTAATAATCGTTCACGCGGATTAATAAAAGTAGAAACAGATGAAGGTTTATATGGTTGGGGGGAGGCTTATTCAATAGGGCCAGATTTATCAGTCGAGCCAATCGCTAACTATATTTTCGAAATGATCAAGGGAGAAGATCCTCGTCGTATCGAATATATTATGCTCAAACTTTTTCAACAGTTTCGTTTCCCTCCAGGAGGAACAGGTCTTGCCGTCATATCAGCAGTAGATCACGCTCTTTGGGATATAAGTGGAAAAGCCGCAAATTTGCCCGTGTATATGTTACTAGGGGGATCTGTTCGAGACAAAGTCCGTGTTTACCATAGCATTGGGGGCAATTCTCCTGATGCTATCGAGCGAAGTCACTCATTGCACAGCGAATGGGGATTCACAGCTTTTAAGACCAGTCCTTACCAGGGTGATACTGAGAACGAACGCTGGGGCAATGTCTGCCATAACGCTGCTCAATATTTTGAACAATTGCGGCTAAATACCCCAGCAGAATGGGAGATAGCATTCGATCCACATGCGAAAATATTTGAACCGGTTAGAGCTTTACAATTGGCAAGCGCGTTGGAACCATTCGATCCTTATTTCTATGAAGAACCATTAAGACCTGAACATCTACCTGCGTGGTCCCGGTTGAGATCCCAAATGTCGATTCCTCTTGCTACCGGTGAATCTCTCTATACCCGATTTGAGTTTTTAGAACTTATAGCAGCCCAGGGTGTTGATATTATTCAACCTGATGTGTGTGTCTGTGGTGGGTTGTTAGAAATGCGAAAGATAGCAGCTATTGCAGAAGCTCACTACGTTAGTATTGCACCGCACAACCCCATGGGGCCTATAGCGACGGCTGTTAATGTGCATTTTGCTGCGGCGACACCTAATTTCAAGATTCTTGAGTACGTTCTTCCTATTCAGACAGAATGGGAAGAAATAGTTGTTGAACCTTATCTCCCTATAGGTGGTTATCTACCATTAAGTGATCTTCCGGGTTTAGGTATTGATGTGGATGAAATAGCTCTTCTTAATAATAAAAGGGATAAAGGAGTAGTGCATTGGCAACGGACTTGCCAAATTCGATCTGATGGTTCTACCGCTTATATTTGAGAATAATGAAATCAGCCCTGGCGGGTATAAGTTTGTTACTGAAATTCTGCTACGAGCCAATGTAATTGGTAACTCAATGGCATTTTATGAAAGCTAGGGCTGCAGTATATAACCATCCCTACTAGGATGCGCTAGTTTACCTTATATAGCTTTTGAGTTGCCCAAAAGTCTCAACATAATAGCTTTCTGGGCGTCTAATCGATTTTCTGCTTGATCATAGATAATTGATTGTTCATGCTCAACCATATCTTCAGCTATTTCAAATCCGGGATGAATAGGCATGTCATGCATGATTTTCGCCTTACTTCCCGCAAGCATGGAGCTATTAATCTGATAAGGCATCATAATCTGACTTCGTTTTAATTTTTCGGTTTGATAGGCTGGATCATTAAATAATTCCATATCAAGCCAGGTATCTGTATATAAGTAGTCAGCTTCTTCAACAGCAGTTTGGATGTCCAATGTTTCTATCAACCGTCCCGTTTTGAAAAGCCTTTCTCTACTAGTTTCGTCAATAATTTTTGGTTCTCGAATTGGACAGACTAAAGTTAGGTGCAAGCCAAGGGGTGCAGCTATAGAGACCAATGAATTAACCACGTTATTGTATACCCCAATATAGGTAAGTCGAGCACCGCTAACACCCTGGGGTCGATCTTCAGCAATAGTTAGCATATCAGCTAATGCTTGGCATGGGTGATATAAGTTACAGCATCCGTTAATGACTGGAACCGTTGAAGCTTTTTCCATTTCTAGTAGATCTCGGTTATCTTTTAACCTAGCCATTATAATAGCTGCGTTTCTCCCTAGGTATCGAGTCTCAAATCGGACCTTGCTCAGGGTGAAATTAGTTGCCATCCAATCTAAGTTAATAGCATGCCCCCCCAATTCGGTCATCCCAGCTTCGAAGGAAACACGAGTTCGTGTAGAGGTCTTCTGGAAAATCATAACGAGGGATTTGCCTTGCATATTACTTTGGTAATCCCAACGGTGTTTCTTCAGATAACATGCTAAATCCAAGATTTCAACAATTTCATCATCTTCCCAATACTTCCAATCGATCAGGTGTTTGATAGCGAGGCCCATTGGCATATTCTCCATTTTCCCTATTGTTATTTGGGTTGTTCAAAGACCGTTGGGGGGATATCAGGATTTATTGTGACCGTCTGAATAGAAAATGTGTCAGCCTGTTCTCCGTTATGAGTATTTGTTATCCTGAAAGGAAGTTTCATACCGTTAATAACGCGATAATCACTTAGCATTGTTTCTATTAAAATCGGGCCTTGTTGTGAAATGTTTTGACGGGATATTTTAAGAGGTATCATAGTTTCTTTATCCAAAAATAGTTTAAAAGGATTCAGGTTGGGTGGTGTAATAAGTAGTACTTCAGTTTCTCTTCCCTCAACATGGTCGTTGCCAAGCGATTGGATCTGCATGTTTTGATTGTTTATGTGGCAGTAGAGGAAGATCAAATTATGCCATAGCCCCTCAGTCATAGAATCTTTAATTCTTGGTGGAGCTTGTTGGCGTGCTCCTGTAGGATCAATAATCCAAGCTTGGTTTCCTATCAAAAGCCTGGTAATTTTTCCCATTGGAGTTTCCATAATCAAACGTGCCCGATCAGGAAAAGAAACTAGTGAACGCAATTCTATAACTATCTCGTTTTCTGATCTTTTAATTTTAACTGTCGCGGTTGTCTCGATCGATTCTACCGATGCAAAAGCATCAAAACCACCCATGATCTCAACTGAATTCCGGAGAATAGATCGGCCTTTAATTGAAGCTTGAGGCCCAGCATTCGGAACTTCAAGAAGTGGGGCGTTTATTCTTACATCAATCTCATTTACCGGACCCAGGAATGTCAATTCCTCATCAAAGGTTTGATCATTTCCTACAACTATGATTTGCGTTTTGTCTGGTTGTAAATATTTCCTAGCTACTCGTTGAACATCGGCGGCAGATACCTTTTCTACTTTATCCTTTGTTTGTTCCAGAAAATCTGGAGGGTAACCGTAATACTCATAAGTCATTTTTCGGTTAATTATTTCTCTTCGGGTATCAAAGTTGAAAACAAATGAATTCAAAAAACTTTCTTTAGCTAAACTTAATTCTTGTTCCGTTATTTTATCAGTCTTCATCCGTCGTATCTCGTTTAATAGTGAGCGGATAGCTTGACCAGTCGTTTCAGATTTTGTTATACATCCTACATAGAAAATACCAGGGTACGAGTAATTGGCACTGTAGGTGCCAAAAACAGCGTAGGCTAAACCTTGTTCTGATCTAACGTTACGAAAGAGGCGTCCGGAAAAGCCGCCACTAAGTATATCATTCATAACCTGCAAAGCGAAATAGTCAGAATTATTCATCAGGCCACCTATATGGCCCAGAACTACAGTGCTTTGGTTAATATTTTCCCGGCGAATTAAATTTATAGAACGGTCAAATTTGTAATCAACAGGAGGGAACGTAGGACGCCTAAATCCCCCACTCTTCCATTTGGAAAATGCTTCTGAAATCTGTTTTACCATCTCATCCGAATCGAAATCTCCCCATACTCCTAGCATGGTATTATTAGGGTGGAACCACTTTTGGTGAAAAGTAATAAGGTCTTCCCGAGTAATTTCCTCAATAGTAGCATATTCAGAATGCCGAGCATAGACACTTTCAGGGCCATAAATCAGTTTACTAAATTCTCGGAACCCTATATTCGTGGGATTATCATTTCTTCGGGCTATAGATGATCGAGCAGAAATTTTTTCAAGTTCAATCTTATCATCGGGGAAAGCTGGATTCATAAGGATATCAGCTAGAATAGGTAAAGCAATATTAATGTTATTTTTAAGAACTGACATAGAGGCAAACCCAGAAATTCGTCCAATGCCAGTCTCCACTGATGCACCGATACTCTCTAAGGTTTCATCAATATCATCACCCGACATGTTTGTGGATCCCCCTGTTCGCATAACAGAACCAGTTATTCCAGCTAATCCAATTCTGTTTGCCGGTTCATTAACAGCTCCTACTCCTATTCGGGCGCTTAGGTTAATCATGGGAAGCCGATGATCCTCTACTAGATATAAAACAATTCCATTCCCTAAAACAACTCTGGTAGGGGACTGAGCTTGGATATCGTTGAGGGGTGGATATTCCAGATCCTTATAGTTGTGTTGCCCATAAGTTGATATACTGGGGAACAATCCGATCGCCAGTAAACTAAATATAGTACGGGTCAGACCAGTCCATCGCATGAGTTTAACTCCTGTGTTGCGGCAAAGGATATTTAAATAGGTCGTATTAGCGTTCAGTAGGATTGCTTCCCATTGTTACTATTGAAGCTATTGTTCGGTTATTAGTTACTAGATATTTATTAGCAACTCTTTTTATGTCTTCTGGGGTCACATTATTTATTTGGTTTATACTGTGAAAAAGTTCCCGCCAGTCACCTTTCAAAACATGGAAATAAGCCATTAAAAGGGCCAACCCCATATTCGAATCAAGTTCACGGATCAGGTTGACACGAGCCCGTACTTTAGCTCTTGCTAATTCCTGTTCAGATACATAATTGTTCCGAATATCGTCTATTGCTTGGTTGATAGCCTGTTCACAATCGTCCGCCGTATGATCTTTACTGGGGCGGGCATAAAACACCATCATATTCGGATACTTACTACCGGGAAAGTCGGTAAAGGAAGTTACATCAGTAGCTATTTTTTCCCCCTTTACAAGTGTTTTGAACAATCGGCTAGTTCGACCATTCCCCAGAATATCAGACATAACATTGAAAACTAAATCATCATCGTGTTTAATATCAACCTTATGGTAGCCCATTAACAGAGCTGGTTGTGATTTGTCATTCATTACCACCCGGCGTTCCACTTGTTGTTTGGGTTCAATTGTTTCTACAGGTTCAGTAGGGGCTCGTTTAGGCAATCGGTCGAAATATTTATGAGCCAGTTTTTTTACGTGCTCAGGATCAGCATCCCCAGAGATAACAATTGTGAGGTTATTCGGTCCGTAATATTTTTTAAAAAAGTCCATAGCCTCTTGACGAGTCATAGAGTTTAAGTCTGACATATGGCCGACCGTTGGTTCACCGTAGGGATGAGCTTTATAAGCCGTACTAAGCATTTCCTCAACCAAACGGCCTATCGGACTATTCTCCGTACGCATTCGTCTTTCTTCCATAACTACATCTCGTTCGATGTAAAATTCTCGGAGGACTGGGTCTAAAAACCGACTGGACTCTAGTGCAAAAAATAGTTCAATTTTATTTGATGGTAGGCTATAATAATAACGAGTAGCGTCGACGCTTGTTGTTGCATTCAACCCTGTCCCACCGGCTCGTTCAATAGCCTGGTCCATTTCGTTAGACATAGCCAGTTCGCGCGCTTCTTTTTTTGATTTTTCAAAGATAGCCTGTAATTCTTTTATTCTCTCAGGGTTTGCGTGGGAACCTTGATGATATTCACTGCGGAGTTCATTATAAATTTCATCAACTTCCTTCATTGCAGCGTATTCTTTAATTAAATCTTTTGCTCCAACGGACGTAGTACCTTTAAAGGCCATATGCTCGAAGACATGAGCTAACCCAGTAATTCCTTTTACCTCATCTACCGAACCAACATCAGCGTACGTCAGTAGTGAAACTACGGGAGCTTCATGATTCTCAACCACTATAAAAGTAAGACCATTACTAAGAGTAAATTCTGTTACTCTTTTTTCAAAGGATTCCAGGTCCTGCGATTTTACCGAGGAAACGACAGAAAACATCGTTATCGTCAGTATTATGGTCTGTATAAAACGGGTGATCATTTATGGGTCTCCAAATCTGTTTACTTATATGGCGGTCAAACTTGATAGGTAGTATTGTTGAATTCAATCAGTTGGTGTAATTTTTTGCCCTTTGTTAATCTCATCTAAATAAAATTTTACTGCCTTCTTTAAACCCATATCTAAGGCATCAGCAATCAATGCATGGCCGATGGAGACTTCTAATAGATGAGGTACTGTCCCACAGAACAACGCTAAATTATCCAGATTAAGATCATGCCCTGCGTTTATACCTAAACCAAGACTTTGAGCATATTTAGCTGCTCCAACAAATTTAGGAAGTACCTCCTGTAAATCCTCTGAGCCACCATCAAAAGCATTAGCGTATGGTTCTGTATATAACTCGATTCGGTCCACACCGATATCAGATAATCTTTGGATCTGCTCTATTTCTGGATCCATGAAAAGACTAACTCGACAACCCAAGTCTTTTAATTCTTTAATGATCGGTACTAGCCGACTAGTATCTTCTTTGGTATCCCAACCATGGTCCGATGTAAATGCTTCCGGTGCATCAGGAACCAAAGTCGCTTGTGTTGGCCTAACCTTGCGGAAAATATCCATAACCTGATGAAATGGATTACCTTCGATATTATATTCAATTTCTGGGTAGTCTTTCAGGATTTGAGCTAAATCATCCACATCACCTGGGGTAATATGGCGCTGGTCCGGCCGTGGGTGTATCGTAATTCCGTGGGCCCCAGCCTCAATAGCAGCCTGTGCCATACCTGTTACACTAGGTATTCCATGGGTCCGAGTGTTTCGTAGTAAAGCCACCTTGTTCACATTCACACTGAGTTTAACCATATTGTTGATCCCCCTCCCTAGAATTTCAGTCTAGGGAGGGATTTAATCAAATACTTTCTTGATAATTCTCTATTTAGACTCTAGGATTCTTAATTTTATAAAATGAGGAATTATAAATAATGTTACAATTACAAAAAGGATACAAACAAGTATTGGGCCTGTTGGCCAATCTGTGGCGAGAGATACCACCAGGCCTATAATTAAAGAAATTATTGAAATACTGTATCCGAAAACTAACTTATTTTTGTAAAATGCTGCACCTATAGCAGGTAAAATTAAACTGGCAAAAACAAAAAATACCCCAGATAATTGTACGGATATTGTTATTGTTAAGGCAAAAATAAAAAAGAAATATCTATTGATAACCTTCTTAGTAAAGATAGCTGGTATTAATAAGATATAAGCAATGGCCGCCATGACAATTTGTTGCCAGCTGATCCATAATAGTTGGCCTGAGAGGAGGTTTTGAACTTCTTCCGCGCCGTGCGGGTGGTTTGCCAGCAAGAGTAAGGCTAATGACGAGGAAAACACATATACAGAACCTATAATGGCTTCTTGCAGTTTAGGTGTATATTTTTCAAACAACATAAAACCGTAGGCAGCAGATATAGCAAATAAGAATGCCATTAATTGAGTAATTATCAGATTTTCTTCCGAATGAAAATAAAGGCTAGCAACAATAACGCCAAGTCCAGCAATTTGTGCCAAGGCTAAATCAATAAAAATGATACCACGCTTCATCACCTCCAAGCCAAGAGGAACATGAGTACATACAATCAGAAAACCTGCTAAAAAAGCAGGTAGTAAAATATAAATTCCGTCCAATGATTTCCCTCTTTCAAGTAGCACAGGCAATCAGCTAAAAATTGGCTGGTTGCCTGTGCAGAATTCATCCGTTAATTTCCAGTAATTTTCCTATCATAGAATCAAATAGCCCATACAAATTGGTAGATTGTTTGTTGCCACCCACAGTATACGGCAACACCAAATCAGGTATACCAGTTTGTTGTGAAAGCCATGTGGATGGCTTAGCGTTTTCAAATGGGGTACGGATAATAACCCTTGCTGGGTTTTCTTTGAGTTGGTTAAGGATATTTTTTAGATGAGATGGAGAAGGTGGTATTCCAGGTTTTGGTTCTAAAGAGACCACTCGAGACAAACCAAGCCAATTACTAAAATAAGCCCAATTTTTATGATACACAACAATGGGCATATTTTTTAAAGGAGTACTTTGGCTTTCCCATCGACTGATAGCATTTAGCCATTTTATCTTAAAGGAAATAAGGCTTTGTGTATAAAAACTAGCATTCTTGTCATCAATTCTACCTAAACGAATTGCTAGTATTTCCGCAACTTTCAGTAGATTATGCGGATTTAAATGTACATGCGGATTACCACCAGGATGTACGTCTCCTTGTGAGCGGTCTAAGATTGTAGGAACTTCTAGACTAGAAACATAATCTGATGCCATAATGTTGCCAATTTGGCCTGGTTGAACACTCGACTTTGCCCTCTCAAGTAAGATAGGCAACCAGCCAATTTCTAGCTGGTTGCCTGTGCAGATTACCAAATCAGCGTTGCGTATAGCAGCCAGAAGACTTGGTTTTGCCCTTATAAAGTGAGGGTCAGAAAACGCATTTGTGGCAGTCTTAATATTAACGTTACTCTGCCCAATTTCTAATACTAAGGATGTCCATTCAGGATGGCACGAAAACACATTAACTTTAGCGAACGTAGTAAGTGGAAATACTGTTAGACTCCACAAAAATAAAAGCATACACAATTTTTTCATTAGTAGGCCCCTAGTATTTATGTGCACCGTGAGCTCCTATACTCATAGTATATTGCAATATTAACTGGTTATCCGTCTGCCCTTTAGCAGTTTTATCATTGTTATATTGAAGCCTTATGCGTGAAAATTCACTATTAGTCCAGTCAGCCATAATAGAGTGGATATAAGGATTATACCCCTCACTATCTAAATCAGTCCCAATTAGTCCAGTAGGAGTCCCAGGGCTTCTCAAGGCTGTGTAGCGATAGCCTACACGCCATTGTTGATGAAACTTATAAACGCTCTGTGCATACCAGCCACTTGCACTGTCATCGAAAGCAACATCATATGCGTTGCCTCCTTCGTCATTATAAGTCCCTTGCTCACTGCGGAAAAAAACTTCACCTTGTATTATTAGTTCTTTATTTCTTGCGTTTCCTGTTGGTGCCCATGTATATCGGAAGTCAGCAACGTATAAATCACTACTACCATAAAAACTAATATTATGTTCATTACTTTCACGACCTCTGACATTACTACTGAGCCAATAACCACCAATACGCCAGGTCTGATTCATACCGATATCACCACCAATACGTGCAAACAATGAATATGCACTGGCTCCTTCCTCAGTATGGTCGTTTTCCTCATGATGGGCGTCTTCCTCATGATGGTCGTCTTCCTCATGATGGGCGTCTTCCTCATGATGGTCGTCTTCCTCATGATGGGCGTGATGTTCATTACTAGAATTCCCTCCGGGGAAATCAGCTCCTCGGAAAGCACCACCACCAATTTCAAAATAAAGTTGTGTCGGGAAAATAAATGAAGCCTCTATCCCATCATCATTAAATGCTTTATTCAAAAACGCTCGGTAGGGTAGGGGCCTATCAGCAAAATCATCAGCATGGGCGTGATGTTCATTAAGGTAGCCCAGGGTCCAAAAAGCACGACCAGCTTTTATACTTAAACCAACAGGTAAATTGAACCCAGGCGATGTTTTAATATAAGCTTCTTCGAGCTCAACATGATCTGAACCACCATGACTTGCTATAGCAGCCGTCAGACTACCTGTAAACTTATCATCAATGGACGCGGAAAAGTTAAGTTCAGAATGATCCATAGCTAACCCTTCAGAACCTCTCTCACCTTCATGTCCAATACCAAAACCTTTAATTTCGGAATCGGATTGGCTATAGGCTGAATATTTACCGTTTAGAATAATACCGATGGATGGATTAAATTCATTGCCATATATTTTTCGGTTGCCGGCTTGGTCAACTTTACTGCTAACTTTTGCCGCCTGATTTGCTATTTTAGATATTTCCCCTTCATTTTCTGATAAACGTATCTTATTGGCAATACGATTTTTATTTAACTTGTCACCATAGGTTTCAATAACTTCTTCTTTGTTAGAGGCGAAGAGCGTTGAGGTGCTTACACTTAATGTTATAGCTAACCCTATAGCTCCAGCAATACTACAATAGCTCATTTTAAAATCCTAAATAGTTTTGTAGCCCCCATAGAGTCGGTAACTACAATAACGGGAGGTTATACAACAAAGTTAAATGAGAAATTGTTCTTCTTAGGAGGTTAAAGGAGGAGCCCGAGGCTGGGCTAATAATTGTTTGTCAGCAACTAGCAATGGCTTAGATATAAGCCAATATGCAATATCATCCCCTGCAAATGAAGAAGATAGAGAACTTAAAACTGGGGTGATAGCACTGAAATTATTGGTAGCTAAACAATCATCACATAGTTGAGAATTATGTTCGTGATCTAGGCGGTCATGGTGGGCCGTTTCCAATATAAATGAGGCTTGACCTGCCAAAAAGACTAGAAGAAATATTAGTTTATATAACGGTCTTAAGTTTTTTAAAGTCATCATAATATAATAGCTTAATTAGGATTTCGTTGATGCGCAGAACCATGTTGGCCAACATATAACATGTCTATGTCCTTTCTGTCAATCTCCATTTTCCCAAATCCAATTATTTTAGGCTCTCATATGGCCCTTAGGTTTTATTGAGGTATCCAAGGGGGCAATGATCCGTGCCCTGGTAGTTGGATTGATCGAGCATAATTAATAGCAGGATTTTTCATTACTTCTTCTATAGCCTTATCGGGCGGAATATCATCCAAGTTAAGTACTCCCACAGCCTCACCTCCAGGAAGATTTCCTAGTCTCCCAACAGCCATCTGAGCAATATTTACTTTATGTCGTCCAAATGTATCTCCAATAGCACCAATAATACCAGGGACATCATTGTGATTGAAGATCAGAAGGTTGCCATCGAGGTAGGCTTCCATTCTATGTTCCCCTAGCCGGATCAATCGCGGCATGTTATTGCCAAAAATTGTTCCATCGGCTCTGCAGGTCTTATTCCCATAATCAATTTCTGCACTGATCGCGGAACTAAACATACCAGCTGTAGTTCGGGTTTCTTCAGTAAGATGAATTCCTCGTTCCTGGAGTAATATCTCGCCGTTAATAATATTTACCTCTTCATCAAGAGCATTCTCAAGTAACCCAGAACAAAATGCTGACGTAAGTAATCGGGTATTTTCATCAGCTACCTTGCCACGGTATGTTAGCCGGCAGGATTTTGGACCACCAGATTGCCACTGGGAGAACAATATACCAAGGCGATATGCCACGTCTAAATAGCCTCCTAGTGAACGAAAGGTATTAGTATCTATAGTTGTAGAATTGACCGCATGTCGAACTTCACCAGTTGTCAGAAAATTGATTAACAGCTCAACAGCTTCAATTGCAATATCAGTTTGAGCTTCTTCGGTACTTGCACCGAGATGTGGAGTGCAAAGTACGCCAGGCATTCCAAACAGAGGATTATTTGTGCATGGTTCTTCTTCAAAAACATCCAAGGCTACCCCTGCTAATTTCCCAGAGATTAGTCCTTTTTGTAGGGCTTTTTCATCATAAATTCCACCTCGAGCGCAATTTATTAATCTAGCTCCAGGTTTAAGTTGATCAATTTCGTTATAGCTGATTAGGTGGTGTGTTTCTGGTGTAAGAGGTGTATGAACGGTTAGATAATCTAAATTAGGTAACAATGTATTTATATCATTTGCATATTCCACCCCTAGCTTAGCCATTTCTTCGAAAGAGAGAAAAGGGTCAAAGCTAATTACTCGCATTTCGAATGCCTTCGCTCGAGCAGCTACTGCTCTCCCGATACGTCCCATTCCAATAATTCCCAATGTTTTTCCAGCAAGTTGGACCCCAGTAAAACGGTTCCGGTCCCATTTGCCCTCTTGAAGGCTACCAAAAGCTGGTGCAATATTTCGTGATAGGGAGGATATTAAAGTTAGGGTGTGTTCTGCAGTACTGAGTATATTTCCTGTTGGTGTATTCATAACCACAATGCCCTGTCGGGTTGCGGCATACCGATCGATATTATCCGTCCCAACACCAGCTCGGACTATTCCACGTAGTTGTGTATTGTCTTTAAGAATTTCAGCTGTAATTTTAACACCGCTTCGGCAGATGGCTCCGTTGAAATCTAAAAGTGTATCTCGCAGATTTTTTCCACTTAGACCAGTTCGAACTTCAAAAAAAATATTTTCCGCTTTTGCAAGGCGATTAAGGCCCTCACTTGCTAACTCATCCAGCACGATGATGCGATGCATGAAGATTTATTACCTTTGTTTATGCAACCTATGTTGCAGTTACATCAATAAACCTAAAACTTAGGGTGAAAGCACAGACCAATACAATCCCAACCGACTCTAAAATACCTTGCGCAGACTATCAGTATCAACCTATTTTTAATTTTATCTTTAGTTTGATCATCCAATAGCTGTCTTTTCGCTTGCGTTTCAAAAAATTCCGTCAAAGCTGATCAAAAAAACGGAGCTTCAGGAGATACTTTTACGTGGCTTCTTTTGTACATCTGCATAACCATACTCATTACAGCCTACTTGATGGTGCCAGTAGGATTGGAGATCTTGCTACAACAGCGAAGGCATACGATATGCCAGCTATAGCAATGACCGATCATGGTAATATGTTTGGAGCCGTGGAGTTTTACAAGACGGTTAAAGATGCTGGTTTACAGCCAATCATAGGTTGTGAGTTGTACCTGGCGCCAGGTAGTCGAAAAGAAAAGCGGCCTATCCGAGGTGGTGCACGAGCAGATCAGACAACTCATTTTGTAGTATTAGCAAAAAATACAACGGGTTATAAGAACCTAATGAAACTTACTTCAGCGGGTTACCTTGAAGGGTTCTACTATAAACCTCGGATTGATATGGAGCTACTTGAAAAACACAATGAAGGTTTAATCGCTCTTTCTGCATGTGCTAAGGGGCCCATAGCAAACCTAGTTGTAGATGGACAGATTGAGCAAGCACGGGCTAAATGCCGGGAGCTTCATGACATATTTGGAAAAAATTTCTACCTGGAAATTCAAGATCATGGATTAGATTTTGACAAGCCGATAAACAACGCTATGATTGATTTCTCCCGTGAACAGGATATCCCAATCGTTGCAACTAATGATGCTCATTATATAAACCGAGGTGATGCTCCTGCTCAGGATGTGTTGGTATGTATTCAAACAGGTAAGGAATTAAATGACCCCAAACGACTAAAATTAGCAACCGATTCTCTTTATTTTAAAACGGCTGATGAAATGGATCAGTTGTTCGGGCATGTATCAGGTGCTTTGCAAAATACGTTGGCGATATCAGATTTAATCGATTTTGAATTAGAAATGGGTACTTTCAAATTCCCCCATTTCCCTCTTCCCGAGGGATATGATGATCCGAATGTGTATCTTCGTAAATTATCTTTAGAAGGTATGAAGACGAAGTATCAAACGGTTACTCCAGAGTTGACAAGCCGACTTGAATACGAATTAGGTATAATCAATCAAATGGGCTATCCAAGCTATTTCCTTATAGTCGCTGATATAGCACGATTTGCGGCGGAGCAAGGTATCCCCCTAATGACTCGAGGTTCAGCACTGGGATGCATGGTGGCGTACGTTTTGGGCATCACAAATATAGATCCCATAAGCTATGGACTTCTTTTTGAACGTTTCCTCAATCCAGAACGGGTTAGCATGCCTGATATTGATATTGATTTAGCTGACCGTGAACGTGATAGGGTTATCAACTATGTGGTGGAAAAATATGGGAAAAGTAATGTTGCTCAGATAATTACTTTCGGTACAATGGGGGCGAAGGCTGCGATCCGTGATGTAGGCCGTGTTCTAGGCATGTCATATGGTGACGTAGACCGTGTGGCTAAACTAGTGCCAACAGAGCTTAAAATTACACTGGATCGCGCAATAGACCAGGTGCCGGAACTTCAACAGATGTCCAAAAATGGCACGGCAGAAAGCCAGTTGATTCAGTATGCGAAAACATTAGAAGGCCTTGCTCGACATGCATCAGTACATGCCGCTGGCCTTGTTATAACTCCAGGAGAACTTACCGATTTCGTACCTCTCTATAAACCAAGCAATAAGGACACGATCGTAACTCAATATTCCGGTGAAGTTATGGAGGATATTGGACTCCCCAAAATGGATTTTTTGGGATTGCAGAACCTTTCAGTCATTCAAGATACAGTTGAGACAATAAAAGGACTGACGGGTGATGAAATAGTGTTAGATGAGATTGCTCTCGATGACCAGGAAACTATGGATCTTTTTCGCCGAGGCGAAACAACAGGTATATTTCAATTTCATAGTGGATGGTTACACGACTTTCTACGAAGATTACAACCTGATAGCATAGATGACCTGATTGCTATGAATGCTCTTTGTCGTCCTGGCCCTCTAAATGGGGGAGTTGTCGATGATTATATCGACCGTAAGCATGGCCGTAAAGAGGTAACTTATCATCACGTTGTGATGGAGGAGGCGCTAAGAGAGACTTATGGACTTATAGTGTACCAAGAACAAGCAATGCAGATAGCTAGAGATATGGCTGGATATACATTGGGTCGAGCTGATTTTCTCCGGAAGGCTATGTCAAAAAAACAACCTGAAGTTATGGCGGAAGAACGACGTTCTTTTATTGAAGGGGCTCTTAAGAAAGGGGTAGAGAGGAGAGTCGCGGAAGAAGTATTTAGTTTGATAGAGTATTTTGGTGGATATGCCTTCAATAAGAGTCATTCCGCTGGATATGCGGTTCTAGCTTTTCAGGAAGCTTTTCTTAAAGTTCATTATCCAGTGGCATTTATGGCTGCCCTGCTGTCCAATTCAATGTCTAATACTGAAGAAATTGTAGTTTTGATAAATGAATGTAGAAAAATGGGAATAGATGTCCTTCCTCCTGATGTTAATGCAAGTAGCAATACTTTTATTGTCGAAGGTAATTCCATCCGCTTTGGCCTTTGCGCTATCAAAAATGTTGGGCAAGGAGCTGTTGAATCAATAGTAAGAGCTAGGGAATCACGTGGTTTTTCGAAAGATATATTTAGTTTCTGCGATCATATTGATTTAAGACTGGTCAATAAGCGGGTTCTTGAAAGCCTTATACAGGCTGGGGCATGTGATGGCTTGGAAGGACACCGGGCCCAACTCATTGAGGTTCTTGATATTGCCATAGAAGGAGCACAAGCTCGGCAAAGTGACAGGGAGAAAGGACAAACATCCCTGTTTGAATTAAGTGAAACTGAAGAGGGTATAGGCTTAGATCAACACAAACCGGTTTTGCCCTTAATTAGTGAATGGCCCATCAGTCAAGAACTTGGCATGGAAAAGGAATTACTAGGATTTTATGTAACCGGTCATCCATTAAAAGAATTTGAAGAAGATCTACAAGCTTTTACGACCTGTGAAATCCGGCGACTAGAACAGGTTAAAGAAACTAAAAATGGGGTAGTAGTAGGTGGAATTGTTACCGAGGTTAAGTCAATTGTAGATCGAAATGGAAAAAGTATGGCTTTTGTCATGCTAGAAGATTTCTCAGGAATGGGAGAAGTATTAGTTTTTTCTGAGCAGTTTGCTCTACATCGGAATCTTTTAACATTAGATTCTCTGGTGCTGATAAATGGGCAGATCTCTAAGAAAGAGGAGGACCACAAAATAATTGTTTCTGAGATAATACCTCTTGTTGAAAGTAGAGATAAACTTGCACGTTCTATAGTAATTACGGTGGAAAATGATCAAGTAACTAATGAGAACATTAGTTTATTAAAAGATATTTTGGCTCAATTTCCGGGGAATTGCGAAATAGTTATAAGAGTTTCTATCCCGGAACACGGAGAAATTGGGGTAAAGACAGGGAATAATTTCAGAGTTAGGCCGACGGATGAATTATTAGGAGCTTTACGATCCACTATAGGGGTAAATAGAGTTAGTTTAAACGGTGCGAATCCACAAAGTCGCGATAGTGGGTGGAAACCTCTAGAAATGAATGGTCGGGGTAGGAATGGTCGCGGGTCTAGAAATGGCAATGGAGCATAGCCTAATTTTAATGGAAGGATCCCACAGATCATTCGCAAAGAGTCTTGACATTTCAAGTGGGTAAATCCAGGGAGGAATGAACTAAGGAGATATAAGATGTCACGTCAAATTCGACTAACATTCATCGATGAGGGAATATCAATCGGTGCTGAGATGCTTGATGACCAAGCACCGAAAACATGCCAGATAATTTGGGATCTTCTTCCGCTGGAAGAAGATGCGGTACACGCAATATATTCTGGTAGTGAAATAGCTTATTTCTTATCTCAAGATATTAAAATTCCCAAGGAGAATCAGACTAGCCGAGTACTTCCTGGCGACATCTGCTATTTTCGCCTCGAGCCTGGAACCATGCAAGAATGGTCAAATGGAATTACCGAACTATGCTGGTTTTATGATAGGGATGGGCGGCCTAATATGCCAGATGGCCCTGTTGCTGTAAACGTTTTTGCCCGTATGAATCATGACACCACAGATTTTTTCAAAATGTGTCGCCGAATCAGGCGAGAAGGTATAAAGCGTGTAAAGATTGAGCGGTTAGTCTGAACCAGTAGTTTTTACTTTTCAAGAGACAACAAATCGATAGGGTTCGACCAAGCTTTTTTCCCATCGGGTCCTATGATTTCAAACCTGACCCACCTAAGATTAGGTCGTAGTGTTAAAATAGCCTTTTCAAATGTTTTCCCATCTTTAGATCGATATTCCATACCATGGAGGTTATCAATTGCAAAAATATTTTGTGCCTCCGAACATAGGATAGTTACCTCAATACATGTATCCTTGTTATTTAAGTCATTAACGCGACGCAGTTGGATGTCCTGAATTTCAGGTCCATTAGTAACATACCCACAGCCGTTCTCAAGTGCGTTAATAATGGCCTCAGCAGACCGTTCTTTTACCTTTACCATGTTCCAAGCTTGGTAAGTATCTCTGTGGTCAGATTCAAGAGCGTGGGAGTCGTCATTAGCTAGTGCAGGAATTGGCCTACCTATCAAATCCATCCAGTCATCCCAATGGACAGATGATTCACCTCGCCCCATACATCGGCAGGGAGTATTAAATACTTCAACACCTGAAAGTCCTTGCAAGGGTAAGGTGTCTCGAAGAATATTAACCGCACTCCAGTGGGGATGAGCTAGCCATATTGATCCATTCTGTTGTTTGACCTCATCAATTACTTGTTGAGGCGACAAATTTTTTGAATCTATATCATCATGAATATTGTAGGCAAGAAAATGGTGTGTTTGTCCACCGAACGGGTTTTCAGGATGCAATTCAGCCCCCTGCACTAAAACAAAATCATCCGGAGCATTAAGAGTATCTATCCGAGTGATCTTATAATGGTCAGAAATACATAAGAAATCGTATCCCTGGTTAATATATCCGTTCAGTCGTTCCTGAGGTGGCGGCAATCCATCAGAATTAGTTGTGTGAGAATGCAGGTTCCCTTTGAGCCAGAAGTAATCCTTATTATCTATATCAAAGGGGTTTATTAGCCTATCGTTTGCCATGATACTCTCCCTTGAACATTACCGGAATCAATTTCCCATGATCATTAAGGTACTTTTAATATTGCGTGTTTGGGTTCAAATAAACAATATGTCTTTTTGAGAGAATGTTCAAATATACTTTTAATCGAATATTACAAAATCTCAACAACATAACACTTTAATTTTATCATTTAGTAATTTGGTTATTGGTTTATCTGAAAGAAAAAAGTAGAATACGTTTATTATATACTATTTGAGCCTTTCTAAACAGAAATTAATGGAAAAAGAAGCTCGCTTCCCCAAAATTCTTCTTGTTAAATTTAATACTTGATGGGAAAAGTCCAGGATCATCTAATTTCATGGATAAATCTTCTAAATCAACCGAACACATATCAATACCCGAAATTACTGGAGAGTACTCGGAGCCTTGGTCATGGAGAAAATGTAAGCAGTTGCTAGGATTTTTTGGTCCAGCAGCTCTTGTAGCTTCTATAGCAGTTGGTGCCGGTGAGACTATTTTAGTTACAGGCGTTGGAGCTTGGGCTGAGTATGGGTTAATCTGGCTTATTTTGGTTAGTGTTTTAGTCAAAGGAATAACAGTTACTTATTTATTGGGGCGTTTTACGTTAGTTAGTGGTCAACCTTATGGTCGTATAATGGCGAAGTTGCCTGGACCGAGAGGTTGGTTCATCCTTACTTTATTGGCGATCGAACTTCTTGCCCTTAGTCTTGCACTAACAGCGGTTGCAAAACCCTGTGGAAATTTAGTTGTTTATATTCTTTCTGATTCTTTACTACTAGGTGCGTCGGGTACGTTTTGGGAAAATTTAGTTACGACACTTTTTCTAGCATTAGCTCTAGGATTGAGCCTGCTTATGTCATATGAAATTTTGGAAAAACAACAAGTTTTTATATGTGGACTTCTTGTTCTAGGTACAATTCTAGCTACGATAATAGTATGGCCTAATTTAATAAGTATTTTAGTGGGTATGTTTTCTATCGGAGATTTTCCAACTGCCCCAGAATGGGCTCCGCCAGCTGCACAGAACAATTATTTTCTCAATATAGTTACTGTTTTCGGCTATGTTGGAGGTACCTTGTGTACTTATCTAGCTTATTCTGGCTGGGTTAAGCTCCGAGGCTGGGGATTGACAAGGCATCCCGAGATGGAACGATTGGGCATGCAATTAGATCAAACACTAAAAATACAGTACCTTAGCGAAGACCCTAAAGAAGTAAAACGAATGCGTATCCTCTTGAAGCCTCTCAAATGGGATGTATCCATGGGAGCAATTGTGCTCTTTGTCGTTACAGCCTCGTTCATGATAGCAGGAGCAGTTGTTCTTTATCCACAGCAAATAGTTTTGCCAGGTAACGCTTGGGATCTACTCACCAGACAGTCTTCCATATGGGAACAAATACACTCGATGTTAATTCCAGTGTATTACGTGGCTATCCTGGCAGCTCTTTGGGGTACTCTTGCGACTATTCCAGAAGCTTTTACTCGTTTTGCACACGAGTTTCTTACTGGATTATGGCCTGGATTTGCTTCATTCCCTTATCGGCGCTTACAAAGTATTATTGTTATCTGGTTCTTTCTATCTTCTTGTGTAGCAATTTGGAGTGATATGAGTTTCGATCTTATTACTCAAATTGTTGCTCTTTTAGCCACTAACTTGGGTGTCGGATTAATCTGTCTCACAGCAGTATATTTGAATTTCAAGCTCCCTCCTTCTTATCGAGCTTGCCCTGCTATACTTGTGAGTGGAGTGCTATCTACAGTGGTTCTTCTAACCGCGTTTGCTCTAAGTGCTGCAGGAATGTTGCAGAAATGATCAGGAACCAAACCTGAGGACTGAGATTGTGTTGCTTTTCTCTTGCATACGACTCCTGATCACTTTACTATGAGACCGTAGCCTCAACGGTCAAAAATCACTATCACTCCGAGCCTAAAACCAGTTAGCTACATTTTATTTATTGGCTTCCACTAGCTGTCGTTACTAGACAGGGAGTAAATTAATGCAGACATTTTCGGCTGTACACCAGCGAGATAAAGAGTTATACAAACTACTTGTTGCAGAAAGAGAGCGACAACGACAAGGAATTGAATTAATACCCTCAGAGAATTACGTGTCCCCAGCAATTTTGGAGACAATGGGATCGATCCTTACTAATAAGTATTCGGAAGGATACCCTGGTAAGCGTTACTATGGTGGACAACAGTATATAGATCAGATTGAAAATTTAGCAAGGGAAAGAGCGAAAATTCTCTTTGGCGCTGAACATGTCAATGTTCAGTGTTATTCAGGTAGTCCTGCCAATACTGCTGTTATGTTTGGGTTGCTGAATTACGGTGACACAATTATGGGGATGAAATTAGACCAGGGAGGACATCTAACGCATGGATTACATGTCAACTACTCTGGTAAGTTTTATAATGTTGTCTCATATGGTGTTCAGCAGGAAACGGGCCGAATAGATATGAATGCGGTGCGAGAATTAGCACTAAAATATCGACCTAAAATGATCATATCTGGAGCTACAGCTTATCCACGTTTGTTTGATTTTAATGACTTTAAGAATATTTCTGATGAGGTTGGTGCTATAGCTATGGCTGATATTTCACATATTTCGGGACTGATAGTCGGTGGAGTCCACCCTAGTCCTCTCCCTTTTACTGATGTAGTTACTACTACTACCCACAAAACCCTGCGTGGTCCCCGTAGTGCTATTATTATGTGTCATAAAAAATATGCTAAAAATATTGATAGAGCAGTTTTCCCAGGCTTGCAAGGTGGGCCACATGATAATATCACAGCAGCTAAAGCTCTAACTTTTAAAGAGGCTATGCGACCAGAGTTTAAGCAGTATGCTCAACAGATAGTAGCAAATGCAAAAGCTTTAGCTGAGTCATTACTTGAGAAAGGTTTCGATCTTATATCTGGTGGTACAGATAATCATCTTATACTTATCGACTTAACAAATAAGGGTATCATTGGGAAAGACGCTGAAACGACTCTTGATAAAGCAGGTTTGACCGTCAACAAAAATTCGATACCCTATGATACAAGATCTCCGTTCAGCCCAAGTGGAATTAGAATAGGCACACCTGCAGCAACAACAAGGGGGATGAAGGAGCCTGAAATGAGGTTAATAGGAAATTGGATAAATCAGGCAATAGAAAATCATGGAAACGATGAAAAACTGACTTTAATTTATAATGATGTCAAAACTTTATGTGCTAGTTTCCCTGTGCCAGGAATATCTTCGACAGAAGCATCCATCGTACAAGAATTGAGAAATGGTTAGCTTTTATGTCCAAATTAAAAGTTGTTGTTATCTTTGTTTTATGTATAACCGGATGCCACTCGGATATAGCAAAACAGGAAAATTCAATCAGCAATGAAAAAATTCTTGCAACTCAAAAAGTAGCCATCAGGGTATTCTCTCCTGATGACACCAAGGAGGTGTTAGTTATGGTAGATAAAATGATAAAGACTAAAGAAGAGTGGAAAAAAGAGCTTACAGAACAACAGTATTATGTGACTAGAGAAAAGGGAACAGAACCGGCCTTTACTGGGGAATATAATAGACACAAAGAAGAAGGAGTTTATAAGTGTATAGGGTGTGGAACCCCATTGTTTTCTTCTGAAACCAAGTATGATTCAGGTACTGGCTGGCCGAGTTTTTATAAACCAGTAGCCCAAGAGAATATTCTTGAAGTAAAAGATAGTAGTTACGGCATGGTACGGACTGAGGTTCTATGCAAGCGGTGTGATTCTCATTTAGGTCATGTATTCACCGATGGTCCAAAGCCTACTGGACTCAGGTATTGTATGAACTCAGCATCACTCGATTTTGAGGCAAGGGAATAGAAGGCCTTTGAGCTTCAAGTTAGCTTCGACTAAAATCTAACAGAGGATTGCAAGTAGTAGTATAATATGGTGAATAATATTGATGAGAACTTACTTGTCAGGGACAATAGAACTCTCTGCATTTTTTGTAGTAGATATTCCGGAATAGTAGGCTCTTAAGAGTTTTTATATGCAAAGATATTTCATTCTCCGTATTAATTGGCAGCTATTAATTAATGATTCCCATGTCTAGTAATTATAAGTTTTTCAAAATATTTAATCTGCTAATCTGGTTAATTTTTTTGGCCTTGCTTTTGCCAATTTCTATAGAACCAAACGTAATTCAAGCAGACCCCAAGATTGTTGATTATCAAAAAAATCTGCCTAATTCGTTCAGAAAGCGATCTAGAAAATCTACACGTTTCATTGTTATCCATAGTACAGAATCTGGCTTAAAAAGTGCCTTAAGAACCTTGTCAAGGAGAGGGAATACCAATTATCTTATTAGTCGGGATGGGGTGATTTTTCGGATATTAGATAAGCGTTTTCGGTCGAATCATGCAGGATTGAGTATGTGGAGCGGCCTAACAGATATTAGTAGTCATTCGATTGGAATCGAACTTGTAGGGTATCATAATGATCCTTTTACTACATCGCAGTATAGTTCCCTCAAGTGGTTGATCGAGGTAATGCAAAGGGTATACAAGATTCCTGACCGAAACGTGTTAGAGCACTATCGAGTTGCTTATGGGCGGGCTAACCGATGGGTTAAAAAACTCCATCGTGGACGTAAGAAAGATCCTGGTGTGTTTAATTTTAGTCGGGCCAGAGCAGGCTTAGATTCCAAGGATAATCGTAATAGTATACTTTATGATCCAGATGTGAGAGCAGGTAGACTAGTCCCTGATCCTGATATCGACATCGCTAGGGTTAAGCAAATTGACAAAAAAAAGTATGATGTGGCGGTTGCTCAGCTGTCTGGAAATGTTATAACAAAAAATAACACAGCTTGGCGTATAGCTCGGGGTCATTATAATGAGAGTACGACAGTTTATCATTTTCCGAATGGCAGGGTGAGCAGGGGAAACCAAATTAAGAATTGGGATAGAATTCCTGTTGGAACAAAAGTCTATCTTAATCGAAACCGGAAGGAAGATATACTGGCGGTTACTCGTATTATACCAAGTATTGAACGAGGGACAACAGCCTTTGATATAGCAGGTCCAGCCTATAGGAGGTCCGACACCTACTACATCTTTCCTAAGGGGACGATAAAACATGGGAAGCAGGTTCGTAGATGGTCTCGAATACCATCTGACACTAGAGTTCTTATTGGGTATAATCCCCCTGTGTCATTGGATAAGGTGCCAAGGAGGAATGTCGACTGGGGGAATGCAGTATTTCTAGTGCCTCCTCATGGTGAGATTGTCGTCGCTGGGAACGGATTAGATACTTCTCAACTAAAATTAGGAACTTTACTTTTTACAAAAAAATAGGTCTTTTCTCAAAAGAGTGAAATTATGAATTTTATAGAACAAGGAATTATTTTATTCGCTGATATTGTTTGGGCATACCTACTCTATTTGCTAATTGGTGGAGGGCTTTTTCTTCTTCTTTTTTCCCGATTTATTCCTTTCAGATATTTTAAACACTCACTTCAAATCATTCGCGGAAAATATGAAGACCCTGAACAACCCGGAGACATTACACATTTCCAGGCACTTGTAAGTTCCTTAGCGGCAACTATAGGAATGGGAAATATTTCAGGGGTAGCGATAGCAATCACAGTTGGGGGGCCAGGAGCGGTATTTTGGATGTGGATCAGTGCCTTAGTTGGCATAGCAACTAAATTTTTCACTTGTTCTTTGGCAATTATGTATCGAGCCAAAGATAGTGTTGGAAAAACTCAAGGTGGACCTATGTATGTTGTTCAAGAAGGATTAGGTCCAAAGTGGAAACCCTTAGCCATATTTTTCTGCATAGCGGGCATCATTGGATGCCTGCCGATATTTCAAGTCAATCAGCTTGTTCAGATAATCCGGGATGTGATATTTGAACCTATGGGGATAGTGGGTGAAAACCATTTCTGGTTTGATATGGTGGCAGGAATGGGATTAGCTTTATTAGTAGGCACGGTGATATTTGGTGGTATTACCCGTATCGCGGATGTAGCTTCGCGAATAGTCCCAGCGATGGTAATACTTTATATGATATCAAGTTTATGGATTATAATTACGAACCTCGAAGATGTTCCTCAATTCTTGTTTCTTATAATTACAGATGCATTTTCAGGCGAAGCAGTTGCAGGAGGAGCAATTGGGACGGTTGTCATAACTGGTGTTCGGCGAGCTGCGTTTTCAAACGAGGCAGGCATTGGTACTGAGTCATTAGTCCACGGGGCAGCAAAAACTAAAGAGCCATCGCGTGAAGGACTAGTAGCAATGATGGAACCCATCATAGACACATTAATAGTGTGTACATGTACGGCACTTGTAATCCTTATTACTGGTGTCTGGCAGACTAATATTAGCGATGGAGTTACTTTAACAGCACAGGCATTCGAATCGGCAATGCCAGGATTTGGTTCTTATATGTTAGTGATCTGTGTCTTTTTCTTCAGTACTAGTACAATATTCACTTATTCTTATTATGGGACCAAATGTCTTGGCTACCTAATTGGAGCAAAAAGAAAGTATTTGTATAACTATTTCTATGTAGGTTGCTTAATCTTAGCATCAATAGCATCATTAGATGCAGCGGTTAGTATGATAGATGGTATGTTTGCTATGATGGCTATCCCAACGATGGGCTCAGCCCTTATACTGTCGCCTAGAGTAATGGCTGCTCTTAGAGATTATCGTGCTCGTCATCTAGACTCTTCTAGTTGAACCCAACGAGGAGCTGAGAAAACTTTAATTTCTAGTAGGTCTCATCAACTACTTGTATTCTATTTAGATTAGCGTGATGTGCTTGGCTTCCAGAAAATATAAAAGGATTATTTTATGGCAAGTGCTATCAAGCTTAAATCCACTACCGTTACAGGTACTGTCCCAGGCGCAAAATTGTTAATCCTTGGTGGTATCCACGGTGATGAATTTGAATCTATGGCCGCTATTCGGCGTTTGCGGCAGACCCTAGTACCTGAACAATTGCAAGGTAGTGTTACTTTGATACCCGTAGTAAACGAGGAAGCCTATTGGATCGGACAACGTACTGCTAGGGATGGGAAGGATCTGGCCCGGACATGTCCCGGGAAGATAGATGGGAGTGTTACTGAGCAGGTCGCATTTGCAATAAGCAATGAGATTCGTTCCTCTGACTACCTCATTGATCTTCATAGTGGTGGGTTAGTATCAGAATTTTACCCGACAGTTGGGTATATGTTGCATCCTGATTCTGAAATTTTGGAAAAACAGCGAGAAATGGCTAAAGCATTTAATATGCCAATCATTTGGGGTACCAATCCTAACCATGAAGGACGTACTCTTTCAATAGCTCGTGATTCACTGATTCCAGCTATATACGCAGAATGGTTAGGAGGTGGACATAGTGACCCAGAAGGTGTTGATAGATATTATGAAGGTTGTCTAAATGTTATGGGATTATTAGGAATGATCAGACACACCCAACCACCAACAAGGACAAGATTTACGATAGAAGATGATCGTCAGGGGTCAGGTCATATACAATTGAACTATCCGGCTCCATTTTCGGGGTTTTTTGAACCTTGCATCAAACTAATGGACCATGTTAAACCCGGCGATTCATTTGGAGTTATCACCGATCTTCTGGGAGCTCGTCGAGAAGAAATCCTGTGTACACAATCTGGATATGTTCTTGTCCTACGAAGATTTAATAGAGTTCACGAAGGGGAAACATTGGCTGCCGTGCTTGAGGTTTAATTTGATCAAGTCCGACTATTTTCCCCATTGTGTCCAAGATTTCAGTTAAGATTTTACAAAAACTTGGTGGGCACTACGATCCTTCTCACCACTATCTTGATTGTGTTGGTATTTGCGGTGGGCTGATGCCTTGCCTAGTGCTGTGAAGCTAAGCATTTTCTCCGCTGTCTTTGTGGCAACAAACGGCCGCCGAATGTCTGTCGGATTCGCCTGTAAGTGCTTTTTCCACGCACCCAGATCGGTCTTCGCCTGAATCAACCCCTTTATCATACCCATGTCATTTAATAATGCTACGTCATCAGCCTGACCGAGAATAATAGCACCAGAGATAATCGTGCCATTCCATATAAGCTTTCGATAAGTAGGACGATTTGCATTAATAACTTCGGTAACGTCATCGTTACTTGTCCAGTTACCAAAACTTGCACACTGAAGGCCACAGACATCAAGTATATTTATTGATAGGCTCCCAGGGTATGTTAGATCTTGACCGGCCATATTGGCTCCAGCAATGCGGCCGTGATCGACTGCTGTCGGTTGGATAGCGTGAACGACATTCTCTCCTGATAAAATCTCTGGCCCTTCAGCTATATCACCTGCTGCATAAATATTGGGTATATTAGTTTGACAACGGTTATTAACTAGTACTCCGTTATTTGTTTCTATGCCTGAGCCTTCAAGGAAACTAATATTGGGTTTGATTCCAGTCGCTATAATCACAACATCAGCACGGGTCGAGGATCCATCAGAAAGTCCTATTGTTTTTACTCCATCACTACCATGTTCGATACCCTCGACACTAACCCCGGTGTGAGTCTCTATTTCGTGAGATTCTAGCCAAGAGTTAACTAATGAAGCACCTTGAGCATCTAACATTCTTGGTAGTATTTGGTTTTCCAGTTCAATAACTTTTAATCGGACCCCCAGCTTTTGCATAGCGTTAAGGATAATAAAACCGATAAAACCTGCACCAACAAAAACTACTTCAGTATCGTTCCCCAAGCTGGCCACAACCTTATGTGCGTCTTCTATTGTCCATAAATTGTAGACGCCTTCTCCATCTGCTCCTGGGATATCAAGTTTTTGTGCCGAAGAACCTGTAGCAATCAGTAGGTTGTCAAATGGGACCATAGATCCGTCTTCAAGTTTAACCGTATTAGCATAGGGATTAACTTCCGAAACTCGTGATCCCAAACGAGTTTTTACTCCCAATTGTTTAAAATAATTTTCGTCTGCGGTATTTACCTGTTCGGCCGGGACATTGCCGCAAATATAATAGGGCAGTGCCATTCGAGAGTATGCCGGTTCGTCAGATATAAGAGTAATGGAGGCATCTGCATCATAACTGCGTATGGTTTCGATGGCATTCATCCCACCAGGGCCACCTCCTATAATCACGTGTTCTGTTGCCATAATCCGTTCCTCCAAACAAAGGAATAAAATTCAGTACTCGATTTATCCTAAGGCAATTTGCATAAGTAGAGTCAAACTAATTTCTGCTCCGGCATTATCCAAGGCCAAGCGAGGCCAGTTTTTCCTTCGTCGGTTCTCCTTCTGAATCCCAGCCTCGGAGTTTGTAATATTCTGGTAACATTTCACCAAGTCTATTAACTTCACCCTTTGTTGGGCCATCCGGGATTGGTTCTTCTAAAAGTCGTTTGGGGAGAGTGTCATCCTTACCCGAGAAACCAGCCCGCTGATTCCACATTCGCTCTATATTCCAAACCCGCTCTCCTACTTCCAGTAATTCTGAAACAGTATAAGGAATCCCTGTAACTGCCTCTATCTGTGGTTGCATTTCTTCAAGTCCAACGCCAAAAGTTAAAAACAGGCATAGACCCGAAGCATCTACAGTGCACGTTGCGTCTTGGAAAATTTTTGTAATTTCTGCTTTGCCTTCAGTAACACCAGGGTCCATTTTTTCTGGAATACCCAAAATTTCTGGTGCTACAGTATAACTTTTTAAGTGGCAGGCTCCGCGGTTTGAGGTCGCATATCCTAGCCCCATCCCTTGGATTGCCCGGGCGTCATAAGCTGGAAATTCCTGTCCACGAACACCCATGAAAAATTCGGGTTTGTTAAACTTAGCCGTCATACGCTTAGATCCTTCAGCCAGTTCATCACCAAACCCCTCTCGGTAAGCTGCTTGTTCGGTCATTGCTATCAATGCATCACTATTACCAAAATTAAGTTGCATGCCAGTTATTTCTTCACTAACCGCTCCACTTTCATATAACTCCATTGCTGCAGCTAGTGTTGCACCGAAGGAAATTGGGTCCATGCCTAGCTCATTGCAGAGTGCATTAGCCTTGATAAGCGCGTCAAGGTCATTGATTCCACAGTCAGCACCCATAGCCCAGGCGTTTTCATATTCGGGCCCTTCAACAGCTATTTTCCAGTTATGGGGTCGAGTGGTAACAGTAAATTTATCTTGTGCTTCGCCAGGTAATTGGGAAACACGGCCACAAGCTATAGTACAGCTAAAACATGCTTTGTTAGCTACCAACCTCGTGTCGGTTAGAGTTTCACCACTAATATTATCAGCTCCGTCCATCTGTGATACCTGGTGATTGTTTGTTGGCAACGCCCCACTTTCATTTATTATATTAACCAGTACGGCTGTGCCATAGGCAGCCAGGCCCTCACCAGTGACGGGGTGTTCAGTTAACTTATTCTTCATTGCCCACATCGAGGACATAAATTTTTCTGGATTCGCGACTGGCACACCTCCAGTTCCTCGAACAGCAATCGCTTTTAAATTTTTCGACCCCATAACTGCTCCAACACCCGAACGCCCAGCAGCACGGTGCCGATCATTCACAATGGCAGCAAAACGAACAAGATTTTCCCCTGCTGGCCCAATACAAGTAACAACGGTATCGTGTTGCCCAGATTCTTCTCTGACGATGTCATCTGTCTCCCAGACAGTTTTCCCCCAAATATGTTCAGCAGAGCAGATTCGAACATCATCGTTGCAGATTGATATGTATGAAGGAGTAGGTGCTTGCCCCTCTATTATTAGCATATCGTAACCAGCAAATTTTAGTTCTGGGCCCCAATGGCCTCCAGAGTTTGATGTTGTAATAGCGTTTGTTAACGCACCTTTTGTGACTACCATGTAACGAGAACTTGTTGAGGCATTGGTTCCGGTCATAGGCCCTGTTGCAAAAATCATTTTGTTTTCTGGGCTGAGAGCATCCGCCTTAGGGTCCATTTCCTCATACAGGTATTTGGCAGCAAGGCCCCGGCCACCAACAAAAGCCTTAGCCCAATCCATGTTAAGAGGTTCTTTACTAATCTGGCCATTAGTAAGATTTATGCGTAAAATAGTACCTTTCCATCCTCCATTAGTCATGCTGTTTCCCCTCCTTCTATGGATGCTACATAGGAAGAATTGACTTTCTCTGCCCATCCTCCTAACCAGTCTGCAGACTCACTCTCGGTATACTCAATTGCTCCTGTGGGGCAAGCAACAACGCAGGCTGGATTGCCATCGCAAAGATCACATTTGAAGGCTTTTTGAGTGTCAGGGTTATAGAAAACTGTGCCAAATGGACAGGCTATAGTACACAGTCCACAACCTACACAATTGCTATCTCCAACAACTTTAGCACCTGTGCTTTCGTTAACACTTATAGCATTTACAGGACAAGCCGTCATGCACCAGGCTTCGTCACACTGAAAACATGTGTATGGTGCGTAACTTGCCTGTTCGTCGAATACATTTACCCGGATCAGTGATCGGGACGGTTGAAACATACCCGTCTGAACCCACGAGCATGCAAGTTCACACTGCATGCACCCCGTACACTTTTCTGGGATTATGCGTAGAGATTTTGCCATACCCACTCCCTTCTAAAAGACCTTGAGCTGCATTTTTAGGCGTTTTTAATTCTTAAAACTCAAAATCTGGAATACCAAGCCCTGACTGTAAGCCAGGGCTTGGTTCAAATACGGTATCGCTAGATGAAGCGACAGTAGTTTTTTTAGATTTAGTTTTCCCCAAACACTATCAAACGGATGTTGGGCCATTGAATGGGGCTATCATCAGTATAATGCTGTTGGAAATGAATAGCAAGCAAATAACCCAAAACACAGATTTAATTTTAAGACGAATGCTCTCAAATACAAAAATGATTGGGGCATTAGGTGAACAAGGACACCCTGAATAATTTGCTGAAAAGTAGTTTGTTTAGATTTGTAAGGTGCTCTCTATCACTTAGCAAGGCCCTTAAGTATCATCTCCCAAATAGTCGTACGCAATTTGAGCATAACTCTCAATATAGCTGCACTTAACATAGAATGCATTGCCATAAGCAAGAGGTGATAATTTAGTTAAATCACATTGAGGGGAAGCTCCAAAGGTGATCTTGCCGTGCCCTGTGGCAATGTCGTATATTTCTAAATTTTGAGTGGTTTTACTACAGTCAATTAACTGCTTTATGGCAGGCCCCGGTCCATCCGCCTTAGGAATAATCTTCAATCGCCAGGAAGGGTTGAGAGAGGGCATTTGTTTATTGAGAGGAATAGTGTTCATGGTCGAGTCGATGTTTAATACCGGAACTCCTCCAAGTGATGTTTTTGTAGCCATAGACTGATCCGATTTAGATACCTTTAGTTCAGCATAAATTTTTGGTGTTCCGTAAATTTCTCTTCCCGCAGCAATGCCAGCCGGTCCGTTATGAAAAACGTGTGAGCAGTAGAATCCAGTCTGATTTCTGAAATGGCATTTCAGAACTATAAATGATTCTTCAAAGGGGCCATAATTTATACAAACAGGGACTGCCATTCCGGCTCCCACACATAGCCCATCCTCGGCTGCTTTCAAGGGGCTTGGAAGGAACTTCTGGACAGCCGTCGGGTCTGCATAGAAGAAGACATATTGAAAACTTACATTTTTATAGATAGCTGGCAAAGGGGGATAAAATGAATCATCAGTTGGCATACTCCAGCCATCATCATGCTTAAGTCCCATTATAAAAGCTCTCTATCAACAGTTGACATTGCACTATCCTGGGTTAATATCGCCATCGATGAAAAAGGTTAGAAAAACTTTTTTCTTGAGTTGCCTTTATTATCTGAATTTAGGCTATCTAAGCTGTTAATTCGATAGTTTGGAAATTTATTGGTGAACAGAAAAATATGTGACTCTTCTATAACGATACAGTTAATCGTACATTATAAGCATTTTTAATTTTTTGTATAGAAAGTTATAAACAGATTATTTAGTTCCTGTATGATTGCTGGCTTTAATCAGTTTGAACTAGTAGAACCTATAAATTAGTTTTATATTAACCGACATCGGGCACTCAAGACTGATTTCACTTTAGGGCGTTAAATTTAAATTGATTTAAAGAACGGTAGAGGTTTTCAGTATGTTTTGGGCTGCAACTATCAAAATGGTCCGGGCGAAGTTTCCTGAAGTCATGCAACTTTCGACAGAAACACTAGCTTCCTGGCTTGAGGGAAGTGGTGACGGTAAAAATCCCTTAATTTTGGATGTTAGAGAACCAATAGAATATAATGTTAGTCATTTAGGGGGAGCTCTTAACATAACTTCTAAAGAGGAATTATTAAAAAAAGTTGAGAGTTTAGAACAAAATCGACCTATTGTCCTCTATTGCTCGGTAGGATACCGCTCTTCTAAGATGGCATTATTTCTGATAAATGAAGGGTACCCTAACGTCTACAATCTTGAAGGTTCTATTTTTGCTTGGGCTAATGAAGGTCGTAAAATTTATCACGGCAAAAGGGAAACCGATAAAGTTCACCCCTATGACAAAATTTGGGGCCGATTACTGAAGAATTCCTTAAGGGCTACATAATGTCTTCTCTAGGGAAGAGTCATCATCTTTAGGTTCCGTTGTTCAGTATAATATAAGAGACTGGGTTGAACATACTTTTCACCATTCTAGAAATTTTTTTATCAAGTTAAACCTAATAAGGTTCGGAGATTATAGATATGCAGGACGACCTACGGATAGTAATTCCAGGAGACGATCCACCTCAAATGCAAGGTTCTTTGCATTTGGAGCGACTTAAACGATATGGTAAAGTTATTGTTTATACTGACCGTCCAGAAACTTCAGAAGAAAAAATAAAACGAGCCCAAGGGGCTAAGGTTATTATAAATTCTCGGGGGCTAGTAAAGTGGCCAGGGGATGTATTAAGAGAACTTCCTCACCTTGAAATGATAGCTACATGCTCGATTGGTGTAGACAATTTCGATCTAAATACGGCTAGGGAAATGGGTATCGTTATCTGTAATCAACCAGGCCGCACAGCCCCAGTAGTGGCAGAACATGCTTTCGGACTTATGTTTGCGGTAGCAAAAAGAGCGGCTTACTTTACGAAAACCATGAAAGAAGGGCAATGGCCACGACTAGATAGTGTTTTCTTGCGGGGAAAAACCCTGGGTGTGCTAGGTACCGGCCCAATTGGTTCGGAGATGGTAAGACTAGCAGTAAGTATAGGTATGAAGGTGATTGCTTGGACCTATAATCCATCGGATGAAAGAGCGAGGGATTTGGGAGTCACTTACGTAAGTTTAGAGGAATTGTTTAAACAATCTGACGTAATATCTCTTCACGCAAAGCTAACAGATGATAGTCGGCACCTCATTAACAAAGAAACTTTAGCTAAAATGAAACGAAACGCAATCCTCATAAATTGTGGCCGAGGAGGTCTTGTAGATACTGAGGCGTTAGTCGAAGCCCTACAGTTAGGTAACCTAGGTGGGGCTGGATTGGATGTTTTTGAAACCGAACCAATTTCTTCGGATCATCCGTTGCTTCAGATGGAGCAGGTAGTGTTGACACCTCACTGTGCAGATATGACACCCGAAGGTGTTGATATGTTAAACGAGGGAGCGGTCGATAACGTCATAGCTTTCCTTGAAGGTAATCCTAAAAATATGGTATATTAATGACTAATCTGAATTACTTTTCTGCCCGATGCCGGGCTTCTCTTCCCTTATCGGGGCTGGGGTCTTTAACTAGACCGTACATTTGGCGACCTTCGTGGTCTTCATCCAAATATTCAGTTATTGGAAGTCCCTCGGGAGTAACGAAAAGTAGACAGTGGCAATATTTATAGATCTTCATCTCGTCACACGCACATACCCACTCACGGCTGCGCTCAAGTTCTTCTTGCTTGTTAGGATAAAAATTACATGGGCAAAGAGGGCGACCAAGTTCATCAACATGAGCGGCAAGCCCTTTAACAACAGAATTTTTAACTTCCGAGTTGGGGTGAGGTGACGTTCCGGTTTTTTCCCAATACTTTTCACAATAACGTTCCATGCGCTGCATGCTTTTCTCGGTCGGCTTTTTTTCATTCATTGCACACTCCTTCTAAAGTTTTGACTTATTCTGAAAAACCCAAGTTTCTAATACCAAAATATTAAATATGAAATTCTGTGTCAATTTATCAGTGGGTCGGTTAGATAAGAAAACATGCCCTATCCGACTATTCTGTCGTCTAAGCGGCTTGCTATTAATTTAATAATAATTTTGAAATTGTTTAGAAAAAAATAAACACAAGAAATAATATTGACATTAGTTTGGTTGTCCTATATTCTTAGCTACTGTTGTTTTAAATCTAGGGGTCGGTTGAACATTTAACAGAAAGCAAAAACCGAAAAATTATGCCGCAGATTTTTTCTCCCGCCGCAAATACCTGGCTTAAGGCAAGCATAGTAGGTGGAGCGCTAGTCATCCTAACAGTCTTTGGTACAATTTTTTATCTTGGGTCAACTTCGTATGTTACTCGACAACATCAAGTGAGGCCCCAGCCTGTTCCTTTTAGTCATAGGCACCATGTAAATCAACTTGGTATTGATTGTCGCTATTGCCACACCTCTGTAGAAACCAGCGCTTTTGCTGGGCTTCCTCCAACAAAAACTTGTATGACTTGTCACTCTCAAGTTTGGACCGATGCTCCAATGTTAGAACCTGTACGTGAGAGTTATGCAACCGGAGTTTCGTTGGAATGGACCCGGGTTCATGATTTGCCTGACTTTGTATATTTTGACCATAGCATTCATCTCAATAAGGGAATAGGTTGTGAGTCATGTCACGGAGCCGTCAACGAAATGGCACTTATGTGGCAAGAAAATTCATTGCAAATGATGTGGTGTCTTGATTGCCATCGTGGTCCGGAAGAGTTCATTAGAGAACGAGCGGATATCTATAAGTTTGAATCTCAACTGGATTATTCAGCGCCTGCAGACCAAATGGCACTCGGTGCCCAATTAACTAGGGGTTACCGGGTTAACAAAGATCAATTGGAAGATTGTTCCATCTGTCATCGATAGTTGGGAAAACTTACGGTATAACTAACATGAAACAGATTAAAGAGTTAAAAACGAGGAAGGCCGATGGGGAAATGGATGTAGAAAAGAATTCGAAGCCAGAATATTGGCGCAGCCTGGATCAGCTAGCTGAAACAGCTGAGTTTGAATCTTTTATGCAAAGAGAATTTCCGCAGCACCTGGAAGAGGTCAAAGCAAATCCAGTTACTCGGAGGAAGTTTTTGAAGTTGATGGGTGCCTCGATTGCCTTGGCTGGTGCAACTGCCTGTACCCGTCAACCAAGTGAAAAGATAATTCCTTACGTTCTCCCCCCCGAAGAGGTGGTCCCAGGAAAGCCGTTGTACTATGCTTCAGCCTATGTGCATGACGGAATAGCAAACGGAATTTTGGTTGAAAGCCATATGGGACGGCCAACAAAAATTGAAGGAAACCCGGAGCACCCAGCAAGTAAGGGGTCAACAGATGTTTTCGCTCAAGCATCGATACTTACTATGTACGATCCTGATCGGTCACAGTCAGTGATAAGACGGGGTCGGATTTCTACTTACGATGCTTACATAGCTGAATTGAACGAAGCACTTTCCAAACAGGCAGAAAAAAATGGTAGTGGACTGCGTATTCTAACGGGGACTGTGACTTCACCAACTCTGTATAGGCAAATAAAGGATCTTATCGCTGAGTACCCTAAGGCTAGATGGCATCAGTACGATCCGATCACTTTGGATAATTCAAGGGAAGGTTCTCGCCTAGCTTTTGGTGAAATACTCTCCTGTCATTATGAAGTTGAAAAAGCTGATATCATTTTGTCTCTTGACAGTGACTTCTTGGCCAGTGGCCCAGGGGCAGTTCGATATTCTAAAGACTTTGCAAGTCGAAGAGATGTAAACAATATAGATAATATGAATAGGTTGTATTCTATCGAGAGCACCCCCACTCTTACTGGATCCCAAGCTGACCATCAAAAAACGAAAAATGCTGGGGAGATTCAGAAATTTGCTAGAATGATAGCAACCGGTTTGGGGATTCCTCTTGGTGGTTATACAGAGATAGATGAAGAGACCAATCTTTGGATATCTGCCTTGGTAGATGATTTACAAAGCCACAGAGGTGCTAGCCTTATTGTTGCTGGAGATCGTCAACCACCAGCGGTTCACGCTCTTGTTCATGCTATGAATGAAGCATTAGGGAATATAGGTAACACTATCTTGTATACCGAGAGTGTTGAAGCCTTCCCCGAAAACCAGGGTGAATCGGTAAATCAGTTGGTAAATGATATGGAAGATAAAGCGGTTGATCTTTTAGTCATAATAGGCAAGAACCCCGTTTATTCAGCGCCCGCCGATCTAAATTTTGCAGAAGCTATGGAAAAGGTGGGGCTGCGTATACATGCTGGTTTGCATAATGATGAAACGGGAGAACTTTCTCATTGGCACATACCTCTTACTCATAGTTTAGAGTCGTGGGGTGATGCCCGATCTTACGATGGTACAGTTACCATTGTCCAACCGCTTATAGCTCCCTTATACAGAGGGAAAAGTGAATATGAAATAATAAGTGGGCTGTCAGGCAATGCTTTGAAAAAGGGATATGATCTGGTTCGTGAGCATTGGCAGAGTGTAACCGAGCTCAAAAACAACTCATTCGAAACCTTCTGGCAGACGACAGTACACAATGGTTTTATCTCAGATTCTGGATTACCAGTGAAACCAGTTGTTGTTGGTAATATAGGTGCGATGTCTGGCGAAAATATGGACCCAGAGGTTGGTTTAGAGATCATCTTTGCTGCGGATCCAACGGTATGGGATGGGGATTATGCCAACAATGGTTGGTTGCAAGAGCTTCCTAAGCCACTCACCAAGCTTACCTGGGATAATGCCGCAATTGTGGGTCCTTCAACCGCGGACGTACTTGGAGTAAAAAACAATGATGTTGTTGAGCTAGAATACCAAAATAAAAAAGTAAAAGCACCAGTTTGGATTTTACCTGGTCAGCCTGATAATTCCGTGACAGTTCATCTAGGTTATGGTAGGCGAAATGCAGGCCAATTAGGAAGCCATGCAGGATTTGACGCTTATACTATTCGTCCATCCAGTAGCCCCCATTTTGGGCGAGGGCTGAAAGTTACGCCAACAGGGGATACATTCAAGATTTATAGTACCCAGGATCACCATGTAATGGATCTTGAGGGGCTGGGAAGTATGTCTCGTGATCGGAACTTAATTCGTGATACTGATGTGGAGACCTACAAGGAAAACTCTAATGTAATCCAGGAGATGTGGGCAGAACCCAACCCAGAGAGTAATCTATATCCTAATGATCATGAGTATGATGGTCCAAACGCTTGGGGAATGGTTATTGATTTGAACAAGTGTAATGGTTGTAATACCTGTACTATCGCGTGTCAGTCGGAGAATAATATATCCGTAGTTGGGAAGGAAGAAGTAGGTAATGGTCGTGAAATGCACTGGATACGGATTGACCGTTATTACCGTGGAGACCTTGATACACCAGAGACATTTCATCAACCTGTGCCATGTATGCAATGTGAGAATGCACCTTGTGAATTGGTGTGTCCCGTAGGAGCAACAGTACACAGTAAAGAAGGTTTAAATGATATGGTGTATAATCGTTGTGTCGGGACTAGATATTGTTCAAATAATTGTCCATACAAAGTTAGACGTTTTAATTTTTACTTGTATGCAGATTTTGAAACTCCAAGTCTTCAACTTGGTAGAAATCCTGATGTAACAGTACGTAGTCGAGGCGTAATGGAGAAATGCACTTATTGTGTTCAACGAATTAATGTTGCCCGGATTGAAGCTAAAAAAGAAGATCGCGAGATTGCTGATGGAGAAATTCTGACAGCTTGTCAGCAAGCTTGTCCTTCCGAGGCAATTACATTCGGAAACACCAAAGATAAAGATAGCAGAGTTTCCAAAGCTAAAGATAGTCCGTTAAATTATGGAATGTTAACTGATTTGTTGACAAAACCTCGGACTACATATCTAGCTCGAATTAGAAATCCGAACCCAGTGCTTGAGGTCTGATAAAGCAAAAATTGGTTCAATAAGGCATGACGGCAAAACGTGCTATTTAAAAGGGATTGGTCCTTGTCACAGAAAGCGACAGATATAGAACAAGTGGAGCCATATAAGGGTGATAGTGTAGTCGCTCCAGAATATAACAATAGTACTATAACCCAGAAGATAGCTAATATCGTTCTCAGGGCGGAGACACCGCTATGGTGGTATTTAGCATTAGCTTTCTTGCTACCAGTAGTTGGTCTCTTAGGTATCTCTGTTACCTATTTGGTTTTGATAGGAACCGGCGTCTGGGGTTTGAATGTTCCTGTTGGTTGGGGCTTTGCCATTATCAATTTTGTGTGGTGGATTGGAATAGGGCATGCTGGAACGCTCATATCTGCAATTCTCCATTTAATGCGGCAGGACTGGCGAAATTCTATTAATCGATTTGCTGAAGCAATGACAATCTTTGCTGTAATGTGTGCAGGAATGTTCCCACTGCTACATGTTGGTAGACCGTGGTTGGCCTACTGGCTGTTGCCGCTTCCAAACACCATGGCTCTGTGGCCGCAATGGCGTTCTCCACTGGTATGGGACGTTTTTGCGGTATCGACCTATTTTACTGTGTCCCTAATTTTTTGGTACATGGGTATGATCCCCGATCTCGGTACCCTTAGGGACCGAGCTAAGCATCCAGTTGTTGCCCGCATATTTGGAGTACTATCCTTAGGTTGGCGGGGTGCCTCTTCCCATTGGGCTCGTTATGAAAAAGCTTATCTCATTTTAGCAGGACTATCTACTCCTCTGGTATTATCCGTTCACTCAATTGTCTCGTTTGACTTCGCCGTTTCCTTAATACCGGGCTGGCATACCACCGTTTTCCCGCCATACTTTGTTGCTGGTGCCATATATGCCGGGTTTGCTATGGTGTTGACATTAACTATCCCAGTCCGAAAGATTTTTGGGCTTGAAGGACTTATTACTACTCGACATTTAGAAAATATGGGGAAGGTTACTTTAGCTACCGGATTTATAGTAGTGTATGGGTATGCCATGGAAATGTTTATATCCTGGTACAGTGCAAGTCCCTACGAAGGCTTTATGATGTGGAATCGCATGACGGGGCAGTATGCTCTAGTATACTGGGCTTTAATCTTCTGTAATGCTGTTAGCATTCAGATTTTGTGGTGGAAACGTGCTCGAAGAAATCCAATTATTCTGTTTATAGTATCGTTGATTGTTGGGGTGGGTATGTGGCTCGAAAGATTTGTTATTGTGGTTACGAGTTTAGCAAATGATTATATGCCATCATCATGGGACTATTATGCTGGCTCGATATGGGACTGGAGCTTGTATGTAGGCACTATCGGATTTTTCTTGTTTATGATGTGCCTATTTATTCGGTTTCTACCTATGATCCCTATGTCCGAGATGAAAATGATTATACCAAAACACCGAAAGAAAGATGTTTGATATGAATAATGGACATGGAACAACTACACTTAGAGGTTTTGTCGCCGAGTTTAAAGACGAGGAAACTATTATAGATGCGACCCAAAAAACGGTGGATGCCGGTTATCATAATATAGAAACTTACACCCCATATCCACTCGAAGAATTGCTCGATGTCCAACATCTACACAGAAACAATGTGGCATTGGTTATTTTAATAGGTGGATTGATAGGTTGTGCGGTCGGTTTTTTTATGCAATATTTTGCTTCTGTTATCCATTACCCTATTAATGTAGGTGGGCGTCCTTTTAATAGCTGGCCGGCCTTTATTCCGGTGATGTTTGAATGTACTGTCCTATTTGCTGCGATTAGCGCAATGGTCGGAATGATAATCATGAACAGACTTCCTCGGCCTCACCACCCGATATTTGAGCTTGATCGATTTAGGTTGGCTACTCAGGATCGATTCTTTCTTTGTATTGAAGTGGAAGACCCATCTTTTGACACGGAAAAAACCTGGAAATTTCTTGAGGACTTGAATCCACACGAGGTAAATAAAGTTGAATCGTAGTTTTGGGGTTTTCATAAGCCTATTTATGCTCAATGTGCTTTGTCTCATCGTAATGGTGGGATGTCGGCAGGATATGCACGACCAACCAAGGATTGAGCCCTTTGAAGAAAGCGATTTCTTTGGTGACCGGCGCGCCGCACGTTCCACAGTGGCAGGAACCATCCCTAGAGGTCACTTGCAATTAGATGAACATTTTTATAAAGGAAAAATTGATGGGGAACTAGCAAAAACTTTTCCTGTTCCAGTGACTATAGATTTGTTGCGAAGAGGTCAGGAGAGATACAACATATACTGCGCGCCATGTCATAGTGCAGTTGGTGATGGCTTGGGAATTATAGTTCAGCGTGGTATGAAACAGCCTGAATCGTTCCATAGTCAGCGCCTTATCGAAGTAGAAATTGGTCACTTTTTTGATGTAACGACTAACGGTTTTGGAAACATGTATAGTTACAACGACCGTGTCAATCCCAGCGATAGGTGGGCTATTGCCGCCTATATTCGGGCACTTCAGTTAAGCCAGGGAGCGAACCTTTCTGAGTTGCCGGACTCAGACCAACGACGTATACAACAAATAATCGAAGTGGAAGAATGACAAATATCCCTAATATCCTATACAATCAACTTAGTAACCTCCAGTCCCGTGCAATAACGATAGGCGCTTTCCTTGTTATGGGTGCGCTAGCATATGCCTTTTCTACCGAGGCAATGGGAGAGTTTTACCAAGCATATTTGATTGGTTATATGATTTGTGTCGGAATCACTCTAGTGTGTATGGCATTCTTTATGCTTCATCAGCTAATTGGCGGCCGGTGGGGTTTTCTTATACAACGGCTTCTCGAAGCGGCAATGGGGTCACTACCCATATTACTGGTGTTATTTATACCAATTCTGTTGGGTATGCACGATTTGTACCATTGGACCCATGGTGAAGCGGTAGCTTCTGATCCAATTTTACAACACAAAGCTTCTTATTTAAACGTTCCATTTTTTATCTCTCGTACCCTAATTTATTTTGCTATCTGGATTATAATCTCATCACTTTTGCTAAAGTGGTCAATTGATCAAGATAAATCAGGCGATCCAAAATTACTTGATAAGATGCGATCGATTAGCGGTCCAGGAGTTGTAATATTCGCATTAACAATGACTTTTGCATCTTTTGACTGGATTATGTCAACAGATCCACACTGGTTTTCGACACTATATGGGGTAATGATGATCGTGAGCAGTGGCGGCGCGGCTCTGTCTTTAATCATTATTATGATGACCTATTTGCGGAACCACTCTCCTATTAAAGAACTAGCTGATGACGACCGCTTTCATGATTGGGGTAAGTTGCTGCTAGCTTTTACATTACTCTGGTTCTATATGATGTTGTCCCAATTTCTCATCATCTGGGCCGCTAATCTACCAGAAGAAAATCCTTGGTATGTGCATCGTATGCATGGTGGCTGGGAAATCTTGTCGGTAGTTCTTGTTCTTGGCCGGTTTGTAATAGCCTTCTTTCTACTTCTGTCAATTCCGAGGAAGCGGGATCCTCGTAGGCTAGTACGGGTTGCTTGGTTCATATTTACCATGCACCTAGTCGATATCTTCTGGCATGTAGCCCCCAATTTCCGTCATGATGGATTCGCCTTCAATATTATGGATTTTATAGTGCCGATAGGGCTTGTGTGCATATGGTTGTTTTTTGTAATAAATCGATTGAAAAAGAATCCGCTGATTCCGCAAAAAGATGCTCGATTTACAGAGCTTGTAGAATCGGTCTCATAAAGTAATGGTTTAAGGATCAGGGAAAATGAATCACGGTGTTAATCATAAAGACGTAGATAAAGAGGCAGTTGATAGGGGGCACGAAGTCTTAGAGACTAACGTACCTTTGGTAATCAAATTTGGTATTGGTTTAGCCGCCCTAGCAGTTATATCAATGGTTCTAATGTGGGTTATGTTTATAGTTGTTGAAGATTACATTGCGCTGTCATTCGAAACACCAGCCCCAATGTTCGAAGAAAATATACTACCACCTGAACCTCGGCTGCAGGTCATCCCAGAAGAAGATCTTATTGCACTCCGCAAGGAGGAAGAAAAAAAGTTAAATAGTTATGGTTGGATTATTCGCACAGCGGGAATTGTTCAGATACCTATTGATCGTGCCATGTATTTAATATCAAATGACGATCGATATAAACTGCCGGTGGTTCAAGTTTCTGGTGAAGGAAAGTAAGATCTATGGTTAAATCTTATGCCATCATATTCAGTATTTTACTAGCATTGTCACTTTCTATGTTACCTAATATAGGCTATGGACAAGGAGGGGTACGGAATCGACCTACAATCTCTAAGGATGTTGGGGTTGGTCCTGGCCTTGAAGCGGCAGCGACTCCAGAGATTCTTAAAAATGTTGGTGTTGAGCAGAACATTGGGAATTTGTTACCTCTAGGACAAAATTTTTATAATGAAAAAGGCGAATTGGTAAAATTAAGCAGTTTTTTTAATAACAAACCTGTTATTCTATCAATGGTTTATTATGATTGTCCAATGTTGTGCACCGAAATTCTAAACGGTCTTAATAGGAGTCTAGCTCCGCTGAAATTTACAATTGGGGATGAATTTGAGGTTATATCAGTTAGTTTCGATCCTACAGAGAACTATGAACTTGCGGCAGAGAAAAAAGCTTTGTATACCCAACGTTACAATCGTTCAGGAGCTCAAAAAGGTTGGCATTTCCTCACGGCAGAGGCGCCTGCCATTGATAAATTAGCGAAAACGGTTGGTTTTAACTATGTTTATGATGAATCCACAGGAGAGTTTGTACACGGTAGTGCTATCATGGTAATAACCCCTACTGGCAAGGTATCTCATTATTTTTTCGGTATCGAATATCCATCAGAAGATATTCGACTTGCCTTGGTCGAATCTTCGGAAGATAAGCTAGGTAATATTTTTGATCAGGTCATGTTGTACTGTTTTAACTATGATCCAGAGCAAGGCCGATATGGCATAGTAATTATGAATACTATACGAGTGGCCGGTCTATTTACTTTATTAGCAATGGGTTCTTTCATGATAATTATGTTCAAGCGGGATCGACGAAAACGAAAGATAAAAAAACAATCTGATAACTGAGCAGATAATTTGGCAATAAACATGGGGCTTTTGGTAGAAAAATTCCGAACAAACAGTAAAGTGAGCGTATGAAAAACCAATTCCAGTTACATCCCGAAATAGCATCAACAGTAGCTTTAGATGTTGACTTACTGTATTTCTTCGTGGTAGCGGTCAGTGTATTTTTCATGGCACTAATTTGTGTGCTTATTTTTGTTTTTGCTATGAAGTATAGGCGTAGAACCGAGGACCAACAGGCGGAATCGCAGAGTCATGGCAACCTACTTCTAGAAATTGTTTGGTCTGCCATACCTTTAGGTCTTATGCTAATAATGTTTGTATGGGGGGTCTATCTCTTTTTCAAAGTTTATCAGATTCCGAATGGTGCGATGGAGTATTACGTGGTAGGTAAGCAATGGATGTGGCACATACAGCATCCAACAGGTCAGCGAGAGATCAATGAAATGCACGTACCGATTAATACGCCTGTGAAACTAACGATGGCGTCTGAAGATGTTATCCATAGTTTTTATGTGCCGGCTTTCCGTGTAAAAAATGATGTTATCCCTGGCCGTTATACATCGCTTACATTTGAGGCTACTAAACCAGGGAAATATCACCTTTTCTGTGCGGAATACTGTGGTACTGAACACTCTCTCATGATAGGAAGCGTATATGCCATGGAACAAGAAGATTACCAGAACTGGTTGGGGGGAGGATTAGTCGATGAATCTCCCGAAGAAGCTGGAGCCCGTCTGTTCTCACAGTTAAACTGTATTACCTGTCATAGTGATCAAGCTGGTGCAAGAGGACCTTCGTTAAATGGGAAATTCGGAACCGAAGAAGTCTTAAAAAGTGGCGAAAGAATTTTAATCGACGAAGCCTATATTAGAGAATCTATTGTTAATCCCCGTATACGTCTCGTGGCTGGCTATCCAGCAATTATGCCAACTTACCAGGGGCAGATAACAGAGACCAATATATTTAATCTGATTTCTTATATCAAATCATTACCGAGTACGGAGGGAGCCCAATGAGTACCGTAGTAAAAAAGGGAGCTCCCGAACACCGGATGCCCCTTCATCACTTTCTAAATGCTACCTACACGGTTAAGTCTTGGTTCTTAACCATGGATCACAAACGTGTGGGGCTTTTGTACTTATTTTCGATAGGGTTTTTCTTTTTAATCGGAGGGACATTCGCTAGTCTGATCCGGCTAGAATTAGCTACACCAGAAGCTGATCTAATGGAAGCGGACCAGTATAATGTCGCATTCTCGATGCATGGAATTGTCATGATTTTCTTTTTCTTAATTCCATCAATCCCTGCTGTGTTCGGGAATTTCATTATGCCTCTTATGATTGGAGCGAAAGATGTTGCATTCCCGAAATTAAATCTTACAAGTTGGTATTTGTTTATATTTGGCGGCAGTTTTGGAGTATTAACCACGTTGCTTGGGGGAGTGGATACAGGTTGGACCTTTTATACTCCTTTTAGTAGTACGTATTCCAATACGAATGTGCTTTTAGCAGGAATGGCAGCTTTTATAGCCGGTTTTTCGTCTATATTGACAGGTCTAAACTTCATGGTTACTATCCACAAAATGAGGGCTCCAGGTATTACCTGGTTTAAAATGCCGTTGTTTGTGTGGGGGATGTATGCAACTAGTCTGATTATGGTCCTTGGTACACCAGTTATAGCCATTACTTTAGGTCTCATGATGGTAGAACGGGGCTTCGGCATAGGTATCTTTGATCCTGCTTTGGGTGGTGATCCGGTCCTTTTTCAGCACCTTTTTTGGTTTTATTCTCATCCAGCGGTATACATAATGATATTACCAGGGATGGGAGTTATTTCTGAAGTGGTAGCAGCTTTTAGTCGCAAGAGAATTTTTGGTTATGATTTTATTGCTATGTCTAGTGTATCAATAGCAGTTTTGGGGTTTTTTGTTTGGGGGCACCATCTATTTGTTAGTGGGCAATCGATTTATGCTGGTATGGTTTTCTCTTTTATAACAATGTTGGTGGCTGTTCCATCAGCAGTAAAGGTTTTTAGCTGGATGGCCACTATGCATAAGGGATCCGTTTCATATGACGCTCCTATGCTCTATGCTCTAGGTTTTATCGGACTTTTTTCTGTTGGTGGTTTAACAGGAGTGTTTTTAGCTATAATGGGGTTAGACATCCATATGCATGATACATATTTTGTGGTAGCCCATTTTCATTATGTGATGGTTGGGGGTGCAGTAACCGCTTTTATGGCTGCTATACATTTTTGGTGGCCAAAAATGACTGGCCGTATGTATCCAGAGGGATGGTCACGGTTTGCGGCATTCCTTATTTTTGCTGGATTTAATCTGACTTTCTTTCCGCAGTTTATCGTGGGTTATCTGGGGATGCCGAGGCGATACCATGTCTATCCGGAAGAATGGCAACTCTTGAATGTAATGTCCTCTGCAGGAGCTACTATTTTAGCAGCTGCTTTTATTGTTCCGTTGATATATATGATATGGTCATTAAAAAATGGGAAAATATCAGGGCCTAATCCGTGGAGAGCAACCGGGCTAGAATGGATTCTTTCATCTCCACCGCCAGAACACAATTTTCCGAGTACCCCGATTGTCCGTGAGGAGCCTTACGATTACGGAGAGGTTATAGACAATCCGGTCCATAAGGAAGAAGATGAAAAAGTTTAAATATTTACATTGTCACTTTGGTAAGGAGTTAGACCGTGTCAGTTAGTACAGAAGCTGCTTCTCACAGCCATGATGTACATGCAGACCATCCAGAATATATGCGTCATCAGTTTGATGATATGGATCAGCAGAATGATGCAGCCAATCTGGGAATGTGGCTGTTTTTGCTGACGGAGGTCATGTTTTTTGGTGGATTCTTCCTAGGGTATTCAATTTATCGAACTGAATACTATGATTCTTTCGTTAATGGTAGCCATCACCTTGATGTTTTTCTGGGAGGGTTGAATACAGTAGCTTTAATAACCAGTAGCGTAACTATGGCTTTTGCTGTTCGAGCCGCGCAGCTTGGCAAAAAGAACCATATTATTATGTTTTTGGTTATGACCCTTGTGCTAGGTGTGGTCTTCATGGTTAATAAATATCTTGAGTATTCCCACAAATGGCATGATAATCTAATCCCAGGACTAGATTTTATCTGGACTGAACCAGGAGATCCAAGAACGATCCAATTGTTTTATGCCTTTTATTTTTGTATGACGGGAACTCATGGATTACATGTCCTGATTGGCCTGGGCCTAATAATTTGGTTAGTTATCCGTACACAGCAAAATAAGTTTACTCCGCAATACTATGCACCTATCGAAAATTTTGGTCTTTATTGGCACTTTGTTGACTTAGTATGGATCTTTTTATTTCCACTTTTGTATCTAATCGGTGGACTACATTAAAATGAGGTTATGACACAGATATGTCTCAACATGCTCCTCACAGCGAAAATACCCCTCACATAGCCTCAGTTGCAAACTATCTTACTATTTTTTCTATTTTGTTAGTTTTGACTGCAGTAACTGTTTGGGTGGCTTTCCTTGAACTTGGTCCTTTAAATACCCCGGTTGCGATGGCTATCGCTAGTGTAAAAGCTATAGTAGTAATCCTATACTTTATGCATTTAAAGTTTAGTCCGGGGCAGACTAAACTAGCAGCGGCAGCAGCTATTTTCTGGCTGCTGATCCTCCTTATAGTAACATTTTTTGACTACGTGGGCCGTACCTGGCAGGATAATCCGGTTGGTTGGTAGAGAAATTAATAATAGCTATCAAAACCTTCCTGAAATAGTGGTGGCTGAGTACCGCATTCATAAGGTTACCCAAAAACGACCAAAAATTTTTCTAAACTTTGGTGGGGAAAAATTTGAAAAGAAGCAACTAGAAGCAATCTACAAGAGTGAGAGGTATGTTTTTAATTCGTAGTCGGTAACCTGCGAGCGGTATTTTTCCCACTCCTCCCGTTTGTTTTCAATTAGTTTCGTAAAGATTTCTTGCCCAAGACATTCTTCCAATAACTGGCTGCCTTCCGCTAATTTGATTGCCTCATTGAGATCTTTGGGTAGAGATTCGACCCCGATCTTTTGTCTCTCTTCATGGGTCATAGTCGAGAGGTCGTATTCTGCCGGAGGCCCTAATTCATAACTATTTTCTATACCGGCTAATCCTGCAGAAAGGATTACCGCAAAAGCTAAATAGGGGTTACAAGATGGATCTGGGGCACGATATTCCACTCGCATTGCTTCATTTTTTGCAGGGTTATAAGTAGGTAGTCGGATCATATCAGCCCTATTCCGTAGTGCCCATGAAACGAACATAGGTGCTTCATATCCAACAATAAGGCGTTTGTAAGAGTTGACCCATTGATTAGTAACAAGCATAGTTTCTGGAGCATGTTTCATTAAGCCAGCAATGAAAGCTCGACCCGTATCAGAAAGATGGTAATTTTGATTGTCATCAAAAAAAGCATTTGTGTCACCCCGGAACAGGGACATGTGTATGTGCATACCACTACCGTTATGGCCAGCGTGAGGTTTAGGCATGAAGGTTGCGTAGACATTGTGTCGTAAAGCTACTTCTTTCACCACCAAGCGGTATGTCATAGTGTAATCAGCCATTGTCATAGCATCCGTATATCGAAGCGAAATTTCACTCTGACTCGGACCGCCTTCATGATGACTATATTCTACACCGATACCTATTTCTTCCAAGGCTATTACAGTATCACGCCTTAGGTCAGTTGCCCAATCCAAAGGAGTAAGATCAAAATATCCACCTTGATCTAATGCTTGAGGTGTTCCTTCACTGGATTTCAGATAGTAATATTCCAATTCTGGCTGAACGTAAAAAGTGAACCCGAGCTTAGCTGCCTTTTGGAGACTCCTTCTGAGAATTTGGCGTGGGTCACCTTCGTACGATCTGGTGCCATCGGGATCAAGGATATCACAAAACATACTGCCAACAGCACTATTTTTAGAGTCCGATCTCCAGGGAAGAATTTGGAAAGTACTAGGATCTGGCATAGCAATCATATCCTGTTCGCTATGTCGTATAAATCCTTCGATTGAAGAACCATCAAAAACTTCACCATCTTTCAGGGCATCTTCTAACTCTTCAACAGTGATAGAAAAGCTCTTAAGAAACCCAAGTATGTCGGTAAACCATAACTGGATTATCCTAATGTTGTGTTCCTGGGCCCTTTGGAGAACATAATCTTTCGGATCCTGGGTCATATTAAAACTTTCTCCTTGCCCGTAACCGATTTGTCTTCTGATTTATAGCGAATGTCTCAAGTATCATTTAGTCGAAGTTTAGTTATTTGGTTGTTTTTATTTTTCTCTTTAACTTCATTTCACGGACAACTGCTTTTCGCCTTTGTTCTTTGCGGAACCGCTGTCTTCGAAGTTCCTTTTGACGTTCGCGCATTTCTACTCCCTTGTTAAATTAATTAGAGTGGACCAAATGGGACCTGACGTAATTCAAGTTAGAAACATTATAATATCCCTAATAACATCATAAATATAATTATTGATTATAGATGCAATGATGATTATACAATCTAAATTAAGGATACCCAACCGGGCAACTGGTTTCTCACTAGTTTTAATCAAATTGCAAAGGAAATAGTCTCGTGCATCAAATACGCCTCCTATCTCAATCAGATATGGCCGGTATTCTTGATATTTCAGATGTAATAAATGTAATAGAAGAAGGTTTTCGTAAAGTTGTATCGGATGATGATTTACCGGATCGTACATCTCTGCAGATTAGTAAACAGCCTGGAGTTGCTTTGCTTATGCCAGCTTACCTTTCAGACCTCAATATACTTGGAGTTAAGATTGTTTCTGTTTTTCCAAATAATATTTCTCTAGGTTATCCCATGGTTACAGGATTTTATGTGCTCTGTGACTCGATGACGGGTCAGTTGATGGCTCTCATGGAAGGAAAATATCTTACGGGAATAAGGACCGCAGCAGCTTCGGCTGTTGCTACAAAGATTCTTGCTAGGGAAGATGCCAAAATTTTGGGGGTGATAGGAACAGGTGTGCAGGGACGTTTTCACGTGGATGCGATAAGATCTGTACGAAAAATCGAAAAAGTAGTTGTTTACAGTCGGACTCCAGAAAAAAGACAAAAATTTGCTAACGAATTAGAAACAGCAGGGATAATCTGCCAACAAGTAGAGCATGTTTCCCAATGCACTGCAGAGGCTGATATTTTGGCTGTTTGTACATCGAGCAAGAAACCTGTATTTGATGGCAATCTAATCCGTCCCGGGACACACATAAACGCTGTAGGTGCCTTCACTCCAGACACGAGAGAGCTAGACACAAATTTAATCCAAAAGGCTCAAGTTTACGTTGATACCTATGCAGGTGCTTTTAAAGAGGCTGGAGATATTCTTATTCCGTTTCGATCAAAAAAAATCCAGAAAGGGCATATTCAAGCCGAATTATCTGAATTGATTTCTGGAAAAAAGAAGGGACGAACACACCCAGAAGAAATTACTGTTTTCAAATCGGTAGGCTATGCTATGGAAGATGCAGTAGTTGCAAAATTTGCTTACGACCAAGCAAATGCGGCAAATATAGGTTGTGTTTTCGATATCGATTCATGAAAAAAATACTTATAATTAGGGCTGGGGCTCTTGGGGACATGATAGTCACTCTTCCGATCCTTTCGGCTTTGAAAAAGCAATATGATGGGCTATCAATAGATATGATGGGGTATTCAAACCGCTTAGAAATCTTAAAATATTGTGGTTATGTGAAGAATATTTTTTCGATAGATAGTCGATCGACCGTTCCTCTTTTTATGAACACTACCGATATCGATTTTTCGTCATTGCAGTACCTCCAATTATATGATTCTATTATTTCCTATATTCCAGATTCCACCGGTATATTCGAGAAAAATATTGGCAAAATATCCTCCTGCTCGATACACATAGGGCAATCAAAGCCCAATTTTATTGATAATAAAAATCGAACCCATATCACTCATGTTTTAATGAAGGGACTTTCTCCTTTTGGAATTGCTCCGGTAGCTGAACCCCCAAAATTGAATGTTTCGTGTTTACCAAATCCAGACCGTACCGAGATATTAAACTCGGATAAAAAATTGATAGCTATTCATCCAGGTAGTGGAGGAATAAAAAAATGCTGGCCGGCGAAGAGTTATATCAGGCTGATCGAAGCTCTTGTTGAAAAGCATTATATCCCTGTCGTCATTTTCGGACCTGCTGACGAAAATGTAAAAGGTCAGATATTACCGTGCATAAAAAACAAAAAAATACAAATCGTAGAAAATACTTCTCTAATTAGTCTGCATAAAATCTTGACTCGTTGCGGTGGTATGGTAGGGAACGACTCAGGAATTTCTCACCTGGCTGCAGCTTTGGGAGTACCAGTCGTAGCACTTTTTGGGCCAACTGATCCAGCAATTTGGGGTCCGAGAGGAGAAACTGTTCGAATAATATGGGGGGATGAAATAATTACCGAAGATATTGGTAAAACAAACAATACAAAGAAAATTAATACCAAAAAGATCACGGATGTAGCTTTAGAATCAATTCTAAATACTATGATTTCTACAAAAATAATTTGTTAAAAGTAATTATTATCTTTCATGGTTTTGTATTAAAATACCATACCGCTTTCCCTTTTTTATTAACTACCAAATAGCAATTATCACCGAATTGGTGGGTTGTAGTGCAGGTAACAGGATTGGTATTCATAGTAAACGCATAAATACCACCAGGTTGATTAACATTGTTTTTGTCAGATAAATCTTTAGGTGGTAGTATTCTATCTAGAACAATATCTAAATCTGGTCCTCGATACGTAATACTATTTATACCTTTTGCAGGAGTCTTTTCAAAGTTAGTCGTTCTTGTTTCCAGATCAATAGACGGGCTAGTTGGGGGTACCATGTAACCGAATGTTTTGAGCTCATTTTCAAATAATGTTGCTTCGTTAGACGGCAAGGAAATATTTACTGAAATAATATCACGAAAAATTTGATTAGAAAAATCGTCATCGATTGCCGACCTATATCGGTCCAAAAAAGCACTACGGGAAATATTGGATGTGTTCACTCCAAACTTTTTTGAAGATAAATCAGGCCTCCACTGAGTTAGAAAATCTGGTTCATATTCCATTACCCAAGAAACAAACCCAGCATCATTTTTACGAGGAACTTCTACAGTCCAAAACCAGGGGATATCTTTTTTCAAGTGTCTTCTCGTCCGTTTGAACAAACTTATCTGAAGATTCAAATCCCTTTCTAATCGGCAAGCAAGATTTTTTGCTCCACCCTTTTTTTCAATACTGAAGGCCAATCCATCACGAGGGTTCCAAGAGGTCATAGTCGGTGTCATAAATTCAAAATAAGTGGAATGACCGTAGTAATAACGGCCGGTCCAAGACATTCCTGTTCTTTGATCGAACGTTGTTCGCTCTTCTGAACAAGCAAACTGTTGGTTCAAAAACTTCGACGCCCCTATAGATTCGTAGGTATTCAAATTGACGAAACAAAGTATATGATTCAAGTATATGGGAGTCATGGAGCCCTTAGATTAATAGGATCTTGGGAAGGTGAAAGGTCGGTCGTTTGATTAATCATACTTGGAGTATCTGGTGAAACAATATTATTATCTACCAATGGGTCAGACGTGGATAACATCCAGGATTTCAGACGGTTTCGCATTTCTTTTTTTATGTTAGTCATAGCAAATTGGTTAGCTAGATTGTTAGTTTCTGACGGATCATAAATAATATTATAAAGTTCTTCCTTAGAAGTTTTCTGTTCCCTCCAACCCATTTTAATAAGGGCCGATTTTGTGATTGAGTCATCGCAGTTAGCCATAATAGGAAGATTGTAATCACTATAACGACGTATATACTTCCAATTGTTAGTTCGTATTGCACGTTGAGGTTCATAAGCCGCATGGTAATTAATTTCGGCAAAAACCTCTTCCCTTACCTCTTTGATTTGTCCCATTACAAGAGGGTTAAACGAAATTCCCTGCAACCAGTCAGGGGGAGTTATACCTGCCAATTCGCAGATAGTGGGAAAAACATCAATTTGACTAACTAATCCATCAATAACCTTTCCTCCATTATACTCTTTTGGCCCTCGGATAATTAGCATAACACCCAATCCCTGGTCGGTAAGATTACACTTCATAAAAGGGAAGGCAATCCCATGGTCAGTGGTGCATATAATAAGTGTATTTTCCTTCCAATTGTAACGATCAATAGCATCTAATATTCGTCCAATTTTCCAATCGAGCTGGCGGGCTGCATCTATAAAATGAGCCATGTCTTCTCGAAAAACTGCGGTATCCGGAAATGGTCCAGCTGGACGTATGAAACGGGGATCTGTATGGTCTTCTCCGGATGGTGGATTTGCAAAATTTTCGTCTTTTCGATGAGTTTCATGGAATCCTACATCAAGAAAAAACGGTTTTGTATGAGATTCTGAAAGAAAGGATACAGCTAGTTCTTCGGCTGGTAAATCATCATTCTTGTTTATAATCCGTGACCAACCAGCTTCATTAATATTCTTAACCACATGTTGGATGCCTGTTAATACTGTTTCATATCCAGCCCTTTGTAGGGTATGCATAATTAATCTCTCAGGATGATGAATTGACCAACCACGGTTGACCAATCCGAACATTCCGCAACTATGTGGCCATTGGCCTGTGAGCAAGGCACCTCGACTTGGCGAACATGTAGGGTTTGCACAAAAAGCTGATCTAAACAAAACTCCTTCTTCAGCTAATTTCTGAAGTTCCGGGGTTGGTATGCCGTAACCATAGGGTTGGATATATCGGCCGGTATCATGTGAATGAATGTAAACGATATTCATAATTAAATTATAGTAGTTACATGCGTTTTGGAACTTCAATCCCAAGAAGGTTCAACAAACGTTCAAGAGTTTTTAACGTTACCTCAGATAGGGCAAGCCAAGAAGCACGGCACTCAACATTTTTTTCATTAAGGATATGATGAGCGTGGTAAAAACTATTGTAGACTGAGGCTAATTGAAAAGCGTATTCACATAGGTGATTAGGAGATCGGTTTTCAAAAGCTAAATTGATAATAGCAGGAAATTCGGCCAATTTTAGATCCAAATTTCGTTCTAGTTCACTACGGGGTGCTATAATTTTCCCGGGGAGATAACCAGATTGCTGCGCTCGCCGTATAACTGACTTAATACGTACTGCTGCATACAGTATATAAGGGCCTGTCCTACCTTCGAAAGAGGAAAAACGATCCAAATCGAAAATATAATCCTTAGTGCGGTGATTCATCAAATCCGCATACTTCAAAGCTGCGATACCTACGATTTGGGCTATGGTGCTCTTTTCACTTTCTTCATATGTTCGGATAGATTCAATCGTCTCAATCCGTTCTCTGGCGTGGTCTGTGACCAATTGGATGAGGTCTTTTAGTTTCATAATTCCCCCCTCTCGGGTCTTGAATGGTTTCCCATCCTTCCCATTCATTGTCCCAAAACCATTATGTTCTAGTCGTGTCGAGTTGGGGGTGATCCCTGTTTTATAGGAAGCTTTAAAAACCTGTTTAAAATGCTGTTGCTGTCGATTATCAACGACGTAAAGGATATAGTTAGGTTGAAAATCCTCGACCCGTTGTTCAATAGTTGCTAGATCTGTCGTGCCGTACAAAACTGCACCATCAGATTTTTCAAGTATCAGGGGAGGGATCGATTCAGCTTCATTCGAGTCACCTACATTTATAACTACCGCTCCTCTACTTTTCTGTGCATGACCTTCTTTTTTTAGCCTTTTGATCAAATTTTTGATACGGTCACGGGTATCACTTTCACCAAGCCAAAGATCAAAATGGATATTCAGCATCTTGTAGTCTTTTCTCAGAGAAGCAACTGAAACATTCCGAATATGTCGCCATAAAGCAATATAGCCTGGTCGGCCATTTTGGAGTTCCAGTGTAACTTTTCGAGCGGCTTCTGCAAAATTGGCATCTGTCTTTTCTCTTTCACTAGCTTTCGGATACATTTCCTCCAAATCAGAAATATTTACAGGCGGATCCTCTGGGAAAGGTCCTGTGGATTCGGGATCAAAATAGGGCAATTCAGGGTGGCGTTCCTGGATAGCTAGAATATTTAGCCCCATCTGGACTCCCCAGTCACCAAGATGTACGTCCCCTATTACTTTATTGCCAACAAACCTAGCAAGTCTTGCAATGCTTTCTCCTATTATAGCTGCCCTAAGATGTCCAACATGGAGTGGTTTAGCTACATTAGGACCTCCATAATCAATCAGAATTATACTGGGAGTTGATAGGATATCGCAGCCAAGGCGATCATTATCGCATACACCCTGGAGGTGTTTCACAATGAAAGCATCGGTTAGTAAGATATTTATAAAACCAGGTCCAGCTAGTGATAGGTTCTCAAAAATATCGGACGACGATAACGAGTTAATAACCTCTTGAGCAATCTCTCTTGGATTAGTTTGATATTGCTTAGCTGCGGAAAGTGCACCATTACATTGAAACTGGCATAGATCAGGCCGATCGGATACCCGAACTACCCCATACTTCTGATCATACCCTGCTGCATTAAAGGCATTTTCAAATATTATTGTTAATTTTTCTGCTAGTGAACCCATATTAATTCCTTCAGACTTAATTTCCATAGATAGTGATTACTAGACGCCTAGCCCCTCCATTGTTTCTGTGTTCGCAAAGATAGATCCCCTGCCACACCCCTAGGTTAAAATACCCGTTTGTTATAGGTATAGATACGCTACTTCCCATTATTGAAGCTTTAATGTGCGCTGGCATATCATCGGAACCTTCTTGGTTGTGTTGGTAATACGGTTGGTTTTCTGGGACTAGAACATTTATATGGTACTCAAGATCGTCACGCACTTCAGCGGCAGCGTTTTCGTTAATAGTTAGAGATGCAGAAGTATGGCAGATGAAGATATGTGCTATACCTTTAGAAATTTTTCCAATTTCAGGCAACTGGTTTATAATATCACTCGTTACCAAATGAAATCCTCTTTTTCTAGGTTGCAACAAAAATTCTTTTTGTATCCATTTCAAACTAATTCGTCCCCTTAATTAGAGTTTTCTGAAATAAAACCCAACGGGTGTATTATCTCTTCATAACTAAATAATCAGTTTTACAGAACGTAATCACTCAAAAACTTTTCTACATCTTCATAAAATTCTATTATAGTTTCCATTTTTCGCCAACCGTGCCCCTCGCCCTCATATAATCGGTATATATGAGGGATATGATTGTGTTCAAGGATTTTAACTATTGATTCTGCCTGGTCTTTGGGAACCACCTTATCTTCACTTCCCTGGAAGATGGCTATTGGGTCATTGATTTTTTCCGCATGGAAAATTGGGGACCACGCCCTGTACCTATTGTGGTGTTTTGGTAATTCTCCAACCATCAAGTCTAGGTACTTTTCCTCAAACTTGTGCGTATCGGTCGCCAAATCAAAAAGATTGGTCACGCCATAAAGACATAAACCTGCTTTAAAAAACCCAGGCCTATGTATAAGCGCGTTAAGCACGGTATAACCTCCGGCACTACTACCCTTAATAACTATTCGATCTGGATCCACAAGTCCTTTATTAATAAGTGTTTCGGCACCACTTATGGCATCTTGTACATCATATTCTCCCCAATGTCCTCGCAGGGCTGTCATATAAGAACGTCCATATCCTGTACTACCCCTATAATTTATAAACAAGCAAGCGTAACCCCGACTGGTAAAGAATGGAATCTCAGGCGAAAAGTCAGTTTTATGTTGACCAGTCGGGCCACTGTGAATGTTGATTATAGCTGGAGGTTTACCTATGCCAGAAAAATTACCGCTTACTGGGGGATAATAAAGACCGTAAATTTTTTCATCTGATAAGGTTCTCCAGGATATGGGTTTAGGACTGGATAGATCAGACGCAGGTATAACTAACGACTGGCTACGATAATGGATGTTACATACATCATCTCCAATAGTTACTACTTGATCAGAAACTGTTGAAGAAGAAGCAATGCAAGCTAAGGCATTTTTTACTGGTGAAACAGAAATTTGTGAAAGCCATGTGTATTGGTCGGTTTTAACTTTAATATTTTGGCCGGTTTTAATAGAAAACTTCCAAAGTGATGCGAATCCCTCTTCGTGTTTCCGATAATACAAGCTGTCGCTATCTGATCCCCAACCATAAACCCTTATCCCTTGCACCCATGCAGGTTCAGTTAACGTGGTATCCTCTACCAGAACCTGTCGTTCATTTGTCCTTAGGTTTAGTATGACTAGTTTATCCCATTCCTTGTCAGTGATGATGTAGGAAAGCCACTTGCCATTTGGGGAAAATAAAGGTTGAAAGACAGGAATATTAGTGTCACCGGCTATTAGCTGCTCCTCACTTATGGTAGGGTTGGCCCAATTATTAATCCGGGCCATTTTTAATCTTGTTCCATCCCAGGGCATTTGTGGTTGATCCCATTCAATCCATGCTATATGTTCGTTGTCAGGATGCCACACCGGTTGCATGTAAAAATCAGAGCCATGAATAAGTCGAACTGGAGGAAGGACACCGTTACTGTCTACTAAAGCTATTGTGTCTATTAACTTAAAAGTATAAACATAAAGGATCCATTGTTCATTTTTTGATACAGTCGGAGAAGCAGCGAATCCAGATTTTGGTAACAGTGGTTTAGCTAAGCCACCCGATAGCGATTTATGGAATAGTCGCCCATCTTTTTCAACAAAAACAACAAAATTGGAGGCTACGGTGAAATCACCACCGCCGTACCCGACGCCACCTTTAACAGATTGCTCTTTTGTAAGATCGAAAGTGGTTTTGTTGTCTCGGCAGCAGACTAAAACTCCCTTATTTGATCGCATTTCCAACCAAACCAGTTTGTTCCCATCCTGAGTCCACTGAATATCATATACGGGTTTCCTGTCACCAAGCATCATTGCTGATATGACGCTTTCCCAATGGCCGTATGGTACAGGGATTTTATCTCTAGTTTTGACGTTTTTATCCTTGGTTTTTATCCGAAAATTATGGCTAGGCGATATAATGTATAAATTATAACTACTGCCAAATATACCCGAATGTAGTTCCAATGTAAATGTTAATAAACATCTGTGGAAGTGGGATCTTGAACGTTAAAACCTAATATAATGTCCCATCAAAATTCACCTGATAAACAAACAACCCCCCCTTATTTTATAAGTTTTAATTGAGATAAGAGATAATAAAATATCAGAAAAAGAAAAGCAGGACTTAATTTCCAGTATCAAATTGTCTGGAATTTAGGGATTTGTTGAGTTTAATAGTTCTGTAAGGTTGTGAGTTTGGAAGTAGTAATTTTGCTTGGTTTACTTTCAAAGTATTAAACGGTGATCAAATAATATTGACACCGACCTCAGTAGCAATTTTTCTAACGTTGTTAACAGCAGTAGATATCTTCTCTTCGGGTAGATGTTCAACGAGCATATAACCAAGAGGATGGGAGGCTTCCCACCGCTTAAGTGCAGTTCCTAGATCGAGTAATCCAGCTCCTGGAATTTCTTCGTTCATATGTAGGACAAAACCGGGTTCAAGGCTAATGTCTTTGACATGACATATCGGTGCAATAGGCCCCATAACATCGAAGATATGGTTTAGACGTTCTGTACTGTTGAAAACCTGGTCCAGAGATTGAAAATGATTTACAAAATCCATAACAACACGGAGTCTGTCAGAGCCAACGTCATCTATCACTCGTTTATTAATCTCTGGTGATCCCATTATGGTAAGGACGTGGGTTTCGATCACGACTGTTAGCCCTTCTGCTTCTGCCTTACTTGCGATACGGGAAAGGGTATCAACTAGTCTATTGAGGCATTCTGGTTTGTGGTTTTCTGGAGTAGGATCATAAGAACCAGATGGATTGAGACTTCCTGTCCGAATCAAAACATTTTGTGCTTGGAGCTCTCGGCCGACCTCGATCCCTCGCTGTATAGTTTTTATAACTTTGTCACGAACTGCCTTGTCAGGATCAAATAAACATTCTTGGTATCCAATACCAAATTGGGCTAGTTCTAGTCCCCGACTACCATATAAGGCGTTGGTTTTCTTACAATCTGATGCTGAAATACTGTTCAAAATCTCGCCGGGCCCGTGATAACAAACCGATGTAATGCCCAGTTCAACAGCAGTTTTTAATATTTCTGCCGTAATAATCCGAGGGTCTCCCGGAGCAAAACCTACAACACCCAGACGCATTGTGCTGGTCCTCTCTTTTCTTTAGATAGTTTTGGTTAATCCTTTATAACTACTAAGACACTATTTTTATCCACAGTGTCTCCTTCTTTAATCCGAATTTCACTGACAGTACCAGTCCTTTGAGATCGAAGCTCATTTTCCATCTTCATAGCCTCGATGGTTACAATACCTTGACTGGTATCAATGTGATCCCCGACAGCCACATGAATAGCAATAACACGACCCGGCATGGGAGCAATAATCTTTTCTCCTCCAGCTTGACGAGGAGATTTTACTTGGTCCCGTAGTAGAGCAAGTTTCTCTTCCTGGACATCTACAACATACGAAATGCCATTTATAATAATTTCATAATCTGATCCGTGCCTCGTTGCAGTCGCTATATATGATTTTCCATTGACCAACAGGGAAAATGAGTGTTGATCATTTAGAGGCTCTATGTCAACTTGAAAAATATTTTCATCGACATTGAGTTTGACGCATTTCCCCTCATCTTCGACACTCACTCGATGGGTATCGTCCGATATAGTGATCAGATAACTCAATTTTAACCCTTTCAGAGTAAAACTCATTCTCCAAAGCACAGGAAAGTCAAATTATTTCAGCGTTCTCGCCTCAAAGCATCTCGTCTACCAACAAGTTTCCAGGGACTACCATGTTCTTCGTTTCTACTGTCAGATTGTTCTATGCTAACAGGCTTTTTCCCTTCTCTATGTTTTACAATCGCAGCAAAAGCTGCTATGATATGACGATCATCTTTTTGAGTTTCATTCGCTGGAGGCATGTTGTCGACGAATGCTGTGGAATAATTCCCGGATGTAAATCTAGAATCTGATAGGGCCCGTAAATGAAATGGAATTGTAGTTTTAATACCCCCAACGTCATATTCCGAGAGAGCTCTTTTCATACGGGCGATCGCTTCCTGTCTATTTTCAGCCCATACTATCAGTTTGGCGATCAGCGGGTCGTAGTAAAGTGGGATGTCATAACCAATACAGAACCCGCTGTCAATTCTAACACCAGGGCCACTAGGTTCAGTTAGGCGTGTAACGAGGCCAATAGACGGCAAAAATTGGTCATCGGGGTCCTCTGCAGATATACGACATTCCAGAGCAGAGCCATTCATCCGTATATCTTCTTGTTTAAATGGTAGAGGTAGACCAGCAGCAATTTCTATTTGTCTTCGGACAAGATCCTGTCCGGTTCTCATTTCGGTGACAGGATGTTCAACTTGTAGTCGCGTATTCATCTCAAGGAAATAAAAATTATGGTCTTGATCAACGATAAACTCAACTGTACCAGCATTAGTATAGTCTACAGCTTTAACAACTTTTATAGCAGCTTCACCCATATCGTGCCTCAGTCCTTCTTTGAGAATGCAGGAAGGCGATTCCTCAATAAGCTTTTGATGACGACGTTGTACGGAGCATTCTCTTTCCCCGAGATGTACTATCTTTCTGTGGTGATCAGCAAGAACCTGAAATTCGATGTGGCGAGGCTCTACAAGATATTTTTCTATGTATACCGTATCATCTCCAAAGGCGGCTTGCGCTTCAGAACGAGCCGTACGTAACCCTCGAGAAAGGTCGGCTTGGGATTCCACTATACGCATACCTTTGCCTCCTCCTCCCAGAGCTGCTTTTATCAAAATAGGATATCCTATCGATGTGGCAATTTCAATAGCCTCTTCATCGTTTTGTAGGCCATCTTCAGTTCCAGGGACGACAGGTACACCAGCTTCTATCATAGTTTTCCTTGCTGATGTTTTACTCCCCATCGCTCGCATGGCTGAACCCTTGGGGCCTATGAAGGTGATGCCAGCAGTTTCACATTTGTCAGCAAAATCTGGGTTTTCAGAAAGAAAGCCATAACCGGGATGTATAGCATCAGATTTTGATTTTAGTGCTGTCTCGATAATGCGATCTATACAAAGATAACTTTCTAAGGATGGAGCCTCACCAATCCAATAGGCCTCGTCCGAACATCGTACGTGTGGAGCTGTCCGGTCTGCTGTAGAAAAAATCCCTACTGTTTGAATATTCATTTCCCGACAGGTTCGGATAATACGGACCGCTATTTCTCCTCGGTTTGCAATTAGTATTTTTCGAAACATTTAACCTCTTACAGTGGTATATTACCATGTTTTTTGGGTGGATTCAGGTCTCTTTTATTCTTCAACATCTCTAGGGCAGCTATGACGCGGGGACGAGTTTCCTGTGGTTGAATTACTTCATCAAGATAACCTTTTTGAGCTGCGATATAGGGGTTATCAAACTTATCTCTAAAGTCGGCCGTTAATTTTTCTCGCATGGCTTCGGGATCATCTGCTTTAGCAAGATTTTTACCATAAAGTACATTAACAGAACCTTCGGGTCCCATTACTGCAAATTGGCTAGAGGGCCATCCATAGTTAATATCAGCCCGAATCTGTTTACTATTCATTACGCAATATGCTCCACCGTAAGCTTTACGAGTTACTACAGTTATTCGAGGGACGGTACATTCGCAGAAAGCATAGAGAAGCTTGGCTCCTTCTTTAATAATACCTCCATGTTCCTGACTAACGCCGGGAAGAAATCCTGGGACATCCTCGAAAACAACAAGGGGTATATTAAATGCATCACAGAAGCGTACGAAACGGGCACCTTTTACCGACGCATCAATATCAAGAACGCCAGCTAGAGAAGCCGGTTGATTAGCAACAATGCCAACTGATCGCCCATTAAAACGAGCAAAGCCAACAACTATGTTATTAGCAAAATTTTTGTGAACTTCGAAAAAATCACCGTGGTCAATGACTCGGTTAATCACTTCTTTTATATCATATGGTTTATTAGAATCCTCAGGGACTATTTGGGCAAGGTCATTATCCATCCGGCCAGGGTCATCCGTCGCCTTCAGAAAAGGTGGATCTTCCATATTATTAGCCGGTAGGAAAGTTAACAGTGTTTTTAATGTAGTTAGGCACGTTGGTTCGTCAGGAGATGAAAAGTTAGCAACACCAGTTACAGAATTGTGGACCTGAGCACCCCCTAATTCCTCAAAAGTTACCTCTTCATGAGTAACAGCCCGGATGACATCTGGGCCAGTTATAAACATATAACTGGCATTTTCTACCATAAAAACAAAATCTGTTATAGCAGGGGAATAGACTGCACCTCCAGCACAGGGCCCCATGATCACTGAGATTTGCGGAATTACCCCAGATGCTTGAACATTACGTAGGAAAATATCTGCATAACCAGCCAGACTGACAACCCCTTCCTGAATGCGGGCACCACCAGAATCTTTAAGGCTGATTACCGGGGCACCATTTTTCATCGCTAGGTCCATAATTTTACATATTTTTTCTCCGTATGCTTGACCTAGTGATCCCCCAAATACAGTAAAATCCTCAGAAACTATATAAACACTTCTTCCTTCTATTGTCCCATAACCCGTCACTACTCCATCACCGAGTATTTTATTTTCGTGCATTCCAAAATCATTACAGTTGTGGGTAACAAAAGCTCCAATTTCCTGAAAACTACCTTCATCTAAAAGGAAAGTTATTCTCTCCCTTGCCGTCCATTTTCCTGACTTATGTTGACGAGCGATTCTGTCTTCCCCACCGCCTTCTGCCGCTTCCCTTCTTAATTTTTCTAGGTATTTTATTTTATCTGACATGGACATGGATCTAGAGTCTCCAGCCTAAATTTGGGAACAATTTTAGCTTTTCATTATTATTTTTATTCAACATCGAAATCTAGAGTATCTAACCCCGTCTTCAGGATGATCTCATTTGGGCCGGACATCCTGTTTGTCGGTGGGCGCGGTGGGCCAACCGGTATGCCTTGCCAATTAAGCATCATTTTGATACCAGCCAGGACGCCCACAGATATTAGCAATGCTATAACGCGGTTAGCTTGCACTTGCATTCTTGTCGCGTCTTCTAAACGATTGTTCTGAAAGTACTGATACATCCGGAGGAATATTTTTGGCATAATATTGTAAGTTGAACCTATGGCACCATCGCTTCCCATTGCCAATCCGGCTACACACATCTCATCTGGCCCAGTTATAGCGTTTATTTTTCCTTCTGAAAGGTCTATGAGCTGTTGAAAAATAAAAAAATTGGGATCAGTAAATTTTATTCCTCTGAAGTTCGGCACAGAACTCATTGAATCCAGAAACCGTTTCGCAGTAATCTGGCTTTCTACGTCTCTCGCAAGCCAGTAGACATAAAATGGAACTTCAGAGGCTCCTCCGATCGCTGTGTAGTGCCTAACTGCGGCTTCAAGATTATTAGGTCGATCAATAGGTGCTATTGAAGCTACAGCGTCAGCTCCCAGGGATCGAGCTTTTGAAGCCAAGGTTACGGCATCTTCTGTAGTTGTGCCTCCGACGTGAAAAATTACTGGTACCTGGCCACCAGTTTCATGCGTTACAGCTTTACACATTGCACTTCGCTCAGAAACAGTCATTTCACGTCCTTCACCGGTACCTCCACAGATAAAAAACCCATTACTGCCAGCATCGATTAGATGCTGTACTAAAGGTTTTACCGAACTGATTGACAGTTCGAGTTTGTCATTGAAGGGAGTACAAAGTGCGGGCCAAATACCTTGGACTAGTTTGGACATAATAGTTGATTTGGGAAATTTAACAAAAGACAACAAAAATTAATGTTTTCGGAGTGGTTGTTTCTTTCTTTCTCAACTCCGTTTGTTTTTCGTTCGAAATAAAATTCAACCGTTAAATTAAAATATCCACTTCCATTGTCAATATATTAGATCCTAGAACAGGTTTTTGGCTATTAATAATTTTTGATGATTTAATTAAAAACTTAAACAATTTCTAAAATAAACAAGCTTATAGCCCTACATAGCAGTAATTATAAAAATAATAAATATATAATATATTATTAGTTAATTTGCGTTATAATTTATTGAATGAATATTAAAATTATTCAAAACATAAGGTGTTAATGGCAGCCCAATTAATATAATAGAGGATTGTCTCAAATGATAAAAATTGGAATAATCGGATTGAACGTATTAACAAAATGTATGATTCAGGTCACATTATTAAATACATGACAGCTCGCGGAGCAATCAGTGGTGTTGATTATCGGCAACTTACTGAAAATCAATGGGTTAGGTGGGGCGCAAAATATCATGAGCTTGACGTCGGCAATAAACCGCATTATGATGTGTGGATTGATGACAAAGCTTTCTGGAGTGAAGACTTTTTCAGGAAAACAGGTTATCCATAAAAGACGGAGAAAAAGTAGGATTAGGATTTAGAATATAATAAACAATTAAAAAAATACTACTAGAATGGGAGCTATCCTGGTAATCAATTCTATAACAAGAGGGTAACTAAGAATGTTCAATTCTTATCTATTCTATCAGTTGGTCTGCAAAATGAAGGAACAGAAAAAATGGAGATGAGGTATCCAAGACGAAAAACTAGAGAAGTTTGCGTTGGAGATGTAACAATTGGGGGGCAAAACCCGATTGTTGTCCAATCGATGATAACTGAGAACACAAGGGATGTTACTGCCTGCATTAACTCTATTATACGTTTGCATAAGCTTGGTTGCGAATTAGTACGTGTCACTACACCCACATTATCTGATGCTCATAGTCTTGAGGAAATTAAAAAAGGTTTAAACAAAAGGCGAATAAATATCCCTCTAGTTGCTGATGTGCATCATCAGGGAACTAAGATCGCGGAAACCGTGGCTAGAACAGTTGACAAAGTACGGATAAATCCAGGGTTATTTGTTTTTCAGCGTTTATCAGATTCTATTGAATATACACCGAAAGAATATGATGAAGCTAGATTGAAGGTAGAAGCTGACCTTGTGCCGGTCGTCAAGGTATGCCGTGAGCGAGATATAGCTATGCGTATAGGGGTTAATCATGGTTCTCTTTCAGATAGGATGACTGTAACTTTTGGAGATACTCCCCTTGGAATGGTCGAATCCGCACTTGAATTCATAAGAATATGCGAAGAACATAACTATCATAACCTAATAGTTTCACTCAAAGCATCTCGTGTCCCAATAATGTTAGAGGCTAATCGTTTAATGGCTAGTCGGATGGAAGAAGAAGGCATGGATTATCCCCTACACTTGGGGGTAACTGAGGCTGGTGATGGTGAATATGCTCGAATCAAATCAACATCAGGTATTGGTACATTGCTTGCTGAAGGACTAGGTGATACTATAAGAGTTTCTCTTGCTGAAGATCCAGCAAATGAAATTCCAGTGTGTTATGATATTTTGCAAGCACTTAATTTAAGGCGTACCAAGGTCGAATTTATTGCCTGTCCATCCTGTGGCCGTACCAAGTTTCATTTAGAAAATGTTTTAGCCGAGGTAAAATCAGCCACCAATCATCTAGTAGGGTTGGATATTGCCGTAATGGGTTGTATTGTAAATGGCCCAGGAGAAATGGCCGGTGCTGATTACGGTTATGTTGGTAAAGCTAATGGCATTATTTCACTATACCGTGGTCATGAGTGTGTGAAAATGAGTGTGCCTCAGGACCATGGTGTAATAGAGTTAATTAATCTGATTAAGTCAGACGGGCGCTGGGTTGACCCCTAGTCAGGAAGTTTTTCCCAGCATTTCTATTATATCATCTAACTCAAATATAAAACCAAAAGCTAAAGAGACACGCCAAAGTGCAATAGCTTTATTAGTTTCGGTAGAAGCAGTTTCTTTATTCTCAACAGCAGTTACAGCCTGAGGAATAGTCGAGCAAATCACTCCGTATCGGTCCATATCAAGCATCCCGCCGGGTGACATAAGGAGACACCAATTAATAGCGAACCCTAGATAAATTAAATGGTTAATACCGTGATCTTTGCACAAGGATGCCAATTGCTTACTATCTTCAGCGATACCTTCTTTACCTGTGGGATAGGTCTGAGGAGCAAAATCTAACCTAGCAAAACCTTGGTTAATATCAGATATATTATGTTTTCCAGGAAAAACCCGGTCGTATCGAAACTTTTTCAGGTTTTTATAAATAGGGTCATCAGTGATTTGTCCTATAGAGTCAGAATCACTAACTGCTATTTTAGTCGGTTTTTTAAAACCTGGGTAGTTTTCATAGTATGTCCCCTGGCGAACAACATGGAACAGTTCCATATCACTGGCTCTGATTGATGTTATTAGTGGTGGAAGTACTTTTTGGCATATGGATTCAGCTCTAGAAAAATATTCGACAGCTCGGTGCCATCCAGCAAATTCTTTCTGAGTTCCAGTGTCCCAAGCATGCATTAGGACAAAGGCAGTGTGGGAAGTATCTATTTTAATTAATGCCTTTTTCCAACCACCGTATCCTTGCCCTGGAACTTTAAGCGAGAAATCAGCATCATATTGTTGATAATAGCTGGTAGGTATTGAAATGATAGCCATAGTACCCTTTGAAATGTTTTTGAGTTTTACAAGGATTAAAATTTTGTACTAATGTGATGATATAGAGTTGTGGAGAAAATAGAAAGAATGATGTTAAAACAAAGATTATGAATATATTGTTGACCATTTAGTTACTATTAATTAATATGTGGGTCCGACAGAACTAATTTCATGCTTTTATCTGTTTTCGAAGTAATAGTTGGGAGGTTGTACTGAATGCCAGATACGTTGACAGTCATAGATAATCGGACGGGAAAACAATATGAAATACCGATTCTCTACGGGACATATTCTAAGTATGGTGCGGCGATTCCAACAGCAGAACTTCGCAATATAAAAATATCTGAAGATGATTTTGGTCTTTTAGGATATGATCCAGCATTCAACAATACAGCTTCATGCCGAAGTAGTATCACTCATATAGATGGTGATGCCGGAATTCTTCGTTATCGAGGCTATCCAATAGAGGTTTTGGCAGAAAAAAGCTCGTTTTTAGAAGTTGCTTTTTTAATTATTCATGGAAAATTGCCGACGGTAGCTGAACTGGAAGGATGGACTTATGATATTACTCACCACTCTATCGTACATGAAAATATAAAGAAATTTATGGATGGTTTCAGATATGATGCCCATCCCATGGGGATCTTGATAAGTACTGTTGCTGCACTATCTACTTACTACCCAGATGCCAAACAGATCCGTGATAAAACGGTAAGAAATGAACATATTCATCGGCTAATAGCTAAGATGCCTACAATTGCAGCATCGGCATATAGACATAGCCAAGGTTACCCCTTTACTTATCCAGATAATAGTATGGATTATTGCGGAAATTTTCTGTCGATGATGTATAAAATGACAGACCAATACACACCTGATCCAGTGCTTGAAAAGGCCCTCGATGTAGTATTTATGTTGCACGTTGACCATGAACAAAACTGTAGCGCTAATGCTATGCGGAATGTTGGCAGTTCCCTTGCTGATCCTTACGTGTCAGTGGCTGCAGCGGCAGCTGGGCTGTATGGTCCACTCCATGGAGGCGCCAATGAACAGGTGCTACAGATGTTACAAGAAATAGGCCATGTAAGTAAGGTTACAGCCTACGTAGAAAGGGTTAAGCAAGGGGAAATTCGGCTCATGGGCTTTGGCCACCGTGTATATAAAAACTACGATCCAAGAGCAAAAATCCTAAAAGAGATGACCCATAAAGTTTTAGGGGTTACCGATACAAATACATTACTTGACATTGCGTTGGAGCTCGAGCGAATAGCTTTAGAAGATGATTATTTTGTTAGTCGAAAACTATATCCCAACGTAGATTTTTATTCAGGGCTTATTTATCAAGCTATGGGTTTCCCCCAGGAGATGTTTACTGTTCTTTTTGCAATCCCTCGTACCGTTGGCTGGCTCGCTCAATGGTCCGAAATGTTGAATGATCCAGATCAGAAGATAGCACGCCCCCGGCAAATTTATACAGGGGAAGATGTTAGTCAGTATATTCCAATTGAAGTTCGTTAGAATCTCAAACTCGAGCTATCCATTTGTAGGCTTCCCTACTATTTCCCGACATGATTTTTTCTACGGCTTTAGAGCCCTTAGATCGGAAACAGGCAAAGGCTAGAGATTGCACTTCCTTGTAAGAGGCAAATCTCCACGAAACAGGCCAGTTACTGGCATATAACAGCCGATCCTCACCGAAAGTTTCCCAAAGGACATCGAGTACAGGCTTATAAAAATTTGGATCTTCTGGAGGTGGATGAACTTCGGATAGTTCTACCATTCCTGATATTTTACAGAATACATTTGGATGTTTAGCAACAAGTTTAATGCTAGTTATCCATTCCTCATTGGGTTCCCCACCTGTTATGGGGACATGGCCGAGGTGATTTATAATGATCCTAAGGTCAGGAAATTTTGTAGCGTAGCTAGCTACATTTTGTAAGCAATCCATTCCGATTAGCAAATCTAAGGAAAGATCTTTAGCAACAAGTTGCTCCAAGGCCTGAAGATAAGTTGGGGCCTCGGTTGAAAATTTTCCTAACCGAATGCCATAGAATAAATCATGTTCAGCAAATTTTTCTAATTCTAATTCGAATTTCGGGTCTGTAGGTTCTAGGTGCCCTACTAATCCAAGCAGGAATGGATCGTTTTCGGCTAAATCAAGGATCCATTGATTATCTTGGATCCATTTACTAGCTTCTACTACGATAGTTCCAGTTACTCCCTCAGATAATGATTCCTTCTTGAAGTTATCAGGCATTATAGGTCGGTACAAGAACTTGTCATCAGGGTTGGGCCAGGGAACCCCTGATGGTCTAGTAGGGTCGTAGAAATGTGTGTGTGTATCAATTATCAAAGTAAAGTCCTTTCTGAAACTTTTTGACAACTTTTCAAGTAATCTTGGTTAGACGTAGTAAACCCAAATTGTTGCTCAATTTCCCGGATAGCTATTTCAGTAACGAAGAGATTATCCAATGTATCAGGAAACTCAACTCCGGCCGTACAATCTCGTAGAAAAACGATATTGTATCCACATTTAGCTAGTGCTCTAATACCATAATCTTTGCCAAGAACACACCAATTTGTAGCAAAACCAGCATAGATTAGATGTAGGATTTTTCTCCTAGCTAATATATTTTTCAACTCCTTACCACAGCCCACGATCATATCCTCATCCTTGATTTCTATTTGGGATGAGATAGATAGATTTTTTCTTATAGAATCCCAATGGATACCAATTCCTGGCGGTTGATCTCGGGGCCCTCTGTAGGCTCTGTATTTTCCCTGGCGGGATCTAAATTCTCTCGGTGGCCAGGGGGTTTCTTCAGTTGATGAAAAAGACTGATCAAGGCTTTTAGGAGTTTTAGATAATTGTTGAGCAATTTCCTGAGAAGGGGCATGTATTACAGTTATGCCTGCCTTACGAGTCATTTCTACAGCGGGGGAAATAGCCTCACTAATAATACAACTTGCTCGTTCCATCCAGCTTTCGATAAAATGAGAATTCCAGAGGTCTACTAATATGAGAGCTGTTTGTTCAATAGGTAACGTCATTTGAATTTCTCTGCGAGAAAAATTTTCTTCCCTACAGGGTATCTCAGAAGGAGTACTATCTTGATAATATCTTACTTTCAATTTGAGAGTTTCCGTGTCAATTTTCATAACTTAGTTCCTAGCAATTTTAATACTTTTTGGTATACTACTACGGGGTATCCTTCAAGCGTTGAATGATTTCTTCGACGTCATATACACATCCCCCCCAAGCTCCTCCACTAACTTGTTGTAAGGCTGCCCAAAGTTTTGTGTCTTCAGGAAGATTAGGGTCTTCTGCTAAGTCATTTCTGGGCAGGCGTATGTCGAGTTGTTTAGCCCCTTCTTCAGCGCTAACCTCTTGGTTTTCGTTTCCAACAAAATTAATCGAACCAGTCAGATTAATTTTGTCTATAATAATTTCAACTAAATCTCCGTCGACTAATTTCCCTATAGGTCCACCAGCAAGAGCTTCAGGTCCAACATGACCAATACAAGCTCCAGTAGATACTCCAGAAAACCGAGCGTCAGTGATTACAGCAATATGTTTACCAAAAGGAAGATATTTTAACGCCGACGTAATTTGGTATATTTCCTCCATACCTGAACCGAAAGGACCTCGGCAGATAAGGATTAGGATATCTCCTGCCTTAACCTGATCTTTGTTTCGACTTTTAATAGCTGCAATAGCGTCACGTTCGCTAGTGAACACCCGAGCAGGCCCCGTTTTCCTATATACACCATCCGAATCTACTACACTAGGATCAATCGCAGTACTCTTGATAACCGCACCTTGTGGAGCTATATTCCCCCGGGGAAAGGTCACAGTGCTAGTAAGTCCCCGGTTTCGTGCTTTTTCGGGAGACATAATGACATCATCCGGATCAATTCCCTCTACTGTTCTTAGTCGTTCTCGAAGAAGATTTCTTCTTTCGGAGGTTTTCCACCAATCTAAAACTTGACCCAAAGTAGAGCCGGTGGCGGTTAGTACTTCTTCCTTTAACAAACCAGATTCCCGGAGGTGTAGCATCACTTCTGGTACTCCCCCAGCAAGGAAAACCATTACAGTAGGATAGCCTACGGGGCCATTGGGCATTACATCAACCAGTCTTGGAGTTTGCCGGTTGATTCTTACCCAATCATCTATAGTAGGACGGTCCAACTTGGCGGCATGGGCAACTGCTGGTATATGCAAGAGAAGATTAGTTGATCCACCGAAAGCCGCGTGAACAGTCATGGCATTTTCAAGAGAGTCCTGCGTAAGGATATTTTGGACAGCAAGTTTTTTGTTTTCAAGTCGCATTAGAGCTCTAGCTGAACGTCTAGCTGTATCTATCCAAATATTTTGACCTGAGGGGGCTAAAGCACTATGGGGAAGAGAAAGTCCTAATGCTTCTCCAACAACCTGAGAGGTAGCAGCAGTTCCCAAAAATTGGCAACCCCCACCTGGTGAAGCACAGGTCCGGCAACCCATATCTGATGCATATTCAAGAGTGATCTCATCATGGGCGTACCTTGCGCCAATAGATTGTATTTTCCCGGCATCCTCACCTTCATCTGGTGGTAGTGTCACACCACCTGGAACTAATACACATGGTAAATTATGACTTGCCGCTAGTGCTATCATCATGGCAGGCAATCCTTTGTCACAAGTAGCTACACCAATTACTCCACGACGTGTGGGTAATGAGCGAATTAAACGACGAAAAACCATAGCAGCATCATTCCTGTAGGGTAAACTATCCATCATACCAGTTGTTCCCTGGGTCCTTCCATCGCACGGATCTGTAACATATCCACCGAAAGGAATTCCACCCAGAAACGATAGTTCTTCAGCTGCCGCTTCCATCAACAGACCAACTTCCCAGTGCCCTGTATGATATCCTAGTGCTTTTGGTGAGCCATCTTCGGCTCGAAGTCCTCCTTGGGTACTAAGTATTAGATATTGTGAACCAGTTAGTTGGCCGGGGTCCCATCCCATTCCAACATTTTGTGATAGCCCAAACAGATCGCCACTAGGACTTTCTTTCAACATGCGATCAGTTAGCGGTAGATTACCTTTTGGCCCAGGAGAACTTGCCTGGATCTCATACAGGCTAGGATCAGAATCACTAATTACCGCTTCGAATGAAAAAAGATTTCGATTTTTCATATTGGTATCTTCCATATCTTGGTTGTAATTTTTAAAAGAACAACAGGTTATTAGAAGTACTTTATCATATCAAGTTTAATTCATCTCTAGAATCAATGCCGTATTTTAATTTGACTTTGTAACAAAAAAAAGATTTGATTATCAGTCAGAAAAATGAGTTAGTAGATTTGTCGTTGGCAATTTATAAAAGAATATATTGAATAATAATGAATTTAACCATAATCGATTACCAAATTACAATTTAGAACGAAACAATATCAGTTTCAAGGTTTCGGTTGGGAGGCGGAAACTTGGTTCTCCTTGACAGAAATAATTATAAAAAATACATTGTTCGTGTTTCACGGGGTGTAGCGCAGTCCGGTTAGCGCACCTGCTTTGGGAGCAGGGGGTCGGAGGTTCGAATCCTCCCACCCCGATTATTTTAATTAAATATCTCTTTAAGAAAATAGGACATAAAATGATAATACAGGTCGTAAATTTTAATTTGGAAGGTATCACTCACGAGCAATATGTAGGAGCTGCTACTGAATTAGCACCCGCCTTTAACAAATTAAAAGGATTAAGATCTAAGGTATGGTTAGCAGATAAAGATAATAATATCTATGGTGGTGTATATACTTGGGAAAATCTAGAATCAATGGAAGAATATGTAACCAGTAGTTTCTACAATGAAGTATTGGATAGTAACCCTAATTTAGTAAATATTTCTTATAAAGCCTATGAAGTATTAGATGACCCTACACAAATAACTAAATAAATTTTGCAGGGCAACTTTTACTTCTTGATTGATACCTTTGATGATGTCCTTCTTGCTCAAGAATAGAAATGAGAAATCCCTTTTGTTTATAAGGATCAGACAAAAACTCCTCCTCTCAGATAAATAAGGTCTATTTCCCTCTGAGCTCTTGCAAACTTGTTCGTTTGGGTTACTTGCAATCCTAGTGACAAGAAGTATTGGTAGTAATTTCTTACAAAGACTCCAGAATATCGGAAAAAAATTAGATATTAAAAGAGTGTATTTTGAGAATACCTTTCTAGTATATCGGGGGTATTATTTAGCACCTTATTTACTTTGTTGCTAACAGGACAAATTTCGTATAGGTCCTCAGAGCGTGGAGAAATGATTCCCTGAAGTATTATCACAGATGTTTTAGGGTCGAGCCAGTTTTCAAAATCTTTGCAATTAACCACGACTGGTTGACGCGGATGTATCTCGGCAAGTGAAGGGGTTGCCTTTGTTGTTATGATGGAAAAAGTTTCAAGCAATTTTCCATTATGAATCCACCGATCCCAAATTCCAGCAAATGAAATTGGCGAAGCATTTTTGTAGGTGATAAAAAATGGTTGTTTCCCATTTCCAGATTGACGCCATTCGAACCAACCGTTTGCTGGTATGAGGCATCTCCGTGAATGGAAGGCTGATCGGAAAGCAGGCTTTTCATGGACAGTCTCTGACCTAGCATTTATCAATCTTACCCTCATTTTTGTATCCTTAGCCCAGTACGGAACCAAACCCCAAGACAGCAATTCGATTGTTTTCAATCTATTATCATTTAGTCGGCACAAGGTGAATTTCTGAGTTGGAGCTCCGTTGTAAGTCTTAGGTGAAGGAACCTTCTCTGCAAAATTTGGTAGCGAATACAAAGATTTAATGTCTTGCCAAGTTAATGATTGAGAAAAACGACCACACATAGAAATATTCTTTCGTCTGATGATTTTTGAATTAGGTGAATCCCTAATCTAATTCTTTAATATATATCACTATAAGAAGACAGAAAATATCTCAGAGTTAGATTGGTATCGCTTACAAGGAGAAAAGCTCGGATGAGTTAATATAAGTAGTAGTTCAACACACTATTTAAAGTTACTTTGCACCGAACTTTTCAAACTGGGGTCGGTATCATATAGTATATTTAGGGACTACCTTTTCTAGTCCGGTGGCTGGATTGATTACGGGAGAAATTCTCGCTAAGCAAAAGTATAGATCGGGTTAGTTTAGCCATGCCGGACGAAACAAACTAGGTTAATATCCTTTTTAATGATAGCGTAGGAGTCAATTTATTTATCCTGATTATCTTTACCCAATTCTGTTTCATGAAACTTTATTTTTTCTTGAACTTCCTTAATATGCTTTAGGATCCTATCGGTTTCGGTATCTCCTGACAATTCTGTAACTTTATCCTCAACAACTAATTGATGAACGCGACCACCTAGTTCTGCCAAAAGGTTTCGGGTCTCATTTCGGGCAGATTGTAGCTCCAATTTTATCTTGCCTTTACGGGTTAAATCTTCTGCCACATCTAATGCACCAGAAATACTTTTCCGAACCGTTTCGAACGGACCATCCAATTCCGATTTTAGTGTTTGCCAGAGATTCATAGTATGACTCTTTTCCTCTTGGGCTCTACAAGAGTTGTAGAATGTAATTAATTAAATTTCTAGTAAATAAATTTCAGACGAAGTGTTCAGGATGAATAGAAGTTAGTATAGTTCCAAAACGTTACTTAGTCAACGATATAGGGCATAAGCAACAATATTTACACCCATTTTAAAAGCAGATTCTCGTTTATCTGGTGGATCTCCGTGGGTTTTTGCATCAGCCCAACCATCGCTTATATTACTTTCGTAGGTATAATATACTATGAGACGACCATCATGAAAAAGTCCAAGGCCCTGGGGTCGTTTACCGTTATGTTCGTGATGTTTAGGGGGACCATCCGGAAAACTATAGATTATATGGTAGATCGGATGGGTAAATGGCAACTCAGTAAATTCTTTGTTTGGAAAAACTCTCTTCATTTCTCGTCTGAAGGCTTTATCCATGCCATAGTCATCATCAGCATAGAGAAATCCTCCATTTTTGAGATAGGAACGAAGGTTAAGAACTTCGGAATCGGTCCACCTTACTTCGCCGTGCCCAGTTAAAAAGAGTAGAGGTGACGAAAATAATAGTTCATCGGTCAGTGCAACAACACGTTGCTCGATATTTGTATCTATACCAGCCCTAAATTTAAGCTCCCGAGCTAGATTCGGTATAGCTTCGGGATCGTTATACCAGTCCCCGCCACCATTGTACTTCACACGAGCTATGGTTAATCTTGCGTTTTCGCCAAAAGCATTTAGTCTGTTTTCAAAAAATAAGAAAATGACACACAGAGATAAAAAACCACTTATGTACAAGCGGGGTGAGATCATTCCCCAATGACTCCGTTTTACTTTTTAGCCACAGTTTTACGGCCGTTGTTACTCAAACGTTGGCCTTTTCCAGCGATTGCCATTAAATACACTAACCCCAAAGCAATAACGCCCAGAAGAGCCGTTCCAATTACACTGAACCCGATAGTCGCCAACATACTCACTCCTTGTGTTCAAATAGAAAATAGTCGTGCTAAAGATACATGCTTTTTAATTCATTAACCACTAATTTGTTTATCCGAATTGATGTTTTTCAAACTCCAATCTAGTAATCTGCGCATATCGGTAAAGCGAGTTCTACTAGTAGGGCCACCAAGAATAACAGCATATATTTCCTCCCCCCAATCCCCATGTGCCCTAAGGACAAGGCAATAACCAGCTCTACGGATGTATCCAGTTTTACTTCCGACACATTCCCAGTTCCTTTGAGGAGCTATCTCACGCACGAGGCGATTAGTGCTCCTTATAGTATGAATTCTACGGTTTGTTCCAAATCTATATTCTTTGGCTAATAGTATTTCAGCTAGTACTTCATTCTGAAGAGCATTCCAAAGGAGCACAACACAGTCAAATGCTGTAGATATGTTGCGAGCATCCAAACCGGTTGGTTCAGTAAATTCGGATTTAGATAACCCTAGCGAAATAGCGGTTGTATTCATTTTCTCTACGAAATTTTCCATCGATAGCCCCGTAGCTCTAACTAGTGCCCGTGCAGCTGCATTATCCGAAGCAATCAAAGTAGCATAAAGTAAATCCTTAACAGAAACCTGTTCCCGGTATCTAAGTTTAGTCCAATTAGCTCGGTATACGTCTTTACGGGTGATTTCTATATGTTTTTTTAAATCCGGTTCTAAGTCCATAAAAGTTACCACAGTCATTAACTTAGTAATACTTGCGATTGGGAAAGGGGATGTCGCATTCCTCTGGTAGATTACTTCCCCCTTTTTCATATCAAGGACAAGAGCTGCTTTAGCCCTTACAAGAATAGCATTGTTTAGTCGTGCCTGATTTGAATTATTTTGAATAATACCAGAATAAATATCTAAAAAGGGTTTTTCATCTAATACTGCTGTCGGGGGGATAGGCGGGCGGTTGAGTATGGGCGAATATCCAGATGGTGCAGTTATAGCTAAGGAGTATGAAACAAAAATTGCCAAGAATGTAAAAGGCAAAGTAAGTTTGGTCATTTTCATCTGCTAGTCAAATCGAGGTTAACATAAGAAGTTAAATTCGGGCGTTCATAAATATCTTTGGAAGCTGAAGGATCGTCACTTGCGGGTTGCAAAACAATTCGTACTTTGACCTCACGCTCTTTAATACTGAATGAAGAATAAGAAAAATTTTGAGGAAGAATTTTGAGACGGCAATCAAAGATTTGGCTGGCCGTGAGTTTAGAAAGGTCTATTGAAGGAGATGTTACAACTTGTCGAATCTGGTCAAGTTCCATTTCTCTACCTGTAATTGGGATCGAAGGAGGCTCAACAGAGATCCGGGCAATTTCAAAGCCATCCGGGAGTTCCCCAGTCATGTCGTGATCAATCATAATACGTCTATTAACAATACGATCAGATTTGATTGTCAAAACTCTAGGATTTATAGAAGTAGCTTCAATGCCAAAAGGTAATCGTAGATTCGCCTCTGTAAGAGCAATAGTCAGAGTGCCAGGTTCAATATCCTCTAAATTAACCATCACACGAACTTGATCTGGTGTCAGCGTAGAAATACTGCCGGCTGGTCCCCGAACACGCACGTTGACTTCACTAGTAGAATTGCTTATCAACTCGATGTTGGTTGGTATATTCTGAAACTCTAATGCGGCGGTTATAGCTATTTCAGAGCGTTGTTGTCCGATTAGTGTAAACCAAAGTAGGCACGAGACCCCTATAGAAGCTAACTTAGGAGTAAGGTTTCGTCGATTAAACCTATAGCCTGGCCATAACGAAGCAATTTTTTCCCATATTTCACGCAGTGACATTCTAGCTCCAGGGATTTCCGCTGGTAATGTCGATTTTTCGAGCACCTGCCATAATCTTTCGCGGTTTGGGACTGGAGTTATATCACCTTCAGATGCTATAGATACCTCACCGCTTTCCTCAGAAACAACAACACAAAAAGTATCACTAATTTCAGAAATACCTAAGGCTGCCCGATGACGAGTACCATAGCGGGGCGGAAGGTGTTCTCTGGTCGAAAGTGGTAGATAGGTAGCAGCGTCAACTACCCGGTTTTTTTCTATAATTATAGCACCATCGTGTATAGGGGAAGAGGTATTGAAGATACTAACAATCAATTCTTGACTAACAAGACTATCAAGTTTGACTCCTCTTTGAATGGCCCCAGAAAAACTAGCCGTCCTGGGGAAAACGAGAAGTCCACCAATTCTCTTTTCCGAAAGTTCGAAACAAGCTTCTGTGATTTCTTTTAAAATTCTCCGCGATATAGGGCTCCCTTTCATCCTAAATATAACGGAGGGGCTAACTTTTTCTAGCAATTGTCTGATTTCTGGCTGAAAGACAACGATAATCAATAGAAGAGTAAGACCGAGGATGTATTGAAGGATCTGGCTAGTTAAGAGCATGCCACTCCAACTGGCAATACTATATAGAATACCCAGGCCTCCTAGTCCGATCAGAATATGGTAGGCCCTAGTCCCTTTCAACCACATATAAAGGCTGTAAATTAGAACAGCAATAAAAAAGATATCTAGAAGATTAACTAGGTTAATCAAATCAAACATTAGAAAGAATCCCTCAGGACAAAATTTGTTTATCCTAATATGTGTTTTTCAAAACACATATTCAATTGAAAGATCAAAGGAATTTCAACTTTTAGTCAATTACTTAAAAATATCGGTTGTTTGTCCTTGTTCTACAACAAGTGTTGCAATCAGGAAACAAAATTATACCTTAAATAATTGCCCCATCTTCTTGCCGAGCACTTTGCTAGTGAATAGTAAGCTACATGATAGTAATATCATTCCTAACATCCCCATAGCGCTTGCCATATAAGGGCCATCTGCTATCCGCCCCATGAGATTATAAATAGCTTTTGTAATAGGATAGTACTGTTCTTTAATTGCTAAAAGCAAACTATCACTAACTTCAAGCATTGCAAAAGAAAAAGCTAGTACTGCACCTGCAGCAATATTGGCCAGGATAAGCGGCATCGTCACTTTCCATAAGGTTCGGATGGGGCCAGCTCCCATATTCATAGAGGCTTCTTCTAAAGTAACACTCATTTGTTGAAATCCAGCGTAAGCTGCCCGTACCATATACGGTAGTCTGCGGACAGCATAAGCTATTATCAAAAGTGGTATGGGAGAACCCCGAACATCTAGTATAGTGCCAGAAAACCCTGAGATGTAACCGAACGCCAGTACTAAGCCGGGTAAGGCTAATGGAAGCATAGCAACAGCATCAAGAATGTTTTTGAAAGGTAATCGACGTCTGGTTAAAAGATAAGCTATGGCAATCCCAAGCACAATATCAATCAACGTACTCATTACGCTTAAGCCAATACTATTTTTGATAGATAGCCAGGTTAGGTCATGTTCAAAGATCTGGCCATAATAATTCAGGGTATAGTCACTAGGTAATACGGTCATGAACCAACGTTCTGTGACGGAAGTAAGAATAACGCTTAAATGAGGTATTAAGGCAATACCAGTAATAGACAAGATTATGCCCCAAATTAATACAGTTTCAAAAGATGTTGCCGATCGATTCCCAGATGTCACATGGCCCCGGACAACCATCTCATAGTGCCGTCCACCAAAAAATTTTTTAGACATATAAAAAAGGACCAGCGTAATTAGTACTACAAAAACTACAAGTGCATATCCTAAAGGATTAGCATAAACATCAGTCGACATATTAAATATTTGTACTGCTACAACTTCTCTAAATTCGAATATCAAGGGAGTACCTAAGTCTGTAAACGCCCAAATAAATACAATGATAGCACCAGCAAAATAACCTGGTAACATTAGAGGAAACGTGATAGTACGAAAAAGTCGAAAACGTCCAGCTCCTATGTTACTTGCTGATTCTTCAAGGCTCGGATCGACATTAGCTAAGCCTGCCGCAATATTTAGGTACATGATCGGATAAAGATGGAGGGCTTCAAGAATAACAACACCCCAGAATCCTCCTCCTCCAAACCAGTCAATGGGCGTGCTAATTAATTCATTGTCTAGTAGGAATAAGTTTATAGAACCGAATCGGGCAAACATCTGTTTCATTCCAATAGCACCTACAAAGGGCGGCATTATCATGGGTACTAAAGCAAGTCCACTAAGTAAATTCTTTCCCAAAAAATTATATCGAACGAGAGCAATAGCCATCGGAAGACTAATAATGGTGGTTAAAGCTGTAGTGACAATACCAATTTCTAAACTGTTTAATATTGCCCGAGTTTGAATAGGATTCTGTAACATTAACCCGAAGAATTCTAAAGAAAACTGTCCTTCATTGTAGAAAGCCCCCATAACAACGTGCACGAGTGGATAGAAAAGAAAGATTCCAAAGAAAAGAGTAAGCAATCCCAGAATAATTAGTATTCCTGGAGTAAGGTCTGATAAGTCTATTTGAGTGCGAGGCATAGGATAGTTTTCTAGTTTATTTTCTAGGTTTTCTTAGCACGACGACTTGATTTGGGTCACATTCCAGGTAAATAGTCTTGCCTAATTTATTGTGACTGTATTCAGGTTGATGATCAATCAATTTGATCACCGTCCCATCATTAAGCTCGACCAAATAACGCTCATGGTCACCGAGATAGATAGTCTGTTGTACTATCCCAGTAAATTTGTTCGGGTTTTGACTATCAGGATCTCCTAGATCTGAAAATCTGATTACTTCTGGCCTTATTGATAGAATTACTTCGTCGTTTTGTTTCAAGTCATCTGAACACACAATATTTGAACAAAATACTCCCGCGGCTGTCTCAACTTTTATAGGCAATTCCTTGCAAGTTAATTTTCCAGCTAAAAAATTTGTTTCCCCGATAAAATTGGCGACGAAGTCACTTGCCGGCCTATTATATATTGAACGAGGGTCTCCTGTTTGGATGACGGATCCCATATCCATAACGGCAATACGATCAGCCATGGAAAGAGCTTCTGTCTGATCATGGGTAACATAGATCATTGTTACATCCGTTTCGTCATGGATCCGTCTAATTTCATCACGCATCTCTAGCCGAAGTCGTGCATCAAGATTAGAGAGAGGCTCATCAAGAAGTACAACATCAGGTTCAATAACTAGAGCTCGGGCAAGAGCTACTCGTTGTTGTTGCCCTCCCGATAACTGATTTGGTGAACGCTCTGCGTAATCGGCCATTCGTACCATGCGGAGTGCTTCTGAAACACGATCTTTTTGAGCAGATAGAGGGATTTTCCGAACTACTAATCCATAAGCTACATTCTCCCAAACGGTCATATGGGGCCAAAGTGCATAGTTTTGAAAAACCATTCCGGTATTTCTTCTATGAGGTGGTATCCGAGTTACCTCATGATTATCAAAAAATATCCGACCTTGATTAGGGGAGTAGAATCCGGCTATCAATCTAAGAAGGGTAGTCTTACCACAACCTGATGGGCCTAGAAGAAAGAACAATTCTCCCTTTTTGATTTCGAGTGAAACATCTTTAACGGCCTTAACATCTCCAAAAAGCCGGCTGACTCCTTCTAGTTTTAAACTGACCATAAATTGGAATCCTAGTATATGAAAATACTTTCAGGCTAAAACCCTAAATGTTGTTAAAAGTTAACAAAAAGATTATGGTTCATATCCCATTTTGATTTGTTTTGGAATAGTTTGTTATCGATTACGTTTCTTTAAACGCCATAGATATGCTACTATCCCAACCAAAAAGAAACCGCTTCCAGAAAAAATCAATAATCTGGGGCTACTCCAGATATTAGTTTTCATTTTATATTTTTCAGAGGCTATTTTATTCCAAGAGAGTAGTGTCCGGTTTCGGAAAGCTTGGTCCCTCCAACTAGAGCTAAGTATTAGAGATTCCTCTTCAGTAATTGGCATTGAACTGAGAGTAGGGAGTATCTGCTCTAAATTGCCCTCTTGAATAGCATGGAGCCATCGTTTTTGTAGAGCTGCATGTGTATCAATAAGAAAGACCCCAATTAGGTCATCTACAATAAGGCGCCTTGCGGTTCCAACTTCAGCATTGTACACAAAAGTTGATTCCCAATTAAAGGGGTTGAATGTCACAGAGGTTAGGTCTGGATCAATTTGATCATAGAGGTGAGGCAAAACAGTAAAACGATTCAAATGGTATTTTTCTGGACCACCTGGGGAACCTGGTATTTGCATCCATAATCTCTGGCCAGATTCAGAAAAAAGATATCGTAGAAAGGCTTGTGCAACAAGTTTATTGGGTGCACCCTTAAGAATTGATATCCCATCAGGATTTAGAATAGTTAAATTATCTGGCATCGTATAGCCTATAAGGTCTCGGCCAACAGCGTTTATCTGAGCCCAGGCGTAGAAATCGATCACCATTCCATAAGCCACTTCACCTGAAGTGACATCTTTAGGAACTTGACTGCCAGAATTGGAAAACCCTCGGGAATTAGCGCCAAGAGCAGTTATAATTTGCCATCCTTTGTCCCACCCATAGACCTGAAGGATAATTTCAAAGGGCATATGAGCGCTTCCACTTTTTCTAGGATCTGCTGCACCAACCCAGGAAAACAAGCTTGGTTTAGTCAAATCTTCCCAGGTTTTAGGAAGGGCCAAATTAACCATTTCTACAACCTTCTTATTATATATAATACCAAAACCCGCCATTGTTGCTCCATACCACCGATATTCAGGATCGTAAATAGGATAGCCTCCCACTTCTTTTGGTAATTTTACCAATAACTCTGAGGGGAGTTTGTACGGCTCAAGAAGGTTCATATGATTAAGTTCTATGAATGGATCGCTACCGCCTCCAAACATAATATCGATGCCGATGCTGCTGGGGGTACGGGTAAATTCAGATTTAATAAACCGTATAATTTCGGAGGTCCCTCCAACATCCATCCACTCAATCTTTGCGAGACGCCCAGTTTCGGAGAAGTAGTAATCATTAAAACCCTTAGCAAATTCGTATTTGATCCCTTCCCAGTGGGGAGAAACAATAACTAGTCTATCTTGCGATGTAGCATTTATCGGCCGCCCCGCATAAAACACAAGACAAAGGAGAATAATCCAGAATTTTATGCCACGGATGTAGAATCTAAAACTATTCAATGATGGCCTCAGTTATTAATATTTTTTCTTGATGTTAAGATAAATATGATCCCTACTAGTAATGCAACCAAAAACCCGATGGCCAAAAGATCAAGATTTAATAGTTTTGCCCACAATAATTGATCAAGGTTAATTATCGTCGATATTAATATCAGCGGAAGTAAGGCACCAATAAGAACAGTCAATCGTTTTGTAGCTCTCTCAATACCTTCTAGCCTGTTTGAGCGCACGGTCGCACTCGCATTGTTTAACATCTCCCATTGCCGATTTAATATTTCAACCATATTTCTAAATTGATAAAAGACTTCTTGCAACTGGATGACTGCTTCTGATTGTAAAGACAGATTTTTCCCTGTGTATAGTGAATTAACAATTTCGGATTGAGGTTTGACCTGGTGAACCATACTAATAAGCTGACACTGCATATCATATATCCACTGAGCATTCGTCACTTGTTCTGTTTTTGTAGTTTCCGCAGTAAGCTCTGATACAAGGCTATCCTGATGGTCACAAATAGCTTCCATTATTAATGCGATTGTCAGGTCAGTAGAACGCATTAAGTGAGGATCTTGTTGGATCTGGCTTTTAACTTCTTGTAAAATGCCTAATGGGGTAGGATGGATAGTAATTAGGTAATTGGGGGCCAGAAAAATCCCCAATTTTATCGGAGGAGAATTGAAATTTTCTTGAATGTTAAAAACCATGAAGATATGGTGTTGAAATACCGTCGAGCAAGAACGGGTTGAAATTTCCCTGCAAGCTTTTATAGAAGATGGATGAGCTCCTATCTCTTTAAACTCCTCAAGAAAAGTGGTATCTTCATCAGTTATTTGATCCAAATCAAGCCAAAATAACCCCTTTGAGTTAGACAAGTTTTCCTGGAGTTGGGAAAGGGAAACGTCGTCATAAAGGATAACGTTATTCTCTTCTAAAATAAACAAGTCCCGCATAAATATCTCAATGTCCTTTGTTTTTATTTTCCCAATAGAAGTAGAAGGGAAATCCGGCAGCGACAATAGCCAAACCGATTAGTGTGTTGTAGATATAGTTTATATTATTTAGCAGTGAAGCTAAGTAAATAGTTATTACTACAAGGAAAATAAGAGGTGTTATTGGGTAACCCCATACTCGATATGGTCTTTCCAAATTAGGCTGTGTATATCTTAAAACAATAACAGAGCCAATTGCCAGAATCGCAAAAGCATTTGTTGTAAATGAACCATATGCAATAATCCCTTCGTAACTGGGGGTTACAGCAATGAGAGCAGCCAAAAGTCCCTGAGAAATTATCGAAACAGCGGGGGTCCCGTATTTAGAATGGACCTTGCTTAGTCCCTCAAAGAACAAACCATCCTTACTAAGAGCATAAAAAAGGCGAGGAGCGACAAGAATATGGACGTTTACACCACCAAAGGTGGAGCACATTACTCCGACTGAAATGAATAAGGCACCCCAATCTCCTAAGAGTACCTTCATTACGTCAGCAGCAATCCATGGTGAGGTTTGTACCTGTTCAAAGGGGAGGATTAACAGATAGACAAAATTTGCTGCCATATAAATTAGAATAACAAACGACATTCCCACAATAATCGATAGAGGAATATTACGACGCGGGTTGCGAATTTCTCCGGAAACATAGCTAGAAAAAGTCCATCCTTCGTAAGAGAATAACCCAGTAACCATCGCTGCTCCAAAAGCTCCCAGAACAAATCCTCCTCCGGTTGTGCCACTATCAGCCCAGAAGGTAGTATAATTTGCTAATGCTAATGATCCTTTTCCTGCCATTATAAATCCAAGAAGTATTAGACTTCCTAGCGCTGCTATCTTAATAAAAGTGAAGAGGTTTGTAACTCGGCCACTCCAACGAACACCGATAACATTAATTCCTGTCAGCAGGAGGATACAAACAGAAGCGATTATAACTCGTCCGCCTCCGTTTATAGTTACATTTGACCCAAATTGATCAACAGTCATGATATTTACTACGCTAGCTAGGTAACTAGCAAAAACATTTGCCACTGCTGCAATAGAAACAGGCCAAACGATCCAAAAAGCTGACCAGCCATATATAAACGTTAGCCACCTTTTTCTATATGCCTCACGGATATAAACATACTGACCGCCAGTATGAGGTAACATGGCGCCCAATTCCGCAATACAAAGACCACCACACAGGGCAAGTAATCCACATACCAACCAGACAAGAAGACTCATACCAGGCGAATTAACATTAGAAGCTATAACACTCGGAGCCTGAAATATTCCAGCCCCTATCACTCCGCCTACAATTATAGTTATCGCCTCGAGTGGCCCTAGTCCTCTTTTAAGCCCATCTTTTTCATCCTCTATCGTCGAATTAAAGGTAGGATATAATTCTTTTGCAGCCAAAATAACCTCGGTAGAAATACCTGTTATGACAAGCCACACCCATGATTAATATAACCATAGCGATTGGTCAATAACAATTAGATTTAATAGGAAGTCTTTCAAGTTTTTTCTCAGTGATTATAATAATAATTAAAAACTACCAAGCTTTGACTAATTTCGTCTTCAGATATTCCTATTTTAATAGGAGATGTAGTATTATTTGTTACATAATTTTAAGCAGCTTATTAGCTTGACAGAACGGTCAGTGAGCGCTATATATACCCGAGTCTTTGAGTCGAGGCGGTGTAGCTCAGTTGGTTAGAGCATCGGAATCATAATCCGAGTGTCCGGGGTTCGAATCCCTGCGCCGCTATGTCCCATGGCCTTTCTGTATTCGGAAGGCCATTTTTATTTTTACAATGCGATCTATTCCCCATGCTAAGTTTAGTTACAAAAAAAGTTGAAGAAACTATACTCCGTCACGGAATGATTAGGCCGGGGAATCGGATAATTGTTGCTGTTTCTGGTGGCGGAGATTCAATTGTTCTCCTCCATATCCTTTATTGCCTATCGAAAAACTGGGATTTTAATTTGATAGTGGCACATCTTAATCATGGTCTTAGGGGTTGTGAAGGAGAGGAAGATGCAAAATTCGTTGCAGAATATGCGACATCGTTAAATCTCCCTAGTGTGCTAGAGAAAGCAGATGTTAGAACTTATTGTAAAAAAAACCAGTGTTCTATTGAACAAGGAGCTCGTGAAGTAAGATACGATTTCCTCAAGCGTGTTCTACTTGAGCAAAATGGAGATTCGGTAGCAACAGGGCATACAGCCAATGATCAGGCAGAAACCGTTTTGATGCGCCTATTACGTGGATGCGGAAGTTCGGGTCTGTCTAGTATCCGACCGATAAGGAATGGTTGGATTATACGACCATTATTAGAAGTCCCATCTGATGAAATATCAGATTATATTCAGAAACATGGATTATCATTCCGGTCGGATAGTTCTAATGCTAATCAGGCTATTTTTAGGAACAAAATTAGACACCATCTTATACCGTTGTTGGAGCAGGAATACAATCCTAAAATTAGGGAAGGACTGGGACGTCTTGCTGAAGTAATTCGGAATGAATCTGAATATCTTGAAGGAAAAACAAGAAATTTAATTAAGAGTTGTATCTGCAACAAAGCTGATGGAATGATTCGTCTTAATATTGATAATTGGGGTGAAACAGCTCCAGCAATCCAGCGAATTTTTATCCGTTACATGGTCCGGGAAGTCGGAGGTAATGAGGAAATCTTAAGTTTCGATCACATTGAAAATATGTGCAAATGGATAAAACTTAGTTGTACCGGCCAAATATATGAGTTGCCGGGGAAAATTCGTATCGAAAAACGTAAAAATAGTTTAGTGATCTGTCGTTTTATTTTTGATCCCTATCAGATAAGCCTCGAATTACCCGGTTCTGTCAATTTGCCTGGAATCAATTCCTCAATTAATATTAATGAATACTCCATTAAAGATATTCCAAATAGTTCCCCAACAAGAGCAATATTCGATGCAGACGTAGTGTCACGAAAATGGATTATTCGATCTCGTGAGGCTGGAGATCGGATATTGTCTTTGGGGTTGAACGGAAGTAAATCGGTAAAAAAAATCTTCAATGAACATGATGTTCCACGGTTGATACGTAATGGAGTTCCGATTGTAACTTGTGGTGCTACTATCCTTTGGGTGGTTGGTTTTCGCCAAAGTACTATCGGTATGGTTACCCAAAAAACTAAGCGAGTAATAGTAGCAGAACTAGTTTCGAAAAACCGATGTAATAAAACCGCTCCTCGTTCACATTATATGGGGTTTTTATAATGAAGGTGCTTATCACTGAAAATCAACTTGCTGATAAAGTACGTAGTTTGGGCTTAACTCTCTCTCGAGATTATGAAGGGAAAAATCCTCTACTTGTTGGATGTCTCAAGGGTAGCTTAGTTTTTTTGTCAGATCTCATAAGGCAGATTACGGTGCCCCATACTATTGATTTCGTTCGAATATCTACTTACGGTAAATTTCGGACATCTTCAGAAAATGTCCAAGCTGATCTTTTCAATATAGACGTCAAAAATCGGCATGTAATTATTATAGAGGACATCATTGACACTGGAATGACCCTTGCCTATCTTACGGAGGCGTTAAAAAAACAGACCCCAAATTCTTTAAAAGTCTGTACTCTTTTGTTCAAGCCAGGGGGAGGTTATGAACCCACTAAAGTTGATTACAAGGGCTTCGATATAGGGAATGATTTTGTCGTTGGGTACGGCCTTGATTGGAACGAGCGGTATCGTTCCTTGCCTTATATCGCCATAGTAAGTGATTAAAAATTTAGGGGGTGATTTATGTACTTTTATTAGCACGTATCTCCACTCTTATTTACTAGGAGTAAAATGGGTTCTAATCATGTGTAAAATAGAGAAAAATGCTAGTGGCCTAATCCTTTTTCAATTACTACTCTGGCGGGCTGGAGACAGCCACCTGTTTTTTGTGCTGAGGGAAATGATATGCAAGAACCAATAATCGTCAAAGGAACTGGTTTCAGTTTTGATTGTTCGAAGGGCACAAGAATCATGGGGATTCTTAATGTAACCCCAGATTCTTTCTACGACGGTGGTTGGTATAAAAACATTGATACTGCTGTTAGCCATGGCACTAAAATGGCTGAAGAAGGCGCTGATATTATTGATATTGGAGGTGAATCTACCCGGCCAGGTGCTGATATTGTTAATGTTGATGAAGAACTTCAAAGGGTTATTCCGGTTATAGAAAAACTCTGTAAGTTAATCCAACAGCCAATCTCTATCGATACGAGACGGGCTAAAGTTGCTCGAGAAGCATTGCACGCTGGAGCTAGAATTGTAAATGATGTTAGTGGTTTGACCGCTGATTCAGAAATGGTGGAGGTAGTTGCTTCATCTAAGGTCCCAGTAGTTATCATGCATACCCTAGGAAACCCTCGTATTATGCAAAAAAATCCAAGTTACACAGATACAATAAGAGAGGTCAAGGATTGGCTTACAAAACGTATTTTATATGCTGTGGAAAATGGTATTAAGAGGTCACAAATTATTATTGACCCAGGTATTGGTTTTGGGAAACGGCTGATTGATAACTTATTACTGATTCGATTCTTGGCTTCATTTAAAAAACTTGGATGTCCTATATTGATTGGACCATCGCGGAAGTCATTTATTGGTAATCTGCTAGATCTAAATAAAGATGATCGATTAGAGGGAACTGCTGGAGCTGTAGCTCTAAGTGTTGCTAATGGGGCAAATATCGTAAGGGTACATGATGTTAATAAAATGCGAAGTGTGATTCAGATTGCTGATGCTATCTGTGGTGTACAGCAGGAGAACACGTCAAATATTAACCCGAAAAAATAAATGAATTGTCATGATTATTAAGATAGTAATACTTGGATCTGGTGGAGCTATACCAACCCTTACTCGCAATCTACCATCGGTTGCTATCCAATGTGATGGTCGTATTTATCTTTGTGACTGTGGAGAAGGGACACAGATACAGATGGTCAGAGCCAAATTAGCTCTAAGTAAGGTAGATGGAATATACATTTCCCATCTACACGGAGACCATGTTATGGGACTACCGGGGTTGTTAATGACGATGAGCCAAGTCCCCCGGAGCAGGCCTCTCCATATTTATGGCCCACCGGGTATTAGCGGTTTTGTAGATGGAAATCGTCATTTTCTGGGACACCAGACACCATTTCCGGTAATTATAAATGAAAATACTGGGGGCTTAGTCTCAGAGAACGATACAATTTCTGTAGAAGCCACACCGATAGACCACAGTTGTTTTACCCTAGGTTACGCCTTTCAAGAAAGAGAAAGGCCTGGTCTCTTTCAAGTTGGAGAGGCAAGGCGCTTAGGCATACCTCCTGGGTCACTGTACGGTCTTCTTCAAGCAGGTAAAAGTGTAACATTGGATGATGGGAAAATAATTAAACCAGGCCAGGTTCTTGGGCCAGCTCGGCGGGGTCGAAAGATAGTTTATGCAACTGATACACGGCCTTGTGATCAGGTTGCGAATTTAGCTGTAGAAGCGGATGTATTAATCCATGATGGAATGTTCAGTGATGATTTACGACTACAAGCTCGACAGAAGTACCATTCGACAGTTGTTCAAGCTGCCCGAATTGCAAAACGAGCGAAGGTCAGGACTCTTATTCTGACTCATATAAGTTCGCGTTATATGCAGGATGCCCCTCTAGTTTCGGAGGCACGAAAAATTTTTAAAAATTCCCTAATAGCGAGGGACCTTATGGAAGTCGAAGTTCCTATGTATAAGTAATATCGACCCATGGTATTCTAGTTATGATGGTCTATTATAGAAAATATCATGAGTTGAAAAGATTTCAAAATATTTGGATAATTGATCGTAATTTGGAGAGAGATATCATCATTATAAATTTTCAGATTATTTTTTGCTAATATACATAGTTAATAAAGAACTCATTACCTGGTCTCCTCGCCAAGCCCTAAATCCTGAACGGTTAGGTTCCAATGCTGAGCCTTTTAGATAGGGCTTCCAAACCTGCGATCTTTGGCGATACCATAGAAACACCCCAGCTACTTCCTCCACAAGTAAACGTTCAGCTTTTTTGTAGAGATCAATACGTCGACCAATATCCCTGGCTTCTCCACTTGCGGCTTTCATCAGATTATCAAAAGTAATATTGTTCCAATTATGTCTACCGTTAGAACGCCAGAGCCCGAGAAGATTACTTGGATCTACAAAGTCAAATTCATAAGGCACTAGTCCGAATGTAAGAGTATGGTTATTTAGATTATCCATGAAGATCTTGTTTTCCACATTACGGACCTCTACCGGTATGTTAAGATTTTTTTCAAGCATAGCCTGAATACCTTCTGCGGCATCACGGTGCATAACAATCTCATTCCGAAGCCACATATCTAGATGGGGAAACCCTTGACCACCTGGATAGCCAGCCTCAGCGAGAAGTTCTCTAGCTTCTTGGGGGTCATATGATTGATTTTCAGCATAGATGTTGTCCGAATATGCAGGGAAGCCGGGTGGGAGCATTGCATAAGCAGGCATAGCAAATCCTTGGAGGGCAGACTGACATAGTGCATCTCTGTCGATAGCGAGACTTATAGCACGGCGGACCCGGCGGTCGTTAAAAGGTGGTTTCTCAACGTCAAAAAATAAGTAATGTGTAAAGAAATTAGGCCAAGTGTGAACTTGGTTTTTTAGATTCTGGTCAGTTTTTAATCGGGCTAATTCCGCTTGGTTTTCGACTTCAAAAAAATCTACTTCATTTGCTTCATATGCGGACATCCGCTGAGGTGGGGTCGTAAGATTGAACATTTTGAATATCACCCGTTCAAGATAAGGCTTATCAGCTCCACGATACATAGCATTAGCCTCGTAAATCATTTGTTCACCCTTAGTCCATTCGACCATTATAAAGGGTCCAGAGGATATACAAGTTTCCGGTCTTGTAGACCAGGTATCTCCATACTTTTGAATAGCATGTTCGGGTGAAACCCACGAATAAGTCATCAACAAGGGTAGGTGGGGGGTAATCTCTTCTGTCTGTATATGTAAAGTCAGAGCATCTGATGCTCTGACACCCAAAGAATCTATTGAGAGGTCCCCTGATACGACAGATTGCCAGTTTTTTATCGGCTGATAATACCAACCAAAATCATATCCGTTTTGGGGGTCTGCTCCTCGTCGAAGAGAAAAAACGTAATCATGAGCAGTTAAAGGTCGACCATCACTCCACTGTAGTCCAGAACGTAGATGGAATATCCATTCGAGACCATCTTCAGAAATCTCCCACCGTTCTGCGGCCCCCCCTCTGAGTTGAAAATCTCGGTTGGTTCTTGTTAACGGTTCGGCAATGATATATTTCCCTTCGGCACCTTTGTATACAGTCCTGAACCATTCATTGTATGGGCGGGATTCAGAAAATTTACGAATGATTTGCTGTTCAGGTGCCGAAGCATCCATAGGTAATGAAACCCCAATAGAATTTTTATGGGGTAGCTCATTCTTAAAAATTAAAATCTTCTCTGCTAGGCTGTGGGTCGACCAGATAAAAGTCGGAACAATAATGAAGAAAATTGCAATTTTAATGAGGGATTTGCCATTTGGTTTTTGCATTTTACAAGCACAATCGGTGAAGATTTCCTATTCGTTCATTCTTGGGTCTAGTGCATCGCGGAGACCGTCTCCAATCAGCGAAAAACCAAGCATTACCAGCGCAATCATAAATACAGGAAAAAGAGCAAGGTGCCAATAATAAATAACGTTTGGTAAATGGCTACTTACCATCTGTCCCCAACTGGGTGTGGGAGGATTGATACCCAATCCAAGAAAGCTAAGTCCGGCTTCGGCGAAAATTGCCATTGGAATTCCCATAGCAAGACCAACGATGATAGGGCTCAGAGCATTGGGTAGCATATGGCGAACAATAATATGGAAATTTGATGCTCCCATAGAACGTGCCGCTCGAACAAAATCAGAAGCACGGAGTGATAAAAATTGTGCTCGAACTAGGCGACAAACTCCGACCCATCCGGTAACACCAATAGCTACTAAAACATTACTCAAACCACTTCCTAACCACGCCATGATCAAAATAGCGAAAAGCAGACTAGGAAAAACAGACATTACATCTACGAGTCTCATGACAATATAGTCAGCTTTCCCTCCCTTAAATCCAGCGATAGCTCCGAGTGGCACTCCGATTAGAAGCGATATCATTTGTGCGACAAAACCTACAATCAATGATATTCGGGCGCCGTAAACAATACGACTGAAGTAATCTCTTCCGATGCTATCTGTTCCCATTGGATGGGCGGTTGAGGGAAATTGCCAAGCTTCGTCAAAATTAGCCTCTGAATAGTGGGATGGTGAAATCAATGGTGCTGTTATTGCCATTATGGTTATGACAATGATGATTAATCCAGCTGCTACTGATAATTTATTTTTCATATATCGGCGGAGTGCGTCTTTCCAAAGTCCGCCAGAAGATGAGATTGCTTCCATATTCCTAGTCTTTCATTTGTTCGTGACAAAACGTTCAATAATCAACACTAGGGCGCAGCCGGAAATTCCTAACCCTATAGCTAAAAGTGTTTCGCCAGAGAATGAAACAGGTAAAATATTTTCCTGTATAAGGGGCTTTACAATACCATGCCGGTCAGTATATGTCTCCACGGTCGTTTTCCACGGCCAAATCTTTCGTAAGGATCCCACCATTAAACCAATAAGGAAAGCTACTGTGGGATTGTGATAATTAATTAACATCCATCGTAGCCCCCTAGAAAAAAGCACTAATCCAAGTATACCCCCACTAGCAAAGATAATGATCGGGAAGAAATTATACTGAACAACAGAATTTAACATAAACTCATACTTTCCTAACAGTACTAACATAAACGATCCAGAAATACCAGGCAAAATCATGGCGCATATTGCTATTGCACCACTTATGAAAACGAACCAGGGAGCAGATGTTGTTTCCAGGGGAGCAATACTAACAACCAGAAAAGCTATGATAGTGGCGAGTACTAGTGCAAAAACTTCTGTTGTGGTCCAATCAGAGACTTTGACTCGGATGGTTATGATTGATGCAAGGACCAGGCCGAAGAAAAATGCCCAAACTAGAACAGGGTGTTGGCTGAGTGCCCATGAAAAAAACCTTGCTAGACTAAAGATAGCTAGGATTATTCCACTGACTAGGGACAACAAAAACCGATAAGGGAAGCCATCTAAAGCTTTGTTTATTTGAAAAGTAAACAGTAACTTCAAAAATTTTCCATTTACTGCGTGGATAGCCTCCAGGAGTTCTTCATAGACACCTAGAATAAAAGCCATAGTGCCTCCTGAAACACCCGGTACAATGTCAGCTACACCCATACAGAAACCACGAGCGGAAACACCTAAATAATTCAAAAAGGTCCGGGTGGAACGTGATGGCTTGTCAGGCATTATTTATTCCCACGCGTAAGGCGAACCCTTGGGTCCACAAGTGCATACAGGATATCCGTGATAAGATAAACGATGCCTATCAAGACAGCGACTAAAAGAGTCAAGGCCATGATCATAGGATAATCCCGTTCAAAAATGCTAGTAACGAAAAACTGGCCTAGGCCAGGAATTCGAAATATTCCTTCTACAAAGAGTGACCCGGTCATAACCCCGGGAAGCATTGGTCCCATTATCGTCAGTAAAGGTATCAGGGAGTTTTTTAATACGTGGACAAATAGAACACTGTATTCTTTCAATCCTTTCGCTCGGGCTGTCCGCACATAATCCATACGTAAATTTTCTAAAACACTTGAACGGGTATATCGGGCAATAATAGCCATTGGACCGAGCGCATAAACTATGACCGGCATAATCCAGGTCTCAGGACCTCCCCATCCTCCGGTAGGTAAGACCCGCCATATGGTAGCAAACATGACAATAAATAAGATAGATATAGCAAAGCTGGGGACAGTAATACCAAGTGTTGCGAGGAAAGTCGTCCCATAATCCACCCAGGTGTTTTGTCGAATTGCAGATAATATTCCTAAAAGAATACCACCAGCGAACGCTAAAGCCAGACCCATTCCACCTAGTTGCATACTTATAGGCCAAGTTCTTGCGATTAGATCTGTTACAGTTTCACCTGGACTTTGGAACGGTATCCCGAAATCAAATTGGATGGCATTCCACATGTATCTACTATATTGCTCATATAGGGGTCGATCGAGACCATACTTCCGTAGTATATTTGCCTTAGCCTCAGCTGATAAAGGCATTTTTTCTTCATCAAAGGGTCCACCTGGAACGGCATGCATCAGACTGAATGTAATAATGGTAACTACAAACAGTACTCCCAGTAATCCCAAAATCCGGTATATAATGTATCGGATCATAATATAGATTTCTATTACACTTAAGTTGGTAAAAACGGGGCGAATTTGCCGTCAGACAAATTTAACAAACACACGGCAGCTAAGACCCAATATTGCAAACCGAGATATGACGGTGTCAAGAGTTATTTCCTAAATTGGTCTGGAGATCCTAGATTGAATAGTGCTTTGTAGTCTATTAAGGATTACAAACCACTATTCTATTCAATTCCTTAATGTTTTAAGATTCTATCTCCCTTGACACCCCTCCGGAGCTTTAACAAATTAGGCGAACGTACTAACCCAGAAGAATAAAATTATATAGCAAAGAGGGAATAGATGGAAATTACTCAGGTGACAGCAATGGTTCTGCGGCTTCCGGAAGTGACTCAGGCCTGCGATGGTACGCAGGACACTTGTTTGATAAAAATAGAAACCGATGCAGGATTTATCGGATGGGGAGAAGTTGATTCTTGTCCTACAGTGGTAAAAGCCATTATAGATGCGCCCTTATCGCATCAGATCTGCAACGGTTTAGCTAATGCACTAGAAGGTGAGAATCCGTTAGATGTTGATGGTTGTACTCGGAGCATGATGAACGCTGCAAATTACTATGGTCGTGCCGCTGCTGGGCTCCACGCCATGGCGGGTGTTAACCTTGCACTTTGGGATATAGTGGGTAAATATAACCAGCAGCCTATATATAATCTTTTGGGTGGAGCTCATACCCTTAAATTTAGAGCCTACGCTTCTATACTTTTTGGCCATACTCCGGAAGAAACTCGAACCATTGGTCAAAGATTGGTTGATCAGGGTTTTACCGCCGTTAAGTTTGGATGGGGCCCGATTGGAAAAGATGAACAACTAGATCTAGCACTAGTTCGGGAGGCCCGAAGAGGAACTGGTGATGATGTTGATGTGCTTATCGATGCTGGACAAGTTTGGAACTGGGAGACTGCCCTAGATCGGGCTCAGAAATTTGCTGAATACAAACCTTACTGGATAGAAGAACCTTTGAAACCGGAGGACATCAAAGGATACGCATCCCTAACATCACAAAGTCCAGTCCCTATAGCAACTGGTGAAGCGGAAGCTCGGATCGAAGAATTTGAACGCCTTGTAATAGAAGGCAACCTAGATTGGATTCAACCTGATCCTGGTCGTTGTGGAATATCAACCATGTTTGCAGCTGGTGGCATAGCCCACAGGAATGGTAGGAAAGTGGCAAATCACAGTTATAAAAGTGGAATTACTATGGCTGCTTCGCTGCAGGTTCTGGCAGCCCTTCCTAACTCCTCCATATTTGAATTTTGTATGTCTGATTCTCCTTTACGGCATGAATTAACCCACGAGCATTTTACCATTGATGATGAGGGTTTTGTCAAGGTCCCAGAAAGTCCTGGATTGGGGGTTACTGTTAATGAAGAAACAATAGCTAAATACCGGGTATTATAGTTGGCGATGTATTTTTCAGGTATGTATATAGCAAGGTTCACCTTGCTACCTTATGTTATTGTCTCAATAAAGGAGGAATTAGATGCCTACAGCTGATGGGATTATGCACGCAGCACTTAACCAGATTAGTATAAAAGAAATTAAGAAAAAGATTGGTCCTCCTCCGGCTTCTTGCTCTGTCGTTATCGCCGAACACGTAACAGCGGCCTTCATCTGGCAAATGTCAGGTACAATAAACGATAATCATTGCCATGATTATGATGAATGGTGGTTGGTCCTTGAGGGTGAAATAGATTGGGTTATAGAAGGGAAGGTTGAACCAGTTCATGCAAAGGAAGGAGATTTCATATACGTTCCAGCTCGGACTTTTCACCATATTTTCCCTGTTGGTGGACAACCTTCAATAAGATTAGGAGTTGCTTTGACTGGCCATGGACATTTGCATGAACGTCCAGAACGAAAAGTTAAGATTACAGTGGAGTAAAACATGTCAACAAGGGTTGAAAACTTAGGATTAATTAAAGATTGTGGCGTAATCGCAGTAATTAGGGCAGATGAATCTGATTCATTGTTTGAAATTGTCAAGGCGCTAGTTAATGGAGGAATAATAGCTGTCGAAATTACTATGACGACCCCGAGCGCTCTTGAAGCTATCGCTGAATGTGCAAAAAAGAACGAAGGAGATTTCATTTTAGGTGCAGGCACGGTGTTAGATCCAGAGACAGCCCGAGCAGCGATCCTATCTGGTGCTGAATATATTGTGACTCCGACGCTAAGCCCAGATGTCATTACATTGGGCCATCGGTACGATAAGATAGTTATACCTGGAGCGTTAACCCCAACAGAAATTTTGAAGGCATGGGAATGTGGGGCTGATATGGTGAAAGTATTTCCAGCAACAGCAATGGGGCCACAGTATTTTAAGGATATAAAGGCTCCACTTCCACAGATCGAGATTTTGCCAACTGGTGGAGTTAATTTGGATAATGCTGCCGACTTTATTTCGGCCGGAGCTAGTGCTATTGCTGTGGGAAGTAGCCTAGTAGATAAAAAAGCTGTTGGTGAAGGAAGATGGGAAGTTCTGACTGATATTGCTAGACGATATGTTGATGTTGTCAGGGATATTAGGCGGAAGGGTGCCTGATGATTAAAAAAGCAATAATTCCAGTAGCTGGTCTTGGAACACGGATGTTGCCCATTACCCAATCTATACCCAAGGAGATGCTTCCTCTTGGTCGTAAGCCGGTATTGCATCGAGTCGTTGATGAATTAGCTACTGCGGGTGTAGATCAGGTTCTTTTCGTCACAGCTTCCCATAAAAACGCTATCAAAGATTACTTCGATAGGAAACCTCAAAACAGCAATAAGGTTATTTCTAGTCAACAAGACCCAAGGGCTATTATAGGGGATGGTTCTCCGTTACCATCACTTGAATACTCTTTTATCCAACAAGATACACCGTCTGGTAATGGTGATGCCGTGCGGTTAGGTCGGTCATTTGTTGGGGAGGAAGATTTTGTAGTTGCTTGGGGCGATACCGTAATTCAATCCTCCATTGATCAAAATGTAATGCGGCGTATGATCGAAGTACACTTAGAGGAGAAATCTGCCTGTACAATTGCTGTCCAACCTGTTTGTTCAGACAAAGTTTCCAATTATGGCATTGTTCGACCGCTATATGAATCTGATTGGGGATTCCCTATTGACAAGATAGTCGAGAAACCATCAGTGAAAAAAGCCCCTAGCCAATATGCAGTATCAGCACGTTACATATGCGACTCTAGTATTTTTCCTGCCCTTGAAGCTACCTCTCGGGGCAGGATGGGTGAACTTTGGTTAGCTGATGCAATTCAGGGATTAATACGGGCAGGAAGATCAGTTTGGTGTGTTCCTTTAGGTATTGACAGTCTGCGTTATGACATAGGTACGCCATTAACTTATTGGGAGGCTTTTACAAACTACGCTATTCAAGATGAGTATGATGGACCTGCTTTTTCGAAATTTCTAAAAAGATTAGTTGCAGCCCGATAAGATACGAGGTCAGATTGAAAACAACTGTTGTGGCATCAGCGCCAGGTCGAGTCGGTATATTGGGTAACCCATCCGATATGTACGGGGGCAGCGTTATATCTTGTTCGACTAAGGAAAGAGCAAGAATAGAAATTAAACATGCTGACAGGTTAGTTTTAGATGCAGGAAACGAAAAGAAATTTATTATTCAATCGTCTGATGACTTAAGTTTACGAGGGGATGTATTTGATATAGCAAAGGTCGCTCTAGAGAGTACTGATTCAACTGGATTAAATGTTAATATTTCTTGGACAACCAATATCCCATTTAGAGCTGGCTTGTCGGGTTCAACGGCCTTATTGGTATCAATGATAGGTGGACTTTTAGCTTTCCGAGGAATTGCTCATGATCGGCACCAAATGGCAGAACTAGTCCGCATGGTCGAGTACAAAAAATTATGTTTCTGTGGGTATCAGGATGCATATATGTGCACATTTGGTGGGTTGAATTATATGGATTTTAGAGGGAAAGAATTCCACTTAGAGTTTGGTTCTGATCCGTTGGCGACGATAGAACCTCTTACGACGATCCCGCATCTCCCTTTGGTAATCATAATTACAGGAGGGCAGCGGGTCTCCGGTGGTGTTCATGCCCCCCTGAGAGAACGGTGGCGTGCTGGAGAAACACAGGTTGTTGAAGCATATAGGACAATAGCTCGTCTAGCAAGAGCTGGGAAAAAAGCCATCTTAAACAATCAGTTAGATACGTTGGGAACCTTGATGAACGAGAACCAATTAGTCACAAAATCGCTTGGTGGATCTAATCCTGAGGATGATATTTTCATTGAGGTTGCTCGAAAAGAGGGTGCTTTGGGTGCTAAACTTGGAGGTAGTAGTGGATCTATTATAGCACTCCATGAATCTCCACCAGATCTTTCTCGGGCTATGATGAAAGCGGGTGCAGCCGGTGTGCTAAAACCAATATCATCGTCGGGGTTGGAGATTGTTACTGGTGAGCCTAGGGGAAAAACTTGAAAATTACCGTGGACTACGATAGATCTGGTATTGAGGTTGATGTACCGGACAAGAACCTAAGTGCTGTTCTTACTATGAATACGATTAGGGCATTAGAAAACCCGACACTTTCGGTCAAAGATGCCCTCAGCCGACCTATAGCAGGACCATCGTTAGACAGGATAGCTAAGGGGAGGCGAAATGCTTGTGTTGTTGTATCTGACATAACTCGCCCTGTGCCTCATAATATCATTCTTCCACCTCTCTTGGATTCCTTAGAAGAAAATGGGCTGCTGCCAGAGAATATAACTCTATTGGTAGCAACCGGACTCCACGCTCCTATGAATATAGCTCAACTGCGTGAAACCCTGACAGATAATGTAGTTGATCGTTATCCTATTGTTAACCACAGAGCTAAGATAAGTCGAGAACAGGTCTTTCTCGGAAAAACAAGTACAGGGATTCCCATTTGGGTAGATCGAAGGTACGTCGAAAGTGACCTGAAAGTATTGACTGGACTAATTGAAGCCCATTTTATGGCTGGATATTCTGGCGGCCGAAAATTGGTAGCACCTGGGCTCGTTGGGGTGGAGACGATTAAATATCTCCATGGTCCAACAATTTTGGAACATCCACTAGCCACAACAGGTGTTCTCCATGGAAACCCACTTCATGAGGCTTCCATGGAGATTGCCACGCGGGCTGGAGTTGATTTTATACTTAACATATCTTTGAACGAAAAGCGAGAGATCACAGGAGTGTATGCAGGTGAACTTGAAGCAGCGCATCTGTTTGGGGTTAGTCAAGTAGATAATATGGTTGTCGCAGGGATTAAGAAACCAGTAGAAATAGTGGTGACTTCAGCAGCTGGATATCCACTAGATACAACATTTTATCAGGCTGTCAAGGGTATGGTCGGGGTCCTAGATATTCTCAAAGACGGAGGTTCTATAATAATTGCAGCCAGCTGCATCGATGGGATAGGTAGTGAAGATTTTGAAAGATTGCTTAGGAAAACAAAGGATATTAACGTTTTTCTTAAGATTATTAAGCAGGCTGGTCAATTTACCATTGACCAGTGGCAAATTGAAAAACTAGCTAAGGCTTTGAAGAAGGGCACTGTTTATTTATTTACAGAAGGTTTGACCAATAATCAAGTCCGCGACTGTTTGGTTGAACCCATTCCGTCAATTGAAGTTGGTATAGCTCAGGCTTTGGAATATCACGGTAAGGATGCCAAAATAGCTGTTATTCCCAAGGGTCCGTACGTTATTCCTCGGGTACAGTAAATAGTCGATGGCGAACCCAGTACTAAAGGATTAAAAATTTCTAATGAATTCTAGCCCTTTTGTTAGCCAATCTCCTAGTATACATCCATCCGTGTTCGTGGCGGAGAGTGCAGACCTAATAGGGGCAGTTGATTTAGCTAAGGAAGTAAGTGTATGGTACCAGACCGTCATACGAGCCGATGAAGAATCGGTTTACGTCGGAGAAGGATCCAATGTCCAAGATGGAACAATAATTCATGTTGATCGGGACATGCCCACTGTTATCGGCTCTGGGGTCACGATAGGGCATCGTGCGATCATCCATGGCGCGGAGGTGAGCGATAACGTTTTGATTGGTATGGGAGCTGTAGTTCTTAGTGGTGCCCGAATTGGACAGTATAGTATAATCGGGGCAGGAGCCCTCGTGGGCGAGAATATCGATGTTCCTCCATTTTCAATCTTTGTAGGTGTTCCAGGGCAGGTGAAAAGTTCTGTTTCCGAAGATCATATCAAACGAATCCACCAAACCGCAAAGGGTTATATCGAACGGAGGGAGGTTTATCTAAAACTTAGGCGCTAAAGGCCATCGCCACCACTATTTATGGGTATCAAGATGTGATATAAAGAGTCAAAAACAGCTTGACTTAAACGTTCTTATTTTGTAATTTCATTCCTCTAGTTTATAGCCCTGAGCGCCTGTAGCTCAATTGGATAGAGCACCTGACTACGGATCAGGAGGTTGGGGGTTCGACTCCCTCCGGGCGTATTTTAATGAAATGTAAAGGGATGACAAATAACGACAAAAAATGGATGAACCTAGCTCTCAGTGAAGCGAAATCAGCAGCAGAGTGTGGGGATGTGCCGGTTGGAGCTGTTGTTGTTTATGATGGCCGGGTAGTTAGTCGAGCTCAAAACCGGGTAGAAAGGTTAAAAGATCCGACAGCTCATGCTGAAATGCTTGCAATCCGAGAAGCAAGTATGGTTTTGGGTTATGAGCGGCTTTTAGGAGCGTCTCTATACGTTACACTAGAGCCCTGCACTATGTGCGCAGGAGCGATCATTTTAGCCCGCCTTAAGAAACTGGTATATGGTGCAGCTGATCCTAAAACTGGAGCCTGTGGATCTCTTAACGATTTTGTTCGGGATGGCCGCTTAAATCACCGGGTGGAAGTTACCGGAGGGACACTAGGAAATTCTTGTTCTAAACTACTCCGAGACTTCTTTCGAGAGGTACGAGAACTGAACAATAACCGTATCAAATCGAATTTGCCGGAGAGGTGCGAGAGTGGTTGAATCGGACGGTCTCGAAAACCGTTGTGCCTTAGGGCACCGTGGGTTCGAATCCCACCCTCTCCGTTCCAACCTAAGTAGGATATTAACGCAATTGGAGAGGAAGTGTGAGAAGCAGGTTAAATTGGGAGAGGTGCGAGAGCGGTCGAATCGGCACGCCTGGAAAGCGTGTGTGCCTAACGGCACCGTGGGTTCGAATCCCACCCTCTCCGTTCTATTTATAGTTTTAGGGGCAGTAGCTCAGTTGGGAGAGCGCCAGACTCGCAAGCTGGAGGTCGGCGGTTCGATTCCGCTCTGCTCCATGGAAGGTGATAAAACTAAACAGAGTTGTAAATTTAGCATGTAAGTAAGGTATAGAGTTTTGGTCGTGCTAGATGGGGAGTTAGCGGTGCCCTGTAACCCGCAACCCGCTACAGCGGGATCAAATTCCCATCCCGAGGGTCGGGCTTGCATCGTTGGTGTTTTGTTAAAGCCTACATTGAAAGTCAGGTCCTGCGCAACGTGAAAACGCCTAACTCCGTCAGGACCGGAAGGTAGCAGCGGTAAGCGCCTAACTCGTGTGCCGCAGGAGCGCCTGGCCGGAGTCGGTTTTACGGATGCCCCGATATGAGTCGATTCGAGGATGGGTGCACGGCCGAGAATTCATTAATACCATATAAATGCTTCGTGTTCCGTTCACCCCGACATGGAGGCTAGAGTTTTGGTATACGAAGTTACAGCCCGAAAGTGGCGCCCTCAAGAGTTTGATAGTGTTGTTGGGCAGGAGCACGTTACTACCACGCTTAGAAACGCCATAAAAAATCAACAGATTGCACACGCCTATCTGTTTTCAGGGCCTCGTGGTGTGGGGAAAACAACAACAGCCCGTATTTTGGCTAAGGCTCTTAACTGTGAAAATGGGCCAACTGTCAATCCGTGTAATACCTGTTCTTTCTGTCGAGAAATATCAGAAGGGAATAGTGTTGATGTTTTGGAAATAGACGGGGCATCCAACAACCGGGTTGAACAGGTTAGAACCCATCTACTTGAAAGCGTTAAATACAGGCCCAGTCAGGGTAAACATAAGATCTACATTATTGATGAAGTACACATGCTTACAAAGGAGGCATTTAATGCTCTCTTGAAGACTCTTGAAGAGCCTCCTTCTCACGTATACTTCATTTTCGCTACAACAGATCCCCGTAAGGTAATCCCGACTGTTCTCTCCCGTTGTCAACGATTCGATTTTCGGCGGATATCAGGGACAATCATCGTCGACCATTTAGACATGATCAGTAAAAAAAGTGGCTATAACATTCAACAGGACACTCTGTCTCTTATTGCTCGCAGAGTAGATGGAAGCCTCCGAGATGCTGAAAGCCTTTTAGATCAGATAGTAGCTTTTGGAGGTCCAGAATTGAATGCGGGTGAAGCTGCCAAGGTTTTAGGAGTTGTAGATCAAGACGTATATTTCACCTTGTTAGATATCGTAGCGAAAAAAGATGTTTCTAAATGTCTAGAGCTTATCGATCAGATTTTTCGTGAGGGCTATGACCTCGAAGAAATAGTTTTAGGCATATTAGAACATATACGAAATCTACTTGTTGTTAAGGCGACGTCAAACGTCGAAGCACTTCTTGATACTGCTATTTTAGAAGTTAACCGTTATAAAAAGCAGGCTGAGGTTTTTGAGATTGAAGATCTTCTGCGACTTGCCCACATCGCGTCACAAATGGAGGAGTCGGTTAAGAGTAGTGCACTACCCAGAGTACAACTGGAAACAGGGATTGTGAGAATGGCTCGTATTGGTAGTACCGTTCAGCTTGCAACCATTATATCTAGGCTTTCAGAATTAGCTCAAACTATATCTGAAGATGAAGGGATCACTAATAGCCCCCAGCTTGATACAAAATATCAAAAAAACACTTCTGGTTTAAACGAAGAGCAAACTCCTCCTGCAGATGAACTATCTTCAGTTCGAAAGTCGAGTACCTCAACTAGTGAGAATGCGCCTACACCAAATTCTTCGAGCGAAGTTTTATCTCCAGAAGAAACTGAAGGGCAAACTCCTCAGGTAAGAGAGAAGGAAGACAGGAGCCAGTCAATAGTCCTTGATATTCTGGAAATCCGAAAACAATGGCCCATGGTTTTGCAAGAAATTCATGAGAAAAGAAATGTACTTGGCAGTCTTCTTGCTGAAGCAAGAATTTCTAACTATACCCCCGGTACAGAAACAGAAGATAGAAATGGTGAATCCGATATATTAACTTTAGCATTTACTCCACTCCACCACTTTCACAAAGAACAAATAGAAAAAAGGGATGCTGTCTCGTTGATCGAGGCAGTTTGTTCAAAATTATGGAGGAAAAAGGTCCGGCTTGTCTGTGAAGTAGATGATAAGCATCACTCGGAAGATACTTCTAATCCAGATGAAATACCTGAAAAGGCTTTAAAGAAATCTTCATCGAACGAAGAGAATGATCCTGCGGGGGCAGCAGCCGAACAATCAATAATGCGAATCGTAGATGCTTTTGATGGTGAAGTAATTCGAGATTAGTTTTATAGAACCGTTGAGAAAATAGTTTATGAAAGGGGTAAGCTTATGGCTAAGGGTATGTCGGGAATGATGAAGCAAGTTCAGAAGATGCAAAAGAAGATGATGCAACTCCAGGAAGGGCTTGCCGATCAAAGGGTAGAAGGTACCGCCGGAGGGGGAATGGTAGTTGCAGTGGTTGACGGTAAATTAAATGTTGTTGAAATTAGGATTAATCCAGCTGCGGTTGACCCGGAAGACGTAGAAATGTTAGAAGACATGGTTTTAGCAGCTATAAACCAAGGACAACAAAAGGCTCAGGAGATGATGGATCAGCAAATGGGTCAACTCACAGGTGGTCTTCAGATTCCTGGTCTAGGCTAGATGTTGACAGGGTCAGTTAATAAGAAGAGGTTATTTTAATGGCTCGCAAGTATACATCAGAAGCTTTAACTATACTTGTAGATGAATTAAGTCGCCTCCCCAATATAGGGAGGGTAACAGCTCAAAGGCTTGCTTTTTATATTCTAAAAGGGTCGGATGAACGTGCCTTTTCACTCTCAGATGCTATAAGAGCAGTGAAAGAAAAGGTTCGTTATTGTAATATGTGTTGGAATATAACAGAATCTCAGACTTGTGAAATCTGTCATGACCCCAGGCGAACAGTAGAAACAATTTGTGTTGTCGAAGAACCCAGAGATATAATTACTCTGGAAAGTACAGGAGAATACCGTGGTATGTACCATGTTCTACATGGTGCCCTATCGCCGCTCGATAACATAACACCTGAGGATATTAAAGCTAGAGAACTTATGCTGCGAATAAATGATGCTGTGGAAGAGGTAATTATTGCTACTAATCCTAATATTGAAGGTGAAGCTACAGCACTTTATTTAAGTCGGTTGATTAAACCCCTTGGAATTCGGGTTACACGTCTTGCGCGTGGCCTTCCTATGGGTGGTGATCTAGAATTTGCTGATGAAGTTACACTTACACGAGCACTTGAAGGGCGAACAGAATTATAGTAATGATTACGGAGACAATTTTTTTTCTATAAACAGTTATGAATTTACCTAATAAACTGACCATAATCCGGATCGTTTTAAGTCCTATTTTTATGGTCTTTCTCTTAATAGATACATTATATACTCGGTATATTGCTCTCCTGATTTTTGGGATAGCGTCGCTGACGGATCTTTATGATGGTTATCTAGCTCGAAAAACTGGTGTGATAACCAGTTTTGGAAAATTCATGGATCCATTGGCAGATAAGATCCTTACCTCCACTGCTTTAATCTGTTTTGCTTCATTGGGATACATTTATACATGGATGGTTTTGGTAATTATTGGGAGGGATTTTATAGTAACAGGGCTTCGTTGTATAGCAGCTTACCGGGGCCAACTAATCTTACCCACCCAGGTTGCAAAATGGAAAACAGCCTCTCAGATGGTAGTCATCGTTGTTATCCTGCTCTACATTAATGTGCAAACAACCATGACTGCACTAGGTCGTTGGGATAGTAGCTTGGATGGAATAGCTTGGTACTGTCTTAACGGCATGGTTTTCGTATCGATGACATTAACAGTCAGTTCGGGGTTAGACTATGTGATCAAGAACCGTTCGATATTCACCAGTCTGCTGAGGTAGGGATATGCGTACCTTGATTACCTTGCTATCAACAGGATTTTATACTGGGTTTACACCCCATGCACCAGGAACTGCGGGGAGTATTTTAGGACTTCTTCTGGTCTGGGGTCTAGCTAGCCTAACTATTCAGGCATACCTATTAGCTATAATACTTATATTAGTTGTAGGAGTTTGGGTTTCAGGTCGAGCAGAAGAAATTTTTGGGCATGATGGCCATGAAATCGTAATTGATGAAGTTTTCGGTATACTGATTGTTTTTATAGGTCTAGAACTTAGTATTTTCAATGTTATATCTGGATTCATTTTGTTTCGGGCTTTAGATATTTGGAAGCCTTTCCCTTGTAACTTTATGCAGGGTCTTCCAAGTGGCTTTGGGGTTATGATGGATGACGCTATAGCTGCTGTTTACGCCCATTTCATTTTGTTGATCTTGGGGTTCGTTTTATGAAAACAGCAGGGATAATTACAATTGGGAATGAATTACTTTATGGTTCTGTGGTAGATACCAATGCTTCTTATATTGGTCAACGGGTAACCGAAATAGGACTCGAACCAGTTTGTATAATTACAGTTGGTGATAAGGCTTCACAGATCACCCAGGCATTGGAAATAGCTTGTAAGAAGGTGGATGTCCTTTTTATTACCGGAGGCCTTGGCCCAACTCATGATGATATTACAAAGAGAATAATTGCTGAATCAATAAGGCAGGACCTGGTGTTTAACTCTGAAATTTTGAAAAATATCGAAATGGTATTTACTCAACGAAAAATTACAATGCCAAAATCGAACCGAATTCAAGCTTATTTCCCTAGAAAAGCTAAGATTATAGCAAATTCTATTGGGACCGCGCCAGGTTTCCAAGTGCAGCACCTTAATACTGAAATTTTTGTTATGCCGGGTGTTCCTTGCGAGATGGAACAAATGCTCGATGAACAGGTACTACCTTGGCTGACTACCCTAAGCCAAGGAAAGACTATATTACATAGGTGGATTAAGACAACAGGGATCGGAGAATCTAGTTTGTCTCTTCTGCTAGAAAATGTAATTAAAAAGGCTAATAATATAAAAATAGCATCTTTGCCCCAAGAGACCGGTGTTAATTTGCGTCTCACGGCTGAGGGGAAGGATAAGGAGGAAGCCGGGCAACATATTCAGGCTGTTGAGGATGTTATAGTTAATAAAGCTAGCCAATACATATATGGGATGGATGATGATCTTCTTGAAGAAGTAGTAGGACGGCTACTTTCTAAAACGAAGGCAACAGTGGCAGTCGCTGAATCTTGTACTGGTGGCCAAGTAGCATCCCTTATAACTAATGCACCCGGAAGTTCAGCTTATTTTATAGAAGGGGTTATAACTTATAGTAATTTCTCTAAAATAGCCCGCTTAGATGTGGCAGAGGCGACAATTAGATGTCATGGCGCTGTAAGTGCCCAGACCGCAGCTGAAATGGCTCAAGGTGTAAGACAAATCAGTGGCGCGACCTATGGTTTATCTACAACGGGTATTGCTGGCCCTAGTGGCGGGACGAAGGCTAAACCAATCGGTTTAGTCTATTTAGGATTAGCTGATTCTAATGGTGTTAAAACAGAGAAACTTATGCTAGGTATGGAACGCAAGGCTAATAAGACTCAGGCTGCTTTGGCTTCTTTAAATCTGTTGCGACAATTCCTGGTTAATGGAAAAGGGCATTAAGGGCAGTCCAACTGATTTAACCAGAGAGATCTCTCTCAGCATTTTTTCACTGGAGAAATACCATTTAACTCGGTATAAGAAACGAGAACCCTGGTCGACGAGATGACTTTAATAGGCACTCCACAACTTAGGAGTTCTTTTTCAGATCTGACTTTGTTAGCCCCCAAATTGATATAATTTGTTCTGTTCGAAAACAAAACGGAGCTCACGGCAAACTGATCATTAATGTATGAATAGGACACATTGAATGCCTACGATTACTGACATTAAAATGTTTAAAAAAAGCGGTAAACGAGAATGTAAGATTACATTAGACAATAATCAAACATTAAAAATTACCGAAGAAATTTGCAGACAGTATGGACTTAATGATAGTGAGAAAATATCAAACGATAGACTTCGTGAAATGGAAATGTCTGACAATGTGTTACGAGCTATTATAGATGTTCAAAGGTTTGTTGATTATCGTCTTCGAACCCGGCAAGAATTATTTGTTAGACTCAAGTCCAGAGGTTGGCATGCGGATATTATAGATGAGGCAATAAAACGATTTGAAAATTTGGGAATTATTAATGATGAACGGTTTGCCCGGCAGTGGGTATATGAAAGATTACGTAACCGACCGATAGGGTTGAACCTCGTTCGGGTTAAATTAAAGCAGAAAGGAATTAGTTCAGAAATCATTGACTGTGTTTTAGATGGGCAAGGTGCTAATAATAAGGAAGAAGAACTGGCCTATAATACTTTGTACCGTCAATTGTATCGCTACGTGACACTGGAGCGAGATACTGCTAATCGTCGTATGGTAGCTTTTCTTGGAAGGCGGGGTTTTACTCCAGGTATTATCTACAACGTTGTTCATCGTATCTTGGACGAAATACAGGAGACCAAGAATTGACAGGAACAGAATTACGTCAATCCTTTACAGAATTTTTTGTTGCTCGAAATCATAGAGTAGTCCCAAGCTCTAGCGTCGTGCCTTGGGATGATCCCACATTATTGTTTACCAATGCAGGAATGAATCAATTCAAGGATGTTTTCCTCGGTCAGACTTCCTCCCGGGATTATTCACGAGCAGTTAGTTCGCAGAAATGTATTAGGGCGGGTGGGAAACACAATGATTTGGATGACGTTGGAAAATCTCCGATCCATCACACCTTCTTCGAAATGCTAGGGAATTGGTCTTTTGGAGATTATTACAAAGAAGAGGCCATTATATGGGCCTGGCAACTGCTGACCGAAGAATGGAAGTTGCCTTCTGAAAAATTATGGGTGACAGTATTTAGAGATGATGATGACGCCGAAAAGTTATGGCAGCAGTGTACTAATATCGATCCGAAGCGAATATTACGATTTGATGAAAAAGATAATTTCTGGGAGATGGGAGAGACGGGACCGTGTGGTCCAAGTTCAGAGATACATTATGATTCGGGTCCAGATATATGTGAACGCAAAAATGAAGAAGGGCATGTTTGTAGAGTAAATGGAGATTGTTCTAGGTATAAGGAAATTTGGAATCTTGTCTTTATTCAGTATAACCGTGATATAAGTGGGGCTCTTATGCCTCTTTCAGCTCATCATGTAGATACAGGGATGGGTTTTGAACGGATGCTTAGTATTCTACAAAATGTAGACTCCAATTATGAAACTGACGTGTTCCAGCCATTAATAGATCATCTGGGAGAATTGACCACCCATTCCTATGAAAGAGAGGAAATGTCTGTCCCATATAGAGTTATCGCTGACCACGTCAGGTCACTTTCATTTGCTATTGCTGATGGTGCCATACCTTCTAATGAAGGGAGAGGTTATGTGCTTCGTCGGATTCTGCGCCGTGCCTCAAGGTATGGTCGTAAGCTTGGGTTAGTCGAACCATTTCTTTATCAACTTGTACCAACCCTTTCTGAAAACATGGGTGAACCTTATCCTGAACTTCGTGTAGCCGAAGAGAAAGTACAGAACATTATTAAAGCCGAAGAAGAGGCATTTGGTCGTACTTTAGATCATGGGTTAGAATTGTTTGAAGGTATCGTTAATCAAGCCATTATTGAAGAACGTGGAGAAATCAGAGGGAGGGAAGCATTCAAACTTTACGATACTTTTGGCTTTCCTGTGGATCTTACTATCTTAATGGCTTCAGAAAAGAATCTAACTGTTGATATAGAGGAGTTCGAAGTTGAAATGACGCAACAAAAAAAGCGTTCCAGTGTAGGTGGGAAAATAAAACAGTTAGAAGAAAAAATTACTGATGAAAATTTGAGAATTGTCAATGCTGCTGAAACATTGCCTGCTACAAAATTTGTTGGATATGAATTGACTGATCTTGGCCAGGCCGAAGTTTTAGAATGTAAGGCAGGGATTATTGTACTTTCTGAGACCCCTTTTTATGCTGAGGCTGGTGGGCAGTTAGGTGATATAGGTTGGTTGAAGTTAGATTCAGGGCAAAAGATTGAGGTGGAAAATACTTATCGTGAGGGTGATGTGGTGATGCATCGGTGTAATCCAGCTCAAGCGTCTGTAATTAAGACGGGGATGGTAATCAGGGCGCAAGTTGATAAAACAAAAAGACATTCGACTGCCCGGAACCACACAGCAACTCATCTTTTACATGCTGTTCTGCGTGAGACCCTTGGTGACCACATAGCACAACGAGGCTCTGAAGTATCATCTAATCGACTACGTTTTGACTTTTCTCACTTTCAAGCTATCGATCCCGAGACACTTGATGTTATTGAAAGCAAGGTAAACAAATTAATTTGGCAAGATATGGGAGTTGATAGTTTCATAACCAACCTTGAAGAAGCAAGAAATCTTGGTGCATTAGCATTTTTTACGGAAAAATACGGTGAGAGTGTGCGGGTTATTAAAATTGGTGACGTAAGTTTAGAACTTTGTGGAGGTACTCACATAAATCATACAGGAGATATTGGATTATTCCGGTTGATCCGAGAGTCTGGCATTGCAGCAGGTGAACGGCGAATAGAGGGGGTAACCGGGGCGGTAGCCTACCAAACTCTTAAACAAGACGAGAAATTAATAGGTCAGACGGTAAGAATTCTAAAATGTGATAAGAATGATCTAACTAAGAAAGCTGAGAGCCTGACAATACGGATACGTGAATTAGAGCAACATATTCGAGAGTTAGATAGAGGCTCTACTCAGAACTGGGTTGAGAATTTTGTAGATAATTCTATAGAGATCGAAGGAGTCAGTTTGGTAGCGTCTCAGGTTGAGTGTTTAGACATTGATTCCCTGCGGGCAATGGGAGATACAATACGTAACCGGCTTCAAGGTTGTGCGGTAGGAGTTTTATTTTCTATAGTTAATGAACAGGTGGTATGCATCGTTGTAGTTACTGATAAGGCTATTTCCGAGTACGGGTTGCATGCCGGGACTTTAGCTAGGGGAATTGCTACTGAAATAGGTGGTGGTGGGGGAGGAAAGGCCCATATGGCTCAGGCTGGAGGGAAAGATACGTCGCTAATTAATAAAGCTATCGAAAAGTTGCCTAATTTTGTAAGGAACCAGTTGAGAAACATCTGACAGAAAATTTCCCATCAATAAATCCTAGATACTTGCCAGAGGAGATAACTAAATTAACATATGCATATTCTCATTACTGGATCCCGAGGACAACTAGGAACCGACTTACAACATATTCTGGGTAATTATTCAACTCATTCATTCATAGCTTGTCCACACCAAGAGCTTGATATTACCCAAAAGCACCAGGTTTTTGATTATTTAAATGAGCACCGCCCTGATGTTGTAATCAATACGGCTGCATACCACAAAGTTGACGACTGTGAGACCTATCCAGAAAAAACATTCTTTGTCAATACATTAGGCCTCTGTCATCTAGCTAAAGCATGTGGATTATTAGGAATTAAATTGGTACATTTTAGTACCAATTTTGTCTTTGATGGGAACTTAAGACGGCCATATCGTGAAGATGATCTTCCAGCTCCTTTGAATATATATGGGACTGCAAAATTGGCAGGGGAACACTTAGTACGTTCAATTTGTGAGCGACATTTTATTATTCGAACCTCTACCCTATTTGGTAATTCTGGTATTGGTGGTAAGGGGTTTAATTTTATTGAGACCATGATCCAAGCTGGGACTAAAAATAGAGAGGTAGTTGTCGTAGATGACCAGTTTATGTCTCCAACGGCGACGGTAGATTTAGCTCAGGCAGTTGTGGAGATTCTCCTAACTAATAAGTATGGTACATATCACATAACTAATAGCGGTTTTTGTTCTTATTTTGAACTAACACGGGCTATTTATCATAATTTGGGAATAAGTACTATGATAAAACCTATTACTACTAAAGCATACGGTGCCCCTGCAAAACGCCCCCTTTTTTCAGTTCTGGATAATACACGATTTTGTTCACTGGGGATAGTTAAGATGCCCTCGTGGGAGGATGCTCTTGATCGCTACATTTTGGATAGGAAGTCTATTGCCGGGCAGTTGGTTTAAACCATGATAATTACACAGACCCCTTTACGCATCAGTTTTGCTGGTGGCCTCACAGACTTTGCTGATTTCTACGAAAAAGAAAATGGATTAGTTGTCAGCTCTGCGATAGATAAATATATTTTTGTAATTATAAATGAACGTTTTGATGATCGTATTTATCTTAATTATTCAAAAAGAGAAGTTGTTGATCATCCTGATGATATCCAACACGATCTTATCCGGGAAGCACTGCGGCTTACAGGTGTGACAAAGGGTGTAGAAATAACGACACTAACAGATATACCTCCTGAAGGGTCAGGTCTTGGATCTTCAAGTAGTATCACCGTCGGCTTACTAAATGCCTTATATCATTATTGTGGTAATCCTCAATCTCCTGAAAAGCTTGCGATTGATGCCTGCGAAATAGAAATTAATCGTTGTGGTAAACCTATAGGAAAGCAGGACCAGTATATCGCGGCATACGGGGGTATCCGAAGTTTTATTTTTAGTAACGCTGGGGTAGACGTCGAAAAAATTGAAGTATCAAAAGAAAACAGACAAACATTAAGTGAAAACTTAATGTTGTTCTTTACTAATAAGACCCGGAAGGCAGAAACTGTTCTTCTTGAACAGAAAGCACAGATGAGTACGAAGTTCAAATTGTTGCAGGAGATCAAATCTTTAGCCGTTCGGTCTCGGGAAGCTTTGACCAGTGGGAGCCCCAATCAAATAGGAGCGTTGTTAGATAAAGGTTGGATGTTTAAACATAAAATGTCGGGGCTAGTTAGTAATACAGAAATTGACGAAATGTACAAAAAGGCGATGGATGCTGGAGCGTTAGGAGGCAAAATTTGTGGGGCTGGTGGTGGTGGGTTTCTACTTATCTATAGTCCTCGCCAAATTCAAACCGGAATTCGTAGAGTTCTTTCTAATTACCGTGAGTTACCTTTTAAACTCGAACTCAATGGAACTAGGGTGATTTTCAACATGCGGAGGGATCAATTCAAATGATCCGGAAATACCTTGATTGGACGATAGACTCGTGTAATAAAATTGATCCCCACCAAGTTCAAAACTTGGTGGATCTTTTGATGAATGCTCGGAAAAATAAACAGGGGATTTTTGTTGTTGGGAACGGAGGAAGTGCAGCAACAGCTTCCCATCTGAGTATGGACCTAGGGAAAGGGACATTAAGAAATCCAGTCGATAATACCAGGTTCCGAATTAATAGTTTGACCGATAATTTACCTTATCTCACGGCCTGGGCTAACGACTTCGACTATGAACAGGTTTTCGAACAACAATTACGTAATCTTAGCTCTTCAAGCGATATGGTCATTGGTATAAGCGCCTCAGGAAATAGTCCTAATATTTTGCGAGCGATCGAGTACGGAAAATCAGCAGGCTTAGTCACAGTCGGAATGACAGGATTCTCCGGTGGAAAATTAAAAAAAATAGCAGATCATGTGATCCATATCCCAGTTAATGACTATGGTATGGTGGAAAACATGCACATGATTATCGTCCATATTATTGTCACACAAGCTACAGCGAGAGTGGTAAACGGCGAATGAATTTTCGTTCTCAGGCAAAAATTAATTTGTGTATTCATTTGTTAGAGAAGCGTCCTGATGGATATCATGAGCTCGTTACGCTGATGGAAGCAGTAGACCTAGCTGATGATTTGATAATTAACCAACAAAAAACGGGGACAACAGTAACCTGTACTAATCCAGTCGTTCCAACTGATGATAGAAATCTTGTAGTCAAAGCGGTTAATCTAGTTAAGAGGAAATATAAACTTAAAGACCAAGGGGTATCAATCAATATTATTAAACGAATTCCAGTCGCTGCTGGTTTGGCTGGGGGCAGTGGAAATGCTGCTATGACGTTGCACGGTCTTAATAGGTTATGGGCTTTGGGGTTAAAAAAAGAACAATTGATAGAATTGGCCGCTGAGTTGGGGTCTGATGTACCTTTTTGTCTCTATGGGGGTGCAGCAATAGCATTTGGTAGGGGGGAAAAAGTAATTTGGCTAGATGACCCAGGCACCAGACATTATGTGTTGATTTGTCCTCCAATATCAGTATCTAGTGGATGGGCCTACTCCCGCGTGAATTTGGGATTGACAAAAGACAGAAGTAGTATTAGTTTACTTTCTTCTGTCATGCAGACGGACGATTTAAAAAAACTGATTTCATGCCTCAATAATGACTTAGAGGCTGTAGTCAGTGCGAGGTTTCCCGAGATCAATAGAGCTCGTGGCTACCTCACTGATAATGGTGTGAATGGGATATTAATGTCCGGTAGCGGACCGGCAGTTTTCGGACTGGTATCTAGTAGGAAATCGGCAGAACGAATAGCTAGCGATGTGCGAAATATGGTTGAGCCGTTTTGGCAAGTATTTGCAGTCTCCTCGATAGCTCGTGAGGATGAGGACCTTTAAGTTAAAGGAGGGGAGTATGGCGGTCGGTTTGAAAATCTTGAGTGGGAATTCAAACGCACCGTTAGCCCAGGACATTTGTAAATATTTGGGTATTGAACTAGGAGACGCTGCGGTTACTCGTTTTAGTGATGATGAGATACGAATACACATAAACGAAGATATACGTGGTACAGATGTGTTCGTAGTCCAGTCGACTAACTCTCCTGCGGAAAATCTTGTCGAATTGTTGTTGCTTTTAGATGCAGCAAAGAGAGCATCAGCGCGCAGGGCAACAGCAGTTATCCCTTATTTTGGGTATGCCCGTCAGGATCGTAAGGCTGGACCTCGGGTTCCTATCTCGGCTAAAGTAGTGGCTAACTTGATTACCGCTGCTGGAGCAGATAGGGTGTTAACAATGGATTTACATGCACCTCAGATTCAAGGTTTTTTTGATATTCCCTTAGACCATCTTTATTCGGCACCTATCTTTACACGTCGACTAAAGGAGCTAGGGACCCCGGAGGATCTGGTAATAGCTTCTCCTGATGCAGGAGGTATGGCAATGGCTCGTTCTTACGGTCGCCGCCTCGACTGCCCATTGGCACTAGTAGATAAAAGGCGCCCAAGACCTAATGTGTCGGAGGTTATGAATGTAATAGGTGAAGTAGATGGTAAAAATGTCATAATCCGTGATGACATGATTGATACGGGAGGTAGTTTGACCGGAGCTGCAGAGGCTTTGAAAAATAACGGGGCGAAAATGATTTATGCAGCATGTACTCACGCATTACTTTCGGGAAATGCGTTGCAAAAAGTGGAAGATTCTGTGCTTGACTCCTTAATAGTCTCGGACACAATTCATCTGACCTCTGAACGGAAAAGTAATAAACTTGAACAGTTGTCTGTGGCGCCTCTTTTTGGTGAGGCTATCAATCGTATAAGTGAAGAAAAATCAGTTAGCTCTTTATTCGAATCGTCAGATCAGACCTAAACTTAGATCAAATTGTAGGAGTGCAAAGAGAGTTTAATAGGGGTTTGGGTTAGTAATTGAACTCCTGAATTCACACAGGAGAAGTAAATGAACGAAGTTTCTCTTAAGGCTAGGCTGAGAACAGATGCAGGAAAAAAGGTAGCTAAAATGCTACGGCGTGAAGGTGCTCTTCCGGCTATAGTTTATGGTAGTGGGGAATCCCCCACATCACTAATTCTAGATTCCAGAGATTTTGAAGGTTTTTTGAGGAAAACTAGAGGTGAAAGTATTGTCATTAATCTTGAGATTGAAGGCATGGAAGCGAAGAAAGTTTTATTACGTGATATTCAAAAAGACTATTTTAAAAACTCTTTGCTTCATGCTGATTTTCAGCAGATTAAGATGAGTGATAGAATTACTACAGAGGTTTCCCTCGTATTAAATGGAATCCCGATAGGTGTAAGTAGAGATGGAGGAGTCCAAGATCAATCCATCAGAGAAATTGAAATCCGTTGCGTAGCTTCTGAGATTCCAGAGCATTTGGAAATAGATATTAGTAAGATGGAAATGGGCGAGACATTGCATGTTAGCGACCTGTCCTTCGAGAACGTTGAAATCGTTACTGATGGGGAGGTTGGTGTAGTATCTGTTCTTACCCCAATGGCTGAGGAAGCTGTAGAAGAAGTCCTCGATCAGGAAGAACCAGAGATCATTGGACAAAGTGAGGAAGAAGCAGACTCGGAAGAAGCAGAGTCATAAAGGTGGCCGGAGAATATGTGCCAGCATGCCTTGATTGGTCTTGGAAATCCGGGAGTGGGTTATTTGGGAACACGCCACAATATCGGGTTTGAATTAATTGACATATGGCTTCAACGTCTTGATTTAGAGCTGAAGCCTATTAGTAAGCAGTTTAATAGTGTGATTGCGACAATAGCTGAAAAGCAAGTGGTTTTGGTGAAACCAATGACCTTTATGAACAGCAGTGGGCGGGCAGTGATGGAAGTTTTAGATTACTATGACCTTGATGTCGATCGAATGGTCATTATCTGCGATGATGTAAACTTAGCTTTTGGAAATTTACGCCTTAGAGCAAAAGGTAGTGATGGTGGTCACCGTGGTCTTGAGTCAATTATTCAAAGATTAGGAACTAACAACTTTCCTCGGCAGCGAATAGGAGTTGACCTACCTAAAAACAGTAATAATCTGATCGATTATGTGCTCGAGGAATTTAACAAGGAAGAAGCCTCTGATCTACCCTTTGTTATTGATCAGGCTTGCAGACAGCTAGAATCTTTTATAAGTGATGGCTTGAGCAAGGCTGCCACGAGTTACAATGGACCTTCGATAATGAATTGATGTAAATTAAAGCAGTATACAACAAGGAGAAGACATTGAGGTTTTATGAAACAGTAGTAGTTATCGATTCAAAACTTGAGGAACCGTCTTTGGATGAAGAGATCAAGTCGATGGAAGGGCTTATCGCTTCTAACCAAGGTGAGGTTATTGACACCGAGCGATGGGGTAGTCGGAAACTTAGTTATGAAATTAACGAAGCTCACCAAGGCGTATTTACTCTAATACGTTTTAATGGTGAGCCAGGTCTGGTAGATATTATTGATCGTTCTTTTAAATTAAATGATCGTGTGTTGAGGCATATGATCAAAAGGGTTAAGAAGCATCCAGAAAATATATCTGAAAAATTTGAACAGTCAGGGGATATAGGAGCCCAAGCATGAATGAATCTAAAATGGCTGCCCGGCCAAGGAAACAGAAACGTATCGCGGGTAGGATAAAAAATATTGACTATAAAGACCCGAAGCAACTCCGTCGTTTTGTCACTGAACGGGGAAAAATCGTGCCTAGTCGTATATCAGGAGCTAGCGCTCGCTGTCAAAGGCGTCTAGCAAAAGCTATTAAGAGAGCAAGACATATAGGTTTACTTCCCTTCATCGAAGAGACCTACAAGTAGCCAAGGAGTCGGAAGTGAAGCTTATATTGACCGAATCTGTGGAGAACCTAGGAACCATAGGCGAAGTTGTGGATGTTGCTGCAGGTTATGGCAGAAATTATCTCATTCTGGGCCAAAAAGCTATACCGGCGACATCTGGAAACATGAAAATGTTAGAAAACAAAATGAAAAATCGCTTGGTTCTGGAAAACAAAATGAAAGAAGATGCATTGGAACTAGCCAAGAGCCTAGAAGATGTTTCCATTACGGCATCAGTGCAGGTTGGAGAAGAAGATCGGATGTTTGGGTCTGTTACCCAGCAGCAAATCAGTGATCTACTTAAAGAAAAAGGTTATGAGGTTGACCGTCGAAAAATCGATCTTGATGAACCTATTAAAGCATTGGGTAGATATACAATTAGAATCAAATTAAGTGGCAAAGTCGAAGCCGAAGTAAAACTTTGGGTAGTTAAGGAATAGTCCCTAATAGGTCCTAATTTTGGCTTGACGTAAATTAATAAATCTCTTATATTGGGCCCTCGTTGAAGGGGAGTGCAGGATGGTGAGTCGGTCATTGTCACAAGCTGGTAAATACCGCTCGGTAAGGAATCGTAATGTAGTGGGAAACCAGTTATATACGTTACCTTTTCACCGCTCCCACTATCAACTGTTCGGTCTTGTGATTGGAGTTATACTTCTGGGTTTTATCGCGTTGGCGAGCGAATCTATTACAGTGGGGCCGTTGTTGATGGTTGCAGGTTACTGCCTGGGAATACCATTAGTTCTTGTCTGGAAAGGAAAATCCCCAGGAGCAAATTCGGCCGCTAATAGGAAACATCAAAAAATTGATGTTAATAGGCGTCCGGGCGATTAGCTCAGTTGGTTCAGAGCGCATGCCTTACAAGCATGAAGTCACTGGTTCGAATCCAGTATCGCCCATGCAAAATAGGGGGGCGTAGTTCAATCTGGTTAGAGCACTGCCCTGTCACGGCAGAAGTTGCGGGTTCGAGTCCCGTCGTCCCCGTTGTCATTAATCAAGATAGCCCGTCGAAAGAGTGTATTTCCGGCGGGCTATCTTGATTATGCCGGAGTGGTGAAATTGGTAGACGCGAGGGACTCAAAATCCCTTGACCGCAAGGTCGTGTCGGTTCGAGTCCGACCTCCGGCATTACATCCATTCTAGCTCGTCTCTAATTCAAATTAAGGGTGTTGTTTACCATGATCGTTCAAAAAGCACAGAGACGTGGGAATTGTTTACGTTTAGAAAGTAGGAAACAATATGTTTGATGCTCTTAAAGTAACTAAGGAATTGATTTCTATTAATTCTGTGAGTGCTAATAGTAACACCTCTATATCAGATTACATACAAGACCAACTCGAACAGCTAAAATTTGAAGTTGAGCGAATAACTTACTATGATGAAAATAAAGTAGAAAAAGTTAATCTAGTTGCCCGTATAGGGAGCGGCATTGGTGGATTAGCTCTTCTAGGCCATTCTGATACTGTTCCTGTAGATGGTTGGGTGAACGAAGCTTTTTCGCCAGTTATTAATGAGAATAGACTTTATGGTCGAGGTAGTTGTGACATGAAGGGGCCCTTAGCGTGTATGCTGGCTGCTGGGGCTTCATATAATACCAAAGAGTTTTCTGCGCCTCTTTATTTGGTATTTACAGCCGACGAGGAAATAGGTTGTTGGGGAGCTGCTGAGGTTAGTAAGCGGTCAATATTACTTGCTGAAGGTAAATTGCGTTTTGGGATTATCTGCGAACCGACTCGTATGGAGGTTGTTAGGGCTCATAAGGGGGCTATCTTTATAAAGGCTGAATCCAGAGGAGCGGCTTCACATAGTAGTACTGGAAAAGGCATTAATGCTAATCTTGCGATGATCCCATTTCTCTCGGAGATGAAAGTAATTCATGATGAATTACGTTTTAGTTCTAGATTTCTGAATCACGACTTTGACCCTCCTTTTTCGGATTGGAATATCGGAATAAATGATGGAGGGATAGCTCAGAACATGACGGCTCCGAAGAGTGTCTGCACCGTTTATTATCGACCTATGCCAGGTCAGGAACCGGACCGTTTTCTAGATCGGGCACGGAAAGCTGCTGAAGAAAACAATTTGGAAATAAAAATTACCAAAATTGGGGATCCTTTTGAAACCCCTCTAAATTCGGAGTTGGTCCAGACCGCGTTGCAAGTCACCGGAACGGATCAAGCTTATACTGTACCTTATGGAACGGATGGGTTAGTTTTTGGTAAACAGATGGAACTAATAGTCATGGGGCCAGGAGATATACGTCAGGCTCACACCGTAAATGAGTGGATTGATTTGGATCAGTTTGATCTAGCGATTAAGACCTATAAAGATATGATCAATTCGTTCTGTGCTTAAAATTCATTTCAACACTCGTTAAACTCTACCAAAATAGGGAATGGAAACTTGCAGATTGGTCTTGTTGGTCTACCCGGTTCCGGGAAGACTACACTATTCAACTCACTGGTCAAAGCTAACGCTCAGACAGGCGGATTTACTGTTTTAAATAAGGCTAACCGGGGAACGGTTAAGGTCCCAGACCCAAGGGTATCAGAACTATCAAATTTGTTTAATCCTCTTAAAACTACATATGCCAATGTTGAATATCTCGATATCGGAGGAATAACGGAGGGAGCGGGTCGCGAAGAGGAACAAGACAGCAAGGGATTAAATGAGTTGCGAAAAATGGACCTTTTAGTACATGTCTTACGTGGATTTCCTGATATAACGGGATCAACATTATCGCCAATTGAGGATTTTAAGGTAGTAGAACTTGAATTAGCGCTCGCAGATCTGGAAATTATTGAACGTCGCTTAGCTCGTCTGTCTAAAGAAGCTCGTTCTACTAAACGGCCTGAACTTGTTCGAGAGTGGGAGCTATTGGAACAGTGTAAGTTAGAAATTGAAGAGGGAGGAGGGATACGAAATATTAAGTTTTCCCCTGATGATGAGAAAAAATTACGGGGTTACCAATTTTTGTCACAGAAACCTATACTTTTGGTGCTGAATATATCGGAAGAAGATTTAGGAACACAAAATAGAAAATCAGACGAATATTTTGAAAAACAGGAATTTCTCCAATTATGTGCAAAGGTTGAAATGGAAATAGCACAACTTGATGAGAAAGACGCAAGAGTATTTCTAGATGATTTGGGAATTCAAGAACCAGCATTAAACCGAATGATTATTTCTTCATACAGCCTGCTGAACCTGATCTCATTTTTTACGGTGGGAGATGATGAAGTAAAGGCTTGGACTATAAACCGGGGGGTCAAAGCCCCTGAAGCATCTGGGGCAATACATTCCGATTTAGAGAGAGGTTTTATTCGTGCCGAAACAATAGAATGGAAAACATTACTTGACTATGGGGGATGGCAGACGGCCAAGGAGAAAGGTGCGCTCCGTGTTGAAGGGAAACAATATGTCGTTAAGGACGGTGACGTCCTTAATATTCGCTTCAGTATTTAAAGGTTTCTGTCTTTCAATTAAGTTTTAGCGAATAGATAATGTTATGAAAAATATTTAGCATTACAATCTGCTTCGAATCTAGTTATTAATATTACCTCATTTTATAAAAAGGAAGGCAGAGATGCTATTCAATATCCGTCTTGTTACTAGCTTGGTTTTGGTTAAAGTATTGATATTTTCATTTTCTATCAATGCGCAGTATCTTGACAGAACGAACTTTAGTACTTCCCCTATAACCTTAGTAGATTTCAAGAACGCTTTCAATGGTGATAATGGTAAAGTACGTCTTGTTATATTGTTTTCTCCTACATGAGGACAATGTATAAGCGGTGCCGGTGCGGTGCAGCAAGATATCCTAGAAAAAATTTCTTCTGATGACCTACAAATTTACGTGATCTGGCAGCGAATCTTGTCAAATGATACCCTAGAGTCAGCCCAAAAGGCTGCCAAAATGCTTTTCAACGACGGAAGAGTTCAGCATATGTGGGACCCTTTCCACACTATGGGTTTGTGGTACAAGGGGGCGGGAGACCTAGAACATAAAGACCCGCTTGTCTGGGATGCCTATTATTTATATGCCTCAGATGCCAGTTGGATGGAAAATCCCACGGGGTTGATTGATGCCGGTAGTACAGTTTGGGAGCTGAAAGAGCGCCTAACCGAATCAGTTACTTCAATAATAAGCAAATAATGAGCATTTGCCGGAGTAATTCCAGTGTTTTACGGGAGCCTACAAATTATTGTGAAAATAACAGCCAGCTAGAGGATTTTGGCTTGATCGCTTTGAATCAGATTCTTAACCTTCTAAGCTAAGCAGAAATGGTTCTTCAAAAGCTTGGACTAACCATTGCATAAAACGAGCACCATCGGCTCCATCTATAAGGCGATGGTCGTAAGAAACCATTAGTGGTAACATTAGACGAGGTTGGAAAGTTCCATCAACATACACTTGTTCCATCCGACTTCGGGCAAGACCCAGAATAGCTACATCTGGGGCATTAATGATTGGTGTAAAAAAGGTCCCTCCAAAGCCACCCAGATTTGATATTGTGAAGGTACTCCCTAGCATATCATCAGGCCCAAGTTTTTTATTCCGTGCTCTGCTCGCAATTTCAGATAATTCAATAGAAATCTCGATCATATTTTTTTGGTCTACATCGCGTATAACCGGTACGACTAAACCTCGATCAGTATCTACTGCAACCCCCACATTATAGTATTTTTTGTAGATAATTTCGTGTTTATTCATATCAATACTAGCGTTAAAAAGAGGAAACTTTTTCAGTGCGGCGCCGACGATTTTTAGGGCGATGGCTGTCATTGTCAGCTTTCCACCTGCTTCTTCCGCAGCTGGACTAAACTGTTTACGTAGAATCTCCATGTCGGTTACGTCCGCTTTGTCACTATAAGTAACGTGAGGAATATTTATCCATGCTTTGCTCAGATGGTCAGCTGCAGCTCTGCGTAAATTGCTCAAGGGCTCTGTTTCTACGGGCCCCCATTTATTAAATTCCGGTAATGGTGTTAAACTAATATTATTAGTTTCAATCGTTGGGTTTGGAGCCAAAACCCTGGAATGAGATTTTACGTCTTCTGTGGAAATTCTTCCATCGTGGCCAGTTCCAACTACCTGGTTAATATCGACACCAATTTCGCGAGCAAAGCGACGAACAGAGGGAGCAGCAGGGACAGTTTTTACACTTTCTGGACCTAATTTTTTTGGAGTGGTATTAGTGTTTCCCCCTGTTGGAGTGGGAGTTTCATCTCCTGATATATTTTGGTTTTCAGAATCGGTGTTTACCGAGGAGGGAACTCCAGGCGAAGAGTCCTGGTTCGAATCAATGGTAGTTGTTTGGTCAGGTTGGCTAGATTCTGGATTTTCTTTGGCGGTAGAGGTGGTACTGGGTTCTTCATCATACATTAGTACTGGCGCTCCTACATCAGCCGCCATGCCATCTTCTACCATGATTTCTGTTATAACACCACTAACCCCTGAGGGTACCTCTAAATTAGCTTTATCCGTTTCTATCTCAAGAATTGGTTGGTTGATTTCAATTTTGTCGCCTACAGAAACTAGAATACCTACTACAGTACCCGTGTCGATATTTTCACCAAGTGGTGGAAGATTGAAAGGCATAGCCATAAAACGTGCTTCTCCCTATTAAAGTGTGAGTGGGTTTGGCTTATCAGAATCAATCTGCAAGTCACTCATAGCTTGTTTGAACATCGAAGATGGTATCTTGTCATCCCTCATTAGTCCATAAAGAGCAGCCAGCGCGATATAACGGGAATCTACTTCAAAGAAATCTCTTAAATTAGCTCTATTGTCACTACGACCAAACCCATCCGTACCAAGGGTTATTAAAGGTTCTGGGAAATACGCCGATATAGTTTCTGGCAACGCCTTGACATAGTCGCAGGTGGCAATGTACGGGCCTTGGGTGTCTCCCAAAATTGATGTCACATAGGGTATGCGAGGAGTTTCCTCAGGGTGTAAAATATTCCATCTCGTCACATCTATTGCATCATTATGTAATGCTTTATAACTAGTTATACTCCAAATATTTGCGGAAACTTCGTAATTATCTTCTAGGATTTTACTAGCTTTCAACACCTCGTTTAAAATAGCACCACTACCGAACAAGTTAACTTGAAATTTGTTACTTTTCTTCTCAGTTTTCTGGAATAAATACATGCCTTTAATTATACCATCTCTGATAGCCTCTCCATCTGGCATAGGAGGCATCTCATAGTTTTCATTATGGACAGTCAGATAGTAAAATATTTCCTCCTGGTTTTCGTACATACGACGGATTCCATCTTCAATGATCACAGCCAGTTCGTAACTGTAAGCTGGGTCATAAGCTAAAAGGTTAGGAACTGGATAAGCCAAAAGATGACTGTTGCCGTCTTGATGCTGGAGGCCTTCGCCAGCAAGAGTAGTACGTCCAGATGTAGCTCCCACTAGGAAACCCTTACACTTCATATCTCCAGCTGACCAAACCAAGTCTCCTACTCGTTGCAGGCCAAACATAGAATAATATATAAAGAATGGAATAGTATTTATATCGTATGTGGCATAAGCCGTGCCCGCGGCAATGAAAGATGACATACCTCCTGCTTCAGAAATACCTTCTTCCAATAATTGACCATCTTTCGATTCTCGATAAAACAAAAGTGTTTCACTATCCACAGGTTCGTAGCGTTGTCCGACAGGGGAGTAAATACCAGACTGTCGGAATAGAGCTTCCATGCCAAAAGTGCGGGCTTCATCAGGTACGATAGGAACGATTAAGTTTCCAATTTCTTTGTTCCGCATGAGATCAGAAAGAATACTAACAAATGCCATAGTTGTCGAAATCTCACGATTAAAACCTTTAGTATATTTGTCGTATTGTTGTTTTTTAGGAGCTTTCAGGGGAGTAAACTTAGTCCGTCTCCCAGGTAGATAACCTCCCAGAGCTTTGCGTCTTTCATGGAGGTAATTCATCTCTGGACTATCATCCGGAGGTTTGTAAAAGGGTATATTATGAATTTGGTCGTCAGGAATTGGGATCTGAAAACGATCTCGAAAAGCCAGCAGCTGATCATTTTCCAGCTTCTTAAGCTGATGCGCACTATTGGCGCCTTGTCCAACATCTCCCATCCCATACCCCTTAATGGTCTTCATCAAAATGACGGATGGTGTTCCTTTATTTTCTAATGCAGCTTTATAAGCATGATATACTTTTAGAGGGTCGTGCCCTCCCCGCCGCAGATTTTCTAACTCGGAGTCAGATAAATGTTCTACCATTTCCCTAAGATTCGGATGGATTCCAAAAAACTTATTCCGTATATATTCTCCCGATTCCATACTGTACTTCTGGTATTGACCATCTACAGTATCGTGCATCTGTTTAATTAAAAGTCCATCTTTATCTTTTTCTAGTAATGGATCCCAATCACTGCCCCAGATACACTTAATAACATTCCAACCAGCTCCACGAAAGATAGCTTCCAATTCCTGGATGATTTTATGGTTACCTCGCACGGGACCATCAAGCCGTTGCAGGTTGCAATTAATCACAAAGATTAAATTATCCAATTGCTCGACAACTGGAACAGTAATTGCTCCTAGGGATTCGGGCTCGTCCATCTCTCCGTCTCCCATCATTACCCAAACTTTAGAATCACTTGGTTTTTTGATTCCTCTGTTTTCTAAATATTTCATAAACCTAGCTTGGTAAATGCCAGTGATTGCACCAAGCCCCATCGATACGGTAGGGAACTCCCAAAAGTCTGGCATTAACCAGGGATGGGGATAGGATGATAGTCCGGGAGGATTTACTTCTTGACGAAAGTTTACCAACTGATCCTCAGTAATACGCCCTTCGAGATAAGCCCTAGCATAAATCCCAGGTGCTGCGTGACCTTGGATAAAAAGGAGATCTCCATTCCGGTTGCCGTTACGTTTACGAAAAAAGTGATTGAATCCTACCTCATAGAGAGTCGCTGATGAAGCAAAGGTGGAAATATGTCCACCTATGGATCCATCAGCTCGATTGGCGCGAACAACCATAGCGAGGGCATTCCAACGCACAATGTTTTTAATACGTCTTTCTAGATCCCTATTACCTGGATATTGTTCTTGTGTTTCAACAGGAACTGTATTTACGTAAGGAGTATTTGCAGAGAATGGAAGCCGGACTCCAACATCAGCAGCCCGAGATTCAAGTGCGGTAAGGATACGTTTAATTCTTTCTGAATCGCCTTGTTCAATTACGTACTCGAGCGATTCAAGCCATTCATGTAATTCTACCGATATGAGATCGTTGTCTAAATCTCTTTCCATTAAAACCTCAGGACAAAATATGAATAGATATGATTATATCATACATCTAAAACACCGCCCCAAATTATGGGTATTACTCCCCTAAAGTCAATCATTATATTTATGGTGGTCTCCCTTAAATATACATTGCAAACCATTCTGTGTTTTTTTATAGGGGCATAGCGAGCTATGGAGGAAGATATGAAGACAAATTCTGAAGCGTGGCACGGGATATTTACAATACCACAAACACCCTTTACTAACGAAGGATTTTTTGATGAGGAAGGTCTCCGAAGGCAAATTGACTTTTGTGTGGATTCTGGAGCTCACGGTATTGTTTATCCGGTAATGGCTAGCGAATTTTGGTTGCTCTCAGATGAAGAGCGCAAGAGGGCTATAGATGTGGCAGTAAGGCAGGTTGATGGCCGCATACCAATAATAGCTGGGGTAGCAGGAGTGAGCACTGAGGTTGCTGTAATGTTTAGTCGTTACTCAAGTCTAGCAGGGGCTGATGGCGCTATTGCATTACCTCCCTATATATTAAAACCAAGTTTAGAAGATTTGGTAGATTATTACCGTCAGATATCGGAGGCTATGGGGAAACCAATATTTATTCAAAACTTTGATCCTCCTCTTGGATCTAGTCTTTCCCCCGAATTTATCCAGAAATTGCTAATTGAAATACCGCATGTCGAGTACATCAAGCAAGAAATGATGCCTTGCGGACATTCTATTTCAGAATTATTGAAAACCTGTGGGAATGAATTACGAGGGGTTTTTACCGGGTTTGGTGGGCGTTGGTTTATTGATGACCTAAATCGGGGAGCAAGTGGAACTATGCCGGCATGTGAATTTACTGATGTATTAGTCCAGCTTTATAATCATTACCGTTCTGATGACGTTGAAACTGCTAGAGGAATTTTTAAGAAATTACTACCACTAATAAACATGGAAAGTCTCTACGGAATATCGTTTTGTAAGGAGATTCTAAAAAGACGAGGCTTAATTACGTCGACATATACTCGGGCTCCCGGAAAACTTGATAGTTATGATCTTGGGGAGATTGATTCACTTATCCAAGAGGTGGAGGGATTATATATTTATTAGAGATGTTCCTTAAAAAAATTTTGTTTCAGGTCCAGTCGTGCAATGAGTGGCCTTGACCAGGAAACCAGATCCAATCCACAAAGAACCCTATTAATATACCTGCACTGTAACCTACCAGAACCCCCCAAGCAAAGGGCAGTGCTCGATGGTATGCTGTTACTCCACCTAGTCGTAAAAGAAGCATTTTGATTAGCCACGCTGTGAATAATGTAAACATCAGGGTCCGAGTTATATCAGCGAAAGCCACAGTAAATCCAACAGGGGCTAAAGGCCAGCCAGGAAAACGATGAGTCAGAGCTGTTATGGCTAACATTATAACACCTCCGAGGGCCATAAAAAGAAACTCAGGAGGTTGCAGTTGGTCAGCATTTCGAATCCACCTGACAATATCATCATAGTACATTTCATTAATTCCACCAAAAGCATCACGAGTTCCAAAATTGTAAGCTCCAATTGTCGTGTTTCCGATGTATATAGTATACAAGATAGAAGTTAACATGCTAATTAGGAACGTGATCAGCATGATTCCTAGTAATCCTCGTTTGTCCCGTCTTAGATCCGACATAACTTTGTCAGATTGAGCTATAGTTCCAATACCTAGACCACGCCAATTTCTGGCATAGGCTGATCCAAGTCCTAAATTCGTCAAGCTTGGGGGATCAATATTCCCTGAACCCAGCGTTAATATTGTGAAATGATGAGCGTTAACGGGTAGATCCAAGAAAGCCAGTCCTGTTTGAGCAATAATACGGGCTGTGCCAAGGTATAGAATAAACAAGAATAGGAGGTATATTGGGACTACTTGCCAGCTGAGCCCCGAAACCATAAGCCACGCTATCAAGTAAACCAGGCTTCCCATCAAACCCAAGAGAGCAAAGCGGTACGACATAAATTCGGTGGAGGATACTTCCCCCCCCTTTATAGCATCACGAAAGACATTGTTAATCTGTTTTCTAGACGTCCATAGATGCCAGAAGACAAAGACGACAAAACCACCAAAAAACTGAGCTTTAACAACAGCGTTTGTGCCGACAGGGCTTCCCGAATATTGGAATCCGACACGATCTAACAGCCCCCCTTCTAGTATACCCAAAAGGGCGAAAATCCATAAACTAAAAGTTATCTCAAGGGGTGCTAAAAAAGCAAAGCAAAGGGCGTAAATGTTGATGCTGATTTTGATCGGAAGAGCCCCCTCCATTAAAGTCAGCATCGTGTGATATAGGGAACCTATGGGTATAGGTGGAATAGATCCCCAGAAAGTAGTTATGTTCCATATCATTAGAATTAGGGAGGCACCGAATCCCACCTGGAACATACGGTCATAAACAAAGTTTGGGAAAGTTCGCTTGGTTTCTTCATCATGTCGGATAAGGTCAATAGCCATTCGAACTAACGGAAAGGCTAAACGTTCATGATCCACCCATGTTCTACGCATAATAGTGGTTATACAGGCCCCCATAAAAAATAAGACGACAAATAATGAGATCCACCAAAATAAAGGAGGAAACCATGGTCCCCAAATAATGTTGTCTATTCCTTCGGGCATTCCCTCGTAAAACCAGACAAGAGTATTACCATTACTACTAACCAAGAGCCAGTCCGGCAAATAATCGAAAAAAGTTGTAGCCCACTGGTTTTCAGGGCGAGCAAAATAGTACGGTGTTGCTATTATTCCCATTAGGTAGGCAACCATAACTTTACCGGGAACGAGAGACGAAATAAACGTCATTACGAAAATTAACGTCATTTCGCTACCACTAAGAGTCCAGGAAGATTTCAATTTTCTGATTAACGGATTAACTACAAACAGAAGGATAAAAAAGGGAATGAGTACAGCTATTGGAAGGTGCCCCATCGTCATTCTAGAAGATTGCAATATGAAAGAGCCGTAGGGAACCCATATATTGATTAATATAGCAAGACTAAGGCCTAGGATAATAGCCCGATAGGAAAAACCACCTATTTTGGAGAGTCCAATTCGGGGGTTGGAAGTCATAATTCGACCAATCTAATTAGTGAAACTCGTCCATCAGTAAAACTGTTAGGAGTTGGTGCCCCTAGCAATATACCGGATCATTATAGTTAGACACAACACAAGTTTTTTTGAAATTATTAACCCAAGGTTTTTGCTTGAAACCAAATTGCCACTGTTTTATATTGACTTATTTAGAATATTCCTACGGAGTAATAGCTCGAATATGATTACAAATTGGGCTAATGTTGCAGGAGATCAAGGTATCTCAATGTTATCCCGGGACCAGATGATTAAAGGGTTGAACTTCAGAAATCTTTTTAGTTTGTTAACTAACTATTCGACGATGATATAAGTATTTTGAGCAGAATAATCATTTGTTTAGAATGCTATTTGTTAAAAAATACATTTCAGTAAGAGACAGGGGCTATAAGGCATGTGGTCGAAGATAAAAACAGGAGTCGGGATTACTATTGCAGTGTTGATGTTGTCATCGGTTACTATCTTCCATCCCAAGGATATAACTGAGAACGTCCTTATGAAGTTTATCTCTCTCCCTGAACCTCAACCGGTTCGGATTTTCCAAGGTGGAGATGACCGGCCTTTGGCAGAGGCTTTGGAAGCCGTGAGTTTGGAGTCGATAGGTAATACGGTCCGAAAACTTTCTTCTTACCCATCCCGAGTAGCTGGTTATGCCGGTGCAGATTCAGCATATCAGTATATCAAACAACAGTTTCAGGAAATTGGGTTGGAAAATATACGTACAGAAGATTTCCCTATTACAGTACCTATCGATAAGGGTTCTAAATTAACTATAGTGGAAACTGGGAACGAAATTCCACTGCATTCTCTGTGGCCTAATCATGTCCGGACATCCACCACTCCCCCTGAGGGTCTTACTGGCCCAATTATCTATGGTGGGAAAGGAGAGTTTAGTGACTTTAACGGTTATGAAATGCAAGGTAGTATTGTTCTAATGGACTTTGATTCAGATGATCGCTTTATCAATGCGCGGATGCTTGGTGCTAGTGCAATAATCTTTTTTGATAATGGTCGAGTAAATCGTAGCGAGGCCGAGCGAAAATTTCTAAGTTTACCTCTTAACGTCCCTCGTTATTGGGTAGAGAAAGTCCACGTTGATGATCTACTAGACCTAGCTCAATTAGGAACGAGCCAAGTGACAATTCAGGCAAAGATGGAATGGGAGATAGTGGAAGGGAAGAATATTTTCGGTTGGATACCAGGCTTGGATGAACCAATGCCAAATCCTCGAGATGAATCCCGGCCAAATTGGAAAGACTATACAATAGTCATTGAATCATTTTATGATGCGATGTCGGTTGTCCCAAGTTTGGCTCCTGGTGCAGAAAGTGCAACAGGCTTAGCTGCACTATTGGAAATCGCGAAAGCAATCAAAAGTTATAAACCCAAGTATTCAGTCGTAATATTAGCTACTTCTGGTCATTTTATCGGCTTGGAAGGCGTTAATAATTGGTTATATCGGCACGGTAGAGCAAGCAATTACTTTATGTCTAAAATTCCGGAAGAAGACAAGATTGACTTTGATATTTTCTTTGGCCTTGACTTGTCAAGTCATGAATCTCGAGTAGGAAGTTTTGCTTTTGGCACCTTTGATAATCTTGCTTGGGCTACTAATCATTACATAAAAAATATTTTCGCTCCCTATTCGAGGAAATTTTCGGATTATATCCAGGAAGCATTTGGAAGTGGCGCTGATGGAGTTCGATACGTCAATGCGATAGTGCCACCTCAGAGAACCTGGAAGGATTTTATGCCAGTTAAACTGGGCTTAGACAGTGAGGCAGTTACTGCTTTTGGTAAAAAAGGTATGTCTTTTGTCACACCCAATGGGACACGAGGGTTAGTTGATACACCACACGATCAGTTTGATTTGGTTAATATAGATAATATTTCTAAACAGACTCGAACGCTAGCAGTTATACTTGCTCGGGCAACCACTGACGGTGAATTATTTGAAGAAACTAAACTCAAGATACAAGATACGGCTCGTGATATGAGCGGAACAGTCTATGAATTTGATCGAGACGTAAATTTCTTTGTTCCGAAAAAACCAATACCTGGAGCACTTGTTACCTATTACAAAAATCTTACCAACACGGGTGTTCGTGGTATTTTGATCAACAAAGCTGATTCATTAGGACGTTTTTCGTTTCGGCCCCTAAAACAACAAAAGGGCCCGATAAAACTTCGATCTTATGCTCTTGATGAAAGTGGAGAGATAATTTACGCGCCGGATCTTGGTCAGGAAGGTGATAAAACTTTTCCACTAGATGCAGCAAGTGGAGCGTCTGAGAACACTACTTTGCAGATAGTGTTCAGAGCTAAGGCACTTGACGTTTATGAAATAATAGATTCCCGATACCTCACAGCATTAGATAAACTTACGGTTCTAGCTCAGAATGATGCGGAACCTCAGTGGTACGGGCATAGTTACATTGAAACCCAGAGCGGGATGGAAGGTCATACTATACCAGCTGCGGTAGTATTCGCAAAACCAGGACAACGACTTAAATTGCTTATGAGCACCAGCCTGTTTGGTGTAAAGTATTTGTTAACAAATGCACCGGATTCTTTTCTGAAAAATCCTGTTGATCCGGATCAAGTAACTCTCGAACTGTTGGAAGAAGCCCAAGGGAAAGGTTATCTTATCGATCAAGGGCTTATAGTAAATCCCTCATATCAGGGTACTCGGGATATGTGGGTAGTCGATGATGTTCGCCTCAAACAATTGGCTCGTTTCGGTGTGGAGAACCAACGTATTGCAGAGTTACACGAAGATGCTAGGGTAGCTCTTCTTGAGGCAGAGGAGCATTTACAGAACAAGGAATATGACTCTTTTATATCTAAATCTAGGGAAGCTTGGGGTTTAGAAGCTCGTGGATATCCCGAAGTTAAGACCACTGCAGATGATACAGTGAAGGGTGTTATTTTCTATTTTATTCTACTTATACCATTTTCTTTCTTTATGGAACGTTTAGTCTTCGGATTTCCAACAATTAATAAACGGATTTTTGGTTTCGCAGCATTTTTTATAGCAATATTTTTGGTGTTACAGCAGGTCCATCCAGCATTCAAACTTAGTACATCACCCTACGTTATTTTTCTAGCATTCGTTATTTTTGCATTAGGGACAACAGTATTAATTATTGTCCTATCTAAGTTCAATCAGGAAGTACAAAAGATTAAACGTGCTCAAACTGGCATGCATGAGGCTGATATTGGTCGGTTGAGTGCTACCGCGGTAGCTCTTTCCCTAGGGGTTTCCAACCTACGTAAAAGAAAAGTACGAACTGTATTAACAGCAGCGACTATTACTTTATTAACTTTTACTGTCCTCTCATTCACTTCGATAACAACATCGTTACAATACTACAAGTTAGAACGGTATAACAAACCCACTTACCAAGGGACTTTGGTCCGAGATCGAAACTGGAAAGGATTACAGCCTTCAGTTTATGACTATCTTAAGAGCACCTTTCAGGATAAAGCTACGCTAATTCCTAGAGCATGGTACATGTCTCAGGTCAAGGGTGAAAAAGGATTTTTTGCCTTCTCTTCTACCAAATCAACCCGTGAAAGTTACGTGAATAGTATTTTAGGGTTAACCTCTGACGAACCGAAAGCGACAGGACTAGATTCATATCTTTTGGGGGGGAGATGGTTTTTACCAGGGGAACGAAATGCGGTAATCCTGCCTGATGATATCGCTGCGGTTGTGGGTATTAACCCAGAAGACGCAGGTTCTGTGCATATCAATATGTTTGGAATGAAATTACAGGTGGTGGGGGTAGTTGATTCTCGGCGTTTTAACCAACTTAAGGATTTAGATGATGAAAAACTCACTCCGGTTGATCTTGTGCAGGAAAAAGGGAAAATAGCTCAGCGAATTGGCGAGGATCCCCGCCTTCAGGCAGAATCCCCGCCTGAAGCATTTATACATCTTGAATCTAACAATGTTATGATCTTACCTTACGAGACAGTGATGGATCTCGATGGGAAAATGTATTCTGTAGCAATAACAGATTTTCGAGATGAAAATGATCAGTTAAATCCTAATTTTGATAAGGAAATAGAGAGCTTTTTGTCACGAGTCGCTATGACGATGTTTGTCGGCAAAGATGATACAGTAAATGTCTATAGTTCAATTGGTTCTACTTCGATTGGTGGGGTTGGTAATTTTCTTATACCAATTCTTGTCGCTGCTATGATTGTGTTAAATACTATGATGGGTGCTGTTCACGAACGATTTCGTGAGATTGGGGTCTATAGTTCGGTAGGACTAGCGCCTAGCCACATTTCAGCACTTTTCCTTGCAGAATCGTCTGTATTTGCAACAGTAGGTGCAGTTTTAGGTTATTTGGGTGGGCAGACGATTACCCTTATCCTTTCCAACTATGATATATTAGCCGGGCTTTCGCTAAATTACTCTTCCCTTTCCGCAGTGTGGTCGGTTGTTGTGGTTATGGCCACAGTGTTTCTATCAACAGCATATCCAGCTAAGAAGGCTGCTGATCTGGCTGTTCCAGATGTGGGCAGGGAGTGGAAATTTCCTGATCCCGATGGGGATTCTTGGAGTTTTGATTTCCCCTTTACTATTGGCAGTGTTGAAGTTCTAGGGATGTACGCATACCTCACTCGAGTATTTGAATCATACGAAGAAGGTTCCCTCGGAGCGTTTGTTACTGAAGATGTTAAGTTGGTTGCTAAAAAAGATGGGTCGGGCCTTCCTAGATATGAAATATCTATGATGACCTGGCTTGCTCCTTATGATCTAGGTATTAGTCAGAAAGTTTTGCTTAGTGCTGCTCCGGCAGAGAATGAAAATGATCTCTATGCGGTTTGGGTTGTTATCAACCGAGAAAGTGGTGATGTAGCATCCTGGCAGCGTATTAATCGTCGGTTTCTGGGGGTCCTCCGTAAACGTTTTCTAGTTTGGCGAACTCTGCCCCAGGATCTTAAGAACCAGTATGCTATAACTGGGGAAGAAATAACCAAGAAATCGCTAGAGGCTGAGCAATCCGTATGAAATTCGCCTTCTGTAACGAAATGTTTCAAGGTAAATCTCTAAAACAGGTTTTTAGTACTGCTGCAGAAATTGGTTATGATGGAGTTGAAATAGCTCCATTTAGTCTAGCACCATCGGTGACAGATATTGGCTTTGAGACTCGGCAGAAGATTCGTCAAGAGGCGGCAGAATTCGGACTTGAAATTACGGGATTACATTGGCTTCTGGTCAGCCCTAAAGGCTTATATTTAAACCATCCTGACCATGAGATTAGACGATCTACAACACAGTATTTATGTGATCTTATTTGCTTTTGTGGGGATATCGGTGGTAAGTTTGTAGTTGTTGGATCACCCAAACAACGGGACGTCTTGCCAGGCCAAACGTTTGAAATTACTTGGGATCGGACCAAAAAAGTTTTTGAGGAATGTCTGCCTGTAGCCGAAGAAAATGGAGTAATTATTTGTTTGGAACCGTTAGATGATGCCCAGACTAACTTTGTCAATACACCAACTGAAGCGGCACAAATGGTTCGGGAGATCGATCACCCATTTTTTCGTATGATTGTGGACGTCCGAGCGACGATATGCCAGGGAGTTGATATTACTACGGCAATTCATGAACAGAGAGATGAAATAGCTTATATTCATTTCAACGATGCTAGTGGTGATGGTCCTGGTTTTGGAGACACTGATTTTTTGCCCGTAATGCAAGCTCTTCATAAAAATGGTTATACAGGTTATGGTTCGGTAGAGGTCTTTGATTATTCATATGGTGCAGAAAACATAGCGAGAAAAAGTTTGGCAACGCTTCAGGCGGCACATGCAAAAATCATATGAGAGGATAGATGGGTGAAGCAACAGATTCTTGACAAAAAGGGAATAGCAAAGGCAGTTTCTAGAATAGCTAGTCAAATAATGGAACGCAATACCAGAGTTTCAGAAATTGCGATCATTGGTATCCAACGACGAGGTGATTGGCTAGCTAGGCGAATAGCTAACATAATACATGATAAAAAAAATATAACCCTTCAAGTAGGAATACTAGATATCAATTTATACCGAGATGATCTCCAGAATCGTGCAGAATATCCAGTAGTCCGAACTACTAATATACCGTTTAATATAGAGGGTCGGACCGTTATTTTGGTGGATGATGTGTTGTACACAGGTCGAACAATTAGAGCAGCATTAGATGAGTTAAAGGACTTCGGGAGAGCTCATAGGATTGAGCTCGCTGTTTTAATCAATCGGGATGGACGAGAATTACCGATACAAGCTGATTATATCGGCAAAAACGTCGAAATTGGAACTGGTGGTACAGTTGTAGTCCAAGTTCACGAACTAGATCAGAATGATGATGTTATCGTTAAAGAGGTTTTGTGATGACGGATCAACATTCTTACAAATTGAGCCATCGACACTTGATAGGTTTGGAAGAGTATTCACGTAGAGATATTAGTCTTATATTGGAAACAGCTGCGTCATTTAAGGAAGTAATAAATCGACCGATCCGGAAAGTTCCAGCACTAAGAGGTAAAAACATAAGTAATATGTTTTTTGAATCAAGTACTCGGACCCGTCTTTCCTTCGAGCTTGCCGCTAAACAACTTTCTGCTGATATTTTAAATTTTGGATCCTCAGGAAGCAGTGTGTCAAAAGGAGAATCCCTTAGTGATACAGTCCAGAACATTGAAGCTATGCAGGTAGATTGTGTAATTGTACGTCATTCTTCCGCAGGTGTACCGAATTTTCTTTCTCAATGTTTAACTAGTGCAGTTGTTATTAATGCAGGGGATGGGGCCCATGAACATCCTACCCAAGGGCTTCTCGACATGTTAACAATCCGTGATGCTTTTGGTACGCTGGATGGTTTGAAGGTAGTTCTCATCGGTGATATAACTCACAGCCGAGTAGCTCGCTCCAATATTTGGGGGTTACGAAAAATGGGAGCCCATGTTGTGGTTTGTGGCCCGCCTTCCTTAATTCCTAAAGAGATAGATAAATTTGGGGTTGAAGTTTGTTATCGTGTTGAGGAGGCATTGAGTGAAGCTGATGTTATCTACACTCTTCGCATACAGCATGAAAGGCAAGGAGAAATATTTTTTCCATCTCTTAGAGAATACGCAACACTTTTCGGGATTGATGAAGATCGTTTAAATCTTGCCAAGCCAGGAGCAATTATTATGCATCCAGGCCCTATAAACCGTGGAGTAGAGCTTGACAGTCGAGTGATAGATAATGGAAGATCTGTAATATTAGATCAGGTAACCAATGGTATTGCTGTTCGTATGGCTGTTCTCTATCTTCTAAATGGGGGGGGAGAGCACGATGCAGAATAATGATATAGGTACTTATGGAGAAATGAGCTTAACAGTGGTTCGAAATGGGAGAATCATAGACCCAGCATCTAATAGAGATGAAACAGGAGATCTTTGGTTTCTAGGTGATAGAATAGTCGATGAGCCCTTCAATGATGAATCAGAAAAAATTACGGTAATTGAAGCAAAAGGGAAATTAGTTTTACCTGGTATCATTGACATGCATACCCATCTTTGTGAGCCTGGCTATGAGTATAGAGAGACAATAGAAAGTGGCACCAGAGCAGCTGTAGCAGGAGGTGTCACAGCGTTAGCCTGCATGCCTGATACTGATCCCGTGATAGATGACGTTCCTACAGTCAAATTTATCCAAGATCGAGCGTTAAACTCGGCAGCTCGGATTTATCCCATTGGTGCGCTTACAGTAGGGAGTGAAGGAGATTGTCTAACCGAATCAGGTAAACTTCTAGAAGCTGGGGTAGTTGCTCTATCTGATGCTGAACGCTCCATAGGGAATCCGGCAATTCTACGAAGAGGGCTGGAATATAATCGGATGTTTAACCTGCCTATAATTGTTCATTGTGAGGACCCATTTTTATCAAGGGATGGGCAAATTAACGATGGATATCAGGCAACCCGACTAGGTCTTAAGGGATCCCCTACTGTTTCAGAAGAAACAATTGCAGCACGGGATATCATGCTTGCCGAGGAAACAGGAGGTCGATTACATCTAACCCATATAAGCTCGGCCGTAACCGTACAATTAATCCGGGCAGCAAAAAAAAGAGGGGTTCAAATAACGGCTGATGTTAGTCCCCTACATTTAGTATTAACAGATGAAGCACTTTTAGCCTACGATACTAATTTAAAGGTAACTCCCCCTTTAAGAAGCCAACGTGATTTTGAAGCATTGCGAGAAGGCCTTTTGGATGGCACTATTGATGCTATCGCCTCTGATCATACACCAAGATCTGTTGATGAGAAAAAAGTGGAGTTTCAAGAAGCTTTGCCTGGAGCTTTAGGTCTTGAAACAATGCTTTCTTTTATTTTTACAGAACTTGTTGAGCCTGGGCATCTTTCTATCAGTAGTGCTATAAAAGCATTATCGACAGGCCCTGCTAAGATACTAGGAGTGGAAGGTGGTCTTCTCTCTGCTGGTAACCCGGCTGACTTCCTAATATTCGATCCTAACAGCACCTGGCTTGTAGATGCTGATTCTCTCAAGTCCAAATCTAACAACACTCCTTTGGCTGGTCGAACACTGAAGGGTTTTGTTACTAGAACAGTTGTAGGTGGTAAAACAAGTTACCTGCACCGATAACCTAAAGGGTCTTGACTAAAACTTTCAATCCCTGTATCTTTAGGCACCCAAAATGACCTCTATAAATATTTCAGGCCTAGGGCCGCGATAAGTTAGTGAAGAGTTGACGTAGTAGTTTTGTCGAAAAGGAGTTTTTATGTTGTTCAAAAAGATCTGTATCAATGTGCTCTTTGGTTTTACCCTGTTAATGCCATTAGCAACCTACGCACAAAAAATTGAATTGCGTTCAGCCAAAATATATATAAGGGAAACCCCTCCAAAGTGGGATCGGGCGAGTGCATTATTAGAAACAGCTTTACAAAAAGATCCGGGTAACAATGAAGCTCATTATCTTTTGGGCCTTATAAACTACTACAAAGGAAATTTTGGAGAGATGTTTAAACATTGGGAAGCATCTACTTTCAAGGATCTGGATAGAAAAAACAAGAACCAATATAAAGACACATTAAATAGTATGGTTCGCGGAAATTATGCGCGGGGCAAACAAAGTTACGAAAAAGGTGAATTTACAGAGGCTGCAAATTATTACCAAACTACGGTTAACGCAACTTCATTACTCCAGAAGGCACTTCATTCAACCGGGAAGAAAAAGGATGCAAAAACAGCAGTTGAATTAGAACCAGCAAAACAGCAAGGTTATCTTTATTGGGGCTACGCCGCTCTAGGCGCTTCCGATTTTGATAATGCAAAAATAGCCCTAGAGAAACTTCTAGAAGTTGACCCCAATAAATTCGAAGCCTGGGATGGGTTAATCAATGTGTACTACACTAGTGAAAGTTGGGCTAAGTTGATCGAAGCTTGTAACAAGGTTATCGAATTATCGGAAAAAACAGATTTAAATACTTACCTAATATTGCGAAATGCCTATTTTGGGGCTGGAGACACAACTAATGTGGTAACAACGTACGAACGGGCGATAGAGGAATTCCCCGGCGAACAATCTCTATACGTGGATCTTAGCTCACTTCATGATTCTCAAAAAAATCAAGATAAGGCGATTGAAGTACTTGAAAAGGGTCATGGAGCGTTGCCTGAAAATATCGAATTGCTGAAGTATCTCGGGATTACCTACTATAACAAAGGATTGGCCGCACGGGATGCTAGCGATAACGAATCAGCCAGTTTAGCTTTTCATGGGGCTGTTTCTAACATGGAAAAGTTGTTATTATTGCAGCCAAAGAGTATAGATGGTACGGATATTCTTAGTGATGCTTACTATGGGCTAGCAAGTATTGAAACAGTTCCGGCGCAAAAGGAAATCTTTTCTAGCAAGGGGCAAGAGTTACAGAAGACGAAATTAAATCTTATCACTTCGGGGGAAGGAATCTAGAGTCCCAGACTACTTTTGATAGGTTAACTACAACGAGTTTAATTTTCATTTTTTAAAAGAGGATTCCATTGTTTATGGAATCCTCTTTTGTTCTTCCATTTTGATTGACACCCCCAGCCCTAAGTCCTATACTACCGTTTCAGTAAACTCCGCTTCTGATCCATCCATGCTTATTTTGGTATTGCTAACATAGCTTTACAAGGCCCGGAAAGATTCAGTAGTGAACCCATGCCCTATATTCGCGATTTGGGGATATCTTTGTTAATGTATGTTAGTCTTTTAAGTTCAATTTTAAGAAAAAGTAAAGTTTCCAGAACTACATAAGTTTAAAGGTAATTATCTGCCCAACTCAACGGGAGGAATTAATATATAATGTCAGACAATCAAGGCTCATTTTCTTCTTTGGATCCGGGTAATCGCATTCTGATGGGGCCAGGCCCGAGTGATATGCATCCGAGGGTATACCAAGCAATGGGAGCTCCACTGACGGGTCACTTAGATCCATATTTTATTAAGGTGATGGATGAAACCAAGACATTGTTACGTTACGTTTTTCAGACAGAAAACAAACTAACTTTTCCAATTTCTGCTACTGGTTCTGCAGGTATGGAGACCTGTATATGTAATTTGGTTGAACCTGGAGATGAGGTATTGATTTGTATTAGTGGGGTTTTTGGAGAACGTATGGCTGAAATGGTAAAACGTCATGGGGGCCAATTAAATCGTCTTGTAAGTGAGCCCGGTCAGCCAATTTCGGTCAAACAGCTACGGGAGGCTTTAGAAAGCTGCCAACCTAAGTTGGTTGGGTTAGTTCATGCAGAAACATCAACCGGGGTGCTACAACCTTTAGAAGAAATCATTGAGGTTATCCATGAATATAACGCTCTTGTTTTGGTTGATACTGTGGCTTCTTTGGGAGGAACTCCAGTTAAAGTTGACGACTGGAATATAGATGTTTGTTATACAGGTAGCCAGAAATGTTTGAGTGCACCTCCCGGCCTGTCACCGGTGACATTCAACGATAGAGCTGTTGAAATGATCGCCCATCGAAAGGTACCTGTTGATAGTTGGTATCTTGATCTAACACTGATAAATTCTTACTGGAATGAGGATAGGATATATCACCACACTGCTCCAATAAACTTGATCTACGCCCTTAGGGAAGCTCTTATACTGATACATGAGGAAGGGATAGACGAGGTCCAAGTACGACATAATATTAACTATCAGGCTTTTGCTGCTGGGATAGATGCGATGGGACTTAAATTTTTTGTTAACGAGCCACACCGAGCTCCTACTATTAACCCAATAATAGCTCCGGAAGGTGTAGAAGAAGCATCGGTTCGACAAGCACTGCTCGAGAATTATGGCATTGAATTGGGCGGCGGTCTTGGTTTACTTAAAGGAAAGGCATGGCGGATTGGCCTCATGGGACAGTCCTCTAAAAGAGATCATGTTATATTGTGCCTGACAGCTCTCGAAGAAACTCTTCGTTTACAAGGATATGACAAAATCAATAGTGGAATAGCAGCTGCTAGCAATGTCTATCAGGCTAATATATAGGTGTCAATATAAAGAATTATCACTGAGTACATTTACTTATAGCAGGAGGAACATAATGTATTTCGTTGACGACGAAGAAATGTCAAAGAAGTCAATCGCCCCTGGAGTTGAAATTTCGGTTGTGGGTGGGGACCAAGCACAAATGTCTTTCGTAACCCTTTCTCCGGGGTCACAGGTGCCAATTCACGAACATACTAATGAGCAATTAGGGGTTGTTTTAGATGGGGAGTTTTTAATGATTATAGGGGGAGAAAGTAGGACTATAAAGACTGGAGATAAGTATGTAATTCCGGGAGGTGTTAAGCATGGCGTAACTGATGTTAAGGTTAAGTCCGTTGCTTTGGATATCTTTAGTCCACCCCGAAAGGATTATGCTTAAAATTTAACGATATCTCATTCGCAATATAAAATTTAATTTGTTAAATAACCTTGGAGGTTTTATGTCCAGCTTGCCTTATGATCGTCCTGTCCAACTATGGAAAATGACCCGAAAACAGTTTCGGGAGAGCATCTACGATGGTAGCCTTAGGGGAGCCATTATACCAACAGGAAGTACAGAACAACATAATGAACATTTAGAGATGTTTCATGATACCCTTAGCGCTGTTCATATTGCGGAACAAGTTGCACAGAAGCTTTACCCTGATGTAGTAGTTACAACACCCCTCTCTATCGGAATCTCTGAACACTGGATGGATCATAAAGGTACGTTAACTACTCGGCCTGAAATTTTTACGGAACTTCTCTACGACGTTGCGGATAGTATGAAAAGGGGTGGCATAAATCACATTCTGGCTGTTAACGGACATGCAGGAAATTCCGCACCAGTTAATGCTGCCTTAGAAGATATTCAAAGTCGTCTAGGGGTTAATTTCACGTTTTGCAGTTATTGGGAAGCGTACACTCCAGAAATTGTCAAACAATATATGGAGTCAAATGTTTGTCCCGGTCATGCTAGTGAGTTTGAGACTTCCTTCGCCTACGCAGCATTTCCAAGGAATGTTCACTGGGAAGGGGTAGATTACGATTCAGCTAAGCTTACAATTTCTGATGCTAGTAAAGCTACTGACGACAGAGGATTCCACCATGAAGCAAAACTAGCTGATGCGATCAAAGGGAAGGCCATGATTGACGTGGCTGTTGATTGGGTCGGAGCAAAAATGAAATCTATGATCGAAGGTTCTTAAATAATGAATGGTGATTTTAAAGCTGTAATTAATTTCAATAAAGTTAACAAATGGTTTGGTGAATTCCAGGTTCTTAGGGATATTGACCTAAGCATCCAGAAAGGTGAGTGTATTGTAGTGTGTGGTCCATCAGGGTCAGGGAAATCTACCTTGATACGGTGTATTAACCGTCTGGAAACACATGACCAAGGTTTGATAGAAATTCAAGGTGTTTTGCTAGCCCCCGGAAAAACCTTTCCTAATAATCTATTAGGAAAGATTGGTATGGTGTTTCAGAATTTCAATTTATTCCCCCATATGACAGTCCTAAATAACCTGACACTGGCTCCCATAAGAAATTTAAAATTAGCCAGAGAGGAAGCAGAACAAATTGCTCTAACCTACCTTGAACGTGTGCACATTAGGGATCAGGCAAATAAGTATCCTGACCAACTCTCAGGCGGGCAACAACAACGTGTAGCAATTGCTCGGGCACTTTGCATGAAACCTGAAATTTTACTCTTTGATGAACCAACATCTTCTCTTGACCCAGAAATGATCAGAGAGGTTTTAGACGTAATATCCGAGCTTACGGAGGATGGTATAACTATGGTTTGTGTAACCCATGAAATGGGTTTTGCCCGCAAGGTATCCGATAGAGTAATCTTTATGGATCATGGGGAAATCGTCGAGGTTGCTAAACCATCCGATTTCTTCGATAGACCCAATCAAGAAAGAACCAAGAACTTCCTTAATAATATCCTCCATTATGAGCCTTCGTCATGAGCTGTTTATTCCGCTATTTAAGCATTAGAAGGTTCTTATCTAGTTGGCTAATCCCTGTGGTAATTATCGGTCTATTAACCTTCTTAGTAAGCCGGGGGGCTGAAAATATCAATTACCAGTGGCAATGGTATCGAGTAGGAGAATTTTTGATTCAGTTTGATAAAGGCGAGTGGTTTGCTGGGCCACTATTGAAAGGTCTATTAATAACACTTAAGATCTCTTTGTTAAGCCTTTTGCTTACTCTCGTGTTAAGTTTAAGTACGGCAATACTTCGATTGTCTAGTTCTATTGTTGGAAGGGGATTGGCCCGTGGATACTTAGAATTAATTAGGAATACTCCCCTACTAATACAACTTTACTTGATGTATTTTGTTTTTGGTCCTATTCTTGGCTGGGATAAGATGACAACAGCAATCATCAGTTTGTCTCTTTTTCAGGCTGCTTATACATCGGAGATATTTCGGGCTGGGTTGCGTGCATTCAATCGTGGTCAGATTGAAGCAGGATTAAGCTTGGGCCTATCCCGTACAGATAATTATAGATATATCATTTTGCCCCAGGTTTTCCGTCAGATGCTGCCTCCCCTCACTAATGAGGCGGTTTCACTAATAAAAAACTCTTCTATCGTTAGTGTTATTGCAATATTTGATCTAACTACCCAGGGCCGTAACATTATAGCCAAGACATTCCTTACTTTCGAAGTCTGGCTGATGGTTGCGGCAATCTACTTAATTATTACCTTAACTCTTTCCTTAATAGCATCTATGGTAGAACGTAGTAAGGTCTTCATGAAATGATGAGTAATAGAAAAAAAAGTAGGTATCGACCAACAAAGCTTGACGGAGCCCTTGTTTTGGGGTTGGGTATTTTGTCTCTCATTTGGTGGTATAGATCTTCTATTGGAATAGCTTATCAATGGAACTGGGATGAGGCGATTACGACTGTTTTTACATCTAAAAAAGGAATAGACACTCCATTTTTTATCACTGGGATTTATGCAACTCTTCGATTGAGCATTTGGGCTGCTTTATTCGCAACTTTCCTAGGTTTTGTTTTAGGAGTAGGGCGATATTGTGCTATTCGTAGCATTCGCATGTTTTGTGGAACATATATACAAATACTCCGAAATATCCCACCGCTTGTTTTTATTTTCATTTTTTATTTTTTCATTAGTAGTCAGGTATTACCTTTCTTGAGATTGGACGAATTAATCAGTGGATCTGAGGAATCAGGGCTAGGTTGGGTTTTATTCGGACCATCACGACTCTGGGAGAATCTTATCTCAGGTGTGCTTTGTATTTCATTCATTAGTGCTGCATATATTGCAGAAGTTGTTCGGGCTGGTTTAACTTCAATCCCTAGAGGCCAATGGGAAGCAGGGGAGAGTTTAGGGATTCCATTAGCTGACAAGTATCGTTTTATTATTTTCCCTCAGGCCTTGGCTAGAATCGCCCCTCCACTGACGGGTCAATATATTTCTCTAGTAAAGGATTCATCAATTGTATCACTAATTTCTGTCCAAGAACTAACCTTTGTAGGTTCAGAAATTGCTAATTCAAGTGGACTATTATTTGAAGTATGGTTGTTAGTAGCTTTCGTCTATTTTTGCCTCTGTTTTTTATTATCAATTAGTTTACGGCAGGTGGAGCGACGAGTGACTAGACATTTCCATCAGGGTGTTTAGTAGTAACTTAGGCTAACGACGACGATTTTGGAATTCATTTTTCCCTCGGATAGGATCAAAAATCTTCTTTACCATTTCGAATTTGTTATCTAAGGTACAGGGTTTTTCTAGTATCTGCTTACTAAGCATACGCGCGGCAACCGTTGCATATGCATTACCCCGGCCAGTAAAACCTGCAACCACATAGATCCCTGGTGTCTCTGTCTCTCCGATGAAAGGACTACTGTCGTACGAAAAACCCATTACCCCGCCCCATCGATGGGAACGATCTAAATCAGCTAGGTGAGGAAAGGTTCGATTAAATGATATATCATTAGATTTTTGAACAGCCCGTGTTGGCCTTTCCTTATAGCCTCTATACGTCCTTATAGCTTTTCCTTTCCGTTTCAGAAAGTGAAAACCTCTTTCAGCCCTTATGTGGTGATTTCGGCCCCCACCAAAAAGTATCCTCCCTCCATCATCGGGGCCATCATGTAATTGACGCCAGAAATCCCAACCATCATTAGCATAGAAAACACCATTAAAAAGTCTTTGAGATATAGGTGCTGTAGTAAAAATTTGTCCTCTATGGGGAATAATACGTTTTTCAAAACGGGTATCAAGTTGGGGAGTATAGGCATTTATTCCCAATAGTATGGCCTGAGTTTTAATCCTTCCTTTTGGCGTATGAACTAGTAGCCCATTATGTTTCCTGATTCCTTTAGTAGGTCCTTTTCTTGTGCCAGATTGTTCTAACTTATTAACGGGTGTATTCTCAAAAAAAAGAACTCCGATCTTGCTGGCTGCCGAAGCAAGTCCACGTACATATTTGACTGGATTAAGTTCTCCATCAAAGCGGTTCCAGAGAGCACCTGCTAAAGTGGGACTTTGTTTAAGTTCATATAACTTACTTTCATTGACAAATTTGACATCAAAACCATCTTCTCTAAGCAGGTGGTATGATTTTGTGATTCGTTCTATTGGGTTTTGATAGGAACCATAATCTGGGTTTTTCATTGCTACCACATAACTGCCATGTCGGAAATAGTCACAATCAATGTTGTATTTCTCCATAAGTGTAACCATTAAATGGTGGTTTTCAAGAGCAATTTGCCACGCTTCTTTAGCCATGTCCCTTCCATCGGACCCATAAATAGTCGTTAATTCTTCTATGGCTTCATCATAATATTCGTGGGTCCCAGCAAGCATGAAACCACCATTGCGACCTGTTGCGCCAGATGCAATTTCGCGGCGTTCTAGAACCGCTACTCGAGCGCCCTCTTCAGCGAGGAATAGGGCACTCGTTATTCCTGTTACTCCTCCACCACAGACGACAACGTCCATATCCAAGTAACCATTAAGAGGTTCCGAGGCAGTGTACGGTGTATCTAGCCAGTAGGAATCCCTAATCATTAGAGAAGTTTCCAGTTTTTCGTCAAAAATAAATTTTCCAACGCCGAATTAGAGCCAAATATCGTTTAACCTATAGGTTAAATAGATAGGAGACCTTGGCTACAATCTGCTGGTCCCGAAGGCGTAATGGTGTGCGGGCAAACGGACTAAATGTATCGTCAGTATCAATGTCATCATCGCGGAATTGGTTGTAAGCTAATAAGAAAGAATGACCAAAGGGGGAACGGTAAGATACCAAAAGGTTCATAGTGACAGTATTTAGATGAAAATCATCCGAATCTCTTCTCCGATTAGCATTGAACTGCATATATGAGCTAAAGGACATATTTGGAGTTAAAGAATAACTCATCCGAATGTTGGGAATCAACTGTGTGTTTTCCTCAAATTGATCTTCATCAAGGCCGGTACGATTCCCTCGATCTACTTGGCTCCGAGTAATCCCAGGTTCTATCGCTAATCTCGGATTAGGTTTGATTGAAAATTTCCCAGATAGGCTAAAAAGATTCGCATCATAGAATGTCCCCCAACGCAAGTTGGTCTGTAATGAAAATTTCCGCCCACTGTCAGTTAACATAAACAAGCTTCCCTGATCATAGGTATAGGAGCCAGCCGGGAAATGGACTCCCCCAATCTTGGTAGTTTTAGTCAGAGTATCGAAGGCCTTGTTGTAGGTAATGTTAAGCCAGATGCCTCGTTCCATCTCAATAAAAATGTTGGGGGATGTTCCCCAGGAATCAGCCGTGGTGAAATCAGTATCTTTTTTTGTAATATAGTAATTTCTGACGCCACCCCTCAGTTGGCGTATTCCATACTTGCGAAGGAAAGTATTAGTTTGGACCCCTAGGCCAATTCTTTGAAGACCCGTTTCACGAACGAAACCTAAATGAGAGTCAAAATCTTCTCCAATGTCAAGAAAGGAAACACCATAGGAGATCCAACGGTTTTGCCATTGTTCCATCATACGGAGAGTCCAATTCTGTTTGCTTGTGCTCAGAGTATCGGTAAAACTTTTAGCAAACGTAAACTGGCCTCGATGGTTTGTCCTACGAGAGGCAAGGTTGATATCAAAACCTAGAACACGGTTGTACTCTGAACTACTATAACGAGGTAGGGGAGCACCTATTATGTCATTGCCCCTAGGGTTTGGTTCTTTGAAAGTAGCCATCATCCCAATACTTGAACGGTCACCAACATCTCGAACAATTCTTAGGGCTTGCCAATTCGTGAGTGGTTCGGTTTTTATTTCGCCATCGTCTTCGTAGTCAACTTGCCGGGTTTGTACATTTAAAAAACCAACTGTCGTTCGGCCCACTTTCCCAGTTAAACGTATGCCAAGATCAATTGGAACAGATTTTCCGTTAGGTAATTGCTTACCTATCCGACGGCTAAAAAACAACTGCGGGGTCCGATCATTGTTACTTCCTCCTCGGGGTCCCCGCCGAGGAGGAACTTGATTCAGACGGAAAATATCACTGCGCTCTAAAAAGAATGGCCTTTTCTCATTAAATTTAAAATCAAAACGAGAAAGGTTTACAACTTCATCATCAGCTTCTATTTGAGCAAAATCTGGATTTACAGTGGCGTTAAGGGTTATTCCAGATGTTATACTCAGTTTAAGATTGCCACCCATTTGTCGTGCCATATCGTTAGAAAGCTTCGTCGATGCAATAGGATCTGCGATTGTCGGAGGAGTTTCCGTATCTCGGGCAGATTGAGCCCCTAGTACCAGAAAGGGAGTAACTTGAACTCGACCCCCTGGTTTAATTCCTGTTAGACCCTTTAAACGCCCTCCCTTCCCAAAGCGGTACAAGGCTTCCTCTCCATCCTTTCTATTTAGAGGGACCCAGTACGACTCTTCACGGACTCGTTGTATCCGGCGGCCAAAGTTAATTCCCCAAACCTGATCCTGGCGGTCTGGAAAACGAAGAGTATTAAAAGGAATTACAAATTCAGCTGACCATCCATATTCGTGTATTTGACTTGCCGCGTTCCACAAACCATTCCAATCGCGGTCTGTATTATTCCCTTCCCGACTAACAAAGGCATCATAGCGGGCACCATTAGGGTTAGTTTGAAATTCATATGCTTCACGATATTGATCGAGGGACGCGATTACCAGCGAAACCATATCATTTGACCAACTCATTCTGGTATCTCGCTTCATATCAGGAGCCATTAGTAGTCTTGTATCAGGATCAAAACAGATGAAGCCCACATAAAGATTTTTTTCGTCATAAAGTATACGAACTTCTGTTGGGAATGATGCTGGACTCCCCTCGAATGGCTCAAGTTGGAAAAAATTATTAGCTACTTCTGATTTTATCCAATCTTTTTCTATCAGATGACCATCAATCTTGATATTAGACAGTGTTGGTGTAGCAGATAGCACAAAATCTGAAGGCTTAAATGTGCTATAATCGAAAGGATTTTTAGATGTCGGAATGGGTACAACAAATTGTGCTGAAAATTCTTCTTGCTGTCTTGCTGAAGCATTCGTTATAAAAAATATACTAGCTAAAGCAATAAAAAGGTACGTTGCGATCTTGATAATCAACACCAACCTCCTTTTTAACCATCAAAGGAAAACCAACTAGAGAACTTACAATAAGGTCCGGGAATATACGCTATTTTTATTATGTTGTCCATAGATAATCCCCGTAAGGTATTATTTAGATCCGGCCCAAATAAGATTAATAAATTCTAATTCTCTATGATTTTATTTTCGATTATAATAAATTTCATGTTGAAATTTTTTTGAGTATTACTTTTTTTAATTAATCAACTTATCAAATCAACATGGTTAATTAATTTATGGTTTCGCTAAAAGAAATTGAACAGGCAAGAGAACAATTCCCTTCTGAGATAATATATACTCCTCTTATGAAATCTTCGGCAATTTCTGATCAAGTCGGTGGTCAGGTGAGCCTAAAGGCAGAGAATTTACAGGTGACAGGATCGTACAAAACAAGAGCAGCCTTTACGATCCTAAGCCGGTTGTCGAAAGAGCAAAAACGTTATGGCGCTGCCATTTCCTCCTCAGGAAACTTTGCCACGGCATTTGCCTTTATGGGTTCAGTTCTTAAGATTCCCACAGCTGTTGTAATGATGGAAAAAACATCACCTTACAAGGTTTCGCGAACTAAGAATTATGGAGGCGAGGTAGTTTTGTGCCAAAACCACAATCAAGCTCGATGGGATACATTAAGGAAACTCAGTTACGATAAGGGTCTTACTGCAATTAATACGTGGGAAGACGAAAATGTTATCAGAGGGCACGGTAGTATAGGAAGTGAAATCATAGAACAGATGGCTACTGTAGATGTTGTTATCGTTCCTGTTAGCAGTGGTGGATTGATCGGTGGTATAGCAACGGCTGTAAAATCATTAAATCCTTCGGTTAAAATAATAGGAGTGCAACCCGAGGGCTCTCAGGCTGTCTATCAATCATTTCTTAAAAAAGAAATCTGCGAGTTGCCAGAACCTAATACGGTTTGTGATTCACTCGTCGCTCCTCGTCCAGGTAAAATTCCCTTCGATCACTTAATCCAATATGTGGATGATATGGTCTTAGTTTCTGATAAACAAGCTATCGGCGCTGTCAAATATCTAATCAGCAAAGCTAAGCTTGTAGTTGAACCAGGAGGAGCAGTTGGTGTTGCTGCAGCATTAAATGGAGTGGTTTCGTTGAAGGATAAGAAAGTCGTAATTTTGCTCAGTGGTGGGAACATCGAACCACAACAGCTTGCGGGATATCTGGTTGCTGAACCATAAGTTGATATCTAGGGCTTAATTATTTCCCCCAAAACGCCTAAATCCTCTTTTTAAAACACCTTTTTCGGTAAATGTTATAATCTCGTTAGTTTGTACCCTCTACCCAGTGATATACCAGAGATTTTAATTCGTCAGGTAAGTTATTATAGACGCTTTGAGGAAGAGCTGGAATTACATTTTCATTTTTGCTAGTTTCATCAACCAGTTTCTTACGATCCCCTGAGCCAGGCATCAAAATATTGAGGTTTAACCACCAGGGAGCAAAGCGAACTACTACGGCTACTCGAGGATCTCCGGCGGTGTTGGCAGCCGTAGCATGCCAGAGTCGACTATCCATGACGAGAACACTGCCCGCCTCTCCGGTTACATTTAATTCTGTCGGATAAGGCTCATTAGGGGCTACGCCAATATCTCCTGTCGGGTTATTGGATGCTCGGTGACTTCCAGGGACGATAAGCGTTCCCCCATTTTCACCACTAAAGGAAGAAAGCATCCAGATTGTTGTCAAATGCATAACAGTGTCAGGGTAAGGAGCAGGCACGTGGCCGGCATTTCGCTGATTGAAAGGCCAGTCAGCGTGCCAGCCCCCACGGGCATTGCCAGGTTCGTTTATAGTGGCGGAGGTAAAGGAGATTCGGAAATTCTTGCCAAGCAAAGATTCAACAAGATTGAACAGTCTGGAGTCTGTTAGGTAAGGCGCTAATGATTGATTGTATTTTAAGAATCCACTTACATGTGCCACATTTTGGGGTGCATTAGGGTTCCGATATAGATTAGTTGAAACGGTAACCTGGTTTCTTGTCTCTTCTAAGGCTTCCTGAGGTATAATGTTTTCTAAGATACACCAACCGTCTAATTGCATACCGAGCCTATGTCTATCTGAAACCATGCCCCCCCCTCTCTATCAATTTGACTTCACCAATAGGTAGCCAATAATTTACATGTCATTTGAAATTAACGACCCCGTTTCGTGATGTTTTTTAAATATATTCCAAGTTTCCCTTATTCCTTCGTCTAGTGGGGTATATGGTATTTTCCCGATATCTTGCTGAATAGCTTGGTCATCAAGATCAGGCGCGATTGGTAAGTTTATATCCAAATGGGTTAAAAGGCCGGTGGCTCCAGGATCCACCCTTTCGATAGATTCGATGATCTCACCGACAGAAACAACATCACCACGAATACTATAGGCCGAAGAGCCTTCATAGTTCGCCTCTGAGCAACGAATAAAGGTACGGGCGGTATCATTCACATATTGCATATTATTCCGGCCACCATACCCAATAACAAACTTACGTTTCAAAATAGCTGCTTTGACTGCCTTGGTTGGATCCGATGTCAAGCCGAAGTCCCGGCCTGGACCGTATACAGTCCATGGCCGGAGCCCGATACTAGATATGCCGTGGTCTAAAAAGTAAACCCGCGCATTTGCTTCATTACATTGCTTGAAAACTCCGTAGTTAGTCACCGGTTTCAAAATAGCGTCATTATCGACCGGTCCTGAATCGTAGTCATCCTCCATCCCATAAACAGCTGCTGAACTTGCATAAACAATTCTTCGAACTATATCGTTATGGATTTTTGCGGCTTCAAAAACATTAAGGGTGCCTATTACGTTTACCATCGCTCCAAGTATAGGGTTTGCTCGGCATACCGGTACTTGTAGGCCAGCAAGATGAATGATGTGGGAGGCTCCGATTTCCGCAACCACATTACTGAAGTGGGAACCGTCTGTAATATCACCTTTTATAAATTGAATCCGAGCAATTTCATGGGGATCCATAATTAAAGCCATACGGGTCGTATTTTTTTCAACATCATAGATTGCGATTTTGTGATCTTGATCTAATAAATTTTTAACAATCCATGATCCTATACAACCATATCCACCGGTAAGAAGATACTGCATGCTATATTGTCCATTTTGTAGGAGTTTTTGGGGTTTTAGAAATCCCGTTATTGTATTGTATAGAGTATCCTTTGTCAAGAAAAAGAGCCTAATGGACCCTACTTTAGTGCTTGATCCAATCTACTTCTTAAAATACATTGTGCGCAGCTCGTTATTATCTGGGATTATATCATAATTCCCAATGTGTATGGCTCTTAATAGTGTTTAAAATCATGAATATAAAAAAGAAGTGCACCAGCACATCAGGTAATTCAGAACCTCATTCTCCAATGATTGCCTATAGAAAAAAAGCTGAAGGCCTAGCATCAGGAATGACATTCAGAGCTGTGGCTCTTGGATTATTTCTTTCGGCATCAATGGCATGGTGGGTGGTTCATGCTTCTTTTGAAGCCCATTCATCTTTTCTTTCTATTACTCATCTCCCAATAGCAGCACTTTTCCCATTTATGTTGGTTGTTTTTGTTATTAACGGATTTTTAAAACGTTTTGCCCCGTCACATGTTTTTACACAACCAGAATTAATCATTATTTTTTTTACGGTATTCACAGCTTCGGCAATTCCAGGTTGGGCTTTTTCGACTTACTGGGTTGCTGTCCCATCAATTCCTCATTATTATGCTAACTCCGAAAATAGATACGTAGAACTATTCTTCGAATACCTTCCCACTTGGCTAATAGTCTCTGATAACCGTAACGCTGTTCAGTGGTTTTATGAAGGACTACCTTCCGGCGGGCAAATTCCATGGAAGGACTGGATTGTTCCTTTGAGCTGGTGGGGAACCTTTTTCCTGGCGCTTTTTTTTGTTAGTGCCTCTCTGATGGTAATTCTTCGCAAACAATGGATCGAAAGAGAGCGACTAACTTTTCCTTTGGCACGAGTTTCATTATTATTAATAGAGGATACGGATAAAGGCTCGATAATGCCCCGGATTGCTCAATCACGAGTGTTCTGGTACGGGTTTTCTATACCTCTTTTTATTATTCTATGGAATATAGTTTCTTATTGGAACGTGGTTCCACCAATTAAACTAGGTGGGGATTACCGAATACCAATTACTCTTGCCGAATCTTTCCCACCAATAAATTTCAAAATCAATTTTGCATTTATCAGTATCGGTTTTTTTACGGAATTAAATATCCTTTTTAGCATATGGGTATTTTTCCTATTAGCTTCGATACAGGTTGGCCTTATGGGCCGTTTAGGAATTCCTAAAACTACAGAAATTGTTACGGCTCAACAGCTCGGTGGATTTTTTATGTATACAATATTTGGGTTATGGATGGCCCGCCGTCATCTTTATGACGTAATCCGGAAAGCTATTGGACGAGCTGACGAGATTGATGATTCTAGCGAGTTTTTCTCTTACAGGACAGCAATGACGGGAGTTGTTGTTGGTATTATCTACATGTTTTCCTTCTTGATCAGTATGGGAATGTCTTTTGCTGCTGCTGCTGCACTTTTAGTCACATGTATGCTTCTCTTTATTGGAGTGACTCGATTGGTAGCTGAGGCAGGACTGATCTATCTAGATTTACCCTACAATGCACATGAATTCACCGTTTTTTCCTTTGGTTCTGCAAACCTTAACCGAGCAGATCTTACAGTTTTGACACTCTCCCAAACTTTTTCAAGAAATTGGCGAACCCTTGGTATGGTTGCGATGGCACACGTAAATAAAGTGGGAGATGAAATAGGTGGTGCTAGACGGGGAATTTTCCCCACAATTATTTTAGCTTTAATCATTGCTGCTACAATTTCGGTTGTTTATACGATATTTTTGGGCTACAATACAACCGGTGCTGATGGGTTTACTGATGCTTTTGGCAATGCGAAAAGAGGATTTGAAACTCTAGCTACTTGGATAACTAATCAGACCCAATTGACGGGAGGCGAGTATGCCGGTCTCGGCATTGGCGCCTTAATAGCTTGGCTTTTAATTTTAGCTCACCATAGCTTTCATTGGTGGCCGTTACATCCTATAGGTTGGGCCGTAGCTCAAACTTGGGCTATCACGATGATTGCTTCTTCGGTTTTTATTGTATGGCTGACTAAAGCTTTAATTTTGAAATTAGGCGGAACGAAACTATATCAGAAAGCTCAACCATTCTTTATAGGAATGTTAGTCGGTTATGTTCTAGGAGTGACTATTTCTTATTGTGTTGATATAGTTTGGTTCCCTAATTCGGGTCACATAGTAGAGACTTGGTAAGATAAAAACTATAACGAGTAGATTTTAAGGGGAATCCAATTTATGAGTGTACCAAATGTTATGCCGGAAGAAGCTTCTAAATTAGTTAAGATTGATGGCTATAATTATGTAGATGTTCGTTCAGTAGCTGAATTTAATCAAGGGCACCCGACCCCGGCCGTAAATATTCCAATATTGCACATGGATATAAACAGTGGCCAGATGACACCTAATACAGATTTTGTAAGAGTTGTAAAGGCAAATTTTCCTATTGATACTAAGTTGGTACTTGGCTGTCGGTCAGGGCAGCGTTCTAATACTGCAGCTCAACTACTACAATCAATCGGATATAATAATGTTGTAAACATGCGCGGTGGGTTTAGTGGGGAAAGAACGCCCTCAGGTGATGTGATTACCCAGGGTTGGGAAGAGCTGAATTTGGGGGTAAGTTGTGATAGCGATGAAAGTTCCAGCTATGACTTTCTCGCTACAAAGTAAACTTAACGATGACCTCAATACTCCAGTGTCAATAATAATAGGTCTCCCAATAAGCTTATTATCAACCTAATATCTCTTTGTAATAAGATTCATATTGTGAAACGACCCTTTTTTCTGTAAAATTGGCCAAGACTCGCTGACGGGCTTGTCTCCCGATCCTCTTTCGTAGACTGTCGTTTACTAACAAATTAGTTGCATGTTCTGCCATTTGATGGACATCCCCCACCTCGGTTATGTATCCAGTTTCGCCATGCTTAACTAGTTCTGGAAGCCCTCCGACATTTGTTCCAATTACTGGAAGGCTACAACTCATTGCTTCAAGAGCTGACAACCCAAAACTCTCCTGCTCGCTTGGCAGTAAGTAAAGATCGGAACAGGAAAGAATTTGATCAACACCTTGTTGCTCTCCGAGAAAAATGACACCGTCTTGTAATCCAAGTTTAGACACTAGCTCCTGCATAGGTATTAGTTGGGGGCCCTCTCCAACTAATAATAACTTACATTTTACTCGATGGCACATTTCAGCATACATACGGATAATATCTCCTATGCGCTTAACAGGACGAAAATTTGAAACGTGAACAATAACCTTTTCGTCATCATTAACAAAATTTGTTAAATTACAATGATTATCTCTTTGACGGAATCGGTCGATGTCTACAAAATTTGGAATAACCCTTATTTTTTTCTCAATGCCGAATATTGATTTGGTCGCTTTTTTCAGGGACTCAGAAACGGCAGTCACACCATCACTTTCTTCTATACTAAATTGGGTGATTTGATGGAAAGATTTGTCACTTCCAACCAGTGTGATATCCGTTCCGTGAAGAGTAGTGATAACCTTTATTTTTCTATTTTTCAACATATGGCGTGCAAGAAAGGCACATGTTGCATGGGGAACAGCATAGTGGACATGTAGGATATCTAGCTTTGCTTCGATTGCGATTTCTGCCATTTTGGCAGCTAGGGCGAGAGTATATGGTGGATATTTAAATAGAGGGTATGGCATTACTTCTACACTGTGAAAAGAGATGTTTTGATCATATTCCTGTAAGCGAAAGGGTATAGAATAACTGATGAAATGAATCTTGTGGCCTTTCTGAGCTAATGCTTTTCCCAGTTCTGCTGCTATAGCTCCACTGCCGCCATAAGAGGGATAACAAGTAATACCAATATTCATTTATTTTCTCTTTTTTAATTTTTAGCCAGACTGAGCTGATAAAAAGGCAATGGGATCATTAACAGAAAGGTATTCTCTGATAAAAAATGGTTCGCCATAGGCTTTTCCGATCAATGAGCCATAATACCGACTTTGTATTTCGATGTCGTTCAGAAATTCAGGCCGACTTATGAACGTCTCAGGTTCAACAGAATCGGGCTTGTGAAATTGTGAGCAGTAAGCTTTAATAGCAGTAATTTTTCGATTAAAAGTTGAAGTGATGTCGACGATAAAAGATGGAATTTGGTCTTTATATGTATGATGGGTAAAGTAAAACATGACCTGATTTGGTCGGAATGCAGGATGCCCAGTTTTTATTTTTTCAAGGCCAGCAAGAAAAGCAGCTTCCCACCCTAAACGAAATGTAGCCTCATGATCAGGATGACGGGCAACCTTGTGAGGAACTAGGAGGAAATTAGGGCGAAGTATGCGAATGGAGTCAATGAGTGTCTCTCGATGCGTTTCAGAAACCCCAAGTCGGGCATCAGGAAGTTCAAGATTTATTCGGTATGTTAAACCTAGAATATCAGATGCTTTTTCTGTTTCCAGGGTTCTTTCTTTTACAGTCCCTCGAGTACTCATTTCACCTCTACTCATATCAATAATTCCTGTTTTATATCCCAGGTCAGCAAGACGAATCATTAATCCACCACAATGGAGTTCTACATCATCAGGGTGCGGAGCTATAGCAACAACATCAAGTTTCATAGAGGAGTGATCCTGTGTCTGAAATCTGATTCATCGGTAGAATTAAAGAGTGTTTTCATAAGACCAAATCCATATTGCCCAATATATTGCCAAATATTAACTACACGTTCCTGTAACTTTTTGTTAGGAAATACTTGATATTCTACCCGCTTAATTTGGGTTTGGTTGACACTGTCAGTTTTTTTAAGGGCACGTAGTGTTTTTTCTTCCAACTTGCCTAGGGCGAAGGTAGCCTTTCTTTCTGAACTATCAACTATCCGATCTAATCCAGGATCTATAGCTATTATATGTTTTTTAAGATTCTTATACTGAGTTTCTAGGTTTTGCTGTGCAGCACGTAACCCCGAGGTGATCTCCGATGGCATTTGTTTCCGTAAGCTTTGATCAATCACAGTGTCTATCCCATGAGTAAAATGGGAAAGCCTAAGGTTGTGTTTGTCAAGTATTCTCTTGGTAGTTCCACTTACCAAAGTATGAGATGCTCGAGGATAGATTATCGGGAAAGGCAACTCAAATTGATTATACACCTCACCAAGTTGGCCATAGTAAGCAATTTCAGATGGTCCCCCAACATATGTCAGCGTTGGGAATAGGGTGTCTTGTACTAGTGGCCGGGTAATCACATTATGAGTAAATCTTTCAGGGGCCGTTTCGAGTAATCTAAGTAGTTCTTGTTCAGAAAAACTTAGGCTGGCATCACGATTGGTAAAATATCCGTCCTTGTAGAAAATAGCATTTCGTTGTCCACTATTGTAAAGGAACATATTGACAGCATTGGGTAAACGGGAAACCTGAGGTTCAAAACCAGCTTTTCTAAGATTTTTTGAAGTTCTTAGGACGGATTGAGTAGATGCCAGTGGGTTACAAATTTCCCTTTCAAATACTCGCCTAATATGGGGTTTCAAAGCTGGGTCAGTTGGGTCAACAATGATTAGTCCTTGGCCCTGAAATAGAACGGTCATAAGTTGAGCGAATGCATCAGGAAATGATGTTTCAGAAGTGCAAATCCGGTTTAGTATGTCGATAGTGTGTTGACGATATTCGGTATCAGGCAGTATTTTTTCAAACTGTTCCAGTAGAGGCCCTATCCCAGGCCCCAGTTTCAGGTTACTAGCTGATTTTCGGTCATTAGATTCATCAGATTTTAATTCGAAGGATATAGGTTCCCCATCTGTCCTACAAACATTAACGGAATTAATTTCGGCAAAGTCGTGGTCATCTGCCGCCATCCAGAAGATAGGTATGGTTCTTATACCAATTTTTTCCGAAATACTATTTGCTAGCTTAACAGCAGTAATGGCTTTAAATATAGTGTATAGGGGGCCTGTTAATAGCCCTGTTTGTTGTCCTGTTGCTATAACGAAAGTATCTTCTTCAGCAAGTGATCGAACGTTGCTTAAGACCGCACTATCTGCTCCATAACGTTTGTTCTGATCTTCTATTATACGGGCAAGATCTTCCCGCGGTGGAAGATGCTTCCGAGATTGGACAGCTTCAACCATTCGATGCCAAACATCCGGGTCCCGGGGATCATGCGCATAAAATGATTGTAGGGATTCAAAGTTTTCTAGAAAGGCATATAGTATTTTGTCCTCTAGAATATCTTGGTAATCAATCCCATATGAGTTCATAGCTTTAGCCTTGTAGAGAATACTACTGAGTCGAAGTCAATAATTATCCGATCTTGAAGTTGTTACTAGGTTGTAATTTTTTATTCACTATTTTTTTTTCCATGATCAACAGATATGCTGGTAATATAAGAAGAGCCGCAGTTAATGTGGCAATTTCTCCAACATTGGCTATAATTCCAAAGGAATGAAGTCCTCTGTTAGAAGTTAGCATTAGTGATGTATATCCAATCAGTGTTGTTGAAGAACACATTACCAATGCAGCTCCTGTAGACTGTATCATGTTATTTATGGATCCTTTGCCGTCTAGTAGATAACGTTGATAAAGATTAACACTATAATCTACTCCAATACCAAGGGTCGTCGGAATGACAATAAAATTGAAGAAGTTTATCTTAATATCAAAAACCGCAATAATCCCCCCCATAAGTACCATCCCACCTAAGAGTGATGCTAGGATAACTATTGATGCGTGAAAGCTACGAAATACTATTAATAGAAGCGTTATTACACCAAGGAAACAGGCAATAGTAGCAATGGGACCATCCCGGTTCACTGCTTTTAACATGTCAGAAAAAACAACAGCTTCTCCCGAAGAGTAGATAATTTCATTATCCGGTAGATAATTAGTTCGGACGACTTCAGCAAATCGAACCAAGTTTTTACCGTTCCATAGTCCAGCATCTGGTCTCGGATAAACAAAAACTAGTCTACCTACAGTCCCATCTCTTTCTTCGAAAGGCCGTATAAGAGTTTGGGGGAGATCTTCAATAGTAATTTCTTCAAGATTTAAGTTTTTGCGAAGATTATCAATTTTAGTCAATTGGTCAGAATTAATACCGAGGTCACTCAAGGGATTATTATCAAGCATATACTTGATATCCCAGAGTACATCGAGCTTTTCCAGCTGAGTTTCGGGAAGGAGATCAAAAATTGTACGAACACGATCGATAGTTGGATTTGGAATTTGTTTCTCGTTTTCTTTTTTCTTTAGTATTGCTTGTTTGATACCAGGGACTTGATCTAAGCGCTCAGCTAAAATAACAGCTGGCGACTGAGAGATACCAAAAAGGTTATTAACCCGGTGATTTAAAACCCGTTCGTATGTGTCCCCTTTGGGTTCATTTCGAAGTTTTGAAAAATCATATTCAAAAGCTTCAGGGATCCAAAACGCAACCAGAACTATGCTCCCCAAAAATAGAGGTATACTGGTTCTTACCACCGCCCTAGGGACTTTCTGAATTAAATCGGCTAATTTCTTCAGGCTACTTCCACGAGATAAATTTCGAGTCCATGTCTTACGCCCATATTCAGTCCGATCCCATAAGATTAGAAGTGGTGGTAAAACTGAGAAAGTTGATAGCCAGCACAGTAACATGCCTATGCCACCGATAAAACCAAAATGGTTAAAACCTCGGAAATCAGTAATCATAAGTGTACCGTAAGCAATTCCGGTCGATAATGCCGAGGTGGCTGTTGCAGTTAAGGTATTCAGAAATGCTATTTTGATTCCATTTGGAGCATTTTCACCTCGAATCCGTTCCTCTTTGTACCTAGCCATCAGGATTAGGCCATAGTTTATACCGTTTCCAACAATAATGGCACCTAGAAAGGCTGTTTGCATGTTTAAATAGCCAATAATAAAATATGTTAGGCAGAAGGTCCAGAGAATACCGATTATTACCACTAGTGTTATATTAATAACCGGAACTAAAGTTCTAAAATATAGGAATATGGCTAGAGCAACTAGAATTAGGGTAAAACCTGCGGAGGAAAAAATTTCCTGTTGAACAGACGTATATTGATCAAGGATTAATCGGTACTTACCGGTAAGTCCAACTTTCATGGAAGGGTGGTAAGAGGTTGGTTCCAAATTATCCACCAGCTTTATTATTCGGTCGCAAAGATCCCTAGAAAAAGTGACACCTGTAGATGAACCGAATGGTTTTAGCACCATAACAACAAAAAGTCCCTGGCTATCCTGTCCCGTAAAATATCCATTCTTCCATTTTTTTAACTGCTCGTCTGCCTTTCTTTTATATTTTTCTTCAAGGTCACTGATTGAAAATTGCTCATTCGGGCTATCTAACCCAAGGTCTTCACTAGACACAAACAATGGGTTTTGCTTTAATTTAGTTTTTATTATTTGACTGTTTAGCCGATTCTGAAATTCTTCAAGATCAGCCAAATCAGCATATAAATACTTGTTTGCTTCGTAAAATTTTTTTTCTTCGTTTACCCTATATTCGATATATCTGATATACCCTTCTGGTAAATCAGAACGAATTTTTCTTGCTAGGTCATCAGCAAATTGCTGAGCAGGAACTAAATCTTCTGTTTCAATAACAATCGTCAAGTTACCAAAGCCCCCAACACGTTCAGTTAGGCGATTTATGTCATCGACGCTCCGATAATTTGCCGGTAGCAATTCCACAAAGTCAGTTTTGATTTGAAGTTTGGAAGTGAAGTAGAGAGCCAAAAATGCAGTTAGAAATGCGCCTAAAACTATCTTTCGGGGATGGCTACAGATAAAGGTGATATATCTTTCAAGAAAGTTATCTATAGCAATTCTGGCTTCATCCTTCACAGGTGATTTCCTCTTTTTAACAGGAATGATATGGAGTCACAATATCGACCAAAATCATTAACTTGTCAACTAGGAAAACGGTTCACTTTCAGGCTCTATCGGTGTTACAGGTTTGGGATTTCATTTGACTTATTTTACGAATAAAAGTAGATATTCCTGAGTGATAGTTATGTTTTTTAACCACAGTCTGAAAATAATTAATAAGTTCTCCTCTTTTTTGAAATGACTCCTGTCAAGAAAAGTGTCTGTTCTTCAGTAGGAACTAAGGCTATGGCCCGAGTAGTTACACCAAGATCTATTCTATTGGGCCTTCTGAGTGTGATTCTAATATCTCTCATAGTGCCATATTTTCAGTATACTATGGCTTCATCTCAGTTAGGTGCAGATCACTTACATATCGCTGCACTTTTTCTAGCTTTCGCATATCTCATTTTTTTTAATGTTTTTCTGGGTAGATGGAAGAAAGAATGGGCCCTAACCTCGCTAGAGTTTGTTATTCCTTTAGCTATGGGTATGGCAGCTTCAGGATTGACAACGAATGGTATGGGAGCACCATTTATCTCAACTCTTATGAGCCCCTATTTATTGGCAACACCAGAAAATCAGTGGGCTGAATATTTCTATCCTTACCTGAAACCATGGGCTAACGTATCTAATCAGGGTAACGCTCTAACATGGTTTGTCGATGGTATTCCTCCCAACACATCTATACCATGGAGCGTTTGGGGTATTCCTTTATTTTGGTGGCTGACATTTATAATTCCTTTGATTTTTATGGGGCTATGCCTTGTTGTCATCCTGAGACGGCAATGGGTCGAACATGAGAAATTGGTGTTCCCCATGATGCAAATTCCTCTAGCTTTTACACGTGGGATTGAATCACCCAGTCGAATTCCGGATTTCCTTGTGGAAAAACGTTTTTGGATTGGGTTTTCTATTCCTTTTTGTGTCATGATGTACAATATAATAGGTTTTTTTACGCCCATCGTTCCCCAATTCCCTTATTTTGGTTCAGCACCCCCAATTTCTATTGGAGAAGGATTCCCACCGTTAGAAATAAATTTTCGTCCGGAAGTCCTAGGTATTTCTTATTTTATTAACCTCGAAGTTTTAGCCGGATTTTGGGTTTTTTATATGCTAGGCATTATCCAAGTAGGCCTAGCTCACAGAATTGGATACGATATCCCAGGAAGAGATAATTATACATCCATTCACCCCATGCTAGATTGGCAAAACATGGGTGCTTTTATTATATTTGTTGGTTGGGGGCTCTGGCGAGCTCGGTATCATATCCGTGATGTTTTTGCACATGCCTGCGGAAAACCTTCCAAGCTTGATGATAGCGAAGAGATGTTGCCATATCGGGTTGCTGTTTTTGGTTTTCTAGGGGGATTTGGCTACGCCGTCGTGTGGTTGAATCAGTTGGGAATGAGTTTACCTATTGCTATTTTTCTTCTAGCCGGTGTTTTTATCATTTATATTGGTGTCTCCCGGATAATAGCAGAAGCCGGCCTCCCCTTCGTCCGTTCTCCGATGATAGCCCAAGTACTCGTATTTTATTCTGTTGGATCGGTCAACCTTTCTATGCCTACTATGACTGCTATGGCACAAACTTACGGGCCAATTAGCGAAATCAAATCAACTTTTATGCCGGCATTCATGCAGGCAGCTAAACTATCAGAAATTGGAAAGGGATGGCATCGCAATCTAGGATGGGCAATACTTTCTGCTGCAATTATTGGTGTGGTTATTTCTTTAATATGGACAATCTATTTAGGTTTCGATCAGGGGACACGCCAGTTTACCAATACGTGGTGGTTTGGCCGCATTGGTTCTACTATACCCTACAACGAGACCCTAACAAAAATTCGAGATCCCTTCGGACCAGATCTAGCACGGCTAATGTTTTTTGTAGTAGGGGGCACATTAATGTTTTTACTAATGACATTACGTTCTCGACTTTCCGGATGGCCCCTACATCCTCTAGGTTTTTTCCTATCATATTCGTGGCCAGCCCGGGCAATTGTATCATCCATGTTTGTGTGTTGGATTATTAAGAGCACTATGATGTGGGTTGGAGGTGTTGAACTATATCGTAAAGGTCAACCTTTCTTCTTGGGACTAATTTTCGGTGTTGCGACGGGGGTTGTTATTTCTATGATAGTAGACTACATCTGGTTTCCCCACGCTGGACATCATATATATGGGATAGATTAGCATGCCTACTCGGATATTAAAATATAGTTTCCTTGGGCTGGTTCTGCTTTTTTCCCTTTCCATCGCATTAGTGGGACCTTCGTGGGTTACCGATAATATTATTCTCAAGATTGTTTCACTTCCAAAAGATGTCGAACCTAAACCATTTGATAGAGCCCCAGTTTCTTGGTTAGAAGTAACAGAACTGGTTAGCCCAGAGAGTATTGAAGCTCATATACAAACGCTGAGTGACCAACAGTCACGGGTTGTAGGATATCCCGGCAATAAAACAGCGATGGAATATGTCTTCAAGTCTTTCCAGGACAGGGGACTCTCCCAGGTGTCTATAGACACATTTGCTATATCTTCCCCCATTGATCATGGTTTTACCCTGACGGCCCATGATTCACCCGAGCTTAACATACCTATCTACCAATTTTGGCCTAACTTGGTTCGGTCCAATTCTTTCCCAGAAGGGATAAACGGTCCATTAATTTACGGCCATCAAGGTGAATTTAAAGCCTTCAATGGAAAAAAAGTTTTAGGCAGTATTGTCCTTGTCGATTTTGATGGAGGAGATCAATATATTAATGCTCGTATGTTAGGAGCCCAGGCGTTATTGTTCTATAATAGTGGTAATAATACCATTACCAACGACCAAGCTCAGCGTAAGCTTTTAGACGTTCCAGCCAATGTTCCCCGTTTTTGGATACCAGAGGAATATAAAGCCAAAGTTTTTCAGTTAGCACAAGTTGGTACTATAGAAGTAACAATTAAGGGAAGGATGTCATGGGAACAAGCTGAGACATGGAATATCTTAGGTTGGATCCCGGGGAAGGATGAGCTACTCCCTGGTGAGGACAAATTAAAATGGAAGGATCGTATTGTTGTCCTATCAGCTTTCTATGATTCGATGTCCGTTGTGCCAGGGCTTGCACCTGGCGCTGAAAGCACGGGCGGAATAGCTGCCCTGCTAGAACTAATTAATGTTTTAAAGGCTTATCCACCCCAATACACAGTTCTTTTCCTAGCGACTTCTGCTCATTTTCATGGTTTACAAGGTATCAATGACTTCCTAGACCGCCATAACCGAAAAGACGAGTTTTTTCTTAAAGAGATTTCTGAGAAAGCCAGGATTCCATTTTCCTTGTTTTTAGGTATTGATCTAACAAGTAATATGAATCAAGTTGGCCTCTTTAATTATGGTGATTATGTTCCTGTTGACCCCAACTTAAAAATTCTGTTCTCGCCCTATGCTAAGCGGTATGTCAACTATGCTAAAAAGGCTGGAGTATACGATGAAAATTCTGATCGGTCATCATATCTCAACACCCTAGCACCTTCCCTGCGATCGCAGGAAAGTTACATGCCTGCTGAGCCAGCATTCGACCATGAAATGGTCACATTAGCTGGATTACATGGGATGACATTTGCCACAGTTAATGATAATAGGCAGCGTATAGACACTCCGTTAGATCAGTTTGAATATGTCAATATCCCCAATCTTGTCCACCAGATAAAAACCATCGGTACTTTACTTCCAACAATGCTATCGGACCCCCATGCTTTTGATGTCGACACATCTATACGGATTAAGGATGAGGGTCGTGATATCAAGGGACAAGTTTTAGAATTCGATAGGACAGTTGATTTCTTTAAACCTAACACACCGGTTCCTAAAGCGATGGTTGTTTATCAGCCTGGACACTACAGCCATGCGGGTGTCCGTGGTGTTATTGTTACTCAGGCTGACTCATTGGGGCATTTTGGCTTTTCAATGGTTCGTGAACCCAAAGGGCCAACAGAAGTACGAAGTTACGGGCTAAATTCCAAAGGTGAAATCGTATATGCTCCAGACCTAGGTGAAGAAGGCGATGCTACCTTCCCTCTAGCCGTGCCCAACTCAGCCAAAGTTAATAATACAATACAAGTACTATTTCCCAGCAAGGATATAAGTCTTTTCGATATCGTTGATCCGGGGATTTTTGTCCCTTTAGATAATCTTACAGTATTAGGTAGAGATAATAGCCCCATGCGTAAATTCGGGGCAGCCTTTGTAGAAAACCAGAGTATGTTCGGTAATTGGATGACCAATGCCGCTGTTGTTTTTGCAAGACCCGAAGACACGATCAAAGTATTTATGACCGCTGGACAGCGGGGTGTGAAGTATTTACTGACAAACACCCCAGAGGAATGGCTCGAAAATCCCCCGGAAAATATTTCAGGCCCAGTAATGTCAGCTGCTCAGGGACGTGGTTTTACACTAGCCAGAGATCTGATTCTATACCCATTTTATCAAAGTGCTCTGGACCTTTGGTCACTGAACGGAGCTCGATTAAAAAAATTGGAAAATCATGGTGTAACAAACGCCCGGGCTACTAAACTCCATGAGCAAAGTACAAAATCATTGATCGCAGCCCGCCAAGCTCTTAGTGAACTTCAATATGACACGTTTGCCGCGTATTCTAGAGAAGCTTGGGGCTTCGAGTCTCGCGCTTATCCCGATGTTCGATATGCTGCTGATGATACTGTAGATGGAATAGTCTTTTATTTTTTACTTCTGTGCCCATTTTGTCTTTTTATAGAGAGACTTTTTTTCGGTTTTACGGATATAAGAAAACGTCTTTTCGCGGTTGGTATCATTTTCGCTTCGGTCTTTATTTTATTACAAAGTGTCCATCCAGCCTTTCAATTGAGTCTAACCCCATATATGGTTTTTCTTGCATTCATCATTCTCGCATTAGCTTTGATTATTATAACCCTTGTTATCACACGGTTTGATAAGGAAATGAAGAGCTTAACAAGACCATCAGCTGGCCTTCATGAAGCTGATATTGGTCGTTTAAGCGCGACAGCAGTCGCAATATCTCTAGGAATATCCAACCTACGAAAACGAAAGATGCGCACAGTACTTACAGCTATTACATTGACACTCTTAACTTTTACTGTGCTATCATTTACATCCTTCAAGACAGGAATTGAGTTTTATACCCTTTCTCGGGGGAATACTCCACCATATAACGGAGTTTTAATGCGTAGCCTTGGGTGGAATTCATTACCCAATTCATTTTTACCCTATGTTAAAAATACCTTTAACCAATTTTCAGAAGTTGTACCCCGATCTTGGTATATACCGGAAGATATCAGAAGCCCATATATCGATCTTAGAGTTCCGGTCAAAGGAACGGCTACAACAGTGCAGAGTTTACTAGGATTGCATGCTAAAGAATCATCTATAACAAACTTAGAACAATTTATCATACCGGGGGGCAGGTGGTTTTCCCCGGAAGAGAGAAAAGTCTGCTTGTTACCAACGGAACTAGCTTCTCGCTTAAACGTAAACTCAGAAGATGTGGGGAAGGCTGAGGTGGAGATTCTCGGGGGAAGTTATTTAGTTATAGGGCTTATCGACTCGGAAAAAATTGATGCATACCGGGATATGGATAATGAAAGTATCATGCCGGTTAGTTTTTCAATGTCAAGAAATATGGCTGAAGTTGACGAAGCGGTATTTATGTCGACTGTTCGAGCATCTGAACATATTCCTTCCCGAAATGTAATGATATTACCATATCAGGAAACACTAGATCTTAAAGGATCTACGAGGTCAGTCGCAATAGGTGGATTTTCAGATAATGATGAGTTGCAAGAGGTAGTGGAGGCCTTTATGTCTCGGGTATTCCTTGCAATTTTTGTAGGGATAGAAGAAGAGGTTAAGATATATAGTTCACTAGGTGCCACATCCGTTTCTGGAATGACAAATCTTATTATTCCGGTACTTATTGCCGCATTTCTTGTTTTAAATACGATGATGGGAGCTGTTTTTGAAAGGTTTAGGGAGATTGGTGTCTACAGCGCCGTGGGGTTAGCCCCGAATCATGTTTCTGCTCTATTTATGGCCGAGGCATCAGTCTTTGCAACACTCGGAGCCGTGTTTGGTTATCTATGTGGGCAAATCCTTACTATGGGACTTGCACAATGGGGTTTTCTAGGTGGGATGTCACTCAATTACTCCTCTCTAGCTACCGTTTATGCCACTTTAGTAGTTATGATTGTGGTTTTCCTATCAACAATCTATCCCGCAAAAAAAGCTGCCAATATGACAGTCGAAGATGTTTCCAGGCGTTGGTCACCTCCAGCACCTGAGGGTGACGACTGGTGCTTTGAGTTTCCGTTTACTGTTAATATGATCGAAGCATACCCATTAGCTAACTATCTCTTACACATATTTCAAACCCACGAAGATAGTGCTGCCGAAAATTTTGTTACGGAGGGATCATCGCTAGAACCAATTCCTGATAATTCTTATGAGGGGTACCGGGTACGAACTACTGTTTGGTTGGCTCCCTATGACCTTGGTATTAGCCAGGATGTTGGACTGGAATTAGAACCAGTTCTAAATGAAAATTTATATCGAATTATTATATTGATCCGCAGGCGTAGTGGAGATTTAGCACAGTGGCAGACCACCAACCGAAAGTTCTTTAAAGTTTTACGAAAACGTTTTCTTGTGTGGCGCACCCTTGCTGAACCAATAAAAGATCAGTACAAAAAGAGTGAGGGAAGAAATTTTGTTAAATAATATAGAGGTAAGGGAGGAGTCACTATGTATGATCTAATTATAAAGGGCGGTCATGTTATTGATCCCGAGAATGGCATTGATGGGTCTCGAGATATTGCTGTCAAGGATAGTGTAATAGTCGCCGTAGACCATGATATCCCAGTGGAACAAGGTCATAAAGTCGCCCGTGTTCACGGTCATTATGTTACACCAGGATTAATAGATATCCATATGCATGTATACGGTGGCTATCAGGGATGGGTGTTCCCTGATGCCCACGTGTTACCTAATGGAGTTACAACTGTTTTGGATACGGGAGGAGCAGGTTGGAAGAAATTTGAGAATTTTAAAGATACGATAATAGCAGATTCAAAAACACGAGTTCTAGCGCTAATAAACATTGTTGGGGCGGGTATGGAAGGTGCAGTAGAACAGGATATCACTGAAATGGATCCAAGCCCTTGCGCAGAAATGATCAACAAATACCCAGAACACATAGTTGGTTCAAAAACAGCTCATTACTCTGGACCAGGTTGGGAAGCAGTTGATGGTGCGGTTGAGGCCGCTCGGCGCAGTGGCTCAATTGCCATGATAGATTTTGCTCCCAAGCAAACGCGGTCTTACCGAGATCTTTTATTAGAGAAACTTAGCCCGGGGGATATTCACACACACCTTTATGCTCAACATATACCACTTCTGAATAAAAATGGTACCGTAAATGACTATGTTAGGGAGGCCCGAGATCGAGGTATTTATTTCGATTTGGGCCATGGAGCAGGAAGTTTTTGGTTTCGAATAGCTGTCTCAGCGATCAAACAAGGTTTTCTTCCAGATTCAATTAGTACAGATCTTCACAAAGATAGTGCTCTCCTTCCTAATGCTAGTATGAATACAACGATGTCTAAGTGCCTTAATATGGGAATGACTTTAGAGGATGTTATAAAACGGTCGACGCGAAATCCAGCACGTATTATTCAACGCCCCGAATTGGGTACGCTTAGCATCGGAGCGGAAGCTGACATTGCAGTATTAGAACTTGAATATGGAGAATTTGGTTTTGTTGATTCTGGCCATGCTCGTATGCGTGGCGATCGACGTTTACGTTGCCTTTTGACTGTTCGGGCTGGACAGGTTCTTTGGGATCTTAATGGATTAACAAGGCCCGAGTGGAATAAGTCAGGAAATTACGTAAGGACGGAGTAATCTGATGGTAAACAGCAATAAACCTCAAAAAAATGAACAAATCTCAAAAAGTTCAGAACAGGACGAAAAGTGGCAAATTATTCCCGATAATTTGCCTTATGAGGATGGTTTCAGCGGGCGGATAATATGGGCTGCTTTTTTTGTAGGGCTTATAATGCTTCCTGGCTCCATCTACCTGGAGCTGGTGACCGGAAAAAGCTTTGCGGGCGCAGCAGAATGGGTCACTATCATAATGTTCATTGAGATTAGTAAAAGGCTTTTCATTAAGTTGAAACCCCAGGAGGCGATTATTCTATACTGGCTTGCAGCTGGCCTGGCAGCGACAGGTTTGGGTGCGAGTGGTCTTTCTGCTGGTTCCTCAGTACACGGTGCTCCTTTTGCTAAAATGATCTGGTTTCAGTACTTGATACAATCCCCTCAAGCTGATGGATTAGCTCAATTACTACCTCAATGGGTCGCCCCGGAACGGGGTTCTGAATCTCTAATCACCCGAACATTATTTTCTATAGAATGGCTAGAACCAATTCTTCTCGCGGTACTTGTGTCTATTCTTGGTTTAGTTAACACTCTTTCCTTAGGATATCTGTTATTTCGCATTACCGCCGATACTGAACGGTTGCCATTCCCTCTAGCACCTGTGCAAGCGGCGGGAGCTATAGCATTAGCAGAATCATCAGCAGGGGAAGAAACCTGGCGTTGGCGTTTGTTTACGATTGGGGCCATGATTGGGCTTGCCTGGGGAATTCTTTATGTTGTTGTTCCAACTGTTTCAGGTGTAGTATTAACGAAGGCGGTAGAAGTATTTCCCATTCCTTTTGCAGATTTTACACCTCGATTTCGAGACGTGCTCCCTGCTTCCCCTATTGGTATAGGGACTGACATTGCAACTCTTCTTGTTGGCTTTGTACTGCCATTTTGGATTGTGGTTGGAACTTTTATTAGTTCTTTTATAATAACTTTCATTGCAAATCCTACCCTCTACCACTTTGGGTTTTTATACAGTTGGTCACCGGGAATGAGTACTATCCCGACCTCTATTAATAATACCATCGACTTTTGGTTGAGTTTCTCCTCTATTGGTGTTTCTCTTGTTATCGGCTTGATTGGGTTAATAGCTTTCTTCCGTACCTTGTTGAGAAAACCGGGTAGGTCAGGTGGTGCAAAACGGGTTGTGAAGCCACCGTCAGGACGGGGTGATTTTAAAATATCTATCCCGATTCTACTTTGGGTCCTTTCTACACTATGTTTTATTCTTCTGGTCTATTACTTAGAGCCTATGTTTCCTATCTGGATATCGGCAATATTTGGTTTTGTTTGGACACCATTTTTTTCGTATATCGGTGCTCGGATGATAGGCCTAACCGGATCACCTTACGGATCTTCATTCCCTTACGCGCGAGAAGGGTCCTTTTACCTTTCGGGATACAAGGGTGTGGCTATTTGGTTTGCTCCAGTTCCATTGTTTGACCATAGCGGTGTTGTAGCTACCTTTCGTCAATTGGAGCTTACTCGAACACGGTTCCCAAGTTTGGTCAAGTTGTATATATTGAGTCTGGTGTTGCTTATTGTATTTAGTTTTCTGTTTTATGCATTAATTTGGAAGTTAGCTCCTATACCATCTTCAGCATATCCTTTCGTAGAAAAGATGTGGCCGTTGCAGGCGACTATGGAAACAATTTGGATTAAATCTACGATGCCGGGTGGTTCGGACGTGATAGGGAGGCTAATACATTGGGATTATATAAGTGCAGGAATGGGTGTAACATTTGCTTTATATGGAATCCTAAGTTTTCTTAAAGCACCGCCTTTATTATTCTATGGACTAGTTGCTGGATTAAGTACTGGCGCATGGATTCACTATACATTACCAACATTCGTAGGGGCTATGCTTGGTCGGTTTTATTTTGGACGGCGCTTTGGTCAAAAAAGGTGGCGGGCATACGCTCCTATTATACTTGCGGGTTATGGTTGTGGGTTGGGACTGATAGGTATGGCAGCAGTATCGCTAGTTTTAATAGCCAAGTCTACCTCACAGATTATGTTTTAATACGTGAAGTATTTTTATAATCATCTTAATAAATAAGGAAACAATGGTTTTATGACTAATAACTTCCATGTAGGCCTGGTAGCTGATCTTTTAGGCCCGGATGGTCAAGTAGTATTTGAGGAGTTTGGGTTAGACTTACTAGATAAAGCAGGCATACCTCGCATGTTTTTGGGTGAAGATCGATGGCCAGTAACCCCTGATCAACTGAAGGATATTGATGCTATTATATCGATGGGACAGCCCTATACTCGAGAAAGTTTTTCAGGTGTTAGTCGCTTAGCGCTTATTGCCAGAACTGGGGTGGGTTTTGATATGATAGATCTAGATGCTGCAACTGAGGCAAATGTTATGGTCACCATAACCCCTGAAGCTACCCAAAAGCCTGTAGCTAGTGCAACTTTAGCACTAATGCTGGGTCTGTGTCATCAATTAATAATTAAGGATAAAATTGTCAGGGATAATGACTGGGATGTACGATTTGATTATATGGGATGTGAAATCCGGGGTCGTACCATTGGTTTAATCGGAATGGGAATGATCGGCCGTGAGGTCGTAAGAATGCTAAAACCTTTCGAGCCAGGTTCGATTCTTGTTAATGATCCAGTTATAACTGAGGATGAAGCAGATCAACTAGGTATTATTCTTGTAGATAAGGAAACTCTTTTAAGGAGCAGTAACTTTGTCACGATTCACTGCCCACTGACTAAGTATACGAGAGGACTAATAAGTGAGGAAGATCTGAGAATAATGCAGAAAGATTCATTTTTGATCAATACAGCTAGGGGAGCTATAGTCGACCAAAAAGCACTAACAAGAGCCCTCCAGGAAGGGTGGATAAGGGGAGCTGCTATTGATGTTTTTAGTGAGGAGCCGCCGGCCAAAGACGATCCTATATTATCTCTACCTAATATAATATTATCACCCCACGCATCAGCCTGGACTAAAGAATTATTTCGTGACATAGGTCACGATTGTGTCAAAGCTGTACTAGCCGTTTCTAGAGGAGAAGAACCTCTTCATATTGTTAATAAAGCAGTTCTTGGGAGACCAGGGTTGCAAGATAAATTAAAAAAAATATGTGAAAAATGAATCTATTAACTACGAAAGGTAAGAAATGCCCCTACTAACCCCTGACAAATTACATCAAATTGGTTGTGAAGTCTTGGAAGCAACAGGCTGCACTGCTGAGGATTCCCGAAAGGTTGTTGATCATCTTGTAGATTCTAATCTCTTTGGACATGATTCTCATGGAGCTATACGATTGCCAGAATATGTCAAAGCTATTAAGGATGAAGGACGATTTAAGGCCCAAGCTGATGTAAAGATCATTCGAGAGACTCCTTGTACTGCAGTAGTGGATAATGGCGGAGCACTAGGTCAAATAGGTGCCACTTTTGCGATGCAGCTTGCAATGGAAAAAGCACGAAAATATGGTACGGCAACTGTAACTCTTCGGCGGACGAGCCACGTAGGCCGTGTTGGTGCTTATCCTCTAATGGCAGCCCGCGAAGGTCTTATAGGGCTAGCTTTTGTGAACGCCGGGAGATTCGGTCGCCAAATTGCACCATTTGGAGGAATTGATGGCCGTATCAGTACAAATCCGATAGCGTTTTCAGCACCTCGTCAACATTCTGAACCAATTATGGTAGACCTAACTACGTCAGTAGTCGCTGAAGGGAAAGTCCGTGTTGCTGTTAATAAGGGTGAAGAAGTGCCAGAGGGTTGGTTAATTGACCACGAAGGTAATTCTACAACAGATCCCACCGTAATAAAAGGGCCTCCTCCGAATGGTGCTATTTTACCGATGGGCGGTATCGTTGCCCACAAGGGTTATAGCCTAGGATTGCTTGTGGAAATTTTAGGTGGGGCACTAAGTGGTCAAGGATGCGCCCAGGGCCAGAAAATGGAGAGTAATGGAGTGCTTTTTACTGTTTACGATATCTCATTTTTTGCAGAATTAGATTGGTATTATAAGGAAGTTGAAACGCTAGTTAACCATGTAAAGACAAGTCGACCAGCAAAAGGGTTTGATGAAATACTGATACCAGGAGAACCAGAATTTCGATTAGCAGCACAACGGCGAGAAAATGGAATAAAACTTGACGAGACGACATGGCAACAACTTAGAGAGGCGGGTACCAGAGTCGGCCTTAATCCAGATAAATGGTAGAAAAAGGAAGTATTTGTCATGATTCTTGGCTTCTGGGATATAGCGATATCCTTCAAAAACCAACGAAATCAGTTTTAATTCTTACAATTACCTTACTAGTAAAGGAGTAATGAGAATGAATCGTGTGGATGAAAAAATCTTAGCCGAATTGGTAGAATATGATTCTGCAACAGTTTATAATGCTGTAGAAAAAGTCCAAGGTGTTTCTAACGAGGATTATACAGGGCCAGAAATTCATTACCTTACACCTGAATTTGGTGCGGTTATTGGTTATGCGGTTACAGCTGAAGTTACCCCGTTGAATGATACTGAATCAAATATGAGTTGGCTGGAATATTACGATCTTATCAACGATACCCCCGGTCCTATTATTACAGTGATGAAAGACGTGGATGTCCGTCCAAATAGAGGAGCTTTATTTGGTGATGGCATGGCCCGTATTCATAAAGCTCTTGGGGTTGTAGGTGCAGTAGTTGATGGATGTATTCGTGACCTCACTGGGATTCGTGAAGCTGGACTTCCAATATGGGGGAGAGGAATGGTTTCAGGTCACGGTCCATTTAATGTTCGAGCAATTGCTCGCCCTCTAGTAGCGGGTCAGATGCTTACTCAGACCGGTGATCTTATATTAGCTGATGTAGACGGCGTGGTAAAGGTTCCTATAGAAATAGCTAAAGATACCCTTAAAATTGCTAATGAAATTCGAACTAAAGAACGATCATTTTTTGACATGGTATCATCACCTGATTTTACATATGATGATTACAAACAGTGGTTTTTAAATAGGTAGAATATTTTAGGTTTTTAATACCCGAAAAAATTAGGGCAATACCTTGTACTAGACGACTAATCTTATCTAATAGAAAGGTATATTTTGTTTCCCATATTTGGCTAAAAACCCCGTGAACGAAGAAAATTAACTATTTCTCATCTCTTATTTTTCAAAGTTAAATCTCTACGAAAATATAAGAACCAATTGTTTCATTAAATATTAGATGTATTCCTTTCTATATGAACCAACTGGTTGACACGTTGCCTCGTACTAGCTGAAGTTCAGCAATGACCTTCAGTGGTTGTACGAGGCGATATATACCTCATCATTTGTTTCAAACTTAACAACCAACATCTTTACAAATTAGAGAAAGGAAGAGTTCTATGTCGTCTGTAAAGTATGATTATGCGGAAATGTTTTGGACCGAAATTAAAGAGGCAGCAGCAGCAGATCGGGTTGCGTTGCTGCCTGTTGCAACTTATGAAGATCATGGTCCCCATCTACCAGTCGATGTCGATGTTGTCTTAGCAACCGAAATATGCCGGAGGGCTGCGGCTCGAATACCAGAAGAGGTAGTCCTTGCACCTCCGGTAACACATGGTTATAGTCCTCATCATATGGATTTTCATGGAACCATTACCATTCGGTGGGACACATTTATTAACTATGTTAAAGATGTATGCTGTAGTCTGGCCTATCATGGTTTCAAGCGTATTTTAATTGTTAACGGCCATGGAAGTAATACATCTCCCCTGGACTTGGCGGCACGTTTGGCAATTATAGATTTCGAAGGGACAATTTTATGCGCTTCAGCGAATCACTGGGGCTTAAAAAAAGCAAGGGATTTAGGTCAAGATATTCGAGAATCTGATTATGGAGGAACATCGCATGGTGGTGAATTTGAGACGTCCCTCTATCTAGCCTTAAAACCTGGATTGGTCGATATGGATAAAGCGGTAGATGAGAGAACTCCGTTATCAGATAGTTTCAAAACTGATATTTTAGCTGGTGGTAATCCAAAGGGTTCTGATGCACGTCTAGTTCCTTACTGGAGCACAGTTACGGCTAGTGGGGTAATGGGTGATGCTACCAAAGCAACACGAGAAAAAGGGTTGAAATTTTTGGAGGCAGGGATAAATGGGGTAATCGACCTAATCCGTGAATTACGCCAGACACCTATCTCGCCTCGTCGTGTTCAGCACGGTGATCAGCCGAATACAAAATGGAAAATGACTTAGAAAAAAATCACTTTGCTTTTTTAAGGTTGGAAATCAGAATTGTCATAAAATAAAGCAATTAGGATTGAAGATATAGATAAAGGTTATCAACTTCTTGAGGCCGTGGGCTAGAGTCTTGAAGCCACCGGTATGGTTTACTAATAATTCCAAATTTGCCATCAAGTTGAATAGCCTGTGCTTCATGTGTTCCAATGCCACTGTCGATTATAATTTTTTCCATTTGGTTGCCTCGGTTTAAAAAGATAATTTGCTCGGGGGGATGTGGAAGAGTCCAATCTCCTCTTCCCATTTCTCCCACGTATATATCAGGTCTTCCATCCCCATCAAAATCAGCAACCTGCAAAGTATGAGCATCAAGTAGGCGATTGTGCAAAACTTCCGCTTCCCATGGGGCTTCAATGTTTGAAGTAGGTCTAAATAAAGCTAGCCGGCCATAAGTTTGCCCAATGTCGAGTCCCACCTCAGCAACAGCAATTACAATCTTACCGTTCCCATCAAAGTCACCAGCAGCGACCCTAACACCACCATAATCTTCGGCGAAAATATGGCGTTCCCATTCCCCGTTAGATAATAGGCGGTACCAGGAACATCCGGCGACAATTTCAAGGCAGCCATCACCATCAACATCAGCCGCAGTAATAGCTTGTTCGTTAACACCTGTAACAACAGGATGAACACCTGGCCACGGAGAGACAAAAGGGTCATCTGGTACTTTGACAGTCCATACAGCTTCCGCATCGGGGTTCCATACATAGAGTTCCTGTTTACCATCTCCATCTATATCAGCAACAAGCAAATCATGAATTCTTTTCTGAGGCAATTTAAAGATTTCTCTTCGTTTCCAAAGTTGGCTAGGATCATTAGGGCACTCCCACCAATAGACATGATTCCCACGGTCGCTTGTTCCAGAAATAAAATCAAGTCGACCGTTTCCTGTTAGATCCACCAAAGTGCCTCCAACACTAATGCTTGGAAACGTGTTGTCCATGAGATGAGGTGTCCATGATCCATCTTCTTCTCTACCAAACCAATAAAGCTCATTTGGATGCCGAGTAGAAATGATAAATTCATCTATACCATCATTATTAAGATCCCCAACAATGCAGGACATCCTTTCGGTAGGATGTCCTTTATAAATAGTGTGGCGTCGGAATACGGGTGTTTTGGACATTTTACTTTCCAGTTAATAGAGAAAAATAATTTTATTGACGACTTAAAATATTCAGAGGCCAATTTTGCCAATAATATCTGATTGGATCAGTCAATTCCCATTTACTATAGATATCATCCCAATCCAGCCAGTTCATATGTGGTTGTAGTGAATCTTCTCTTATGGAATGACTCCTTGGTTGATATCGATAATCTGCAGAAATTCGGATTCGATCCGACGTTAAGTTATCTTTGCCTTGATGAACAGTTAAACTATGAACCATAATCACGTCCCCACAGACATAGTCTCCACTTACCCATGCTGAAGGATCCTGAACCTTAACTTTGCGGCGCCCGGGTCCAACAGCTTCAGTCGTTTCGAGTTTACCGGATGTGTGGGAACCTCTATTCACTGCTAACCCACCAAGTTCTCTCGGGCAGTCTCCGTAAGGGATCCAAGCCGTCCATGTTTCGTCCGAACCACCTATAAAGTAATTGTCCTGGTGTGGTGGAGTAGAGTGAGTTTCGGTATTTGGAAAAACCAAACGAAAAATATTACGGCTATGGGGGAGTACCGGCTCACCGAATAAAACTTCAAACACCTTTAATATCGGCAATTCCAGAGCGAGAGAATGAAAGACACGCAACTTCTGCACATCTTGGTAGAATAATTGCCACCGAGGGTTCGAGCCTTCAGTAATTCTAATTCCGGGTTTTGCTAACCCAGATGTAATGTCCGATCCGGGAGCTAACCAATCATATTTGGCACATATATTTAAGGTAGCCTTTCTTGCCTCGAAGACAAGATCTGGGCAAAGTAGTTTTCGAAAAAATAAATAACCGTCTTCTTTTGCCCGTTTCCGAAGCTTAGCAGGTGAGGAGAGTAGCTTACTAGAGTCTAGTGGCGGCTGAACCGTTTCCATCCTAACCATCGCCATAATTTTCCCCATCATTAAAAAAATAATAATCGGTCTGTCTATAGATAATAAAATACTTACTTACTTATTAAAATACCAGAAATTAACAGTCCCTTATTTAAGATCCGCGTCGGGCAGGGAATAGATCAATGACGAAGTTAATTGTTAGGATTTGATTATAATGGTCTTAGCAAAATTAATTTCTTTCTCGATCAATGTTGATTGTTTATCAATGTTGATTAAAAAGGGTAGATATATTGATCGATATAAAATGGATCGGTGGTAGTTTGATAATATTAAACAATTTATTGGTTTACAGGCGGATTATATTTTATCAAATAGTAATAGGCTGTTTTATATTATCTTGACTAAAATCAATATTGATTGCTTTTTCTATAAAAGTAGTCTTTGTTCGAATGAGTTAACAGTGGAGATTTATTTTATGATCCTCAAACAATATTTAACAGCTTATGAAGCATCAGAGGCTCTGGGTGTCACTAAAGCAACTCTTTATTCCTATGTAAGTCGTGGCCTTATAAGATCTGAGGGAGGGGAGATTGTAAAAAGAGAAAAGCGCTATAGCACCGAAGATGTTGAAAAGTTGAAATACCGATCAAAAAACCTGCAAAAAGGGGATTTAGATAAAAATATAAACCATAAAAATGACTATTTTATGGGGGATTCGGAAATAACACTCATTAACGATGGATTCTATTTCTACCGAGGGATCAATGTTCTAAAATTAGCTACTAACCAATCCTTTGAACGCGTCTCTTCTCTTATATGGACAGGGAAAACTAACTTTCGTTTTTCTATACCCCAAGATAATTATTGGGGTGAGCATAAGAATTGGAGCTATTTAAAAACACTACGAGTGATCGAGAGATTTAGAGTGCTTCTTACATTAGCTGAATCAGAGGATTTATCGGCATATACTTTGCATAGAGATGGAGTCGCGGCAACTGGTATGCGAATAATATGGCTTTTGACACGAGCTGCTACCGGAGGGGAACCGCTGGGTGGAGTAGCTAATGTCTTTAGTATGGAGTCTAAGAAAGAAAGGGAAGGATCAGCAAAATTGATAAATGCATTTCTGGTGTTACTAGCCGATACCGAAATGGATGCAGCTACCCTTGCTGTTCGGTGTGCAGCATCGGCTGGGGCATCCCCGTACGGGTCTGTCAGCGCAGGCTTGTCAGTTTTTAGTGGTTATAAATTTAGCAGTAATAATGAACGTGTGGAAGCATTTTTCAAAGAAGCCGAAGCATCAAGGAATCTTGAAGAAATGATAATAGGCCGAATTAGACGAGGCGAGATCATTCCTGGTTTTGGGCAAAACCAAGACCAGGAGATTGATACCCGCGCTGTATTTTTGCTGAAAATGATAGAAAAAACCTTTCCTGAATCTAATACCCTTAAACTAGCCTGGCAAATTATTGAGGTGACGCAGAAATTAATGTTAATCCAATATAACATTGATTTTGTTCTGGTAGTACTATTACGAATATTAGATATGCCTAAAGAAGTTGGTTTGACTCTGTTGACGTTGGCCCGCACAGCTGGCTGGATTGGCCATTCGATAGAGCAATATGATAAGAATAGTTTGATTCAACCCAAAGTAAATTATGTAGGGACGTTCCCGTCTAGCTAATACTACTACGCCTTTGTTAGCTTTAAAATTATTTTTTCACTATTAAGGCAAGGAATGACGATATAAAAAACAGTTTAGAATGGGACTCCCCAAGCCCAATTTTAAATCTTTGTCAATCAGCTATATGTAAAAGGTAATCCATAAAATTATAGATAATTACCGTTAGCGGTGGACAATTACATAAAATCATATTACTTTCCGGGGGTTTCGTTTTTAACGTTCTAATGTGAGTAAAGCAAGATAGCCTTAAGTTTTTGTAAGGAGTAATAATAAATGTTAATCAAATTAGCCTTACCCAAGGGAAGCCTTCAGGAATCCACCCTAGAATTAATAAGGAAGGCTGGATTTCATTGTAGAGTGAGCAATAGGTCATATTTTCCATGGGTCGATGATGATGAACTGGAAGTGATGCTCATTCGAGCTCAGGAAATAGCCCGATATGTCGAAGGTGAAGTGTTTGATGCTGGTCTTACTGGCAAAGATTGGATAGTGGAAACTGGTTCAGACGTAGTTGAGGTGGCTGATTTGGTTTATGCTAAACAGTCTCGAAAGCCTCTGCGCTGGGTATTAGCTGTGCCAGAATCATCAGATATTCATTGTGTCCAGGACTTGGAGGGAAAACGTATTGCTACGGAAGTGGTTAATATTACCAAGAATTATCTAGAAAAAAATGGAGTTAATGCTAAGGTCGAATTTTCTTGGGGTGCAACTGAAGCCAAAGCTCCTGATTTAGTAGACGCAATTGTGGAGGTCACGGAAACGGGTGGTTCACTGCGAGCAAATAAACTAAGAGTTCTTGATACTTTATTGACTTCAACTACCCGCTTAATCGCCAATAAGAACAGTTGGAAAGATCCAGAAAAACGTCGTAAGATTGAAAACATCGCTATGTTGCTAAAAGGTGCAATGTTAGCGGAAGAGATGGTAGGTCTAAAAATGAACGTTATGCAAAAAGACCTTACTACAGTAGCTGAACTTTTACCAGCACTTCAGAACCCAACCGTCTCACCGTTAGCAGATCAGGATTGGGTAGCAGTCGAAGTAATGATAGAAGAATCTACAACTCGTGAGTTGATTCCTGCCCTTAAACGCGCGGGGGCCCAAGGGTTGGTTGAATACCCTCTGAATAAAGTGATCTATTGAAACATGACTAATTCTAGAACTCCACGAGAAACGAACCATTCTTCTCTGCCTGTAAAGAGAGCGGTGCAGGCAATGTCAGGTTATAATTTGGTCCAGCCAAATTGTCAGATAAAACTTAACCAGAATGAATGTCCTTTTGATTTACCTCAAGATCTAAAACGGGAAATAATGAACGAGGCACTGGATAATAATTGGGGTAGATATCCGGGATTCCAGCCGATAGAGACAAAAAAGGCTATTGCTAAGAGTAATGGGTTAGATCCAGATAATATACTTATTGGAAACGGTTCAAACGAACTGATTCAGGCAATCTTTCAAACTACCATATCGGAAAAAAATAGGGTGGTACTTCAGAGCCCAACCTTTAGTCTCTACGATCTGATGGGCAAAGTAGCCGGAGCTGAATTAAAGACCATTCCTCTAAGGGCTGACCTAAGTTTTGATATCGATGCTTTAGTAGAAGAAAGTGCGCATTCAGACGTTAGATTAATAGTTATATGCTCCCCCAATAATCCTACTGGTTCATTAATTACCCTCAAAGATACATCAGAGATAGCAAAAGTAACTAGGGGACTCGTAGTGATAGATGAGGCTTACCATGAATTTTCTGGGATTTCATATATTAAACTACTGGAGGAGTACCCTAACATAATTATTACTCGTACCTTTTCTAAAGCGATAGGGGCTGCCGGACTTCGAATAGGTTATCTAATTGGAAATCCGACCATTGTTAGAGAGATTGAAAAGGTAAAGCTCCCATACAACGTGAATATTATCTCATTAATAGCGGCAAAAAAGTTAATTTTACAAAAATTATTAATTGAGGAAAGAACAGGGTTAATAAAAAACGAAAGAGAACGAGTTTTTAAAAACCTACAAGCTATTCCGTCTGTCTTTCCTTATCGGTCTCATGCTAATTTTATTCTCTTTGAAGTCGATAGGCGGGTTAGTGATATTTTTTATGGATTAATCGAACATGGTATTCTTATTCGTGATGTAAGCCACTATCCCATGCTAGAACGTGCCTTGCGAGTGACAGTAGGGTTACCAGACGAAAACAATGCGTTTTTAAATGCACTTCAAACAGTACTTAACAGTTAGGGTGTTGAAGTTTTATTAAAATTTGCTTTTGATGATCTTAACAGAAACTGTACAGATTGAAGTATGGTATTCCAGGCTATAGAGTAAGGTGCCATTAGCTCGTGGTGTCCTGCCTTGGGAATGATTAGGTGTCGGACGTCATCACCAGCTTCTCTGGCAGTTTTTGTATAGGATTCGCCTAACTCTGGGGGGACAACCCAGTCATGTTCCGAGCTGATAATTATTTGAGGGATACCAAGAGGTAACAATTCGATAGGTGAGCAATCTTGATAACGCTCAGGTACTTGGGTTGCAGTACCCCCCAAAAGCTCTGCAACAATACCTTCCCTACATTCGATATCAGCATGAGGAATAAACTCCTTTAAATCGCCCGGCCCGGCTAAAGCAATAACCCCTCGTAATAAAAGTGGATTTTCTCCCCAGAGAGGACTTTGGGGGGAAAGTTTGGGACGAGCTGCTGTCCAGAGCGCCAAGTGCCCGCCAGCTGAATGGCCAATAATTATTACGTTATTTAGATCAAGATCATATTTACATGCGATGAAACGTAGATGATCTGTAGCACGACTAACATCAAAAAAAGTTCCTGGCCATCCTCCACCAGATTGATCTACGCATCGATATTCTACATTCCAGGTAGCAACATTATAGTTTCGCAGGGTATCAGCTAATGCTTCTGAGTTTTGAAGGTTAGCATAAAGGGACAACCAACAACCTCCATGTAAGACCATAACCACTGGATGTGGACCTGGACCATCCGGTAAACGCAAATTCCCAAATTGAAAAGGTGAGTCTCCATAAATTGATTTAACGTCAGTCTGTCTCCGAGGTAGTTTATTTACCTCATCAGGTGTTATAAAAGTATGCTTATCGGATGATGGAGAAGACATTAGACAAGGTATCTTGCTAGATTCAGGGAAAAAATCGAAATTGTTCTTCGGGCTTTGGAAGTCGGCACCTTTCCAATTTCCCCCCAATACGGTATCTTCTATTAGCAATAAATCGATATATAAAGTCGCGAAATAATTTGGGGAATATGTAGAGTATATTGACTGATTTCCATGCCCAACCAAGTTGTTTCAAAGCCATTATTACGGCATCAGATTGTTCATACAGGTGATCTTGATAGTACAAAAGAAGGAATTGGGACTTATAATTATGGTTTCCGAAAAGTTGTTTAGCCGCCTCACTTTGGAACGCAGTAAAACGAAACTTATCTTTATCATCAGCCATTAGTATTAAATCAACAAAACAATTACATAAGCCACATACTCCATCGAAGCAAAGGATTATATGTTGGTGTTCTTGATCCTTGTCAGTTTTACTATTACTCAAAATTTTTTCTGAAAAGTTATTTTCCTCGGCCCCAATTCTTTGTTTCAAGTACCGATTGATTTTCATAAATTGACCCACCTTTTTCTGCCGCTGGATAAGGCATACGAACTGGTATATTAGCCATACGAGGGATATTAGTCGGTTCACCACGTAGTAAGTTACTATTATAGTTATCCCATTCACCCATTCCTAAAAGTGGCCAAGCATCGCCTGCGCAAAACTGAAATAAAAGTAGGCGGCGGGGGTCGCCAGAATAATTTGGAGCTGATGCATGGAGAGCTCGGACGTGATGGATTGAAATACCTCCAGCAGGAACTTCCAAAGCAACAGCGTTATCCGGAGTAAATTCAGGATCCGTAACCGCACCACAGAAGCGATTGTCTTGGTGGTGATCATATGTCGGCCCCTTATGTGACCCAGGAATAACTAGCAGGGCTCCGTTGCTTTCATTCATCCCATCTATACATACTCCTACTGCCAGAATATCATCGTTTGTATGGGGATAGAAAGCCCAGTCTTGATGCCATTCTACAGGACTGCCGAAATCCGCCGACTTCATGTTAAGCTTGTTTCCATTAGTCCGTATATTTGGACCAATAAGCTGTGCTACAATATTCAGAATATTATTATTTCGGATAGTTTTTGCATATACGCTGTGATGATCGATCGGTTCTTTAATTCGTCTAAGTTTTGGATAGTCTGAAGTATGCCCAGGTTCTAAATCAAATATTTCTGTATGATCCGTATAAGCCCCCGATTTAATTACGAATTCGTCAGTTACTTTCTGTAAATCAATTACCTCTGAATCTGACAAAACCTTATCGACGGTCAAATAGCCATTCTCATTATAGAATTCAATCTGTGTTTGGGATAACATGGAAACCTCCGTCTCTCGTGCTTGAATATTTACCCTATTTATTAATCAACTATAGATATCAAAACGGTTCTTCCTAAATATTAAGCAATTCTGCTGATCATCTTACCCTAAGTTCAATATATTCACTTTTCAGCAAGGGCAATACAGTCAGAGTTATTTCTTATATTTGGATCATTAAGTCATATATGAATGAAAATATATTTCATCTGGCGATGAGTCAACTAGTCTCATCAAAGTAGATAGAGTGTGATTTTTATTAATTAATTCGTATTCAAAAAATATTCTTAATTATCGAACCTGATCTTCAGCTAAATAAAAATGGAATGAGTACCTTTTGTTAACTGGGAGTTTTTATTTGCCAATTTCAAGGCTAATACAGATAAGAATTCGAATACAACCGTCTCAATTTAATGTTAATAAACCACCCAAGGAATAAAATCAATATTACGAAAGGTGTTGTTTTTTGATTTCTTAAAGTATAAGTTCAACTTCGAAAGCTTACTTCTCCGAAAGATCTGATGAGCATCTGTATTTCTACAGGGGCTTGTTTTTGGCTGATGCAGAAATTCTATACGATCATTACTTCCTCAAATACGCCACCTACGTCGTAAAAAACCGGGCTATTCCAGAAATTGACGATGGATTAAAACCGGTCCAACGTCGTATTCTTCATACTCTTTTTGAGATCGATGATGGGAAATACCACAAAGTTGCTAACGTAGTTGGGCAAACTATGCAGTTTCACCCTCATGGTGACCAATCTATATTTAGTTCTTTAGTTTCATTGGCTAACAAGAATATTTTCATTGATAAACAGGGTAATTTTGGTTCTGTGATAACGGGAGGTCCAGCATCTGCAGCCCGTTATATAGAATGCAGAGTCACTCCATTTGCCCGAGAAGTCTTGTTGAGTCCTGATATAACAAAGTATGTAGAGACTTACGATGGCAGGAAGTATGAGCCAGTAGTTTTCCCGGCTAAAATACCAGTAGCACTTATTTTGGGGGTGGAAGGAATTGCTGTTGGCATGTCGACTCGAATTCTCCCTCATAATCCGATCGAAGTTATGGAGGCCCAGATTTCACATCTAAAGGGTGAGTCATTTAACCTATTTCCTGACTTTCCAACAGGTGGAATTATGGATTTGAGTGAATATAATGATGGCAACGGAAGAGTCTATGCAAGAGCTGTGCTAGAATCTAAAGAAGATGGGGTAGTTTTGATCCGTGAGTTACCTTTTGGTGAAACTACTGAAAGTGCTATGAAATCTATCGAAGTTGCAGCTCGAATGAACCATGTTCCAATTACTCAACTCACAGACTATTCCACAAATGGGGTGGAAATTGAAATTCGATCAAATCCTGGAACGAAAGCTAATGATATAGTTCCAGGACTGTACGCATTTACTTGCTGTGAAGTAGCAATAGATGCTAAGCTTTTGATCATGATTGATGGATCACCCCAGGTAACAACCGTCTCAGAAATGATTCGGCATAGTACAGATCGATTACTAGCTATTATTGAGGCAGAATTAAAGATTGAAGAAAGTAATCTACATTCAAACCTACGAGCAAAGAAGCTGGAACAGATATTTATAGAAAATAGAATATATAAAGCGATTGAAGACGTAAAAGATATTGAAAGCGTATACAGTGTAATTCGTTCAGCAATAGTTAAGTACAGTACGGTTTCGACCATAAATTCAGCAATTGATCGCGATATGAATGATTTAAATGGTGCTAGTCTGGAGATCCGTGAATCTGTTCGTTCGTTGCTTACAATAATATATAGGAGTTTAGATTTTGAATCCTATGGGCCTAGTCGTGAGATAATTGCAAGAAATTTAGATATAATAAGAAATGGGTCTTTATCATGCCGTCGATTGGTAGAATCATTATTATCTGCGATTCGAGATGATTTGATTTTTGCAGAAAATATAGTTGGACTTGAAAATATGGTCGATATGGAAAATATTACGCAGGCTGATATAGATCAGTTACTGGATATTCCTCTCTATCGTATATCAGGTTATGGCATTGATAGGTCCGAAGAGGAAATACGTAAAATCGAAGCACAATTACGCAGTGTAAAATATAAACTGAATAGCTTGTCTAGTTGTGCAATAGAGTTTCTTGAGCAGTTAATTCGTACCTACCGAGAGAAATATCCTCGCCGTTCCAAAGTCAAACTTTTCGCTCCTATCGAAAAGCGTGTAGCAGCACCTAAGGACCTGATTTTCCGCTATGATAAAGAATCTGGTTATTTGGGCTATAATATAGACTCAGGAGTAGAACTTTTTAATATTTCTCTTTTTGATCGAGTAGCCATTGTTCGCTCCGGGGGTATTGTTGGTATCCACGATACTCTCGATAAAATGTATGTTGACCTTGATATTCTCTACTGTGCTCCGGAACAAAAGGGATTAGTTTTTACAATTGCATACCAAGATTTAGAGGGCTTCTTCTATATCAAGCGATTTTCTCTAGATAGATGCCGTATAAACCAGTTATATGAACTTGTTCCGGGCAATTCTTCTCTCATAGCATTTACAGTAGAAGTTGATCCTGTCATTATCTTATCTTGTAAAAATACCCAGCAAGGGGAAGAAATAAAGCAATATTTGGAATCAAGTGCTTTTTCAATTAGAAGCCACCGTGCAAGAGGAGATCGAATAGAAACTGCCCAATATTCCAATATTAAATTTGCAAAAAGGTGAGTTGTATAATAGTTTAGGCATCAAAAGTTATATTTTACGGAATAAAACCAATCATTATTGTAAATAGTCGATATTTTTGGAGGCCACCAAGGAAGGTGTCATGTATGTCGTCATGGAAACTCTTAAGCTGGAATGTTAATGGAATCAGGGCTGTGGCAAAGAAAGGTTTTATGGAATGGTTTAAGAGTGAATCACCAGATATATTATGCTTGCAAGAGACCAAAGCTCAAGAAGATCAGCTTGATAATTCAATTAAGGAAATTGAAGGTTACCAGAGCTATTGGTCGGCAGCTGTGAAAAAAGGATATAGTGGCGTAGGTGTTTATACTCGACACGAACCTATAAGTGTGCACAAGGGATTTGGAAAAGACCGTTTTGATTCAGAGGGGCGAACGCTGATACTAGAGTACCCTGATTTTACTTTATTCAATGTATATTTCCCAAATGGGAAACAGAACAAGGACCGGTTACAGTACAAAATGGATTTTTATGAGGCTATTTTAGAACACTGGGAAATTCTTCGGGAAAATGGCAAGAGGTTAATCATCTGTGGGGATGTGAATACGGCCCATCAGGAAATTGATCTGTCTCGTCCTAAGGAAAACAAAAAAATATCGGGTTTTCTACCTATGGAACGTGCCTGGATCGACAAGATCACAACCCTAGGATACATTGATACTTTCCGTCATTTCAATACTAATCCTGAGAACTATACATGGTGGCATTTAATGTCTGGAGCGAGAGCAAGAAATGTCGGATGGCGTATCGACTATTTTTTGTAACAGCTGATCTCAAAGCCAATATTTCCAACGGGTGGATTTCCTCAGATGTTATGGGGTCCGATCACTGCCCAATTGGTATTGAAGTAAAGGTTCAGTAAAAGAGCTACAAGTAGATACATAGTTTGAAAAAATTGACCTATGGATCACATCTCCGCGGTTCCCGCGACTATATCTGAAAATATGACATGCCCCCAGTTTTCTGGAACATGCATGTTAATTACACCTTGGGGTGACCAAACCCAGTTGTCACAAGGTACTCCTTCCTTTCGCAGATATCCGCCTTTATAGCAGTCAAATTCCCATTGGACTCTCGAGAAATTTACACGCCAGGAGTCTCCGGCGCTGGGGGGGCAATTTACCCCGGCGTATTGGGCCATGCTACTCCAAGGAAACGCAATTTCGCAGGTCCATCCTCGATCGACATCGTGAGAGTAGTTGACGGTTCCGTCTATGTGGACTGCATGTTTCACCCCCACAAAGTCCCAGTCATGATCAGCTTTTCCACCCTTACTGTAGGGTTTTGGAAGGTAGAGGTCCCAGACAGCATTTAAAACATTAATCTCAAATTCCATGTAGTGATTTGTATCCCCGTCAGGGTCAATAAAAACTTCAAAATCGTTATCGTGACATATAATAGAGTCACGTTTAGTCAGAGTACCCCATATATCGGGTTCTTCCATGTCAGCTGCCACATAGAAATAGTCGTTGTCCCAAACCATCATAGCTCGTGTTCCGAACCTAGGTATAGGTTTGAGGTCTCCCTCAATATCAACGAATAGATCAGTCCGGGGAGCTCGAATCCATGATGGATCGTTAAGTTTGCCATCAACAACAATAGGGCCACAGGCTCGGTAACAAGTATAAGTCTTCGGAGTAATCTTTGGAGGAGATTGGTCAGGCATAAAGCTCCTTTCCTTTATTTTTATTGTTTACTTGCATCCTCAGAAAATATCTAGGTTGGTTATACTTGGGTTAGTAAGATATGGAGAATCCTTCTAAAAATTTTGGTTCGTTCATATCCGCTGTCATATAAACATGACTACCAGGGCGTTCGTGAGTTGTACCGGCCATATGGGCACCATTAGCATCCATAGATATAATTTGGACACCTCCAACCCGTTGCGTATTTAATTCATTCATATCTCGAAGGCCTTCTGCGGTAGCTTCCTCGAGAGACATGCCCATTTTCATATATGTAACAACATTTCGGGCTGTTCCGGCCCGGATTGCTAATTCCCCCGTCCCAGTACAAGCTGCAGCCCCGTAGCGGTTATCAGCGTAACCACCCGCACTAATTACTGGAGAATCACCTAGTCGTCCAGGATATTTCCATCCCCAGCCACTAGTACTTACTCCTACACAGATATCACCATTACTATCCTGAGCTATAAAATTTGTTGTACCTCCAGCTTTCTCTGGATCTACGGCTAGATGACTAAGTTTCCAAAGTTCCGAGCTATTTTTGAGCATTGCTGGATCTTCAATGCCAAGTTGATCCCTGACATGTTTTTCATAGATGCCTCTTATATCCGGATCAACATAGGTACTCTTCTCAAATCCCATTTCACTAGCGAAACGTTCTGCACCTTCGGCGACCAGGAAAACATGAATTAATTTTTCCATAACGCAACGGGCAATCGAGATTGGATGATCATATCCTTTCACAGCACCTACCGACCCCACATTGCGATTCCGCCCATCCATAATAAGTGCATCCAGTTCCGCATAACCCAGTATGTTTGGATAGCCGTGAAGGCCTACACTACGATCCGGTCGATGAAGTTCTACCTCCCTAATCCCAATTTCAATGGCATCTACTGCTGTCTTACCGGCCTTTAATGCTGCGATTGCCTGTCTAATACCCACATCACCATTATTTGTCGCCATAACTATCATCGTTTATTCCTTGGTTATTTTTGGTTAACGAGCTAATATCGTCAGCATTGTACCAAAACTGCATCTAAAATCAAGTAGTAATTTAGTCAGGATTCTTTTGAACGGAAAGAACAATAATACCAATAATATAACATTTGGAAACTGAACAAGTGATCACTTAAATCACTTGCAATTTATATCATTTCATTTATTCTGATGTATCCAGTTTTTATATCTCATGAGCCATTAAACGGGGCTAATACAGCCTCCGGAGTGCGAGGGAAATGATTATATGGATTCGCATAGGGACAAGAGAATCTTACAATAAAGACGGCCGAGATTTTCAACTTAAATTGCGTCTTGAGGAGATATCTCATCAACCCTGTCTAATTCTACATCAAGATCAGATGACACCTACTGTTATCGGAAAATTAAATCCTCAAGCAATTCTTCTTAGCGGCTGTGGTAGATTTTTTCAGCATTTTCAACCGGAGTTTTTTTATGGTTTTGAAGATACACTAAAAGCATTGGTAGATATTCCAACCCTAGCTCTTTGTGCGAGTCACCAACTTCTGGGTTTTATGTTCAATAGTGGGTTCCGAAACTTAAAAAAACTTGAAGATGAGATGATGAGACCTCTAAGATTTGGTGAACCAGATGTTCTCGATCCTAATCCAGATGCTAAGGGATATTTTTGTGAAGAAGGGTTTTATCCGGTAACGATACTCCAGCAGGACCCACTATTTAATAACTTACCTAATCAAATTTTTGTTAGACAGTCGCATTATGCAGAGATTAAAGTTTTACCAGCAGACTTCGAATTGCTAGCCTCGAGCGAGAACTGCAAAATACAGGCTATTAAGCATAAAGACCGTCCATTATATGGGACACAATTTCATCCCGAATATTATGTCAATATCTATCCGGATGGTAGAAAAATTTTGGACAATTTCTTTAGATTAGCAGGGATATTATAGCAGATATATAATGAAATATTATCTTCCCGGACTATTTTTGAAACAGGCGATATTTTCTAGGTATATTCCGAGATAACACTATGACAGAAAGAATTACAAATGAAAAATAGTGTGGCGCTTATCACAGGGGGCGGGACTGGTATCGGAGCTACAACGGCTCATTTATTTGCAGGTGAAGGCGCTTCGGTTTGTCTTGTAGGTAGGCGACGAGAACCTCTTGATGAGGCAGTAAAGGCAGTGAGGGAATTGGGTGGTCAAGCTCTAGCCATTACTGGAGATGTAGGGGTAACAGAAGATTGTGAACGTATAGTTGACAGGGTTTTATCAAGGTTTGGTAAAATTGATGTATTGGTGAACAATGCTGGTGTTGCTACCTTGGCGAGTACTGAAGACACAACAGACGAACTTTGGGAAAATACAATTCAAACTAATTTGACGGGTGCTTTTCGTCTCATTCGAGCTGTCCTTCCTGAGATGGTTTCCCGTAGATCTGGATGTATCGTAAATGTGAGTTCCGTTTTAGCGCAGTCGGGAATGAAAGGAGCTTTAGCTTATGGGGCATCTAAGGCTGGATTAGAACAATTGACTCGTGTTCTGGCTATAGAATATGCAGATAGAGGTATTCGAGCTAATGCTGTAGCGCCAGCCTGGGTTGACACCCCAATGACCAAGTCTATCCAAGTCCATAAACAATTTTACGATTATTTAAAAAAGCGTCATCCTATGGGCCGTTTTGGCACTACGAGAGAAGTAGCGCAAGCCATTCTGTATCTAGCATCTAACGAATCAGCATGGATAACAGGCACTATTTTAGCTGTTGATGGAGGCTGGGCAGCAACGTAGGATGATTTATGATTAATTGAGCTAAATATTTTTTGGAGAGATCATGGGCTTAAGAACAGAACAAGAATATCTAGAAGGATTAAGAGATAACAGAACTATTTTTTTTCGAGGGGAGCGGGTTCCAGATCTTATGGAACATCCTGAATTACGAATAGGAGCTGAACATACAGCCCTAGATTATCGTCTGGCAGAGGATGAAGAGTACCGAGATCTTTTTACAGCGGTTTCACCAGATACGGGTGAACTTGTAAGTCGCTACTTTTTACCTCCTAAGGGGACTGAGGATCTATTAAAGCGTAGGGAGATGATAGAGACGAGTACTCGCGAAGGTAGTGGTGTAGTTTTACTTATAAAAGAAATAGGGACAGATGCCCTTTTTTCGCTTCATCTTGTCGCAGGACAAGTTGACAAGAAGTATGGTACTGGATATTTAGAACGAGTAAAGAAATATCATGCAGAGTGTCGTGAAAAAGATTTGAGTATGGCCGTTGCTCAGACGGATGCTAAGGGGGACCGGGGATCTTTGCCGTCGAAACAGTCACACCCTGATTACTATGTTCACATTGTGGATCGTCGACCTGACGGTATTGTTGTTAGAGGCGCCAAGGCTCATACAACTGGAACGGCTTTTGTGGATGAAATAATAGTTCTTCCCACTCGTTCTATATCTGAGGAAGATAAAGATTATGCGGTAGCCTTTTCGATTCCAGTAAATACACCCGGAGTCCGGCTTGTAGCAAGCCCATTTGGATTTTCTGGTGACAGTAATTATCATCACCCAGTAAGTTCAAAGCATCACCTAGTTGAAACTTTGACAATATTTGACAATGTTTTTGTTCCAAATGAACGAATTTTCTTAGCAGGGGAATGGGATTTTGCAGGTACGCTAGCAAATACCTTTGTTGAGTTTCATCGATTTACAGCAATATCTTACAAACCACCTTTACTTGATCTGCTAATAGGTGCTGCTTCGCTCATTGCTTATTACAACGGGGTGGAAAAAGCTAGCCATATCCGTGAAAAGATTACAAGGCTGATAACATACACTGAAACGGTTAGAGCTCTTACTCGAGCAGCAGCTATGGATTGTAATATAGTAAACGGAATAGCGGTACCTGATACACTTACAACAAATATTGCAAAATACCATTTTGCCAACAACTATCACGAAGCGGTCCGCGATGTCCAGGATATTGCGGGCGCCTTACTTGTTACTGGTCCATCAGAAGCAGATTGGGACAATGAAGAAATTAAGGCGGATTTAGACCACTATCTGGGGGGACGACCCGGTATACCAACGATAGATAGGGTTAAGGTTATTAATCTTATACGTGATCTGGCAGCTTCTGATTTTGGTGGATACCATGAATTATTAGCTATCCATGCTGAAGGTTCCCTTGAGGCTCAGAAAATAACTATCTTCAGGGGATACGACTTATTACAGTGTATGCAAGTAGCCAAAAAAGTGGCAGGGATAGAATAAAGGGGTGTTCCAATGAGTTTTGGTAATGTTCCGATAATTATGGAAGGTCAAGAGTTAGCCAACAAAATTAAGGCAAGGTTAAAGAAAGAAATTGTGGAACTTCAGGCAGAGGGGATAACCCCCGGTCTAGGTACAATCCTTGTTGGAGATGATTCCGCTAGCAGTATTTATATTACTATGAAGCATCGTGTTTGTGAGGAAATTGGTATTCGGTCCTTCCACTCCCATCTTCCTTCAACAACGAGCCAGGAAAAGCTTCATGAGGCAATTAACGAGATGAATCAAGATTGCGAAGTTGACGGTATTTTAGTTCAGATGCCGCTGCCAGATGGTCTAAACGATTTTGAAGCACTCCTGTCGATATACTCTGAAAAGGATGCTGATGGGCTCAATCCTATCAATCTGGGTAGATTAGTAACTGGCAATCCTGGTCCACTCCCATGTACGCCGAATGGTATTCTAGCTTTATTAAACTATTACAGAGTACCAATTGAAGGAAAGAACGTAGTGATTGTTGGCCGTGGTTTAACTATCGGCCGTCCATTGGCTCTTTTAATGTCTATGAAAAGGCATGATTGTAATGCGGCTGTCACTGTGTTGCACTCGGGAGTGCCAGATTTGGCTTCGTATCTCCAGAAAGCAGATATCATAATAGCTGCTGCAGGGTCTCCTGGTTTGATAAAGAAAGAAATGGTAAAACCAGGTGCAGCTGTAGTCGCAGCAGGTATAACTAGGAAAGGACGAACACTCCTAAGTGATATAGAAGAAGAGGTTAAGGAGGTTGCAGGGTGGATTACTCCTAGGGTAGGTGGAGTGGGTCCAATGACGGTAGCTATGTTAATGGACAATACAGTCCAATCAGCAAAAAAACGAAAAATACAAGTTAAGATACATTAAAATCCATCCGGAAAAATCTAGTTACTAAATTTTCTTACGATCGAGATCAAGCTAGATAGGACCATTTAGAAAGATCTATTTGTCCTGGGATGGGATCGATGCCTTCAAAGAATTTAATTAAAGCAGTAAGGGATGTTTCCCCAATTTTATGCATACCGTATTTCCCTCTTGCTGATATATGTGGAGTGATTACAACATTGGGTAAGGAACGCAAAACGTGGTCTTCTGGGAGAGGTTCTGGGTAAGTAACGTCAAGGTGAACTTGGATTCTACCCAATTTTGCTACTTCATATAAAGCATCAGAATCGAGCACAGATCCCCGTGAAGTATTAATTAAAACTGCATCATCCTTTAGAAGACGTAGTTGCTCACTACCGATCAGCCCTTCAGTCTCAGGGGTGGAAGGCGCATGAATAGTAACCATGTCGGAATTTTTGAACAATCTTTTAAGATCTACACGTTCTACATTCAATTTAGAAGCTTCTTGTTCGTCCAGATAGGGGTCATAAATAAGTATTTGCACATTAAAAGATTTGAGAAGTCGAATTACTTCTTTGCCGACTGCACTGGCACTGACTATGCCTACCACTGATCCCCGAAGGTGCTGGCATGTTTTTGTAAGTTCGGAATCTTGCCACATCTTTCGGTTTCTGATATTTAAAGCATGATGAAACCAACGCCGACTCATCATTATCAAAGAACCGACAGTATGTTCTGCTACGTTAAGAGCTATAGAATGATTCGCACTGAAAATCCGAATTCTTTTTGGTACGATCTGCTTAGTGATCATCTCAGAATTGAATAGGTATTTTACGGATCCGGCCGAATGGACAATAATTTTTAACTTGTCTGCCCGTTCGAGGGCAGTTTTAGTAAATGGTGCGACTCCCCAGCCGGTAACAAGTCCGTCAAATCGGGAAATATTTTCTTCTACTTCTGAGGGAGTGGATGCTGTTTCTAAATTATTGACCTCCACATCAAAGTTGTCTCGAAACGCCTTATAGGTCTCTTTCGAGAAAATCTTTTCAGTGTGAGAGGGTGATGGAAGGTACCAGATCCTAGGTTTGCTCATGGTTTAGATTAACTCGGAATAGACTAGGTAATTATTTAGTTTTAATATACTTTCGGAGCATTCGTGGCCCAACCTCAGCTCCATAAAGATTCCCGTCTGAATCGACGGCAACCCCTTCAGCCCCTGTGGTACCAGCATTGTCGGCATCAATTACCGGGTCTGGGATGAAAGCCGAAACAAAACCGCCATCTCGAATACTTCCTATACGAATCCCCCTACGCCATCCAGGGTTATTCCCCCAAGTTGCATTAGATTCGGAATCAGCACAGTAAAGTATATCGTTCGTATCGATAAATAGCCCGCTTGGACGCCCAAACTGAGTCCAAGTGGCAATGTAATTACCATCCTGGTCAAATATTTGTATTCGGCTATTGCCTCGATCTCCAACAAAAAGCCGTCCCTGAGAATCCATGGCTAGTGCGTGGGGATCCCTAAAATCACCATAAGCTTGTCCTGTTTTTCCCCATGTTTTAATGAAAGTGCCGTCGTTTGCAAATTTAACTATACGGTTGTTTCCCCTAAGGCCGTGCCCGTCCGCTACAAAGATATCGCCGTTGGGTGCTACCAGAACGTCAGATGGCTGGTTAAAAATTGTTTTTCCTTCACCTGCAACTCCTGGAACACCGAGGCTCATAAGTAGTTCGCCATCAGGGCTAAATTTGTGAATCTGGTGTCCGATTCCTGGACGACCCCGAGCATCAGTCACCCACACATTATTGGCAGCATCAACAAATATTCCATGTGGCCAGACAAACATACCCGCGGCAAAGCTTCGTAAGAGTTTCCCATTTTTATCAAAGAGTAGGATTGGGGGTATATTCTCACGGCCAACGCAGGAGTTTTGGCCACACCTTTCAGCAACCCATATATTGCCACTACCGTCTTGAGCTGGAAAAACGGCACTTGTTCCTCCCCATAACCGTTCTCCAGGTAGTTTCCCCCAAATTCCTTCAACTGTCTTGTACGGATTGGGTGGATGGTTTTGGCCGAAAGTTGATCCGATGGTCACGTTAAACAATACGATATTTATAATATAGCAAACAAAAATATTTTTCATAACTATCCCTCTTCTTAAGTTATAGCCAGTTCTCTTTTTGTCTTTTAGGTCGATTATTCTATAGCTTTTTTCGAAACCACACTCCCGTTTAAGATAAGAGGAGACAGTGTTTTAACAAACTTTTTTTCGACATAACTATAGTTATGTCAACCAGCTTGACAGATGGATACATCCAGAACATATTTCACTAGACGAGTGATAGATGTTTAATTTTATAGCAAAGGTAACACTTATGATCCCTACGATAGCTGAAAAAACAAATCTAAAAATTGTGGGGCTGATGTCTGGGACTTCGGCTGATGGAATAGATGCTGCTCTTATAAATTTGTGCGAAGAGACCGATGGACTTTCTTGGCACTTGTTGGGATATAAAACCATAAAATATACTGATGATTTGCGGGAACAAATTTTGAGGGTTTCCGATATTAAAACTAGTAGAATCGATCAATTGTGTCGTTTGAATTTCATATTAGGAGAAATTTTTGCAGCGGCTGCTTTTTCGGTTGTAGAGACAGCCGGGCTTCTAATGACGGACATAGATCTCATAGGCTCCCATGGCCAAACCGTTCATCATCTCCCCAGTAGGGAAGAACAATTCGGTGTGACAACCGGAGCCACTCTTCAGGTCGGTGAGACATCCGTTATTGCACAGCGAACAGGTGTAGTAACAGTCGGTGATTTTCGTCCAGCTGATGTAGCTCGGAGGGGACAGGGAGCTCCCTTAGTTCCCTTAGTTGATTATTTACTATTCCAACATCCGGTTAGATCACGGGCACTCTTAAATTTAGGAGGTATTGCTAATCTCACAGTAATTCCGCCGTCATCAAAACTGGAGGACGTCATAGCTTTTGACACGGGCCCAGCTAATATGCTTATCGATGCAGTTGCTGCTTCTGAAACTAATAATAATATAGATTGGAGTGGCGGTGGAGCTCGGAAGGGAATACCATCAGAAAAGTTGGTAACAAAGGTATTGGAGATGCCCTATTTCAAAAAGCATCCACCTAAATCAACTGGGAGAGAATTGTTTGGGCGGTCCTGTGCAGAAGACCTCCTCAACGAAGGAGGAAAAATTTCTTTGAGCGCTAATGATCTTTTAGCTACTACTACTGAAATTACAATTCGATCAATAAGTAATGCCTATTTACACTTTGTTAAACCCATAACTAAACTTGACGAGGTTCTTGTAAGCGGTGGAGGTGCCCAAAATAGTTTTATTCTTGAACGTCTGTCACAAGTTCTTTCTCCTATTAAAGTAATAAAATCAGATAACCATGGATTACCATCCGATGCAAAAGAAGCCGTGGCGTTTGCCATTCTAGCTAATCAGACTATTAGGGGACGCCAGGGAAACCTTCCTAGCGCCACAGGAGCTGACAAATCAGCTGTTTTGGGGAAAATATGCCTTCCGGGGTGAAAAAATAACTTAAGAAAAAGAGAATATGAAACCATTTCCGGTGTTAATGGACGTAACACTAGAAAAATTTAGACGACACCCAATAACTATTATCTGGTGCCTCAGACCATTTTTTTGGCTGCTGGTCCTGATATTTTTTGTCATTATCTATGGTTGTGCTGGGAGACCCGTTGCACCGGGAGCTTCCAGGTCTATCGATTCAATAACCTCTGGCCAAGTTCCTCTGATAAGAATAGGCCTGTATGTTAGCCAGACTTCGGTAAAACTGTCTGGAACAGAAAGGTTAAAATTAGTAGATAAGTCAAGTGGTGAAGTAATAGGGATATCAGCACCAGGGAAAGATTGGAATCTCCTACCAATCGGGGGATGGATTAACATATTAACATCAGATGGTTTGGCTCAAGGATTGTATCTTGGTCCAATTGAAGTGATACCGGTTGAGAAAGAAGGCCGTGTTAAGATTTTAAAGAAAGAATATCGCGGAAAAATTGAAGTAATATCGAGTGACAAAGGTACTTTAACTGTAGTTAATATTCTGGACTTAGAAAATTATATCAGGGGTGTTGTTCCAGTAGAAATTGGCCGCCTCCAGGAGTCACAGATTGAGGCACTAAAAGCGCAAGCTATTGCTGCTCGAACCTATGCTCTGGTTAATATGAGACGCCATCAGAAACTAGGATTTGATCTCTACAGTACTGTATTTGATCAGGTTTATCAAGGATATAGTGTTGAATGGAAAGTTGCGGACAAAGCAATAAAAGCAACTCGAGGGATGATCGCAATATATGACGGGAGACCGATAGATGCCTTTTACTCATCGACTTGTGGTGGAGAAACCGAATCTATCGAGGAAGCGTGGGCTGTAAAGCCTCTCCCCTATCTTCGTAGCATAAAAGATCGGCGGGGAAGAAATAGTGGATTTTGTCGAGAGTCTCCGGTCTATCGATGGCAGGTGGAGTGGGAATGGAAATCACTAGAAGATATTCTTTCTTTATCACTTAAAAACAGCAAGAAAAATAAGTCAGGGGAGTTTTCACTGGTCGGGATGGAAGTTGTTAAGCGATCCTCAAGTGGAAGAGTCAAAGAATTAGAAATAAGATCAAATTTTGGTAAGGTGATTTTACGAGGTGACGAAATACGATCAGTTCTTCGACGACCGGTTCCCGGCAACCCGCCTCTCCGAAGTACTTTGTTTAAATTGAAGATCAAACAAGGTCCCTCAAGGAAACAAGATATAATTATTGCTACAGGGGCTGGCTATGGTCACGGTATTGGATTATGTCAGATGGGTGCTATAGGAATGTCAACAAAAGGCTATCAGTACGATAAGATCCTAAAACACTATTACCGGGATATCGATATTTACAGAGCCTACTAATTAAGTATTTTAAACGAGAGTTACTTGGAAAGGTTACGTCCTATGTACAATCCTAGTAAAAGTTACATTTTGGGGTTTAGTGCCTTCCTTTATTTAATTTTAGGATTCTCCAATTGTTACTATTCGACTGAACCGGGATTCCAGGCAAGAAAGATCCAAAGCGTTGTTATACCACTATTTAAAAATAACACAGTAGAAATTGGAATACAAGAAGCGTTAACGGATGCCGTCACAGAAAATTTTTTATCTAACGGTCAATATCATATAGTTAATCCCCAACAAGCAGATACAATTATTAGAGGGACTATTACAGGCATTCTTGAGGAATCAGTTGCTTTCTCTGAAAATACAATTGCTCGAGAGGTCCGGCTTTGGATCGAAGTAGATGTTCGTTTCCAATTTGTAGAATCTCAAGAAATAATTTGGGAGGAAAAACAGTTGCGGACTTTTGGTGATTATAAGATAGAAACGGGAACAGATACGGATAGAGAACCAGCGATAGAAATTGCCATTGGAAAGATGGCTGATGAAATCTTAAATCAGTCTATTTCTGGCTGGTAGTCTAGAGTGCCTATGTAAGAAAGGGCTTCGCCAACGATAATAAATTATGATTTTGAACTATCTTTATGCTTTTGTGTTTGAAACCATAGGCATCTATTAATCCATATCCCTGAACTTCGGGTTATGCTCCGTGATATATCTGCAGTTACTAAATATTCGAATAATTTTAAGGAATTTGTGTAGTCTTTCATATAGAAATCACATAGTGCAATCAACCGCAAAATTTCTCCATGTATCAAACTATTGGGAAAATTTAATTCCTTAGCTTTCGAGAGGTATGGCACTGCCTGTTGGTATGATCTCGCCAAAAATAAGTGACGTCCCACAAGGTAATTAAGCATCGGATCGTCCGGTGTAAGATCAACAAATTCTCGCATGGAATGAAACTTTATCTCTTTATCGTCACCAGCTAATAAGAAATCCATCGCCAGATCGCGGGCAATGTCTCTTTCAATCACCTCTAAGCGGATGAATGCAGCTCGAGCTATATCTTCGAATCGGTACTCATCTAAAACGTTTTTATAATTTGACCGAGCATCTTCAATCTTCCCAAGCCTCCATGAAACATCTCCACGAATTAAGTGAACATCTTGAATTAGATCATCGAACTGGTTAAGATTATTAACTATGAGATTTCCAACCTTTGCTGTTTTTTCATATGCCTCCAGTCTGAAAGTGGTATAAAACAACCCTCGTATAGCAAAAAGATTGGTGGGGTCTATTTTTAGTGTATTGTTAAAGTTTTTGGCAGCTTCAGTATATCGTTTATCACTGTAGGCTTGCCAAGCTAGATCATTTAGTCTGGCAACTTCGTGAGGACATTTACGGTTAAAAATTGCAGGTTTAATAAATCTCTTGCGGGCTATTATTAGATCATCTTCCCGAAATTTTATTTGGTCAATAAAGGATTCCCACTCAGTAGTCAACTGCTTGAGATCACGTCCATAAATTTCTTGAAAATTCCCAGTTGAGAAGACCCGCTTAAAGGAAGAAATCCCATATTGATCAATGATAAAACGAACAAAAGAACCACAGAGGGTATAGCTTCGAGAAGAAGCCGATGACCAAAAACCGAACGTACCAAGTATTTTCTCAAGAGGGGGATCAAGTTTTAGAATACGCATTGAACGGCTCCACTCGTGTGGATTCATGGGGTAACTAGGCCAATCTACAGCAACTGCTAACCCTTCGTGTAAACCCATCAAATAACTTCCGCCATATAAACTATTTCCGAAAGTAGCAGATAAAGCGTGAACTAATTCATGTTTCAACAAGGGATGTGGAAATTTCTCAGCGTTTAGGTGTATTTCATCGGATCCTGGCCGTTCTATAGAGGTATTCCGGGCACCTATTAGCTTTTTCTTCTGGTCAGCAGTAGAATAAATATATGAAGCAATCGGTGATGATGGTGGTTGTAAATTTAAAAACTTGGCTATTACCGAAAGTTGATATTCGTGTTCAAGGGCAATAAGGTCAATTTCTTCTTGAGATATTGTCCTAAGATCATAGTAAATTTCAAAATTGGTAGTTTTCTTATGACCCCCTAGAGTAGCCTGAATATAGTCTCTATCAATAATAATCCCGAGCGGGGATCGGTACATATAGGCATTGGTCAGGACAACTAAACACAATAAAAAAACCAGTCGACTTAGGATCCAAGCTTTTGGTGAATTGTTCGGACCAGATTTAAAGAAAAAAGATGGTCGAACTTTTTTAGTATTTTCGTCGAAACATGTATACAATCCAATAATTATAGCTATGATATAAATAATTACAAGCCCGCGAGCTATTAGTAGAGTAGGTGTAATAACAATTATTTCATCATAGATTGGTCCTGGAAAATATCCGAAGAACGGGTTATAGGCGAATAAGGGAGGGTGGATCAACAACCGATAAATACTTGTGCCAATTGAGCCCAAAATAATAGTAATAAATAATATTGTTGCTCTCAGCTTGTTGTGGGCTAGTAAGCTGCAAAGTAATGCCACTGCTGCTGAACAAAGCGTGGTAACGCAAGGTAAAAGTACGAAAAAAGCCAGCCCATCATAAAAATTACAGAAACCGCTAAACCCGCTTTTTACCAGGATAAAGGTTAGGGGGAGGATAAGTATTGAAAGGGAAAGAGGTAATAGAAAACAAACTAAGGATAAAAAATTAACTTTTGTTTCCTGATAAAAACGCCACTGAAAGACCAAATAAATAGTTATAAAACCCGTCCCTCCGGTTGCTATTAGAGCCATCAGGAGAGCAAACTCGAACCCGATGTCACCCACCAGTGGTATTGGTATTAAGATCAAAGCAGTAGCGGCAGTAGTTAGTATGACAATTAAATATGGCTTGCTGTGGAGGAAATTGGAGAACAACGGATGAACTAGTTTCATCGGAAATAACCCTGGTAAGCATCTAATATGTTTATCCAACCCCAATTCTGATAAAATAGAGGCCGAAGCTAAATCGAAATAGTGATTTGGAAAATATAACGGGTTTGACTTTAAAATCCTATTAGTCTAGCTAATAGCTTTCTCTATGAGTATCTTAGTATTTGAAGAGGTTAAAACCGAAAGAATAAACAGGGAGCATAGCGTGGTTTTTGATTTAGATTATTTGCCAGTTTTGCCTAACAAGAAAGACTATAACATAGCTATCATAGGATCGGGTGGAATAGTTAACGCAGCTCATCTTCCAGCCTATCGAAAGGCCGGATTTAGTGTCGTGGGGTTAACAGATAAAGATCCTGAAAAAGCTAGAGAAACAGCGCAAAAATTTGAAATTCCTCGGGTCTATTTGACAGTAGAGGAGTTGTTAAATGACCCCGCAGTTGATATAGTGGATATTGCTGTTCCACCCTGGAATCAAAAAAGAATAGCTAGGCAGGTTACAACAGCGGGCAAACATCTACTCTGCCAGAAACCACTTTCTAATATACTTTCAGAAGCCGTGGAAATTGTTGAAATGGCAGAAGCGAAAGGGGTAAAGCTAGCAGTCAACCAACAGATGCGCTGGGATCAGGCCATACGAGCCTCTCACACATTGTTAAATAAGGGATTATTGGGTGAAGTCGCGTCGGCAAGTATCGATGTGAGTATTCAAACCGATTGGTCCAATTGGCCTTGGGCTTTGACAGTAGAAGGTCTCGATTTGATGTACCATAGTATTCATTACTTTGACAGTATGCGTTATCTTTTCGGGCAACCGAATCGGATTTGGTCAACAGGTGCCCGTTATCCTGGTCAGGATGCTGTTGGCGAAACGCGAACAATATCTGTTTTAAATTATTCTGATAGTTTTTTGGGGAATGTTTCGGTTAATCACAATAATTGGACGGATAATTGCTTTGCCACACTACGGATAGATGGTACTGAAGGATATGTTAGTGGTACTTTTGGCCTGCTTTATGACTATCCTCATGGCCGTCCTGATACTTTATCCTACATGAGTCAGAACATTGATCCTAACAAAACCATACACCACCGCTTTAAAGAACGGTGGATACCTGATTCTTTTATCGGTCCGATGGGTGACTTAATGTCAGCTATAGAAGAAGATAGGATACCTGAAACCAGTGGTCGAGATAATTTAATGACATTACAACTGGTACATGCCGCTTATCTATCAATGTCGGAAAACAGAGCGGTATTGCCTAAGGATATATCATTAAATTACTAGAAATCTTCTAGTTACTACTTACTTGGTAGATTCTGCATTATTGCCTCAAGATCTTTTATATCAAGGTTCCCACCACTAAACAAAGCAACAACACGTTTTCCCCGCCAGCCTCGGGCTTCACGCATGCAAAGGGCGAAGACAGCGGCCGCGGCACCTTCCGCTATATATCCCGTATGGTCTAGGATGACAGGAATAACCTGTTTCATTTCTTCTTCAGAAACTAATTGTAGACCATCAACAACATTTTTCAAGGCGTTAAATGCTAAAGTACCCGGAAAAGTAGTCGCTAGGCCTCCAGCGAACGTTTTGCAGGTTTCAGTAGTTACTATGTGACCCTCCTGCCAAGATTGATAAACTGATGGTGCTTTAGATGCCTGCACACCTATTATTTGCACATCCGGATTAATAGCTTTTATAGCAGTGCCGACACCAGCAATAAGGTTCCCACCACCTACTGGAAGCACTACTATCTCCGTATCGGGTTTTTCCTCAAGAATTTCAAGGCCGATAGTTCCTGCTCCAGCCATAAGTCCAAAATCTTCTCCATCTTCAATGTATATCATACCAGTTTTTGTTGCAATTTCCTGTGACTTTTTAAAACTATCAGAGATAGTTGTCCCATGAGTTATTAATTCGGCCCCCAGACCAATTATAGCTTCCCTTTTTACATTGGGTGTCCCTCGGGGAACTACAATTGTCACAGGTATACCCATTGCTAGCCCTCCATAAGCAATTCCCTGGCCATGGTTGCCTGTAGAGGCGGTAATAACACCCCTGCCACGTTTATCTTTGTCGAGGAGTGACATAGTATATAGCCCACCTCTAACTTTAAATGAACGTATAGGTTGAAAATTTTCATACTTGATAGAAAGTTCTAAATCTAGTAATTCGCTGAACTGATTTGATCGGTATATTGGGGTTTGTTGTAAATATTCTCCGAGCAAACAGCGTGCTTTAATTATATCAAGTAGATTAGGAGGTGTAGTCATAAGTTGTCCCTGTTAAAAGTAATAAGTATTCTCTTAGGTCAGATAAAAGGTCCCCATATATTAAGGGTGTTTATAACGTAGGAACCAAAGCTGAAAAGAAAATTATTAATAAGAATAATGAGAAGCAAGTACAATACAAGCCCCAACCACCGACAAGATCATTTTTTAAGATCAAGAATGCGAGACCTCTTGCCTGGAGTTATTTACCTTGCTCTTTGTATTTGATAATAAAAGGTGCCGGTGATTTCTAAAAAAGGATGGATGAAATCCTCAGGTAAAGGAGGAAAAGGGCTTGAGGACAAAATGGCATTCCGGCTTGATTCCACAAGAGATTGGTAGGGCACGTCATTATCACGGTAAGAAAGAACCTCCATGTCACGGAGTTCTCCAGTTGGCATAATCTTAAAACGAATAATTACCCGTCCACTTACGAGGCCCAGGTTAAAAGCTTCTGGAGGAAACCAGCGCCGACGAACCCTTTCTTTCAAAATATACAAATAAGGTGCGTAGTCCCAAGCGTAGGTACTGAGTGAAAAATTACCATAATCTTTGTTGGTTATATGGCGGTTTTTTGATTGGGGGACTCGAGTGCCTGTATTCCCAAAACCCAGCCCAAACCTGCGAGGTTGGTTGTAGTTTGCTTCGTTTCGTTGTTGCGCTAGTTCGTTTAAATCGTCCTGTGGGATATAAACTGGTTTATCCGGGCCAGTAGGTCGAGGCACTGAGGTGATTGTTTCTCCCTTCATATCATCCTTAGCGGTTTTTCTTCCAGTGTTTTTGTTTCGAAACTCTGGGCGGATAATAAGATCTGAGCTCCAAAGAGGGGGTTTCTCAAAATCTTCTAACCCTTCAATGCCTCCGCTTCGGGGACTAAGGGGGACCTCATCAGAAAACATCTCATTTTTATTTTCCTCTTGTGGTTCTTCTACGGGAGAACTCTCGGAAAAAGTAGGCCCTTCAGGCATCTCAGGATTTTCTAGATCATCGGGGGGAGGTTCTCTACGGGTTTCTTCAGGTTCAGCAAGAAGTTCTGGTGGGTTTTCCATCTCTAGATAATCTTTTTCTAACTGTTCTAGTTGTTCGTAAGGAGAGAGAGTTAGTTCAATCATGTTCTTATCTTTTAGTACACCTGTTGATATAAGTACTAAAAGAGACAGCCCGTGGATAATCCCAGCGATTATGAAAGCAAAAAGTATATATCTAGCTGTGTCACGGCGAAAGGAAACGGACCGGCCCAGAGAACGAGAGTGGTGAGTATATTTTTTAGAGTAAATATCCATGGGTGATTCTTAGGATAGGATTGGTAGTCGGCATTGAAACTCTAGACCGTCAAGCATATTCTTTCCTTTTCAGGTATAGTCTTTGGTTTGCTCAGTGATCGAATAGAGTTTCCCGTTGTTATAGACGCAGCAAGGTCCAGGGCGGTTCCAATACTATAACAAAAAGATATGTTTATCAGCAATTCCCCTCAATCAATCGGCAAAGTTTTCAGATGAAATCTTTCTTATATAAAAACTATCGGATTCCCAATTTATTGCGGACTTCGACCATTGTTTCTCTCGTCAGCTCCTTGACCCTATTAGCGCCGGTCTCAAGAACATCCCAAACATCTTTGGGGCGCTGCTTCAGGTCTTCATATTTTTCTTTTATTGGCCCCATTGTTTTATCCATGCTAGAAGCAAGCTTTTTCTTGCAGTCTACACAGCCAATTTTTGCTTTTCTGCAGTCAACATTAATAGTTGCAATCTCGTTGGAATCTGAAAACGATTTATGTAGAGTGAAGATGTTACAGATGTCAGGATTCCCAGGATCTGTTTTACGGAGACGATTAGGGTCAGTAAAAGCCCCACTCAGTTTTTTTTGAATTGTTTCGTTATTATCTTTCATTGCAATATAGTTTTCTTGGCTTTTGCTCATCTTAGCCTGCCCATCCAGACCCATAATTCGAGGTGCTGGGCTATAAATTGTTTTAGCTTCTGGGAAAATTGGTCCGTAGAGATGATTAAAACTGCGAGCTATATCACGAGTTAGTTCAAGATGTTGACTTTGATCGTCGCCCACTGGGACACCATCTGCTTTAACTCCCAAAATATCCGCAGCCTGCAGCACAGGATAGGTAAACAAACCCGCATTAATATTTTGTTTATGTTGAGTTGCTTTGTCTTTAAACTGTGTCATACGCTCAAGGGCTCCTAGCGCAGTGACGGTGCTAAATACCCAAGCTAATTCTAAGGTCTCTGTTACGTCCGATTGTACGAAGAGTGTGCAGCGCTGAGGATTAAGACCACAGGCGATCCCCATTGTTGCTGTTTCCAATATAGCGTCTCGCATGACGTTAGGATTATATTCAACCGTTATAGCGTGGTAATCGACAACGCAATAGATACAGTCATACTTGGGGATTAATTTCACCCAATTGCTTACAGCACCGAGATAATTACCGATGTGAATGTCTCCAGTAGGTTGAATCCCACTATATAATCTGGTAGGCCTGATAACACCTTCTTGGCTCTGTTCTCTATTATCGGAAAATATACTTGGTTTGTCAGCGTCACTCATGCTCTCGATAAACTCCTTAAAACACCTTGTCATAAGGTGTTTTTTCAAAAAACCGTTGTAATTACGATAGGAACAAAGTATCTTATTTTAACCCCAAAGAGAAGTGCTAAAAATCAGAGAAATGACCCGGTATGTCAAGCGAAATCCTGGTGGATGTTCTGTTTCTGAAAGATTCTAGGGGCCGTCCTCAAGGATTGATACCATTTTTTGGAAGAAATTAATAAATTTTTTCAGGGAGCATAGAAATTGAAAAAAAAGAAACTATCTATACTGGATTCGAAAATTCAGTTACTTAGGGACGATTTTGTAGCTATGGAGAGCGTTCTCGTAGCTTTTTCAGCTGGTGTAGATAGTACTCTGTTGCTAAAGATTGCTACTGATGTATTAGGTGATCGAGCTATAGGTGTAACAGGTGTGTCTGAATCTCTTCCAGAAGAAGAGAAAAACGAAGCAGCTGAATTAGCTAAATGGATGGGGGCGCGCCATCTCTATGTAGACACCGCTGAAATTCACAACGCAGATTATATGGAAAACAATCCCCGCAGATGTTATTTTTGTAGGGATGAATTGTATAAACGCCTAAAAGAAGTCGCTCTAGAGGAGGGGTGTGCCTATCTCTGTGAAGGGAGTATTGTTGACGATCTCAGTGATTTTCGACCCGGGATGCTAGCAATTCGAGAGCATGGGGTCCGTAGTCCCCTAAAGGATGCAGGGTTTACCAAGCATGATGTTCGTGCTTTGTCCGAAAAAATGGGACTTCCTACAGCGGACAAACCGGCCCTTGCATGTCTTTCTTCGCGCTTTCCATACGGGGATCCTATTACCATTGAGGCCCTACAACAAGTTGAAAAAGCAGAAGCTTTTATTAGGGGCTTAGGTCTCCGTCAATTTAGGGTACGGCATCATAAAAATTTAGCTCGAATAGAAGTAGAGAATACCGAATTTACAGTTCTAATAGAATTTTACCACAGAATAGTAACTTTTTTCAAGGATATCGGTTATACTTATGTAACCCTTGACCTCGAAGGATACAGGACAGGCAGTATGAATGAAGTGCTTAAAAGCAAAAAAGTAACCCCAAGCGATAGCTAGCAATTAAAATTGGCGAGCCAGATAAGGTACGGGAATTGTAAAGGATTAACAATGTCACTTTTTGATTGCAAAGCCTACGGAAGTGTGTTCGGATACTTACTCGAGAAACCTACGAGTATTATGCCTTTAGATCAAGGTATGCAATACAATGAAATTAAAAACGAGTTGGAGGTATTAGATCTTGAACAAGCTTTTGCCCCGTGTCCTATCGTAGATGAAATGATGGCGGAAGGATGTAAGTCAGGTTTGTGGTTATACAATAACTTTTTAGATGAGTCTCATACGCTTAGCCAGAGGATTGGTACACCAACAGGAAGTTACTGGCATGCTATTATGCACAGGCGAGAGCCAGACTATCCCAATGGGAGGTATTGGTTTGATCGTGTTGGTGATCATGACATCTACCCGATATTGAAAAGAGAAGCTAAAAAGTTTGCCCTAGCCGTTAAAGAGTTACCGAATGAGGCCAGTTATCTCGTTTCCCAGTTAGTATGGGATCCATTCGCATTTGTTGACCTCTGCGAGAGCAGTAATTTAGGTAGAGTGCCAGCTGGAGATCTTTGCCGCCGTATCCAGCAACGGGAATGGGAACTTCTATTCGACTATTGCTATCAAAAAGCGATTGGTTGAAGAGATATTTGTAGATCGAAATATTTACTTAACATTATAATCATTCTTTATTTCTTATTTTTTTCATCCACTCTCGAATTTTTGCTTCACGCCCACTATTGCTAGGTTTGTAATACTGGTGTCCACGAATCACTTCTGGTAAATGTTCCTGGTCGACGATTGCTCCGTCGTAATTGTGAGCATACTTGTAGTCTTGTCCATGGCCCATTTCTCGCATTAGTTGTGTCGGAGCATTCCGGAGATGTAAAGGAATAGGTTCATGGCTTGTTTGTTGAGCATCTTGGCGAGCTTTGGAAAACGCAGAATAAACAGCATTGCTTTTTGGGGATGTTGCGAGATACACGACAGCATGGCCCAGCACCAGTTCTCCCTCTGGTTGCCCCATGCAATGTACAGCTTGTTGAGCGGATACAGCAATTGTCAGTGCAAAGGGCTCTGCCATACCAATATCTTCGACGGCCATTCGTATAATCCTACGAGCAATGTATAGAGGGTCATCGCCAGCGATTAGCATCCGGGCCAACCAATAAAGCGCTCCATCTGGGTCAGAATCTCTAACGCTCTTGTGGAGTGCTGAAATCGCGTCGTAGTGCCAATCACCATCTTTATCATAGTTTGGTGTGCGCTGTTGAAGAGCATCATCTATGTTCTCTGAGGTTAATCGATTATTATCTTCTCCTTCCCTAGGTAGACTCATTGTTGCTAATTCAAGAGTATTTAGTGCTACTCGGGCATCACCACCCGCTATGGTGGCTAGATGTTGGACGGCCTCGGGTTCTATAATAATATTTTGATTGCCCAAGCCGCGTTCTCTGTCTTCAAGGGCTCTGTATATGATAGCTGCCAAGTTGTCTTTTGACAGGGCTTCAAGGCGAAGGACCCTACATCGGGATAATAGTGCTCCGTTTACCTCAAAAGAGGGGTTTTCTGTTGTGGCTCCAATAAGAGTCAATGTGCCGTTCTCTACAGTTGGAAGTACAGCGTCCTGTTGTGATTTATTAAAACGATGAATTTCGTCTATAAAAAGGATAGTCTTTTGTTTAGATATTTTAAGACGGTTAAGAGCTTCAGAAGATGCTCTGTGCAAGTCCTTAACCCCAGCACTAACAGCACTCAAAGCAATAAAATGAGAATTTGTAGAATGAGCTATAATTAAAGCAAGAGTAGTTTTCCCAGAACCGGGTGGCCCCCATAAAATCATTGAAAAAGGAGTATCTCTTTCTATAGATTCCTTAAGAAGTTTTCCTTCGCCAACTAATGATTTCTGGCCTAGGAACTCCCCTAGTTGCTGGGGGCGCATACGAGCGGCCAGGGGCCCTTCATCTACACTTTCGGTATTACAAAAGAGATTATTCATATCAACTCAGGTTAATTTTCACAACTAACATTATTGAAAGTAGTCCTAAATATTTGTCTATCGGTAAAATTATCAAATATATCCTCGTTAATTTTTACCATAAACATATCTATTATATGGGTAAATGTACGAAGGATAAAATCATTAATTGTCTTTGTGGGCAATTTATGGCCAAAACTGGGACAAAATTTTTCCTGAAATGCAATCAGATTCTGAATATATGAAACCGATACCTTTAGCCAATTGCCAAACATTATTATTTTAAATATATACATTCAAATTCAGGTTTACTTTCTGCTACAATAATTTAAATGCATTCCTAATTAGTTAGCAGCCAGTGTAGATAAAATCCTTATAACTTCTTAGCTTTGTTGTAATTGGATAATCCTAAAGATGATCCAATTACAACAAAGTCAGTTATAGCAATAAAATTGTTTTAAAAAAGTTGTAAAAGTTACTTGCGGCTTCATTTTTAATACAATATCTTGTCTTTAGAGCCGATAGATACCACTACAAGTTGTGATGTACAATCATTAAATCTCAACAAATTTAATAAGGGTGGAGGGCAGCCGCGATGCGATGTCCAGCGTGTGGTTTATTGAATAGTCATGTCGTTGACTCCCGTGCTATACAGCAAGGGAGAACTATTCGTAGACGGCGAGAATGTCTGGCTTGCACGAAGCGATTTACGACCTATGAGGCTATTGAAGAAGAGGAATTAATGGTCGTAAAAACAGATGGTCGTAGAGAAATATTTGATAGAGGCAAAATTATGCAAGGTTTGAAACTAGCTTGCACCAAACGCATGGTGTCAATAGACCAGTTACATGAACTAGTAGACCGTGTTGTCTACTATATAAGTAATCTTAATGGTCGTGAAGTTTCATCCAGCAAAATAGGCGAGTTCATAATTAGTGAGCTACGAAAAATAGATGAAGTTGCCTATGTTCGCTTCGCTTCCGTGTACAGAGATTTTAAAGATCGAGGAGAGTTTCAGGACGAACTTAAACAGTTGGAGAGTCAGGAAGTTGACTCGGTCATCGAGAATCATTCTAAAACACATTAAGTATATCAGTTTTCAATTTTAGCAGCCTTAAAGTATTCATTCGGGGGGAGTGTATGGCTTCAGAAAGACTAGGAGTAAAGTTAGATGATAATATTGATGACCTGAAACAAAAAACAGCGGAGAATGATGTTAAGGCCTCTTCAGATGCAGAATTTAAAACGGGTGGTCTTACAGTTAATAGACTTTATAGTAATCCTGGAGTAGATCCCTATGATGGAGTTGAATGGGAAAAGCGATCTGCTACTATCGCAGGTGATGGTGGAGATGTAGTTTTTGAGCAGAAGGATGTTGAAATACCAGCCTTTTGGTCACAATTGTCTACCAACGTAGTAGTGTCGAAATATTTTCGCGGACCATTAGGAACTCCACAGCGTGAAAAAAGTGTTAAGCACATGATTAACAGAGTGGTTGATACAATATCTGAGTGGGGACGTGTTCAAGGTTATTTTAGTACAGAAGAAGATGCAGATACCTTTCATACCGAACTAAAACATATAATTCTCCACCAGCAGGCAACATTTAATAGTCCTGTTTGGTTTAATGTTGGAGTTGAGGACACGCCACAGTGTTCAGCCTGTTTTATTTTATCGGTTGAGGACTCTATGGAAGCTATCCTGGAGTGGTGCAAGGTAGAAGGAATGATCTTTAAGGGAGGGTCTGGGGCTGGTGTGAATTTATCTCGGATCCGTTCTTCTAAAGAAACGCTGTCTGCAGGAGGGCAGGCCTCAGGACCAGTTTCCTTCATGCGGACAGCTGATGCAGTTGCCGGATCTATCAAATCGGGGGGGAAAACTCGCCGGGCGGCTAAAATGGTGGTTTTGGATATCGACCATCCAGATATAGTAGAATTCATTTGGTGTAAGGCTAATGAGGAACGAAAAGCGTATGCTCTCGGCGATGCTGGTTGGGATATGACCCTAAATGGAGATGCCTGGAGCTCTATTCAGTTTCAGAATGCCAATAATTCTGTTCGGGTTACCCAAGAATTTTTGGATGCGGTAGAAAATAATGAAGATTGGAAGCTTAAATCAATCACAACTAAAAAACCAGTAGAAAGTTTTAAGGCAACAGAGATCATGTCTTGGATTTCAGAAGCAGCTTGGCAATGTGGAGATCCAGGCATGCAGTATGATACGACGATTAATGATTGGCATACCTGTGCTAATACGGGGCGGATAAACGCTAGTAATCCTTGTTCTGAGTATATGCACTTAGATAACAGTGCGTGCAATTTAGCGTCTATTAACCTACTAAAATACCTTAAAGATGATAATACTTTTGATACCCAGGGGTTTATTCACACCGTTAATATAATGATTTTGGCCCAAGACATTATTGTTAACAATGCGAGCTATCCCACAGAAAAAATCGGGATAAATGCCCGGGCATATAGGCAGTTAGGCTTGGGGTACGCTAATCTAGGTGCACTTCTTATGGCTCTTGGATTACCTTATGATAGTGATATAGGGCGTGCTTTTGCCGGAGCTATCACAGCACTGATGACAGGTCAGGCATACAACCAATCGGCTGAACTTGCCAAGCACCTGGGTACTTTCGAGGGCTACGAGGCTAATAGTGAACCAATGCTTCGAGTGATCCAAAAGCATCGAAATGCGGTTGATGATATTCAACCAGAAATGGTTGATAAGTCTTTATTAGAGGCCGCCCGAAGGTCCTGGGATAGTGCTCTTGCACAAGGGAAAATTTACGGATACAAGAATAGCCAGGCTACAGTGTTAGCTCCTACAGGAACTATCGCTTTTATGATGGACTGCGATACAACGGGTATCGAGCCTGATATAGCTTTAGTGAAGTACAAACGCCTTGTAGGTGGTGGGACAATGAAAATAGTGAATCGTACAGTAATTTCTGCCTTGGAGAAGTTGGATTATTCAGAACAGCAGATTGAGCGGATAGTTTCTTTTATTGATGAGAATGGAACAATTGAGGGAGCCCCTCACCTGCTGCAAGAACATTTACCGGTTTTTGATTGTGCATTTCGAACTGAAACCGGTAGTCGTTCTATCCATTATATGGGCCACGTAAAGATGATGGCTGCTGCCCAGCCTTTTATTTCTGGTGCGATTTCAAAAACCGTTAATTTGCCTAATGAAGCGACAACTGAAGATATAATGAATGTTTATGTAAAAGGTGGCCAAATGGGTCTCAAGGCCTTGGCTATTTATAGGGACGGGTCAAAACGTACACAGCCCCTTAGTACAACAGAAACAGAAAAAGACGCAACAACCGAAGTCAAACCAATAAGACAACGCTTACCAGATGAACGTCAGGCTTTGACCCACAAGTTTAGTATTGCTGGCCACGAGGGTTACCTTACTGTTGGTCTATTTGAAAACGGTCAGCCTGGTGAAATCTTTTTAAGAATGTCTAAGGAAGGTAGTACTGTTTCTGGTATGATGGACGCCTTTGCAACCGCAATATCAGTATCTCTTCAGTATGGTGTACCCTTAGAGAGTCTGATTCGGAAATTTAGTCATATGCGTTTTGAACCAGCTGGTTTTACCGGTAACAAAGAAGTGCCAATTGCTAAGTCAGTTACGGATTACATTTTTAGGTGGCTTGCAGTAAAATTTCTACCTGAGGCAAGCCAAACGGAAATTGAAACCGAAGTGGATGTAGATTCGACCATTAATTCAAATCCTAATGATCGGCCAATTAGTGCCCAAGAGAACCAGGAACGAGATGTCTTCATTGCCCAAGCGGATGCACCGTCATGTTCTGATTGTGGTAGTTTGATGACTCGTAATGGTTCTTGTTATGTATGCCGAGAGTGTGGATCCACTAGTGGCTGTTCTTGACCTGGAAAGTAATGTCAGCTGTTTATCAAATCTGAGTTTTTGTGATTTGTTTCTTAACGTAGCCAGCTCCATGTTTTCAATCATGGGGTCGGCTACATTAAGACGATAATATTTCCCCTAAAATGGAACTTTTTTCTCCTTCCTTACTATCCAAACTACAACAATTATTTAATAAGTAGCTAAATTCAGCACATAAGATTCCTAAATGAACTGGGACTTTTTTCCCATCACAGGAATTAGGCCTTAGATAACTCTTTTTGAGACTTAGGATTGATCCAATGAATAATATATAATTAGAGCAGGAGATTAGAGATGTTTGAAATCGAGACGAGTAATTCAGATTAGGAATTATATAGATTTCAAATAGTGGCTTATCTTAATAGGACTGTTATAATTTCTTTAATACATCTCTTCAGCAAGTTGGAAATGGGCAGGTTTCAATAGTGGCACTATATGTATACCAGTATATGGAGGTTTTTTTCTAAACAAACCATAATTTTTTTTACAAGTTTTGCAGCGATATCGAGCACCTCGAATTCGGAGTATTTTACTTCCGCAGGAGGAACAGTTAGGAACTTTTGTTTTCATCTAGGAATAGTATTAATACCTGTAGCTTTAGTCAAGAGATTGGTTTAGTATTTATCTTGACAGATAAATTTATGTACAATGAAATCAGGCATCTGTAATTTGTTTCTAATAGCCCCTAACCTTTCCTCAGGGTTGAAGCAGCACAACTTGGAGAAGTTATGCCTAAAACGATAGCTATTGTAGGTGCATTAGATACTAAAGGCGATGAAATTTTGTTCGTGCGCGATGAGATAGAGAGGTATGGAAAAAGGGCGCTAATTATTGATATAGGTATAGTAGGAACCATCCCATTTGAACCAGAAATATCGCGGACCGAGGTAGCCGAAGCAGCAGGAACAACTATCGAATTTTTGAAAGAGGCCAATGATCGTGGTTTAGCAGTTAAAACTATGGAATCTGGTGTAGCACTCATAGTCCGTCGATTGCATGAAGCAGAAACATTCGATGGGATTATTGGCCTAGGTGGTTCTGCAGGGACTGTGATAGCAACAAGTGCTATGAGAGTATTGCCGATTGGTATACCTAAGGTGATGGTTTCCACAGTAGCTTCAGGAGATATGACTAATTATGTTGGACACAAAGACATAGTAATAATACCATCTATAGTTGACATAGCTGGAATTAATCGCATTAGTCGTACAATTTTCGTTAATGCTGTCGCGGCAGTGATAGGTATGGTTGAGGCTGATGTTAGAGAATCAGATGATAACCCATTGATCGCAGCGAGCATGTTTGGGAACACTACAGAGGCTGTGGACAAAGCCCGAGCTATAATGGGAAATCAAGGGTATGAAGTTCTTGTTTTTCATTGTACTGGTGCTGGTGGACGTGCTATGGAGAGTCTAATAGCTGAGGGTCACATTGAAGGCGTTCTCGATATAACCATCACTGAGTGGGCTGACGAATTAGTGGGGGGAGTTCTAACCGCTGGACCGAGTCGCTTGGATGCAGCAGGACAAAGAGGTATCCCTCAGATAATCGTGCCGGGTTGCTTAGATATGGTTAACTTTTGGGCCCCGGATACCGTTCCAGATAAATTTCGAAACCGTAAGTTGTACAATTGGAACCCAAATATAACATTGATGCGGACTAATATAGAGGAGAATAAGCATCTCGGAAAGATTATCGCGGAAAAAGCCAATTCGTCAAGGGGACCAGTATCAATTTTTCTGCCTCTTCGGGGATTATCTATACTTGATAGCCCTGGAAACAAGTTTTGGTGGCCGGAAGCAAACCAGGCATTATTTGATTCAATAAAAACTAATGTTTTGAAAAGTATATCAGTAATAGAAATGGATTTTAACATTAACGATTCTCCTTTCGTGGAAGCAGTAACTAGTCAATTATTATTAAACTTATCCGGGGACATAGCCTGATATGCCAATAATCACATCGATCGCTATCTACCATGTTACTATGCCTTTAATTGAGCCGTGGCGAACAGCTTATGGCCAAGATGATGTAATCGGAAGTATATTAGTTAAGATGGATGCAGGAGGATTTGTTGGCTGGGGAGAGACAACTCCATTGACTAATCCCACATACAGTCCAGAGTATGCTGCTGGGGTTTTTGCAGTGATCAAAAATATCCTCGCTCCCCAAATCATCGGGAAAAACATTGAAACAAGTAAGGACTTATACAGGAAGTATGATTGGGTTGCGGGGAACTTTTTCGCCAAAGCTGGTTTGGATGCAGCTTGGTGGGACCTCTATGCTCGAATCAAAAATCAACCTTTATGGAAACTTATTGGTGGTGTTAATCCAACTATCGATGTTGGTGCTGACTTTGGAATTCAGAATCACATAGATATATTACTTGCCAATATCAGTGATGCTCTTAACAAGGGTTTCAAACGGATAAAATTGAAGTATGCACCGGGATGGGGACTTGAGGTAATAAAGGTTGTTAGGAAGACTTTCCCCAATAGTGTATTCCATATTGATTGTAATGCCGGTTATACTTTGAATGACCTGCCAATGTTCAAAAATCTGGATAAATACAATTTGGCAATGATAGAACAACCCCTGATGCGTGATGATTTAAACGACCATGCTACACTTCAAAGGGCGATTGAAACACCTATCTGTCTTGATGAGAGCATTACTTCCCCAGATAAAGCTCGAAAGGCAATAGAAATCGGAGCAGCTCGTTGGATCAACATTAAGCCTGGCCGAGTTGGTGGATTTACTAATGCGATAGAGATAAATCGGATATGTGAGGAGAGAGGGGTTCCTTGTTGGACTGGTGGCATGCTTGAATCGGCTTTGGGGACATCGTTCTGTAGGGCTCTGGCAACTTTACCCAATATGCAGTACCCATCTGATGTTTTCCCTAGCAAGCGATTTTATAAACAGGACCTGAGTACTCCTCCCATAGAGCTTTCGGGGCCGTCTCAAATGATCTTATCTGATACTCCAGGAGTCGGGGCAGAACCCATTCCCGATTTGGTTGAACAACACACTATAAACCAAGCTGTGATAGAAAAATGATTTTGTCGACTAGAAATCAATCATCGGAAACAACTTATGTCTAACCCTTCGTCCCTTTCTCCTTTTAATTATCTTTCTCGTGAAGATTGGGCCAATTTACGAGCTGCCACACCACTTACTCTTTCTGAAGAAGATCTTAAAGAACTCCATAGTATTAATGAAATGGTTTCACTTTCAGAGGTAGCAGAAATCTACCTTCCCATGTCTAGATTTATTAACCTGCATGTAGGTGTGGCACAACACCTTTATAGGGTAATGGATGATTTTTTGGGTAAGCCAGTAGCTAAGGTGCCCTATGTAATAGGAATTGGTGGCAGTGTGGCAGTAGGTAAAAGTACAACAGCTCGAATTCTCCAGGCTTTACTTAGTCGTTGGCCCAATCATCCGAGAGTCGATTTAATAACAACAGACGGGTTTTTGTATCCAAATCATATATTGGAAGAAAAAAAACTGATGCATCGAAAGGGTTTTCCGGAAAGTTACGATCTCCGCGGGTTAGTCCAATTAATGGCTGATGTGAAATCTGGTCAACCTTCAGTAACGGTTCCGGTTTACCAGCACCTCATATATGATATTTTACCAGATGTAAAGCAGAAAATATCAATGCCTGATATCATTATTCTAGAAGGTTTGAATATACTACAGACTGGATATCAAGCCTTTCATGACGCATCGCCCCGAGTTTTTGTATCTGACTTTATTGATTTTTCTATTTTTGTAGAAGCAGAGGAAAATGATCTTGAAAAATGGTATGTGGATCGTTTTATGAGGCTCAAGGATACTGCTTTTCAGAAGCCGGAATCTTATTTCCATCACTATGCTAGCTTGAATAAAAAAGATGCTAGTAAAATAGCACACCAGATTTGGCAAGACATAAACTTAGTTAATCTTAGGAAAAATATAGTCCCAACTCGTGAAAGAGCAGATCTGATTCTTGAGAAAGATAGTAATCATCTGGTAAAAGGAGTCTATCAAAGAAAATTGTAAGTTCAATCATCTGCGGTGTTACCTGTCTATGGAGATCCCCCAATAATTTTAACTTTTACAAAACTGCTTAAGTACGTTAGATGTAATTTTTGAAATCGCATCATCTACTAAAATTGATGATATGTAGGTAATAGATCCAGCTGAAAAAACCATGCCCCTAGTATTGGTTTCATATATTACCATTTCAGCTCCACCTTCATCTATATTAGTCCCTTTGGCGAGAAGATGAACGTTGGCAGGTGAGGATGGTGTTATTTTATCAGTCTCGTGACCAGATGCACCTCCTGGTATGCGCTCGTGAAGGCTTTTTTCTCCGAAAAGATCATTCTTAGATAAACCCGTTCCTTCAAAGACCCAGTGAGAATCATCAATAACCTGGTAAGGCGCACTGGTCATGATTCCCGACTGGGTAAATGCTACTCCAAGGAGATTAGCTTCAGATTCGTTATAAATATTGAAACGGCTTTCTGCGCCTTTTTGGGGACGGTCCAATGATTGAATATTGCCATTTTTAACCTTTATTGTGTATTGATCAGGAAATTCAACTTCACAGTTCATTCCGTTTCCGCCCAAGTACATTAATTTTCCTCCTGAATCATATACCCATTCCTTGAGTGTGTAGTACATGGTCTTTGACCAATATTCAGGATGAGTCGTAGTGATTAAGACTTGATATTCATTTAATGGTAAGGTCCCATCGTGAAACTGGGTCTCGGCATATAGGTCGTAGTTAAAACCTTCTTTTTCCATCCATGCTAAAAAACGCCATTCGGCAGGAGCCACATGGCATGCTGATCGTCCAGCTATTGGGTCCGTGGCATTAATATGCTCTGGAATATGGTTGATCGGCTCTGGTCGATCGAAGGATAGGGGAGCGTAATTCTCCTCACAGTAAAACCGGTTTTTGGGATCGGTGTACCGTTTTAGATCATATCGTGCGTTAACCGTCGGTTTCTGGGGAAACTTGTCAGGGTGGATATAATTACTCCGTCCCCCAAAATTATTATAGGCGTTCCAATTGATGTTAGCAGCCAATACAGCAATATTGCTTCTCGGCAATTTTGGTGCTACTATCCATGGAAAGGTAAATGAATCACCTTTTGCGGTGGTTGCATGGAGATAATATAAACCTGAATCTTTCGGTGCCTTTACGTATTGCTTGTGATTGGGATTTGTATAACCCTGGGTATTCCACTTAACTCCGGTTTGAGTATAATCACCGTCCGGGGTGATCTGCATAGTAGCTCTGGGACCATGTTCATCGAACCAGCCAATATTTCTAATAAATTTTTTCTTCCAGCCGTATCTGTATAGCTCCAGCTTGTAAGGTTCCACTGCATGCACTCGGAATTCTGATTGCTCCCCAGATTGAACCCATTTAGGCCACATATATCCTAATAAATTATCTCTTAACAGGCGGAATTGATATGGGCAATTTTCCTGTGGCGTCATAGATATACTTTTGAACCCAAAATCTGGACATGTAAGCGTTACTTTATATTCTTTATTTGGTGTTACTTCAGCATAGATCGATCCTGTTGCTCTAGATCTTGTTTCTATTGACTCATTTTCAGCTTCAAATTCGAGTAGAACATTAGGAATAGCAACGTACCGCTCATCACTTACGTAACCTACTAACATCACGGCCTCCATTAAGAATTCAGTATTAGATTACTTATAATTTATACCATCACCCGCAAAAATGCTCTCATTTTTTGGAAAACCAACCAAGGATTTAATGTACATTGTAGGGCTAGATCGTCAACACTGGTATTACCCTCCTAATTAATGTGATGCTTGGAGGAACAGAATACCTTTGACATCAAGTTGGAACGGCTGTTAAATTCGTGAATAATATTCCCCTTTATGGTCTTGAACAGTATAGAGAGTAATTATTATGCAATCTAAATATTTGTTAAAAAATATAGCCAGATTTGCTGAACCTGGTGACAATGTGGTAATAGGTTTAAAAAAATTAGAGGCAGGAACAAAGATTTGGGGGGATAATGGTGATTTTTTTGTGCTCCCCCATACACTGTTAGAAGGGCATCGCTTTGCCGTAAAACCCATTCCAGCAGGTGAGGCTGTATTGTCGTGGGGATTGCCATTTGGGTTAGCTCTCTGTGATATTAGCCCTGGTGACTACATTTGCAACGCTGATATAATTGATTCACTTCGTGGTCGAAGGGTTGATTTTGATATCCCCGAAAAACCAAATTTCAAGAATCATGTGTCACCTTATATCATTGATGAATCTACTTTTGTCCCTGGAGATCAGGTGGTACAGCATAGTAACCCTCCTAATTTCAACGGGTTTGATAGGGGTTTTGAGCGAGGGGTTGGGACCCGAAATTACATAGTCTTGATGGCGATAACCTCGCAAGCTGTTGGTTTTCTTCGCCAACTAGAAGCAATTTTGAAAGAGAAAGCAGATCAGTATAAAAATATTGATGGGGTCGTTGCTGTGCTGCATACCGAGGGAGACAATGGAATAAACCCTAATAACCGTGAACTAGTGCTACGAACGCTTGCAGGTTTTATGATTCATCCAAACGTTGGTGCTGTCCTTGCGGTTGATAGAGGCACCGAAGCAATATCTGGGCAAATGCTAAAAAATTATATGCAGAAATATTGCTATCCTCTGAATAAGGTTTTACACCGGTTTGAAACTTTGACTGGTAGTTTTAATGATGATCTGAAACGTAATGAATTAATAGTGACAGAATGGTTGGATCCCGTAAATAAGTTTTCCAGACAAGTAATGCCAGGGGATAAACTAAATATTGCCTTACAATGTGGTGGTTCCGATTCCTATTCGGGAATATCTGGAAACCCTCTTGCTGCTAACGTAGTCAAAGAACTTATAAGTTTTGGTGGGAGAGCTAGCATAGCGGAGACAGATGAGCTAATAGGAAGTGAACCATATTTATTACAAAACGTTCGGGATATAGAGACTGCACGAACATTTCTTAATATGATTAAGCGGTTTGAAGAACGAACAGGATGGCATGGACAATCGGTAGATGCTAATCCCTCTGGTGGTAATAAATATAGAGGTATCTACAATATCGTGCTCAAGTCTATAGGTGCAGCTCGTAAACGAAATCCAGATGTTCGTCTCGACTATGCTATCAATTATGCTATCCGCATGGAAGATCCCGGATTTTACTTTATGGATAGTCCGGGTAACGACTTAGAAAGTATTGCTGGTCAAGTAGCAGCTGGTGGAAATCTGATTTTTTTCATAACAGGAAATGGTTCTATCACAAATTTTCCGTTTGTACCAACGATAAAGATCGTTACAACGACTAAGAGGTTTGAATTACTCTCTGAAGAAATGGATGTTAATGCGGGATTATATTTAGATGGAGTTTCTATGAACGATCTGACTCGAAAAACCCTAGATTTAACCTTGCAATCAGCATCAGGGAAGCAAACACGTGGAGAACTAGCAGGACACAGTCAAACACAGATATGGCGTGACTGGAAACAGACAGATAGAAGTAGGTTAAATGTTATTCTAGACCGACCAGTCCCCAACGGGAAACCTTTGACTATAAGCTCAGACAATAAAGTTCCTACTAGTCTTTTAAATTTTTCTATGTTCAAAGCTCCAGGAAAATATGCTATTGATCGTTTGGGGATTATTTTACCTACTAGTTTGTGCTCAGGCCAGATCGCTCAGATGGCAGCAGATCGTTTGAATCAGAAAAAAATTGGGAGTATGGCAGGTATATCCCGTTTCACTGCCTTGGTTCATACCGAGGGATGTGGTGCTTCCGGTGGCACCTCGGAAGAAATGTATGTCCGAACAATGATAGGTTATTTAACCCATTCAATTACGGCCACAGCCATGCTGTTAGAACATGGCTGTGAAAGAACTCATAATGATTTTTTCCATCAAAAACTAATAGAAGAAGGTTTGGACCCTAACAGTTTCGGATGGGCTAGCGTACAGGTGGACGGTGGAATAGAGAAGGTATTAGAACGTATTGAGTCGTGGTTTATTAATAAGTTAGCTAATATTGAAAAACCAATATCAGTTGAAACTAATTTCTCTAATCTTCAAATAGGTATTTCTACTTCATCACCAGTTTCAACCAATCTTGCTCATACTCTAGTAGGATTAATTTTGGAGATATGTAAGAATGAAGGCACCGTTGTTATCCCTGATAATTCTGAACTACTATCCCAACCAGAATTTAAAAAACACCTTCCTCAAATTTCTGTTCAACCAACATTAGTTTATGGTAAAACTGTAGAAAAACCTGGGCTCCATATCATGGAGACACAAACAACTAACTGGGTAGAAACAGCTACTGGGATGGGGGCTACAGGGGTTGATATGATTTTGTTAGGAGTGGAAAATTTTCCGTCATCGGGCCATCCTATGATTCCTTTACTACAAATTGGAACGGAGGCTCTTCCCTTAAGATTTCATGAAGATGTTGATCTTATTCTCACAGGTGATTTAGACAATTGTAGAAGAAATATCCTTAGATTAATAATAGATATAGCAACCCAAAAGAGCCAGGCACGGGCTAACCAGCTCAGTAATATAGATTTTCAAGTTACTCGAGGATTGCTGGGTGTCTCAGTTTGATAGACGTGCTAACAGAAAATTATTTTAATCACAAGTTTTATATAATTTGAATCATATATCGTCTGTTTTATGGAAATAGAGCGTTGTTTTTATTTCATCGGAGAATTAAATGTCTCGTAAAGTCATTCGTCCTGATGAGCTTGATCTCGATTCACCTGGTCGCCGGGATTATTGGGTTGCTCTTGAACATGACTCCAATTGGGCTGACCATCTTATTCCATTAACTGTAATGATTGGGCCCAAGGCTGAAAGTGGATGTGGAATTTTAGCTAGTGGATCAAATCACGGTAACGAATATGAAGGGCCGGTTGCAATAAAGCACTTAATGGATGAGATTAAATTGGAGGAAGTAATTGGCTGCCTGGTCCTTATTCCAGTGCTTAATCCTGCTGCTTTTAGGGTTGGAAGGCGAGCGAGTGATGCAGATGATCGGGTTAATTTGAATCGGGCATTTATCGATGGAGCTGGAACTTCACCAGCTCTTGCTGGTATAACACACCGTATAGCAGCTTTTATTAGAGAGTTTCTCTGGCCTCGAGTACATGTAGTAGTTGATATCCATTCTGGCGGAGCTGAGTTAGAATTCGCTCACTGCGCAAGTTTTCACAAGGTTGATGATCCCAAACAGGCAAGAATAATTGAAAATACAGCCCGTTGGTTTGGTACACCCTTTATAATGATGTATCAGAATGAAACTCCGGGTTTAATGGTCAGCGAAGCAGAACGGTTGGGTAAGATAACGATAGGCACTGAGCTGGGTTTTGGAGAGTCTATTAATTCGGATGGAGTCCGTTTTGCCAAGCATGGTATTCGTGCAGCAGGTATCCACCATAAGCAACTCGTTGGGGATATTCAACCCATTGATAGTCATGCTGACCAAACTCAAAAATGTGTGGCTATAATCGACCGAGATTGTTATGTTCCAGCACCATTTCCGGGATATTACGAAAGCTTAATTAAAACAGGAAAATATGTAGAAAAGGGTCAAATCGTAGGATATTTACACGATTTTAACCACATAGATAATCCTCCCTGGACAGTCCGGGCAGGTGTTAATGGTTATATTTTATCTCAGGCATTCCGGCAACCCGTAAAGCAGGGTAGTTATATACTCGTTGTTGCTGAAGAAGTTTAGCAGTTTCTAATCTGGTTTTTTAGATAATGGAAAATTTTGAATGTTTTTAAGGGCAAACGATTTTGACGGGGGCTAATATTGAAATTACGCAACATTGCTATACTTAGTCCGGGAGAAATGGGCCATTCAGTGGGCAGATATCTCCGAGATGGAGATTTTAACGTAATGACATGTACGAAAGGCCGCAGTGAAAGGACTCAAAAACTTTCACAAAAGGCCGGAATCCAAGAAACCGGGAACTTGGATGAATTAGTTCAATCTACAGATTTGATTCTTGCTATTTTAGTGCCAGACCAAGCGAAAAATCTTGCAAAAAAAGTTGCAGCTGCCATTCATCGAACCAAAGTAACCCCAGTGTATGTCGACTGTAATGCTATTTCTCCAGAAACAGTCTGCAAAATTGATCGCATAGTTACTGGCGCTGGTGCACGTTTTGTTGATGGTGGGATAATTGGAGGGCCTCCAACAGATAAACAAATGCCGCGTCTCTACGTCTCAGGTTCTTACGAAAACCTTGTATTGCCGCTAGATAGGTACGGATTATCTGTTAAACCCTTAGGAGGTGAAATAGGCCGAGCCTCCGGGCTCAAGATGTGCTATGCTTCCGTAACGAAAGGAATTACCGCTCTTCAAGCAGCAGCATTGATCACTTCTTGGACGTTGGGTTTAAATAATGAACTGTTGGAAGAATTTTCAGAGAGTCAGGCACAACGATTGAAGGAAATGGAGAATCTTAAAAGTATTTCTACAAAATCATTTCGCTGGATTGGTGAAATGCTAGAAATAGCAGCAACCTACAGGCAGGCAGGGGTCACCTCTAGTTTTCACGAAGGTGCGGCTGAGATATTCAGTTTAATTGCCGAGAGCTCTATTGGTAACGAGCGGTCTGAAACATTAGATCTGAGTCATACATTAAACGAAACAATATCTATTTTTGCTGAACATTTGGAACGAAGGCAAACAGAAAATCCTTAGGAATTAAAAATGGCTTCAATTAGTACCTTGGGAATACCAGTTCGCAGTGTAAACTGGGTTCGTGTATTTCCTACCTGGGACTCAGAAGGTAAAGACTGTCTGGTGGCTATCATGGGACAACAGGCAGCAGGATTTACCGTGGTGAAAATTGATCCGAACCATGGAAAATCAGTTCAAGTAACGGCTTCCAATTCGATGGCTAATTTCCCTACGAGTGCTATCCGTAGTCATGATGGCTGTATCTATATAGGAGCTGCCTATGCTGGTACACTATACCGGTATGATCCTATAAAAGAGACTTTGAATGAACTAGGTGGAATAAATCTTCCTGATGATACATTCCCCTGTAATATGGATGAAGATAAAGATAAATTAATATGGATCGGGTGCTATGGCTCGGCTAGCTTAACAAGTTACAACCCAGAGACTAACAAATTTGTACATCATGGAAAGATGGATGATATTGACATGTATTGTTACCCTCGGGTAGGTGACCAGGGGACTATAGCTTGTCTTATTAATGCTACATGCCCTCACGTGGTTGTGTATCATCCTCAATCAAAAATAAGAAAAAAAGTTGGTCCGATTGTAGCAAAAAAAGATGGTGGGTCAGTCCTCCTATACAGAGCGGCGGATCAACAATTATATATCCGTTCAACTCAGGGTAATTATCGACTATGTGGTTTTGATCTTGAGCCCATTAAAAATCTCCCAGAAGAAGCACCACCTTTAGCAATGTCTGATGGATCAATCGTAGATTTTTTAGACCGGGATATACAGCAATTTCGCGTCATAGGAATAACCTCCCCTATATCGGGTAAAATCAGAGAAATTCCTCTATCTTATGAATCGGCTGGTAGTGAAATATATCTATTACATAAGGGTCCAGACAAAAAGTTATATGGTTCAAGTATTTTGCCCTTACACTTATTTCGATTTGATTCACAAAAAGGAGCTATGGAGGATCTTGGCATCTGTTCCACAGCGGCTGGTGAGGCTTATTCTATGGCTAACATGGATAATCAGCTGTATATCTGTACGTATCCAGGTGCTATGCTTTCAGTTTATGATCCATTAATGGATTACCAGTTTGGCTTCGAACAGGGGAATAACCCACGGCAACTTGGTCGGATGGATAAGATTTCTTATCGACCTAGAAGTATGATAGCAGGTCCCCTAGGACGTATTTGGACGGCTTCTATTCCTGATTATGGCTTGTGGGGCGGTCCTCTGTCTTGGTATGACCCCGTTGGGGAAGAATTCGGTACTTATCCTGATATAGCGGGGAAGGCTAGTTGTTGGTCTCTTGCTTGGTTGGTTGATGAAGAGTTGATCGCGGTAGGAACTACAATTAATGGTGGTACGGGAACCAGACCTCAGGTGGATGAGGCGACGTTATTCCTATGGGATTATACACAGGAAGAAAAAATTTGGGAAAGTAATTTCCCTATACCCGTGACAGAAATTAATAGCTTAATATTGGGCCCGGATAAAAGGCTCTATGGTACTGCTGTTGGGGAATCTGGTTCTTTTCTCTTTATATATGATCCCAGAAAGCTAAATTTTATCGAGATACTTTCTTTACCAGTTGGTCGAGCTCTAGACCTAAGTTTACAGATTGATTCTGATCGGTATGTGTATGGATTTACATCAGATTGTTGCTTCCGATTTAACCTTGTTACCAATTCTATTGAAAAAATTTATCAGGAGAATGGAGCTTTTGAAAAGCCAGGACCAATAGATAATGGAGAACTTTATTTTTCGAAAAAGCACGAATTAAAAAAACTAGTAATTTAATTCAGATACTTAATGTGACGGGCAAAAACTGTTATGATTAACGAAGAATATCAGCAATATTTCTATTTCATAAAAAGTCATACACTGCTGGTCACAGCCTCATAGCATTCTAGTAAGGATAATCATGTTAATTATAATTTTCAGATTGATAAAACTGGTTTTTGTTTCCCAGGGGTTGTTTCTTCTTGTCGTTCTCCCGGTTGATTTAGCAGATGCAGCAGACAAGAAACAGCTGTGGGAACTGAACAAATCTAAAATCGTAAATCTCCCACGTTCCCACCCTGCAGCGCCATTTATACCAGATCTGTTAAAGCGATTATCTTCCAAAACCGGAGACGGAGAAGCTATATCCGAAACGGAATTTCTGGCATTATTTGATAGGCCCGAAAGCCGCAAAGTATACACAGATTATCTAATAAAAGTGGCCACCCCTCGCAGTGTAGCTAATCAGAATAAGGAGCATAAAGATTACACTCGGATTTTCCTATCAAAAAAACGAATTAAACGAGGCGTACAGTTCCTTAAGGATAAAAAACAATTGCTTGATAAAGCAGAATACGAATATGGCATTTCCCGGAATGATATAGTGTCAATTCTTATGTGGGAATCTGGATTGGGTGAGTTTACGGGAAATCTACGAGTATTTAACGTTTTTATAGCACAACTTTTATATCTCGAAGAAGCTCAAGAAGAAGCAGTACGACAGATTAGAGTAAAAGGAGGCGGTAACCTACTATCTTCAAGTGAGGTTGTTGTTAGTCAGAAAAAGCGTTTTGCAAAGATTCGGCGACGTTGCATAGGAAATCTGGTGGCTTTACTACGCTATAGTAAAGCAAATGGTGTTGATCCTCTGTCGTTGCGTGGGTCATGGGCTGGAGCTATCGGATTCCCCCAATTTATGCCAGCGAGTATGCCTCATGCAGCAGATGGTGATAATGACGGAGATATTGACCTCCATTCGTGGCCAGACGCTGTGATGAGTGTAGCTAAATATCTTAAGGAGCGAGGCAAATATGGCCCAAGTAATAAAGAACGCCGCAAGGCCATATTCAGTTATAATCCAATAGAATCTTACGTCACTGGTGTCATTAAGTACTCCGACGCCATCTCAAAAAGTTCTTATTAGAATTGATCCAAAAAGTTTTACAAGGCAATTATTTGATGGATTCGATCAACAGTTTCTAGCATCTTTTTATCGTTTCCACCAACTTCACTGACTAGGGGGGCATTGTATCCAATCTTTCGGAGTTCTGTCATAACAGAAAGCCAATCAGTATCACCTTCCATTAACTGAACCCAGGAACCGTCTCGGCGACGAAAATCTTTTACATGTACTCTGAGTATCCGATTTCCAAGTTCTCGTATCCACATATCTGGGTATCCGTAAAGAATCATGTTTGCTGTATCCAGATAAATTCCGACAGAAGAAGAACTAATTTCATCAACAAGTTGGCACGCTTCTCTAGGACTCAACATAAATTGGTTCCATACATTTTCGATAGCTATCTGGGTTCCCCTACTTTGAGCCTCAGGTGCTAGTTTGGCAAGTATATCCCGAATGTTATTCCAGGTTGTTTGGTAACAACTTCTGGGGTCAAGTTGGCCAGGATGAAGGAGGAGGGCTTCAACATTAAGAATTTCTGCTATCTCAAATCCTCGTTTCAAAATAGCAACACGTTTATTCCTTTCGTCTAAGTCAGGAGATAATAGAGATCCAGGGTCTTGACGAATAGCAATCATAGAGGACAGCTCAAGGTTATTCGCAAGGCAAGCGTCCTTAATCGAAGTAATTTCTGACAAAGGAGCGTCAATATTCGGGAATCCTTCATCAGAAAATACTAATTCAATGGCTTCATAACCCATATTCCTTGCTTTAGAAAGATCATGATTAAGATTTTGCCGACTAAGACATAGTTGAGTGATACCCGGTTTCATAACGGGACGGCCTCCTCAATAAGACAGTTAAAACAAAAAATTGAAGTTAAATCATAAAGATAGGTTACATTAATGGGCAGAAAACGCAAGATAAATGGTAGTTTTTAGGGATTAAGCTTTTTATATCTTACATTCTTATATAACCTTTAAATATGGCATGACTCCAAAGAAAAGTTATAAAGTTAAACTGAAAGGGGGGTCATAATGAAATATTTCTTAGTCTTCCTATTGGTATTTTTGAGTTGTAAGGGAGATACAGGACAAGTTGGGCCTCGAGGTATTGTAGGTCCTAAGGGGCCACAGGGGGTGCAAGGTCCTGAGGGTGATCGTGGTGAGCAAGGAGAACAAGGGCTCCCGGGAGATCCAGCACCGGCCATAAGTTGGGCAGATGTACTTGAGACCGGAAATATAAATGTATCAACCTATCTAGTAGGATCTATGATAGATGGGGTCCCTCACGGTGTGGGAACAGGATTTGTGGCATATTGGACCGATGGGATATGGACGAATGCTCACGTTGCAGAAGCATTGATAGAAAACGAAAAGACATATGAGAACACTTATAGTTTTGTTACCCAAAATGGGGAAGAAATTGGTGGCGCTGATACCTACAAGGTAGAGGAGATAGTACTTCACCCTAATTATGCTGGGTTAGATTCACCCGACGTAGCATTTTTATTTTTGGAATCAAGTGTTTCACATCAGATCACCCAATTACTACCGGAGGAAATGATTTATGATTTAAGAGTCGGGCAGCCATTAGGCACAATAGGTTTTCCCGGATTAAGTGTTTTTTATAACGAATTATTTCCCATAGCGATATTCAAGAATGGAACACTTTCTTCATTAAGGCCATTCTTAGACAATAATTTTTTTGCGAATCCCGGTAATTCAGAAATCTCTAGCATTTTACATTATAATATGATCATTCATCCTGGGACCAGCGGAAGTGCAGTATTTGATCATGAAGGGTATGTGGTCGGGATAAACTACGCATTTGAATTTGCAGAAAGTAATGGTAAAGAGAGTTTTGGAATCAATGTACGATATATTTGGGAATTAATAGACTACCTAAAAGAACTTGGTGAAACACAGACGGTAACATCTAGGAATACGGTGGGTATCGGAACATATCCTTACGGTAAATACAGGCCGTACCCAGATTTCTGGACTGGTGCACGCCCCTCATTCCCGTAACTGAAATCTTACTAATTAAATCAATTTCAGCAGAATGGAAGGGGGGATTTTCGAGCGATCAAAAGCATAATAAATCTGTGGTCAGGGGTTATGGTCCCTTTGTAAAAAGACATACGAGATCTTATAATCTATAATTCCTGGTATCGTTTGGGAAACCTAGCAACGTAAGTTATACAATTTGGCGGGGGTATCTAGGTTTCTGATAATAGGATAGCTTAAAACAAGCCTAATAAAGATAAAGAATAGTTGCCTTGCAAAATGCTTCAAAAAAATGACGAAGATGAAGAGCTTCAAGCCATAATTTCTATTAGGCGGCCAGGTCTACTTTTTTATTAATTTGCGGGGGGTTTTCATTTTCGTTCTCTAGGGAAAATCGGAGAACCAGATATCCTAATAGGCCTGATAGTAACGAGCCAATTATAATCCCTAGTCTTGCATCAGATCCATGGGCGAGTTGGTTATCTCCAAATGCTAATGATCCAATAAAGAGACTCATAGTAAATCCAATACCACATAATGCACTGGCCCCGTACAAGCCGCTCCAAGAAATCCCAGTGGGTAGTTTTGATAACTTAAGTTTTACAGATAACCAGCATAGAGCAAATATTCCTATTTGTTTTCCGAGAAAGAGCCCCAGGGCTACACCGATAGGGACACCATGTAGTAATTGGTTACCTGTTATCCCATCTAAATTAATACCCGCATTAGCAAAGGCAAAAAGTGGTAAGATAATAAAAGCTACAACAGAGTGTAAATCCTGCTCCAGAACCTTAAGTGGCGAAACATCCGGATCTTTTCTAGAGCGCATGGGAATAAAAAAGGCTAAAAGTACTCCTGCTAGCGTGGCATGCACGCCAGATTTTAGCAAGGCAACCCAAAGTATCAGCCCAACTAGCATGTATAAACTATGCGAGACGAAGTTTCTGAAATTTAAAATGGTAAGAATTAAGATACATCCTGATGCTATTAGTAATGCTGTTGTTGATATTTCAGCCGTATAAAATACAGCAATAATTACAATTGCTCCAATATCATCTAATATTGCCAATGAAGTCAGAAATACCTTCATGGAAATGGGAGCCCGGGTACCAAGCAAAGCTAACACCCCAAGAGTAAAAGCAATATCGGTAGCTACTGGAATTGCCCACCCCTGCAGAGCATCGAGGCTATCACCATTAAAAATCACATAAATAAGAGCGGGAAAAACCATCCCACCTATAGCCCCTATGCCAGGTAGTACTATATTTCTTCGATCAGATAACTCCCCCTCAAGAAATTCACGTTTTAATTCCAGGCCTACGAGAAAGAAGAATACCGTCATAAGTCCATCGTTTATCCAGAGTATTAATGGTTTGTCTATATTTAAGCCACCCATTTTTATTTGGAGCGGCATATTTAGGAAGAGATTGTAAATCGAATCGAGGAAAGAATTAGCTGATACCATAGCCAAAACAGCAGCAAGCATCAACAGAATACCGCTAGCAGATTCTGTCTTTAGAAATCGAACAATAAATGAGCTTTGTGTGTTTTTCATAATATTTGAAGTTGTCATTAATCCTTTGATTATATCTTATATAATTTGCTTAATCATTGCTTCTACATCAACTGTTTTGTTAGTTTTAGAGGCTTCTATAGCACCGAAAACCATCGCTACACTCTGAATATTGTTTTCCAGTCGTGTATCTGGAGCAGGACCGCCATCTAACCATTCAAGAAATTCATGGATCAGCCACTGATGACCATCATACTCGGTCTTAACTGAATTGATATCCTGAATAAGAGTACCATCAACTTCGTTATGCCTGTAAATACGGGTGATTTTATCATTATCAATAGCAATAGCACCCTCCTCACATTCTACCCGGTAGCTTTCCTGATGCCAACTATTTTGCTTAGCAGCACCCAAGCATGATCCTTCATATGCTGCTTTTATACCATTTGTCATATCTAATACATACATAGCGCAACAATCTCCTTTGAAACTACTCCAGGGTCGATTCCATTCCCAACCGGATATCGTCTTACAATTCCCGTTTGTCAAATTCCTAAGCATGTCAAAGTGATGGACAGCACCTTCTATTAAAAGGGTGTGGGGTATTTCATGGCGAAAGGCACCCCATGCACCGTAATTTCGGTAATCCGCTGCAAAACGTGCTTGAATATAATTAACTCTACCGAGCTCACCCTTCTTTAATACTTCCCGCATCGTTAACATATGGGTAGAATATCGGTAATTTTGTATCACAAGCATCTTAAGAGAATTTTTCGTAACAGCATTATAAATATCTTTGCAGGAAGACCACGTGTCAGCAATTGGTTTTTCACTCAAAATATTTAGTTTTTTTTCTGTAGCTAACATTACAGCATCTTTATGACGGGCCGGAGGAATAACAATGGTGCAATAGTCTGCATCTATTTCCTTGAAGGCGTCTTCCATTCTAGTGTACCTGCAGTTTTTAGGTAGACCAAGAAAATCTCCTGCACTCTGAAGAATATCAGGGTTGATATCAACCAAGGCAACAATTTGGTTTCGAGTATTAAACCGAGGGTAAAAATTACGAATCCATCCATCTGCCATTCCACCAGCCCCGACCATAAGACATCTCTTTTTTTCTAGCATTACATTGAGCTCCTATTAATCAAATAACAATTTTTTTCCATTCACCCTGACGAAAACGGTAAAAACACGCGATCCCAAGTAAATAAATATAAATAGTGGCACCAAGCCATGCTCCCCAAAAATTAAGATTCAGAGTGAATGCGAGCAGATATGTAAGTGGTAGAAATATAACCCATGCACTAATGAAACCTACAACTGTCGGCCATCTTGTGTCTCCAGCACCACGTAGGGCTCCTATGAAGATTACCGCGAAGGCATCGAATATTTGAAATACGGCTGCGCATAATAGTCCTTCTTTTCCATATCGTATTACAGTAGAATTATTATTAAATAGGTTAATGAGGGTTTCTGGAAACAGCAAGAAAACAAGTCCGCAAAATCCCATTATTCCGAGAGCAAGTTTTAGCGATATGTATGTATATCTTTCCGCAAGAACTAGGTTTTTTGCCCCGATGTATTGTGCCACAAGAGTTGATGTTGCCAGGCTGATACCCATGCCAATCGTGTAAGATATGGCCATTAATTGAATAGCAATCTGATTCGCAGCCAACTGGGGATTTCCTAGTCGACTGATTAACACACTAAAAATAATGAAACTTCCGGCATCAAGTAATCTCTGAAGACCAATAGGTGCACCGACTTTGATGAGGCGGACACAATCGTGGAAACAGGGATAAACGATATCTCGGTTGCCATATTTCCGGAGGTGTTTGGACAAAAATAGTACCACATAAATCCCACAACCTAATATACATGCAAGAGCTGACCCAATGGCGGAACCCTCCACCTCAAGGCGTGGTAATCCCCAATGGCCATAAATCAATCCATAGTTAAGAATGATGTTAATTATATTAATAGTAATTCCTACCTTCATAGGAGTTTTTGTATTACTAATCCCCCTAAAAAAACTTGCTATCGTCATACCTATTATAAAAGCTGGGCCATCAATCAAACGCCACTGAAGATAATTAATTCCAAGAGATTTTACTTCGGGAGAGGGATCAGCAAGGGCAAAAATTAAAGGTACGAAAGGTATTGCAAGGAGAATTATTACTCCGCTTATTAGGGCTATATATAGCCCTTGCCAAGTCATATATCCACAATCTTTTAATTTTCTAGCACCATAACTCTGAGCGACAAAAGTGTTTATTCCTATGGCAAGGCCCCCCAAGGGTAGATAAAAAAGCCAAGCAAAACTCGACCCTAAGCCAACAGCTCCAATTTCGATAATTCCAAGTTGTCCCACCATATAGGTGTCAACCACCCCAAGCAGAGTCTCAGACATATTTGTCACAATGATTGGGTACGCTAGCAACCAAACAGGTCGGAATTCTTTAGAGATAGGAATAAGACTTATCAACCGATTTAGGCCCAAATTTTTCGGTCTATAGGAATTGGCCATATTCTTTAAACAGCTTATGGAGAAAATAAGTTATATGTAATTATTGAGCTGTGAATAGAATTATGTGAAGAAGTAAATTAATGGTGTTATTTTCTCTTATTGTAGATTTAGTCCGTTGTCACTAACTAAGTTTAAACAGTGATTTAGTTTTTGCATCTTCCTCAAACATATTAATCCAAAAATAAAACCCATTGTCCCTAATGACATTCAATGATTCCTATTACTTCTATATCCCTTCTTTATTGCACCATTCTTTTCTGCTGGACCGTAACTGAGGGTGGATAACAAAGGTTCTTTATCATCAATTAAGAAACCACCAGTACAACAAAAACAACGTAAATATAATAGTAAACCACAACATAAAATTACTCTTCTTATTCATTATTTTATCTCCCCCTAAATTTTTAGGATTTATAAATACCTAAGCATCGCCGACGATGGTAAGACCACCATCAACAACAAGACTTGCTCCATTGATAAAGGAAGCTTCATCAGATGCAAGAAAGACCACAGCAGAAGCAATGTCATCAGGTTGCCCCAACCGCCTCATGGGACAACGGGTAATATACGGATTGGCTTCATCAATATCAATATTATCCCATGCTTTTGTTAATATGGCTCCAGGGAGGATCGCATTACTCCTGATTTCAGGGGCATAGTCTACTGCTACTGATCTTGTAATGCCAATCACACCGCCTTTCGCAGCATCATAGGCCGCATAATTTTTGAATCCTACGAGACTGTGTATAGAAGCAGTATTAATTATGACCCCGGTGCCTGATTTTTTCATTGCTGGAATAGCATGTTTGCAGCCCAAATATAGAGCTTTGAGGCAAACATCAAGTGTTCGAGACCAGTCAGATTCAGCTATATCACATATAGGACCGGGGGCATGCCAGTAAGCATTGTTATGTAAGATATCCAACTGCCCATAAGCTTCAAGGGCTACCTGAATCATATTTTGGACATCATTCTCATCAGCAACATCTGCAACGCAATCTACAGCTATTCCGCCTTTTTGTCGTATCAGTTCAACTGTGTGCTCAAGGCCGGTCCTGTTAATATCAACAGCAACAACTTGTGCTCCTTCTTGTGCTAACCTAGTAGCTGTTCCCATCCCTATGCCTGATGCTGCACCAGTTATGATTGATGTTTTCCCCACCAACTTCATAGACCTACTCCCTCCTCAGTAATTAAGTTACTAACAAAGCCAGTAAAATCAATGACTTATAGACTATATAATCATACTTTATAACCTCTTTGTAACTATTTAGTCTTATAATTTCAATCATCCTAAACAATTTCTATAGACTTTGGTTTATGCAGAAAAAACATAGCCAAAACAATTAGGGTTACTGGGAAGATAAAGATTAGAATACCGGCAAAAATACAATCATACCTACCACGTCTTGTATCACTGAAAAAATGCAAAAATCTTCAATAAAGTTGGAGCTTTATTTAACTTCATAAGCAGAAAATACCAATTTATAATCGCTTACAAATCATGTATTTTATTTAACCATTTATAATTGGCTGTTCTTTTATTGTAATCCAAAGTTTTTCAAACTCCTCTGTACCATCTTCTTTCCAATATTTTGTACTAACACCAGGGCTGTAAGCTTCCAGCTGAAATCCTTGAAGAACATTCGAAAAATGGACTTGGCGCCCATCAAGATAAGTTGCCGTTCGGATAAATCGAGGTCTAGTAAAGTCGTAAGGTTTCTCTTCGTCTCGGAATGGTGCTAGTTCTTTATCAGAGATGAGAAATTTATTAATAGCTTCCTCATCAACAACAACCCCCAATCCAGGATCATCAGGTACCCGATGAAAACCACCTAGAACCTTTATGGGATTTTTGAGCATTTGGTGCTGAAAAAGGTTAATGCAGGTAATTGCAGGCCATGTTGCGTGAGAAAGAACAGCACCAAGATGAGCAGCCCAGGTTGTTGTAAGGCCATTACCAACCATCTGAAGCCAAAAGGGCATGTTAGCTTCAGCACTTAGAGTACCTTGGCGCAGTATCTGTGATGCTCCCCCATTTATCACGAAGCCATCACAGATCGCTTCACGAATAGTCGTCGTGTAGCTTGGTATCCCAAAATGCATGGCAATAGGTCGGCTAATTAGCTGACGTAACTGACGATTTCCTAGGATATCTGTTTGAGGGATTGGGGTTTCAAACATAGCAACAAGATTAAATCGTTCAAGTTTCTGCATAATGGGCATAGCAGAGGCGGCATTGTGCATGGTACCGTTTGCATCAAGATCAACTCGGAAATAATCGGGTGCAGCCGCTACAATTGCTTCCATTTGTTCGTTTATATCGTGCCAAGGTCTTTGTTTTAGTTTTATAGTTGTATAACCGTTGTCGATCGCATCACGGATTTGACATGCCCATTCGCTAGGCGGCCCCTCATTAGACCACCAAGATATGGGAACCCAGTCTCTTACTTTATTTCCTAATAGTTTGTAACACGGTACTTCTAAAGCCTTGCCAACTACATCATAAAGCGCCATCTGTAAGCCAGCACCGATAGTATCATCCTGCATCATATCAGCTGGGCTTTTACCCATCACCCGCTGTACACTTTGATTAGTTACCCGAGAGTGAATATAATGGACGATAGTTTCTCCCCACCCAACTAACCCAGCGTCTGTCGTAACTTTACAAAGTTCGAAGATGGACCAATTATAGACTGTTCTTTCCGCAACAGCTTGCTGTCCAGGAGTAAAGGGTACACGGACCATAAACCGTTCTACATTAGTTACTTTTAGTGCCATTAATATTCTCCAAATGTTGAAATCATTCTGGATTTTCCAAGTAACTTGCGAGAAGCGATACGCAACAGTGCAGACTATTTCGGTGAATAATTTCAAACCCATGAGTATTTTCTGTTGGAATACATACTAACCCAGCCTTCGGCGTTTGTCCTAATGCTTTGGCCATTGAAGCATCTGAACCATAACTTTGCCAATAAGCAGATTGAGGTTTTATTCCTAACTCCTGACCACATTTGACCAGGCGATCTGCCACCTCTTTATTATAGAGACCCCTAGTATCACCGTAGACAACTACTGGGTTTTCTGAAAGAGATACTCCGTACTCTTTACAAGCGGGACCGGAATCGACAGCTAACGATAAATCTCCAGGTAAAGTCCGGGCTGCAAATGCTGCACCATGACCACCAATCTCCTCACTAGTTGTCATTATTATATAAGTATCGCCGGCGGGTTTAATTTGGTTTTTTTTCAAATGTTTAGCCGTACTAATCAGAATACTTATAGCTGCACGATTATCCATGAAATAACCTCCTAAGCAGTCGTCAATTTCAAATATACCCCTTCTAGAACGGGCTATGACTACTCGAGTGCCGGCATGAACGCCTGCTTTTTCTAACTCTTCCGGTGTTTTGTTAGTAAAGACATAAACATGTCCCCAGTCCATAGCCGATTTGCCACCATTGGTTTTGATTTCCCAAATACGGGGAGAATCTTCTGTGGTATGTTGGGGGCCAACAGAGAGTACTCCCGGTAAGATTCCTCCATCTGCTAAAATTTCTATTGGTCCTTGTCCAAAATTTGCTGGAGAAATTCCACCTAACGGATTTACTCGTAAGGTTCCATCTTTGTTAATACGTTTAACAATCATAGCAATTTCATCTAAGTGCGCCATTACCCGGATCGCTGGTGCTTCTGTTGATGTGCCACGTAAAACACCCACGAGATTGCCAGCAGGATCAACGAAAGTTTCATTACAAATTCCCTGTAGTTCATTCTTACATAGATCTCTTACCTCCTCCTCTTGCCCTGAAGGACCCCGGGCATAAATCAGTTCCTGAAGAAGTGTAAGGAGATGATTGTCTGAGTTCATGTTTGATTCTATAATAGAAACTATTTTGTTCTTCACTTTTAGGTGGAATCATCTATAAAAATAAAAAGTATCGTCATATTGGCTGCAAATCAAGTGCAAATACTTGACATAAATTCGTCTATATTTACACTTCTAACAAGTTATTTGTTGTTTTTCTGAATATTGAAAAGATACATCCATTCGTTGTATACGATCCTGAACTTCGATGAGGTATGTTAAAATAGATACTCGAGCGACAATAGTAGGTTTAGGTGAGTTGTTGTGGGACAGATTGCCCTCTGGCCCTCAACTTGGAGGTGCTCCTACTAACTTTATCTATTATACGTCACTATTGGGAGCCGAAGGAATTATAGCAACGTGTGTAGGGGAAGACCGATTGGGAAGCCTTGCTATTGATAAAGTAGCAGGATTTGGATTAACCACCGATTGGATACAACGAGATCAGATTCATCCTACAGGTACTGTTGATATTACTATCGGATCAAATGGTGAGCCAAATTTTAATATAGAACAAAATGCAGCGTGGGCATTTATGAGCTGGACCAATGAGTGGCAGGTACTAGCCTCGCGAGTCGATTTGGTTTGCTTCGGAACTATTGCCCGTTATCAAACTTATTCTGCAAATACTATTAATGCTTTTATAGATGCGATGAAACCTTCTGCTCTTCGTATCTTTGATGTGAATTTGAGACAAAAACTATATAGTCCTCTCCTTCTTGAGAAATTATTTCAACAATCAGACATTGTAAAACTAAACGCCCAAGAATTATTAGTAGTAGGTAATATCCTTAATATAGAAGGTAAAGATCTGGAAGCTAAAGCAGAGGGGTTACTTGCTAGATACAAATTGGATATTGTCTGTGTCACAAAAGGGTCGGAGGGTAGTATATTATTAAGTCCGACAGAAACAGTGATCCACAACGGGGTGAAAGTTCAGGTTGCCGATACAATAGGAGCAGGAGATGCTTTTACAGCGACATTAGCTTGTGGTTATCTCAACCACATACCGCTCCAAAATATTAGTGAAGGAGCTAATCAACTTAGTGCTTGGGTCGCTTCGAGACCTGGTGCTACTCCAGTAGTGGATGAAAATATTCTCTTCGATATTCGACAAAATTTATATCAATACTAGTCAGATAAATAGTAAGTGTCTTTGGAAAAGCTCCTTTTTCAATATACTTTACCCATGTACGGTTGACTCAGACAGGAACTTCGTGTTTTGACTTACAAGCAACAGTACAGGCGTGACACCCTATACATTTTCTATTATCTATTAATAAATAAAGCCGTATTGCATTAATACTCCAAAATTTTATCAGATATGTTTTAATCGGGCAACCTTCTGTATTGTCCACCGTAGTAAATTAAAGGTTTTCCTTCTTGTTGGCCTCCAGCTAAGATTTCGCCTATAAAAATGTCGTGGTCTCCTCCTGGTAGTATAGAAGTTATCTGACAATCAACGTAGGCTAGGGCTTTTTCAAAAATGGGTGCCCCCGTAATTTCAGTACGGTATTCAATGTCAGAGAAGTCTTTCGGACCGTGCTGAGCAAATCTGACTGATAATTCTTCATGTTCAACTGTTAGGATATTGACGGCAAAAATTTTGCTAGTTCTAAGATAGTTATTCATGTGAGCTTTTGAATCAACAGATATTAATATCAGCGGAGGGTTTAATGACAATGATGTCACTGCGTTAGCGGTCATCCCATGCGGTATTTCATTTTCCAGGGTTGTCACAACGGTTACACCGGTCGCAAAACACCCCATTATACGCCGTTGCTCCAAATAATCGAAGGCCATTCACTATACCTACTTAGTTACGAGTTATTATTATAAGAAATTTATCCAACAGTGATATAAAAAGGAATTAATGTCAATATATTTCCATATTCTAACAGTGCTATATAGTTGTTCCGATTTAGGTTTCATAAATAGGTGGGATAGTAACCTGCCGCAGCTTGATGCTTTTAATTATCATGAAATTTTTCTGTAAAACTTTTAATATTTTTAAAAAGTCTATCATGGTTTTTGGGGCTAGAACTTTCAGTTATGATATTGATAAACTATCTTCAGAGCAATAAAATCTTCATAGTCATTGCTTAATAACGGTATGCCTAAAGATTAGGCTTGTCTAGTTCTAATAGTTTGTACCTTGCCTATGAAGATTTTAGTATGTATCTTTGAAGTTAACAAGATATGGATCAATTTTGATTACAAAGGGGATGTACCGCATGTATAGACGCCTTAGATTGGGCATGATTATTTCTCTAATCATGTTGACGAGTGGATTTTTGCATATAGGTCAGAATGGGGAATATGCCGTGTTGACCGACCGTGTAAGATCACCTGAACAAAACTTGCCAGTCGTCGATAGCACGGTGGAACAGATAACAAAATTATTAGGCACGAGAGAAGCATATGCTCGGCGAGGGTTTGGCGGATTTAGAAGTTCACGCTCCTTATGGAATCGGCGGAGTTCCTTTGGACAGCGCAGTCCGTTTTCCCGAAGGCAAACCCCTCCAGTAGCCAGGCAAGCCCCCCGTACTAACCAACGTTCAGCAGCCACTGCCGCTAGATCCAAACCCAATAGTACTAGCATAGCACGTAGTTCAACACGGAGGGCAATACCAAGATCTTCCGTTGTAGGAAGGCGTGTCCAAAGTGAATCTGCACGTAAATCACTAGTGACACACCGAACACGTCAGTCTAGCTTTAATAGGTCATCTAATACAGCTGCCAATACTAGTAGTTATCGAAATAATAGTATCTACAACAGAGGGGCCCAAAACCGAACATCCTATGATAATTATTATTCCAACCGAGACCGTTATTATGGAGGAATGGGTTGGGGGACACCACGATATGCTTTTATGTCATATCCAAGCTTTGGAATGTGGGATGCTCTGATATGGTGGTCAATGCTGGATATGCTTAATAGTCGGCGCCATTATGCAATGGCTCATCATCACGCGAACGATGCTGGTTATAAAGAGTGGAGAGGAGAAGCCAACCGACTAGCTGAGGATAATACTGAGTTAAGGGCAAAGCTTGATGAATTAGATAAGAAAGTAGCCAGTCTTGATGGAACTCCAAGGAGTTCTGATTACTTGCCACCGGGAGTAACTCCAGGTATCGCTCTTGCTGCTGAAGTAGTAGCGACTGCCGATCCCAATCAACCCCGTATTGTTGTTAATACAGGAGTAGAAAATGGAAATTACCATCGATTTGGTCAGATTCTTAAAGGACACCTGCCAGGTTTTGATGTGATTCTGCAGCCAAGCAATGGCTCGGAAGATAATTTAAAGAACCTTGTTCAGAATCAGGTCGATGCCATTCTTGTGCAGAGTGATATTTTGAACGGTTATCTGCGAAAAAACCCTGATATAGACGACCAGATAGTGGGGCTACAATCTACCTTGTATACTGAGTATGTTCAGCTGATCGTTAATGAAGAAAGTGGCATCACAGGTATCTCCAATTTGGATACAAATGGACATGTTGTGTATGTGGGGCCCCGAGGCTCGGGGACACACAGAGCTTGGGAAGGGTTTGTGCTTCAGGACCCCAAATACGGTGATTTTACGACCAGGTTTGCTAATTATGAAGAAGCTCTCAAGGAGGTTTCCAAAGATCCGAGAGCGGTGATGTTATTTGTCGCTGGTCTAAATTCAGACCTCCTGAAAGAAGCAGAGTTGGAATACGGAAATCAATTGAGTATGGTTGCAGTAGATGAACATTATTTCAGTACTGCAGTAGATCAATTTGGCAATACTATTTATGAGGTAGCTAAAATTCCTCATGCAACCTATCCTAAATTGCAAGAAGGTTGGTTTTTTGGTTATTTTGATAGCAGTGTAGAAACGCTAACCGTAGATGCTATCTTGATTCTGTCCAAACAATGGGTTGATACGTATGGAAGCGAACCAATGACACGGTTTGAAGATGCAATGTGGCGTTCTTTAGATGATATAAAGCCAGTTGTGGGTGAGGAGTAAAAAGTCCAAGATGAGTTTCCATATAATTCGGTCTGTAGCTAGGAAAAAGGCGAAGAAAACCGTTGGTTTTTTTAGGAAAAAACCCAAACGGGCTGATCAGAATCTTCCACTTGGCGTCGCAATTGATAGATTAGTCGATATTCCGGGAGCGACTTTATCTACTTTTAGTGGAATTATCGAGTTTGATTTCCCATCATTCCCTTTGTCAATCGAGGCTATTGGCATGATTGACCTGGGTGATGGAGCAATGGCTTATCGATGCTATCTGCATAATACTCCAGCATTTCTCCAGGTGGTCTCGGAGAATGGAGAAGCGGTGGAATGTAGACTCTATGTGCTCGATGAAGAAGTTTACCCCCCTTCAGAAAAAGAATGGCAACGATGGTTAAATAATCAAGATGGTATTATAGGTTCTCCGGAAGTTCTTCATGGTACCGGCAAAGAATTTTCCTATCTACGTGAATGGATGGATGGTGATACCCAAGTAGAACCAGTTCGGGTTAATGAATCAATTATCAAAAATCCCTATGATGATAACTTGGTCCAAGAGTCACAGGAAACCATGTCCTATTTTCGGGTGGCTACTGGAGATCCTCACGATTTAGATGATCCTGAACGTATTGATGAATTTTTATTGATTAATGCTGGTGAGGGAGTTATCGAATTATACTTAGGGGTGGACCTTCTGCTTGAAGAAGTTAGTGTTATTTGATATAAAAAATAATATGTCTTTACCTATTCAATACAGAAACAAGAAAGGATAGAAATATGATCTGGCGATTTCTTTCCCGTGTTGGGAAAAAACAGGCTGGTAATGCTTTAGAATCTTTCACTCAAGCCGTGGTAGCTTTCGATCCAGAAACAGCTTCTGAAGCTCAGATATCGCTTATGGAGGAAGAGCTTGATAAACTAGGGCAGCGAGTGGGAAAAGCAGAAATGGCAGTTAAGAAGGATCATGAGGAAACTGAGGCTCTTCTGACGCAGTATGACCGTTATATGGCTGCAGCAGAGCGCCTCGAAGGCCAACTTGCAGAGGCTGCTGAAGATCAAAAGAGTATATTGGAAGAGAGTTTGGAAAAGCTAGTTTCTGAATTAGAGCGTTTGCAACCCGAGATCGAGAGAGAGCGTGAGGAAGATAAAGAAGCGGAAGCTTTTGCGAAGGAACTTCGGCAGACTTACGATGAAGCAGCAACAAAGTTGAAGAAGTCCCAAACCCAACTTAAGCAAGCTCAGCGCCGCATGGAACAGGCTCAGATGAAAAAAGAACGAGCTCTTGAACGCGCTGAAGGTGTCAGAGAGGCTTCAGGGTTAACTAGTTCGATGGGAGGCTTAGATACTGCTCTCAATGCTATGGATAAGGAGACAGAACAAGCAGAATCAGCTTCTCGGGCAGCAGAACTTAAGATTGGAGCATTTGGCCAGAAAGAAATAACTGACGATCCAAACATTTCAGCTGCTCTTGAAGCGGCAGAGAAACCGGCTCTCCCTGCAGCAGCCTCGTCCAAAGAGCGTCTGGCAACACTTCGTAAGCGTAGATCTTAAATTTCGAAAAACATTAGTGAGGCTCATCCGAAAAATTGGTAATCGGAGAGCCTTGCTGTATGGAAATGAACCTATTTTTCACAAAAAATAAAAAACGTTCCAATGGGACATTTTATAATATTCCTTAAGGGGGTGTAATATTTCTAGATTTTCTTCTTCCCTCCTTTCAGCAATACATCGTATTGGCCCATATGTCTTGGCTATCAATATAATTTTTTATTTTATTGAGCTACAGTATTCCCAAACAGTTAGTAGTCTAGATAAAGAAGCTTGGAGTGGATTCATATGGCTTGAACGTTTAATTGCCGGAATATTTACCTTGGAATACTTGTTGCGTATAAGAGTCGCATCAGCCAAAAGGAAATACATTTTTAGTGCCTTGGGTGTGATAGACCTGGTTAGTGTATTACCATTTTGGGTGGGATTTTATCCTGGGTTGTCACAAGAAGAACTTGGTTTGGTTCGAGGTGCTCGGACTCTGAGGCTATTAAAGATGTTCCGTTACAATTCAAAGCTCTCAGAATTTGCTAAATCGCTATATTCTAGTAGGATACGGATTGTACCGATCATTCTTATTACAGTAATGTACTTAATGATCAGTTCAACAATAATTTTTGAGGTGGAAAGGCGAACCCAGCCTGATGTATTTAAAGTCTATGGTGATAGTATCTGGTGGGCTGTAGTGACATCGACAACCGTTGGCTATGGTGACAAAGTTCCTATCACTCCGTTAGGACAAGGAATTAGTGTCTTAATGATGATGGTGGGAATTAGTATTGTGGGAATGGTATTCGGTTTTTTTGCTGAAGCCTACCACGATTCTCGGCAACCAATAGATGAGGTTTTAATGGAAACATACTGTAAGGCCCTTAAAGAAGAGGGGTCTGGAGGGTTAGCAGTTAAGGCCTTACGTGAAAGTAATAATAATCCTCAGTTTATAATTTTTGCTAATACTATGGATAAATTTATAAAATCCAGTCCGCCCAAGGATAATAATCAGAATAAGATATAAAATTGGCAATTAGGATCAGGTAGTTGTGAGTTACTAATTCTGGCTTTTTGTTTCATCATTTTTGAAAGTGTTAATTAATTTCTTTAGAGAGATTAACTCTTTTAATCTTCTCGAATCTTTGCGTGTAAAACGGTCTGTGAAAGCATCATAAATAGGAGTTTCCGGGGCTCCATCTATTCTTGTGACCGTAACGCTTAAATATAACTCTTCAGCTTTTTGGGAGACTTTTTTCCACGCGGGAGAAAGTAAAGCGAAATTCCATACAGCTTTCTCGTCTGGCTGTAAGTCTTTCCCTTCCGTATGCCTTATATTGTAGTTGAAGTCATCCTCCAGAATCCATTTTCTTGTTTCCCGTCTACGAAGTGTGCCTCTAAAATATACCTTGCCAATCGCATGCTCTGTTTTGTTTTCTACGGTTAGCTTTACAACTGACTGACCTCGCTGTCGGTAAAACTCTGCCCTTCTTATAAAAACATCCTTTAGGTTTTCCATCGCAGTTTCTGTATTATTTTTTTTCTCTTCTAACTTTCTTATCGCTTTGTTGACTCTGTCGTTCCATTCTTCAAAGATTTCGGTGGCATTCATGCCATCCAAACGAGTTCTAATACGATTTTTTATAGCAGCTGAGGCATTTAGCGCACTAATAATATTGTCGCTATATAGATATTCAAACCCCTTCATTATTTTTTCCAGTTTTTCGTGATCCTTTTTATCTAACGTACCCTTGATTGTGGCAATAGATGTATCGAAAGATTTTTCATCAGACCCATCCACGGTTGGTCCCGTTTGACAAGCTACCAAAACCAAGATGATTGGGATAATAAAAAGTTTTTTTACCTCGCTCCACGCTATTCTTGTTTGAATGAAACTCTTATATGTATTTTGTTTCTTATGTTTAATCATAATTTTTATTTAGACGTCTCAGAAGACATTTAGTTCTGCTGTTTTCATCACTTAGTAATATTATTCCTTAAAAATTCTCAGGGTACCGAATCGGTTACCAACGTTTTTGGTATTCATTCTCTAAAATGAAACTTTGAAGTTCCACACGGGACAGGACCGATGTTCCAGTTTTTTGAACGATAATTGTTGCGGCATCATTAGCAATTTTTGCTGCTATTCGAAGGGGTATACCCAATGCTGCGCCTATGGCAAGTCCTGCCCTAACAGTATCACCACACCCAGCTCTGTCTGCTGGTACGACGTCGTAACCTGGTATATGGAAAAACTTAGTGGATTCAATACCACAGATTCCATATTCTCCCAATGTTACTACGGTATTCAAGCAACCTAGTAAATCATGTAGGTTTTTACAGCTTGATTTTAGTTTTTTTAAAGAAAAATCTTTAATAAGTTCTGCCGCCTCTGTTGCATTTGGAGCAATTATATTTACCCCATAAAATAGATCTTTGTTAACTGGTTTAAAATCGACAATCACCGGGATGCCTAGAAGTCGACATTGCTTGATTATTGGCTTTGCACTTTCTGCGGTAAAGATCCCCTTATCATAATCACTCAAAACAACTACATCCGTACTAGGTAATAAGCTAAAGACCTCATCTAAAAGTTTGGCACAAACTTTTCTTCCCAGTTTTTTTGTTACCTCTGTATCACGCCGAAGAAGATATTCGTCATCTAAATAAAGTCTGGTTTTAGTCGTAGTGGGCCTATTAGCATCTTGGATCAATCCGTGCTTAATAGATTTTTCATTAGCGAGTTCGCAGATCTTAAAGTAGTTTTCATCCTGACCGGTTAGTCCAATAAGTGACGTTTTAACGTCGAGAGAGGCTAAGTTCGCAGCCACATTACCGGCTCCTCCAAGGGTTTTGATGGTTTTTCTCGCTTTATAAGCTCGTTTCCCCAACTTTTCTGAATCTATGGGTTTGCTATCAACAGTATTGCAGAACTCATAGACATCAAGCATAATGTCACCCACTACTAAGGCCCTAAGATTCGGGATCATTTTAATTATTTCTAGTTCTTTAATTTGGTTGTCTTTGTGGGTTTGGTTCATGGACTTTCCATATCAATGCCAAGGTCTTTAGTAGAGAGTATGCGGGAAATGAGATCTCCTTGGTCAAGAATAGGGTAACCAGCTTGACGAGCTCGGTGTTGGTCTTCAGGGCCGGTATAACCCCAAGTCGCCAGCATAAGTTCCAGTACAGGTTCTTGTGTCCTAAAGTACAAATTGAGTTCATCCAGATTTCCTATAGAATCGTCGATGAAGGAGTATTTTGACCGCTGGAACCGGCAGTGGATCTTAAGTAGATTATTAATTTTGGTAATTCCACCGTCTCCAGAATAAATATTTTCCTCAAGAACAGGAAGTTTGAAATGGTGGCACAAGGTAAAAGTAGCAGCACTGTTTTTATTTGTCAGGATTATTAGCTTTTTAGTATTGCGGTCTTTTAATATTTCCCAAACTGGCTCATATACCGAATTAAGAGATTGCCATCTATCAATGTCATAATCAACGAAACGTTTTCTTGCCGAGAAAAAACTCTCTGTCCGTTCCACAAGCGAAACATCTGAACTATCACGAATAGAACAATATTCAGAATCTTTCAATCTCGAGTTTCCAGGTAGTGTACTATTTGCTAAACACCATTCCATAAGATTAAGGGCATCTCCAGCAGGTTGGACATGATATCGATTGGTAAGAAAAAGTTGTGCTGAGTTTCCTGGAAGATTATCTGGTGAGGTGACAAGTTCTCCAGAAACTGCATTGTAGGCAGTAACGGACATCTCAACGACAGAATTTAATAAAACCCCATCAAAATCAAAAATAAGCAAGGAATCTTTCTCAGAGAGATCGATGTCATTCATGGTTACAGTATCCCTTGAGTTTCCACAAAAAGAGCATAGAGAGATTGGCTGGCTGTCATAAAAAGTCGATTTCTTTTTATTCCACCGAAACAAAGATTAGCACATGGTTCTGGCAGATGTATCATCCCTAATTTATCACCTTCAGAGGAGAAACAAATTACGCCATTTGTGTCAGGCCCCCCCCAACCAGAGGCTGCCCATAAGTTACCATCTTCGTCTGTTCGAATTCCATCAGAAGATGCTGGCTTCATGTCAGTAAAAATCTGAGACCGAATAACTTTGCCATTAGCTAATTCCAATACACGTATATTAGCTGGGCCGTCAGCATCATGAGATGCTCCAGTGTCTACAACGTAAAGACGTGATTCATCAGGTGAAAAACAGAGACCGTTAGGTTTTACAAAATCATCAGCCACTACTGTTGTCCGACCACTCTCGGGTTCGAGCCGGTACACCCGGGTCGGATTCTCAAACTCGGCTTTGTGCCCTTCGTAGTTCATTAGTATCCCGTACCCTGGATCGGTAAACCAAATTGACCCATCAGAATGGACCACTACGTCGTTTGGGGCATTAAGACGTTTACCGTCGAAACTATCGATCAAAACAGTCATTGTTCCATCATGTTCGGTTCGAATTACTCTCCGAGTATCATGTTCACATGAGATAAGTCGACCTTCTATATCTCTTGTATTTCCATTAGTATTATTAGCAGGTTGCCGAAAAACGCTAACTTTTCCAGTTTCTTCGGCCCACCGTAACATTCGGTTATTAGGGATATCACTCCATAGAAGGCAGCGGTAATCTCCTATCCACACTGGACCTTCAGCCCACCGAGCGCCCGTATGTAGTCGTTCTATCGCTGCAGTATGTAATATGTAGGGCTTGAATCGTGGGTCTATGATATCAATATTGGGGTCCGGATAAGCTACAACGCCACTATCCCAATCTCTGTCATAGTTGGACATGATTACTCCTGATTAATAACTTTTGCAAATGATTATCTTGTAAAAGGTTAATATTAAATAAAGCTCCAATAGTTGTTTAAGGGAATTTGCCCAAACTGTTATAGCAACCCGAAAATAAGAAGAGAAGAGCTCCAAGACAAGCGGGAAATTGTTATTTGCTAGGTTCCTCTGGTATCACCATAAAGATTAATATGTATTCGCGGGCAAAAACGGAACCCTTGTGCCTTGCAAGCTTCAGCTACCCAGACACCCTTTTCATTTAATTCTCTGATGGTCTTTCCTTGGGGCATAAGAAGAACTCTGGTGCGGTCGACATTATTTAATTCGTTCAGTATTAATTCTATTTCGATAAGATCTTCTTTATCATCAACTACAAATTTGATTTGATAAGGGTAGTTTCTTAAGAACCGGTTGATTACAGGAATATTAATTCTCAATTTTTCATGGTTTTGAGAATACTTCCCGTTTTCTACTATCCAGGGTGTTGAATTAGACAATTTGGGGCTGATAGAAATAAGATCACAATTTAGGTCAGTATACAAGGTGCCAGCGGTTTCTATAGTAATATGGTATCCTTTTGTATGGAGAGATTCTGCAAGTTCAGCCAAATCTTTCATTAGAAGTGGTTCCCCTCCCGTAATAACAGCGTGGCGGGTTGGGAATTCGATAGTTTTTCCCACTATCTCTTCAATGGTATATTCACTTCCTTCAGGTTCCCAAGAAGTATAGCGAGAATCACACCAAAGACAGCGAAGATTACATCCCGATGTTCGTATGAATACTGAAGGAATACCACTGAACAGGCCTTCACCTTGTATAGAATAGAATATTTCAGAAATATACATGGGTTAATTATCTCTCAATAACAATAATAAGGGTAAGAATCAATTTTCTGATTTTCCATTCCTCAGTTTATATATCTACACGACCCAATTGTGCTGTTGACAGTCCTATCTCATGGGAATATATAGAGCTTTAGCTGTTTGTCAAATTACCAGTCGAAACCGTATTTTCTCTTTTATACTAGATCAAAACAGGAGTAGCCAAGTGGAAGGACCTCGAGGATTAGAACCCGATGAGTTTGATTCTCTTTGTATACTTATCAATAATGTGTTTCGAAATGATGGTGATGGGAAAATGGAGCAACAATATCCCCTTCTTTTTGATTCCAAAAACTTTGAAAATCTGCTCGTCATGGTTGATAATGGTATAGTGGTCTCTCATGTTGGAACATTAACTCGAGATATATCAATTTGTGGCTATCGAATGTCAACCATGAGTATAGGAGCAGTAGCCACTAACTCCAAATACAGGAGAAAGGGCCTTGCCACTCTGTTAATGAAGACTGCAGTTAGTCATGCTGAAAACCGGGATACGCTTTTAATGTTTATATCAGGAGGGAGAGGCCTTTACACTCGCCTAGGTGCAAAACAGATAGGGAGATATACTCACTATGCTATTCCTCGAGGAGTAATACCCTTTAGTAATACCCAGCTCCGTATGGTAGAAAATTATGATTTAACTAAAATGACTAATTTATATGCACAAGAATCGAGCCGTTATATTAGATCTAATAAAGACTTAAAAGCTGTAATAAACGCTCAATGGATTTGTGATCGGGCTGGTGAAGTTGTAGGTGTCTACGAGGATAACCAGTTGGTTGCCTACGCTGGTATTCAGAAAGAAGATAGTTCTAGAGTAAGGCTAGTTGAAATTTCTGGTTCGCGATCAGCAATCATGCGAGGGTTACCTAGCCTGTATGATCGCTATGGGGTGGAATTTGTCGAGATGGTAATAGCCGAATCTGATATTGAAATGGCTTCTTTGGCTCGATCTTATGGTATTAGACCAAATCCTCTAGGATTTCCCGGGACAATTCTTGTGCTCCAACCTGAAAAACTTCTAAAACTCTTGGATTCTTATATCAAAGATGTTTTGGGGCAATTGTTTCTAGAGTGGGAAGTTTTAAACGGAACCATACTTTTTAAATGTGGTGGGCAACATCATATCATTGAACGGGATCAATTAGGAGCTTTTGTCTTTGGAACTTTATCACCCCAGGAGGATCCCATTACAAACATTCCAGATGGTCCGCTACGGAACTTGGTTCAAAGTGTATTTCCTCTCCAGATCCCGTTATATGGGTTCAATTATGTTTGATATAGAATGGATTGAAAAAATCACTCCAACACTTTTAAGGACAGATGTGAAGGGAATTTTTTGGTAAAATATACTCTGTGGGTAGCTTTTTTGTAGTCATCTGCATCTGCTTCGTAAATACTAGGCATCCAAGTTTGTGGATTTCTATCCACCATAGGAAACCAAGTGCTTTGTATTTGTACCATCACCCTGTGTCCTCTTAAAAAGGTGTGGGCGACGTCTTGCATGTCAAAAACAATTTCTGTGATTTCTCCAGAGGTCATAGGCTCTGGATTAGTAAAACTGTTTCGGTACCGTGCTCGCATAACTTCGCCCCTAATCATGAGTTGAAAACCACTCATTTTTGGACTTTTAGGGTTCCCTTTTGTATCTTTGGTAACATCAGGATAGACATCTATTAGTTTAACAATGAAGTCAGCATCTTTACCCGTAGTGGTAACATAGAGGTGTGCAAAAAGTTCACCGGTTATCGTTAGGTTTTCTTGAAGGACTTCTGACTCGAAGACAAGAACATCTGAGCGAGATGCTGCAAACCGTTGGTCTTGAATAAGATATTTGTCATCTCGGGTAATCACAATTTGGGAGGTATGTGGTACAGGCTTTGCCGGGTCACTAACATATTCAGCATAATCATTTGTTCCTACGGGTGAATCAAAAGATAGTTTCTTATTTGGTTTTAAATATAGAGATAAGTCTTTCGCTTTTTCCGGTGGCCATTGATCAAAATGAAACCACTTGTTCAAACCAGTAACAAAAATATTGGCTTCAGCCAAATTAGGATTTGGCGTATCCTTCAGATAATAGTTAAAAAATGGGAATTCAATTTTTTCTCGGTATTGTGTCGCTGTTGGTTGTTCAAAATAAATATCCTGATAATTCCGGCCACTACCGCTTGACCAACCTCCATGCCACCAGGGTCCCATAACGAGATGGTTGTGGATACCAGTATTATTTTTTTCAATAGCAGCATAAGTTTTTAAAGGACCATATAGATCCTGGGCATCAAAAAATCCCCCGACAATGAGAACGGCAGGGGTTATATCTCTTAGGTGGGGAAGTGGGGTCCTCGATTGCCAGAATGTATCATAATTAGGGTGGTTCATCATATCATTCCAAATCTTATTCTTACCAAGTAAATATTTTTTATTAATATTTGAAAGAGGCCCAAGGTCGAGATACCATTGGTATCCATCAGCGGTCCCATAATCACTGAATCCAGTGGCCCGTTTTGTTGTAGGTTTTGGTCTTGGGTGGCCGTAAAAGGATAGAAAACTAAAACTAGCCTGCAGCTGAAATGCCCCATTGTGATGCCTGTCATCCCCAATCCACCAATCGGTGACGGGGGCCTGGGGTGAAACAACTTTGAGGGCTGGGTGAGCGTTAATTAGAGAGTGAGTAGCATAGAATCCGGGGGCTGATATTCCCCAAACTCCTACTCGTCCATTGTGATTAGATATATTTGTTAGTAGCCAGGAAATAGTATCATAAGCATCGGTGCTTTCGTCAATATCCATATTGGATCTCTTTGGGGAATTATGGGGCCGTACAGCTTCAAAAATGCCCTCCGACATCATACGCCCCCGCACATCTTGGTAGACTATAATGTATCCATCCCTTGCAAAAAGCATAGAAGGCCCTATCCGGGATTTTAATTTTCCCCCGTAGGGAGCTACGCTGTATGGTGTGCGCTGCAAAAGGATAGGATACTTTTTTGTGTTATTTTTAGGAATGTAGATCGAGGTGAAAAGCCGAATCCCGTCACGCATCGGTATATAGCGTTCTAGTTTTTCATAATGTTTTGCGATATAACGTGCATCATCATTAGCTTGTCCCCAAATAAAACCTGGAGTACAGAAAAGGATCATTGGAATGAATAAAAAGACCAAGCATGGGATAAATTTCATAAGACAGGCTCCAGAAAGATTATTTTCTATTTAATTACTTACATATTGAACTTGAAAAACTGACTTTATTCTATCGCCTAGCTTGTTGAGCCTTTATTTTGAGGTTCAACAGGCTTCTGAGGATGATCTGTAAGGACTAATACCATATCCGTATAGATTAAAGATTTAGTTCTGTCTTAAGAGTTATTATGTAAAAAGGTTTTGTGCCTTATTGCATAAACAAAACCCGTTGCAAACCTGTCCAAATTTGGAGTAAGGGAATTCCATAGAAAAACATTTTTGAACTGAACCGGCAGAAATAATTATGCTAAATTTCCTGTATCGACTGAACAGAGGACATGTCGTGTACTCCACTGTCTTGCAGAGACACTGAAGATTGCAATTCAAGGATTGCATCCTTATGAAGTGCATCAATGTTGGCACATCCAGCGGTAGCCATGCCAGATCGGAGCATCTGCATAACGACAGGTAATTTATCGTAGACAGACCCGGCATGGGGAACTTGGCCAACAATGCCTTCTTCGAAAAATGTGTTAGCAAGTTGGGCATAACGCCGGTTATTAAATGCTTTTTTGCTTCCTTCCATCCAATATTCCTTCACAAGGTCCCCTCCCGCATTTCGTACTAATTCACCATGGCTTTCAGTAAATCTTGCTAGAAGATTACCCATCATAAGTGTATCAGCTCCCAGAGAAAGTGCGATAAGCATATCTGCCGGGCCTTGAATGCTTCCATCAGCAATAAGAGGAAGGTATGTACCTTGCTTTATTGTCCACTGGTCACGAGCTTTAGCAACTTCCTGAATTGCTGTAGCCTGTCCCCGCCCTGTTGCCTTAACCATCTGAGTTGTGCATCCAGATGCTATCCCCATCCCAATTTTAATAGCATCAGCACCACATTCAGCTAGATAATTGAATCCTTCATCTGTTACCACATTACCAGCTATAACCGGAATATCATAATGAGATTTGATCCATTTTAACATCTCTCCTTGATATTCTGTGTGGCCATCGGATGCGTCAATGACAATTACATCCACCTGGTGTTCAATCAATGTTCTAACACGTTCTCGATCCTCCAAATGAGTGGATACAGCGGCACCAACTACCAGTCTCTTTTGCCCATCTTCTGTGGAGTGAGGATGACGAATATGTTTATCTAGATCTTTTTTGAATACCACAGATACCAACATACCATCGGGTGAAACAATAGGTAAAAAGCCACGGCCATACTCGATCATACGAGTATTTGCTGTTTTTAAATCGTCATTTTCAGTTCCCGATTGGACATCTCGCTTCATGCGGTCTTGGACAAGCTGGTCCTGGTCGTAACGTTCATCAAAATCTTTGTCTGTTATAACCCCAACTAATTTCCCATTAAATACCCCATTTTGGGTAACAGGAAATGTGGAATAACCAGTGTCATTAATTATAGCAATGACTTCTTTAATTGTTTGTTTGGGAGACAGTGTGACAATTGCGGTCTGGAAACCAGCCTTAAATCGTTTTACCGCATCAATTTTTGTACACTGTTCTTCGATCGTTTGACTTACAGGAAAAACCCCCATGCCGCCTAACTGAGCCATGGCGATCGCTAGTTCGACACTTGTAACCGCTTGCATAGCTGCACTGAGAAAAGGAGTTCGAAGACAAAGGAAGTCATCATTCAGGCGACAGAGTCTAGTCTCTAGAGAAACATTCTGAGCACCACCCTTTGATCGCGTTAACCTTGGGAGCAGGCGGTATTCTTTGAGGCTATGAGAAGTGGTAGAGGTTATCTGAGCCATCTATATCCTCCAAGTTACTCTGGTAGTGGTTATATCTACTAATTGATAAAATTTCTTAAAGTTCATTGTTAGTTTAACTACTCCGGATACGGTAATAACAGTTGGACTGTTTCCGAAGAACGTTAATGTATGTTGGCATTAACAATTTGTAAATATTTTAAAAAGTTTCTGTCCTCATTGTGTTTTGCCCATTTTTTTTAGTGCAAGAATTCCAGGAAGTTTCTGCCCCTCTAATAATTCTAATGAGGCACCTCCACCAGTAGAGATATGGCTCATATGACCCCCAATTCCAAGTATTTTTATAGCGGCGGCGGTATCTCCACCTCCAATAATTGATATTGTTCCCCTCTTAGTCGCGGTTGCCACTTCATTTGCTATTATTGAGGTCCCTTTCAAAAAGGTGGGTTTTTCAAAAATTCCCATGGGGCCATTCCACAGTATAGTTTTAGCTCGCCTAATAGCTTCAGCAAATCTATTTCTTGTCTCTGGTCCGATGTCAACACCCATCAATCCATCCGGTATTTTCGAGACTACCCTGGCTAACGATTCATTTGCAGGGTGTGGTACTGCAATATGGTCAATAGGAAGTAATATCGGTTTTTTGAGGAATTCAGCCCGTTTTAGAACAGCTTCAGCTGTCTTAAGCTGACTTTTTTCTACAAGACTCTTTCCGATTGATTCACCACGGCTGGCAAGAAAAGTATAGGCCATCCCACCGCCAATAATTAATGCGTCTGCAATTTCGATAAAACGTAAGGTTGTAGCTATTTTATCTGAAACCTTAGCACCCCCAAGTAATACGACGAAGTTTCTCTGGGGATAATTTATGGCATCAGAGAGATATCGTAGTTCCTTCTCCATAAGAAAACCAGCTGCACGTTCGGGCAGAAAACATGTTATCCCTTCCGTAGAAGCATGAGCACGGTGGGCAGTGCCAAATGCATCGTTGATATAAATATCTCCAAGTTTGGCTAATTGACGTGCAAAATCCATGTTGTTTTGTATCTCGCCGGGATGGAAACGAACATTTTCTAATACAAGACATTCACCATTCTTTAAGTTTCCTATTTCATTTTGGACAGTATTGCCGATAGTCTCTGGGATATAAGTAACGCGGTAGTTTGTCAGGGTTACTAGTCGTTCTACTATTGGTTTTAGTCGGAGTTTCTCAACAATCCCTTTAGGTCTGCCAAGATGGGCAATCAAAATAGCTTTTCCACCGCGTTTTAAAATGTAGTGTATAGTCGGCAAAGAAGCTAGGATTCGGGAGTCATCGGTGATTTTCCCCGAGGCATTAATAGGAACATTGTAGTCGACTCGAACTAGTACTTTTTTTCCTGCTAGTTCAAGGTCAGTGATAGAAAGAATATCCATTAACGTTAATCCAGTGAAAAATGCTTGTTTATCTAAGGCGATAGCTATTTTATACTTTACTCCATTGATCAAATATGTTAGTATACTAACGCAATTAATGGTGTTAAGGGTGAATATGCGATTAGGTCCTCTGACTTGTTTCCCCAAATAACCGTATTAAACGATTTAAAGCAACGGTAATTCGGTTTTTCTTCAGAGTTAGGGTTATGAGCGATTAAACCGTGTTCGTAGCCTTAATTGGTATTGGATTTGGATAATAATGAGAAAATTTCAGGGTTTATACCATCCTTCATATGATCATGATGCCTGTGGCGTAGGTGTTTTGGCTAATCTAAATGGCTATAAATCTCACGATATAATTAGGAATGCCATCCAGGTTCTAGAGAATCTGGGGCATCGGGGTGCTTGCGGTTGTGATCCAGCTACAGGTGATGGTGCTGGATTAATGTTCCAGATTCCTCATGCTTTTTTTAGAAAAGAATGCCAATTAATTAATATTTCTCTCCCAGAAGTGGAAGAATATGGCATTGGAATGGTTTTTCTGCCGAGGGATTCTAAAAATCGGGTATGGTGTGAACAGAAGGTTGAGCAAATAGTTCTTGTAGAAGGTCAGGTTTTCATGGGTTGGCGTGATGTGCCAACCGATGCCAATCAAATAGGAGAATTGGCAAAAAAAACTTCTCCATTTATTCGTCAATTTTTTGTTAAGAGAGGTAAAAATATTGAAAACCGGGAGCAGTTCGAGCGAAAACTCTATGTTATTAGAAAAGTTATTGAAAGTGCTATTTATCAAGAATTATCGGGTGATGATTTTTACATTGTGAGCCTTTCAAGTAAAACTATTATCTATAAAGGGCTACTTCGAGCAGACCAACTTGTTTCTTTTTACGATGATCTTAACGATGAAATGATTGTTACCGCTTTAGCTCTAGTCCATTCCAGATACAGTACGAATACTCTCGGCTCCTGGCAATTAGCTCACCCCTATAGGATGCTTTGTCATAATGGGGAAATAAATACTATAAGGGGTAATAAGAACTGGATGCATTCACGGGAATGCAGTTTATCTTCAGCACTTTTCGGTGACGATATAACTAAATTAAGCCCAATCATTCATGAGGGAGCTAGTGATAGCGCAGGTTTCGATAGTGTACTTGAACTCCTTGTTTCTGCTGGGCGCTCTTTACCCCACGCACTTATGATGATGATCCCTGAGGCATGGGAAAACTGTGAAGTCATGCCAGATAATAAAAAAGCATTCTATGAGTATCAGAGTTGTTTGTTAGAGCCGTGGGACGGACCAGCTCTCATAGCTGCCTGTGATGGAAATCGTATTTGCACTACACTCGATCGTAACGGACTTAGGCCTTTCCGGTATGTGGTTACCAACGATGATTTTGTGGTAGGAGCATCGGAGGCTGGAGTTTTAGACATCGATCCAGAAAAGATAATTGATCGCGGTCGACTAGAACCTGGTCGGCTGTTCCTTGTTGATACTGAACGTGGCTGTCTTGTTGCTGATGAGAAAATAAAATATGAGATAAGCTCTAGTAAACCTTATCGTAAATGGGTTTCCAATAACATGATTAACTTAGAAGACCTTCCAATATCCTCTGCCACTCCAGGTTATGATAAGAAATTGCTAAGAGAACATCAACAAGCCTTTGGCTATACTAATGAGGAGCTGGAAATTTTACTAAGTCCCATGGCAACTGAAGGGGATGAACCCATTGGCTCTATGGGTAATGATACACCATTAGCAGTTCTATCGAATAAGCCACAACTCCTCTTTCATTACTTTAAACAGTTATTTGCTCAGGTGACCAATCCTCCTTTGGATGCTATTCGTGAAAAACTAGTTACATCTCTAGCAAGCTCGATTGGACCCCGGAATGATCTATTAACTGAGACGCCCGAGCATTGTCGTCAGATTCGAATAAGTCGACCCGTGTTAACTAATACTGAATTATCCCAGATTCAGAGTCTAAATTACGACGACCTGAAATCCAAAACTCTGCCCATGCTTTTTAGAAAAACGTCATTATCAGATGCTCTTGAAGTTGCAGTAAATGAACTGTGTATCAAAGCTTCCCGTTCTATAAGAGAAGAGGGTGTCACTGTCCTAGTTCTATCCGATCGAGGTATGGATCGGGATTGGATTCAGATCCCCAGTTTGCTCGCAACGTCGGCTGTTCATCACCACCTTATCCGAGAGGGATTGCGAGATCAGGCATCAATAGTAGTAGAAACGGGAGAGGCCAGAGAGGTAATGCATTGTTGTCTACTTATTGGTTATGGTGCAACTGCTCTGAATCCTTACTTAGCACTTGAGACCGTTAGATCGATAGCCTCGGATGGTTTGATTGATAGCGACGGTACAATAGCACAGGAAAACCTAATTAAGGCACTATGTAAAGGTATTCTGAAAACGATGTCTAAAATGGGTATTTCTACAATTAGGTCCTATCATGGAGCACAGATTTTCGAGGTTCTTGGAATACAACAAAAAGTTATAGAGAAATATTTTACATGGACCAATTCTCGAATAGAGGGAATTGGACTACAAGAGATCGAAATAGAATATCGTAAACATCATAGCCAAGGTTATCCCGATAGACCTTTACCTCATTCCTCTCTTCTTGAGGATGGTGGTTACTACAAGTGGCGTGCAGATGGAGAGTACCATCAATTTAATCCTCAGTCAGTAGCCTTACTGCAGAATTCTACCCGATTGGGAGACTATCAAATTTTTCGACAGTTTACAGACAGTATAGATAGTCAAAGTCAACATCTGGGCACATTGAGAGGGCTTTTTCAGTTTAAGAAGGTACAACATTCGGTGCCGATAGAAGAGGTAGAGCCAGTCCAAAAAATTGTTAAACGGTTTTCTACAGGTGCCATGTCTTTTGGCTCTATTAGTAAGGAAGCACACGAAACTTTAGCAATTGCTATGAACCGAATAGGTGGTAGAAGTAATTCTGGCGAGGGTGGTGAAGATCAAGAACGTTTTGATCCGGATAGCAATGGTGATTGGCGTAATAGTAATATAAAACAGGTAGCGTCAGGTCGGTTTGGTGTGACTAGCCACTATCTAGTAAATGCGACTGATCTGCAAATTAAAATGGCCCAGGGAGCAAAGCCCGGAGAAGGAGGGCAGCTTCCAGGTCACAAGGTTTTAGAGGACATTGCTCGTGTTCGTAACTCAACTCCAGGTGTAGGTCTTATTTCACCACCACCACATCATGATATTTATTCAATTGAGGATCTAGCTCAGCTAATTCACGATCTTAAAAATGCCAATGATAAAGCTCGAATTCACGTAAAGTTAGTTTCTGAAGTTGGTGTTGGTACTGTTGCTGCGGGGGTAGCGAAAGGGAAGGCAGACGTGGTGTTGATCAGTGGGTATGATGGAGGTACTGGAGCATCTCCAGAATCATCCATGAAGCATACGGGGGTGCCCTGGGAATTGGGGCTAGCTGAGACTCAACAAATACTAGTACAAAATAATCTTCGGGGTCGTATTGTCGTACAAGCTGATGGACAGATGAAAACTGGTCGGGATGTAGCTATGGCTTGCCTGTTGGGTGCTGAAGAGTTTGGGTTTGCAACAGCTCCTTTAGTAGTGACTGGATGTATTATGCTGCGTAAGTGCCATTTGAATACCTGTTCTGTCGGGGTAGCAACTCAGGATGAAAAGTTGCGAAAAAATTTTTCTGGGAAACCTGAAGCAGTTATAAATTTTATGATGTTTATAGCTCAGCAGTTGCGGGAATATATGGCTATGCTTGGTTTTCGGACTGTTGACGAAATGGTAGGTCGGTCCGATTGCATAGAACCCAAATTGGCAATTAATCATTGGAAAGCAAAGGGACTGGATTTTGCAAAAATGCTCACGACTATCAGAGTTCCGGAACATTTTGCTAGATATTGTTGCGAGGTTCAAGATCACCAATTGGAGGTAAAACTTGACCGTCGTTTGATCAAGGATTCCAAGGAGTCTATTGAAAAAGGTTCTCCGGTGCAATTAAATTATTCCATTCAGAATACGGACCGAACAATTGGTGCTATGCTAAGTGCTGAAGTTTCCAGGAAGTATGGTGAAAGGGGTCTGCCAAAAAATACCATACAAGTCAAACTAAAGGGTGCAGCAGGGCAGAGCTTTGGTGCATTTCTAGCAGGGGGTATCTCCTTGTCCCTAGAAGGCGAAACGAATGATTATACAGGGAAGGGATTATCCGGGGGGATTATATCAGTGTTCCCACCATTTAAGGTGAATTTTACTGCAGCTGATAACGTGATCACCGGTAATGTTGCCCTTTATGGTGCAACTAGAGGGCAAGCATTCTTCTGTGGTCGTGCTGGTGAACGTTTTGGGGTTCGTAATAGCGGGGCAGAGGCTATAGTTGAGGGAGTTGGGGACCATGGTTGTGAATATATGACAGGAGGAAGAGTTGTCGTACTTGGCTCGGTCGGTCGAAACTTCGCTGCGGGTATGAGCGGTGGAATAGCCTATGTGTTGGATGAAGGCGGGGTTTTTTCAACTCTGTGCAACCGAGAGTCGGTCGATTTGGAACCACTAGTTAATCCTGAGGATCTATCTGAGTTACTGCGATTGATAGAAACGCATGTGCATTATACCGGGAGTGTTCGAGGTAAAGAGATCTTGGGAGCCTGGTCCGAAACACGAACAAAATTTGTTAAAGTGATGCCTGTAGATTATAAGAAAGTTCTACAAAGCAAAATTTTAGAGCGAGGGACAAAGGTAGAAACAAACTAAAAACGGGTGATTTTTGTCGAATAGAGTTGCCCAAATTATGAAAGAGAGAAGAGATTCATAGCGAATTTCGATTTTATATGGGTAAAGTTACAGGGTTTTTAGATTTTGATAGGGTGGAATTAGAGTCCAGGGAAGTTCTAGATCGGTTAGATGATTGGAACGAGATAGGTACCCCAGGCGAAGTAAAAACTTTGCAGGAGCAAGCTGCGAGGTGTATGGATTGTGGTATACCATTTTGTCATACTGGTATAAATATGGGTAAGGGCCCTGGTGTTTCTGGCTGTCCACTGAACAATATGATTCCTGATTGGAATGATCTCATTTATCAAAATCGCTGGCAAGAAGCGCTTCAACAGCTTCATAAGACTAACAATTTCCCTGAGTTTACAGGAAGGGTTTGCCCTGCACCGTGTGAAGGATCTTGCGTGCTAGGTATTAATAGTAAACCAGTTACAATTAAATCAATCGAATGCGAGATTGTCGATCGAGGCTTTGAGAAAGGTTGGATAAATCCGGAAATACCAGATAAGCGCACGGGGAAAAAAGTAGCTATTATTGGTTCTGGCCCAGCTGGGCTAGCTTGTGCTGCTCAGCTTAATCGTGCAGGGCATACGGTTAAAGTTTTTGAAAGGGCAGATCGGATTGGAGGGTTACTCGTTTATGGTATTCCTAACATGAAACTAGATAAAAAGAAAATTCTTCAACGTCGTCTTGATCAGATGACAGCAGAGGGGATAATCTTTGAAACTGGGGTAGAAATTGGCAAGGATATTCCTGCTGCTAATCTATTAAATTTGTTCGATGCTGTGGTTGTCTGTATAGGCGCAACTAAACCCAATAATTTTCTTCAAAACATACCTGGGCATGATTTGAATGGGATTCATTTTGCGATGGAATTTCTAACAGGTAATACAAAAAGTTTTCTAGATTCGGAACATACAGATAATAATTATATATCAGCTAGAGACAAAAACACAATTGTACTTGGAGGTGGCGATACGGGAACAGATTGTGTGGGCACAGCCCTTCGTCATGGTTGCAAATCGATCCACCAGTTTGATGTAATTCCCAAGCCGCCTTTAGAACGATCACAAGATAATCCTTGGCCCCAATGGCCTGCCGTGTATAAGCTGGACTATGGGCAGAAAGAAGCTAAGGCGGTTTTTGGAGCTGACCCTAGGCGCTATAAAACAAGTACAGTAGAATTCCTTAACGATAGTTTTGGTAACATTAAGGCAATTCGAACCATAGATCTTGATTGGGCAGCCCCCGATAAAGGAGTACCTTTTTCTCCGATTAAAGGATCAGAGCAGGAATGGCCTGCCGACCTTGTTCTTTTAGCCATGGGGTTCGCGGGTCCGGAAGAGACCGTTTTAGAACAACTCAAACTTGAACGAGATTCCAAGACTAATATCAAGGCAAAGGATAGCACATATTCAACTAATGTAAAAGGTGTTTTCGCTGCAGGAGATGCCCGTAGGGGACAAAGTCTAGTAGTATGGGCAATTCAGGAAGGTCGTTCCGCGGCCCGGGAAGTAGATAGGTATCTCATGGGAAACACAAATTTGCCATAATTATTATTAACGTGTTGGTTTTAATGCAATATAGATGGTTCGCTTTTCTATTTCTTTTTTTGATATAATCTAGGCTGGAATAATTCCTCCAGGGAGTTATAAAAAGGTTAGATTCGTTTAGAAAAAAATAAAAATTAATGATTTGGAAAATACTTGCGGGGATGAAGAACTCCTCGGGTAGGATTCGAACCTACAACCTAGTGGTTAACAGCCACCCGCTCTGCCATTGAGCTACCGAGGAAAATTTCAAAAGCAACAGCGATTGAATATAGAAATTAGACCTGTTCATGTCAAGCAAATTGTAGTGGCTTCTTGAGTATCTAGAGGTCCCTTAAGAGCCTTGAACTGAGTACCCCTCGTTTGACCTCACTGACCGGTCCTGATAAAGTCAAGTTAAAGTCCCTGTCTCTTTCAACTTTCATACAACCACCAGGAGATTGAATAGTCACGGGAGCATCGACCAGGCCTATTCGGAAAGCTGCAGAAGCTACTGCACAAGCGGATGATCCGGAAGATTGAGTTTCTCCCACGCCTCGTTCCCATATGAGAATACGTATGACCTGAACATCGCATTGTTCTGCTAGTTGAACATTGATTCTATCTGGGAAGATAGGATGATGCTCAAGCTTAGGCCCTAGTTTCAGTAGATCGTTACGATTCCACGAGTATCCCCTAGGGTTAAAGATAACGCAGTGAGGGTTCCCGACGCTTACCCCCGTAAAGATTAATTCATCCTCGTCAACTTTGATTCGTTGATTGATCAGTTCTTTGATATCCAATGTACAGGGCAATTGGGAGGGCTTGAAAGTAGGACAGCCCATCTCAACACTTGCCCCTACAACTAACCCTTGAGCATCAAAGTTAATGGCAATCTGAACACATCTTCCTGGTGTTTCGACAGAAAAAAAATGTTTTTGTGTTCTAGTAGTTGCATGGAGGTATTTGGCAAAAATCCGAAGGCCATTTCCTGAAATCTCTGCTTCACTTCCGTCAGAATTCCAGATTTTTAGGCCAAAATCTGCTTTTTTGGATTTTTCGAGAGTGAGAATTCCGTCACTCCCTACTCCCGTTTTTCGATCACAGAGTTTTTTAATATTGCCAGGGGTTAACGGGAAGGTCAAATTATTTGGGTCAAGTACGATGTAATTATTACCTAATCCCTGACCTAAAAAAAATTCATTTTTCATGCCATATCCAAAAAATGAAGTCTATTAAAGTATTATATAACGTAAATAACAAAAGCCCCTGACAAGTTTCCTGTCAGGAGCTTTTTTGTGAGTTAATTTACCACCTCATAATCAGCATCTATAGCACCATCGTCTTTCTTTTTCTTTCTATTTGGGTCTTCACCAGCTTGAGGATCATTTTGTATATTTTCAACACTAGGGCCTTCTTCACCCGCTGGCCCAGTTGATGTTTGTGCCGCCTGGGCTTGTTGATAAAGAATTTCCGCAAGTTTTTGGGATGCCTGAGTAAGTTTATCTGTAGCAGCTTTGATAATTGTAATATCACTACCTTCGAGAGATTTCTTTAGTTCCTCTAATGCATTATTGATAGCATCTTTATCCTCTGGAGATAGCTTGTCACCATGTTCGGAAATTGATTTTTCAGTTGAATAAACAAGTTGATCTGCTTGATTGCGATGCTCAATTTCTTCTTTCTTTTTTGAATCATCCTCAGCATGAGCTTCAGCATCTTTTACCATTTTGTCAATTTCTGTTTCAGATAAGCCACTTGAAGCCTCTATCCGGATCTGTTGCTCTTTTCCGGTACCCATATCTTTAGCAGAAACTTGGAGAATCCCATTTGCATCGATATCAAATGTGACCTCTATTTGTGGCATGCCCCGAGGAGCTGGGGGGATGCCATCAAGATGAAATTTCCCCAAAGAACGGTTATATAATGCCATATCTCTTTCGCCTTGTAAAACATGAACCTCCACCGAAGGTTGGTTGTCTGCCGCAGTAGAAAAAACCTGACTCTTCTTACTGGGAATTGTCGTGTTCCGATCTATAAGTCTAGTGAATACCCCACCGAGAGTCTCGATTCCAAGAGATAAAGGTGTTACGTCAAGTAAGAGGACATCTTTGACATCTCCAGAAAGTACTGCCCCTTGTATTGCAGCACCAATAGCTACAACTTCGTCAGGATTTACTCCTCTGTTAGGTTCCTTTCCGAACAATTCTTTGACAATTTTCTGAACTTTTGGCATACGGGTCGAACCACCAACAAGTACAACCTCGTCAATATCTGTGGTTGATAAGCTAGCATCTGATATTGCTTGTTGACACGGAGCTATTAATCTTTGAATAAGTGGGTTAACAAGCTGCTCAAGCTGAGCCTGTGTTAGAGTTCGATTAAGGTGTTTGGGACCTGAAGCATCCGCCGTAATAAATGGTAAGGCAATTTCTGTTTGTCCTGCGGTTGAAAGCTCACACTTGGCTTTCTCAGCTGCTTCTTTCAAGCGTTGAAGAGCCATAGAATCAGACCGAAGATCAATGCCCGCTTCTTTTTTAAATTCATCTGCTAAAAAATCTACGATCATGTCATCAAAATCATCACCCCCCAGATGGGTGTCCCCATTAGTTGCCATGACCTCAAAAACACCATCACCAATTTCAAGAATCGAGATATCAAATGTCCCACCACCAAGATCAAAGACTGCAATTTTTTCGTTACTTTTCTTGTCAAGACCATAGGCAAGGGAAGCTGCCGTCGGCTCATTAATGATTCGTTTAACATCCAACCCAGCAATTCGGCCAGCATCTTTAGTAGCTTGCCGCTGACTATCATTGAAATAAGCTGGCACGGTGATTACAGCTTCACTAACAGATTCTCCTAGATAATCTTCAGCTGTTTGTTTCATTTTTTGCAGTACCGCCGCTGAAATTTCCGGTGCTGAGTACGATTTATCTTCTATATTTATACTGACCTGGCCATTGGCACCTTCTACCACTTTATAGGGCATACGGGATCGTTCTTCCGGTACTTCTTGGAAACGCCGCCCCATAAAACGTTTAACAGAGTAGACAGTTGCCTCAGGGTTCGTGACCGCCTGTCGTTTTGCGGTCGAACCAACCAAGCGTTCATTTTCCTTAGAAAAGCCTACAACCGATGAGGTTGTCCGGTCTCCTTCAGCATTTGGAACCACGGTTGGTTCCCCACCTTCAACAACGGCTACGCATGAATTTGTCGTACCCAAATCGATTCCGATAATCTTGCCCATTTTGTTCTCCTTATTTTAGGGTAAAGACAAGCTTTACCCTTGTGAAATAGCCAGTTGGCAAATTTTTTTAAAAAGTTAGAAATTAAGTCTGCCGTTTTCCCTCTCTCCAAAACTATTTTTCTGTCACCCATCAATTCATAATATTTTATTTGGAACCCAATCATCCTTACGGGCGTTCTCTAAAGTAAGGATGATTGATTACCGTCACAAAAAACAGAACTGTACTCTTTATGTAGCAATTATCATGCCAATAGGGTTATTAATTTAATTTTTTTTTCTAAAAAGTACGTAAGTTAATGTTAATAAAGAAATAATGCGTAATGTATACAGTTGCTTTTGCTCACGAAGTCCGAGGATAAACCAGGGTGCCAAATTGTCACCAAGGTGCCAAGTTGGCATGAATGTTCTGTCAATTCGTCTACTGGCCGAGTAAACAGGGAGATGATACTTAATGAATATTCACAAAAATATTAGTCAGGATAAAGAAGCTTTAGATATATATCTTTCGGAAATTAGTGAGGCAGAACCTCTTTGCTCTGAAGAAGAAAAAAAAATGGCAAAGCGTATTCGTGAAGGTGATGAAATAGCTGTGAATAAGATGGTACAGGCTAATCTTCGTTTCGTAGTCGTAGTAGCTAAACAGTATCAAAATCAAGGTCTTAGTTTATCAGACTTGATTAGTGAAGGTAATATTGGTCTCATAAAAGCCGTTCGTCGTTTTGATGAGAGTAAAGGTTTTAAGTTTATTTCCTATGCCGTTTGGTGGATTAGGCAAGCTATCCTTCATGCATTAGCTGAACAGGTGCGATTAATTCGCCTGCCGGTTAACAAACTAGAAGAAATAAGACGCATCGATCGGTTACGTAATAAACAAAAAACTGGAAATCGACAAAAAGGTTTCGGACAGGAAACAACAGAGGGAGATGAAAATCAAAAATTAACAATCCCAGAATGGGCACATACTCCAGTTTCTCTCGATGCTCCGATTGGTGAAGAAGCTTTTACACTGCTGGATAAACTCAAAGATCAAAATAATAAAATGCCGGATGAATTTTTACAGGAAGAACTCCTACGTATAGAAGTTAAGAGAGCAGTAAAAACCCTCAACGAACGTGAAAGCCAAATTTTAAATCTTTACTTCGGTCTAGATATGGACAGATCCTATACGCTTGAAGAAATTGGCAGGCAGTTTGGAGTTTCACGGGAACGAATTCGCCAAATTAAACAGAAGGCTATAAACAAATTACGGCATTCTCACAAAGGGCATCGCTTATTAGCCTATGCAGATTAATAAAGTTTTTTAAAGAAAGGAAAGATTTCAAAAAAATATGGCAGTGTCGTCCGAATTTCTGCACGGATTAGACTTTATTTGTCAATCCTTGCCCCGGCAGAAATTTAATGATGCTGCCATTAAAAAATACCGGTTACCTCAAATTACTTTTTATCTTTTCGTTTCATATAAATATCAAAAGTCATACTCTCATACCATTTGCCTTTAACAAATTGTAAGACGGGCTTGAACGTTTTCGGTCCATAATACCCGCGAAGAGGCATAAGAGGTCGGCCATCAGGTGATAAAAACCAGGTGGTAGGATAAAGGTCTATTTTGAACATATTCGCAATCTGTTCTTCAGTGACGGTCTGCCCTTTGATTATTAATAGTTTAGAGGATTCTGCATTTATTTTTACTGAGATGAACCCATCTTTTAGTTGTTCGATAACATTATCATCATGGTAGGTTCGTTCATCCATCCTTTTACAATTGGGGCACCAATCTGTGTAGAAATTAACAACAATGTGTTTACCTGATTCCTTAGCTAGGGCTAATGCTTTGTCAAGTTGGTGCCATTGGGGCCCTTTCTCAACAAGGTTATTTTTATCTCCGAAAACTTCGTGTGGGGTATTTACGACAAGATTCATGAAAACCACTAGTCCTGCGGTAATTATAGCCCTTAATCTTCTATTCTCTCGACCTCTTTTTGTCGCCCCAGAAGCATTTTTAATGTTTGACATAACTTGGGTGTATCCCTTGCAGAGTGGCAAAATAATTAAGAAAGATGAGAGGAATATAACGCAGGAAACATCTGTAACTAAACAATAAATACAAAGATAGAATCAAGAGTCAACAGTATTCTTCTATGAATAATTTAGCAAAAATAGCCTTGTAATCCCTCCGGGAGGCGAATATTATATCGGTTAATGGAGGCATGATATGCCCGCACTTTATCCTTGCAAAAGAATTCATGATTAAATCCTCTACATAATTGACAGTTTGATTTTTGTACCTGGAGGACAAACATGGCAGCACCGACTTCTAGTCAGATCCTTGAATCCAATTATCGACAGACTTTTACTAAATCGGAAGACCTATACAAGCTAGCCCTTAACCAGTTCCCCAACGGGGTTACTCATGATGGAAGATTTATGAACCCCTTTCCTGTTTTCATAGATAAAGCTGTAGGATCAAAAAAATGGACGGTGGAGGGAAAAGAACTTATCGACTACTGGATGGGGCACGGTTCATTGTTACTTGGGCACAGTTACCCAGAAGTGGTGGAAGCCATAACTGATCAGGTACAAAAAGGAACACACTATGGGGCTTGCCATGAGCTAGAAATTGAGTGGGCAAGTATTATTAAGCGATTGATGCCGGCAGTAGACAGAGTCCGATTTGTTTCATCTGGTACAGAGGCAACCCTCATGGCTATTCGTTTAGCACGTACTTTTACAGGCCGTAAAAAGGTACTTAAGTTTCGAGGTCATTACCATGGTTGGCATGATCAAGTTCTGGATGGAGTTGGTCCTAGATACAAGCAACCGATGCCTGGTGTACTTAACGAAGTATACAATAGTATTATTAGTTTACCTGAGGTAAATCTTGATAGAGTGTCAGATACACTAAAACAGGATGAGGATATTGCTTGCCTTATTTTGGAGCCAACTGGTGCCCTTTTTGGTGGTGTAGAAATGCCAGATGGTATCATTTCAGGATTACGAGAACTAACCCAAAGACACGGTGTTGTTTTCATCATGGATGAGGTCGTCACCGGTTTTCGTTGTGCACCGGGTGGGGCTCAGGAAGTTTACGGCATTAGGCCAGATTTGAGTACATTAGCTAAGATTATGGCGGGTGGGCTAAATGGGGGTGCGGTCGTGGGGCGTGCAGACATAATGGAGATTCTTGAAATTCGTGATAATCCCACGTGGCAAACAGAAAAAAAAAATGTTGCATTACGGGACTTTTAATGCGAACCCTCTTTCAGCGGTTGCTGGAATTACTATGTTAGAACAAATAGCTGACGGCCGTTCTATTAGTATAGCTAACGAGCGAGCAGACCAGCTTCGAACAAAAATGGCTGAGGTGCTGAGCTTAAACAATATGGAGGGTTGGCGAGTATATGGTTCATTTTCCGGTTTTAAAATTGTACCGGCTGCAACAGATGAGGCTAATAGACGGAATAATCACCTTCTCCTTCATGCGTTCCGACAGGCTATGCTATTAAACGGGATTGATTTTATGGGAGTCGATGGTCTTACTTCGGCAGTGCATACTCTTGGCGACATAGAGTGCACAGCTGAAGCTTTTAATGGGGCGATATGGTTGCTAAAAAGAGAGGGGATAATAAATTAAGGTTTTATTTTGTGTATTATCGTTATCACTAGTTCAGATTAAATTAAAGCAGGATCTATTAAGTATTTTCAAAAAAATCACTCTAAATATCGGGAGAAATAACCATGGAAAATGAAAGGGTAGGGGCAATAACTTTGCTTGGCAATGAACTCACCTTAGTGGGATCTGAACTAAAGGTAGGAGATCCAGCGCCAGATTTTTCTGTTCTTGGTACCGATCTTACTTCCGTTTCCTTGTCTAACTACGGAGGCAAAGTTAAAGTTATTTGTCTTGTTCTGTCGCTTGACACTCCTGTTTGTGATACAGAAATTAGGCGATTTAACGAATCGGCTACGGCGCTTGGTAAAACAGTTGATGTTTTGGTAGTGAGTGTTGATCTCCCAGCAGCACAAAAACGATGGTGTGGAGCTGCGGGCGTTTCAAATGTAACAGTGTTGTCAGACCATAAGGATACGTCTTTGGGGAAGGCTTATGGGGCATTAATAAAGGAATTACGGCTTCTTTCGCGGGCTGTTTTTGTCATCGACACTACCGATACGGTTAGGTATGTAGAGTACCTGAAAGAAGTCAGCAAAGAACCAGACTATGAAGCGGCTCTTGATGCCGTGAGAAGTGTGCTGTAAGATTTAAAAGTGTATTGCCAAGTTCAAATTTGTCCTGTGGGTTTGTTGAGTAAATATTAATCTGGTTATTTTAGTTTCATGCTTTTCCAGTAAAGGGGGTAAAATGGCTAAACTTACTTTTCACGGTCACGCAAGCTTTTCACTGTCCGATGAAAATCATACCTTAGTTTTTGATCCATTTATAACAGGTAACCCCAAAGCAACTATCACTTCAGATCAATTAGAAGCTGATTATATTCTACTTACGCATGGACACGTTGACCATATAGCTGATGCTTTCCCTATTGCTCAACGGTGTGATGCGACAATAATTGGATCCTATGAACTAGCCAAATATTTCGAAAAGCAGGGAGCCTCGGTACACGACATGGGTATAGGCGGGGGATATGATTTTCCTTTTGGACGAGTTAAATTGACCCATGCGACCCACAGTTCAGCATTTGTCTCCGATGATGGGACCATCCAATATCTCGGTAATCCCTGTGGTATTATAGTTCAGTTCGATGGTAAAACATTTTATAATACAGGTGACACTGGTTTATTCGGGGATATGGCCTTGATTGGGCGCAGAGAGCAGCCAGATGTGGTAATTCTTCCCATAGGCGATAATTACACCATGGGTGTGGATGATGCTGTTGAAGCGGTTGCAATGATAGGAGCAAAAACGGTAATTCCTGTTCACTTCAATACTTTTCCTATAATTGAGCAAGATTCATCAGAATTTGTAGAAAAGGTCGGCGAACTAGCTCACTGTATTATAATGGCGCCTGGTGAGTCGGTTCAGCTGTAACTCGGGGAAGTTAAGATTTATTTCTACTGGGCTCTAAGACATTAATTCTCGTATACGCGCATTGGAGGATCTTCCACTGGAAGGCCGTTTTCTGCCGCCCAAGAACGTATTGGTAAGTCCTCACCTTCATAGGATTTGCAAAATAGCTGAGCTGTTATCGGGTTCATTTTTGCGAGGACCTTTTCTGATGGGGTAGGATGTTGCTGAGCCCACCACCGATAGGCGTAACTGATTAGGAGAACCTTGGTAGGATTACTTGTAAAGTTAACAGCTGGTGTATGGTATAAACTTGTACTAAAGAGATATGCATCTCCCGCCTTTAAGATAGGTTCGATAAACTCTGCCGGATCAAGTGAACCCTTCTTCAAGCGTAGGGGTTGATGTAGCTTGTGACTGCCTGGAACAAACATGGTTACTCCAGAATTTAGGGATGTAAAATCTGTGAGGCAGTATCCAACACGAATAGCTACTGTACCCCTTATTGGGTGGTTGGGATCAAAGTTATTTATATCGCGGTGCCAATTTCGAATGGTGCGTCCATCCCCATCTGGATAAAGTGGTTTATTAGTTGTTGGTTGTGGATACTTATAAATAATGTGGCCTTTCATAAGATGTATATCGTATGAGAGTAGCTGGACCACTAGAGAAACTATTTTATTATTGGTAGCTAGCTGGATTAGGTTATTATCAAGAGTAAGATTGATATATCTGTTAGCATAAAAGTTGTGTATTGGACCAGCTGTCTGCATGTATTGATCGCCGACTTCCAACAAACTGTTTATAAGTTTTTCATCAAAGGCATTTTTTATAATAAGATAGCCGTGTTTTTTAAATTGTTCCCTCTGATTTTGTGTTATTAAATGAAAGTCCATAATCTTACTTCAGAATATATTGTTAATTGGGAATAGACGTTTGACAAGTTTATTGCCAGGCATCTATGATTGAATCCTCTAACGGAACAAAACCAAAATGTAAATTGCGCTTAATCAAACAAAAGTGTTCAAAATATAGGGGAATGGACTCCAGCCGTCAATAAACGAACGTAGCAATGGTTAAAAATTTGTTTATTAAAGGTTTTCAGCTCGTATCCTAAGCTCATTAAGACCTGTGGTCATCGCCTGTAAGCGGGGACTATCTGACTCAACTATTTGCTCGTGGGGTTTAAAGGCATCCGGGCTAAATTCTTTTATTGAGGCAAGATGATCATCCTGGAGTGGCCGAGCGGCATATTTTAGTGAAATGTACCGGCGCCGGCCTGTTTTACCGTATACAGCATGGTAAAGACTTTGATTAAAGATAACAACATCGCCGGGGTCTGTTTCGACAGCCTGACAGGGGACCTCGTTTCCAGGAGCGCCGAAAAAGATAGGATCTACAAGGCCGTGTCTTTCTTGAAAAGGTAGTAAACTTTCATGGAAAGGTGATCTGTGTGAGCCAGGGATGACACGCAAGGACCCTGATTCTTTCCTCATGGGATCAAGGTATATCATGATCTTTATACGATGGAAGCTTAGTTCTCGGGTCCCAGGGCGGTCTGCATGCCAATGATGGGATGAAGTTTTAGTCATGGTTCCATGGACTCCTTCTGAACCCATCCAAATCATGTCTTTACCCAACAGTTGGATCATTGGATGGTAGATACGGTCATCCTCAATAAGAGATGTAAGTTTAGGATTTAGTTCAAGAAATGGGGCTATGGAGATATGCTCATTTTCGGCTGGTTCGTGGCCTAGTTTCTGTTCCCATATTTTATAAGCTTGGTGACTAAGCTCTTTGATTTCCAAATCAGTGAGCGTTTGCTTGAGAATTAGTAGACCAAATACATTAAAATGATTAATCTGATCCGGCGTAAGCATGTTGCACTACTCCTTAATTTTTAAAAATCCCGTGGAAAATTAATGAAGAATAACAATAAGTTACACACCTTCCATTAGAATTTTCAAATCATGGTTGAGGAATAAATCATCTTTCTGTAAGTAGTCATACTGTATCAAGTTTGTTCATCTGGTTCATTGGGCATACCCGGATGTGATCCTCCAGAGTTCTTAGCAGTATTACCGCCATCAAGTGGTATCAAGGCCCCAGTAACCCAGCTGGAAGCATTAGATGCAAGAAAGATAGCAAGCCCTTTAATATCTTCGGCCTGCCCGATACGCCCAATGGGAATACCCCTCATGTAGGTTTGGTATAGTTTATCATCAGCATCGATACGTTTCTGAAGACCCTTATTCATAATTTGGGCACAGACGATAGCATTTACCCGAACCCCCCTACTACTCCATTCGGTACTCATTTCTCGGGTCATTTGAGCTACACCACCCATAGCTATGCTATAAGCCATATGGCCACGTCCAAGAGCTGAAAGCCCCGCTATCGATACAATATTTATAATACTCCCACTACCAGCTTCTATCATACGTTTTGCACCCTCTTGACAACAAACATATCGCCCAACGATCAAATTATTGAGGGTTTGTATAAGTGCTGCTTCAGTAATATCCAGCGGAGCCCGGTGGTCACCACCTTCCCCAGCAACATTAGCGAGTATGTCTATCCGGCCATAACTCTCGTCTAAACGGGCGAACATAGCTCTTATTTGAGCCCCATTAGAAACGTCGCATACCATAGGAATGGCTCGACGGCCGAGTTGTTCAATTTCTTTAGCAGTGTTTTCTACCCCTTCGCCATCAATATCAGCTAGCAAGAGATTCGCTCCAGCCTCTGCAAATCCCAAAGACATAGCTCGGCCCATTCCACTAGCTGCCCCGGATACAAGTGCAACTTTGTCACTAAGATCAAAAAGAATATGAGACATAACAACTCCTTCTCAGATTTTCTCGAATAAGAGCAGTTGACTAATATAGCCCCCTAACATTAGTCAATATCAACTTGGTGAACATTCGAACCTATTATTATTATTCCTCTTTGCATTGCCAGATTAAGCTGGGTATATTATACATATCGGTGTACTCATTTAGCCAGTTGAATCTGTTTTAGTATCTAATTAAGGCTATTTTATGCCTCCCTTCAATGTTGTATCAGACTACCAGCCAGCCGGAGACCAACCCAAAGCTATAGCAGAGCTTGTCCAGGGTGTCAACATAGGCACCAAAAACCAATGCTTACTGGGCATAACAGGCAGTGGTAAGACTTATACCATGGCTCAGGTCATAAGCCAACTACAAAAACCAACTCTTGTTATTTCACCAAACAAAACGTTGGCCGCCCAACTCTATGGAGAATTCAAGGGGTTTTTCCCAAAAAATGCGGTAGAATATTTCATCAGTTACTATGACTATTATCAGCCGGAAGCATATATGCCGGTGACGGACACTTACATCGAGAAAGATTCTTCTGTCAATGATGATTTAGATAAACTTCGTCTCCGGGCGACTAGTGCTCTATTAGAGCGAAGAGATGTAGTGATAGTAGCATCAGTTTCTTCGATATACAGCTTGGGTTCTCCAGATGAATGGAAGGAATTTATCCTCCTTGTTGAAATTGGTAAAAATTATGATCGTGATAAGATTATGCGCAAACTTATTGATATGCATTATACGCGAAACGACTATGATTTTTCTCGGGGAACCTTCCGCGTTCGGGGAGATATTATTGATATATTGCCAGCTGATCAGGAAACAGGATTACGTATAGAGATGTTTGGTAGCGAAATAGATCGTATATCCGAGTTTAATCCTCTTACAGGTGAGATAATAACCGAACGAACCCAGATAGCCCTATATCCAGCCCGACATTTTGTAACCACTGCTCCCCGTCTTGATAAAGCGATCAAATCTATCGAGGTGGAATTAGATCAACAACTGAAGAAATTGTATGATGAAAATAAACTTCTTGAGGCACAAAGATTAGATCAACGTACACGTTTTGATTTGGAAATGATGCGGGAAATTGGATTCTGCGCTGGCATAGAAAATTACTCAATGCATTTGTCAGGACGTTCCCCTGGAGATAAACCGTTCTGTCTTTTTGACTTCTTTCCCAAAGATTTTTTACTTGTTATTGATGAGTCTCACGTATCCCTCCCACAACTTCGAGCAATGTACAATGGGGACCGTTCACGGAAGACAACCCTAGTCGAACATGGTTTTCGCCTCCCGTCAGCTTTAGACAACCGTCCACTAACTTTCGCGGAATTTGAATCAATGGTCAATCAAGTCATATATGTTTCAGCAACGCCGGCAGATTATGAATTGCAACAGTGTGACGGTGTCGTAGTTGAACAAATTATCCGCCCTACGGGACTGATCGATCCAGAGATTATTGTTCAACCTGTAGAAAATCAAATGGATGATCTTTTAGCTCGAATCCGTGATCGATCAGAGCGCCAGGAGAGGGTACTGGTAACCACATTAACGAAACGTATGGCTGAGGATCTAACAGATTATCTTAAGCAGCTTAACGTTCGTGTAAGGTATTTGCATTCGACCATCGACTCAATTGAAAGGGTTGAGATCTTGCGTGACTTAAGATTAGGTAAGTTTGATGTCCTTATTGGTATAAATCTTCTCCGAGAGGGACTTGACCTTCCTGAGGTTTCCTTAGTTGCGATCTTAGATGCTGACAAAGAGGGTTTTTTACGTTCAGAACGTTCGTTAATTCAAACAGCTGGACGGGCAGCTAGGAACGTACGAGGGGAGGTTATTTTTTACGCAGATAGTATAACAGAGTCCATGAGAAAGGCTATGGTAGAAACTAATCGACGACGGAAATTACAGCAAGAATATAACGAGGTTCACGGTATTCAACCTGAAACTATCTACAAAACTATGGAAGAAATAATAAAAACTACAGCAGTTGCAGATGCAAAATCTGGAAATGATGAAATGCCGATCCTAAACACGATTGCGAAGATGGACCAAAGTACGGTTGTTGAAGAACTAAAGCAGGCTATGTATGAAGCAGCATCCAACCTTGAATTTGAAAAAGCTGCTGCCCTCCGCGATCAAATAAACCAGTTGGAATCTCAACCAGTTAAATAAGGCGGGATCATTTAGGGCCGACTATTTTTTCGGAGCTCTTATTCTTCCCGGTATCTGTCAATGTTGCTACCTCTACAGGCTCAAAATACACATTCTCGTCAAACTTTCATCATTTACCTACTAATGGTTATAAATGTAGGTGTTTTTATTTTTCAGGTTGCCCTCGGTCCACTTGGAGAGCAGTTTTTTATTTTTAAAACTTCAGTTGTTCCTTTGGAACTAACTCATTTTGTTGAACGGAATACTATACAGATTCCGGGGACCTCTTTAGCCTATCCCGATGCTCTTGTACCATTTCCTCTCACAATATTAACAGCTATGTTTGTTCATGGAGGGTTCATGCATCTTGGCGGGAATCTGCTATATCTATGGATATTTGGCAACAGCGTTGAAGGAGCTATGGGGTCAATCAGGTTTCTTTTATTTTACATTATTACTGGCTTAGGGGCTACACTTGTGCATATTATATCCGAACCAGAATCGGCTATCCCAATGATCGGTGCCAGCGGTGCTATTGCAGGTGTTCTCGGAGCCTATTTCGTTCTATATCCTCGAACCTATATAAAAACTTTTATATTATTATTTATTTTTATTCAAATTATTCATATCCCTGCAATTATTATTCTTGGCTTCTGGTTTCTCCGCCAATTTTTGGGAATTGGTAGTGATGGTGTCGCTTGGTATGCCCACATTGGTGGTTTCCTCATTGGTATGCTTATGGTACAGAAATTTCTAAAAACCGGTAAAGCCAAATTCATGAATACTAAGGAGTGAGGGATGACTAGTAATGATTCAAAGGCACCAATTTTTGAAGCCTTTGGTATGCAGGATGGAGAAATTATTGCTATCGTTGGTAGTGGAGGTAAAGCCACATTGATGTACCAGCTTGCAGCTGAAATAGTTATAAAAGGTTTGACAGTAGTCACTACATCTTCTACTCACCTCCATCCTCCTACTTCGAACCAAACAGGGGGTCTTTATGTTACTTCTGAATTATCTGATTGGCCGACGCTTGTGAAAGGTGATCTTAAACAAAAACGACATATTACTGTACTCGGTTCCCGTCCTAGACCTGACAAATTTAAGGGACTAAGCGCCAAAGAATTAAAAAAACTAAGGGAGGTCAGTAACCCCGATATTACTTTGATAAAAGCAGACGGGGCTCGTACTCGGTTATTTAAGGCACCCAGTCATAATGAGCCGGTAATAGCATCTGGAACTACATTAGGAGTAATTGTTGTGAGCCTAAGATCAATTGGACTTACCTTGGATTCTCGTTATGTTCACCGTCCGGAAATGGTTAGTTTGTTCAGCGGTATTGAGCTAAATAGCCTGATTACTCCCCAAGTTATTGCAAAAGTTGTGAGCCATCCGAAGGCATATCTAGACTCATTCCCCCAATCGGTTCCACTTTTATTATATCTTTCCTGTGCTAATGATAAGGAAAGCCACAAATGGGCGGGTCAAATCGTTAATGAGATTCCCAAGTTAGTTTTTTCAGGGATATATGCTGGAGATATAAAGAGTTCCACTGCCAAGGTAATAAAGTTGGCATAATCTACTTTCTCTTCCCTTATTGACACTTAGCTTGTGCTGTGGTAATATCTAGGAGTTCCAGAATTTAGATCAGGGGAAATACGTTCACTAAGGAAAAAATTTGTCGAAAAATTTATTGATATCTTATTTTGTTTGTGTACTAACTGTTATTTTTTTTAAATCCCAGATCTTAGGGTGCAGTTCTGATGGATCAGATAAACGGGTGTTGACGGTATATTCGCCCCACGGGAAGCCAATCCTTCCCGAATTCGAGAAACTTTTCGAAAAAACCTACCCTGATGTCGATGTTCGCTGGTTGGATATGGGATCACAAGATGTACTTGACCGTGTTCGTTCAGAACGAAATAATCCCCAGGGGGACGTTTGGTGGGGAGCACCTGCAACAAATTTTATCCAAGCTGCTGATGAAGGACTATTAAGTGCTTACCGTCCTTCATGGGGAGATGCATTACGCCCAGAGTTTCGGGATAGTGAAGATCGATGGTATGGGACGGCACAGTTGATTCCTGTAATTACATACAATAACCTCGAATTGACAGGAGATACAGCACCCAGAGACTGGGATGAATTACTTGAACCAAGATGGAAAAATAAAATTATCATTCGTTATCCGCTCGCCTCGGGTACGATGAGGACTTTCTTCTCCGGAATGATTTGGCGCACCTATAACAAAACAATGTCACCTAAAGCAGGTTACAGTTGGTTATTGCGGCTCGATGCTAATACCAAAAACTACGCGGCTGATCCCAATATGATGTTCCAGAAATTAGCCCGCAAGGAAGGGATTATCTCAATCTGGCTTATGAGCGACATCATGCTTCAGGTAGACCGATACGGATACCCTTTTGATTTTGTTGTTCCGAAAAGTGGAGCCCCAGTTTTGACTGATGGGATAGCAATAATCGCAAACGGAAAAAATCCAGATGATGCCCGATTATTTTACGAATTTGTCACTAATAGTGACAATACAATATTGCAAGCCACAGATTATTATAGAATCCCAACTCGTAGTGATATTCCCAAAAATCGACTTCCCGCGTGGATGGCTAATATTTCTGTGGCCCCCTTTGACATTGACTGGAAAATTTTTTCTCAACGGTCTCAACTTTGGATGAAGTACTGGGACGACAACATCAAGGATCGCGGATAGCTTTTCTTTAGCAACTCTGTGTTTATTAACCCCTATGGCTAAGGTCACCCTCAATCAAATTACCAAGAGTTTTGACGAAGTTCCGGTAGTCAGAAATATCAGTTTAGAAGTCGCAGATGGTGAGTTTTTCAGCCTTCTTGGTCCTAGTGGATGTGGCAAAACAACAATTTTGCGAATGATTGCCGGCTTTACTTCACCGTCCTCTGGTAAGGTGTTTTTTGATGATAAGGATGTTACAAATATCCCTGTCGATCAACGGAACACAGGAATGGTTTTCCAAAATTACGCATTATTCCCCCATTTGACGGTCTTCGAAAATGTAGCTTTTGGTTTACGAACGCGAAAATTTTCATCCTCTGAGATCTTAGAACGGGTGACTAACTCACTCATCCTGGTAGGCCTCGGTGGACTAGAACAAAGGCCTGTTCCTCAATTATCGGGGGGGCAGCAGCAGCGGGTAGCTCTTGCTCGAGCAATCGTTATAGAGCCAGATTTGTTACTACTTGATGAGCCGTTGTCTAATCTAGATGCAAAATTGCGGATAGAAACACGGGATCAAATTCGTGAACTGCAGTCTCAGTTAGGTATCACTACTATTTATGTGACTCATGACCAGGAGGAAGCTCTCGCTGTATCTGACAGGATTACGGTCATGGAAAAGGGGGAATGTTGTCAGATTGACCGTCCAGATGTAATATATCGAGTTCCAGCTAATCGTTTTGTCGCTAAGTTTATGGGTAATATGAATGTGTTAACAGGGCAGACCAAAAGTCAAAAAGGTAATGTTTTTTTCCAACTAGCAAACGGCCTCAATATTCCTCTACCTGAAACTACCAAAGTGTTTAAGAATCCTGTCTATCTTGCATTACATCCCCATATTATTAAACTTTCTCAAATTGAGGGGAAGGACGATGTTGAAGGTGTGGTTACCGCAAGGCAGTTTAAAGGTGCCTCCATCGAATTTTCTATTGATGTTAACGGATTATCTTTTCAGGTAGTCAAAAATACAGAGGAATCAATACTCTCAATTCAACCAGGAGAAACAGTCTGGCTCCATATCCCTGGTGATCAGGCAATTATTCTTAAAAGTTGAATAGAATTAAATAGATTATGAGTCTTCGAAATAGTTTTCACCAGGGCCGCATTATTATTTTAGTCCCGGTGGGATTTATTCTCATCGGATATATAATTTACCCAGGTGTGTTGGTCCTGTGGGAAAGTCTTTTCCGGGACGGTGTTTTTGGTTTAGGCAATTACAGTGAATTCTTCAATATAGAGCATCCATCCTATATTGAAGGTCTACTTAACAGTATCCTTGTGTCTGTAGGCAGTGTACTGATTTCAGCATTAATTGGTGTTCCCTTAGGTATAATATTTACCCATTATAACTTCCCTGGTCGTGCTCTTTTTTCAAAATTAGCTATGTTGCCGATTGCTCTACCACCTCTGGTAGGTGTCCTAGCATTTTTGTATCTTTATAGTGAAAGTGGGATGGTTCCACGCCTAATTCAGGAGTTTCTGGGACTAGACTATGTACCTTTTTCGTTAGATGGTGTGTGGGCTGTTCTCCTTGTGCATGGTTATACAATGTACGTTTTCTTTTACTTATTTACAGCAGCTGCACTTAAAAATATAGATCCAGCTATCAACGAAGCTGCCCAAAATCTTGGAGCATCATCATGGTATCGTTTTCGTAAAATAACATTCCCTCTTTTAATTCCAGCATTTGTTGGGGCAACACTACTAGTATTCATGACCTCGATGAATTCTTTCAGTGCTCCGTTTATTTTTGGCGGCGGAGTGCGTTTTCTTAGCTTAAATATTTACACATCAAAATTAAATGGTGATATGGCTATGGCTGTAACACAGACAGTCATTCTTTCAACGTTGTCGATTGGTTTCCTATTCTTGATGCGCTTTCTCGAAGGCCGCCGACATTATACGATGGGTACTAAAGGAATATCAGTTTTCCGGAACGAAATTCAGGGTCGTTGGAGACGTCTTTCCCTCGGGGCGACAGGGATTGTAATGGTTGTGGTCCTACTATTACCTCATTTAACAATACTCCTACTTTCGTTTGTTCAAGATGGTACTTGGACGTATCAAGTTTTCCCAACAATTTTTACAGGGGACAATTATAGCCGCCTTTTTCAGGATCCTCAGGTTTGGGAGCCGATCCGGAATAGTTTGAGTATGGCTTTAATTTCGACGGGTGCAGACGTATTAATTGGTGTTGGAGTAGCTTACGTTGTAGTCAAGGGTACCTTCCGAGGTCGAAAAATTTTAGATGCCTTGGTTATGGTGCCCTGGGCGTTGCCAGGAACTGTGGTTGCTATTAATCTAATTGTGGCTTTCAGTCAAGGGACGCCTTTTAGTTTTGGACAAGTACTGGTAGGCTCTTTTTGGTTGTTGCCAATAGCTTATTTTATTCGGCACTTACCTATTGTTTTTCGGGCATCATCAGCAGCTTTTAGGCAAATAGATAGTTCTCTTGAAGAAGCTGCTCGTAATCTTGGGGCAGGATGGTTTTATTCTTTTCGGCGAATTACCTTGCCCCTCATAGGACCTGGTGTCCTGGCCGGCACACTTCTTGCTTTCGTAACTGCTCTGGGTGAATTCGTAGCTTCCATTTTACTTTATGTATACGATAATCGTCCAATTGCAATAGAGATTTTGTCACACCTTCGTCAGTTTAATATTGGGAGTGCTGCAGCCTATGGGGTCCTTCTCCTTCTTCTAGTATCAGTTGTATTAATAGCTTCTAATTATATCTCCCGAGATACAGCCCAACGGAGCCTTTCTTAGTGAAAATAATACGGTCTGACCTTTTTCTTTTCCTTTTGGCTTTTCTCATGGATTTTTGCACGGGACTGATTTCATTTGCTGTACCATTGAAAGCTATTGAAATGGGTGCAACAGCATTGGAGTTAGGTCTAATTGGTACCGCTAGTATGCTCAATTTTTCTATAGCTTGTACATTCACCGGAAAACTAGCTGATAAGTATAATCGGCAACACCTTATGGCAATGGCCAGTGGTATGATGGTTATAACTTTTTGCCTAATTTTTGTTGCAACAAACTATTGGTTGCTTCTAATAGGTGCTGCTTTAGGCTGGGGACTTTTAGCTCTTTTCTGGCCTTCTTTACAGGCAACCTTAGCGGAAAATCGAAGTCGCCCTCAATTGGTAAGAACACTAAGTACATTTAACATATTTTGGACAATAGGGTTTATGCTTGGTCCTTTAACAGGAGGTTATCTCTATCTTATAGCTCCATCATTTTTATTTGGAACAGCTATTGTCGGTATGGGAATTCTGGCTGTGATTATTTTCTCTTTTAGATATAGTGCAGCCATTATTCCTGATAGAAATAAGATCGATCCTAAGGTCCACACTCAATTTGAGATAAAGAAATTTCGTTGGATTGCATGGACAGCAAGTTTTTCAGCGTTTTTTATTATGGGAACGTTAAATAACCAGTTTCCAAAGCTTGCAGATTTTTTATCAATCCAACCCGATCTCCTTGGTCTACTTCTCGCTATCCCCCGTTTTATCCAAATGATAGTGATGTTCCTTGTAAGATATTCATTATGGTGGCAATTTCGCCTTAAGCCACTTATTATCCCCCAATTTGCGGCCATAATCGGTATGATATTACTGGCAACGCAGGACTCCCCTTTTATTTTGGGGATTGCTTTTGGAACGGTAGGCTTACTGGTGGGTTCTGCTTTTGCCGCAAGCCAGTTCTATTCATTTTTTCAAGAAAAGCAAAAAGGAGAAAAGGGTGCTCGCAACGAGATGATTATAGGGATTGGCCAGTTATCATCGCCCCTCGCAGGTGGATTTGTTGCTGAATTGATCGGATTACGAATGCCATATATACTTTGCACCATCATAGTTATAGCAGGTATATTGGTTGAGTACAGGTGGTATAAAAAACCAGGTAAGGTTTCCACAGATTAACGTACTTGAAAGTAGGTTTTTACGATGCAAATCGAAATAAAAGGTATTTTATCAAGGTCTTGATTATATTCTTTGTAGATCTTTTTATACCAATCTCTTAATAAGAAAATTTTTCCCAATATTAGATATGAAATATCTTTTTATTCTTATTGGTGGTGCGATGGGAGCATTATGTAGAGCTCTTATATCTGAAACAATTGAAAAGGTTCAATTTTTATTCTTTCCGGTAGGAACTATAGCAGTAAATATTATTGGATGTTTTATACTTGGTATTCTGCTTAGCATAATGGGCACCAAATATGAAGAGGTCTATAAACCCCTTATATTAATCGGTTTTTTGGGTTCGTTTACTACCTTTTCAGCTTTCTCAAAAGAAACTTTTCAGCTAATGGAGCAAGGTAATTGGTTAATAGTTGCTGGGTATGTGGGTTTCACAGTGTTTGGCTGCTTGTTGGCTACATGGCTGGGTATACACATAACGAAGGCCATACATTAAATTTTATGCCTAAGAATTTAGCAAAACATTGAAATATCTCTGGAATTATAGTTTTTATATTCTAGGATTGACCTAGTTGGAGATGTCTTTAGTTATTTTGGGATGGTATCTCTCAAAATTGGGGGGGCAAACCACTCCACAAAACGTAACCATAAAACTATGCCTGCAGACCAACTTGAGTATTTAGTAGAAAATCAGGATTAATACATAAAGATCACCGGAATTAAACTAATTCTTAAATTTTTAGAATGAGGGATACCCGGCTTACTGCCTACTTTTTAATTCTTAGCAACCACCACTCCAAAAGGAGCGAAGATCTGTTTACCGTTAATCTGTACTTGGCCAAATAGCTTTAAATAGCCCTCACGCTCAGGCTTAATATGGAAACGCAAAATTGGCCCACCTCGTTGCGAAGCATCAGTTGGTTCTGGTCCTAGGGGGTGAACATGAGCTATCGTCTCATAATCCTCATAAAACCCTACCATATGAGCGAATGCTCCCATTACAGGTTCCAAGTATTCAACAGGCTGACCATTCTTGGAGATGTGAATATTCACAGATATCGATTTCCCAACTTCAAAATAACCTTCGAATTCCATATTGAAATCATACCCCTGTGAAGAAGTCTCCCGATTGACAATTTTCTTTATGGGATCATTACATTCCTTTGTCCCCTCCAAATCAATAGGAATATATTGTTGATTTGAACCTTTTAATTTAACATCAGCCCATATGCGATAAGAGCAGGCTGTGTGGGGAGTCAAACTAAAGTAATATTGTCCAGTTGACTTTTGGTCTGGATGTTCATGGTGGTAATCTTCCAATCCAGGGTCGATAATTAGTAAGTGGACCGGTTCTGTATGCACTACTTCAAATCGTGATACATCAACTGCTTTATTTTGTTTATCCTTCATAGATAATACAACGTTATTTTTTTCATGAATATTTAGTTTATTCAACTCAATAGGTTTTATTACCAGCTCTGGTTGAACAGTTTGTTGATGGTGTTGATGGTGTTGATGGTGTTGATGGTGTTGATGGGCGCTATGATCCTGACTATCTGGCACTCCCTGGGCTGAAACCGTCGTACAAAACAAGAGGACGGCTATTAAGTTTACGCAAAATAGTAACATTAAATATCTTTTCCTTTTGTTAGTTTTGGTATGTCCCTAATAGCATTATTTAATCGACTAATAGAAGTTTCTTTACCTATCACAGCAATCAAATCAAATAGTGAAGGACCAGCTGTTTGCCCTGTTAAAGCAATTCGGCATGGATGGATAAACAGAGCAAGTTTCAGTGAATGACGATTTGAAAGCTCTCTAATCGTACTCTCTATGGTATCAGTATTAAATATTTTTAAAGATATAAGCTCATCTCGTAGCCATTCTAATCTTAATATAACTTTTTCAGGATCCTTGCCCCAGTGTTTAATTACTCCTTTAAGATTATACTCAAAATTGTCCGAAAAGAAAACCCTGCTTTGCTCGGCAAAAATGACTAAAGTACGACATCTATCTTTGAGCAATGAAACAACTTTGTAGGCGTATTTATTGTCTATCTCCTCTTGGGGCTCTATAATTCTTTCCTTTATCAGAAACGGTTTCAAAAGTAGCCAGAGATCTTCATTGGGCAGAGCCATAATATGTTGTCCATTTAACCATTCAAATTTTTGTAGATCAAAGACCGTATCTCGTTTATGGACTTGATCTAACATAAAACGGTTCAGGAGTTCGCTTCGGGTAAAATATTCTTGGTCATCTCCAGTCTGCCAACCCAAAAGAGAAAGAAAGTTGACTACGGTATCAGAGAGATATCCGGCATCTTGATACTCAGTAACAGATACAGCTCCATGACGTTTGGAAAGTTTCTTTTTATCTTCCCCTAAAATACTTGGTAGGTGGGCAAATTCGGGTATATTGGCACCTATAGCCTGAAAAATTTGAATATGTTTAGTGGTATTTGTTAAGTGATCAATTCCACGGATGACATGAGATATGTTCATATCCATGTCATCAACTACTACAGCCAGGTGATAAAGAGGGGTTCCATTAGAGCGGACGATTACAAAATCATCAATAGTTTCATTCTTTACTTCAATTTTCCCAAGAATACGGTCCTCAAATATCGTTTCTCCTTCAGGTATTTTTAGTCTGATTACCGACCGACGTCCCTCAGCCTCTAGCCTTTCAGCTTCAGAGGAGGAGATCTCAGCATACTTACGGTCATTACGCCAGAAATTACCTGCGGAGATTGCTTGTTTTTTCTTCTCTTCAATTTCTTCGAGAGGATAGTAACATCGATAAGCTTTTCCTTGTTTAATTAATGCCTCGGCCCAGGCTAAGTGTTGTTTTAGACGACTAGACTGGTAAACTACATCTTCATCCCAGTGGATTCCCATCCACTGAAGTGAATTTAATATCCCATCAATCCATTCCTGACGAGATCGAGCAGTATCAGTATCCTCAATTCGCAACAGAAAACTTCCATTTTCTCGACGGGCAAAAAGCCAATTAAATAAGGCGGTATGGGCACTGCCTATATGTAGCAAACCGGTGGGACTAGGAGCAAAACGAACTCGGATAGGAGGTGACATGTGTTAGCCAGATTATGGTGAATTTTCAGAGTTATTTTTGTTTACTAAAAATGTGGAATCGGGTGAAGAATCAGTTTTTGAGTTAGATTTAGGAATCGGTTGGGCTTCGAAGGTTAGATTTATGCCACCAATGATCCTAGCTACAACATTATAAAACCACGAGAAAAGTGCTACTAATATTGCACCACAAACAGCATAGAAAACTGGCATCACGATCCAAGCTATAACAGCGATTAAACCAGTTGTGGTGCCAACATTACCCAATTCAGGGATGCCCATTATTCCAAAGAAGCTTGCCATAAATGTGATTAACATAGCATAAAGAGCACCAGACAAAAACCCCACAGCACCGCATATTACGAAGGCAATTTTAACAGCGGACCAAGTATCAATACATTTCAATTCATACTTCATATGTCTACTCAGGATTATTAAAATTATTCAAACAAAGTTAACATTTAATCAACGGAGAGGGAGGGATTCGAACCCTCGGTAGGTTTTAGACCCACAATCGCTTAGCAGGCGATCCGATTCAGCCACTCTCGCACCTCTCCAAAATTCTTGTAATGACGGTGGGGGTGGGATTCGAACCCACGGTACCCGCAAAGGTACAACGGTTTTCAAGACCGTCTCATTCGACCACTCTGACACCCCACCTTACCAAACGGCCAATATAGGTTTTTCCGGTAATGAGTGTCAACGTAAATCATTGATAAGATCGTTAAACCAATCTAACTATATTTAAAATAACTCTCATGATTTTTTCCATTTATGGTACAATATTACCCTGGTACAATGGTTGGTGATTCGATTAAGAGAATGAAAGCTTGACGCCGCATTAGAGGTTCATCAGATTATCGTTTTCTTTTATCAGTTAATATAAAACCAATTTTTTGCGTAAATCTGGGGAGCGAAGAAAATAATGTCATTGTTCATGTATTTATCTATTACAGGTGAAAATAAAATTTCCATTTATGAAATAGACCAAGATAGCGGATCTCTTAATTGGAAGTATGATGTAAAAACAGGAAAGGGAGTAATGCCGTTAGTTGTGGATAAATCTCAGAAATATCTTTATGCAGGACTCCGGGGTGAACCATCTGTTCAAACTTTTAACTTAAATCAGGTGACCGGTGAAATTAAATCGCTGGGATCTACTCCTCTCGAATGGGATACGACCTATATGAGTTTGGATAAAACTGGCCGTTTTCTTCTTTCTGCTTCTTATGGTCATGGGATCGTAGGGGTCCATGAAGTCGGTACAAACAATATCATTAATGAACAGGTTATCGATCGAAAGAGAACCGGTAAGGCTGCTCATTACATACAAACTGACGATTCAAACCAATTTGTTTTCGTTCCCCACGTTGCTGATACAAACATGATCAGCCAGTTCAGGTTCAATGAACAGACAGGGGAATTAAGTTCTAATGAACCTTCTGAAGTATTACAACCTTTAAATATGGGGCCAAGACATTACTGCCACCATCCAAGCTTAGACATTCTTTATGTAGATAATGAGCAGGGTAATAGCATAACCACATATAATTTTGATCCGGGTGGTGGTACCCTTAAGGCTGTACAAACAATTTCTACTCTTCCGATTAATTTTTCTGGGGAAAATTCCTGTGCCCAAATCCATATTCATCCTTCTGGTAGATTCATATACTCTAGCAACCGAGGTCATAATAGTATTGCCTGTTTTACTATCGACAAGGCGAGCGGACTATTAACTTCAACTGGTCAAGTACCGACTGAGGAAACACCGCGGGCTTTCAATTTGGATCCGCAAGGGAGATTCCTTTATGCTGCTGGTCAAGGGACAGGGCGTCTCGCGTCTTATCGGGTAGACCAAGAAACAGGAGGTCTTTCTCCCTTAGGGGTTTATGAGGTAGGTTTGTCACCTTCATGGGTTTTAGTTCTAGATCTAAACAAATGAACCATTGGAGGACTAGTGTGATGCTTCATATCGGGTTTCTCGCTTCCCACTTTGGTTCTACCATGCAATCTGTGATCGATGCCTGTGAAGAGGGGAGAATTTTAGCTAAGCCTACTGTACTAATAAGTAATAATCGGTCTTCCCAAGCTCTTCAACGGGCTAAGAAATCTGGTTTCCCTGGTTTTTGTTTAAATTCTGAGTCCCATCCAGACCCCAATAATCTTGATCGGGTGATTTTAGAAACCCTCCATTCCTTCCAGGTTGATCTGGTTGTTCTGGCCGGATATCTAAAGCAGGTTGGTCCAATAACAATAAAAAAGTTTCGAGGTCGTATTATTAATGTTCATCCATCTCTTTTACCTAAATATGGTGGACAAGGTATGTATGGTCTAAACGTTCACAAAGCGGTCATAGCTGCCGGTGAAACGATTACCGGTGTGACGGTTCATTTTGTTGAAGAGCAATATGACCAAGGAGAAATAATCGAACAACAGGCAGTACCCATAGAATCTTGTGATACTCCTAACTCGTTAGCTAAGCGGGTTTTGGCAGTAGAATATAGTTTGTTAATAAAAACAATAAGAACTTTCGCTTATAGTCATTAACCTCGAGCTGTAATACCTAAATTCTATTTATTAGTTGACTGGGAATAGCCAAAATGGCCGGTATCATTGATTTGTTAATTACCGATGGGATGATTGTGACCGAAGACGGAGTTTTTTCAGTTACATTAGCAGTGAGAGAAGGACAAATTGTTAATATCCTTGAAGCAGATGCCCGACCAGAAAGTTCTAGTAAACTTTCTGCAAAAGGTTTGCATATCCTACCGGGTCTGATCGACAGCCATGTCCATCTCCGGTCTCCAGGTTATGAGGAGAGAGAAGATCCCTTGTCAGGGACGAGTGCAGCGGCAGCAGGAGGAATTACCACCTTGTTAGAAATGCCTGTTTCCAACGTTAATTCTGGTTCAGCAGAGGGTCTGTACAAACGGGGAGAGGCTATTCAGACACAAGCTGTGATCGATTTTGGCCTTTACGGAGGTGCGGGACATCAGAATATTGATCATATACCGGAGATTGCGGCAGCTGGTGCAGTAGCCTTTAAGACATTTCTGATACCACCTCCAGAAGGTCGTGAAGCTGAGTTTCACGGATTGTGGTGCCTTGATAATTTGTTATTACAAAAAGTTATGGAGGTTACCGCAACTACTGGTTTGCGACATTGTTTTCACTGCGAGGATTGGTCTATTGTTCAACCCCGTATCAGTCAGCTCATCTCCGAAAATCGACATGACCCATTAGCGCATGCTCAAAGCCGGCCATCATTTGTAGAGGATTCCTCCGTTGCTAAGATGTTAAGCATAGCAGCTTCAGTTGGGGGTCCTGTCGAAGTAGTCCATCTTTCTAGTCCAGAAGCCGCACAATTGATTAAGGATAGCCGAAGTAATGGAGTGGATGTCATAGCTGAAACTTGTCCACAGTATCTTTTCTTAACCGATCAGGTATTGTCAGTTCATCAGGGTTTTGCGAAATGTAATCCACCCTTACGGCCAGTTGAAGAAGTTGAAGCTCTTTGGAAATATCTAAATGATGGCACACTAGATTTTGTTGGTAGTGATCATTCTCCTTTCCTCCCTGACGAAAAATGTGGAAACGATATTTTTAAAATACCACCAGGACTTACGGGGCTTGAGTCAATGGCCCCTATGATGCTAACAGCCGTCAATAATGGACAGATTACGATTACCGATTTTATCCGGTTGATGTCAACTCGACAAGCTGAAGTATTTCAACTTCCAGGCAAAGGAAGAATTGATATTGGCTACGATGCTGATCTTACTTTTGTGGATATGGGAGCGCGTTGGACTTTCGATCGACGTTTTTGTTTTTCTAAGGCAAAAGATACCATGCGAATTGTCCATGGTATGCCAATGAAAGGTAAAATTCAACGTACTATGTTGCGAGGGGAAACGGTATATTACGATGGAAAGATAACCTGTCAACCTGGATATGGTCGTTGGATTAAACCTTAAATTTATGAAAAGAGAGTTTTATAACTAATTTTATTAATGCTGAAAGGAAACAAAATGGCTCACAATATATTAAAAGGTGTTTATACCATTGCACCAACCCCCTTTGAAGAAAATGGTTCTGTTGACAAATCAAGTTTGGCTACCCTTACGCGATTTCTAATAGACTTAGAAATAGATGGTATCACCGTGTTAGGTGTAATGGGAGAGGCGAGTAAACTGATTGATTCTGAACGTGATCAGGTTATTACGAGTGTAGTCGAAGCAGCAAATGACCAAATCCCAGTTTGTGTTGGAACAAGCCATGGAGGAACCGATGGGTGCATAGCTTTAAGTCGAAGAGCTGAAGAACTCGGGGCGTCAGCTTTAATGGTGGCACCACCTCAACTAAAAACCGGTACGGATGAGGCGCTATTATCTCACTATCTTAGAGTAGCAGATGCTGTTACTGTACCTCTTGTCATCCAAGATCATCCCACTAGCAGCGGTGTAACTATGAGTATTAATTTTATAGCAACAATCGCTGATCGTTCCCCACAGTGTCGTTTCCTTAAATTAGAGGATGAGCCATCTCCCCGTAAAGCTAGCCAAGTACTTATGGCTAACCCAAACATTGAGATTTTTGGTGGCCTGGGTGGTGTTATGTTACTTGAAGAACTAAAACATGGTTGTATGGGGACGATGACAGGGTTTGCTTTCCCTGATATTCTGAAAGAAATACATACCAGTTACATGTCTGGGGATATTGACGGTGCAACCGATATTTTTTATCGATATTGTCCGTTAATTCGTTTCGAGAACCAACCAGGTATCGGTCTTGCAATTAGAAAGAATATTTATCAACGTAGGGGAGCAATCAAAACGGCGTATGCCCGCCAACCATATGTACCTCTTGATAAAGAAACTTTAACTGATTTGACCGATCTTTTGACAAGGCTCAAGTTAGCCTAAACAGACTTGCTATTTTTGCCAGTCAAGAAGAACTCCAAGGGCTTCACCAGGTTTTTGGTCTAGTAAACTGAAAGCATCGGCGGCCTGATACCATGGGAAACAGTGGGAGGTCATTCGGGCGGTCTGGATTTTACCAGATACAAGGAGTTCCATTGCTCGCCTTGATTGCGTTGCACCGACATTAGTCTGATAATAACCGCCAAGTAATTTCCGTCTTTGTATTTTTCTTGAAGATAGGGACAAAGGTTGATCTTCAAATAGTCCGATTAGGTGAATTAAACCATCAACTGCAAGCATATCAAGACCCTGTTCAAACGCCACAGGTCCAGCTGCCCCTCCAACTGCATATACAACAATATCAGCCCCAATGCCATTGGTGAGGTGTTTCACCACTTTGACAGGATCCTGCAAAAGGCTATTAATAACTGTATCTGCACCCAATTCACCTGCCAATGTACACCTGTTTTCTAAGACATCAATTGCTATAACATTCCCTGCCCCATTTGCTTTTATAACCTGTAAGATAAGGCTTCCTACGAGTCCCTGGCCTAAAATAACGACAGTGTTTTGAGGTGCGATGTTTTCTATCTCTACCCAACTAACTGCCCCTGCAGTTAGGGGATAGTATGGTGCATTATCAAACGAAAGGTTTGGTGGCATTGGCATGACCCAGGTTTGTTCCCGCGGATCGCTAACGAGGGCAGATTGGACGACGTACTGAGCGTGGGGAGCTAGAGCTACTACAGGATCGCCTATTTCGAGGTGATTTACCCCTGCTCCCAAAGCATCAACAGTGCCAGCCATGGAATATCCTGGTGTTACTTGCTCAGTTGGATTTTGTGCATTAAAGCCAAGCTCCGAACCTCGACTGATAAGACTACAAGCTGCTTTAATTCTTATTTCCCCAGGTTGAGGATCTGGGATATTTGTCTCTTCAAGTTCTACTTCGTAGCTGTCTTCAGGTTTAATAATTCGTTTCATAGTTTAGGTCAAAACCTTAGGCATCGGTTTGAATTGACATGCTTCAACAAATATATCGAAAAAATCAGGAGTAGTTTCTAGCTCGATATGTTCAATATTCCTGACTAGTTCATTAATACTTTCACGTTGGCTTCGAGATAAAAGTATTTCCCGTGCTCCTTGGACAGAAGCATTGCCAACCTTGATAATTCTTTCTTCTGGGACAGGAGGAAGGAAACCTATTGCTATAGCATTATTAATGTCCACATAGTTAGCAAAACCACCAGCTAGAAAGAGCTGATCTACTTGACTCGGAGAAACACCAAAGGCTCTCATCACAATATATTGGCCACAATAATTGGCTGCTTTGGCCTGAGCTAGGTTGCTGGCATCCTGACGAGAAAAAGAGATTCCAGCATGATTTACAATCGATAACTCATGTTGTTTTCGGTCAGAGAAAACACCTTTGGGGCTCATCATATTATGGGTGCGAAGTTCGGCCAGAAGATCAATAAGGCCTGATCCACATATTCCTACGGGAGCAGTATTGCCAATAGTATTGTAATTAAAAGAGCCGTCTTGCCATTTTATAGATTCAATAGCACCTTCGTAGCCTGGCATACCATACTTAATACCCCCTCCTTCAAACGCCGGTCCGGCCGGACATGAGGCTGTTATTATACGTCCGTTCCCAGCTACCACTACTTCTGTGTTAGTGCCTACATCTACTAGCATTGATATTCCGGGACGGGTTGCTAATTCGACAGCGACCATATCACTTGCTACGTCACCACCTACATGACTAGCAATAATGGGTGCTCCATAAACCCGAGCTTTAGGATTAGCTCGAAGCCCTAGGCGTCGAGTTCCGATCGTTAGTGAGGTTGTCTGACGGGTACCAGAGAGGTATTCTTTTTCGATTAGAGACTTATAAGGTTTTTGCCCGATACTCTGAACATTAAGTCGGAAGAAAAGTTCTCGCATGGTGGTGTTTCCTGCCACAACGATCTCATAAATTTCCTGCCGTCTAATCCCAGCTTGGTTACACCAATCTTCGATTTCTTTATTAATTGCATTGATAATAGCTTTCCGTAACTCTCCCTCATATTTCCCATCGTAGGAAATTCGGTGCATAATATCGCTTCCACCGAATCGCTGGGGGTTTTCAAAAGAGCGAAGATGGACGCTTTGACCTGTCTCCAAGTTGATAAAGTTTATAACCACTGTGGTAGTACCAAGGTCGATCGCTAATCCGTATAAATTTCCACGGTACTGATCTATTACCTCTCCATCATACAGCACATTGTCACCATGTCGTTCAACTACCGGCTCGAGAGCTATATCTTTCTCTTTCGCCAAAGTTAGAATCTTAGGTTTCCGATGAAGTGGTGTAAAAGTTATATTAACATCCGGGTTGATGACCTGAGCCTGGCAAGCAAGACGATAATCTCCTTCTAAAAAGGATTCGGATTCAGTGCGAGGTGCGAGTCCCTCCATGCCCTGATTAATTTCTACTATACACTCATGGCAGATACCTGATCGAAAACAGGAAGTTGGGATCTTAACAGCGAGGGAGTCAGCTAGGTCAAAAACAGTTTGGTTGATATTCATGGTTTGTGTCGAAGTTGTATTAGACTCATTTTTTGCTTGTTTCGATTGATCCCAGCCTAGATGATAACGGGGCTTTTGACCTTCTTCCCAAGCATTTTGATAATTTAGTTTGTCATCTCCACCACACAACAGTAAGCCGTTTTCTTTTTTGGGTTTTCGCTGATTACGGCAGCCAAATAGGGCAGTACACTCGTTAAACCTATTTTTGTAGGGACACCGGAAGCTAGACTGTTCGGTCGCATGAGTGGCCATATTCTCAAATAATTCAGTTATACGGTCTAGCCGGGCTTGATAAGCCGATTTATCTATTTTCTTCATGGGAAATTATCAGGGTGATGATTACTGAAAATGAATGAAACAAGAATTATTCATAACGTATCATAATTCCCCTTGTTCTCGTTTGAGTTCTTCAAGGAGAGTTTTAGCAAGCCCTACACACCCTACAGCATCGGCTGCTGTACCATCAGCTCCCATATCATCTGAAAATTCCTGAGTAACTGATGCGCCTCCTACCATAATCTTGACATCCTCTCGCATATCATTGTCAATAAAAGTGTCAATGGTCTTCCCCATATTGGGCATTGTTGTAGTAAGTAGTGCTGACATTCCTAAGAGAGGAGCTCCATGTTCTTCTACGGCATCCATAAACTCATCTTCAGAAGTGTCAACCCCAAGGTCATGAACTTCAAAACCCGCCCCACGCAACATCATAATGCAGAGATTTTTCCCAATGTCATGGAGGTCTCCTTTTACCGTCCCCATAATTACAGTTCCGATCGGTTTAATTCCTGAAGCAGAAAGTATAGGCTCAATATGGGACATCCCCGCCTTCATAGCGCGGGCACAGGCGAGAACTTCTGGGACAAAGATAAAATTCTCTCTGAATTTAATCCCCACTATACTCATGGCAATGATCAAGCCATTATCCATTATTTCAAGTGCTTCGAAACCGACGTCGAGCGCTTCCTTTGTCAGTTTGTCTACTGTAGTATTGTCGCCATCTATGAGAGCAGCTGAAATATCCTGTAGGCGGGGATCAGCTTGGGAAAAAGCTTCAATGAGGTGAAACCTTTCATCATTCCGTTCTATAAATTCATCAATTTCTTCTTTTATGAAGCTATTAGTTATATCATCAAGTTCTGCCATATATTCCCCATTCTAATTTCCCAAGTTATATTGAACCGGACCGATGCCAATCTTTAACAGCTGCTGGTATCGCTTTTAGATTTTCTATGGATGTTTGCAATGGGATAGCGCACTCTGGTCCTACCATGTGTATGCCATGCTCAAGGTTCCCAAAGACTTCTTTAGTTATTTCTTCTGGACCTCTAGCAAATAGCGTTTCAGGATTATTAATATTTCCTACAAGAGAAATTTTCCCTTCGACAGCTTCCATTGATTCTAGTGGTTTATTTTTTGAATCGTAGTGAAATGCTGCACAACCTGTTTCGGCGATGAAACCCATTCGATCTACTGTTCGACCACAGATATGCATGATTAATGGTATTGGAAGTCTTTCAGTAAGTTCAATATGGAGGTCACGGAGGAACCGTTTGTAGTACTCTCCACTTACCAGGTCGCCAGTAGCATGATCTGGTAAAGTAAGGGCGTCAGCCCCGGCTTCAATCTGTGCAATCCCAAATTCAATAGTAGCTTCCTTCATGCGATCTAGAGCAAGATGAGTCTTCCCTGGATCGTCAAGAGACATAAGCAAGAAAGGTTCTACTCCGAAGCAGTGGTATCCCAAAGACCAAGGTCCCATCGTTTTCCCAATAATTGCTACCTCGTCACCGTATTCTTTTTTAAGAAGTCGAATAGCTTCAAGGACACATTTAGTATCACTATGTGTTAAAAAATTAGAGGGAATAGTTATATCATCTGCTTCAGTCCATATTGGTTCACTCATCTTAACTGTAGGCCAGTTGTCTTTTTGTTCCCACTGAATCTTGCATCCTAATGCAGATGATTCCTGAATAATACTAAAGACTGGCATTATACTATCAAATCCAAGTTCCGTATATCCTGTTGCTGCCAGACGCGCCATGAGTTCAGGGTCACGGTTTGCATTCGGAAAAGGTGCATTGACTAAGTCCATAAGTTCCACCGTGGCAATAGAGGTTGGATTGCAAACTGGAGTTCGGTCAACAGGTGCTCTCTCAAGGGCCGCTAAGACGCGTTCTCGACTGGTCATAGATCTTTCTGTTTTCATTATTAGTCCTTATAGATCCTGTTGGCTGGGTGCAGCTAAAACTCCCCGCCCAGCAACTGTTGCCTGGTCACGTAAGATGGCTCGAACATTGGGTGCCCGTAGGAGTAATAGCCCTATCATCTCATCATGATTTGAGGAACAAGGGAAGGAAATTCGATCTAAAGATCCAATTACTTCATCTAGTTCTCCTAGTTTCATAAGCCCTCCGGCGATAAAAGAGATTCGCCGTTCCTTTTCTCGGCTTTCTCCGATCGCTGTTACTTGGTACTCTCCATTGCCCGATCTAAGTAAGTTTATTTGCAGACCTGACTTTTTGTCTAAAGTTGTTAAGGGTCGTTTAGTAACTTTTTCGGTTGGATCTACTTTGCAGGCTTCCAAGAATACACGTTTGACTGCTAAGTTATGCGCATTTTTACATGGGAATCTCAATCTTCCCATATTATCCTGTTCCATACCACCCAGGTTTTTCATAGCATTTATAACGGTATTAATTCGTTCCCCCACACCAGGAATTTGGCTATAAGTATGCACCAAATAAAAGGAGCCCTGTTCATCTTTCTGGCTATACAAAGCAATTGAGATGTTTTCGAAGTATAGGTCCAATGGAACTAGTTCTATTCGCTTTCCAATATCTAGTATTTGTTTCATAAAGAGAGATTGCCTTCTTTCTTATTTGTAGTCTTTTTCCAACTTTTTCAATAAAATATCCGCAACTTTAGTAACATCTTGATCTTCTCCAGTCCATTCTTTTTTGGAGGACCATTGCCATTCTTGCAGATATCCATCAGTCCCAACCAGTCCTTCAATCATAGCAGTTCGGTCTATTTCTTGCTGGAACCATTCCGGCATTTGCCGAGAGACTGGACGTTTCCCGCCATAAACCCTCACCTGAGCAGGAATTTCGCGCCAGCATAAAACCTGATACTTTATCATACTGACACTAGATCCTTTTCTGGTCTATAGCTTTACGAAAAGCCCGAATATGTTCTATACCTGTTCCACAACACCCACCAACAAAATAGGCTCCTGCGTCCAATAGTTCAGCAATATCCCTAGACATTTCTTCCGGCGAGTTCGCATAGTACGTCCTATGTTGTTCATCTAGGAGGGCCTTGCCAGCATTAGGGTATGCCATCATACGTTTAGATTTTTCTAAATTAGTATCTAAAGCTTGTTTTAACTGGTTAATCCCGGTTATAGCATACCGCATTCCGGTATGCTCATCCCTTCGCGATTCTGCACCACAATTTAATCCTATAATTTGAACGTATTCAAGTAAATTTTGTTGCTTTCGATCACTACCTCCTGAAAGAATTTCTAAAAGATCAGCAGCCGAATGGCCCCAATCTGTCTTATATATTACTTCTCCAGTTAGTCTATTTTTCGTGTATTTGTAGGTTTGATTAACAGCGATAGGAAGTCCAAAATCTTTCAATTGGTTGACGATTAGAGCTGCTTCATTCGCTGAAAACATTGTTTCAACACAGAAGAAGTCTACACCAGCTTCTGCTAAAGTTTCCCCCACTCTCTTGTGGGCATCCTTAGCTATTTTATTAGCTATTCCAAATTCTGTGTCGCCGCTATCCATTTCAATTGCTCCAGGCAATGGTCCTATCGAACCAGCAAGATATACATCTTGTCCACTACGTTCAATTGCTGCCCGGGCATGGTCTACGGCTAGTCTAATTAATCTTTCAGATTCAGAAGCGTTCTTGCCTGCCATCTCAAGATGAGGATAAGATGCAACAAAGGTATTAGTTCCGATTGCTTCAGATCCCGCTCTAATATAGTCAAAATGGATATCAATAATTAGCTGTGGATATAATTCATTAGCTAAACAACTATTTGCTAGTTCTATTCCCCGAGCAAAAAGTTCAGTTCCTAAGCCTCCGTCGTAAAGAATAGGATTATCATCTTCTATTCGTTCCCGAAAGGGTTTCATACAGAAAAGCTCCAGATCTCAGATTGGTTGCGCAAGTTCAAACATAGTATGATGGTTACGTTAATTTATAATTCTGGTGCTATCATTACTCATTCAAAGAGACCTGTCCTCGATGACAGAGCTCCATTGGTCGCAGGCAGTAGTAAATCATGTTATTGATTGGGGTTAAGACGCCAACTTCTTTGCCCATACGTACTAGAGCACCTGTCTGAGCTTCTAATTCCGAATAGCGTCCTTCCATCATATCTCGTTGCATTGAGGCCGTTCCATCATACTCTACACTATCCAAAATAGCTAAGGTCTTGTCTACAATATCCTCTGATAGGTTGATTCTCTGAGCCCTAGCTACATTCTTGATCTCTTCCATGGTTGCCCTGAGGAGAGCTCTGGTTCCAGGTTGGTTTCGAATGACGCCAATAGGCACTCTACTAACCGCACCAATTCCACTCCACGAAGCTATTAAAATGTACTTGGACCACATAGCAGCTTGTATATCAGGTGGGGTATTAACGATTAAACCACTACATCGTTGGAAGGCTTGGCTTAATTTGTTTACTCGGTCACTTGGTCGATTATCCCATTCACCGAAAGTTACAAATGGTTCGTAAGCAATATGGCGAATAAGTCCAGGTTTTGCAATAAATGAGACAATGCCACATACACCGCCGATAACATGTTGCCAGCCAAACTCAGCTGCTAGCTGTCCAGGTGTGTCTACGCCATTTTCCATAGGGAGAATACAGGTATTAGATCCAACAAGAGGTCGAATCCCTTCTATAGCCTCAGGTACCTGCCAGCATTTTACACAAAGCATAATAATATCTATATCGTTCACATCCCTGGGGTCATCTGTAGCTTGAACTAAAGGTAGTGAAAAATTCCCTTTTGTACTTTCGACACAGAGCCCATGTTCACGCAATGCTTTAAGATGCGGACCGCGCGATATAAATATTACATCTTCTCCAGCCTCTGCGAGGCGGCCTCCGAAGTAGCCTCCGACACCACCTGTTCCAAATACTGCTATACGCACATATGCCTCCGATAATCTTCGGTCTGATTAATTATAAACATCTCTTTAACAAATCCCTAAACCAAAGGGATCTCGTACTTCAAACAAAATATTTCTAAGGGCGATACATATAATAGAAAACTAGAGGAAAAGGCAACAGGTTTTCGAAGTTGCAGTTACACAAAATTTATCAAAGTTACTATTCTACTACAAAAGCTTCCATGGCATAATACTGAGGGAATCCAAGTTTATCTAGACGTCGGGCTGTGTGAATATTCCTATCCTGAACACGTTCCCAGAATTCTCGATCATCATGTGCTCCTGGAAACATAGCAGTGTCTTTTTGAGATTCATGTCGAAAGATAGCCTGAATCTTATGTTGAAGATCTTCGTGCGAAAGTGGAATAAAAATGTCTGCCTCATCTACCTCCCATTCCTGCCAGGCTCCGCGATACAACCATACTTCAGGTTTCGGTTTTCGATATAGAGCAAGAGCTTGGTCAATCACTTCTTTGCACATGCGGTGTGTACCGTGTGGATCGGAAAGATCTCCAGCAACAAAAACTATCTCAGGTTGTATTTTGTTCAAAAGGTCTAAAACAATACTAACATCTTTGTTGCTTATAGGATTTTTCTTTACCAGCCCAGTTTGGTAGAACGGCAGATCTAAAAACCGAATTTTATTAGCCGAAATACCAAGTGTCGAAGCTGCTGCAATTGCTTCAGAACGCCTAATATTGGTCTTTATAGCTTGGACTTCGGGGATGTCAATTTGTCCAGGCTGTTTTGTTTCAAGAAATGATCGAACTATTTTTACTATGTCTTCAAATTGTTTATGGGGACACCCTAGGTCCCGAAAAGTCAATCTGACAAAATCGATAAGCCGATTAACATCCTCATCAAAAACAGCGATATTTCCACTCGTCATATAGGCAATATTCATTTCATTTCCAGCTTTGGCTAGCCTGAGCAACGTACCCCCCATCGAAATAACATCATCATCCGGGTGAGGGGAAAAACAGATACACCGTTTGTTAGCATACAGATCTTGCCTATTAATTATTTTATCTTGTACCGCGTCAAATGTCTTCCTGTTAAGTTCGTCAACCGACGGAGTTTTATCGACCAATGAATAGAGATCAAAAAGGTTGTAATCTCGTTTCTGTAAATGAAGGACAGGTTTTTTTACCTGCTCACACAACCAGATTATAGCTCGCTGTGTTAGTTGATCTGTCCAAGTTAATTCTTGATTGTTTAGCCACGGTTGTTTAGCCCGTTTTAATTCACTGGAAGCTGAAGCATCGATGAAGAAACTTGTGTTCGGATGGGTCTGCAGGTAACTTGCTGCAACCAAGGGACTAACTTCCCCTTCTACCGCTTGCTGGATGATTGAAGCTTTGTGTTCGCCTGTTGCCAAAAGAATAATTCGATCAGCATCAAGAATTGTTCCTACTCCCATCGTCAAGGCTTCTTTGGGGACATTCTCCTCGCCAAAGAAATCAGAAGCCGCATTTTTACGTGTTATTTCATCTAGTCTAACTAAACGTGTTCGGGTGTCAGGTAGTGATCCAGGTTCATTAAATCCGATATGACCCGTTAATCCGATGCCTAATAACTGAATACCAATTCCTCCTGCAGCACTTATCTGTTTCTCATACCATTGACAGTAAGATTCGATCTCACAATGTTTCAAATCTCCTCTAGGAATAAAAATCTGATCATCTGGAATATCTAGATGGTCGAAAAGGTTTTCGTACATGTACCGGTGATAGCTATGTGGCGACTCATAGGAAATAGGGAAGTATTCATCAAGATTAAACGTAATTACATTTGCAAAAGTCTCTCCTTTTCTGTGGAGACTAATAAGTTCCGCGTATAAATCTATAGGAGTAGAACCTGTACAGAGTCCCAGTACAGCTGATTTACCCATGGTTGCCCTGTTTTTAGCATAATCAACAATTTCTCGAGCTATTTTCTTAGAAAGAGCTCTGTGGTCCTGACAGAGAACAATAGGGATATTTTCGGTAATAGAAAGCAATGCTTCGTCCTATTTATACTTTTTTATACATTGAAGTTAATTGAATCAAAGTTTTTAGGCACATACCGGATGATCTTTACTCCACCGGTTGAATGCTGGATCGTCACTAATAGCTAATGAATCTCGGGCTTCTTCCCACATCTGGTGCCAGGTCAAAGGATCAGTGAGAACTTGGCCTGGGTTGAAATGGCTACGCGCTACAAATCCAGGAAACGCATTTCTACCAGTTGCTTGGCCGATTGGGTTGTATCGGAGGTCGAAGCTCCATCGAATTATATCGCTTAAGTTCTGTAGAGATGAATGACAGGTATGTTTGTGCAAAAAAAGCACATCCCCAGGTTCCGTCGGAATGGGAACCATGGTTGATCTATCGCATATCTTTTCAGGTATTTCAAGCCCCCATATATCGGGGCAGTGGTGCAGAAGACCATCTCTATGGCTTTTAGGGATGACTGCTAGACAACCTTGTTCGACCGTTGCTTCTCCAAGTGAAAACCAAACAGTCAACATATCGGTCGCATCTGCTTCTTCGGTAACTACTCCATTGTCTTGGTGCCAAGGTGTTTTGCCAAGTTGTACTCTCCCTGTATCTGGGTTTATTGGGGTCTCAGCCTCAGGTGGTTTAATTCTGACATGGCCAACTGGATTTGAATAAATTTCTGATCCAATAAATTTTTCGACTGCATCTAACAAATTAGGATTTGTCATTACACGAAATACTGCTGGACCACACCAAAAGGGTGTATTTTTCTTTACCCCACCTTGAGGTAGGGAGAAATCAAAATATTGACCATGCACTTTACCACTCTCAGCATAAATCTTTGTTATACGCTCGCCAAATGGAAGTTCTTCATAGGCGGATACTATTTCCCCTTTTTGGTGAAGTTCACTAGCTAGACTGTCAAGTACCATTCCGTATTCCTTGATGACAGGATCAAGATCTTCTTTCGGACTCAGTAGACCCTTTACGAGCAGGTAGCCCTGCTCATCAAAAAAAATAATCTGTTCTTCGGAAATAGTTTGCATAAATTCCTTTCTTACCGATTCTCCAGAGAGAGCTGGGAGTCAATTATGAAGTACAACAAAAGTCCATACCAACGAGGTGTATGGGTATTTATGCATAAACAAATAATAGGGTATAGTAGACACAACTATTATAGTGGTTAATCAATTTGTACGCAAGATCAAGATAACCTTCTGGTTTACCTGGTTTACATTTTTTCGGTTAAGAATCTATCATTTCTCTTTTTAGTAAAAAATTCCCCAAGATTAGTAGAGAAGAAAATTAAGCTAATTTAATTCGGGAATCGAGCTCGTGATTAATTTTAAAAAAAATGGAGGATAAAACCTAGCGCTTTGGGAAAAGATTGAGTATATTTTAAGGTTTAGTAACCAAGATTTTAGACAGATTGATTCACCCGATGTAATTTGTTCAATACAACTGTAGGTGGGTTTTTCGAAAAAACAGCAGACGAAATCTTCAGCAAAGGTATAAAGAGATTTTTTGTTTGAAACTTTTTAAAATCACGGGGGATAGGCATCAGCCCGACATAAAATTTTTATCTAATTTTGATATCAATATTTACTTTGCCAGTTAGAACCTATTCAGATCGAGTGGAGCTTAATTAATTGAAGGAGTAGTTCATGCGAGGGTGGTTTGGGATTGAAAAGTTTATCTGGTGGTCGATAGTTATAGTGTTACCAGCGCTACTCGCTTGTGGAGGAGGAGATGATGAAAGCGAGAATAAGGCTTCACAGAATACACGCGGTGGTCGCCCGGGTATGGGTAATGTAGCTCGTACTGGAGCCTCGATCCCTGTTGGCATAGAAACGGCAGGGCGGGGAGATATAGCCGCAACATTGCTAACTTATACTTCACTAGATGCAGAACGGCATGTGGATGTTGTTTCTCGTGCACAGGGTTTGGTTAAGACTATTTTCGTCGAAGAGGGAGACCTAGTTAAAGAAGGTCAGCCACTTGCCCAACTTGACACCGATGCTCTGGTTTTGACGGTTAGGGAGCGCGAAACTAACATGAAAAGCTTGGAATCGAACTTCATCCGAGCTGAGGAGCTTCGTGAAAAGGAATTCCTAAGTAGCCAGGAGTTTGAGCAGACTAAATATCAGTATGAAGTAGCTCAAACTCAGTATGAATCTGCCAAACTTCAACTAAACTATGCTACCATACTAAGCCCTTTTGCAGGAACTATCACAGAACGATTAATTGACGTAGGCAACCTAGTCAATGTTAATGATGTAGTATTTCGTACAGCAGATATTGATCCACTACTAGCAAGGATTTTTGTTCCTGAAAAAAATATTAGCCAAGTCCATACTGGTCAGACTGTCCGGATAAATGTTGAAGGGGCTGATCATACCTACATTGGAAAAGTTGCTCGGATAAGTCCTGTTGTAGATCCACAGAGTGGGACAGTTAAGGTGACGGTGGAAATTAAGGACAGGCGTGGAAGTCTTAGGCCTGGTATGTTTGCCACAGTGAACCTAGTAATATCAATTCATGAAGATGTTTTAAGAATTCAAAAGAAAGCACTAGTAGCAGAATCTGAAGGTTCCTACGCCTTTCTTTTTATTAATGGGAAGGCTGAGAAACGGCTTCTTGAAATCGGGATAGGGGAAGGAGATTACGTAGAAATTTTGTCTGGTTTAGCCTATGGTGATTCTATCATTACTGTGGGCCAAGAGGGATTGCGAAACGGCTCTCCCGTCCGAATAGCAGGACTAATCCAGGAGCCATTAGGTAATAAGACAGACCAAAAGAATATTTCAATTCAAAAAACGAGTAAGGAATCTAGATTGATTCCAGAAGATGTTGCAGGAAACCGACTGATCTCAATGGATCTGGATCAAATCAAAGTCCGGATGTTCCGGAATCCAAAAATCAAGGAACTTTACGAGAAGAAAATGTTAGATGATCCAGAATTTGCAAATGATGAAGTTAAGCAACGGGCTTTCTTAATTGAGCAATCTCAAAAATTTCGTGGTAGGCGTAGGGCTTTGCCTGAGTAAGATGAAACTTTCTTTTTGATTAGTTTTCGCACCCGGTCCTATCTCGTAGGTTTAATAACTTTAAAAATAAAAACAGTAGGCTAGCTCATGAAAATTATTGGCTTTTCTATTAGCAGGCCCGTTACAATAGCCATGTTAATGACAGCAATGGTGCTTTTTGGCTCTATAGCATTTTCGCGGCTACCAATAAATCTTCTTCCTGACATAACCTATCCTACTCTAACTGTAAGGACCGAATACGTTGGAGCCGCACCGAATGAAATTGAAAAACTGGTAACTGAACCTATAGAGGAAGCCGTAGGTGTTGTTACTGGTGTAGTTCGTGTGAGTTCTATCTCACGCCCTGAACGCTCAGATGTTAGTTTAGAATTTGAGTGGGGCACTAATATGGATTTTGCTGGTTTAAATGTCCGTGAGAAAATCGACTTGCTCAATCTACCTCAGACGGCAGAAAAGCCAATCCTACTAAGATTTGATCCAAGCCTTGACCCTATAGTCCGCCTAGCGCTTTCTGGGGATGAAAGCCTTACAACTCTCCGTATAATGGCCGAAGAAGAAATCAAACGGGAACTTGAGAGTTTAGAAGGGGTAGCTGCTGTAAAAGTTAGTGGTGGTTTAGAGGAAGAAATCCATGTGGAGCTAGACGAATCTAAACTAGCTAGCTTGGGTATTCCTATCAACCAAATTGCAACCCGTCTCGAACAAGAAAATGTCAATATTGCGGGTGGAACCATAAAGGATAGCGAAACCGAATATCTGGTCCGGATCTTAAATGAGTTTCAAACCGTTGAGGAAATCGGTGATATAATCGTAGGGCAGGTGAACACCGTACCAATATTGCTCTCCGATGTAGCTATTGTATCAAAAAGCCACAAAGAGCGTAAATTATCTGCAAGGATAAATGGTAGAGATACTATAGAAATTTCTATTTATAAGGAAGCTGGGACAAATACAATTCAAGTAGGTCGTGTTGTAAAAGAAAGGTTAGGAGACATCGGAGAAACAATTAGAGGACTCACTGCCGGGGTCAACCTAGAAATCGTTTTTGACCAATCAGTTTTTATCCAACAGTCCGTGGATGAAGTCCTGAAAACTGCGCTTTACGGTGGAATTTTAGCCATATTAGTTTTGTATTTGTTCCTCCGAAGTTCAAGTAGTCTTATTATTGGAGTTTCAATTCCAATCTCGATTGTCACAACGTTTTTCTTTCTCTATGCTTTTGATGTCTCACTAAATATTATGTCGCTTGGAGGTTTGGCTCTTGGTATTGGTATGCTAGTGGATAATTCTATCGTCGTGCTTGAGGGTATAGACCGGCATATTAAACAAGGTGGAGATCGAAAAGTAACCGAGTTAGTAAGGTTGGGGGCTTCCGAATTAGGCCCGGCTGTAATAGCTGCGACTCTCACGACAGTCTGTGTGTTCGTTCCTATAGTCTTCGTAGAAGGGATAGCCGGGCAATTATTTCGGGATCTTGCCCTAGCCGTAACATTTTCACTTACGGTTGCCACATTAGTTGCTGTTACGTTGATTCCCGTTATATCTGCTTTTCTCCATCGTGTTAAAGAGGAATCTAAATCAGAAGGGGAGAAATCAACATTAGTCCAGAAACCAACAACATTATTGGGTAAAATAGGCGCTTGGCTTAGTAAAGGGTGTAGTGGTATCGCCAAAGGACTAAGTTATACTTTAACCGGAATTTTTATTGTTATCAGGTGGATTTTCTTATTAGTAAAAGTTGCCCTGCAAGTAATTCTCTGGATACCAAGTTGGATGTTTGACCAAATTTTGCCAGTGATTCAGCGCGGTTATCCGTTATTTCTTCGTTGGGCATTGACTCACCGCCTTCTAACACTAACAACCGGAACAGGTATCTTAGTAGGTTCCCTATACGTAGTTCCTTCTATCGGGGTTGAACTAATTCCACAGATGAGTCAAGGAGAGTTTTTCGTCAATGTCAGGCTTCCAGTTGGAACCCCTCTCCCAGTGACGGAGAGAGTATTAAAAAATATGTCAAATATCGCTCAGGAATATCCAGAAATCAGCACAGTATACAGTTTAGCTGGAGCAATGGGCCAGGCCGGAGGTAATGCTGGAGAAGAACGGGAGAATATTGGCCAGTTACATATCCGTTTAAAAACAGGTATCCGAGGTGATTTAGAAGAAAAAGTTATTACTAGCTTAAGGTTAGATTTCGAATCTCTGCCGGGGTTAGAAACACCAGAGTTTGCGCGTCCCGCACTTTTCAGCTTTAAGAATCCGGTAGAAATTGAGGTAAGTGGTTACAATTTAACGAGATTAACAGAGGTTTCTGAAGAGCTAGCTTTGCAAGTTTCTGAAGTGCGCGGGCTTACAGATGTCAAGGCTAGTATGGAAGGTGGAAACCCCGAGGTGCAGATACTTTTCGATCGGCGGAAGTTAGCTAGCCTGGGTCTTAACTTAGGATCGGTAACTCAAATTGTCCAGAACAAGGTCCAAGGTAATATTGCTACTGAGCTAACAAGAAGGAATCGGAAGATTGATATTCGTGTATGGGCTGAAGATGAAACGAGACTTAGTTTAGATGCGGTTGGAAGGTTGGTGGTAAACCCAGAAGGTTCAGTCCCAATTCCATTGTCTGCTGTCGCAGAAATTAGGATTGCTCGGGGCCCCAGTGAAATTAGACGAGTTAACCAACAGAGAGTGGCTATAGTTTCTGCAGGACTATCTGATCGTTCTTTAGGGGATGTGGCTGCTGACATCCAGGAAGTTATAGATGGCTTCGTCCTCCCTATAGATTTTGTTGTAGGTATCAAGGGGCAGAACGAGGAAATGCAGGTGGCATTTGCGAGTTTGCAGTTTGCTATCTTGCTTTCGTTTTTCTTGGTTTACCTTGTTATGGCATCACAGTTCGAATCTTTGGTTCACCCTTTTGTTATCATGTTCACCTTCCCGTTTTCTATTATTGGTGTGGTTTCTATGCTAATAATTGCAAGTCAAACTATTAGTGTAGTTGTTTTAATTGGTGTTGTCATGTTAACCGGTATCGTTGTGAATAATGCTATCGTACTCGTCGATTATATCAATCAGTTGCGTCGTACGGGAACTGATATTCAGGAAGCAATTATTGAAGCGTCCAAAACCCGTTTGTGGCCGATCATGATGACAACAGCAACTACGGTACTTGGCCTATTACCGATGGCAATTGGAGTAGGTGAAGGTGCCGAACTCCGGGCCCCAATGGCTATCACTGTGATTGGTGGTTTGATAGCCGGTACGGTGGTTACATTAATTTTTGTCCCTCTCATTTATATGACGATAGAGACAATCTTATTGACGCTAAACAGGACATTGACCAAAGTTGCTGGAAAATTGGTAACTTCGGACTAGGAGAACATCTATCATGAGTTTAGCTGAGTTTTCTGTAAACCGACCTGTGACCACAATTATGATTATAATTAGTGTAGTTACGCTTGGATTAATATCCTATACTAAGCTGCCCTTAATGTTTCTGCCAGATATGTCCTACCCATCTCTAAATGTTAGTGTGCCGTATCCGTCTTCCTCCCCCGAAGAAGTAGAGAGACTTATTTCACGACCGCTAGAGGATGCTTTTGGGACGTTGAGTAATATGACAAGTATGGAATCAACCTCGAGCTCTGATAATGCCCGAATTCGGATAGAGTTCGAAACCGGTACAGATATGGATATAAGAGCAATGGAAGTACGAGATCGAATTGACCAAGTCCGTGGAGAACTGCCTGATGATGTTGAACGTATTCGTATCCGACGCTGGAATCCAAGCGACATGCCGGTCTATAATTTTAGTGTAGCATGGGGTGGTGATCCCGCTGAATTTTATAATATTGTTACTAAAGTGATTCAACCACAGATCCAGCGGGTTGACGGGGTTGCAAACGTAGAAATAAGCGGAATGATTGAAAAACAGCTATTAGTTCATGTGGATAATGAGAAAATACAATCTCATAATCTTGATTTATTTAATCTAAGTCAGGTTTTAGTTCAAAATAATATTACTATGACTGCTGGAACGGTTACTGATGGTGGACGTAAGTATGCGGTTCGTTCACTTAATGAATATAGAGCAGCAGCTGATGTTGCTAGTCTTCCTATCCCCGGTACTACTCTGTCATTGGGTGATGTTGCTGAGGTTAAATTTGAATATCCTGAGGATGACAGCTTCCAGAGATTAAACGGAATTGAAGCGGTTACAATAAGAGTGTACAAAACGTCTACCGCTAACATAGTTGATGTCGCGCAACGAGCTGCCTCAGTTATAGATGGCCTTAAGGAACAACCAAGATTTGCAAAACTTAAAACATTGGTTTTCTTTGACCAGTCTGAAAGTATAGTCGACCGGCTGGCTGATCTACGGAATACGGGTCTACTAGGTGGCTTTCTGGCGATGATTGTATTGTATTTATTCCTACGGAACTTAAGAAGCACTATGATAATAAGTCTCTCGATCCCTCTATCTATAATCTGTACGTTTACCTTTATGTATCTTTTACGCCAAGGGGCAGGATCTACTGTTTCCATCAATTTGATATCACTTATGGGTCTAATGCTGGCTGTAGGTATGTTGGTCGATAGCGCAGTAGTAGTATTAGAAAGTATTTATCGGCATCGTCAGGAGTCTAATTTGTCGTCGCGAATTGCTGCTATAGTAGGAACCCGGGAAGTAACCATGGCCGTAATTGCTGCAACAGCGACAACTCTGTGTGTTTTTCTCCCTCTTATTTTCTTAGGTTCTGGAAGTAAAGTTATGCTTTTTATGAAGGATTTTGTCATTTCGTTTTGTATTGTTATGGTTGCTGCTGTTTTTATTGCTCTGACTCTTATTCCAATGGTGTCCTCAAAACTTTTTGACCGACCCCTCGGAAAACCATCCGTATTTTTCGAACGTTTATCTGATTTATATAGCTCTGTCTTGGTCTGGAATCTTCGTCATCGCTTTGTAACCATTCTCTCCTTTACAGGAATCCTTTATGGTAGTTACTGGTTGTACCAGAACATAGAAACTGAATTTCAACCGATGGCCCCTACCCGAGATATTACTATTGCTGCTGACCTGCCGTCTAGTTATAGCATAGAGGACGTAAAAGGTGTGTTTGCCAAAGCAGAGAAAATATTACTAGACAATCAAAAAGAATATCATATTGAATCAATATCTTCCTATGGTAGTTTGCGGCGCGCAAATCTACGTATTGTTTTAACACCTCCTGAACAAAGACAGGAATCATCTAGCGAACTTAAAACTCAAATTACTAAGGCACTTCCTGAAATAGCAGGTGTCCAATGGAAACCTGGTAGAATGCGACGTTTTGGGGGAGGACAAAGCGGAGTTGATGTCGAACTACGGGGAGACAATATGGCAGTGCTTTCAAGTCTAGCTGGGGATGTTGAGAGTCGTATGCAAACCATTCCCGGAATCAAGGATGTTGATAATAGCCTAGAGAGGGGTGATGAAGAAATCCAGGTCCGGGTTGACCGCGCTCTCGCACAAACCTATGGGATTTCACCCCAACAAGCTGCCCGAACAGTTCAAGCGGCCCTTAGTAGCCGAGCTCGAGGAAAGTACAAGACTGGGGACCGTGAGGTAGATATTCTTTTGCAACTAGAAGCAGAAGATCGAGCTAATATGCGGCAGTTGCAAAATATGGCTTTTGAACAAGCGGACGGTGGAATAATTCCGGCAGGAAACTTGGCTAAATTCTCCCGCAATAAAGGACCTGAAGCTATTCAACGTTTTGATAGAGAATCACAGGTGGAAGTAGGAGGGAATATAGCTGGTGGAGGTACAAAAAAGATTAATGAGCAGGTAACAGAGTTGATGAATAGTGTTGAATTTCCAGCTGGATATTCTTGGAGTATGGGGCGTAATTTCTTTATGATGCAAGAGTCACAAAATGAATTTGTCTTTGCTCTGCTTCTTTCTGTTGTTTTAATTTACCTGATTATGGCAGCAATCTCGGAGTCTTTTATCCAACCATTCACTATATTGACTTCAGTGCTCTGTGGTCTAGTTGGTGCCTTCATAGTATTTTATCTTTCAGGAACGACAATGAACATGAACTCTTATCTTGGTATAATTGTTCTAGCCGGATTAGCGGTAAATAATGCTATCGTACTTATTGATCACGTAAATAATTTGAGAAAAAAAGGGATGGCTCGTACTGAAGCTCTCCTTCTAGGGGGGCGACATAGGTTGCGTCCCATTTTAATGACTTCTTTAACAACAATTTTTGGGTTGCTTCCTATGGTGATTCCTATGTTTTTTCCGAGTATTTTTGGCCCAGTGGATGATCGTGGTGCTAACCAATGGGGGCCAGTAAGTTTAGCCTTGGCAGGTGGTCTTACTACCTCAGGGATTCTAACTCTAATTTTACTCCCGACAATCTATACCATGATAGAAGATTTTAGTAATTGGACGTCATCTTGTGTTAAGAAAGCTTGGAAGTAGTTTTCTAATCTCTTCTAGATTTTTTAGTTTTAAATACTAATTTATTCTTTCCAATCCTAAAAATAACCATCTAAATTGGTCCTGACTAGTTTTCTGAAACCTAACACTGTTTCTTTGTTAGTAGGTACGAATATATAAAATTTTAAAAAGAATTCTAGGTTTGGGCATAAAAGTTACTGTTTTGCCTGCTTGTTTCCCGACATTTTTAATGATGTACTTGTACATAAGAAGATCATCAGACATCCGCAGAAGTGTATTAAAACGGATATCAATTTCTGACTGACCTGCTGTTCCAACTTCATGGTGATGGACTTCTGATTCGATACCAATACTGGGGAGAGCTAACACCATTCTGGTCCGTAGATCCTGGTATGTATCAGTCGGGGGAACAGGGAAATAATCTCGTTTGTAAGGGGTTTTGTTGCCAAGATAACGAGTTTTTAATAACTATAAAAAAGCCCGGATGGAAGCCGGGCTTTTTTAGACGGACATAGTTTAAGACAGGCCTTCTTTTGTCGTCTTAATAATAGTAGCTGCAACCTTGTAGGGGTCGGCATTCGAAGCCGGTCGTCTATCCTCAAGACGACCCTTCCAACCATCTTCCACGGTTCCCACGGGAATTCTGATCGAAGCTCCCCTATCTGACACACCGTAGCTGAATGTGTCTATGGACTGTGTTTCGTGTTCACCAGTGAGTCTTTGGTCATTATTTGCTCCATACACGCTAATGTGTCGCTCGACATTTTTGCCAAATTCCTCGCAAATCTTGGTAAATACTTCTTTATCCCCAGAGTCACGCAGGACAGCGTTTGAGAAATTCGCATGCATTCCAGACCCGTTCCAATCAAGTTCCTTGCCTAAAGGCTTTGGCTCCCAGTTTATCGCGTAACCGTATTTTTCAGCGGTTCGTTCTAAAAGGTATCGAGCCACCCAAGTCTCATCACCCGCTTTTTTCGCTCCCTTCGCAAAGACTTGAAATTCCCATTGCCCCGCAGCCACTTCAGCATTAATGCCCTCGACATTTATTCCAGCGTCTAAACAGAGATCCAGATGGTCTTCAATGCAATCTCTTCCATGGGCGTTGTTTGCGCCTACAGAGCAGTAATATGGACCCTGTGGCCCTGGATATCCTCCAGCAGGGAAGCCAGGAGGTAGATTGGTTTTGGTGTCCCAGAGGAAATATTCTTGCTCAAAACCGAACCAAAAGTCTTCATCATCGTCGTCAATAGTGGCTCGTCCGTTAGACTCATGAGGAGTCCCATCTGCGTTGAGCACCTCAGTCATAACCAAATAAGCATTGGCTCGATCAGGGTCTGGATATATAGCGACCGGTTTTAACAAGCAATCGGAATCGTCACCAGTAGCTTGTAAAGTTGATGAACCGTCAAATGACCACATTGGGCACTCTTCGAGAGTTCCTCCAAAGTCCGACCTGATTTGCGTTTTGCTGCGAAGGCTCTGAGTGGGTTTGTAACCGTCAAGCCAGATGTATTCCAGTTTTGATTTCATTTTCTAACTATCTCCTAAACGATATTCGACTACA